>Ga0208898_1000068_pt1 | contig 134639 bp, 127 predicted proteins | sample VirMetDEL_Mar_4_FD_184513 | JGI IMG/M metagenome (GOLD analysis project Ga0208898, IMG submission 184513) | Aqueous microbial communities from the Delaware River and Bay under freshwater to marine salinity gradient to study organic matter... | ecosystem: Environmental > Aquatic > Marine >...
AGACCAAAGCCAGAATCAGGGCAAAGGAGGCCACCACCCAGACCACCAACTGATACCCTCAGCCCCGTACACCGGGTGGGTCAAAGTTCAACGCGCAGCCTGGGTCAGTTTTAAGTGCGCGCCAACAACTAGCCATCAACTCCGTACCAAATGAACTGTGCCGCAAGGTAGATATCACTCCTACGGCCAGCAACGAGAACGCCATTGCAGCGATAGCCGGCCAGTAAGCTTGAATCAGGTTCATCCATCGCATCCCACACTCCAGTGACCCGAAGCTACTCCACGTGAGTCTCAAAAACTGAGACAACAACGCTCAAGTGAGACATCCTCGCTCCCTGCTGCATCAAGATCTGCCAACTGTTCGACCGCTTGCCGATGCTCGATGCAATTCGAAAATCTACCTACTCTTCCCTTTCGCCCCATGTCCTGACCGATCAACCGCAGGCAGTGGTTTATCCAAATTCAAGCTATCCATCCGCACGTTGTTGGCGTACGCGTTGTATTGCCACCGCCGAAATTGATCAAGCAGCAACGTGTTGGTGGCTTCAAGCCGGCTCACCTGCGCCTCAAGATCCGCGATCCGCCGATTTGCAACTTCCATCGTGAAGTCTCTTGGCCGTTGATCCCTAACCTCTCTCAGCTCCTGCTGCCGACGCCGGTAGTGTTCCTTGATTGCAGGATAATTGAGCAACGCATGGCGGCTCACGGAATCGATGCCAAGCGCTTGGGCAACTCGATCGCAGTAAGCATCCCAGGTCAACTTGCCTTCCCATTGATCCAATACCCGCAGGATCTTGGGTAGGGTCGATTTCGTGACAATCTTCTTCGGCATGGCTTTATGCGAGTGCCAAGGGAATTACGCGAGGATGCAGAGCCAGAGCATCGGGCAGGACTACGCCTAGTTCAATCAGCGCTCGCCGCACTGGCGAAGGATCGTGACCATCTGGAATGCGCAAGACAGTGCCATCGGGCACGCCATCATGCTCCAACGTCATGCGCATCGCCTGCACATGTGCCAACTTCCATTTATGGTTGTCCACCCATCGGTCTGCGCCGAAGTCCCCAGCTTCGCGAGCCTCGAGGGCCCGATCAAGAAGCGCTTTGGTTTGCGCCTCCAGAAGCAGGATTCGATCCAATGTCACGTGATCCCCCTTGATGCATACATGCTCCTTGCAAGTCATGCATTCACGCTGTTTTTGGCAGGGACTCATCGCGTAATCGTGAACGCACATCCCGTAGAGCGTAGCTTTGGCGGTCCCCAGGCGATCTACCCCAAGCTCTTGATAAGTGACCGGTTGACGGCTCTGGAATCGTTCAAGTAGCGACTTATGTTCCACCTTGAGGATGTCTCGCACCTCTCTCATGCGCTCCTCTGGCGAACGATGATCGTAGTGCGCGTTGTCGGCAACACGGGCGCGGCCCGACCACTGAGCCAACGTCATCTCGTCCATACCGCCCCGCTGAGTCAGGGTATTGAGCCAATGACGGGGCTGATGAGTCGTGAGCTTGATTGGACTTCCATCTGAGTTCCGATAGCCCTTCTTCTCGAAGAGCGAGAGATCCGAACTCCCGCCCAGGCGATCATTCACCATCGTTGATGTGGCGATTGCCCATGAGAACCGCTTGACTTCATGTTCGCGATGGAACTCGTTCACGCGGTGCAGGCAGAGGGCATCCCAGATCTTCACTGTCCTGCTGTCATCAATGAATGGCCAATCCGGCCCGGCGCACCCTTCAAAAACGTAGGCGGCCAGATCCTTGTAGGAGATGTCACCCCGATCAAGGAGCTTTTTCAACCGCTTGTCCCCAACCACCTGCGACCAAGTGGGCGTGCCGTCAGTACGGTACGTTTTTCTGTGAACCCGAAGCCCTAGAGCAGCTGCCACTTCATTCGGCATCAGCAGACGATCGGCGGCATCGCCCACCGTCACCACACAGCCCGGATGATCCATAAATCTTCCAGGGTGATCATGAGCGAAGCGGGCAGCCGCACGAGCGGGAGCGCCGATTTGGGTCAGCCGACGCACGGCTTCGATGACAACATCCTGCATCACCGAAGGCACCCACTTCTTCGTGGCTCCCTTGCCCTTCGCTGCCCGCCATCGCAGGCACATTTGCGGCGCTCCATATTCGTCGGTATCCCACTGAATGCAGTCAACTGGAAGCGCGAGCACCTCAGAAATTCGCGACGGTGCAACCATCAAAAGCGTGGCGATAGAGGAAAAATATTGAGTCTCGACATCATCGGCGGCTGCAAACATTTCAGCCAAAGCGAACATTGCCTCGTTGGACGGCAGCTTCGCTGCACGGTGTGCTTTCCCCGCGCCTCCGATGTCTTCGGTCAGTATCTTCGGCTTCGGGAACGGCGACTTCCACTGCTGCAAGGAAGGGACAATCTTTTTCTCCCGAAGGAATTCGACAATGCGAGCCATCTGACGCCCCGTCTGGCATCTCTCGTCGTCGCTCTTGTAGAACTCCCGACACTTGGCAGCCGCCACATCCATCACAGCCCCGTTCAGGCCGCTGACGTCGGCACCTCCGCGGGACTCAAGAAGAGCCGCTTCAATGCAACGCAATGCTCGAAGCGGATAGTCAATGTTCTTAACGGGCTTGTGACTGTACGTATAACGAACGTATGCCTTGGCGAATTGGATGAACGGCTCTGCCATCGGGGTGAAACGATGGCTCGTTAATTCCTTCGTCTTCGTGGCAAATACAACTGATGTCTTTCCAAGCCTCCACTTGTGCTCTTCCCAACCGTCTCGCCCACCGAATGCGGTTAGATCTTCACGTGCAAGCCGTATGAACTCAGCCAAATTTTCGCTGGCAAATCGTGCGTCACGCGGTACAAAGAGGACGACATCAGCCATCGGCCACCTCAGCGAGGCACGATGCGCCAGCCAGTTGTTGACGCATGGCAGCGCACTTCGAGACGCAGTCTTCCACAGCAAGTATCAGGAGATCATTGGCGTTGACCACCACCTCCGCACATCCAGCCTCCTTCACCCTGAGTTTCTCAGCGTAAAGATCCTCGAGCACTTCCGAATGTGGAGCGTCGAGCCAGGGCTGGAAGTGCACGCATGTATAGCAAGCGCGATATCCACTGGCGCAGAAGCCAAAGTTTCCGCATGTCCCCACGGCGTTCTGCCGATCATTCGACACACGACTGGTAGGGTCGTCGCCGCGTATCGCGTCACGTTCGCTGCGAACCAGCGTTCCTAGACAAGCTTGTGCAAATGGCGCAAGGGCGGGGCCCACTATCCGGTCGATGAACACCGCCTCTTGGGCCGTATTCTCGGTATAGACCTTGACCTGCTGGATGTCGGATTGGTCCAACAACTCTGCGATCACGTATGCCCCGAATCCTTCCCTCCGAAGTTTCGTACCTCGTGTGTAGCGGAATCTCGTGGCTGTGAGGCGGAGATATTCGCCAGTCCGCTCCGAGCGCGCTGTGCACGCTTGTGCGACGCGCTGTAGCGCCTGACTAAATGATGTCGTCGTCGCGTGCAAAAGATCAGGCGTACCTCCAAGAAGCAACTCTTTAAGCGCGAAACCATCGGTGTTGCGTCGAAGTGTGTACGCCTTGGATGCATTGATGAAGATCGGAATTTCATCCCGCAGCGATGCGTGCAACGTATATCCCACTCGACTCTCGACAAGTTTGACTGAGCCCCTGTGCTGTTGCTGCAACACAACGCCAAGATCGTTCGGGATTGGAAGTGAACGAAACTCACCGCGGAAGGAGCCACCTCGCTGCTTGGAGCGTGGAACATTTAGCGTATAGAAGCTATCGCCTGCCTTCGGCAAAGCCAGATCCTTGCCTCTGAGCGCAGCGATCTGGATGGGTCGCCGAGCAGTCATTGCCAGCATCAACAGATAGGCGTAATCCTCGAAATCAATCGTTTTCTGGACCACCGCGAGATTCGCCCAATCCAATAGGGACTGCAGCTCAATATCCGTGAAAGGTCCCGTTTCTGGGCAGCCGTTTGCCACAGCTGCGCCTTTTTCATTGCCGGTGATACGCCAACCTTCAAGTAGTTCAACCACATCCTTGGAGATCCCAGCGAACCCATAGTCATGCCATGCCAGCAAGAACCCCTTGAGCCCCCCCAGATTCCACTCCCCATCCAATCCGAGTGAGGCTCTCCAGTTCATGAGCGAAGCCGGAGACACTTCAGCAGACCCCGTTTCACGAATGAACCGCTTCATGCGCTCAGCCATGTTGTAGGTATGTGAGGCGGATTGCTCCTCTGCGTAGCGCTGAAGGGTGAGGCGGGCACCCTGCCTACAATCCGGCTCAAGGTCATCTATGACACCAAGCGAGATTTGAACATCCTTATTGAGCTTCCACTGCATGTCCTTCGGATCGAATGAATAGCCATCCTTCGATATAGCCATACGCGGCGAAGCAGTCTCTGGTACGGCTGCATTCGCCTTAGCGCTTGCCTTCATCACCCACCTTCTTATCGTTATTGCGAGCAAGTGCGCTGCCAAGCAGTCGCATGGCCTTGTCGGCCTGTTCACGGATATGACGCTCGTTATAGACCTTGCCCGACTCCTTGTTGCGATGTCCATTGAGGTGTGCACGAATGTCCTGCTCGCGACCCTCCCTAATGATCTGCTCGGCGTCATTGGAACGCGACGCTGCATTGTGTTGATCAATCGCTAGCGACAGCGCGTAATTCATGTGATGGCGCAGTGCATGAGGATGTATGCCCGCCAGTTCTGGCGAGACCGCGCTGACTCGCTCGATGACTCGGTACAGGCCATTCTTCGACAGCGGCCTCCCAAAGGTCTTCCCGGCCTTGTGCGATACGAAAACGTAGGGATGTCGTCGCGCTCCAGGAATGCGTGCACGCACTTCAAGGATGTAGTGCTGGACCAGCTTTGCGAGCTCGTCCGAGATCGGCAGAATGCGCTCTTTCGTTTTGCTGGTCGGCTGATAAGCGCGAGGATCGTGCACGTCATCGTGATTGCGTCGAACGCTGACGCTTGGCTCGTGCCCAAGATGAAACTGCTCCACCCAAAGGCTGAGCAGTTCGCCCGTTCGCATGCCGGTGACTCGATACAACTCGATGATGATCGCATTCCGCAGCTGGATCGTCGGATCGCTGAACGGGTTCTCGTCGCTCCCGATGGCGATGACTTCCCGCAGCCGCTTGACCACCCCTGGATCAGGCGACTTCTCGACCGGCGTCTGAATGAGTCCGTGCTTGGACCCTCGTGGGCGGTGCTTTCGAATGCGCTTGCCCATCTCAGCCAAATCGTGCGCAAACTCCGCAGAGTTGCGATGCTGGATGATGACGCCGCCGAGGAACTCCAGGTAGTCCGCGATCGTCGTCATGCGGTTGTAGGCCACTCGCTGGGTCACCGAGGGACGCGCCACCGTCGGGCCTACCCGTGCATCAGAAAAGGCCACCACGTTGCCCGAGCGCACTTCGGTGTCTTCTCTAGCGCCCACATATCGCATGTCCAGCTTCGCGAAATCGCGCAGCGACACGATGTCTGGCAACGAAAGGAACGTCCCACCCGTGAACTCGTCAACGAGGTTGCGTCCTTCCTGCATCTCCCATCGAAGGAGCACCTGGATGTGCGTGAGAGCGTTTCGAATCGTATTGACGGCCGCTCCGGCGTTGCGCAACTGCGCCGTCGCAAAGAGCGTCGGGTAGAACACAGGAAGCCCCTGATCGTCCAGCAGAAGTGGCACGCGCTCACCTTGATTCATCACGCGCATCGCAAGCGAGGACATAAGGTCTTTTTCTACATTTACTACATATGAATGACTATACCATTTTATTTTACAAAAGTAGTGAGCAAAAAATAGAAAAGCCCCTTAGTAGAAGGGGCTTCCTGTATCCATTAGCTACAAAGCGTGAGGATAGGTGTCCTAGAACGGAATATCGTCATCAGCGAAGTCGTCCATCGGCGGCGCCGACTGCTGCGGAGCCTGCTGCTGCGGGCGCTGCTGGCCGTAGCCACCACCACCACCGCCACGCTGACCACCACCGCCGCCGCCACCACCGCCGTACTCCTGGCGCGGGGCCTGCTGGCGCTGCGGACGTTCGCCGCCACCGCCACCGCCACCACCGCCTTCACGGCCGCCGAGCATCTGCATTTCATCGGCGATGATGTCGGTGGAGTACTTCTCCACGCCATCCTGGCCGGTGTACTTGTCGTAACGCAGGCTGCCTTCGACGTAGACCGAGCTGCCCTTGCGCAGGTACTCACCAGCGATCTCGCCGAGCTTGCCGAAGAACACCACGCGGTGCCATTCGGTACGCTCCTGCTGGTTGCCATCCTTGTCCTTGCGGACGCTGGTGGTGGCCAGGCTGATGCGGGTGATCGCCATACCGCCCTGGGTGTACTTCACGTCCGGGTCGTTGCCGAGGTTGCCGACCAGGATGACTTTATTGATGCCGCGCGCCATAGGGTTGCTCTTCCGTTGTCCGAGGGCAGGCCGCAGTCATATCACAGCCCCGGGCGGGGCGCAGATCTGCCGGGCCGCCCTTGGGAGAATTGGGGGGATCCAGATTGCACCATCTTATCATCGCCGCCGTCCCCGACCCTGTCGGAATTCCGGCCGGGAACGACCGGAAACCTGCTCGAGCCATATGCCGCAACGGTGACGGCGGTTCAGTCCCCGCGCCGCAGGGCGCTGGCCGCCAGCCCGAGGGACCTCCCGGCCCCGCCATCACGGCGCATGGCATGATGTCGCTTCACCGTCTCCCCGCCTGCTGAAATGACCATCCGCGGTAAAGCCACCTCCCTCGATATCGCCCACCTGGCCGGCGTCTCCCAGCCCACGGTGTCGCGGGCGCTGCGCGGCAGCCCGATGGTCAACGCCGAAACCCGGCAGCGGATCCTGGCCATCGCCCGGGAGCTGAACTACAAGGTCGACAAGAACGCCTCCAGCCTGCGCCTGCGCAATGCCGGCACACTGGCCCTGCTGTTCTTCGAAGACCCGACCAATGACGATTCGCTGATCAACCCGTTCTTCCACGCGATGCTCGGCTCGATCACGCGGGCCTGCGCGCTGCGCGGTTATGACCTGCTGGTCTCCTTCCAGCAGCTGTCCACTGACTGGCAGGCCGATTACGAGGACAGCAACAAGGCCGACGGCATCATCCTGCTCGGCTATGGCGATTACCACGAGTCGCGCGAGCGGCTGCAGCGGCTGGTCGAGCAAGGCACCCACTTCGTGCGCTGGGGCGCTTCCCTGCCCGACCAGCCCGGTGTCTCGATCGGCAGCGACAACTTCCAGGGCGGTTTCGACATCACCGCCCACCTGCTCGACCAGGGCTGCCGCCGGATCGCGTTCGTCGGCCACGCTTCCAGCCACTATCCCGAGTTCGAGCAGCGCTATCGCGGCCACGTCGAAGCAATGCGGGCGCGAGGCCTCACCGCCGAGCCCTCGCTGCAGCACGATGCGATCACCACCGAGCAGTCCGGCTTCGATGCCTGCCAGGCGCTGCTGGCGCGCGGTGAGCGTATCGATGGGCTGTGCGCGGCCAGCGACCTGATCGCGATCGGTGCGATGCGCGCCCTGCGCGAGCATGGCCTGCGCGTGCCGGAGGACGTGGCGGTCACCGGCTTCGATGACATCCCGCTGGCCGCCTCGGTGTCCCCGCCGCTGTCCACAGTGCAGCAGGACACCAAGCAGGCCGGGCACCTGCTGGTGGAAAAGCTGTTGGCGCTGATCGACGGCCAGCCGGTGGAAGGCCAGAGCATCGCGGTGAAGCAGGTGCTGCGGGAATCCTCGCTGCGCCGCTGAGTCCGTTCAGGGCACCCGCTGGAAGCTCAGGCTCTCGAAGCTGAGGGACCGCGCCTGGCCATCGGCCACGTGGAAGGTCAGCCAGTTGCCGCTGTTGGGGATGAACTCGACCCGGACCTGGTCAAGGTGTTCGCCCGCGGTGGCCACCGCGTCCAGCTGCCCCCAACGCAGCCGCAGTGCCTGGTCACCGGCCGCTTCGACGTTCATCTCGCCGAGCAACGGGTGCACGTATCTGCCCACGTAGCCATCGCGCGGCAACGTTCGCAGCCACGGGGGTGCCTGGATCGCCTGGCGCTGACGCGCCATGTTCCGCTGCGCCTGGGCCGCCGTTGCCTGCAGGGCCAGGAAGCGGGCGGCGGAGCTCGCTGCGATCCCCTGCTCATGGAGCAGCACGCCATACACGTGATCGGCGATGAGATTGGTCAGCGGTGCGCCCAGCAGGTCCTCGTTGTTGAGCACCACCAGTGCGATGTTCTGATCAGGCATGAAGGACAGGTGCGCGTGGAAGCCGGCGAATCCGCCGAAGTGGTGCAGCAGCCGGTGGCCTTTGTACTGCCCGGTGTACCAGCCCCAGGCATAACCATCGCGCGCGAAGTCCAGATAGCGCGCGCTCAGCGCGACCTGCCGGTGCTGCGAACGGCTGATCACCTGCGGTGCGAAGGCCGGGGTGCCCGCGCGCGGGAACTGCGCGATCAGGAACCGGGCCAGATCCGGTGCGCTGGCAACCATGCCACCGGCCGCCTGCATCGTCCCGTCCGCTTTGCGCAGATACAGGGCCGTGGTCGGTTGCGCGCTGCCGAGTGAGTACGGCTTGGCAAGGGGCCAGCCTGCCGTTTGGGCACGGCTGATCCGGGTGCTGGTATGGCGCATGCCCAGCGGATCGAACACCGCGCGCTGCAACTGGTCCTGCCACGGCAGCGCGTCGTGCTGGTCCATCCAGATACTCAGCAGGTTGTAGCCGAGGTTGGTGTAGCCGAAGGTGCCGTGGGGCGCGTCCGGGTCGCGCCGGGTCGCGCCCACCAGCGCCAGCCGCGAGGCAGCGTCATGCACGCCGCTGAAAGCAGTGGCCCAGACCAAGGCGGGGTTGTCCACGCCTGCGGTATGGGTGAGCAGATCACGCACGGTGACCGCCTCGGCATCGAGACCTTCCAGGCGCATCTGCGGAAACATCTGCTGGAGCGACATCGCCATGTCGAGCTCACCGGCGGCCTCCCTCTGCAGGGCGTTCAGCGCGAAGAACGGCTTGGTCGCCGAGGCGATATAGAAGACGGTGTCGGCCGTGACCGGCGTACCGGCGGCAATGTCCGCCAAACCGTAGTAGCCCTCATGGATCACTTTGCCGTCCTTCACCACCACGACGGCGGTACCGGACGGCAAGCCGGTCGCCGCCTTGGTCTGTTCGATGAGGGCGGACAGCGGGGCGAAATCGAGCGGCGTGGCGGCGCCGACCGGAGACAGCACGGCCACGGCAAGGCCGGCACAGAGTGCCAGGATGCGTTTCATTCGAGGGTCCTGTTGCAGAGCAGCCGACAGCGGACCTGCCGGCTGGGGTGGGCGGCCGCATCCGCGGCCTGCGCCGGATGCCGACGGTCAGGCCGCGGCGGACAACCGGCGGGCGATCGGTCAGCGGGCCGTACGCTGGCTTACTTCAAGCGGCGATCCAGCACGAAGTACACCACGTTGCCCAGACCGGTCGCCCCGAGCAGCAGCGCGATCGCACCCGGCGTGACCCGGTCGATGCCGAGCAGATCGACCAGCCCGAAGGCCAGGGCCAGGGTCAACATCACGCAGCCCCAATGCAGCGCGGCCAGCCGGCGCTTGGTGGTATCGCCGGCCAGCAGCGAACGCACCAGCTCTTCCGAGCCGCGGGCTTCGACGATACGGCGGCGCGTGTGGCCATCGACCACGCTCTTGATGGCATACACGATGCCGAGGATCAGGACGACGGGCAGAATCAGGTTGTAATCCATGGTGCGTTCGTTCCGTTGAGGAGGGGCTTGTCCACTGAGATACGGCCACGGCGGGGTCGGTTGCACGGAACACAGTTGCAACCGGAGAGGCACTCGACGTATCTCTATGGAACATGCGCACGTCGCCGCCCCCTCCTGCCGACTGTCTCGATGCCGACCGGAAACTGGTCGACGCCATTCTGTCGCGCCAGCCCGGGGCGTTCGAGCAGCTGGTGCGGGAGTATCAAGGCCTTTGCTGGCGCGTGGTCGATCGCATGGTCCGCCACCCCGACGACACCCGCGAGCTGTGTCAGGAAGCCTTCCTGCGCATCCATCAGACGTTGCATCAATACCGCGGCGAGAGCGCACTGAAATCCTGGGTCGCGCAGGTTGCCTATTCGATTGCCAAGCGGCACCTGGAACGGCGACGCATCCCGCTGGTGGAGAACACCGTAAGCGACGACGGCACCGCCTTGATCGATCGGGTCGGCAATGGCATCGATCTGGAAGCCCTGACCAGCGAGCAGGACATCAACGCCCACCTGCATGCGGCCATGGACGCCCTGCCCCCGCTGCAGCGCACCCTGCTCACGCTCTACCATCTGGAAGAGATCTCCATCGCCGAGATCGCCACCCTCACCGACCTGGCCGAAGGCACCATCAAGAGCCACCTGTTCCGCAGCCGCAAGCGGCTGCGCGAACTGCTCGAATCCCGCATTGGAGTGCCCGCATGAGCAGCACAGACGATTCCCGGATCGACCCCGACGAATGGCACGCCCAGGAACGCGGGCTGCGCGCGGCGCTGAGCGGCCAACGCGCCGGACCGTACGCCCCCGATTACCTGCGTATTGCCCAGGCGATCGCCTCTGCGCCGCAGAGCGGGCCGCCGATGCGCTTCGCCCGCGATGTCGCCGTGCACATCGCCCGGCATGACGCCGGGATCGAACGCTGGGTCTCCCGGGCCCTGCTGGGGGTGCTGGCGGTCGCGGTGCTGGCGTTGGTTTCGCTGTTCGGCCCGGCATGGTGGCGCGCGATCGAGCACGCCGCGGGCAGCGCGGCGACCGGGTGGCTGCTGGCTGGCGCAGCCTGCGTGGCGCTGTCGTGGCTGGCGGCCCGTTGGCGGGCGTCCGGCCGGAAGCACCCATGACTTACGGCGGATGCAGGCTATCTGAATAGGGCGGATAACCGATCCATCGCCCAGGGGAAGCTGTCCGCATGCTTGAGATCCGCGCGCTGTCCAAGACGTACGCCAATGGGGTCCACGCCCTTGCCGGTGTCACCCTCGATATTCCCCGCGGCATGTTCGGGCTGCTCGGCCCGAACGGCGCCGGCAAGTCCTCGCTGATGCGCACCCTGGCCACGCTGCAGGAAGCGGACAGCGGCACCGCCACGTTGTCGATTCCGGGCGAGGCGAGCATCGATGTACTGCGCGACAAGGACGCCGTGCGCCGACGGCTGGGCTACCTGCCACAGGACTTCGGCGTGTACCCGAAGGTCAGCGCACTGGATCTGCTTGAGCATTTCGCAGTGCTCAAGGGCCTCACCCACAAGGCCCAGCGCCGCGAGGTGGTGGATGCCCTGCTGCAGCAGGTCAATCTGTGGGACGCGCGCAAGCGCAAGCTGGGCACGTACTCCGGCGGCATGCGCCAGCGCTTCGGCATCGCGCAGGCGCTGCTCGGCGACCCACGCCTGGTGATCGTCGATGAACCTACTGCGGGGCTCGACCCGGAAGAGCGCAACCGCTTCCTCAACCTGCTTGCCGCGATCGGCGAGAACGTGGCGGTGATCCTGTCCACGCACATCGTCGAGGATGTCACCGACCTGTGCCCGAGCATGGCCATCATGAACAAGGGGCAGGTGCTGCTGACCGGCAAGCCCAGCGATGCGATCGACGCGCTGCAGCACCAGGTCTGGCGCAAGCAGGTGGACGTTGCCGAACTGCCCGCTTATGAAGCCAACCATGTGGTGCTGTCCACCCGCCTGGTTGGTGGCCGGCCGGTGATCCACGTGCACAGCGCGACCGACCCCGGCGACGGCTTCGCCGCCGTTGCTCCCGATCTGGAAGACGTTTATTTCCAGCGACTGCGCCTGCAGTCGCGGGCCGCCTGACCGGAGCCCGCCGATGATCGCTGCCTTCTTCCGCTTCGAGCTGCGCGAGCAGCTCCGTTCCCCGCCGCTGTGGCTGCTGGCGGGCCTGTTCGCGCTGATGGCCTTCGGTGCGGCCTCCTCCGACGCCGTACAGATCGGCGGCGGCGCCGGCAATGTGCACAGCAATGCGCCAACCGTGATCGCCTCGATGCTGGGCATCTTCACCCTGCTCGGCATGCTGGTGTCCACGCTGTTCGTCAGCAACGCGTTGCTGCGCGACTTCGATCTGGGCACCGCCGAGCTGATCTTCGCCAGCCCGATCAAACGCCGCGACTATCTGGCCGGGCGCATCGGTGCGGCCCTGGTCAGCGGGCTGTTGGTCTACATGATCATCGCCCTGGGCCTGGCGCTGGGGCCGTTCATGCCTTGGGTGGATCCGGCCCGCATGGGCCCGGTCTCGCTGTACAGCTACGTGTGGGCCTTCGGGGTGATCGTGATCCCGAACCTGGTCTTCACCACGGCGCTGCTGGCGTTGCTCGCGGCCACCACGCGCTCGATCCTGTGGGTCTACATCGGCGTGATCGGTTACTTCGTGCTGTACGGCGTCAGCGCCGCCCTGCTCAGCGACATCGACAACACCTGGGTGGCCGTGTTGAGCGAGCCGCTCGGCCTGCGCGCGCTGTCACGGACCATCCGCTACTGGTCGGTGGCCGAGCGCAACAGCGGCCTGCCCGCCGTGGCCGGTCAGCTGCTGGCCAACCGCGCGCTGTGGCTGGGCGTGGCGGCCGTACTGTACGCCGCCACGTTCGCCTTGTTCCGCACCGAACGCAGCGGCAGCGCTGGACGTCGCTGGGGACGCAGGACCGCCCTCGTGACGACCGCGCCCGCACAGCGGCCGAGCCAGGTCGTAGTGCCCCGCGTGGTGCCGGGCCACGGCGCCGGCACCGCCTGGAGGCAGTTCCTGCACCAGGTCCGCTTCGACACCAGCGGCGTGCTGCGCAGCGTGCCGTTCCTGGTGCTGCTGGTACTGGGGCTGTGCAACTTCCTGCCCGGCGCGCTGTTCCGCCAGACCCTGTACGGCACGCCGATCTGGCCGGTCACCTCGGAGATGCTGACCGCCCTGCAGGGCGCCTACAGCTGGCTGCTGATCATCATCGTGCTGTTCTTCGCCGGCGAGCTGGTCTGGAAAGAGCGCGCGGCCCGGATCAATGAAGTCACCGATGCGATGCCCGTCCCCAACTGGGTCCCGCTGCTGGCCAAGTTCGCCACGCTGGTGGCGGTGATCGCCTGCTTCCAGGCGATCGGTGCGCTGGCCGCGATCGCGGTGCAGCTGAGCAAGGGCTACACGCAGATCGAGCCACTGGTGTATCTCAAGACCCTGGCACTGGACTCGGTCGTCTACCTGTTGATGGGCGGCCTGGCGCTGGTGCTGCAGGTGCTGACCAACAACAAGTTCATCGGCTACGCGCTGCTGATCGTGGTGATGATCGGCCAGGCGGTGCTGGGCATGCTCGACTACACCCAGAACCTGTACAACTTCGGCAGCTGGCCGATCGCGCCGTACTCGGACATGAACGGCTACGGCCATTTCCTGCCGGGGCAACTGGCTTTCCAGGGCTACTGGGCGCTGTTCCTGCTGGCGCTGCTGTGTGTCGCCTCGGCGTTCTGGGTCCGTGGTGTCGGCACCAGCCTGCGCCAACGCCTGGTGCTGGCGGGCCGTCGCCTGCGCGGCCCGGCCGGGCTGGGCGGCGCCGTCGCAACGCTGGCCTTCATCGGGCTGGGCGGCTGGCTGTACTGGAGCACCAACATCCGCAACGAATTCCTCTCGCCGGACCAGCAGCTGGACCTGCAGGCCCGCTACGAGCGTGAACTGTCGCGCTACCGCGACCTGCCGCAGCCGCGCATCGTCGCGGTGGACAACCGGATCGACCTGCACCCGGAAACCCAGTCGGTGGTGATCGATGCGTACTGGACGGTGCGCAACACCCACACCACCCCCATCGCGCAGCTGCACGTGGCGATGAACGACGACAAGCAGCTGACCGCGGTCGACCTGGGCGGCCAGACGCTGGCGATGCATGACGCCGACCTGGGCTATCGCATCTACCAGCTGACCGCCCCGCTGCAGCCAGGGGAGGAACGCCGCATCCACTTCCGCGTCAACCAGCATCCGACCGGCATCACCTCCGATCAGGCGCCAACCGACCTGGTGGAGAATGGCAGTTTCTTCAACAGCCGGCTGCTGCCCTCGTTCGGGTACGACCAGGGCGTGCAGATCACCGACCGCAACGAACGCCGCAAGCGCGGCCTCGGCGAACCGAGCCGCATGCCCAAGCTGGAGGACCAGGCCGCCCGCGCGAACAATTACGTGACCGACGATGCCGACTGGCTGGCCTTCCGCAGCACGATCTGCACCGCGCCGGACCAGATCGCGCTGGCGCCGGGCTACCTGCAGCACGAAGCGACCATCAACGGGCGGCGCTGCTTCAGCTACGCCATGGACCGGCCGATGCTCAACTTCTATGCCTACCTCTCGGCGCGTTGGGAAGTGAAGCGCGCCGCATACAAGGGCATCCCGATCGAGGTGTACTACGATGCGCGCCACGGCTACAACGTGGACCGCATGATCGAGGCGGTACAGAAGTCGCTGGCGTATTACGAGGCCAACTTCACGCCGTACCAGCACCGGCAGGTGCGCATCATCGAGTTCCCGGGCTACGCACGTTTCGCCCAGTCGTTTGCCAACACCATCCCCTACTCCGAATCGATCGGCTTCATCGCCGATCTGCGCAACCGTGACAAGGTGGACTATGTGTTCTACGTGACCGCCCACGAGGTCGCGCACCAGTGGTGGGCGCACCAGGTGATCGGTGCCAACGTGCAGGGCGCGACGATGTTGTCTGAATCGCTGTCCCAGTACTCGGCGCTGATGGTGATGGAGAAGGAGTACGGCCGGCAGCAGATGCGCCAGTTCCTGAAGACGGAACTGGATGGCTACCTGTCCGGGCGTGGCAGCGAGGGTATCGAGGAGCTGCCGTTGGCGCGGGTGGAGAACCAGCAGTACATCCACTACGAAAAGGGCTCACTGGCGTTCTACCGCCTGCGCGAAGAGATCGGCGAGGCCGCACTCAACCGTGCGCTCAAGCGTTTCCTGCAGGACAAGGGCTTCCAGCAACCGCCCTACACCACCTCGACCGAACTCCTGGGCTACATCCGGGCGGAGACGCCGGCCGACCGCCAGCAACTGGTGACCGATCTGTTCGAGAAGATCAGCTTCTACGACAACCGCGTGCTGGCCGCGACCGCGCGCAAGCGGGCGGACGGCAAGTACGACGTCACCCTGAAGCTGCATGCCGAAAAGCGCTATGCCGACGGTGACGGCAAGGAGACCGCTGGCGCCATGGACGACTGGATCGAGCTCGGCGTGTTTGCCAACGCTCCCTCGGGCAAGGAGCGCGACCAGAAGGTGCTGTACCTGCAGCGCCACCACGTCACCGAGGCCAACCCGTCGATCACCGTGACGGTGGACGGCAAGCCGGATGAAGCGGGCTTCGATCCCTACAACAAACTGATCGATCGGGTCTCCTCGGACAACCGGCGCAAGGTGACGCTGCAGTAGAACGCAGCGTCAGCGCGGGCTGTCGGCGAAGTCCTTCAGGATTTCGCCGACGCCCGATGGCGCGATCTCAAACCCCAGCGGCGTGCCGGGGTTGATCACCACGCCGTAGCCGCCGGGAACGCGCTTGAGCACGTCCAGCATCAGCATGCGGATGGTGTGCGGGGCCTGCTGGCTGTGGAAACCGACCCGGCTCATATCGGTGAACACCGACACGTGCAGCACGCCCTGCTTGTCGAACAGCAGCGGATCGAAACCGCTGCCGTCCGGTGTCACCAGGCTGCCGGTGAGCAGCACCACCTCGGACGCCACGAAGGCCTTCATGAACAGGCCGATCGGCAGCTGGCCGTCCATTGCCGTCTTGAGCAGCGTTTCGATCGGGGTCTGGGGGGCAGCAGCGTCGGTCATGGAATGCAGGGGTATGGGTGGGGTTCGCTAGTGTACCGCCGGGGGTGCCAGGAGCCGGCCAGCGGCCGGCACTACGGGCTGGCCGGATCGCCGACGAGGTAGAGGTGGAACGTCGGGTCCTCCTCGGTCAGCGCGACATGCAGGAGACCGAGCCGCGGCAGGGTCCGCAGCCAGTAGGCATGCGCCGCCAGATCGCCGCGGAACACCGCGAGCAGCCATTGCCCCTCGCCGGGGCGCAGCAGTGTGCTGACCACATAAGCGGCCAGGCCTTGCCGCCGGTACTTGGGGAGCACGAAGAGGTCGGCCAGTTCGGGATAGTGGTGGCCGTCCCGTTCCACCCGGTCCACCAGCACGAAGCCGGCGAGTGCTTCGTCGACGAACAGCAGCCGTGCCCACTGCGGGTCATCGCGCAGCGAGGCCTCGACGTCGCGCCGGTCACAGTCGAACAGGCCGTCGGGACGTACCTCTTCCCCGCTCCAGGCCGAGGCCTCGAAGTAGTAGAACTGCATCAGATGGAGCAGGCGCTCGGCGTCGCCGGGCGTTGCGTGGCGCAGGGACAGGCGTGACATGGACAGCTTACTCGGAAGGACCGCACTGCGCGGTCGCGAGCCCGATTGTAAGGCCCGGCCCACCGCGAACGGCGGACCGGGCGTCATCCGGCTACTTCGCCAGGCGCTTCGTGCGCGCACGCTGGTCGTCGACCGCTGCCTTCAACTGCTGCTGCAGCGCCGTCTGGTCGACCGGTGCATCCAGCACGAACACGCGCACGCCGTGTGCGGGTACCTCGGCAGTCAGTGATCCCTTCACCGTGTGGCTGGCACCGCCCAGCGCTTCGCGCCAGGTCCCGGCCTGCAGGTAGCGGCTGACCTCGAAGGTGCGCGCCGCGTCACCCTTGTTGAGCAGCACCAGTGCGGTCTGCGCGGTATCGCCCTGCTGCAGCACACGGAAGAACACCGCTTCATCGCCGTGCAGGCGCTCGTTGACCTGCAGGCCGCGCTGCAGGGCGGGGGTGGCCTCGCGCAGCTTGGCGATGCGCTGCAACGGCGCAAAGATCGGGCTCTTCGGCGCCTCATCGACGCGCTTCTGGCCGAAGTAGGCACGGTTGCCGGCATGCTCGGCGCGGCTGCGCATGAAGCCGGTTTCCGACCCGTAGTAGATCACCGGGATGCCTCGCGCGGTGAACAGCCAGTTGTGGGCGTCGATGAACCCGGCATCGCTGGCATCCAGCCGCGCCATGTCGTGATTGTCGTAGAAACTCATCAGCTCGTACGGATTGGCATACGGCCCATCCAGCAGGTGCAGCGGCTCGGCCAGGGCCTCAAAGCCTTTCTGCTCCCTGCCAAAGACCGACGACAAGGCGCCGCGCAGCGGGAAATCGAGCACGGAAACGTTCGCATTGGCCGGCCAGGTGTGCTCGGCAATCTTGCGGGCGTCGTAGTCGAACGCTTCGCCGAACATGAACATGCCCGGATGCTCCGCGCGGATGCGGTTGACGAAGGCATGCCACCACGGGTGTGGCAGCCAGCCGATGGTATCGATGCGCAACGCATCCACGCCCTGCGCGGTCCACTGCAGGTACGCGCCGACCAGGTAGTCCATCACCGCCGGATTGTGCTCGTTGAAATCGGAGAGTTCGGCCAGGTTGCCATCGAAGATCGAGCCGCTCTTCCCGTCCACCGGGCCGATGTTGTTGTAGAACGCGTGCAACGGGTTGTGGACCGGGTCCAGCTGCTGCGGCGGGAGGTTCTGATGGTCGGCGATCAGCCGGCCGCCCTTGTCGAAGATCTGCCCGAACTGCGGCTGCGCCACCGGCATCGTCCACGCGGGCGAGCCATGGTTGCCCACGATATCCAGCACCACCTTCAGATCGGCCGCGTGCAGGCCACGGGTGAAATCGCCGAAGTCCAGGTCCTTGCTCGGCAGATGTTCGTCGAGCGTGTAGAAGTTGACGCCCCAGTAGCCGTGGTAACCGGTCTTGCCGCGGTCGGTCAGCGTGCTGGTGCAGCTGATCGGCTTGCTGCCGGTGAAGGCCTGGTCCGGGTTGTCGATGATCGGGGTGATCCACACCGCGCCGAAGCCCAGATTGCGGATGTACGCGGCGTTGTCGAGCACACCCTTGAAGTCACCGCCGAGATAGCCGATGTTGCCGTCCACCTTGTCCGGGCACGGCACCGGGATGTCGAAGGTGGGGTGTGCACCGCCCTGGTCGCGGTGATCGTTGGACGGGTCGCCATTGACGAAGCGGTCGGTGACCACGAAGTAGACCGCTTGGCTGGCGAACGGCTCACGCGTGCCGACATAGTCCGGGCGCTCGACGGCCAGGGCGGGACTGGCGGACAGTACGAATGACAGGGCCAGCGACAACGACGAATACCGGGACATCAGACAACCTCCTGTTGGGATGGCACATACAGCACGCACAGGCCGGCCAGCAGCAGGCTGCCGCCCCCAAGTGCGAGCACGTGCATCGGGTCACCGCCCAGCCACGTGCGCAGCAGGAAGCCGAGCGCACTGGCCGCGACCAGCTGCGGGATCACGATGAAGAAATTGAACAGGCCCATGTAGATCCCCATCTTGGCCGCCGGCACGCTGTCGGACAGCAGCGCATACGGCAGCGACAGGATCGAGGCCCAGGCGAAGCCGACGCCGACCATCGACAGCAGCAGCCAGTGCGGGTCGCCGATGAACAGCATCGAGATCAGCCCCAGCCCGCCCAGCCACAGGTTGACCAGGTGACTCCAGCGCAGGCCGAGTGCACGCACCATCAACGGGATCAGCAAGGCCGCCAGTGCGGCGAAGCCGTTGTAGGCACCGAACAGCACACCGACCCAATTGGCGCCGTCGTTGTAGGCGGCCGAGGCGGTATCGGTCGAGCCAAAGTGCTTACCGGCGACGGCGGCGGTGGTGTAGATCCACATCGCGAACAGCGCGAACCATGAGAAGAACTGCACCCACGCCAGGCGACGCATGGTGCGCGGCATCGCACGCAGGTCGTCGACGATGGTGGCCAGCATGTTCGCGCCGGGCACGCAGCGCGCCACACCGAGCAGCACGCCGTAGGCGACGCACAGGCCGGCGAGCACATACAGCATGCGGTCACCCTGCTGCGACGCGATGGCGGCGGCAAGCACGAGACCGGCCGCCACCCAGCCACCGATCTGCGCCCAGGGGGGCGGTCCGGCCACGCGCGCACTGTGGTGCACGGCGGCCGGCTCGGCATCGTCGAAGCGGGCCAGTTCGGCAGGCGAGTACTCCCGGGTGCTGACCACCGTCCAGGTGATCGCCGCCAGCAACACCGCCGCGCCGAAGTAGAACGCGTAGCGCACGGTATCGGGCACCTGCCCCGCTGCGGCCGTATTGGCCACGCCGAAGTGGGCCAGGATGAAAGGCAGGAAGCTGGCGACGATGGCGCCGATGCCGATGAAGAAGCTCTGCATCGCAAAGCCGGTCGGCCGCTGCCGCGGGGCCAGCTGATCGCCGACGAACGCGCGGAACGGCTCCATCGATACGTTGATCGAAGCATCCAGTACCCAGAGCGTGCCGGCCGCGATCCACAGCGCCGGCGAATTCGGCATCACCAGCAGGGCCAGCGTGGTCAGTACCGCACCGATCATGAAGAACGGGCGGCGGCGACCCCAGCGCGTCCAGGTGCGGTCGGACAGGTAGCCGATCACCGGCTGCACCAGCAGGCCGGTCAGTGGCGCGGCGATCCACAGCCCGGGCACCGCATCCATCGGGGCGCCGAGCGTCTCGAAGATGCGGCTGGCATTCGCGTTCTGCAGCGCGAAGCCGAACTGGATGCCGAGGAAGCCGAAGCACATGTTCCAGATCTGCCAGAACGACAGCGTCGGCTTGGGCGAACGGCTCATCGGCGCGGCTCCGTCGAGGCTGCCACCGGCATCAGGGTCAGTGCGGATACGCGCGCCTGGTTGAGCACGCCCGCGCTGCCGCCCTTGCCGCCGTTGTACTGCGCGAAGTGGGTCAGCGCGCTCATGTTGAAGCCCTCCTCCAGCGAGATGCGGCAGGCCCGTGCCGTCGTCTCGAACTCTACGGCTGTTGAATCCTGTTCGCCCACGCTGTGCGGCATCACGATGGGGCGGCGCTGCTCGGGCTGGCTCGCACACTGCAGCACCAGCGTCTTCACCGCTGCGGTCACGCCGGTGTTGATCGGGCCGTTGGGGTTGTTGTAACGCAGCCGTGCACGCCAGCGGCCGGCGGTCGGTGCGGTCCACTGCCACTGCGTGTCGCCGGCCAGCACCTGCTGCGGGCCGATGCAGGTCATCGGGCTGTGCAGCGATTCCAGCGCGCCTGCACGGCGGGTCAGGCTCAAGCAGTGGCTGGCACCGTCCTTGACCAGCGTGGCGACACCCTGCACGGTCACTACTTGCTGGCCGTCGCGCCACAGCACGTGCCCGGCAGGCACCGTGATCTGCCAGCCTGCCGTCGTTTCACGCGGCACCGGGGCGGCGGGGGTGGCCGGGGCGAACACCGCCGAGGGACGCAGGATGGCCGGTGATGGCGTCGCGCCCGTGGCATGCAACGGCACCAGCTGCACCGTGGTGGTCGTGCCGTCGCGCTGGATATCACCCGCCACCAACAGCTCGCCGGCAAGGTGCTTCGGTCGCACCAGCACGTAACGCTGTTCGCCATCGTCCAGGCGGATGCGGTCATGCTCACCGAACAGCGTCGGCACCAGCGATGTCGGCAGCTTCGGCGCGATACGACCGTCGTCCTCCACGCCGAACACACCTTCCAGCACCATCGAGAGATAGCCGGCCACCGACCACAGCTGGCGTGGCGAATTCACCACCGGGCCGCTGAGGGCACCTTCATCGACATGCACCGCCAGCGTGCGCATCTCGTAGTTCTCCATGTTGGAACCGGCCAGCGCGGTGCCGCGCATCAGCGACTCGATCTCCATGGCGATGCGCGGGGCATCGTCCAGCCGGCGCGCCGCGCGCAGCGAGTACGCGCTGACGAAGGGCCAGATGCCGCGGTTGTGGTAAATCGGCTGCTGGGCTTCCTGCGGCCAGACGACCGGACTGCCACCGGCCACGGCCGGGTAGTTCGACAGGGCACGCCGCGCGCGATCGGCCGGAAACACATCGGCCAGCACGCCCAGCGAGAGCGCGAGCAGGTCGTACTTGGCATACGGCACCGGGTGCGCGGCTTCACCGATGTAGCTCATGTACTGCCCGGCATCCTCGCGCCAGAAGCGCGTGTCGATCTGGCGGGCCAGCGCGTCGGCCCATTGACCATACGTGGCAGCCCGCGCATCGCCGTGCTGGCGTGCCAGCTGCTCGGCCAGCCGCAGGGCCTGATAGTGGAGCACGTTGGTGGACAGCGCGAAGGACTCGCCGATGAAGCGCACGTCCTCGCGGGTCCAGTCCGGGTAGGTCTGCTCGCGCCAATCCAGGAACGAGGTCTCGCCGCGATACAGGCCGATCCGTGCCTCGAACACCGCCTCGCGATCCTGTGCCAGGGTGGCCTGCAGTGCCTGCCAGACCTGGTCGGCAAAGGCCGCGTCATCCAGCAGCCCGCGTGCGGCCAGGAACCACACCACGCGGTCGCTGCTGATCGGCCAACTGCCACCGGAGCCGGTGTCCTGCGCCACGAACAGGCCCGGCGTATGCCCATCGCGCGCGGTGGACAGCTTGAACTGCAGCGACTGGCGCGTGCGTACCGGATCCAGACGCGACAGTGCCAGATCCGCGGCGAAGCTCACATCGCGAGTCCACACATAGGGCCAGCGCTCGCCGGTCTGGAAGCACTCGCAGTCCACGGGCTTACCGTGATTGAAGGCCGGGTCGCGGATCGCATCCACGCGGTCGGCATCCATCTCCTGCTGGGCCAGCCCGAACAGCGCATCGAACAGCACACTGCCGGTTTCGCTGCGCATCGGCTGCGCGTTGACGCGCACCTCGCCCTGCGGTGCGTGCAGAAGGTAGCCACCTTCAGCGGCGGTCTCGGCACGCGCATGGCGGCCATCGAAGTCCAGGTCGGCCGCACGTGCGGTGGACCCCATCGCTGCCCCGAGGGCAACGGTCAGGCAGATCATCTTCAGCATCGAAGTGGCGAACCGGCTCGCGCCAGTTGCCTCCCTCCCCTTTGCTCGCGTTGTAGGTCCGCACCGCCTCGCGGCAATGCGCTCGCGGCCCCCTCCCAGGGTGCCTTGGGCCCATGGTAGACGGCACGCCGCAGCCTGCATCGAGCTGCATACGTATTCATGGCCAGGGCGGTCGGCAATCGTGACCGCGTCGCTATAGTCCGGGGGTGTTTTCGGCCGCCTTGGGAGGGGAAATGCCGTCACTGTCGCATCCAACAAACGGGCATTTCGCACGTCGTCGCCTGCCCCTGCTGGGCTGGATCCTCTGCGCATTCAGCGCCACCGTCTTGGCGGAACCGGTCACTGTCGCCAGTGTCGAGTCGCCCGGCAAGGTACTGCGCGTGTCGCTGCAACTGGATGGTGGCAACCCCAGCTACCGGGTGGACCGTTTCGGCGAAACGGTGGTGGACAACTCCAAGCTTGGCTTCCAACTGCGCGATGGCCGCCTGGACCGCGACCTTGCCGTGGTCGGCCAGCAGTCGCGCAGCGTCGATGAGACCTGGGAGCAGCCCTGGGGCGAGCGCCGGCTGACCCGCAACCACTTCAACGAAGTGGTGGTGCAGCTGGTCGAGCGCAGCGGCACCAAGCGGCGCATCGATGTGGTGTTCCGGGTCTACGACGACGGCCTGGGCTTTCGCTATCGCTTCCCGCAGCAGCCGGGGATGCGCGAGGCGATCATCGATGATGAGCTGACCGAGTTCGCGATCGCACCGACCGCCACCGCCTGGTGGATTCCGGCCGGCGAGCCGATCCACTACGAATATCTTTACCAGCGTACGCCGCTGGACCAGGTGCCACTTGCGCATACGCCGATGACGCTGCGCAGCCGCGATGGACTGCATGTCTCCATCCATGAGGCGGCCCTGGTGGACTACGCCGGCATGTGGCTGCGCCGCACCGAAGGCCAGCGCCTGCGGGCGCAGCTGTCACCCTCTGCCGAGGGCTGGAAAGTGCGGCGCAGCCTGCCCTTCGATACGCCGTGGCGCACGCTGCAGATCAGCGACACCGCCGGCGGGCTGGTCGAATCCAGCCTGATCCTCAACCTCAACGAACCCAATGTGCTGGGCGACGTGAGCTGGGTGAAGCCCTCCAAGTACCTGGGTGTGTGGTGGTCGATGCATCTGGACGAGGAAAGCTGGGCCACCGGCCCGCGACATGCTGCCACCACGGCCAAGACCCAACGCGTGATCGACTTCGCTGCCCGGCATGGCTTCCGCGGCGTGCTGGTGGAAGGCTGGAACCCCGGCTGGAACGGCGACTGGGTCGGCAACGGCTACGCGTTCGATTTCACCCGGCCCACTGCGGACTTCGACATCGAGGCGCTGTCGGCCTACGGCGCGACGAAGGGCGTACACCTGATCGGCCACCATGAAACCGGCTGCGCCATCGAACACTACGAGGATCAGCTCGGCGCGGCGCTGGATCTCTACGCGCGGCTGGGCGTGGACTCGTTCAAGAGCGGCTATGTGTGCGATGACGGCCAGGTGGATCGGCGGAACCCGGCGGGTGGGCCACTGTGGCGCGAGTGGCACGATGGCCAGTTCATGGCCCGCCATCACCTCAAGGTGGTGCAGGAGGCGGCCAGACGGCATATCGCGGTGAACCCGCACGAGCCGATCAAGGACACCGGCCTGCGCCGCACCTACCCGAACTGGATCACCCGCGAAGGTGCACGTGGGATGGAGTACAACGCCTGGGGACAGCCGCCGAATCCGCCTGAGCACGAGGTCAACCTGGTGTTCACCCGGATGCTGTCCGGGCCGATGGATTACACCCCCGGCATCCTCAGCCTGAAGGGCCGTGGCGGCCAGGCGATCCCCAGCACGCTGGCGCGCCAGCTCGCCCTCTACGTGGCGATCTACAGCCCGATCCAGATGGCCGCCGACCTGCCCGAGCACTATGAGCAGCACCGTGAGGCCTTCCGCTTCATCGAAGATGTGGCGGTGGACTGGGAGGACACCCGCGTGCTCAACGGCGAGGTGGGCGACTTCGTGACCATCGTGCGCAGGGACCGCCACAGCCGCGACTGGTTCCTTGGCAGCATCACCGACGAACATGGCCGCGTGCTGCCCATCCCGCTGGGCTTCCTGGAGCCGGGCGTACGTTACCGGGCGGAAATCTATCGCGATGGGGACGGCGCCGATTTCCGCAGCAACCCCTTCGCCTTCGTGCGCGAGACCCGCGAGGTCACCAGCGCCGACGCGCTGACGCTCGTGCTTGCGCCGGGCGGCGGCCAGGCGATCCGCTTTACCCCGTTGTAGATCTGATCAGAGGTCTCGACGCAGGCCCATGACGGGTAGTGCCGGCCGCTGGCCGGCTCCTCCATCTGCCTGGCATCCCGAGGAGCCGGCCAGCGGCCGGCACTACCCGTCGACGTTTGCATGGCAAACCGTGGCGCGGTGGCGCGCATGCGCCAACGCAGCTGTAATCGCTTCCAACACGGCAAACGTCATTGAATACGTATGCAGGGTGATTCCCGCGGCAGGCGCGCTGCCTACCATAGCCACGCAGTCAACGGCCACCGCGCCATGACGCTCCCGGGTCCTCCGGGCAACCACAAAATCGATTGGCAACATTGCCTGGGAGGGGAAAATGTTGAACCGCAAGCGCAGCGCGCTGAGTCTCGCGCTGGCCGTCGCCCTGACGCCGTTGATGGCGTCGGCGCAGACCGCCGAATCCAGTACCACCACCCCACCGACCGGAAATACGGCAACCAACCTGGACACCGTCCAGGTCACCGGCATCCGCCGTGGCATCGAAAACGCGATCGCGATCAAGCAGGACGCCACCTCGGTGGTCGAAGCGATCTCGGCCGAGGACATCGGCAAACTGCCTGACGTGAGCATCGCCGAATCGCTGGGCCGCCTGCCCGGCCTGGCCGCACAGCGCGTGGCCGGCCGCGCCCAGGTCATCAGCGTGCGCGGCCTGTCGCCGGATTTCGCCACCACCCTGCTCAACGGCCGCGAAGTGGTCAGCACCGGTGACAACCGCAGCGTCGAGTTCGACCAGTACCCCTCGGAACTGGTCAACGGCGTGACCGTCTACAAGACCCCGGACGCCGCCCTGGTCGGCCAGGGCCTGTCGGGCACCATCGACATGCAGACCGTGCGTCCGTTGAGCTTCGCCGAGCGCGTGATCGCGATCAGCGGCCGCTACCAGAAGAGCTCGCTGGGCAAGGCCGCCAACGTCGACCCGTACGGCAACCGTTTCAGCGCCAGCTACATCGACCAGTTCCTGGACAACACCCTGGGCATCTCGATCGGCTATGCGCACAGCGACATGCCCATCCAGGAAAACCAGGTCGGCCTGTACGAGCCGTGGACCACCGAGCAGACCGACCAGGGCAACCGCCCCGGCCTGGCTCCGGGCACCGTGTTTTCCGATGGCATCAAGGCCCTGCGCCGCACCGGCAACAACGAGCGCGACGGCGTGATGGCCACCGTGCAGTTCCGTCCGTCGAACGTGTGGACCAGCACGCTGGATGCCTTCCACACCGAAGCCGAGCAGATCGACACTGCCAACCAGTTCGAGGTCAACCTCAGCAACTACAACGGCGGCTATACCCCGGGCCTGCTGATCACCAACCCGCAGATCAACGCCGACGGCACCTTCGCCGGCGGCGTGGCGACCGGCGTGTATCCGCTGGTGCGCGGCATGTACAACAAGCGCAAGGACAAGATCGACGCGTTCGGCTGGAACAACGAGTTCAACTTCGAACGGGTCAAGGTCGTCGCCGACGTGAACTACTCCAAGGCCACGCGCAACGAACTGAATCTGGAGAACAACCTGCAGCTCACGCCGATGCCGCAGCTGGATTCGGTCGGCGTGGTGGTCAAACCGGATGGTTTCTCACAGATCAGCCCGGGCCTGGACTATTCCAATCCGGACGCGCTGTTCCTGACCAACACCATCTACGGCTCCGGCTACGGCAAGGTGCCGATGGTCGAAGACCGCCTGAAGGGCGCCCGCCTGCAGGCCACCTTTGCGATGCCCGATTCGCTGCCGTGGTTCTCCGATGTGGACGTGGGCGTGAACTACGCCGACCGCCGCAAGGACAAGACCCAGGCCGAGGGCAACATCCTGCTGGGCGACCAGGGCGATGCCAACATCGCCAGTGACCTGCAGTACGCGCCGGTCAACCTGGGCTTCGCCGGTATCGGCTACATCCCCGCCTGGAACGTCCCGGCCGCGGTGGACCGCTACATGGTGTTCAACCCGGTCACCAACCTGGACTATCTGATTCCCAAGGCCTGGACGGTGCAGGAAAAGACCAGCACCGCCTGGATCCGCGCCAACATCAACACCGACCTGGGCGAGGTGGGCCTGCGCGGCAACATCGGCGTACAGATGGTGCGTACCGACCAGAGCTCGCAGTCCAACTACTTCGACCGCTCACGTCCGGACGGCCAGAACATCCTGCCGATCGATGACGGCAAGACCTATACCGATTGGCTGCCCAGCTTGAACCTGGCCTTCATGTTCCCGCACCAGCAGACGCTGCGCTTCGCCGTGGCCAAGCAGGTGGCACGCCCGCGTGTGGACCAGATGCGTGCCGGCCTGGAGTTCGGCGTGGACACCGCCACCGGCAAGCCCGGCGGCAGCGGCGGCAACCCGCTGCTGGATCCATGGCGCGCCAACGCCATCGACCTCTCGTACGAAAAGTACTTCGGCGAGAAGGCCTACGTGGCCGCCGCGGTGTTCTTCAAGGACCTGAAGTCCTACGTCTACACGCAGTCGCGCGATGACTACGACTTCAGCGACCTGCTGGCCAGCTACGTACCGCCGCCGGGCATGATCGTGCCGGTGCTGCCGACCGGCACCTTCTCGGCCCCGCAGAACGGCCAGGGTGGCAAGCTGAAGGGCCTGGAGCTGACCGCCTCCTTCCCGCTGGAGATGCTGACCGAGAGCCTGCGCGGCTTCGGCGTGCAGGCCAGTGCGACGTTCAACGACAGCGACATCAAGATCCTGGATCCGGAAAGCGCCTCCAGCGTGGGAAGCGATCCGATCAGCCTGCCGGGCCTGTCCGAGCGCGTGTACAACTTCACCGCGTACTACGAGCGCAGTGGGTTCGAGGCACGCGTGAGCCAGCGCCGTCGCTCGGACTTCATCGGCGAGATCGGCAATTTCAACGGCAACCGCACCCTGCGTTACGTGGTCGGCGAGAACGTGACGGATGCGCAGGTCAGCTACACCTTCGCCGACAGCAGCAGCCTGCATGGGCTGACGCTGCTGCTGCAGGGAAGCAACCTGACCAACGAGCCGTATCGGACCTATGCCGGCACCAAGGATCGCCCGCTGGAGTACGTGGAGTGGGGCCGCACCTACATGCTGGGCGTGAACTACAAGTTCTGATTGAGCTTGCTTCAGCGACGTAATGGCAACATCGAAGAACCCGCTGCTTGTGCAGCGGGTTTTTTGTTGGATTTTCTTTGCCCTCTCAAAAGCGTCAGTGCCGACTGTCCGTGGCCTGGTCGGGGGTGTGTGGGTTCGCGGGACGCGCCGTAAACCCATCCATGGGGGCTCGTGAGCCGCATCCATGCGGCACACGAGCCCCCGCCAACCCACACACCCCCGCCCTTCGACAGTTGGTTGGTCGCCATGGGAGTGCAGTGCACTGCAACGCAAACCAGAGCAGGGTAAAGGAAGATCGAACGAGGTATCTGCGGTTAGGGCCAGCTCGAGCAGTTCGGCCGCCTCGACACTTTTGACCGTGCCGACTACTTCGAAAGCCCCGATTGCCGTGACCGCCTGGACCGTTCCGATCACACCGATCATCTCGACCGCACTGGCCGATACGACCGTTGCGAATGCTTCAACTGTTTCAACTGCTTCAACGCCTGAGACCAGCGCGTCAGCTCAAGCCTTTCGAATTCCGGTCAACATCAGCCTCGCCGGTGCGATGTCGTGCCTGCCCGGCATCGCCTTTCCCTTGCACACCGACACACTGTGAAAGGGTGGGCAGGGGTGGGTTGGCGGGACCGTATGCCGCCATGGATGGCGGCATACGAGCTTACATGGACGTACTTGCAGCGGGTCCCGCTGACCCACCCCTGCCCGCCCAAACCAGCACGACCGCAGCCCTGAGCGCTGTGGCTGTGGCTGTGGCTGTGGCTGTGGCTGTACCCAACGCCCGAACGCAAGACAAAAAAAGGGCGAGGCACCTGGCCCCGCCCTCTCAATACCACCGGAAAACCGATCAGCCGCGTCGCGCGCAATACATCGACTGCGCCGGCAACACCAGCTCACTCCCAACAACCTCGCCCGCGTCCGGACCAGGCACCTGCACCACCTGCCAGTCCCCCACCGGCAGCGACACCCGCACCGGATCCGCCGACAGATTGAACGCCAACAGCAGCGTCTCCTCCCCGTGCACCCGCTCGAACATCAACACCGGCTCGGCGCACGCAAGGAAACGGATATCGCCCACCAACAACGTCGGCATCGTCCGCCGCCACGCCAGGAACTGACGGAACGCGTTCAACACCGACTGCGGATCATGTTCCTGCGTCGCCACCGAGGCGGCCTGATGCTCCGCCGGAATCGGCAACCACGGCTCACCGGTCGTGAACCCCGCCTTCGGCGCATCGAGCCACGGCATCGGCGTGCGGCAGCCATCGCGGCCCTTGAAGTTCGGCCAGAAGGTGATGCCATACGGATCCTGCAGCGCCTCGAACGGCACATCCGCTTCGCCCAGCCCTAGCTCCTCGCCTTGGTACAGGCAGATCGAACCCCGCAGCGAACACAGCATCGCTACCAGCATCCGCGCCAACCGCGGTTGGGCCGGATGGCCGCCCCAGCGCGTCACTGCGCGCTCCACGTCGTGGTTGGAAATCGCCCAGCACGGCCAGCCTTCGGTCATCGTCGCTTCCAGCCGCGACACCGTATCGCGGATGTAACCGGCGCTGAAATCCTTCACCAGCAGCTCGAAGCTGTAGCCCATGTGCAGCCGGCCCGGCGCGGTGTACTCGGCCGTGGTGGCCAGCGAATCTTCCGCGGAGATCTCGCCCAGGCTGACCGAGCCGGGGTACTCGTCCAGCAGCACGCGCAGCCGCTCGATGAACCCGATGTTCTCCGGCTGGGTGTTGTTGTAATAGTGGTACTGGTAGGCGTACGGGTTGTCCGCGCTGAAGCCACGGCCCAAGCGCTTCTCCAGCGGCTTGGCCGGGTTGTCGCGCAGCTGTGCATCGTGGAAGCAGAAGTTGATCGAATCCAGGCGGAAGCCGTCCACGCCGCGATCCAGCCAGAACCGCACGTAATCCAGCGTGGCCTGCTGCACCGCCGGGTTGTGGAAGTTCAGGTCGGGCTGGTCGGCCAGGAAGTTGTGCAGGAAGTACTGCTCGCGGCGCGGCTCCCACTGCCAGGCCACGCCGCCGAAGATCGACATCCAGTTGTTGGGCGGGGTGCCGTCCTCGCGCGGGTCGGCCCATACGTACCAGTCCGCCTTGGGATTGGTACGGTCCTGGCGGCTCTCCTGGAACCAGGCATGCTCGATCGAGGTATGGCTGAACACCTGGTCGATCATCACCTTCAGGCCCCGCGCATGCGCCTTGGCCAGCAGCTGGTCGAAGTCGGCCAGCGTGCCGAACATCGGATCGACATCGCGGTGGTCGGCGATGTCATAGCCGAAGTCGGCCATCGGCGATTTGAAGAACGGCGAGACCCAGATCGCGTCGACGCCCAGCGCGGCCACGTAGTCCAGGCGTTCGATGATGCCGGGCAGGTCGCCCACGCCATCGCCATTGGCATCCAGGAAACTGCGCGGGTAGATCTGATAGATGACGGCACCGCGCCACCATGGAGACTGCGACATTGAGGCCCCCCTTCGGGCTTCCACGGCACCCCAGAGGGGGCCAGAAACGAACCCGACAAGCTTAGCTGCGCGCCTCCAGTGGTGGGGTTGCTTGCATACGTATTCACGCCAGATGCCGGCGCGGGGCGCATTCCCAGCGCCCGGCCGGGCGGCAGCCAACCGGGCACGGCGCATCGGTGGCGGCGCCCAGGATCGGCAGGGTCCGGCCCCCGCCCCGCGTCTGCCGCGCACCTTGGCCGGGCCACAGGCGCGTCTTCGCAGGCGGAATACGACGGCACCGCCTATAATTCCGGCCAAGCCTGAAAGTCAGACCGCATGACCATCACCGAAGACACCCGCCCCGCGCTGGGCCTGCCCCAGATCCAGTCGCTCGCTGCGCCCGACATGGACGCCGTCGATGCGCTGATTCGTCGCCGACTGTCCTCGGATGTCGTGCTGATCAACCAGATCGCCGACCACATCATCTCGGCCGGCGGCAAGCGCCTGCGCCCGATGCTGGTGATGCTGGCTGGCCGCGCGGTCGGCCAGGCCGGTGCGGAACACCACCAGCTGGCCGCGATCATCGAGTTCATCCATACCTCGACCCTGCTGCACGACGACGTGGTGGACGAATCCAGCCTGCGGCGTGGCCGCAGCACCGCCAATGCGCTGTGGGGCAACGCCCCGAGCGTGCTGGTCGGCGATTTCCTCTACTCGCGCAGCTTCCAGCTGATGGTCGAACTGGACCGCATGCCGGTCATGCGGATCCTGGCCGACACCACCAACCGCATCGCCGAGGGGGAGGTGCTGCAGCTGCTGCACGTGCATAACCCGGATACCGACGAGGCCGCCTACCTGCGTGTGATCGAGCGCAAGACCGCGGTGCTGTTCGCCGCCGGCACCCGTCTGGGCGCGCTGGCCAGTGGTGTCGATGAGGCCACCCAGCAGGCGCTGTACGATTACGGCATGCACCTGGGCTACGCCTTCCAGATTGCCGACGATGTGCTGGACTACTCGGCCAACGCCGATGAGCTGGGCAAGAACCTGGGCGACGACCTCGCCGAGGGCAAGGCCACCCTGCCGTTGATCCACGCGATGGCGCATTCGGATGCGACCACCCGCGAGCGCCTGCGCGAGATCGTGCAGAACGGTGACGCCGAGGCGATGCCGGAAGTGCTGGCGGCCATCCACGCCACCGGCGGGCTGGACTACAGCCGCGCGCGCGCCGAGGAGTATGCCGACGCCGCCGAGCGTGCGCTCGACGGCCTGGCCGACAACGATGCCGTGGCCGCCCTGCGCGGGCTCGCCCGTTACGCGGTGCAGCGTTCGCATTGACGGAGGGCGTTCCGCCCGACGGTCGTATCCCTCAGAGGTAGAGCCGACCGTTGGTCGGCTGCGCTTCGCCCCCGCACCACGATCACCGATAGATGTACCACGCCATGCGCGGTGCAGCCGACCAACGGTCGGCTCTACCGGGGGGTGGTCTCGAACCGCTCCTCACCGGGCTCTGGTCTCGAACCGCTCCTCGAAGAATTCATCCAGTGCCTTCCAGGCACGCTTGGCCGCCCGTTCGTTGTACAGGCAGCCTGGCGGGCTGTTGGCATCGGATTCGGCGAAGCAGTGCACCGCGCCACTGTAGTTGGTGAACTCCCAGTCGACCTTGGCCGCGTTCATTTCCTGCTCGAAGCTGGCGATGTCCGCTTTGCTTACGCCCTTGTCGTCGGCGCCATTGAGCACCAGCACGGAGGGATGCGTCCCGCCGGCCTTGGCCGGCAGCGGTGAGCCCAGGCCACCGTGCAGGCTGACCACGCCAGCCAGCGGTGCGCCGGCGCGCGCCATCTCCAGCACCGTGGTGCCGCCGAAGCAGAACCCGACCGCGCCGATCCGGCTGGCATCCAGCGGCGCCTTGCCGGCCTGGGCCTTGAGCACCTCGATCGCCTTGAGCGCACGGGCGCGCAGCACGGGGCGGTCGTTGCGCAGCTTGGTCGCCACCGGACCGGCCTCGGCGTCGGTCTTCGGTCGCACGCCCTTGCCGTACACATCGGCGACCAGCACCACGTAGTCATCGCCGGCCAGCTGCTTGGCCTTGGCGATGGCCGAGTCGTTCACGCCCTTCCAGTTCGGCACCATCACCAGGCCGGGGCGCTTGTCATTGTCACTGTCGTCGTAGACCAGCACCCCACTGAACGTGGTGGCGTCCTGGGTCCACTCCACCGGCTTGGCCTGCATTGCCGCCAGCGCGGGCAACGCCGTCATTCCCAACAGCACCGCCGCACCCCACCGCCATTGCCTGTTCATGCGTCTGCTCCCGACAGAAAGAGCCCCGAGTGTATGACGGCCGGTTGACGGCACCGTGTAGAAGCGCCGGGTCGACGGCCCCCCCGGTGATCCGGCAGGCCGGCCACGCCCGACCTCATCTGGATTGACCACCGCCGTCCCTGTTATTGAATTAACTACCTCCGTCCCTGTTATGGCAGGCTGGCCGGCCCCGTGTACGGAATACCCCATGAGCCTTGTCGACCGTTTCCTGTCCGGCCTGGTGCCGCGCCTGCCCGAAGATGATGCGCGGATGTGGGCCTGGGTCGAGGGCGCTAGTGCAGCCGATCTGCAGCGCCTGCGCGAGCGCTGGCCGCAGGCGCCCGAGAGCCTGCTTGCACTGCTGGCGCGGGTCGACGGCACGCATTTCCGCGCCTACCCGGGCGGCGAGGTGGTGGTGCTGATGCTGGGCTCGGACGTCGAAGAGGGGCATTACCCCTACTACCTGCGTTCGGTGGACCAGGTCTTCGAGGACAGCGCGCAGTGGGATGACAGCATCCGCTCGATCTACGAGGAATGGCTGGAGGAAGACCCGGAGATTCTCGGCGACGGCATCGATGCCGACCTGCCGATGGGCAAGCGCCTGTGCTTCTCGCACTGCATGAACAACGGCGGCAGCTCGATGCTGTACCTGGATTTCGATCCCGCGCCCGGTGGCACGGTCGGCCAGGTGGTGCGCTACCTGCACGACCCGGACAGCTACCGGGTGATCGCGCCGAGCTTCGATGCATACCTGCAGCAGCTCATCGAAAACGACTACGCCTTCATCGATGAGGAAGAGGTCTGACGCGTAGATCACCGACGTGCCCCGCGCGGATGAACGATGCCGCACATCCAAGGGGCAGAGCCACGCCATGCGTGGCTGCGCCATCCACACCACGGTAGAGCCACGCCATGCGTGGCTGCGCCATCCACACCACGGTAGAGCCACGCCATGCGTGGCTGCGCCATCCACACCACGGTAGAGCCACGCCATGCGTGGCTGCGCGATCCACACCAACGGCAGCCACGCATGGCGTGGCTCTACAGCGACCTATCAGGCGATCCCGATCCCCGGGATCGCCGTGATCTGGTCCGGATCGAAGCCGGCCAGTTCGGCGAAGTGGCGGCCACGGGCGACGTAGTCGCGGTACACGCCATAGCTGGGCGCACCCGGCGACAACAGCACCACCCCGCCCTGCCCGCCGAGCGCGGCCTGCGCCAGCTGCATGGCCTCGGGCAGATCGGTGGCCGCATGCAGACCGAAACGGCCGGCATCGGCCAGCGGCTGCAGCAGTGCGTGGATGCGCGGGCCGTTGGCGCCCATCGTGACGATCTCCACCGGCGGTACGTCGTGCGCCATGTGCGCAACGAAGTCGTGCCAGTCCAGTCCACGATCATGCCCGCCCACCAGCAGCGCGATGCGGTGCCCGGCGAAACATTCCAGCGCCGCCAGGCTCGCATGCGGCGTGGTGCTGATCGAATCGTTGATGTAGGTGATCCCCTCGCGCGTCCCGATGGTCTGCAGGCGGTTGGGCAGCGGGCGGAAGTCCTGCACCCTCGGCGCGAGCGCCACAGCGTCCGGGCCCAGCGCTTCGATCGCCGCCAGCACCGCGCACAGGTTGCCGCGGTTGTGCCGACCGGGCAGCGGAGTATGCGAGGTATCGAACACCGGCTGCTCGCCGCGATGCACGACATCGCCGCGCATGTGCCAACCCAGCGGCTGGTTGAACCAGATGATCTCGCTGCGGGGCAGCGACAGCCCGGCCAGGTGTGGATCGGCTGCGTTGAGCACCGCGATCCGCGGCGCGGCCCCGGTGACCAGCTGCAGCTTGTCTTCGATGTAGCGCGCTTCGCTGCCGTGCCAGTCCAGGTGTTCGGGGAACAGGTTGAGCACGATGGCGACCTGTGGGTGCGCGCCACTGCGCGCGACCTCGCCGGTCTGGTAGCTGGAGAGTTCCACCGCCCAGTACTGCGGCGCGGGCTGCGGCGCCAGCACTTCCAGCAGCGGCAGGCCGATGTTGCCGATCAGCCCGGTGCGCGCGCCCGAGGCGCGCAGCAGGTGCGCCAGCAGCGCGGTCGTGGTGCTCTTGCCCTTGGTGCCGGTCACGCACACGGTGTCGTGCACGATGCCGTCGGCGGCGGCCTGCTCGGCGAACCACAGCGAGGTACCGCCGATGAACTGCGTGCCCTGCGCGCCGGCGTGCAGGGCCGCCTCGCCATACGGGCTGATGCCCGGTGATTTGATCACCACGTCGAACGCGGCGAGCGCCTCGCCGGTGACCTCCGATCGCACCGTCAGCGCAGCGCCGGTTTCCTCGCGCGCCGCGGCGGCCTCGGCTTCCGGGCAGAACAGGGTCAGCGGCAGCGATGGCAGTCGCTGCTGCAGGACGCCGAACGCAGCGCGCCCCTCGCGTCCCCATCCCCATAGGGCAACGCGCTTTCCCTCAAGCTGCGAAATTCGCACGCAGGCGCTCCCAGATCGCCGGCGGAATGCGGTGTTCGCCTTCCAGTACCAGCAGCGGTTCGATCTGCAGTTCGGTGGCCTCCAGCCGCGGGCGGATCTCGTGGACGAAACGCTTCACCAGCGCGTCCTCGTTCCACTCCGGGCGCGCGGCCAAGGTCGCCATCGCCGCTCGCGATTCGCGGCCTTCGCCGACGCACTCGAACGGTTTGTGGTCCTGGAATTCCAGCAGCGCATCGAAGCCCGGGGCCTGCTCGATATCGTCGAGGAGGTTGCGGCCGAAGATGCCGACCAGGCGCATCTTGGGCATGAACGGAGCCAGCGCCAGGAACACGAAGTGACACTTCGGGCAGACGCCGCACCAGCGGTTCACCGGGCGCTCGCCCAGGATGTGGAAGTTGCGGTTGCAGCTGGAGAAATGCGCGTCGTAGAAATCGCTCTTGGCGAACTGACGCGCGACCGCCAGCTCCGAAAGCGGGCGCAGCAGCGAGTAATAGTGCAGGTCCGCCGCAACGTGCTGCTCCAGGTGCTCGCCGAAGGCCTGCTCGAACGCCCAGCCCTTCGACCACTGGTGGTTGACCTCGCCGGTGCCGGGAATCTGGCTGCCATAGCTGGCCGAGCGTTCGTTGGAGAACACCACCTGGTCCACGCCCTGCAGCAGCGCGGCCAGCACCATGATCGCCGAGTTCACCGCGGTGACCGGGATATGCCCGTTCCAGGCGCCCTGGCGATTGAGCTCGAACAGCTCCGGGGCCAGCGTGCGGCCGATGTTGAGGATCGGCAGGCCGGTGCGCTCGGCGCAGGCGCGGATCAGCTGCGAGCCACCGATCCAGGTGACGGTCTCGGCGATGCCCAGGTGGCGCAGCGCTTCGATGCTGACCAGCGAATCCTTGCCGCCGCCGATGGCGACCAGCGCGTGTTCGCGCAGGCCCAGTGCCGGCGCGGCGAAGGCCTCGCCCTCCACCGGCAGGCGGAACCGGCCACGCAGGTTCAGCCCATTGCGGTAGGCGAACTCGCCCAGGCCGTTGAGGTAGACCGTCTCCACCAGCGCGGCGGTGGCCGCATCGATGGTGTAACTGTCGATGCGCACCTGCTCGGGAACGCCCGCCTTGTAATAGCTCACACCGGCGATCAGGTGCAGCAGGCGCAGGGCGCGCTGCACCGCCTCGGCGCGGTCGCCCTCGAGCACGAACGGCGCACCGGGGATGGTGACCGTCTCGATCAGTTCCGGGCCGTCATCGAAGGCGTAGACCAGCTGCGCCACGCCGGTGTCCGCGGCGAACGCGCAGCGGACGAAGCGGAAAACGGCAACCTGGTGTTTATCAAAAGCAGTCATGGTGTATCCGGTTTGAAAGGCGGCAGGCAGCGGTCACGGGCCATCATCGATGACGTCCTCGCGCGGCAGCTCGCGCTGGTTGTAAGTGTTGGCCATGACGTAGCCATACGCGCCGGCGTCGGCGATCAGCATCACATCGTCCGGCGCGGTCGAGGCCGGCAGGCGGCGACGCTTGCCGAACACATCGCTGGATTCGCAGATCGGCCCGACCACATCGAACATCGCTTCGGAGTAGCCGCTGAGGCGGCTGAGATTCTCGATGTCATGCCAGGCGTCGTACAGGGCCGGACGCATCAGAGTATTCATGCCCGCATCCAGACCGACGCGGCGGATGCCGTCCTTCTCCACCACCTGGGTGGCCCGGGCCAGCAGCACGCCGGACTCGGCCACCAGATAGCGGCCCGGCTCGATCGCCAGGCGGAACGCCGGGTGCACGGCCTTCACTTCGGCAAGGCCGGCGGCCCACGCGTCCAGATCGAAGGGCTCGTCGTCGGCGCTGTACGGAATCGGCAGGCCACCGCCGATATCGATGGTCTCGACGCTGCCGATGCGGCGGGCGAACCCGGCCAGCTCATCGCACATCAGGCGCCAGTGCTGCGCGGTTTCCACGCCGCTGCCCAGGTGGGCATGCAGGCCGACCACGCGGGTGCCCAGCTCGCCGGCGATGCGCACGAACTCATCCACGCGCGCGATCGGCAGGCCGAACTTGGAGTCCTTGCCGCCGGTGCGGACCTTGGCATGGTGACCTTCGCCACGGCCCAGGTCCACGCGCAGCCACAGCTCGCGGTTGCTGAACAATTCCGGCCAGCGCTGCAGCGCTTCCACGTTATCCAGGGTGACGGTGACGCCCAGCGCGAACGCGGCATCGTATTCGGCGTGCGGCGCAAAGCTGGGGGTGAACAGCACGCGCTTGGGCGACAGCGTCGGCAGCGTGTTGAACACGTGCTTGAGCTCGCCGTGCGAGACGCACTCCAGGCCGAAGCCTTCCTGCTCCAGCACTTCCAGGATGGCCGGGTGCGAGTTGGCCTTGATCGCGTAGTAACGCTGGTCGATCGCCTTGATCGCGTTCAGCGCGCGCGCACGCGCCCGCACCGTCGGCAGGTTGTAGACGTAACGCGGCGTACCGGCCTGGGCGAGCGTCAGCAGGTGCTCGCGCTGGCCCCGCCACCAGGCGGTTTCGCGCGGGCGGATGGTGCCGGCGATCTCGCGCCAGCGCGGGCCGAATACTTCGCCCTCTTCCACCGGCATTGCGCCGCTGTCGATCAGCTCGGCGTGCAGGATCGGCAGCAGCCCGTCCGCATCCGCCTCGTCGATCACGAAGGTCAGGTTCAAATCGTTGGACGACTGCGAAATCATGTGCACGCGTTCGCGGCCGAAGGTGGCCCACACGTCCGAGAGCTTGTGCAGCAGCGAGCGCATGCCGCGGCCGACCAGGGTGATCGCCGCGCACGGCACGATGATCTTGACCTTGCAGATCTGCGAGAGGTCGGCCGACAGCGCGGCCAGCACGTCGGTGCTGACCAGGTTCTCGGAGGGATCCAGCGAAACGGTCACGTTGGTCTCGGCCGAACCGATCAGGTCAACGGACAGGCCATGCTTCTTGAACAGCCCGAACACGTCGGCCAGGAAGCCGACCTGCTGCCACATGCCGATGCCTTCCATCGAGACCAGCACGATCCCGTTGCGGCGGCTGATCGCCTTCACGCCAGGCACCGCTGCGGCATTGCCGTCGATGCTGGTGCCCGGCAGTTCGGGACGCTCGGTATCCAGGATCGCCATCGGCACCCCGGCGTCGCGGCACGGCTTGATCGAACGCGGGTGCAGCACCTTGGCGCCGGTCGTCGCGATTTCCTGCGCCTCGTAATAGTCCAGGCGGGTCAGCAGGCGCGCGTCCGGCACGTCCTTCGGGTTGGCACTGAACATGCCCGGCACGTCGGTCCAGATCTCCACGCGGCTGGCGCCGAGCAGCGCACCGAAGTACGCCGCCGAGGTATCCGAACCGCCACGGCCGAGGATGGCGGTGCCGCCATCGGCGTGGCGGGAGATGAAGCCCTGGGTGATCAGCATGCGGGTCGGCTGGGCGCGGAAACGCGCGGCCCAATCGGCCTCGGCACGCCACTGGCAGTTCACCGACAGGCGCTGCGACCACTCGCTCTGGCTGGGCTGCGGCGGCAGCGCATCGAGCCACTCGCGTGCGTCCATCCAGCCGAAATCCAGACCGCTGGCGCGCAGGTAGGCCGCACCGACGGTCGAGGACAGTAGTTCGCCCTGGCCCAGTACCTCGGCCTGCCACTCCAGCGGCCGCCCGGCGGCACGCGGATCGTCCAGCAGCCCGGCAAGCGCGTCCAGACGCACGTCCAGCGCGGTGGCATCCAGCTCCAGCTCGGTCAGGAACGCGCGGTGGCGCGCGACCAGCGCCGCGACGCGGTCGCGGCTGTCGGCGGCGCCATCGGCGATCGCGGTGAGTTCATTGGTCACCCCGGACAGCGCCGACACCACCACCAGCACGCGCGAGCCCGTTTCTTCCGCCCGTTTTTTCGCCAGTTTGCCGATGGTGTCCCAGCGGTGACGACGCGACACGGAGGTGCCGCCGAACTTCAGTACGATCCAGCGATCGACAAGGGGGGAAGCTGACATGGAGGTGGAGGTTTGGGTAGTGAGGGGAATCGCCCGGCACGCCGGGCCGAACCCCCGATTCTATGCCAAGCCTGGCCGTTGCAGGGCCCGGGCGGCCCAGGCCGGGCGGATTTGGCCGGTCGCCGGTGCGCGGGGCGCCGGTCACGGCCCGGAACGCAGCCCCGATTGGTAAGCTGCCCGCCCGTTTTTCGTTGAGCGCATCGCCATGACCTCCCGTCGTTTCCTGCAGCTGGATGTGTTCTCGCCCTACCCCGGCGCCGGCAACCCGCTGGCCGTGGTACTCGATGCACAGGGCCTGGACGAGGCAGCGATGCAGGCCATCGCCCGCTGGACCCGGCTGCCGGAGACCACCTTCGTGTTTCCCCCGCAGGCACCCGGTGCCAGCTACGGCATCCGCATGTTCAGCCCGCAGAAGGAAGTCCCGTTCGCCGGCCACCCCAGCGTGGGCACCGCCCATGCCGTGCTGGAACTGGGCGTGGCCGCGCCGGTCGAGGGCGTGCTGGTCCAGGATGGCATCGCCGGAGCGCTGCCGCTGCGCGTGGACGGCAGCGGCGCTACCCGCACCATTGCGATCCGCACGCCGCGTGCAGCGGTGGCCGAAGTGACGACCGCCAACGATCCCCGCCTGCAGGCCGCGCTGACCGGGTGGCCGCTGGGCAGCCTGCCGCCGGCGCGCATGGCCGGTGGCCGCAGCTGGTGGGTGGTTGAACTGGCAGACGAAGCGGCCCTGCGCGCACTCACCCCGGACTGGGATGCCGTGGCCACCCTGGCCGAAGCGACCGACAGCATGGGCGTGTTCGCCTATGCGCGCAGCCAGGGCCAGGCCTGGGATCTGGCGGTGCGTGCGTTCGTCGGCAACGGTCGCCGCTTTGAAGACGCCGCCTCCGGTGCGGCCAATGCGGTGCTGGCTGCCTGGCTGGACAGCCGCGATGCGCTGCCCGGCACCGCGCACGGCTACGTCGTCAGCCAGGGCCGCGAAGTGGGCCACGATGCGCGCCTGACCCTGCGCATCGATGACCATGGCGATGTCTGGTCCGGCGGCCAGGTGCAGACCGTCATCCGCGGCACGCTGGACTGGTGATCCCGGCGGCGGCGCGTCAACGCGCCGCGTCGTACACCGGTGCGCCATCGACCCAGGTCGAGCGCACCTGAAGGTCGGCCAGTTCGGCGGGGGCGACGCTGAGTGGATCGCGGTCGAGCACCACGAAATCCGCGCGCAGGCCGGGCTGCAACCGGCCGACCTGGGCGTCGTCATGGCCTGCCCACGCGGCGTCGGCAGTGAAACCCCGCAGCGCTTCGGCCGCGGTCAGGCGCTGATCGGGCTGCCAGCCCGCCGGCGGTTGGCCGGCACGGTCCTGGCGGGTGACGGCGGCATACAGGCCCAGGCGGGGATCCACCTGCTCCACCGGGAAATCCGACCCCAGCGCAAGCCGAGCACCGGAGGCCAGCATCCGTCGCCACGCATAGGCACCAAGGATGCGCTCGGGCCCGACCCGATCCTGCGCCCAGCCCATGTCCGAGGTGGCGTGGGTAGGTTGCATCGAGGCGATCACGCCGAGCTGGGCAAAGCGCGGAATGTCCTCCAGCGCAACCACCTGCGCATGTTCGATGCGCCAGCGATGGTCGCCACTGCGGCGCTCGCCGAGCACCCGTGCATAGGTATCCAGCGCGATCCGGTTGCCGCGGTCGCCGATCGCATGCGTGGCGACCTGGACATGGCAGGCATCGGCTTTGCGCACGGCGGTCTCGAAGTCCTCAGGTGAGGTGACCAGCAAGCCGCGGTTGTGCGGGTCATCGCTGTAATCTGCCAACAGCGCCGCACCGCGGCTGCCCAGCGCGCCATCCATAAACAGTTTGACCCCGCGCATTTCCAGCCGGCCGCCGGCGTGCTGGTAGGCCCCGTTCGCGCACAGATCGGCCAATGCTTCGCTGTTGCCATCGGCATAGGCATCGATGCGCAGCGGCAACTTGCCGGCGTCGGCGAAGCGGCGCATCAGGGCCAGATCGGCGCGCGATACGCCCATGTCGTGCACGCCGGTCAGGCCCTGGCTGACTGCTTTGTCGAGCGCGCGGGTCAGCATCTGCTCGCGTGCGGCCTCGCCCGGGGCCGGTATCGCCGCCTGCACCAGGGTCATCGCTTCATCGATGAACACCCCGCTCGGCTGGCCCTTGGCATCACGCACGATGCGCCCACCTGCAGGCTGCCAGTTGCCCTTCAGCGCGCGTTGCCCGGGGCGCTGGGCGACCGCGCGCAGTGCCGCGCTGTTGCCCCAGCCGGCGTGGCCGTCGATGCGGCCCAACCAGACCGGGCGGTCCGGGAATGCAGCGTCGAGATCGGCCACGGTCGGAAACTGTTTGCCCGGCCAGCGGTTCTGGTCCCAGCCACTGCCCAGCAGCCAGCCCTCGGGGTTCTCCGCCGCAAAGCGCTGCAGGCGCGCGACGATGTCGGCAGTGCTGGTCGCGCCGGTCAGGTCGGCCTGCATCAGGGTGCTGCCGAGGAACATCAGGTGCGCGTGCGCGTCGATCAGGCCCGGGATCACGGTCGCCTGGCCGACGTCGGTCAGCGCCGCCAGTGGATACAGCTCGAGCATCGCCTGCCGGTCACCGACGGCAAGCACGCGCCCGGTCTCGGTCTCCCATGCCAGCGCGGTGGCGGTCGGCGCGTCCGGATCGCCGGTGTGGATGGTGGCGGCGGTCAACAGGCGGACATCGGCCTGCGCGGTCCCCGCCAGCAGGCAGGCCATCAGGGCAGCGAAAGCAGTCGGACGCATGCAGACACCCCACAAAAGGAAAGCGGCGACTATGCGGCGGCCGCTTTCCCATCACAATCTGCCTGTGCACCAATCGTGCGCCGATCAGCTGGCCAGTTCGGCTTCCAGCGTGATCGGCACCGCACTGAGCGCCTTGGAGACCGGGCAGTTCTGCTTGGCGTCATCGGCGATGGCACGGAACTGGGTGGCCTCGATGTTCGGCACCACGGCCTTCACCTTCAACGTGATCTGCGACAGCTGCGGGCCACCTTCCATCGAGAGGTCGACCTTGGCTTCGGTATCCAGCGAGGTCGGCACGAAACCGGCTTCGGTGAGCTTGGCCGACAGCGCCATGGTGAAGCAGCCGGCGTGTGCGGCGGCGATCAGTTCTTCCGGGTTGGTGCCCTTCTCATCGCCGAAGCGGCTGCTGAAGGCATAGCGGGTTTTGTCCATCAAGCCGCTCTGGGGCGTGCTCAATTGTCCCTTGCCTGTCTTGAGGTCACCTTCCCAATGCGCGGTGGCATGACGCGAAATACCCATCGTTGATCTCCTGCGGGATGAATGGCCAGGCCAGCCTAGACCGGTCCGCGTTAGCACCGTGTCTGGCCGCCGCCAGCCTGCTGCCGGGTGTCGCCCCCAGCTGAATCGGCGATCAGGATGGATGCTGTTTTCAAGTGGTTTTCGTGCGACAGTCGGGGTGCGACGGTCCATGACCGATGGCACCCGCCGCGAGGGCGGACCCTGTTTTTTGGCTATGACCTGATGCACCGCGGTAACGAAGGGCGTGGAAATCACGAATTTTTATGCGTCTGCCTATTGGCGGCGCCCCACAGTTGCCCTACATTTCGCTTGCCGACGGGGTTCGGCGCGACCAAACAACCAACCGTTCACGGAACAGGAAACCATGGCAAAGACCGCTAAGAAGGCTGCCCCGAAGAAGGCAGTAAAGAAAGTCGCTACGAAGGCAGCCGCGAAGCCGGCCGCTCCCAAGCCGATCAAGGAAGTGCTGAGCAAGTCTGGTCTGGTTGCACACATCGTTGAAGCGTCCGGCGTTGTCGCCAAGGACGTGCGCGCCGTGCTCGCCTCGCTGGAAGGCGCCGTCGCCGCTTCGGTGCACAAGAAGGGCGCTGGCAGCTTCACCCTGCCGGGCCTGCTGAAGATCTCCACCGTCAGCGTGCCGGCCAAGCCGAAGCGCAAGGGCATCAACCCGTTCACGAAGGAAGAGCAGTGGTTTGCCGCCAAGCCGGCGTCGACCAAGCTGAAGGTGCGTCCGCTCAAGAAGCTCAAGGACGCCGCGCTCTAATCTGCGCGCTTCCTGCAGCACCCGACGGGACGGCTCACGCCGTCCCGTTTTTTTTGGAGGTTCTGCCATCCCATCGAGGCGGCGGGTGGGTCCGACGCTGGCGAAACACAGCGTTTCCAAAGCCATCAACGGCGCGCCCTTCCCGCGCAGATGCCTGTCCTGCCGTGATCCACGCGATGACAGGACCGGCCGGAACGCACAGGGTGGAACACTGCGTGCGACCGCGCCTGTCGTCGCGGTGCGGATCGCAGCCTATGGTGGCCTTGTCCCCCACCGCGCAGGCAGCCATGGCCAGCTCTTCTTCCCAGCGTTACCGCATCACCGTCACCCCGATCGAAAAGGACGGCCTGCAGTGCAGCGGGCGCTGCACCATCGAGCTGGAGCATCGTGCGCAGCAGGACTGGATGCGCCTGCTGGAAATCGCACGGCGCAACACCGGCCTCAGCGGAGACGAACGGGCCGCGGCGATCGTCGCCACCCAGCTGCTGCGCGATCTCGCCCAGCGCCATGCCGATGAACCCAGCCACCCGCTGACCGTGCTGCAGCCGCAGCTGGACGAGGTGCTGGCCGCGCTGGAATCGATCCAGGGCGCGCCCTGAGCCCACCACCCGCACGCGTCAAAGCTGGATTCAGCCGCGCGCGTTATTGTTGGCGTCTCATTCCCGCACGGCCTGCCGTCATGAACGTTCGCCCGCTGTTGTCCCGCCTCGCCGCCTGCACCGTGCTGCTGGCCGCCGCCATCGGCGCGCAGGCCGCGCCCAGCATTTCCGGCCGTCAGTTGTCGGTGGGCGCCACCGATGTGCAGCAGTACCTCGATGGCAGTTTCCCGCGCACGCAGGACGCGCTGGGCGGCCTGATCGCGATGACCATGAGCCATCCCCAGCTCACCCTGCCGCAAGGCAACCGCCTGGATCTGGGTTTCGACATCGCCATGGCCACTGCCGGCGGCAACCCCGCCCCGCTGGGCAAGGTCAAGCTGAGCAGTGGCCTGCGTTATGACGCGCAGACCCAGGGCTTCCACCTGCAGGAACCGACGGTCGATGACTTCACGCCGGCCAACAATGGCGGCAAGCTCGATTCGCGCACGCGTGGCCTGCTCAACACCTGGCTGGTCGATTACGCCCGGCGCGAGCCGATCTACAAGATCGACCCGACGGTCGCGGCGGTCCTGGGCACGCTGCAGGTGCAGTCGGCGCAGGTAGAGAACGGCAAGCTGGTGGTCACCTTCAACCAGGACCTCGGTGCGTTGGTGCCGGCAGGCTTGCTGAGCAAGTAACCGGAAATGGCACCGACCCACGGTCGGTGCGTGCATCCATCAAGCGGCCAGCGCCTTGGCCACGGCATCGGCGAACGCCGGGATGTCACCCGGCTTGCGGCTGGTGATCAGGCCACCATCCACCACCACCTCGGCATCGGTCCACTCGGCACCGGCATTGCCCAGATCGGTTTTCAGCGACGGCCACGAGGTCACCTTGCGGCCCTTGGCCAGGCCGGACTCGACCAGCAGCCACGGCCCGTGGCAGATCGCAGCAACCGGCTTGCCCGCGGCGCCGAAGGCCTTGATCAGGACCACCGCGTCGGTATCGATGCGCAGCTTGTCGGGATTGATCACGCCGCCGGGGAGGACCAGCGCGTCGTAGTCGTCGGCCTTGGCGCCCTTCAAGGGGGCATCGACCTTCACGTTCTCGCCCCAGTCCTTGTCTTTCCAGCCGCGGATCTGACTGGCGTCACCGGGGGCGATCACCTTCACAGAGGCGCCCCAGGACTCCAGCAGTCGCTTGGGTTCCTGCAGCTCGGACTGTTCGAAACCATCGGTAGCGAGGATCGCGATGTGCTTGCCGTTGAGTGCATGTGCCATTGAGCGGCTCCAGTAAGTAGGAGCCTTCAGTGTGGCCAGGCATGCATTGGGCGACGGTGACCAGGATGTGCACAGCGTGTCGGCGCAGTCACCGGCGCACGTGGCCGGTGACCGCCGGCGCGGTCAGCGCTTGGGCTGGAGCATCGTGCCGGTGCACTTTTTAGAGCCGCAGCGGCATTCCCAGATCTTCTTCAGGCGCGCGGTGTGACGCTCGGCCAGGGTGATGCCGTAGTTGTAGGTCAGCTCGTCGCCCGGCTGGATATCCTTGATCGCCTCGATGAAGACCTTGTCCTCGCGGCGGTTGTCGCCCTCGGCTTCCTCGATCACCGCTTCGCAGTTGGGCTCGCAGCTGTGGTTGAGCCAGCGCGCATCATTGCCCTTGTAGTTCGCATCGATGACGTAGTCGTCATTGAGGGTGAACAGGAAGGTATGACCACTCTCCACATCCCCGGTGTCGTCGGCATCCACGTCGGCGTGGCTGCGCAGCAGACCCTTGTACTGGATGACCCGCTCACCTTTCTTGATCGGCGCCAGCGCGAACACGCCATTGCCATGGATGGTGGACTTGCGGGCCTGGATCTTCTTGGGCATCTGGCTGACCGTTGCGGTGGGAAGCCCCGATTCTCGCTTAATCTTTGTGATTGCCAAAGCGATGCGGTTCAATACGCCTCAAAGGCCGCCCTGCGGGCGCCTGAACGGGCGGGTTGGATGCCGGCGGAGAAAAGCGTACAATTTCAGTCCGCTTTATGGTTCTGCCCCCACCATGCTCCGCGTCACCAAGCTTACCGATTACGCCACCGTCGTGCTGACCGTACTCGCCGCCCGCCCGGGCGAGGTGCTCAGTGCCACCGAACTGGCCGAGTTCGCCCGTCTGGAACCGCCAACCGTCAGCAAGCTTCTCAAGCCTCTGGCCCAGGCCGGGCTGGTGGAAGGCCTGCGCGGCGTGCGCGGCGGCTACCGGCTGACCCGCGCGGCGGACCAGATCACGCTGTTCGAGATCGTGGAAGCCATGGAAGGGCCGTTGGGCCTGACCGAGTGCGCCCACGACCACAGCCAATGCGGCCGCGAGCTGCAGTGCGGCGCCCGCAGCAGCTGGCGGATGATCAACGACGTGGTGTCCGAAGCGCTGCGCGCGGTCACCCTGGCGCAGATCCTGCCCCCTCTTCCCCTTGTTGACGCCCACCGCCGCGCGATCGCGGCGGATGTCGTCTCCTGATCAGGCAGCCCCCATGGCCACCGATACCCTCGATACCGTCGCCACCGGCGATACCCCCAACCGCGAGATCCATGAGCAGCTCGGCCGCAAGTATTCGGCCGGCTTCATCACGGACATCGAATCGGACTCGTTGCCGCCCGGCCTGGACGAAGACACCATCCGTGCCCTGTCGGCCAAGAAGGACGAGCCGGAGTGGATGACGCAGTGGCGCCTGGACGCCTACCGCCACTTCCTGACCATGCCGATGCCGGACTGGGCCAAGCTGCAGATCGCACAGATCGACCTGCAGGCGCTGAGCTATTACTCCGCGCCGAAGGGCCCGAAGTACGCCTCGCTGGACGACGTGCCCAAGGAACTGCTGGATACCTACGACAAGCTCGGCGTGCCGCTGCATGAGCGCGCCAAGCTGGCCGGCGTGGCCGTGGATGCGGTGTTCGATTCGGTCTCCGTCGGCACCACGTTCCGCAAGGAACTGGCCGAGAAGGGCGTGATCTTCTGCTCCATGTCCGAAGCGATCAAGGAGCACCCGGCGCTGGTCAAACAGTACCTGGGCACCGTGGTGCCGGTCGGCGACAACTACTTCGCCGCACTCAACTCGGCGGTGTTCTCCGATGGCAGCTTCGTGTTCATCCCCAAGGGCGTGCGTTGCCCGATGGAGCTGAGCACCTACTTCCGCATCAACGCCGGCCACACCGGCCAGTTCGAGCGCACGCTGATCATCTGCGAAGACAAGGCGTACGTGTCCTACCTGGAAGGCTGCACCGCGCCGATGCGCGATGAGAACCAGCTGCACGCCGCAGTGGTCGAGCTGGTCGCGCTGGAAGATGCCGAGATCAAGTACTCCACGGTGCAGAACTGGTACCCGGGCGACGAGAACGGCGTGGGCGGCATCTACAACTTCGTCACCAAGCGTGCCGAATGCCGGGGCGCGCGCAGCAAGGTCACCTGGACCCAGGTGGAAACCGGCTCGGCGATCACCTGGAAGTACCCGTCCTGCGTGCTGCTGGGCGACGACTCGGTGGGCGAGTTCCACTCGGTGGCGCTGACCCACCATCGCCAGCAGGCCGACACCGGCACCAAGATGATCCACATCGGCAAGCGCACCAAGAGCAAGATCGTCAGCAAGGGCATCAGTGCCGGGCGTGGCCAGAACACCTACCGCGGCCTGGTCAAGGTGGACCGCAACGCCGACGGCGCGCGCAACTACACCCAGTGCGACTCGCTGCTGATCGGCAAGACCTCCGGCGCGCACACCTTCCCGTACATCGAGGTCAAGAACCCGAGTGCGACGGTGGAGCACGAGGCCACCACCTCCAAGATCTCCGACGACCAGCTGTTCTATTGCCGCGCCCGCGGCATCGACCAGGAAAACGCGGTGTCGATGATCGTCGACGGCTTCTGCAAGCAGGTGTTCCGCGAGCTGCCGATGGAGTTCGCGGTGGAAGCCAAGAAGCTGCTGGAAGTCAGCCTGGAAGGCTCGGTCGGATGAAGAGCGTGCTGACCTTGGCCCTGCTGCTTGGGGCTGCGGCGCCGGCGTCTGCCGAATCGGCCTGCGATGACCTGAGCACGCAGATGCAGATGAATGAGTGCGCCAACGAAGGGTTCGAAGAAGCCGACGCCGCGTTGAACGCGGTGTATCGGCAGGTGGTGGGCAAGCTGGCCGATGCACCGGTGGCGCTGGCCAACCTCAAAGCCGCCCAGCGCCTGTGGGTGCAGCTGCGCGATGCCGATCTGGAAGCGCAGTACCCGGTTGGCAAGGATGAAGACCCGCGCATGCTGTACGGCTCGATGTACCCGATGCTCTATTCCGGGGCCAAGACTGCATTGACTCAAACCCGCACCGATTACCTGCGCAAAGAATTCCTCGAGCGCAGCGAATACGACCTCTGAGTCGCGCTGCCTCCAGTTTCCCTATCTGACAAGACGATTATCGACATGTTGAAGATCGACAACCTCCACGCACGCATCGGCGAAAAAGAGATTCTCAAGGGCCTCTCGCTCGACGTGAAGCCCGGCCAGGTGCACGCCATCATGGGCCCCAACGGCGCCGGCAAGTCCACCCTGGGCAATGTCCTGGCCGGCCGCGACGGCTATGACGTGAGCGAAGGCAGCGTGCAGTTCGAAGGCCGTGACCTGCTCGAGCTGGCGCCGGAAGAACGCGCCGCCGCCGGCCTGTTCCTGGCCTTCCAGTACCCGGTGGAAATCCCGGGCGTGAACAACACCTACTTCCTGCGCGCCGCGCTCAACGCCCAGCGCAAGGCGCGCGGCGAGGAAGAACTGGATTCGATGCAGTTCCTCAAGCTGGTGCGCCAGAAGCTGGCCGTGCTGCACCTGAAGGACGAACTGCTGCACCGCGGCGTCAACGAAGGCTTCTCCGGTGGCGAGAAGAAGCGCAACGAGATCTTCCAGCTGGCCGTGCTCGAGCCGAAGCTGGCGATCCTGGATGAAACCGACTCCGGCCTGGACATCGATGCGCTCAAGAGCGTGGCCGACGGCGTCAACGCGCTGCGTTCGCCGGACCGTTCCTTCATCGTGATCACCCATTACCAGCGCCTGCTCGATTACATCAAGCCGGACGTGGTGCACGTGCTGGCCGATGGCAGGATCGTGCAGAGCGGCGGCCCGGAACTGGCCCTGGAACTGGAAGCCCATGGCTACCACTTCCTGAAGGACCGCGTGGTGCCGGAGGCAGCGGTCTGATGAGCGCCCTGCTCGATTCCCTCGCCAGCGGCTTCTGCGGCAGCGATGCACGTCGCGCCGAGCTGGATGCCGCGCTGCAGGCCGGCCTGCCCGACCCGCGTACCGAAGCCTGGAAATACACGTCGCTGCGCCAGCTGGAGCGTCGCAGCTTCCAGCCCGCCCCGCTCGCCCCGGCCGTGGTCGATGCCGCCCTGCTGGCCGACATCCCGTCGCCGCGGCTGGTGTTCGTCAATGGCCGCCCGTCCGGCGCGCTCAGCGATGTCGCGGCGGTGCCGGCCGGTGTGCAGCTGGCCACACTGTCCTCGGCGCTGGCCGCCGGCGATGAAGCCGCCCGTTTCCTTGGCCGTCGCTTCGAGCGCAGCGAGGAAGTATTCGCCCGTCTCAACGCTGCACTCGCCGATGAAGGCGTGCTGCTGCGCGTGGAAGAAGGCGTGCAGGTCGAGGCGCCGCTGCAGCTGGTCTTCATCAGCGTGGCCGGCGAGACCGATCTGTCCTGGCACCATCGCCACCTGATCGAACTGCGCAGCGGTGCCGCGCTGGGCGTGGTCGAGCATCACCTGCATGTCGGTGATGCCGCGCACCTGGACAACACCCTGGTGCACGTCCACCTCGCGCAGGATGCCGTGCTCTCGCACGCCCGCGTGCAGGCCGATGCCACCCGCGCCACCTCGCTGCTGCGCACCGACGCCGTACTGGCCCGCAACGCGCAGTACCGCCGCGTGGACCTGGAGCTGGGTGCGGCACTGAGCCGCCATGAGCTCAACGTCCGCCTGGAAGGCGACAACGCCCAGCTGACCGCCAACGGTGTGCTGCTCGGCAATGGCCGCCGCCATGTCGATACGCGCCTGGGCATCGAGCACATCGCGCGCGATACCGCCTCGGAAATGGTCTGGCGTGGCGTCGCCGCCAACCGCAGCCGCGTGGTCTTCCACGGCGGCATCCACATCCGCGAAGGCGCCGATGGCACCGACGCCAACCTCTCCAACAAGAACCTGCTGCTGTCGGCCGATGCCGAGATCGATACCCAGCCCACCCTGGTGATCGATGCCGACGAAGTAAAGGCGGCACATGGCGCCACGGTTGGTCAGCTTGATGCCAACGCGCTGTTCTACCTGCGCTCGCGCGGCTTGCCGGCCGATCGTGCACAGCAGCTGCTGAGCGCCGCGTTCTGCCATGAACCGTTGAACGTCCTCGACGCACGCCTGACCGAGCAGCTCACCGCCCAGCTCAGCCGTGCGCTGGCCGTGGCGGGCGTGGCATGAACCTGTCCACGCCGCGCCCGGCCGCCGATACCGGCACCGCGCCCGACTGGGACCGCGTGCGCCTGGACTTCCCGCTGCTGATGCGCGAAGTGCACGGCAAGCCGCTGGTGTACTTCGACAACGCCAACACCGGCCAGAAGCCGGTGCAGGTGATCGGCGCGGTGGACGAGTTCTACCGCCGCTACAACGCCAACGTCAGCCGCGCGGTGCATGCGCTCGGCACCGAGGCCACCGATGCCTACGAAGGCGCACGCAACAAGCTGGCGCGTTTTCTCAATGTCCGTGCCAGCGAGCTGGTGCTGTGCAGTGGCACCACCTTCGCGATCAATCTGGTCGCGTATTCGTGGGCGTTGCCGCGGCTCAAGGCCGGTGATGTCATCCTCGTCTCGCGCATGGAGCACCATGCCAACATCGTGCCGTGGCAGCTGGTCGCCCAGCGCACGGGCGCGACAATCCGCGTGGCCGAGATCACCCCGGAGGGCGCATTGGACCTGGACGCGCTGCGCGCGGCGATGACCCCCGAGGTCAAGCTGCTCGCCGTCACCCATGTCTCCAACGTGCTGGGCACGGTCAACCCGGTCCGCGAAATCTGCCGCGAGGCCCGCAAGCGCGGCATCGTCACCGTGGTGGACGGCTCGCAGGCCGTGCCGCACCGCAAGGTCGACATCCCCGCGATCGGCTGCGACTTCTATGCCATCACCGGCCACAAGATGTGCGGCCCGACCGGCACCGGCGCCCTGTGGGCCAGGCGCGAACACCTTGATGCCATGCCGCCGTTCCTCGGCGGGGGCGAGATGATCAAGGAAGTGAGCTTCGAAGGCACCGTGTTCAACGACGCCCCGCACAAGTTCGAAGCCGGTACCCCGAACATCGCCGGCTTCATCGGCCTGGGCGTGGCGGTGGATTACCTCGAGTCGCTGGGCCTGGAGCATGTGGAAGCCCGCGAAGGCGAGCTGCTGGCGCACTTTACCGAAGAGCTGAACAGGATCGACGGCCTGCGCATCTTCGGCACCACGCCGGACAAGGCGGCGGTGGTCTCCTTCCTGGTGGACCGCGCGCACTCGCACGATCTGGCCACCCTGCTCGACCTGGAAGGCGTCGCGGTCCGCTCGGGCCAGCACTGCGCGCACCCGCTGCTGCAGTACTACGGCGTCGCCGCCACCTGCCGTGCCTCGCTGGCGTTCTACAACACGCATGAGGAAATCGAGCGCTTCATCGTGGCGCTCAACAAGGTGCGCAAGCTGCTGGGCTGAGCCCGCGCCAGACTGCGCCCCACTCGAACGCCGTGGCCTGCCACGGCGTTTTTCATGGCGCGCCCCGCACATTTCCGTAGCGCCCCCTGCGGGCCTAAAATGGCGCCATGAGCACCCTGACCTTCCGCGCGGCCACTGCCGCCGACATCCCCGCCCTGATCGCCCTGGTCACCTCCGCCTACCGTGGCGATGCCAGCCGGGCCGGCTGGACCACCGAGGCCGACCTGCTGGACGGCGCCCGCATCGATGCCGACGGCCTGCAGGCCGACCTCGCCAAGCCACGCTCGACCATCCTGCTGGCCGAGCGCGATGGCCAGCTGCTGGCCTGCGCGCACGTGGCCGATGACCACGGCAAGGGCTACTTCGGCATGTTCTCGGTCGACCCGTCCCAGCAGGGCGGCGGCATCGGCAAGCAGCTGATGCTGGCCGCCGAGGCCCACGCGGCGCGCGAGTGGGGCGTGCCGGTCATGCAGATGACGGTGATCGACGTCCGCGACGAGCTGATCGCCTTCTACGAGCGCCGCGGCTACCAGCGCACCGGCATCAAGAAGCCCTTCCCGTATGGGGATGAGCGTTTCGGCATCCCCAAGCGCGACGATCTGCGCTTCGAGATCCTGGAAAAGCCGCTGGCGGTGCCGGCATGAGCGAGACCTGGACCTTCGTCTGCGCCAGCGCCGAGCTGCTGCCCGGCGAGATGAAGAGCACCTTCGACGAAGTGACCGGGACGCCGATCGTGGTGTTCAACCTGGACGGGGAACTGTACGCACTCGAAGACCAGTGCACCCACGATGAGTTCGAGCTGTCGTCGGGCACCTTCGATACCGGCGAGGGCAGCATCGAGTGCGTCCTGCACGGGGCCCGTTTCGACGTGCGTGACGGCGCTGCCCTCTGCGCGCCGGCCTATTCGCCGGTGGCGAAGTTCCCGGTCAAGCGGGAACACGACGCCGTCTGGGCCCGCGATGACCGCGACTGAGCCGGCCTGAACGCGGGCGTTTTGAAAACGCGAATTGTTCCTATTACCATAGGCATTGCGGTCACTTGGCCGCTCCTGCCCGGTAAGCCGTGTCCGCCAACCGCTCCGCCCTTGGTCTCGCCGCCCTGTGGGCCACGTTCTGCGTGGTGCTGCTGGCCTGCGGCTGGCTGACGGCTGGCGGCTCCGGTAGCGCCGGGTCGGCGCCGGCGGCGGCGCACACCGCGGGCCTGCTGGGCGCCGACAGCGCGCGCCAGGCATCGGCGCCATCCACGCCTGCACCGGAGCTTCCTGCCGAGCCGACCCTGGCGGCGGAGACCGGTGCCGACCCCGAGCCCAGCCCGCCGGCAGTACTGCCCCAGCTGCGCCGCACGCCCTGGATCGCCGTCGTCCCGCTGTGGCCGTCCGACGCGCTGCGCTGGCAGCGGCTGGAACCTTCGCTGCGGCTCAACCCCGGCCACGCCCCGCCCCACGCCTGATTCCGGCGGCGACGCTGCGCGTCGCTGCCCGCGCACGCCCGCGCCATCGCGCCGCCGTCGGCCGTCTGCCCGTTTTCCCCACCTGCCTCCGCTCCGCCGTGACCGCCACACGCTGTCCGGCCTTCGTCCGTCCTGCCAGGAATCACCATGACCGTCCGCCCGACTCCGTTGTCGTCCGCCCTGCTGCTGGCCATCGCCGCCCCCGCCATCGCCCATGCCGAGGCCGACGCTGCCGATCCGCAGCGCGCCACCGAACTGGATGGCGTCGACGTCCACGGCGAGCGCGTGCGTGCGCAATCGTCCAAATTCACCGCGCCGCTGCTGGATACGCCCAAGTCGGTCAGCGTGATCTCCCAGCAGGTGATCGAACAGACCGCCGCCACCACCCTGCTCGATGCACTGCGCACCGTGCCGGGCATCACCTTCGGCGCCGGCGAAGGCGGCAACCCGACCGGTGACCGTCCCTTCATCCGCGGCTTCGATTCGGCCTCGGACATCTACGTCGATGGCATCCGCGACGCCGGCAGCCAGACACGTGAAGTGTTCGCCATCGAGCAGATCGACGTGGTCAAAGGCCCGAGCTCGGCCTACTCCGGCCGCGGTTCAGCCGGCGGCACCATCAGCCTGGTCAGCAAGACGCCCCAGCTGGAGAACTTCGTGGCCGGCAGCCTGGCCGCCGGCACGGACAGCTACTACCGCGGCACGCTCGATGCCAACCAGTTGATCGGCGACGGCATCGCCGCGCGTGTGAACATCATGAAGCACGAGGCCGACGTGGCCGGCCGTGACGAAGTCAACAGCAGCCGCTGGGGCATCGCGCCGTCGCTGGCGTTCGGTCTGAACGGCCCGACCCAGGCGGTGATCAGCCACTACCACATGGAAACCGACGACCTGCCCGATGCCGGCGGCTTCCCGTACAACAACCCGTTCACCAGCGGCCCCAACCTGGCGCTCAATGGCGACGGCAGCCCGATCGTGACCAACCGCGACGCGTTCTACGGCCTGGTCGACCGCGATTTCCAGAAGACCAAGGCGGACATCACCACCTTGAACCTGTCGCATGATTTCGGCGGCATCGTCCTGCGCAACATCACCCGCTACGGGGACACCAGCAACGATTACCTGTGGACCCAGCCGGACGACAGCAAGGGCAATCCGAACCTGTTCGGCACCGTCTGGCGCCGCACCAACGCGCGCGCCACGCAGACCGACAGCTTCGTCAACCAGACCAGCGTTACCGGTGAGCTGGAGACCGGCCCGCTGCGCCACAGTTTCAACGCCGGCGTGGAATACAGCAGCGAAAAGACCGTGCGCGGCACCTACGCGATCGCCGACGTGCGCCGCCCCAATGGCCAGACCACCGCAGGCACCAACAACCCGCTGACCGGCAACCAGAGCTGCCCGACCACCGGCGCGGCCACCGGCTACAACTGCACCGACCTCACCCACCCCAACCCGAACGATCCGTGGTCGGCCACGCATACCGTCACCCGCAGCGACCCGGCCCGCGACGTGCGTCAGACCACCCGCACCAAGTCGGCCTATGTGTTCGACACGATCAGCTTCAGCGAGCAGTGGATGCTGAACCTGGGCGCGCGCTTCGACGACTACAACACGCATCAGTTCAACCCGACGGCCGCGGCCAACCTGCAGCACCTGCGCAACGACACCTCGTTCTGGAACGGCCAGGCCGGCCTGGTGTTCAAGCCGGTCGCCATCGGCAGCATCTACCTGTCCTGGGGCACCTCCTCCACCCCGGTCGGCGTGGACGGCGGTGATGGCGCCGACGGCATCAGCGCGACCATCCAGGATCTCAAGCCGCAGCGCAGCCGCAACATCGAGCTGGGCACCAAGTGGGATCTGTTCGATGCCCGCCTGTCGCTGACCGGTGCGATCTTCCAGACCGAGATGAGCAACGCGCGCGTGACCAGCGATGCGGGCACCACGCAGAACGCTGGCACCAAGAAGGTCAAGGGCGCCGAACTCGGCTTCAGCGGCACGATCGTGGAGGGGTGGCAGGTCTTCGGTGGTTACACCTACCTGGATGCCGTGGTCGAGGACAACGGCTTTGCGCTGGTCAACGGGGTCTACGTGCCATCGCCGTTCAACGGCAACGCGTTCCCCAACACCGCCAAGCACAGCGCCAGCCTGTGGACCACGTGGGCGCCGTCGTTCGTGCCGGGCCTGAGCCTGGGCGCCGGTGCCAACTACGTGGACAAGGTCTACGGCAACGTCAACAACACCAAGTGGGTGCCGTCCTATACCCGTTGGGATGCGATGGTCGGCTACGCCTTCAGCGAGCGCTACAACCTGCAGTTGAACGTGCAGAACCTGACCAACAAAACCTACTTCACCAAGGCGTACGCTTCGCATTACGCCGCCATCGCGCCGGGCCGCTCGGCCACGTTGGCCTTCAATTTCAAGTTCTAAGCGATACGCCCCCTCCCGTGTCCCGGCGCGGGAGGGGGCTGGAGCCCACCATGCTGCTGCACATTCCCGACGTCCTCACCGCCGAGCAGGTCACCCAGGCCCGCCAGCAGCTGGCCACGGCCGGCTGGACCGACGGCCGCCTGACCGCGGGTTACCAGTCCGCGCAGGCCAAGCACAACCTGCAGTTGCCCGAGTCCGATCCGGCCGCGCGTGCGGTCGGCTCGGCCATCCTCAATGCACTCGGCCGCAACAGCACCTTCTTCTCGGCCGCGTTGCCGCGTCGCATTTTCCCGCCGCTGTTCAACTGCTATCAGCCGGGGCAGACCTTCGGGTTCCATGTGGACAACGCCGTGCGCTACGACTACACCGCCCCCGGCCAGCCGCAGCCGGTGCGCACCGACCTGTCGGCCACGTTGTTCCTGAGCGACCCGGATGAGTACGAGGGTGGCGAGCTGGTGATCGAAGACACCTACGGCAACCGGCGGGTGAAACTGCCGGCCGGCCACATGGTGCTGTACCCGGGCACCAGCCTGCACCAGGTTACCCCCGTCACCGCCGGCACGCGGCTGGCCTCGTTCTTCTGGATCCAGAGCATGCTGCGTGATGACGGCCAGCGGCGCCTGATGTGGGACCTGGATGTCTCGATCCGCCGCCTCACCCATGACCACCCCGAACACCCTGCGCTGGTGAATCTCACCGGCGTGTATCACAACCTGCTGCGGCAGTGGGCCGATGTCTGAGCCGGCCCTGCCCGCGTTCGACCTGGCAGCACTGGCCGACCAGCTGCAGCACGATCCGGCCGCCGCGCTCGCCACGCTGGAAGCGACCGCGCAGCGCGGCGACCCACAGGCGCAGTTCCTGCTCGGGCAGGCCCGGATGGAAGGGCGCGGGATCGCGCCCGATGCGGCGGCGGCCGTGCTCTGGTTCGAGCGCGCCGCCAACGGTGGTCTGCCCCTCGCCATGAACATGCTCGGCCGCTGCCACGAACTCGGCACCGGGACGCCGATCAACCTGGCACTGGCCGCGGTCTGGTACGGCAAGGCAGCGGATGCCGAGTTGGACTGGGGCCTGTACAACCTGGCCAACCTGCTCGGCACCGGCCGCGGCGTGCCGCGCGATGACGCCGCCGCATTCGCGCTGTACCTGCGCGCGGCACGGCTGGGCCATGCGAAATCGATGAACCTGGTCGGCCGCTGTCTGGAAGACGGCATCGGTGTACCGGCCGATCCGCGTGCGGCACCGGCCTGGTACCTGCGTTCGGCCGAGGCCGGCGACTTCCGCGGGCAGGCCAGCCATGCCTCCCTGTTGCTCGCCGCCGGTGATATCGACGGTGCGGCGGACTGGCTGCGTCGCGCACTTGCACACGGGAGCCCGTCGTTTCTGGCTCACGTGCGCCCCACCTTGGCGGCCTCTCCGCATCCCGCGATCCGGGCGCTGGTCAGCTGATTCCTGCGCTCCGGACGCGCAGGGGCCGAAATCATTAATCATTCTCATTTGCGTCCGCTAACGAATCTCACCTACAATCCCGCCGCGTTGCTGGTCGGCTGATCGACTGGCCATTCACAGGGGCCCGCCTTGCGCCATCCACACCGCCACCGCAGCTTTGCTCCCGCCATGCGCGGGCGGCAGCAGGCGTTGTCGAGCGTGCTGGCATGGCTTGGCCTGCTGTCGCTGCTGCTGGCCGGCCTGCCCGTGCTGGAACGGGCCGCCCCGGGCAGCACTGTGATGGTCCTGCAGATGCCAATGGGCGAGCACCCGGCCGGCGGTGGTGAGACCGCACAGGAAGAAGCCCCGGCCAAGCCGCGCCGGGTCGCCAGCGCGCGCCCTGCCGCGACGCCGCCGCTGCCGCCCGCGTTGCCGCCGGTCGTGGAATCGCTGGATGCGCTGATGGCCACACTGGTGGCACAGCCGCCGCGGGTCGTACCAGCCATTGACTCGGCACCGGCCACGCCGCTGCCTGCCGCACCCGGCCTGCGCGTGCAGCGCGGCCAAGCCCCACCGCAGGGCTGATTCCGACCTTCGGCGGCGCCACCGTGCCCGCCTCCGGTCCTGCGCGTTGCGCCCGCCCCGGGCGTTCCTGATTCCTGCGCGTGCTGCCGCCCTGCGGCCTGCCACGTCGCGTCCGTTTTCTCCCTTCCGAGGTTGCCCCCATGGCCCAGCGCCATCGTCGTCGCACGTCCCTGTCCCGCTGCACGCTGTCCCTCGCCCTGCTCGGTGCGCTGAGCGCCCCGGCCTTCGCCCACGGCGACGCCGCCGCTCCGACCACGCTGGACAAGGTAGTGGTCACCGCCGCCGGCTTCGAACAGAAGATCGCCGATGCACCGGCCAGCATCAGCGTGATCAGCCGCGAAGAGTTGAGCAAGCGCCCCTACACCAGCCTGGTGGATGCGCTGCGCGACGTGGAAGGCATCGACGTGGGCATGGAACCGACCGACAAGAACGGCCGCGCCACCATCTCCATGCGCGGCATGCCCTCGGACTACACCCTGGTGCTGATCGACGGTCGCCGCCAGAGCAACGCCGGCAACCTGTACCCGAACAACTTCGGCGGTGGCCAGTTCTCGTACATGCCGCCGCTGGATGCGATCGAACGCATTGAAGTGGTGCGCGGCCCGATGTCCACGCTGTATGGCTCCGATGCCATGGGCGGGGTGATCAACATCATCACCCGCCGCAACCAGGCCGAGTGGCATGGCGCGGTCACCCAGGGCTTCACGGTGCAGCAGGACGACCAGTTCGGTGACGCGCGCAGCACCGATGTCTACCTCAGCGGCCCGCTGGTCAAGGACCGTCTGGGCGTGTCAGTGCGCGGCAGCTATTACGACGCCAAGGCCTCCAACCCGGAATGGGATGACCTGCCGCTGCCGGACGGCACGATGTGGTCGCGCAGCATCGGCTTCGGTGCCGGTGGCAAGGCGGTGGCCAACACGAACTGGAACGCGGGCATGCGCCTGAACTTCATCGTCAATGACGACCACGAGCTGTGGCTGGATTACGACGTGTCGCGCCAGAAGTACGACAACAGCGAAGGCCAGACCGGCACCCTGGACAGCCTGGCCAGCCTGTGGCGCGTGGGCAATGCCACGATCCCCAACCCGAACGGCCCCGGCAACGTCACCCGCCGCGTGGTGCAGCCGCGCGTGGGCTACACCGCCTACCAGCGTTACGAGCGCGACCAGCTGGCGCTGACCCATCAGGGCCGTTATGAATTCGGTACCTGGCAGACCACCCTGACCCACATCACCAGCAACAACCTCGGCCGCTCGCTGCCGCTGACGCTGGACGAACGCGCCGATCTGCAGACGCTGTGGAATGATGTCTGCCGCCGCACCGGCGCCGCCGCCAACTGCGCTGCCGGTGCACGCAACGGACTGGGCGCGCTCAACCCGGCCGAGATGGCGCGCCTGCAGGCCTTCCTGCCACGCCCGCTGCGCACCATGGAGCTGAAGGGCAACGTGCTGGACACGATGCTCGACCTCACCTTCGGTGCGCACAAGCTGACCGTGGGCGGCCAGTACAACGACACCGACATGGTCGACGGCGTGTTCGGCATGGATGGGGCCGGCTACAAAGATAACGTGAAGCAGCAGCACCGCATGTGGGCGCTGTTCGCCGAGGACAACTGGTCGCTGACCGACAGCCTGACCGCGACGGTCGGCGTGCGCTATGACGACCACAACATCTTCGGCAGCCACGTCAGCCCGCGCGCTTACCTGGTGTGGAACGCCAACGATGCCTGGACCCTCAAGGGCGGCGTCAGCACCGGCTACAAGACACCGCGCCCGGACCAGCTGTTCCCCGGCATCGTCGGCTTCGGTGGCCAGGGTGTGACCCCGCTGGTCGGCTCGCCCAACCTGAAGCCGGAGACCAGCACCAACTACGAAATCGCCGCGTACTACGAAGGCGATCGCTGGGGCTTCAACGTCACCGGCTTCCTCAACAAGTTCGATGACAAGATCGCCAGCGGCGGCACCTTCGCCAACTGCGAAGTGGCCCCCAACGATGGCAGCTATTGCGTGGACATCGGCCCGGGCTGGGCCGAGCTGGGCTACAGCACCTTCGGGCAGAGCGTGAACATCGACAAGGCCGAAACCCGCGGCGTCGAGGCGGCGGCCCAGGTCGATCTGCTGGACAACCTGCAGCTGCGCGGCAACTACACCTGGACCAAGAGCGAGCAGACCAGCGGCACCGGCAAGGGCCTGCCAATCACCGGCAACCCGGCCAGACACATGGCCAATGCCAGCCTGAACTGGCAGATCAGCGAGGCGGTGAGCCTGTCGCTGATCGGCGAAGGCCGCTACGACCGCTACCGCGACACGCTGGTCAGCAATGTCGGCGGCGTCAGCAGCTCGCAGACCCGCTATTACGAGGACTACACGATCTTCCACCTCGGCGGCAGCTGGGACATCAACAACTGGCTGACCGTCAACGCGCGGGTCAACAACCTGTTCGACAAGGACTTCGTGTCGCAGTCCTGCGTGCTGATCAGCGACAGCGAATACGACTGCGTGGATGACTATTCCACCAAGGACCAGCGGCGCAGTTACTGGATCTCGTTGAACGCCAAGTTCTGAGGCACACCGGCGCGGCGTCCGTAGTGACGCCGCGCCCGGTCTTGACCTCGGGCAGCGGTCCGGCAAGGGACCGCTGCCTTCTTTGTCTACAAATTGCGAATCATTCTCATCAATGGTGTAATTCGCCCCTCAGTACTCTCTCTTCCGACCGTGGCCACCAGCGCTCCCTCTTCCAGCGTGCAACAACAACGCCGCGGCTTCTGGCTGCGCACGCTGCACCAGTGGCACTGGATCAGCTCGGCGGTGTGCCTGATCGGCATGCTGCTGTTCGCCGCGACCGGCATCACCTTGAACCACGCCTCCCGGATCGAAGCCACGCCGGAGGTGGTCAGCCGTCAGCTGGAACTGCCTGCCGACCTGCTCGGCAAGCTGGGCGACCGCGCCGATGGAAAGGCACCGATCCCGCGCGTGGCCAGCCGCTGGCTGGATGCACAGCTCGGCATCTCGATCGGGCGTCGCCCGGCCGAATGGTCCGATGGCGAAATCTATCTCTCCATGCCCAGCCCAGGCGCGGACGCATGGCTGAGCATCGACCGTGAAACGGGCGAGGTGGAGTACGAATCCACCGCGCGTGGCTGGGTGTCCTATTTCAACGATCTGCACAAAGGGCGCAATGCCGGGCCTGCCTGGGGCTGGTTCCTGGATATCTTCGCCGTGGCCTGCCTGGTGTTCTGCATCACCGGCCTGTTCCTGCTGCACCTGCATGCCCGCCAGCGCCGCATGACCTGGCCGCTGGTCGGCCTGGGCCTGCTGATCCCGCTGCTGATCGCCCTGATCCTCATCCACTGACCGTCCCCTTCCGGAGCCGCACCATGCGCGTCACCCTGACCATCGCCCTGAGCGGCCTGCTGGCCACCTCGCCGGCCTATGCCACCACCCTGGACATCAATGTCGAGGTGCCCAAGCTCAACGTGGCCGAATACCACCGCCCCTATGTGGCCGTGTGGCTGGAAGGCGCCGACCAGAAGGTCGCCGCCAACCTGTCGGTCTGGTACCAGCAGACCGGCAACAGCGAGGGCCATGGCACCAAGTGGCTGCCCGACCTGCGCCAGTGGTGGCGCAAGAGCGGCCGCACGCTGGAGGTGCCGGTGGACGGCGTGACCGGTCCGACCCGCCCGGTCGGCAAGCATGCGCTGTCGTTCAACGACAAGCAGCCGGCGCTCAAGGCACTCGCCCCGGGCAACTACACCCTCGTGGTGGAAGCGGTGCGCGAAGTCGGCGGCCGCGAACTGCTCAAGATCCCCTTCACCTGGCCGGTCACGGCCGCACAGACGGGCAAGGCCCAGGGCGCGACCGAACTCGGTCTGGTCACCCTGTCCGCCAAGCCCTGATACCCCATCCACCTGGAGTTTTTCGATGAAGCGCACGCTCGTCCTCGCCGCCGCCATGGCCGCCGCACTTCCGTTCTCCGCCCTGGCCCACAAGGCCTGGCTGCAGCCCTCGCAGACCGTGATCGCGGGCACCAACCCGTGGATCACCGTCGATGCGGCGGTCTCCAACGACCTGTTCTACTTCAACCACGTGCCGCTGCGCCTGGACAACCTGGTCATCACCGCGCCCGACGGCAGCACCGTGCAGCCGCAGAACGCGGCGACCGGCAAGTTCCGCAGCGTGTTCGATGTCGAGCTGACCCAGCAGGGCACCTACCGCCTGGCCACGATCAACAACGGCCTGTCGGCCAGCTGGGAAGAAGACGGCAAGCCCAAGCGCTGGCGCGGCACCCCGGCCACCTTCGCCACCGAAGTCCCGAAAAACGCGAGGAACCTGCAGGTCTCGCAGTCGGTCGGCCGCGTGGAGACCTTCGTCACCAACGGCACCCCGAACGACACCGCGCTCAAGCCGACCAACCAGGGCATCGAGATGATCGCGCTGGCCCACCCGAACGATCTGGTCGCCGGTGAAGCCGCACGCTTCCGCGTGCTGGTCGACGGCAAGCCGGCCGCCGGCCTGGACTTCGAGATCACCCGCGGCGGCACCCGTTACCGCAACGCACAGGAAGAGATCAAGGTCAGTACCGATGCCAAGGGCGAGTTCGCCGTCACCTGGCCGGAAGCGGGCATGTACTGGCTGGAAACCGGCACCGAGGACAGCAAGACCTCGATCAAGGAAGCCAAGAAGCGTCGCCTGAGCTACGTGGCCACGCTGGAAGTGCTGCCGGAGTAACGGCATCCGGCGTGCCGTGCGCGCGCCGTCCTCCCCACCCGCCCCCGCCGACCTGACGGGGGCTTTTCACCCGACGCATTCCGGCCATCGGGCTTACCAAGGCCCGACCTGCCCACCCCCATGACCAATCCGGATTTCGACATCGCCCACCTCGGTGGCCACACCATGGGCACCACCTGGCAGGTAAAACTGGCCGTGGCGCGCACCCGCGACCTGCACCCGTTGCATGCCGGCATCCAGGCGCAGCTCGATGCCATCGTGGCGCAGATGAGCACGTGGGAAGCCGACAGCGATATCGCGCGCTTCAACCGTGCCTCCGCCGGTGAATGGCAGGTGCTGCCGCCGTTGTTCGATACGGTGATGCAGTGTGCGCTGGAGATCGCGCAGCGCAGCGGCGGCGCCTTCGATCCCACCGTGGGCCCGCTGGTGGCGCTGTGGGGGTTCGGGGCGCAGGCGCAGGCCCGGCGGATTCCCGATGCCGACACGCTGGCGGCAACGCGCGCGCGCTGTGGCTGGGAACGCCTGCAGTGGCAGCCCGGTCGCCTGCTGCAACCCGGCGGACTGGCACTGGATCTGTCGGCGATCGCCAAGGGCTTTGGTGTCGATCAGGTCAGCGCGTGGCTGCGCCAGAACGGGGTACACGCCGCATTGGTGGAGGTCGGCGGCGAGCTGCACGGGTTTGGGCACAAGCCCGATGGCCAGCCGTGGCGCGTGCTGGTGGAATCGGCACCGGAGGAAGACGCGCAGGCCACCTACCCGCCACGCGTGCTGGCACTGACGGACCGCGCGGTCGCCACCTCCGGTGATCGCTGGCACCACTTCGAGCAGAGCGGCGAGCAGTTCAGCCACACGCTGGATCCGCGCATCGGTGCGCCGGTCACGCGCGCTGCGGCGGCCGTCACCGTGGTTGCCGACAGCGCCATGCAGGCCGACGCCTGGGCCACGGCGCTGACCGTGATGGGCAGGGACGAGGGCATGGCATTTGCGCGCACCCATGCGCTGGCCGCACGCTTTGTCGGCCGTGGCGCGCACGGTAGCGAGGAATCCATGAGTCCTGCATTCGAGCAGTTGCTTGCCGACGATCGCGTGGGCGCGGCATGAGCCTGCGCCCCTCGCGTGCGTGGTTGGGCAACCTGATGGTGATGGTGCTGCTGGGCGTCATTGCCTGGGCGCTGCTGCGCCTGCATCTGGGCGACGCCTGGTGGCCAGCCGCACCGTTGGCCGCGCACTGGCGCTGGGCAGCGGGCAGCCTGGTGCTCTATGCCGCGTTCTGCACCCTGATCTGGTGGCGTGGACGACCGCGGCAGGCGCGCGTGGCCGACAACGGACCCGCACCGATCCTGCTGGTCTGGGCCAGCCAGACCGGCTTCGCACAGCAGCTGTGCGACCGCAGCGCAGAGGCATTGCGCGCTGCCGGGCTGCCAGTGCGCATCCGTGCGCTGCATGCGGTGACGGCCGAGCTTTTGCAGCGCAGCGCGCAGGTGCTGTTCGTGGTCAGCACCACCGGCGAGGGCGATGCACCGGATCATGCCCTGCCCTTCCTGCGCAAGGTGATGCCGCAGGCGCCCGCACTGCCCCACCTGCAGTACGGCGTGCTGGCCCTGGGCGATCGCAGCTATGGCCATTTCTGCGCCTTCGGCCACCAGCTCGACGCGTGGCTGCGCCAGCGTGGTGCGCACCCGCTGTTCGACACGGTTGAAGTGGACAATGCCGATCCCGGTGCGCTGCGCCACTGGCAGCAGCTGCTCGGCCAGCTCGGCGGCGAAGCCACCGACCTGCCGGACTGGACGCCGGCCGAGTATCTGCCCTGGCAACTGCAGGCGCGGCATCTGGAAAATCCGGGCAGCCCGGGCGCACCGACCTACCGGATCACCCTGGTGCCTGCCGATGGCACCCTGCCGGTCTGGCAGGCCGGCGACGTGGTCGAGATCGGGCCGCAGCATGCACCGGCGGACGTCGAAGCCTGGCTGCGCAAGACGCCGTGGGCGGGCGACACATTCATCGATGGGCAGACGCTGCGTGCGCACCTTTCGCACGCGCATCTGCCCGGTGCAGAGGAGATGGCGGCGCTTGCCGATCCAGATGCCGTGGTCGCCGCGTTGCGTCCCCTGCCGCACCGGGAATACTCCATCGCCACCCTGCCCGCCGAAGGCCAGGTGCAGCTGCTGCTGCGCCGCCAGCTGCGGCCCGATGGCACGCCGGGCCTGGGCAGTGGCTGGCTGTGCGATCACGCTGCGCTCGATGGGCGCATCGATCTGCGCTTCCGCAGCAACCCCAACTTCCATGGTGTGGCGGCGGCAACGCCGCTGATCCTGATCGGCAACGGCACCGGCATCGCCGGCCTGCGCGCGCACCTGCGCGAGCGGATCAGCGCCGGCGCGCGCCGCAACTGGCTGCTGTTCGGCGAGCGTACGGCCGCGCACGATTTCTTCTTCGGCGACGACCTGCGCGCCTGGCAGCGCGACGGCTGGATCGCACGGCTGGATACGGTGTTCAGTCGCGACGGTGGTGAGCATCACTACGTGCAGGACCGGCTGCAGGCGCAGATCCACACGCTGCAGCAGTGGGTGCACGACGGTGCCACGATCCTGGTCTGCGGCAGCCTGCAGGGCATGGCACCGGCGGTGGATGCGGTGATCGAGCAGGCGCTGGGCCGCGACGGTAAAGAAGCGCTGATCGTGGCCGGGCGCTACCGGCGCGACGTGTACTGAGAAGTGCCTCCAGGCCTCAGGCGTTGCGGCCCACCGCACTCACGCGGATCGCCAGCAACTCGCCGCCGCCGTGCAACGCAAACCGGCGGCGCTCGCCGGCAGCCAACCAGGCGGTATCACCGGCGGCCAGCGGTGCCAACAACGGCTCCCCGTCAAATTCGGCCTGGCCGGCCAGCAGATGGATCGCCCAGGCCGCCTCGGGTTCGGTGAAAAAGAACATGCTGCCGACCAATGGCCGATGCAGCAGCTCGGCCTGGACCGCATCGCGCCGCCACATCAGATTGAAATCGTGGGTCACCCCGTCGACCAGTTCGCCGGTCACCTGCGCTTCGCCGGCAAACCGCAGCCGGTCGTGCGGCGGCATCAGCGTGTGCAGCGCGCCATCGTCGAAACGCAAGCGCAGGCCCTCGCCACGCAGCAGCACCAGTTCGCGCTCGATGCCCGGAAACGCCGAGAACGCGGCGTCCTGCTCGATCTCGGCGATCGACAGGCGCACCTGCCAATCGTCGTTGTCGGGCACGCGCAGGATTTCGCGGGTCCAGCCCAGGCCATTGCGCCAGCGTTCGCGGCGGTACTCGAAAGCGGGAATGACGCGGCTGGCCGCGCTCAGGACGGTATCGGGGGACATGGCCCTAGTGTGCCTGAGCCGAGGTGGGCAGTCCTGTCAGGACATACCGCCGCAATCGGGTTCCAGCAGCCGCGAACGCGCCAGCCAGTCCTTGTCCGGGTAGTACGCGAACACCATCGTGCCGCCGCGCAGGCTGTCGATCAGCGGCCGCGCCACCGACAACCGCACCGCCGGGCAGCCCAGGCTGCGGCCCAGGCGACCCTGCAGCCGTGCGATCGCCGGGTTCACGTACGGCGCGCCGTGGATGACGATCGCGCGGTCGCGGGCATGGTCGTTGAAGCCGGGTTCCAGCCCTTCCAGCCGCAGCGAATAGCCGTTGCCGCCCATATAGGTTTCCTTGGCCGTGAACGCGCCGAGGCTGGACATGAAGCTGCCGTCCTTGTTGGAGAAATGCTGGGTGCGGTTGTCACCGCTGTTGCGCCCATGCGCAACCCACTCCTCGAACAGCAGCCGCTGGCGGGTCAGATCGAAAATCCACATGCGCGGTTCGGTCGACGGCCGCGAGTAATCGATCACGCTCAACTTGCCCGGGTCGACGCCGAGCTCCGGCCGGCGCAACGCACAGCGCATCGCGCGCGCCGCCAGCTGCAGCACGTGCTTGTCCGCCGCAGGGGCGGCCTTGGCCAGCATCTCGGCCATCTGCACCGGGCTGCCGGTCGGCGCCGGCGCAGGGCTGGCCGCGCCCGCCGTGGCGGACGCGATCAGGCCACAGAACGCAGCAGGCAGCAATTTCACAACGGGCATGGGCAGCTCACCAGGCGGAGGCAACCCTTACAAAGTGGACCCACCGGCGTCGGATTCCAAGACAGGCTGCAGGTTCTGTTCATCGGCCACCGGGCGTACCGCCGGCAGGCTGGTCACCAGCAGCGTGGTGCCGGGCACCAGCACGCTGTACAGCTGTTCGGCGAATTCCGGCGGCAGCGCCATCGGCAGGCTGGGCGTGGCGAGCAGGTCCGGGGTCGCATTGGCGGCGGTCTGGCCCAGCAGCGGATACGCGGTCCAGCGGTGCAGCGGGCGGTGCGGATCCAGCGGGCTGGGGTTGTCCTGGTAGCCCTGGCCCATCACGAACAGGGTGGTCCCCTCGAAGGCCGGCAGCGCCTTGGCTTCCAGCCGCGACTCGCCGATCAGCACGCCATCGCGCAGCACGTACAGGCGCTGGTCGTGCAGGCTGACCAGGATGCCGACCTGGCCGGCCGGTGCGGCCGCATCGTTCCAGTAGTGCGCGGGTGCGTCGGTGCTCTCCACCAACGGCTTGCCGGTGCTGCTGACCGGGGCCAGCACGGCCGGATAGGCCAGCGTCATCGGCGCGCTCTTGGCATCGGCCACCACCACGGTATCGCCGCGATGGGTCTCGCCGAACAGCTTCTGCGCGAACGCCTGCGGCAACCGCACGCAGCCGTGCGAAGCCGGATGCCCGGGCAGGCTGCCGCCGTGCAGCGCGATGCCGTCCCAGGTCAGGCGCTGCATGTATGGCATCGGCGCGCTGTTGTAGAGGTTGGACTTGTGGTCCTTGTCCTTCTGCAGGATCGTGAACACACCGGTCGGGGTTTCGTGCCCGGCCTTGCCCGAGCTGATCGTGCTCATGCCGATCGCGATGCCGTTGCGGTACACGTAAGCGCGCTGCTCATCGAGGCTGACCACCAGCACGATCGGGCCGGACGGGGAGATCTCCGGATGCCAGAGGAACTCGCCGGGCTTGAGATCGGTGGGGCCGCGCGGGGCCTCGGTCGTCCTGCTGGCCGTCGGCGCAGTGTTGGCGGCCGTGGCGGGAAGCATCCCGGTCGCCAACAGCGTTCCGAGCGCCAGACTCAACAGCGTGCTGCGTACTGCCATGTCGTGCATCCATTCGAAGAGATGCCGCCACGCTACACGAAGTGCCGCCAAGCGTTCGCGAAAACCACGGGCGGCCACGCGTCGTATTTCGTTCGCCCCAAACAGTAATTGCCCGGCCACACCTCCGTGTGCAGACCGGGCAATCGATACATCCTTGTCGGCATCCCGCCTTCCCCCTGTGCGTCCTGCGCAGTCTGGGTGCCGGCCATGCTCCGTGCACTCGGCCGTATATGCTTCCGCCATCTCAGCCCTTCCCGGGGTCTGGATGCCACCGTCCTGGTGGGTCCGCGCCGCTCCTTCCGCGCCGCCTCCGTGCGTGCCGCCTCCCTGCAGCGGTCGGTGCCACCGCGGCATCCTGCCGTGGCAGCCAGTGACCGGCGTCCTGCCCGTCCCGACGTGTCCTGTTGTTCAGCGCCTTGGTACGGTGGCCGGCGCTGCCCTCCTGGGCGGTGCCTGGACCGGCGCCTGCCTGGCCCCGGTGGTCATCCGTTGTCGATTCCGTTCGACGGTAGCTGTCCCTATCCCCTTCACCCGCGCCAGATCCTCGACGCGTTCAAAAGGGCCGTGTTGTCGCCGGTATGCGACGATCGCTTCGGCCTTCATCGGGCCCACGTTCGCCAATCCCTGCTGCAGCGTCGACGCATCCGCCGTATTGATGTTGATCCGATCGGCCGCGAAGGCCATTCCGCTCAACAGCAGTCCCAGCACCAGCGCCCTGCACGAAAACCAAGGTCCCACTGTGTAGCTCCGTGTGGCTCGGAACCGGCCCCTGCCGGCAATCCTGTCGAAGGTTCCAGCGTCCCTCGCCACATACACACAGCCTATCGTCCACGGCGCCTTCACACAGCAGGCGTAACACCCGACGTGATGTAGGGAAATACCTACCCCAGCGCAGGCGTAGAATGGACGGACTTGTCAAAGCATTCCGGAGTTCAGATGGACAGCGCCAAGCTCGGCCAATTCGTCAGTGAAAAGTGGGACAACGAGATCGTCCCGCAATTGGTCGATTACATCCGTATCCCCAACAAATCGCCGATGTTCGACGCCGATTGGGTCGCCAACGGCTACATGGAACAGGCCGTCACCCTGATGGAAACCTGGGCCAAGGCCCAGAACCTGCCCGGCCTGACCGTCGAGGTCGTGCGCCTGGAAGGCCGCACCCCGCTGCTGCTGCTGGAAATCCCGGCCTCCGGCGCCGAGACCGGCGACGACACCATCCTGCTGTACGGCCATCTGGACAAGCAGCCGGAAATGACCGGCTGGGACGATGACCTGGGCCCGTGGATCCCGGTGCTGCGCGGCGACAAGCTGTACGGCCGCGGCGGCGCCGATGACGGCTACGCGATGTTCGGTTCGCTGGCCGCCGTGCTGGCGCTGCAGGAACAAGGCCTGCCGCACGCGCGCTGCGTGATCCTGATCGAAGCCTGCGAAGAATCCGGCAGCTACGACCTGCCCGCCTACGTTGATCACCTGGCCGAGCGCATCGGCAAGCCGTCGCTGGTGGTGTGCCTGGATTCGGGCTGCGCCAACTACGACCAGCTGTGGTGCACCACCTCGCTGCGCGGCCTGACCGGCGGCAACTTCTCGGTCAAGGTGCTCAACGAAGGCGTGCATTCCGGCGATGCCTCCGGCGTGATCCCGTCCAGCTTCCGCCTGCTGCGCCAGCTGATCTCGCGCATCGAGGACGAGAACACCGGCCGCATCCTGATCGACGGCATGAATGTCGAGATCCCGGTCGAGCGCCAGGAACAGGCCAAGCGCGCCGCTGAAGTGGTGGACACCGCCATCTTCGAGAAATTCCCGATGGTCGACGGCCTGCGCCCGATGAACGATGACCTGGCCGAACTGGTGCTCAACCGCACCTGGCGGCCGGCGCTGTCGGTCACCGGTGTGGACGGCCTGCCGCCGCTGGCCTCGGCCGGCAACGTGCTGCGCCCGCATACCGCGGTGAAGCTGTCGCTGCGCCTGCCCCCGACCGCCGACGGCAAGGCCTGCGGCGAGCTGCTCAAGGAAGCGCTGCTGCGCGATCCGCCGAATGGCGCCGAAGTGAAGCTGGACCTAGAGAAGGCCTCCAGCGGCTGGAACGCCCCGGCCATGGCGCCGTGGCTGACCCAGGCGATCGACGATGCCAGCCAGACCTTCTTCGGCAAGCCGGCGATGTACATGGGCGAAGGCGGCTCGATCCCGTTCATGGGCATGCTCGGCGAGAAGTTCCCGGGCGCGCAGTTCATGATCACCGGCGTGCTCGGCCCGCACTCCAACGCACACGGCCCGAACGAGTTCCTGCACATCCCGATGGGCAAGCGCGTGACCTCGTGCGTGTCCAAGGTGATCAGCGAGCATTACGCGGCCAGCCTGCGTGGCGAGACCAGCGGTTCGCCGGTCGCCGCCGACAGCGGTACCCGTCACGGCGGCCACGGCTGCTGCTGACGTTGGCGGACGCAGCCCGGCCTTGCTAGGCTGCGTCCACCTCTACTGACGCATTTGGCATGAACGGACTGTTTGGCAGCACCAGCTGGCTCTACATCATCCTGGTCGGCTTCGTCGTCGGTCTGCTCGGGCGTTTCTTCATGCCGGGCAACAACCGCATGGGCTGCCTGCTGACCATCGTGCTCGGCATCGTCGGCGCCCTGCTGGCCGGCTGGTTCGGCCAGTACATGGGCTGGTATGCCCGCGGCGAGCCGGCCGGTTTCATCGGCGCGATCCTGGGTGCGATCGCGGTCCTGGCCGTGCTCCGGCTGTTCAGCAGCAAGCGCTGAGCATCGCCCTCTTCTTTCTTCCCGCGCGCCGTCCGGCGCCGCTTCGACGTACCCGTCCATGAACGATCCCGCTTCCGATCCGCTGCGCGCCGAACACCGCCGGCAGTGGACCTGTGCCGCCCTCGGCGACCCGGCCACTGCGCTTGACCGTGCGTCGGTCGATGCCGGTTTCCGCAGCTACTGGCGCGCCACCAGCGCGCGCGGCAGCCACATCGTGATGGACTCCCCGCCCGGGCTGGAGGATGTGCGCCCGTGGCTGCGCATGCACGACCTGCTCGAGCCCAACGGCGTGCGCGTGCCGCAGGTCCTGGCGCGCGATGAGGACAACGGCTTCCTGCTGCTGGAAGACCTGGGCGGCCCGACCCTGGCGCGCCATATCGACAATGACAACGCCGATGCCTGGTTCGATGCCGCCTTCGCGCAGCTGATCCGGCTGCAGTCGATCCCCGTGCCCGAGGGCATGGGCAGCTTCGGCGAGGCGCTGCTGCAGCGCGATGCCGGGCTGTTCGACGACTGGTTCCTGCAACGTCACCTCGGCCTGGAACTGGACTGCGGCGAGATCGAGAACCTGCAGCGCATGCACCGCCTGCTGATGGACAACGCCCTGCAGCAGCCGCAGGTGCTGACCCACCGCGATTTCATGCCGCGCAACCTGATGCCGATCGACGGGGGGCCGGCGGTGCTGGATTTCCAGGACCTGGTGCGCGGACCGATCGCCTACGACCCGGTCAGCCTGTTCAAGGATGCGTTCCTGAGCTGGCCGATCGAACGCGTGGACGCCTGGCTGGCGCGTTATCACGCACTCGCCCTGGCCGCCGGCCTGCCGGTGCGGCCGTGGCCGGAGTTCCTGCGCGACGCCGACTGGATGGGCGTGCAGCGCCACCTGAAGATCCTCGGCCTGTTCGTGCGCCTGCGCGACCGCGATGGCAAAGGTCACTACTTCGAGGATGCACCACGCTTCATCGGCTATCTGGATGAAGTGCTGCCGCGCCATCCGCAGCTCGCACCCCTGCTCGATCTGTTCGAACTGCGGATCAAACCGGCGCTGGCCCGCATCGCCGAACCCGTGCTGGCGCGCCCATGAAGGCCATGATCTTCTCGGCCGGCAAAGGCGAGCGCATGCGTCCGCTGACCCTGCACACGCCCAAGCCATTGCTGGTGGCCGGTGGCAAACCGCTGATCGTGTGGCACCTGGAGCGGCTTGCCGCGGCCGGGATCAATGAGGTGGTGATCAACACCGCGTGGCTGGGTGACCAGTTCGCACCCGCGCTGGGCGACGGTGCGCGCTGGGGGCTGCGCCTGCACTTCATCGATGAGGGCGTCGTGCCGCTGGAAACCGGTGGTGGCATCCTCAATGCACTGCCGATCCTCGGCGAGGCACCGTTCCTGGTGATCAACGGCGATGTGTGGACGGATATGGAGGTCGCCACGTTGCCGCGCACGCCTGCCGGCGATGCGCATCTGGTGCTGGTCGACAATCCCGCGCAGCACCCGCGCGGTGATTTCATCCTGCACGACGATGGCCACGTCAGCGATGACGGCGACAGCGCGCGGCTCACCTACGCCGGTATCGGCGTGTACCGCCCGGCGATCCTCGACGGCTGGCGGGCGGTGATCGGCGACACCACCGGGGCCGGCGCGACACCGCCGCAATTCAGCCTCGTGCCCCTTTTGCGCCATGCGATGGCGCAGGGCCGTGTGACCGGCCAGCACCATCGCGGCCGATGGACCGATGTGGGCACGCCGGAACGGTTGGCGCAGCTGGATGCGCAGCTGCGCTGACGGCACGGGCAAAACCGCGCCCCCCCGGTCAATCCGGTGGTAGAGCCGACCGTTGGTCGGCTGCTCTACGCCCGAGCCCACCAGAGCAGCCGACCAACGGTCGGCTCTACAGGCGGTGTGGGCCGTCTTCAAGGACCTGGCGCAGGAACGGTACGGTGATGCGGCGCTGCGCCGCCAGCGATTCGCGGTCCAGCCAGTCCAGCAGGCTGACCAGGCTGCCCAGCTCGCGGCCGGTACGGGTCAGCAACCATTCGATGGCGGCCTCGTCGATGGCCAGGCCACGTCGCGCCGCGCGTTCGCGCAACACCGCCGCACGGCCTTCGTCGTCCAGCGGCTGCAGCACCACGCGCACGCACTGCTGCAGGCGTGAGCGCAGGTCTGGCAGCACCAGCCCCAGCTGGTCCGGGGCGTGCTGCGCGGTGTACAGCAGGGTGATCCCCGCGGCGCGCGCACGGTTGTGGAAATCAAACAGCGCCACTTCATCTTCGCGCTGCCCGGCTACGGCGTCGAGCCCGTCCAGCGCGACCAGGTCGCGCCCCTCCAGCGATTCCAGCGCGGCGCGGGTGCGTCCGACCACCGCCTTCAGCGGCAGGTACGTCGGCTGGCGGCCGGCCTGTTCGGCCAGCGAACACATCGCCAGCGCCTGGTGGGTCTTGCCGGTGCCCGGCGCGCCTTCGAGGTAGACCCAGTCGTGCGCCGCGCCCACGGCGATGGCGCGCAGCTGCGCCAGTGCGCCATCCGGCGCGCCGATGAAGGTCTCCAGCCGCTCGTCCTGCGGGTAGCGCAGGGCAAGCGGCAACTGCGGCACGACACTCACTGCGCGTCCGGCCCCTTCGGGGTGCCTACGATCACGATCTCGGGCTTGTCGACGTAGGCATCGAGCACGATCGCCGACTTCTCACCGGCATACAGATCACTCTGGCGATAACGCTGGTGCGCATAGCGCAGCAGCACGTTGCTGACCGCCGCCACCGGCAGCGCGAGCAGCATGCCCAGGAAGCCGAACAGCTGGCCACCGGCCATCACCGCGAAGATCACCGCCACCGGGTGCAGGCCGATCTTGTCGCCGACGATGCGCGGGGTCAGCACGTAGCTTTCCAGCAGCTGGCCCACGGTGAACACCACGCCGACCAGGATCAGCAGTTTCAGATCGAAGCCCTGCGCCTGCACCAGCGCGGCCACCACGGCCATCACGATGCCGGTGGTCGCGCCCAGGTAGGGAATGAAGCTGATCAGGCCGGCCACCAGCCCGATCAACAGGCCCAGCTTCAGGCCGACCAGCGACAGGCCCGCGGCGTACACCACGCCCAGCGCGATCATCACCAGGAACTGGCCGCGGATGAATGCCCCCAGCACCTCGTCCGACTCACGCGCCAGGTTGGTGATGGTGCCGACGTGGTTGCGCGGAATCATCGAAGCCACGCGCTCGACCAGCTTGTCCCAGTCGCGCAGGAAGTAGAACGCCAGGATCGGCAGCAGCAGGATGTTGACCACCCAGGTGACCATCGTGAAGCCCGAGCGCTGCACGTAACCGAAGAAGGTCTTGGCGAAGCCACCGGCCTGCTGCCAGTGGCTGCGCACCCACTCGATCAGCCGGTCCGGGTCCATCCACTGCATGACCTCCAGCCCGGTCTTCTGCTCGAACCACGGGATGCCTTTTTCCATCAGCCATTGCTGTGCCTGCGGGATCGCCGCCACCAGCGTGGCGACCTGGCGCTCGATCATCGGCACCAGGATCAGCAGCGCGGCGGTGATCAGCAGGATCATCGCGACGAACACCAGCACCACGCCGGTGTTGCGCGAGCGGCCGGTGGCCTCGATCCGGTCGACCAGCGGGTCGCCCAGCCAGGCCAGCGCCAGGGCCAGCACGAAGGGGGTCAGGATCGGGCCGAGCAGCCAGATCACCCAGCCGGCGGCAAGCGCCACCAGCACATACTTCAACCGCCTGAGGAACTGCGCGATTTCCGCTTCGGGGGTAAGGATCATCGCAGGCGGTACTCGTTGCTGGCAGGCGGCGGCAGGGCCGAGGGGTTGGTTTCATCGATCGGCACCGGCAGGGCCAGCGGCGCGGTCGGCGCGATCACGCCGTTGTCGCCCAGCATGCGGTTCAGGCCGGGCAGGCCGGTGGTCAGTTCCAGCGACAGCTCCAGGCGGTCGCCAGAGGCGCGCACCGGGGTGACGTTGCGCACCACCGCGGTCTCGCGCAGGCCGGCAGCCAGGCGCATGTAATCCTCGGCACTGTTCAGGCCCAGCACCACGATCGTGTAGGTCCCGGCGGCACCGGTGGCGGCCCCGGCCTTGGCATAACGGCGAACCAGCGCATCGGCGGCGCCGTCGGCACCACCGGCCATGGCGCGGCGGGCGTCACTGTCCTTGGTGCTCCACTTGTTCAGTTCCTTGCCGCCATCGACGAATACCCAGTCGGCGACCCAGCCACTGCCATCGCGGTAGAGCTTGCCGATCAGCTGCATCGGCGGGGCATAGCGCGCCGAGGCGCGGGCGACGGCGGCCGTATCCTGGCGCCAGATCGCGCCGACCAGCGCCTGCTCGGCCGCGCTGCCCGAGGGCAGGCCCAGCTTGTAGCCGCGTTCGATGGCCCGGTTGAGCAGCGGGCGGGCCGCGTTGGCCTGCTGGACGGTGACCAGGCGCGGGCCGGAGCCATCGTCGATAGCCAGCCAGATCACCGGCTTCGGGCGGGGCTGCGGCCACAGCGGCAGGCCCAGGGCCGAGATCAGCCCGTCGACGTCATCCTCGCGGAAGCGCGCCACCAGGATCGTGCGGTAGCTCGGGGCGCCGCCGGCCGAGGTGCTCTGGTCCTGGCGGTAGTCATAGCTGGCCACGTAATCCTTGGCGTTGCGCAGGGCCTGCATCACCCCGGGGCGGCTCATCACGCTGCGGTCGCCCGAGAGTTTGGCCAGCACATTGCCCAGCGCCCTGGCCAGGGCACCGTTGCGGTCCGAATCGGCCTGGCTGTTGACCGGGACCTCGGCCTCGTAAGCGCCACTGGCGGTGGCCACATCGCCTTCGGTGCGCAGGCCGCTCTGGGCCATCGAGGCCACCGGCAGGCACAGCGCGAGGAACATCATGAAAAAGAGGCTGCGGCGCATCAGGACTTCCATTGAGCGTATCCGGGGGGAATTGTTGCCCGAATAGGGCCTGCGCGCCAACGTGGCCTGTTAAAATCGCGCTTTCACCCCAGCGCAGCGCCGACGCCCGTGACCAATTCCCCGTCCAACCCCTCTCCCCTGACCTACCGCGACGCCGGTGTCGATATCGACGCGGGCAATGAGCTGGTCGAGCGCATCAAGCCGCTGGTGAAGCGCAGTTTCCGCCCGGAAGTCATGGGGGGCCTGGGTGGCTTCGGCGCCCTGTTCGACCTCTCCAGCAAGTACCGCGAGCCGGTCCTGGTCTCGGGGACGGACGGCGTGGGCACCAAGCTGAAGCTCGCACAACAGCTGGGCCGCCACGACACGATCGGCATCGATCTGGTCGCCATGTGCGTGAACGACGTGCTGGTCCAGGGCGCCGAGCCGTTGTTCTTCCTGGATTATTTCGCCACCGGCAAGCTGGACATCGATACCGCGGCAGCGGTCGTGGGCGGCATCGCCAACGGCTGTACCGAGGCCGGTTGCGCGCTGATCGGTGGTGAGACCGCTGAAATGCCCGACATGTATGCCCCGGGCGAGTACGACCTGGCCGGCTTCACCGTCGCCGGTGTCGAGAAGAGCGAACTGAAGGACGGCGCCAGCGTGGCCGCCGGCGACGTGCTGATCGGCATCGCCTCCTCCGGCCCGCACTCCAACGGCTACTCGCTGGTGCGCCGCATCTATGACCGCGCCGGCCAGCCGGCCGACCTGGAACTGGAGGGCGGGGTCAAGCTGGTCGATGCGCTGATGGCGCCGACCCGCCTGTACGTCAAGCCGATCCTGGCGCTGCTCAAGACCCATGGCGCGGCGATCCACGGCATGGCCCACATCACCGGTGGCGGCCTGACCGAGAACATCATCCGCGTCGTCCCCGAGGGCCTGGGCCTGGACATCCAGGCCGATGCCTGGACCCTGCCGCCGGTGTTCCAGTGGCTGCAGAAGGAAGGCGCGGTGGCCGACAGCGAGATGTGGCGCACCTTCAACTGCGGCATCGGCTTCGTGCTGATCGTGGCCGCCGACCAGGTGGCCTCGGTCGCTGCCGCCGTCACCGCGCAGGGGCTGGACCACTGGACCATCGGTGCCGTGACCCCCGCCGATGGCACCGAACGCGTCAAGATCGGCTGAGCCCGGTCATGGAGCCCCGCCTGGAGGCCGCTGCCCAACCGCCGTCGCTGCCCGCCGCAGCGGCGCCGGCCGTGCCGGGCACCGCGGTTGACACCTCGCAGCTGCAACTGCTGTCGGTCTTCCACTATGTGCTGGCCGGCCTGACCGCGCTGTTCTCGCTGTTCCCGCTGATCTATCTGTTGATGGGCGTGGCCGTCATCTTCGCCGCACCACCGCCGTTGGCGCCGGGCGAGGCGCCGCCGCCGTTCGATCCGCGCCTGCTTGGGTGGGTGTTCGTGCTGATCGGTGGGCTGGGCTGCGCTGCCGGGCTGGTGCTGGCCGGGTACATGGCCTATGCCGGGCGCTGCCTGGCGCAGCGCCGGCGTTACCTGCTGTGCATGGTGGTGGCCGGTATCGCCTGCATCTTCATGCCGTTCGGTACCGCCCTGGGCGTGTTCACCCTGGTGGTGTTGTCGCGCCCGGCAGTCAAGGCGGCCTTCGAAACCGCATGAGCAGCCGTATCGCCGTACTCGCCTCCGGCCGGGGCAGCAATCTGCAGGCCATCCTGGACGCCATCGCCGCGCAGCGGCTGGATGCGCAGGTCGTGGCCGTGCTCTCGGACAAACCCGAGGCCTCGGCCCTGCTCAAGGTCGGCCCGGCCCAGCGCTGGGCGCGCTCGCCCAGGGACTTCCCGGACCGCGCCGCCTTCGATGCGGCGATGGCCGATGCGCTGGACGCGTTCGCCCCGGACTGGATCGTCTGCGCCGGTTACATGCGCATCCTCGGCCCGGCCTTCGTGGCGCGGTTCGATGGCCGCCTGGTCAACATCCATCCCTCCCTGCTGCCGCTGTACAAGGGGCTGCACACGCATGCGCGCGCGTTGGAAGCCGGTGATGCCGAGCACGGCGCCAGCGTGCACTTCGTGGTGCCCGAACTGGATGCCGGCACCGTGCTGGCACAGGCCCGCGTGCCGGTCCAGGCCGGTGACACCGCCGAAGCGCTGGCCCTGCGGGTGTTGGCCGTGGAGCATCCGCTGCTCATCGCCAGCCTCGGGCTGCTGGTCAGCGGCCGCGTAACTGAACAGGCAGGTCAGCTCCAGCTCGACGGTCACCCCCTGTTTAGCCCGCTGCGCCTAGATTGCGCCGGACAGCTGAACCGATAAGCGCCGCGCACACACGCCGCTGATCCCGGCGCTGGCATTCTTCCCCTTCCCCCACCGACCGGCCCGCATGAGAACGCCTTTGTTCAAGCCCGTGCTGCTGATGGCCTCCCTGCTGTGCACTGCCGCCCTTGCCCACGCGCAGGAGACGGCGCCCCCCCCGTTGCCCGCCCTTCCTGCAATGGACTGGGAGGCACCGCCGCTGCAGCCATTCACCGCCACCTACCAAGCCCTCTACAAGGGCAAGCAGGCCGGCGATGCGACCATGCGCGTCACCCACACCGGCGGCGACCAGTGGCGGGTGGACATGCAGGTGGTGGGTCGCAGCGGCTTTGCCAGCGTGCTCGGCCTGAACCTGGAGCAGAGCACGGTGTTCGAGAACCGCAACGGCACCTACGTGCCGTTGAGCCAGAGCACTGTCCGCAAAGGCCTGTTCCTGGGCAAGAAAGTGACCGGCACCTATGACTGGAAGGCCGGCACCGCGCAGTGGCTGGGCGATCTGAAGAAGGAACGCCGCCAGCCGATCCCGCTGCAGCCCGGCGACCAGAGCGCGCTGCTGCTGAATCTGGCGATCATGCGCGACGCCCGCCCCGGCGGGCAGATGCACTACCGCTATGTGGACGTGGGCCGCGTCCGCCAGCACGACTACCAGGCCGCGCCGGACACGGAGAACGTGCCGGTGGGCGACCTGTCCTACAACGCGCTGCGGGTGTACCGCACCAACGGCGGCAACGACGAAACCATCCTCTGGATCGCCAACGGTGTTCCCACGCCGGTGCGCATCCTGCAACGCGAAGATGGCGAAGATCGGATTGATCTGCGCCTGATCGAATACCAAGGAGTCTGAGCATGACCACACTGAACCGTCCGCTGACCTGGATCGCCGCTGGCGCCCTGGCTGTCGTGAGCCTGCCCGCCATGGCGCTGCAGCCGTTCAAGGCCGATTACCAGGCCAGCTACATGGGCATGCAGGCCAATGGCACCATGACCCTCACCAGCGAAGGCGCCAACAAGTGGCGCTACAGCCTCAACGTCAAGAACCAGCTGGCCGATCTCAGCCAGAACACCGTCTTCGAGGAAGCCAACGGCCGCCTGCGCCCGCTGAGTAGCAACGACCGCTCGGTGCTGCTGGTCAAGAAGCGCAACGTGGACGCCAACTACAACTGGACCAGCAACCAGGCGACCTGGACCGGCGACGTCAAGCCGGACCGTCGCGGCCCGGTCGCGCTCAAGGCCGGCGACATGGACGCCCTGCTGATCAACCTGGCGATCGCGCGGGATCTGGCTGCCGGCAAGCCGCTGAACTACCGCATGGTCGACGAAGGCCGGATCAAGCCGATGTCCTACAAGGTGGTCGGCAAGGAAAAGATCACCGTGGCCGGCAAGTCCTACGACGCGACGAAGGTCTCGCGCGTGGACGGCAACAAGGAACTGATCGCCTGGATCGTGCCGGAGTTCCCGGTGCCGGCGCGCCTGCTGCAGCGTGAGAGCGGCAAGGATGCGCTGGACCTGACGATCAAAGGCATGAACTGACCAAGAAAAACGCCCGCTTGCGCGGGCGTTTTTTCATTCCGGCTTGGCCTCGCCGAAGACCGTCCTGCAGTCCACCCGGATCTGCTGCCGCGTATCGCGCCAGTAGTAGGTGCTGCAGTGGCGGTTGCCGTCGACGCTCTTGTCCACGCCGACCGCATGGAACGACTGGAACACCTCGGTACGGCTGACCGTGCCGTCGGCGTTCCAGTCCATGTCTTCCTGCTGGATGCCCTGGGTGATCGCGATGCCGGCATACCAGGCGTAGCCCAGCCATGCCAGCACGATCAGCACCAGGACCAGCAGCGCCTTGCGGCGGCGGGTGAACCGGCCGCGCAGGATCATGCCGCGACGCGCCGGATGGTGGCGCCCAGCGAGGACAGCTTCTCTTCGATGTTCTCGTAGCCGCGGTCCAGGTGGTAGATGCGGTCGATGGTGGTATCACCCTCGGCCATCAGGCCGGCCAGGATCAGCGAGGCCGAGGCGCGCAGATCGGTGGCCATCACCGGCGCGCCGCTGAGCTGCTCGGCACCACGGACGATCGCGGTGTGGCCTTCCACCTGGATGTCCGCGCCCAGGCGCAGCAGTTCGTTGACGTGCATGAAACGGTTTTCGAAGATCGTTTCGTTGATCACGCCCACGCCGTCGGCCACGCAGTTGAGCGCCATGAACTGCGCCTGCATGTCGGTCGGGAACGCCGGATACGGCGCGGTGGTCAGGTTGACCGCACGCGGGCGCTTGCCGCCCATGTCCAGGGTGATACTGTCTTCGGTGGTCTCGATGTGCGCACCGGCCTCCACCAGCTTGGCCAGCACCGCGTCCATGGTGTTCGGGCGGGCACGGTTGACCGTGACCTTGCCGCCGGTCATCGCCGCGGCAACCAGGAAGGTGCCGGTTTCGATACGGTCGGGCAGCACTTCATGACGGCCACCGGAGAGCTTCTCGACGCCTTCGATGGTCAGGCGGGCGGTGCCCAGGCCTTCGATCTTCGCGCCGAGCGCGATCAGGCAGTGCGCCAGGTCGGTGACTTCCGGCTCCATCGCCGCGTTGTCCAGCACAGTGGTGCCTTCGGCCAGCACGGCGGCCATCAGCACGTTTTCGGTGCCGGTGACGCTGACCATGTCGAAGGTGAAGTGTGCCCCCTTCAGACGCTTGGCCTGGGCCTTGATGAAGCCGTTCTCGACGGTGATTTCCGCACCCAGGGCCTGCAGGCCCTTGATGTGCTGGTCGACCGGACGCGAGCCGATCGCGCAGCCGCCGGGCAGCGACACTTCGGCCGCGCCGAAGCGGGCCAGCAGCGGGCCGAGCACCAGGATCGAGGCGCGCATGGTCTTGACCAGCTCATACGGCGCCACGTGCTGGTCCACCGAGCGCGGGTCGACCACGATCGCGCTGCCGCGCGACAGGGTGCCCTGGTCGATGGTGACCTTGGCACCCAGCTCGCCGAGCAGCTTCACGGTGGTGACCACATCGTGCAGGTGCGGCACGTTGGTGATCTCCACCGGCGCATCGGCCAGCAGGGTCGCGCACAGGATGGGGAGGACAGCGTTCTTGGCGCCGGAAATGTTCACTTCACCGTGCAGCGGCTTGCCGCCGGTCACTACGATCTTGGCCATGGAATCTACTTGGAATGAGGTAGAGCCGACCGTTGGTCGGCTGAATGGTCTGGGTAGCCGACCGTGGGTCGGCTGAAACGATAACCGTGAGGGGTACCCCGGAATCAACCGCCCGCTTCGGCCGGGGTGACCGTCTTCAGCGCCAGCGCGTGGATCGCCCCGCCCATCAGATCGCCCAGGGTCGCGTAGACCATGCGGTGACGCGCTAGCGGCATTTTTCCGGCAAAGGCGTCGCAGACCACGGTGGCCTCGAAGTGCACGCCGTCGTCACCCTGCACGTCCGCGCGGGCGCCAGGCAGGCCGGTTTCGATCAGATTGCGGATGGTCTCGGCGTCCAACGGGCTTTCCTAATAAAATGAGCGCTCATTCTACTCTTCCACGTGGCGCTCGCATGGCTGTCTCGCCCCAACTCCCCCATCCGGCCGACGCTGCGGCACTGGTCGCCAGCGGCCGCCGCGTGTTCGAGATCGAGCGCGATGCGCTGGGCGCGGTCGCCGAGCGGCTGGGCGAGGCGTTCAGCCAGGCCTGCCAGCTGGTCCTGCAGGGCAAGGGCCGCGTGGTCGCCACCGGCATGGGCAAGTCTGGCCATGTGGCCCGCAAGATCGCCGCTACCCTGGCCTCGACCGGCACCCCGGCCTTCTATGTGCACCCCGGTGAAGCCGGTCACGGCGACCTGGGCATGATCACCGAGGCCGATGTGGTGCTGGCGCTGTCCTATTCGGGCGAGTCCGACGAACTGCTGATGCTGCTGCCGGTGCTCAAGCGCCAGGGCAACCGCCTGATCGCGATGACTGGGCGGCCGCAGTCCAGCCTGGCCAGCGCCGCCGACGTTCACCTGGATGTCAGCGTACCGGCCGAGGCCTGCCCGCTGGCCCTGGCCCCGACCTCCAGCACCACCGCCTCGCTGGCCATGGGCGATGCACTGGCCGTGGCCCTGCTCGATGTGCGCGGCTTCACGGCCGATGATTTCGCCCGCTCGCACCCGGCCGGCAGCCTCGGCCGCCGCCTGCTGCTGCACATCACCGATGTCATGCACAGCGGCGATGAGCTGCCGCGCGTGGACGTCGGCGCCAGCCTCAGCGAGGCCCTGGTGGAGATGAGCCGCAAGCGCCTGGGCATGACCGCCGTGGTGGACGCGGACAACCACCTGATCGGCCTGTTCACCGACGGCGACCTGCGTCGTGCGCTGGATACCGACCTGGACGTGCGCAGCGCGAAGATCGCCGATGTGATGACCCGCGGCCCGCGCACCATCGGTGCCGACCAGCTGGCGGCCGAGGCCGCGCAGTTGATGGAAGCCCACAAGATCAACGGCTTGATGGTGGTCGATGCCGACGGCCATCTGGTCGGCGCGCTCAACATTCATGACCTGTTGCGGGCCCGGGTGGTTTAAACCACAGTTGCCTTCCTCCATTCAGCTGAGCTGCCCCCAGACGATGCCCTACTCCCCGTTGCCCGGTTTCCCGTCCCACCTGCATGCCGTCGCCGGCCGTATCCGGCTGGCGTGCTTCGACGTGGACGGCACGCTCACCGACGGTCGGCTTTACTACGACAAGGACGGCAACGAGAGCAAGGCGTACTACGTGCAGGACGGACTCGGCCTGAAACTGCTGCAACACCACGGTATCCACCCGGTGCTGATCACCGCGCGCAACAGCCAGTCCGCGCTCAAGCGCGGCGCGGACCTGGGCATCGATACCCAGATCGCGGTCGGCGACAAGCTGGCCAGCGTCAAGGCGCTGTGCGGGCAGCACGGCATCGGCCTGGACCAGGTGGCCTTCATGGGCGACGACCTGCCCGATCTCGGCCCGCTGTGCGCGGTCGGCCTGGCGGTCGCGCCGGCCAATGCCCACCCGTGGATCGCCGAACGCGTGCACTGGCAGACCCGCAGCGACGGTGGCCAGGGCGCCGCGCGTGAGCTGTGCGATGTCCTGCTGGCCGCACAGGGTCATGTGGACGTCGTGCTGGCGAGGTTCGGCGCATGAACGTGCGTACCGCCATCGGCGGCCTGCTGCTGGTCGCCGCACTGCTGACCGGCTGGCTGGCCCTGCACCATCGCGACAAGGCCCCCGTGGCCGAGGGCGAGGATGCCACCAAGGATTACGTGCTGCACGATTTCCAGATCGTGGCGCTGGACGAACAGGGCAAGGAATCCACCACCCTGCGCGCCCCGCTGCTGGAGCGTGCGCGCAGTGATGAAACCATGACCCTGACCACCCCGGTGTTCCTGCTGCCCGACCAGGACGGCAATCACTGGGAGATGCGCGGGGACAGCGGCTGGGTCAGCGCCAAGGGCGACCAGCTCAAGCTCATCGGCAACGTCAGCGGCGACAGCCCCAAGGTCCCCGGCGTTGTGCCCACCACCTTCCGCACCGATCATCTGGACGTGTTCCCGAACGAGAACCGCGCCAGGACCGATGCCCGGGTCACCATGACCCGCCCGGGCCTGTCACAGACAGGCGTCGGCTTTGAAGCCGACATGAAAACCCGGCAGTACAAACTCCTTTCACAGGTCAAGACCCGCTATGAACCGAACGCTGCCCGCTAAGCTCGCGCTGCTCGCCCTGCTGCTGCCCGGCGTGGCGCTGGCCAAGTCGTCCGACCGCAACCAGCCGATGAACCTGGAATCCAACAGCAACGACTGCAACCTGACCGACGATGCGGGCAAGTGCACGTTCACCGGCAACGTGGTGATCACCCAGGGCACCCTGGTGATCCATGCGGCCAACGCCGATCTGTTCCGCAAGAACGGCGATATCGAACGCGTCGTGCTGACCGGCAAGCAGGCCACGCTGGAGCAGGAAATGGATGACGGCTCCAAGATGAATGCCTGGGCCGACAACATGGATTACAACGTCAACAGCGAAGTGATCATCCTCACCGGCAACTACAAGGTCGAGTCGCCGCGCGGCACCAACAGCGGCCAGAAAATGACCTACAACACGCGCACCGGCAACATGCAGAGCGGTGGCGACGGCACCCGCGTGCGCACCGTGATCCAGCCCAAGAACAAGGGCGCCGCACCGGCCGCCCCGGCGGCCAAGCCGGCCACGCCCGCGGCCAAGCCCGCCACCCCGCCCGCCGCCGGGAGCAAGAAGTAATGCTCGTCGCCAAAGGCCTGCGCAAGCGCTACAAGCAGCGTGAAGTCGTCAAGGATTTCGGGCTGACCCTGGAGGCCGGTGAAGTGGTGGGCCTGCTCGGCCCCAACGGTGCCGGCAAGACCACCTGCTTCTACATGATCGTGGGGCTGGTCGAGACCGATGCCGGCAGCATCGTGCTGGACGGCAAGGACATCACCAGCGACCCGATGTACACCCGCGCCAAGCAGGGCGTGGGCTACCTGCCGCAGGAACCCTCGGTGTTCCGCAAGCTGACCGTGGCCGACAACCTGCGCCTGGTGCTGGAACTGCGCGAGGACCTGGACAAGGCCGGCCGCGAAAAGGAACTGGCCAGCCTGCTGGACGAACTGCAGATCAACCACGTGGCCGACCAGCTCGGGGCCAGCCTCTCCGGCGGTGAGCGCCGCCGCTGTGAAATCGCCCGCGCGCTGGCCGCCAAACCGCGCCTGATCCTGCTCGATGAGCCGTTCGCCGGCGTCGACCCGATCTCGGTCGGTGAAATCCAGCGCATCGTCACCCATCTCAAGCAGCGCGGGATCGGGGTGCTGATCACCGACCACAATGTCCGCGAAACCTTGGGAATCTGCGACCGCGCGTATATCCTCAACGAGGGCAGCGTGCTGGCACAGGGCGCGCCGGACGAGATCCTGGCCAACGCCGACGTCCGCCGCGTCTACCTTGGGGATACCTTCAAGCTCTGATCCAGCGGCCGCCGCAACGCCTTCCTTCCGTTCGGCACAGGCATGAAAGCACGGCTGCAGACATCGATGGGGCAACACCTGGTCATGACGCCGCAGCTGCGTCAGGCGATCAAGCTGTTGCAGATGTCCAGCGCCGAGCTGGAGCTGGAAATCAACGAGGCGGTGGAAACCAACCCGCTGCTGGACTGGGCCGAGAACGCTGAACCGGCGCTCGAGGCCAGCCCCGGCGAGGACAGTCCCCCGCCCGCCCCCGCCGATACCCATGCCGATGGGGAGCACCAGGTCTCCGCCGGCGACGAGTGGTCGCCCGGCGAAGGCGACTGGACCAGCGGCAGCAGTGGCGGCTCCTTCGACGATGACGACAACGGCAGTGCCGCCGAGCGCGTGGCCGAGACCGAATCGCTGGCCGACCACCTGCTCTGGCAGCTGCACCTGTCGCACCTGTCGGTCCGCGACCGCAGCATCGGCGCGGCCCTGATCGACGCTTTCGAAGAGGACGGCTACCTGCGCGAGCCGCTCACGGCCATCGCAGAGACCCTGCGCCCGGCCATCCAGGCCGACGAGGCCGAAATCCTGACCGTCCTGCACCAGATCCAGCGCTTCGACCCGGTCGGGGTGGGTGCGCGCAGCCTGGGCGAGTGCCTGGACCTGCAGCTGCTGGTACTGCCCGCCGATACCCCCGGCCTGGCCCTGGCCCGGCGCATCGCCGATGGGCCGCTGGAGCGCCTGCCGCGCAGCGGCGTGGCCGGCATCGCCCACGAGCTTCGCGAGCCGCTGGCCGAGGTCGAGGTGGCGGTGCAGCTGCTGCGCTCGCTGGACCCGCGCCCGGGCACCCAGATCGGCGAGCTCTCCCACGACAGCTACGTGGTGCCCGACTGCGTGGTCTGGCGCCAGAACGGCGTCTGGCGCGCGGCCCTGGCCGGCCACGCCGGGCCGCGGGTGGTCATCCACCGAGGCTACGAACAGTTGATCCGCCGCTGCGGGGAGGCCGACGCCGGTTACATGCGCGCCCATCTGCAGGAGGCGCGCTGGCTGCTCAAGGGCCTGGAGGCCCGCGGCGAGACCCTGCTGCGGGTGATGCGCTGCCTGCTCGACCAGCAGGCCGCCTTCCTGGAGTTCGGCGAACAGGCCCTGCGCCCGCTGACCCTGCGGGAAGTGGCCGGCGAGCTCGGCCTGCACGAATCCACGATTTCCCGGGCGATCGCCCGCAAGTACGTGCACACCCCGCGCGGCACGCTGCCGCTGCGCGCGTTCTTCGCCTCCGGCATCGACACCGACAGCGGTGGCGAAGCCTCCAGTACCGCCATCCAGGCCATGCTGCGCCGCCTGATCGATGACGAGAACCCGCGCAAGCCGCTTTCTGACGCCAAGCTGGCTGACCTGCTCAAAACCTCGGGAATACCGGTGGCGCGACGCACCGTGGCGAAGTATCGTGAAGCCATGAACATTTCCGCCTCGCACGAAAGGGTACGAATCGTCTGACGCTCCACCGCGCCCGGCGGGAAGGTTCATTGGCACATCCGAACAAAGGAGAAACCCGATGCACATCGAGACGTTTGGCAAGGACCACCTTGAGATCACCCCGGCTCTGAACGAGTACGTGGAGACCAAGCTGGAACGGCTGAGGAAGCATTTCGACCAGCACTGCGAGGTCCGCGTGCAACTGTCGATCCGCAAGCCGGAGCACCATGCCGATGCGAGTGTGAATGTTCCCGGGCAGACTCTGCACGCGGACGCCAGCGGCCCCACCATGTATGCGGCAATCGACATCCTGGCCGACAAGCTCGACCGCCTGGTCATCAAGCACAAAGAGAAAAAGCAGCAGCACGCACCGCAACCGCTGCCGGTGGGCGACAATGAGGGCTGATGCCCTCGTTTCCACCCCGACATGCCTCTGACTGATCTTCTGGCGGCCGTCCGCACGCAAGTGCTGCCGGCCGCCGATCGCGACAGCGTGCTGATGGCCGCAGCCCGGCTGCTGGCCTGCCGCGAAGCCAACGCCGAGCTGCTGTACCAGAACCTGTGCCAGCGCGAGACGCTGGGCAGCACCGCGATCGGCCACGGCATCGCCATCCCGCACGGCCGTGCCCCGCTGCTTGAACGCCCCCGAGGCGCGCTGCTGCGGCTGGAATCGCCGGTGGAGTTCGGCGGCGATGAGCCGGTCGATCTGGTCTTCGCGATTGCCGTGCCCGCGCACTACACCCATCAACACCTGATGCTGCTGTCCGAGCTGGCCGAGCTGTTCTCCGAGCCGGCCATCCGCCAGGCGCTGCGCGAAGCGCGCGACGGCGACGCGCTGCGTCGGGTCATCGAATTCCCCCCGCCGGCGAGTGCCGCATGAATACCAGCATCACCGCGCGCGAACTGTTCGAACAGCAGCGCGACCGCCTGAGCCTGCGCTGGGTCGCCGGCCAGCAGGGCGAGCGCCGTGAGCTGGAGGCCGGCAACAAGGTCTCCCGCCGCCCCTCGCTGGCCGGGTACCTCAACGCGATCTACCCCAACAAGGTGCAGATCCTCGGCACCGAGGAGCTGTCCTGGCTGGATTCGCTGGACTCGCGCCAGCGCTGGGAAACGATCGAGCGGATCATGCAGTCCCATCCGCTGGCGCTGGTGATCACCCGCAACCAGTCCTGCCCGGAAGACCTGCGCGCGGCTGCGGACGAATCGCAGACCCCGCTGTGGATCTCGCCCAAGCGTGGCCACGAGCTGCTCAACCACCTCTCCTACCACCTGGCGCGCACGCTGGCGCCGCGGGTGATCCTGCATGGCGTATTCATGGAGATCTACTCCATCGGCGTGCTGATCACCGGCGAAGCGGGCTCGGGCAAGAGCGAGCTGGCGCTGGAACTGCTCAGCCGCGGCCACCGCCTGGTGGCCGACGATGCTCCCGAATTCACCCAGATCGCCCCCGACGTGCTCGACGGCACCTGCCCGGAGCTGCTGCAGGACCTGCTGGAAGTGCGCGGCCTGGGCGTGCTCAACGTGCGCGAGATGTTCGGTGACACGGCTGTAAAGAAGAACAAGTACCTTCGGCTGATCGTCCACCTGACCAAGCCGATGACCGAGCCCACTCCTTACGGCTATGAACGCCTGACCGGCGACTCGGGTACCCGCCACGTGCTGGACCTGGATGTGCCGCTGATCACCCTGCCGGTGATGCCCGGCCGCAACCTGGCCGTGCTGACCGAAGCCGCCACGCGCCTGCACATCCTGCGGACCAAGGGCATCGACCCGGCCGCGATGTTCATCGCCCGCCACAGCAACATGTTGGAACGTCGCACGCCATGACCACCCCCGCCTCCGCCCCGACCGCCGCCACCCTGATCATCGTCAGTGGCCTGTCCGGTTCCGGCAAGACGGTCGCACTGAAGACCTTCGAAGACCTGGATTACTACTGCTCGGACAACCTGCCGATCGACCTGCTGCCGGATTTCGTGCGCAGTCTGCTGGGTGATCCGGGCCGCGAAGCGCCGCGCCGGCTGGCAGTCGGCATCGACGTGCGCGCGCAGAGCGATTTGACCCAGCTCTCGCACTGGCGCGAAGACGCCAAGGCCGCCGGCCTGGATGCGCAGCTGCTGTTTTTCGATGCCACCGATGAAACCCTGCTCAAGCGCTACGCCGACACCCGGCGCCGCCATCCGCTGAGCCAGCTGGGGCTGTCGCTGCCCGAAGCGATCGCCCGCGAGCGTGAACTCACCGCGCCGCTGCGCCGTGCCGCCGATGCAGTGATCGACACCAGCAGCCTCAACGTGCACCAGCTTCGCCGCAAGGTGGTCACCGAATTCGCGCTCGCCCACGGCAACAAGCTTTCGCTGCTGTTTGAATCGTTCGCCTACAAGCGCGGCGTCCCCGCCGAGGCCGACTTCGTGTTCGACGTGCGGGTCCTGCCCAATCCGCATTGGGACCCGGAGCTGCGCCCGCTCTCGGGCCGCGATGCCGGCGTGCGCGAGCACCTGGACGAGCAGCCCGACGTAAAGCGCTACGCCGGCCAGCTGGTCGATTTCCTCGACACCTGGCTGCCACGGCTGGGCAATGACACCCGCAGCTATGTCACGGTCGCCTTCGGCTGCACCGGCGGCAAGCACCGCTCGGTCTACATGGCCGAGCGCATGGCCCGCCATGCCCGCGACCAGGGCTGGCCGGAAGTGGCCACGTTCCATCGCGAACTCGACTGAAAACGGCATCGCCGGCGGCCGCCGGCACGTATCGGGGCCGGGCGTGGCGACATGCCTGGCCGAACCTCGACGCGGCCTCTCCCCATCGCCCTGTCCTGCGCCGACCCGGGACAGGTCATCGACACGCTGAACCGCGGAACACAGCAGTCTTTCACGCGTGCTATCGCCAATTCATGTTGACCTGTTAACGTTCGGCAATGACCTGTGGCATTCTCCTCGTAACTCATCCCGGTGTCGGCACGGCCCTGCTGGACGTGGCGACCCGTCTGCTGCGGCACCTGCCGCTGAAGACCGAAGCTTTCGAAGTACCGTTCGACGCAGATATGGACGTCCTGCTCCCGCTCGCCTCGGCCGCCTTGCGCCGGGTGGACAGTGGCCAGGGCGTGCTGATCCTGACCGACCTGTACGGCGCCAGCCCCAGCAATCTGGCCGGGCAACTGGCTCGTCTGGGCACCCCGGCACGCCGGGTTTCGGCGCTGAGCCTGCCGATGTTGATGCGGGTGATGAATTATCCGGAACAGGGACTGGATCAACTGCCTGCCACTGCCGCGGCAGGCACTCGCAATGGAGCGATTGTCGACGATGCTTGAACGTGAACTCACTGTTTCCAACCGCCTGGGCCTGCATGCCCGCGCCACTGCCAAGCTGGTGCAGGAGCTGGCGCCTTTCCGCTGCAACGTGACCATGGCCGCCAAGGGCCGTGAGATCAACGCCAAGAGCATCATGGGCGTCATGCTGCTGGCCGCCGGCCAGGGCACCCCGGTCACCGTGCGCATCGACGGCGAGGACGAAGCCGCCGCGATGGACGCGGTGGTGGCCCTGTTCGAACGGCGTTTCGACGAGGACAACTGAGCATGGGGGGGCAACCGCGACCGGGATCCTCCGCACCGGCCCGGACCGCGTCCGGGGCGATGCTGTTGTCCGGGCACGGTGCCTCGCGCGGCAACGCCCTGGGCCGCGCCCGGGTGCGCCTGCCGCACGCCCTGGAAGTGGCCGAGCAGCGCATTCCGCCGGCCAAGGTCGAGGCTGAACTGGAGCGCCTGCACGTGGCCGTGGAAGCGGCCCGCGGCGAAATGCACGATCTGCGCCAGCGCCTGCATGGCGCGCTCAACCAGGAAGTCGGCGAGTTCCTCGAGCTGCATGCGCTGCTGCTGGATGACCCCGAACTGCTGTTCGGCCTGGACGAGCTGATCCGCAGTGGCCCCTACAGCGCCGGCTACGCGCTGCGCGTGCAGCGTGACCGCCTGGCCAAGGTCTTCGATGGCATGGACGATGCCTACCTGAAGAGCCGCATGGACGATCTGGACCATGTGATCGGGCGCATCCATGCCTTCCTGCAGAAGCGCCCGCCGGACGTCAAAGGCATGGCCGGCGAGATCCTGATCTGCGACAACATCGCCCCGTCCGAGCTGGCCCAGCTGCAGGCCCACGGGGTGGTCGGCATCATCACCGCCGGCGGCAGCGCGCTGTCGCACAGCGCGATCCTGGCGCGCAGCCTGCACCTGCCGTTGATCGTCAACGTGCCGAACGTGCTGCAGAAGGTCGCCGATGGCGACGTGCTGATCATGGATGGCAGCGACGGCACGGTGACCATCAACCCGCAGGCACCGGACCTGCGCGATTACCGCGTGCGGCTGCGCGAGCATGCGCGCGAACAGCGCGAACTCGGGCGCCTGCGCACCAAGCCCAGCCGCACCCGCGACAACGTCGACATCGCGCTGCTGGCCAACGCCGAATCCAGCGAAGACGTCACCCAGGCCCATGCGCTGGGCGCGCACGGGCTGGGCCTGTACCGCACCGAATTCCTGTTCCTGCAGCGCAACGAGCTGCCCGACGAGCAGGAGCAGTTCGAGACCTACCGCGATGCCGCGTTGGGCATGAGCGGACGGCCGGTCACCATCCGCACCCTGGACCTGGGCGCGGACAAGGCCGACCGCACCGGGCTGACCCTGAGCAACGAAGAGAACCCGGCGCTGGGCCTGCGCGGCGTGCGCCTGTCGCTGGCGCGGCCGAAGGTGGCCGACACCCAGCTGCGCGCGATCCTGCGCGCCTCGGCCTACGGCAAGCTGCGCATCCTGATCCCGATGGTCAGCACCCGCGAGGAGATCCTCGCCGTGCGCCGGCGGCTGGCCAAACAGGCCGAGCTGCTGCGCGCGGAAGGCCACGAAGTGGCCGAGCACATCCCGTTCGGCGCGATGATCGAAGTGCCAGCCGCCGCGATCGCGCTGGAGAGCTTCATCGATCTGGTCGACTTCCTCTCGATCGGCACCAACGACCTGGTCCAGTACCTGCTCGCCGCCGACCGCAACAACGAGGCGGTCGGCGAGCTGTACTCCCCGCTGCACCCGGCGGTGGTGCGCCTGCTGGCGCATATCCTGCGCACCGGCCAGGCCTACAACATCCCGGTGGCGGTGTGCGGCGAGATCGCCGGCGACCCGCTGATGACGCGTCTGCTGCTGGCGCTGGGGCTGACGGAATTCAGCCTGCACCCGGGCACCCTGCTGGAAGTACGCCGCGCGGTGCGCGACAGCGACCTGTCCGTGCTGCAGGCGATGGCGCCCAAGCTGCTGCAGGCGCGCGACCGGCGTGGCATCGAACGCTGGATCGAAAAGGCCCGGTAGTGCCGGCCGCTGGCCGGCTCCGCATGAACCTTCGGATCGGTATGCGTGGTTGCCGGCCAGCGGCCGGCACTACCGTCGTTGAATGCGTGCGTCCCACGCGCATCGCCGTCTGCGCCCTACCCGATTGACACACAAGCACGCGATAATGACGCGGTGACCACCGCCCATGCCGCATCCTCCACCGGATAGCGGCCTTTTTCTTTTTCCGCAGGAGCTGCGCATGGCCGAAGCCGTACGCCACGACAAGACGGCGCGCCAGCTGCGGCTGTTGTCCGATGCACTGGACAGCGGGCGGTTGGGTCCGGTCCGTCGGTTGGTCAATACCCTGGCGCCGGCGGAAATCGGCAACCTGCTCGAATCGCTGCCCCCGGGCAAGCGCGAGATTGTCTGGGGCCTGGTCGATCCGGAAGACGATGGCGAGGTGCTGGTCCACGTCGGCGAGGAAGTCCGCGAAAGCCTGCTGGCCGACATGGACCCGGACGAGATCATCGCCGCGGTCGAAGACCTGGACATCGATGACCTTGCCGACCTGGTCGAGGATCTGCCGGACACGGTCATCGACGAAGTCCTCAAGTCGATGGACCGCGAGAACCGCGAGCGGCTCGAGCAGGTGCTGTCCTATCCCGAGGACAGCGCCGGCCGCCTGATGAACCCGGACGTGGTGACCGTGCGCGCCGACGTCAACGTCGACGTGGTGCTGCGCTACCTGCGCCTGCGCGGCGAACTGCCCGACCACACCGATCACCTGTTCGTGGTCAGCCGCCGCCATCAGTACCTGGGCCGCCTCTCGCTGGCCGCGCTGGTGACGCATGAGGACAACACCCCGATCAACCGCTTGATCGATGACGAACAGCCGGCGATCGACGTCGGCGAGAGCGCCGATGAAGTCGCGCGCCAGTTCTCCGATCATGACTGGGTCTCCGCCCCGGTGGTGGACGACAACAACATCCTGCTCGGCCGCATCACCATCGATGACGTGGTCGACATCATCCGGTCGCAGGCCGAGCACCAGGCGCTGGGCGCCGCCGGTCTGGACGAAGAAGAAGATCTGTTCTCGCCGATCAAGCGCGCCGTGCGCGGCCGCGTGGTCTGGCTCGGCATCAACCTGTGTACCGCGTTCCTGGCGGCCAGCGTGATCGGCCAGTTCGAGCTGACCCTGCAGAAGGTGGTGGCGCTGGCCGTGCTGATGCCGATCGTGGCCGGCGTGGGCGGCAATGCGGCCGTGCAGGTGCTGACCCTGATGGTGCGCGGCATCGCCCTGGGCCAGGTTGGCCAGAGCAACGCGCGCATCCTGCTGTGGAAGGAATCGCGCGTCGCGCTGATCAACGGCACCCTGATCGGCACCGTGGTCGGCATCATCGCCTACCTCTGGTTCCACAGCTTCCTGCTGTCGCTGGTGATCACCCTGGCGCTGATCATCAACTTCTGCGCCGCGGCCCTGGCCGGCGTGCTGCTGCCGCTGCTGCTCAAGCGCATGAACGTCGACCCGGCCGTGGCCGGCACCGTGGTGGTCACCGCCGTCACCGACGTCATGGGCTTCTTCAGCTTCCTCGGCCTGGCCACCCTGATCCTGCTGCACTGACCCTGGACCCCGCATGGCCGTGACCCTCGACAATTATTTCGTCCCCGGTTGGCGTGACGCGACGTATACCTGCGCTGCCTGCGAATGGCAGGGCAGCGCGCGGCAGATGCCGATGGAACTGCACGAAGACGAAGCCCAGTTCGACTGCCCGCAGTGCGAGAACCCGATCCTGCTGGTGGTCCACCCCAGCCTGGCCCAGGTGCAGGCGGCAGCCGCCGAAGGCCACCCTGAAGCCATCGAACAGCTGGACATCCTCGCCGCGGCGCCGCGCCCGGACTGATGCACTGCAAGATGCTCCGACACGCCACCGGGCCTAGACTGAAATCGATTTCAGACAAGGCACGACAATGGCGCGACGTTGGAGTGGATGGCTGCTGTGGGCAGTGGCGATGATGACGGTAGCCGGCTGCGCGAGCACTCCGGCGGCCTCCGGCGGCCAGTTCGTCGGCCGTGCGGTCAAAGTGGATGGGCAGACCGCGTATTACCAGGTGTTCGTGCCGCGCAATGCAGCGGCCTCACGTGGCGAACTGCCGGTGGTGCTGTTCCTGCACGGCTCGGGTGAACGGGGGCGCGACGGCCGCCGCCAGACCCAGGCCGGGCTGGGGCCATACCTGCGCCAGCACGCCTCCACCTTCCCCGCGCTGGTGGTGTTGCCGCAGACGCCGAATGACCAGGAGTGGTCGGGCGAGAACAACCGCATCGCGCTGGCTGCACTGGATGCCGCCATCGCCGAATTCGGTGCGGATCCACAGCGCCAGTACCTGACCGGGATGTCGATGGGCGGCTACGGCAGCTGGAACATCGCGCTGGCCGAACCGACCCGCTTCGCCGCCATCGTGCCGGTCTGCGGCGCAGTGCTGGCGCCGCGTGCGGTGCGCCCCACCCTGTTCGTGGAGGACGTCGCCCACGAAGCCGATCCGTACGCAGCCATCGCCCAGCGCATGAAACAGGTGCCGATCTGGATATTCCATGGTGCGCTGGACGACGTGGTGCCGCCGGACGACGACCGCAAGCTCCACGCCGCGTTCCAGCAGGCCGGCGCGAAGGACGTCCGCTACACCGAGTACCCCGAAGGCAACCACAACGCCTGGGACGCCACCTATGCGGATGCGGCGATGTGGGAATGGCTGTTCGCGCAGAAGCGGTAATGGCATTTTCGGTAGTGCCGGCCGCTGGCCGGCTCCGCAGAGATCCTGACAGCGTCAGGTAGTGCCGGCCGCTGGCCGGCTCCGCGGAGATCCTCAAAGCTTCAGGTAGTGCCGGCCGCTGGCCGGCTCCGCAACATTCCGTCATCACCCCATGCTGTTCGTGATCGCAGACGCGCCGCGGAGCCGGCCAGCGGCCGGCACTACCCTCATCATGTCGCGGCTCATGCGGAGCCGGCCAGCGGCCGGCACTACGCTCTCGTGGTATTCCGCCATAAGCGCTTGCGTCCTTGCCCGACATCGCGGCGCTGCGGAATCACTGACGATGCGCCATGAGTTCTTCTCGACTACGCGCAGGGCGCTGTTCGATTCCAGGGCAGACCTATGTCCTGACCATGGTCTGCCACAACCGCCGGCGTTGGTTTGATGATCCCGACGTTTCCGCGATCGCCATGTGCCGCCTGAGAGAAATGGACGAACGTGGATATGCACGATCCCTTGCCTGGGTCGTCATGCCCGACCATCTGCACTGGTTGCTGGAACTGAAGACGAAGCCGCTCGCCGATATCGCTCGACGCTTCAAATCATCGACCGCCTTGGCGATCAATCGCGCGCATGGTCGCGGTGGTGCGCTGTGGCAAGCGGGTTACCACGATCACGCCGTCCGCTCCGACGCGGCGCTGCGTCGGCATGCGATGTACCTCTTGGGCAATCCGATCCGGGCAGGTCTGTCAGAGCAGATCGGCGACTATCCGTACGCATGGACCCTATGGCCTCATGACCGGTAGTGCCGGCCGCTGGCCGGCTCCGCAACAAACATCGGGAGCCGGCCAGCGGCCGGCACTACCCGGTGCGCTGTTGGGATTTCTGCGGAGCCGGCCAGCGGCCGGCACTACCGGTCATGCATCGACCAACGGTCGATGCCTACCGTGTTAAACGGACGCTCACCCCAACAACGTTTCCAGCACCGCCATGCGCACGGCCACGCCGTTGGCGACCTGGCGCAGCACCCACGACTGCGGACCATCGGCCACCTCGTCGGTGACCTCCACGCCGCGGTTGATCGGGCCCGGGTGCAACACGGCGGCATCGGTGCCGGCGCGCTTGAGGCGCGTCGCATCCAGGCCGTACTGCGCGTGATACTGCTCCAGCGAGGGCACCAGGCCTTCTTCCATGCGCTCGCGCTGCAGGCGCAGCATCATCAGCGCATCGGCGCCTTCCAGCATCGCGTCGAAATCGTCGCCGACGATGCAGCCCTTCAGGGTGTCATCGTCCGGCAGCAGCGACTGCGGGCCGCATACGCGGATCTCGCCGACGCCCAGCGTGCGCAGGGCATGCAGGTCGGTGCGGGCCACGCGCGAGTGCTTCACGTCACCCACGATGATGACCTTCATCTTCGAGAAATCGCTGCCCTTGGCCTGGCGCAGGGTCAGCATGTCCAGCAGGCCCTGGGTCGGGTGCGAGCTGCGGCCGTCACCGGCGTTGACCAGGGCCGTGCCCTCGCCCGCTGCGGCAGCCAGCGCCGCCACCGCACCATCATCGGGATGACGCACCACGAAGCCGCGCACGCCCATCGCTTCCAGGTTCTTGAGCGTGTCGCAGGCGGTCTCGCCCTTGCGGGTGGACGAGGTGGAGGCATCGAAGTTCAGCACGTCCGCGCCCAGCCGCTGCGCGGCCAGCTGGAACGAGCTGCGGGTGCGCGTGGAGGGTTCGAAGAACAGCGTGCAGACCGCCGAGCCGCCGAGCACGTGGCGCTTGTTGCCCACCCGCCCGACGGCCGCATCGCGGATCTGGCCGGCGCGGTCGAGCAGCTGCAGCAGGGTTTCGCGGGGCAGACCTTCCAGGGTCAGCAGGTGGCGCAGGCGTCCATCGGAATCGAGTTGCGAGGCGGTCATGGGCAGGGTCTGAGGGTCAGGAAACGGGGGTGGCGTCATCCGGGCAGGAGAGCCAGCGTTCGATGATCACCGCCGCAGCCACTGCATCCAGGGCGGCGGCATCGCGGCGGCGTTTGCGGCCTTCGGCACGCTCGACCGCGAACCGGCGTGCGGCCTCGACCGAGCTGGAGCGCTCGTCGACCAGCACCACCGGCAGTTTGAAACGTTCCCGCAGCTGGCGGGCAAAGCCCTGCGCGCGCTTGCGGTTGGGCTGGTCCTGGCCATCCAGGGTGAGCGGATCGCCCACCACCAGGCCGTCCGGCCGCCACTCTTTGATCAGGCGCTCCACGGCGGTCCAGTCCGGCCCGTTGCCATGTACATCGACCACCGCGATCGCACGCGCATGGGTGCCGAACGAGCTGCCGATGGCCACGCCGATCCGGCGCGAGCCGACATCGAAACCGAGCACCGTGCCATCACGGCGGATCGTCGGCGGTGCGGCCGCGGCGGGCGCTGGCGTGGCCGGCTCAGACATGGCCGCTGTAATCGGTGAGGCGGAACAGGTCCACGCCGATGCGCGCGGCCGCGCCCTGCCAGCGCTCGTCCAGCGGCGTGCTGAACAGCAGTTCGGCATCGGCCGGCACGGCCAGCCAGCTGTTCTCGGCGATTTCCGTTTCCAGCTGCCCTTCGCTCCAGCCGGCACAGCCCAGGGTGACCAGCGCATTGCGCGGGCCTTCGCCGCGCGCCATGGCTTCGAGGATGTCGCGCGAGGTGGTGAGGAAGACGCCCTCGCCCACGGCCAGGCTGGAATCCCAGCTGCGCGCATCATCGTGGATCACGAAGCCACGCTCCGGGTGCACCGGGCCGCCGTTGAGCACGACCTGGCCACGCAGGGTGTCGCTGGTGGTCGCGATCTCCATCTGGGCCAGCACCTCGCCGAGGGTGTACTCGGAGGGCTGGTTGACCAGCACGCCCATCGCGCCGTTCTCGTCGTGCTGGCAGATCAGCGCCACGGTACGGGCAAAGGTGGGGTCGGTCAGCGACGGCAGCGCGACCAGCAGGTGGTGGGCAAGCGAAGTGGACAGTTCAGACATGGCCCCATTCTAGCCGTTGGCCGTGATGTGCGCTTTCGCGCTGACATAATGCAGGCCTGCGCGCGTGCCCCCGGCCCGCGCGCCTGATCCGCCATCGCAAGGAGCTGCACGTGTCCGGTTACTGCCTCATCGCCCCCGGCCATCCGGTCCACGGCCGCTACCATGACCACGAGTACGGCTTCCCGCAGCGCGAAGAGCGCGAGCTGTTCGAGCGCCTGATTCTGGAGATCAACCAGGCCGGCCTGAGCTGGGAGACCATCCTGAAGAAGCGCGAGGGCTTCCGCGCCGCTTATGACGGCTTCGACGTGGACACCGTGGCCGCCTATGGCGAGCGCGATATCGAGCGCCTGCTCAACGATGCCCGGATCATCCGCAACCGGCTCAAGGTGCACGCGGCCGTCCACAATGCCCAGGTGATCCAGCAGCTGCGGGCTAGCCACGGCAGCTTCGCCGGGTGGCTGGATGCCCACCATCCGCTGGACAAGGCGGCCTGGGTGAAGCTGTTCAAGAAGACGTTCCGCTTCACCGGCGGGGAGATCACCGGCGAGTTCCTGATGAGCCTGGGCTACCTGCCCGGCGCGCACAGCCCGGACTGCCCGGTGTTCAAGCGCATCGACACGCTCAAGCCGGCCTGGCGCCAGGCGTGACGTACCCCGTCGTGCGGGCTGTGCTGCTCGCTGCCCTGAGCCTGCCCCCGCTGGCTGCCGCGAGCGATCTGGACACCGTGCTGGAGCGCCTGCGCGCGGAGATCGCCGCCGTGGCGGCCGACGACCCGGCCCCGATCGATACGGTGCTGGCCCGCTACCGCGACGAAACCGGCGTGGACCTGCAGATCCCGGTGGCCGGCGACAGTGATGCGCCACTGCCCGCGCTGGTGCGCCCGCCCACGGTCACCCCGGCCGATTGGGCGGCGGTGACCCGCTATCTGCGCGAGACCGACGCCCGGCACACCGTACCGGTGGAGATGGGCGAGCTGTCGCTCTCCCTGCTCGATCTGGATGGGGACGACAAGCGCGACCTGGTGCAAAGCGCCTACAGCGGCGGCACCGGCCTGTATACGCAGGTGGAGATGCTGCGGCGCGATCCGCAGCGCGGCTTCGTGGTACCCGACAATCTCGACCTGCAGCGCCCCTGGGCACAGGGGCAGTACGGGATCAGCGGGCGCGGCAGCGACCAGGGCCTGTACTGGCTGCGCATCGATGGGGTCAGCTACATCGCCTACCGCGATGGCGACTACTACGGCGACACCCTGCTGCTGAACCGGCCGCTGTCGGTTGACCCGCGCGAGCGCAGCCCGGCGGTGCAGTTGCAGGTGCGCTACGGCCGCGAGCACTGGCTGGCCGACCCGGTGATGCATGTCGATGGCGAACCGCTGGATGCCGATGCCGCGGCGATCGCAGCGGACCGGCGCCTGCTCAAGCACATCGACCGCCTGCTGGCCGCGCTGAGCATCGATGGCGAGGGCGTCGCGCATTTCGGCGATGAGCAGGGGCGCTGCCCGATGCCGGCCGGGACCGACCCGGACGAGACCGGCGCGTGGCCCTGGCGCGGCGCCGGCAGCTATACCTTCGATACCGCCGCCGACACCGTGATCCGCTCGGGAGGCCAGTGCTACAGCGCTTCGCTCATCGCCCTGCGCAGCAGCTATGCCGGCGACCACGCGCTGTGCTGCCAGCTGTGGCTGTACCGCGGCCCGGGCCAGCAGGCGGCGACGCTGGACCTGCGCAGCCGCCGCTGGGTCTCCGGCGTGAGCGTCGTGCCGGTGCCGCCGCAGGGTGAGTAACCGGCATCAGACGCCCATGTAGCGGCCCGGGCGGTGGTTGAACATCAGCACCAGGCTGAGCACCACCGCACCGATCGCCGAGTACATCACCTTGGAGGGGGACAGTACCGAGAACGCCACGCACATCAGCAGCGTGTCGAACGACATCTGCACCTTGCCGGCGCTCCAGCCCCGCGTGCGCTGCAGGTACACCGCCAGGATGCCGATGCCCCCCAGGCTGGCCCGGTGGCGGATGTAGAACAGGATGCCCAGGCCAGCCAGCGCGCCGCCGACGATCGCCGAGTACAGCGAGCTCATGTGGGCGAAGTCGGCCCAGCGCGGCAGCAGGTCGGTCAGCACACCGCAGGCGGTTACCGCCGCGAAGGTCTTCAGGGTGAATTCCCAGCCCATGCGCCGCACGGCCACCCAATAGAAAGGGAGGTTGACCAGCACGAACACCAGGCCGAAGTTCCAGCCGAAGGCGTAGTGGGCCAGGAAGGCCAGCCCGGCCATGCCGCCGATCATCAGCCCGCCCTTGGCGAAGATAGCCAGGCCCAGCGACGCCACCAGCGTGGCCAGGATCATGCCCTGCACGTCCTCGGCCACGGAATGGCGCAGGGCTTTCTCGTCGGCCACGGTGCCGGCGCTGTCGGGGGGCGGGGTCAGCGGGCCTGCGGTGACCAGGTGGCCGTCAGCGTCGTCGCACGGCGCGGGGCCATGGGATTCAAGGGACATGGGGGTGGGGGTGTGGCGTGGGGAGCGGTATTAGACACGATCGGCGTGACAGTTGCTGGTGAAATTGATTCAGCCGCCGCCGGCGGAGGTGCCGGGCCACCGACGCCGGACCGACATCCGCCGTTCATCCCCGCTGAACACCCCCCAGCCGCAGCATGTGTGGGTACCCCGCCGTGCCCTCCCTCCCTCAGGAGTTCCGTGCCATGCCCTACGTCACCACCGCCGACAACACCGAGATCTTCTACAAGGACTGGGGCAAGGGTCAGCCCCTCGTGTTCCATCACGGCTGGCCGCTCAGCGCCGATGACTGGGATAGCCAGCTGCAGTTCTTCCTGCTGCAGGGCTATCGCGTGATCGCGCACGACCGCCGCGGCCATGGCCGCTCCTCGCAGACCAGCGGCGGGCATGAGATGGACACCTACGCTGCCGACGTCAATGCGCTGGCCGATCACCTGGACCTGCGCGATGCGATCCACATCGGGCATTCCACCGGCGGTGGCGAAGTCGCGCACTACGTCGCGCAGGCCAAGCCCGGGCGCGTGGCCAAGGCGGTGCTGATCGGTGCGGTGCCACCGATCATGGTCAAGAGCGAGGCCAACCCCGGCGGCACGCCGAAGGCGGTCTTCGACGGCTTCCGGCAGGCACTGGTCGCGGGTCGTGCGGCGTTCTACCGCGACGTGCCGATTCCGTTCTACGGGTTCAACCGCGAGGGCACGCCGCCGCAACAGGGCATCGTCGACAACTGGTGGCGGCAGGGGATGATGGGCGCGATCAACGCGCACTACGACTGCATCAAGGCCTTCTCGGAAACCGACTTCACCGACGACCTGAAAAAGATCGACGTGCCGGTGCTGGTGATGCACGGCGACGACGATCAGATCGTGCCGATCGCCGATTCGGCGGAGCTGGCCATCAAGCTGCTCAGGCACGGCACGCTGAAGGTCTACAAAGGCTACCCACATGGCATGTGTACCACCCATGCGGACGTGATCAACGTGGATCTGTTGGCGTTCATTCGCGGGTGAGGTGTGTGCCGACCAACGGTCGGCACCTACCCGAATGTGTGGGACGGTATCGCGCGTGCCGATCCTGGCTGCGTTGGCCGGTGTCGTGCGCCCAGCGCCCCGCTCAGTGCGCGACCAGCTTCTGCCGCTCGGCGTTGTAGCGATCCCCGACGATGGCGATGCTGTCCAGCGCCGCACCGATCTGCTGCAGGTCGGCCTCACTCAGCACCACCGCAGCCGCGCCCAGATTCTCGGTCAGGCGATGCAGCTTGGTCGTGCCGGGAATCGGCACGATCCACGGTTCGCGCGCCAGCAGCCAGGCCAAGGCGATCTGGGCCGGCGTGGCCCGCTTGTCGGCGGCTATCGCGCTGATGCGGTCCACCAGCACCTGATTGGCCTGGCGGGCTTCGGCCGCAAACCGCGGCACGCTGTTGCGGAAGTCATCGGCCGCGAACTGCGTGCCTACGTTGATCGCCCCGGTCAGGAAGCCCTTGCCGAGCGGGCTGAACGGCACGAAGCCGATACCCAGTTCTTCCAGCACCGGCAGCACGGCCTGTTCCGGCTCGCGCCACCACAGGGAGTATTCGCTCTGCAGCGCCGCCACCGGCTGCACGGCGTGCGCCCGGCGGATGGCATCGACGCCGGCCTCGGACAACCCGAAGTGCTTCACCTTGCCCTCGGCGATCAGGTCCTTGACCGTACCGGCCACGTCCTCGATCGGCACATTCGGGTCGACCCGGTGCTGGTAGAACAGGTCGATGCGGTCGGTCTTCAAACGCGACAGGCTGGCCTCGGCCACCGCGCGGATGCGCTCGGGGCGGCTGTCCAGGCCGGCGTCGGCGTGGCCATCCTTGAAGCCGAACTTGGTGGCGATCACCAGCTGGTCACGGAACGGCGCCAGCGCTTCGCCCAGCAGTTCCTCGTTGAGGAACGGCCCATAGGCTTCGGCCGTATCAAAGAAGGTGACCCCCTGCTCGACCGCCGCGCGCAGCAAGGCGATCGCCTCGGTACGGTCGGTGGCCGGGCCATAGCCGTAGCTCAGCCCCATGCAGCCGAGCCCGAGGGCCGAAACCCGCAGGCCGCTGCGGCCCAGTTCACGTGTCTGCATGGTGGTACTCCTGCCGGTGGGACCGGCGTCATGGGGGAGTGCCACCATAGCCCTGCCGCTGCCGGGATTGGAGGGTGTGGAGTGCTGTCGGTCATGAGCGTGGCTAATCAATCAATGCACGAGGCAGATACGCATCATGCCGGCAGTGTGCAGGTGACCTTTTCAGCCTTGATCGTGATGCATCGGCGCTGCTGCAGCTGTTGGATCCAAGGTCTTCAGCTGCACGTGCTCGTCGTCGATCAGGATCAGTTGCGCACTGCCACCATCATCCAGCCCTCAGGAGACGCCATCGCCGCGCAGGGTGCCAACCACCGTGAGCAGCAGGAAGAGACCGCCCACGACCACCGCAAGGATGTGCCACACCCCGAAGCGGTCCAGCGCCCGCGTGTCCATGCCTTCGTCGCGATGGTAGCGCCGCAGGAGGCTGTTGACCGGCAACAGCGGGACGAAGGTGAACAGCGCGACCAGCCACATGGGATCGGGCAGTCGGCTGGCCACATACAGCAGGAAGTAGGCCACGCCCAGCAGGCCCGGTGCGATCGCCAGCGTGCGGCGGCGATTGGCGGCCACATCGCGCAGGTCGCTGAAGCACAGGAACGACCAGAGCGGTGAGAACCACGCGCGCGCCCACGGCCACTGATCTCCACCGGTTTCGCGCTTGATCGCGCGCCAGTTGCGCCAGAACCAGTACACCGGATAGAGACCCAGCGTGGCCAGCGACAACGCCGCGATCTTCAGCGTGGGTGGTGCGTAGTACGTTGCGACGCCGTTGGTGGCGAAAGTCGCCGCCGGCAGTGCGGAAGACGCCGCCGGCGCGCGGTACGGATCGTGCATGTCCATATGCCCATCACCTGATGCGTTGATACCGGCGAGGTGCCGGCGCCCCCTGCATCGCGGTGGCCCGCGACCGCGAGACTATCGCAGAGCCGCGCCGGCTTTTACAGCCCCCGCTCAGCGGATCTCGGAGATCTCCACCCCGTCCAGCCCCTGCGACAGCGTGCGTGCGTCGCCGCCCTGCGAGAGCTTGATGCGCAGGCGCACTTCATTCTGCGAATCGGCGTAGCGCAGGGCGTCTTCGTAGCTGATCTCGCCGGCCTGGTACAGCTCGAACAGGCTCTGGTCGAAGGTGCGCATGCCCAGCTGGACCGAGTCCTTCATCACTTCCTTGAGCTTGTGGATCTCACCGTCGCGGATGTAATCCTGCACCAGCGGCGTACCCAGCATGATTTCCATCGCGACCTTGCGCGTCTTGCCGTCCGGCGAGGGGATCAGCTGCTGGGCGACCACGCCCTTGAGGTTCAGCGAGAGATCCATCAGCAGCTGGTTGCGACGGTCTTCCGGGAAGAAGTTGATGATGCGGTCCATCGCCTGGTTGGCGTTGTTGGCGTGCAGCGTGCACAGCACCAGGTGGCCGGTTTCAGCAAAAGCGATGGCGTGGTCCATGCCCTCGCGGGTACGCACCTCGCCGATCATGATCACGTCCGGGGCCTGGCGCAGGGTGTTCTTCAGCGCCGCCTCCCAGCTGTCGGTATCGATGCCGACTTCGCGCTGGGTGATGATGCAGCCTTCGTGCTTGTGCACGAATTCGATCGGGTCTTCGATGGTGATGATGTGGCCGGTCGAGTTGTGGTTGCGGTAGCCGATCATCGCCGCCAGCGAGGTCGATTTACCGGTACCGGTCGCGCCGACGAACAGGATGATGCCGCGCTTGGTCATCGCCAGCGTCTTGACGATCGGCGGCAGGCTCAGCTCTTCCACGGTGGGAATGCGCGTTTCGATCCGGCGCAGCACCATGCCGACCTGGTTGCGCTGGTAGAAGCAGCTCACGCGGAAGCGGCCGACACCGGACAGGCCGATGGCGAAGTTGCATTCGTGGGTCTTTTCGAACTCTTCGCGCTGCGCCGGCGTCATCACGTTCAACACCAGGTCGCGGCTCTGCTGCGGCGTCAACGGTGTCTGCGTGATCGGCGAGATCTTGCCGTTGACCTTGATCGCCGGCGGCATGCCCGCGGTGATGAACAGGTCCGAGGCCTTCTGGTGCGCCATCAGCTTGAGGAACGAGGTGAAGTCGATGGTGGTGGTGCTCATCGCGGTGTACTCCGGAGGTTTTCAGGAGCCGGCCAGCGGCCGGCACTACCACTATTCGAAAATCCGCTTGTCCTTGGCGTACTCGCGTGCCTGGTTGCGGGTGATCAGGCTGCGCTTGACCAGGTCCTGCAGGTGCTGGTCCAGGGTCATCATGCCCATCTGCTGGCCGGTCTGGATCGCCGAGTACATCTGCGCGACCTTGTCTTCGCGGATCAGGTTGCGGATGGCCGGGGTGCCGACCATGATTTCCCATGCAGCCGTACGCCCACCACCGACCTTCTTCAGCAGGGCCTGGGAGATCACCGCGCGCAGCGACTCGGACAACATCGAGCGCACCATCGGCTTTTCGCCGGCGGGAAACACGTCGATGATGCGGTCGATGGTCTTGGCGGCCGAGCTGGTGTGCAGCGTGCCGAATACCAGGTGGCCCGTTTCCGCGGCGGTCAGCGCCAGGCGGATGGTTTCCAGATCGCGCAGTTCGCCGACCAGGATGATGTCCGGATCCTCACGCAGTGCCGAGCGCAGCGCTTCATTGAAGCCGTGCGTATCGCGATGCACTTCGCGCTGGTTGATCAGGCACTTCTGCGAGGTGTGCACGAATTCGATCGGATCCTCGACGGTGAGGATGTGGCCGTATTCGTTCTTGTTGATGTGGTCGATCATCGCCGCCAGCGTGGTCGACTTGCCCGAACCGGTCGGGCCGGTGACCAGGATCAGCCCCTGCGGCTGATCGATCAGCTCACGGAAGATCGGCGGGCAGGCCAGGTCTTCCAGGGTGAGCACCTCGGAGGGAATGGTACGGAACACCGCACCCGCACCGCGGTTCTGGTTGAAAGCGTTGACACGAAAGCGCGCCAGCGAAGGAATCTCGAACGAGAAATCGACCTCGAGGAACTCCTCGTAATCGCGACGCTGCTTGTCCGACATGATGTCGTACACCAGCGCGTGGACCTGCTTGTGGTCCAGGGCCGGAATATTGATGCGACGGACATCGCCGTCAACGCGGATCATCGGCGGCAGGCCGGCCGACAGATGAAGATCCGACGCTTTGTTCTTTACGGAAAACGCCAACAGTTCGGCGATATCCATGCGCTGCTACTCCCCATGACTGCTGCGACTGGAAGGTTCTTTCCCCGGGCGGCAGTATAGAGCGAGATGTGCACAATACGCGCCAGCCCCTGATCCACCGGACCCGCCGTGACCCCCCAGCCTCTGCCCACCCTCCTGACGAACCTGCACAACGCGGCCGCGGCCGCCGGGCGGCCAGATCCGGTCCTGCTGGCGGTCTCCAAGACCCAGCCGGCCGAGGCCGTGCAGGCCCTGGCCGCGCAGGGCCAGCGCGCTTTCGGCGAGAACTACGTGCAGGAGGCGGTCGCCAAGATCGAGGCACTGGCATCGCTGGGCCTGGAGTGGCACCTGATCGGTCACCTGCAGTCGAACAAGGCCGAACTGGCGGCCCGCCATTTCGACTGGGTGCAGAGCGTGGACCGCCTCAAGCTGGTCACCGCATTGGCCACGCATCGCCCAGCCGGCCAGCCGCCGCTGAACGTGCTGATCCAGGTCAACATCGACGACGAAGACAGCAAGCACGGCTGCGCGCCGGAGGACATCGATGCCCTCGCCACCGCCATCGCTGCCGCGCCGCAGTTGCGCCTGCGCGGGCTGATGGCGATCCCGGCCCCGTGGCCTGACGCTGAACGCCGGCAGGCCGCTTTCACCCGCATGGCCACGTTGTTTGCCAAGCTGGCGGCAGCGCACCCGCAGGTGGATACGCTGTCGATGGGCATGAGCAGCGATTACCCTGAGGCCATCGCCCATGGCGCCACCTTGGTCCGCGTCGGCACCGCGCTGTTCGGCGCACGCCCGCGACCGGCCTGAGCGCCCCGCCCGTTCCAAGGAGAGTTCATGAGTACGTCCCCCATCACCTTCATCGGCGGCGGCAACATGGCCCGCAGCCTGATCGCCGGCCTGGTCCGCCAGGGCGTGGCCCCGGCCAGCATCCATGTCGCCGAGCCGGTGACCGAGCTGCGTGACGCGCTCACGGCCGAATTCGGCGTCAGGACCTACGCCAGCGCGACCGAAGCTGCCGCACAGGGCACCGTGTGGGTGCTGGCGGTCAAGCCGCAGGTGCTGCGCGATGTCTGCGCCTCGCTCACCGCCATCGCCCACGGCAAGCAACCGCTGGTGGTCTCCATCGCCGCTGGCATCACCAGCAGCCAGCTGGACCGTTGGCTGGGCGGCGGCCACGCCGTGGTCCGGGCGATGCCCAACACGCCCGCCCTGCTCGGCGCCGGTGTCACCGGCCTGTTCGCCACTGCCAGGGTCAGCGCCGCGCAACGCGCCCAAGCCGATACCGTGCTGGCCACGGCAGGGCGCACCGTGTGGATCGACGACGAAGCGCGCATGGATGCCGTCACCGCGGTCTCCGGCAGCGGCCCGGCGTACGTGTTCCTGCTGGCCGAAGCGATGGAGGCGGCTGGGATCGCGCAAGGCCTGCCGGCCGAGGCGGCCCGCACGCTGGTGGTGCAGACCCTGCTCGGTGCCTCGCGCATGTTGGATGAATCCGGCGAAGCGCCGGCCGAACTGCGTCGCCGGGTGACCTCGCCGAACGGCACGACCCAGGCGGCGATCAAAAGTTTCCAAGGCGATGGCTTCGAAGCCATCGTGGCGCGCGCGATCGACGCGGCGACCACGCGCGGGCAGGCATTGTCGGCGGCGAATGACTGAGGACCAAGCGTCGCCACGCATGGCGTGGCGTTACCTTGGCCGCCCCCTGACCGGGTAGAGCCACCCCATGGGTGGCTGGCCCGCGATGCCGGAACAAGAAGCAGCCACGCGTGGCGTGGCTCTACCCCTACGTTTACGGGAGACATGCACATGAAGATCCTGCTTGTCGGTGCCAGCGGCACCTTGGGCCAGGCGGTCGCCAGTACGCTCGGCGTGCACCACGAACTGATCCGCGCCGGCCGCCACGGCGGCGACGTGCAGGTGGATCTCACCGACGACGCCAGCGTGCAGGCGCTGTTCGAGAAGGTGGGCAAGGTCGACGCGGTGATCGCCACCACCGGCCAGGTCCACTTCGGTCCGCTGACGCAGATGCGGCCGGCCGACTTCAACCTGGGGCTGCAGGACAAACTGCTGGGCCAGGTGCGGCTGAGCCTGGCCGCCCAGCATCACCTCAACACCGGCGGCTCGATCACCCTGACCAGCGGCATCATCAGCGCCCAGCCGATCCGCGACGGCGCCAACGCCACGGCAGCCAACGCCGCGCTCGAAGGTTTCGTGCGCGCCGCAGCCTGCGAGCTGCTGCCGCGTGGGCTGCGCATCAATGCAGTCAGCCCGAACGTGCTGGCCGAATCGATGGACGACTACGGCGCCTACTTCCCGGGCTTTGAACCGGTGACGGCGCAGCGCGCGTCGCTGGCCTACCAGCGCAGCGTGGAAGGCATCCAGAGCGGGCAGGTGTTCACCGTCTGGTGAGGGCAGCCGGCCAGCGGCCGGCACTACAGGTGGCAAGCGGGCGTCAACCCAGGTAGTGCCGGCCGCTGGCCGGCTCCAGACCATGCATGGCACCACGAGAGCCGGCCAGCGGCCGGCACTACGGGTGGCAAGCGGGGGCCCCCGCCGGCCGCTGGCCGGCTCTACTCCCAGCGGCGCGGGCCGTCGCCCTGATCGCCCAGCGTGTCGCCGGGATTGGTCAGGCGGCAACGCTTCAACGACAGGCAGCCGCAGCCGATGCAGTCGGTGAGCTGGTCGCGCAGCAGCAGCAACTGCTCGATGCGCTGGTCCAGCTCACTGCGCCACAGCGCCGACATCCTGGCCCACTCGGCCTTGGTCGGCGTTTTGTTCTCCGGCAGGGCGGCAAAAGCGGTCGCCACCGCCTCCAGCGGCATCCCGACCCGCTGGGCGACCCGGATCACTGCCAGCCGGCGCAGCACGTCGCGCGCGAAGCGGCGCTGGTTGCCGGCGGTGCGCAGGCTGCGGATCAGGCCCTTGCGCTCGTAGAAATGCAACGCCGAGACGGCCACGCCGCTCCGTTTGGCGACTTCGCCTACACTCAGTTCCTGCGCGATCACTGCTTGACCTCAACCTTGGTTCAGGTGGCATCCTGCGCGCCGCCGGAGTGCACTGCAACCCCGGCCCTCCCCCCGATGTCTGGAATCCGCATGTCCGCTGACGCCTCCACTCCGCCCGCCACCGCTCCGGTGGAGGATGCCCCGATCCCCTCGATCCTGTCGCCGGCCTACCGGGCGACCACCATCGGCATGGTCGCGCTGGTCTCGCTGCATGGCTTCGAAGCGCTGGCAGTGGCTGCGGCGATGCCGACCGTTGCCCATGACCTGGACGGCCTGCGCCTGTACGCGCTGGCGTTCGGCGGCACCCTGGCCACCAGCGTGATCGGGATGACGCTGTCCGGCCGCTGGAGCGACCAGCGTGGCCCGGCACGGCCGCTGTGGCTGGGCCTGGCCTGCTTCGTTGCCGGCCTGCTCGTGGCCGGCTTCGCCCAGCACATGCCGGTGCTGGTGCTCGGGCGGCTGATGCAGGGTCTGGGGGCCGGCGCGATCTCCGTGGCGCTGTATGTGCTGGTCGGACGCTCCTTCCCCGAACCGATGCGGCCGCGCGTGTTCGCCGCCTTCTCGGCCGGCTGGGTGGTGCCCTCGCTGGTCGGCCCCAGCATCAGCGGCCTGATCGTGCAGCACCTGGGCTGGCGCTGGGTGTTCCTGATCGTGCCGCTGCTGGCCATCCCGGCGGCACTGCTGCTGCGCCCGGCCCTGCGCCAGGTGGGCACGGTCGCCACCGGCACCAGCAGCCGCAACGTGGTGCCCTGGGCGGTAGGGGCCGCCTTCGGCGCGCTTGCGCTGTACATCGGCGGCCAGCAGCAGGGATGGCTCGCCGTGGCACTGCTGGCCCCCGCCCTCGCCCTGCTCGCCCTGTGCAGCTGGAAGCTGCTGCCGACCGGCACGCTGCGCCTGCGTCGCGGCCTGCCCAGCGTGATCGCCCTGCGCGGGATCGCGGCCTCGGCCTTCTTCGGCTGCGAAGCGTTCCTGCCGCTGCTGCTGCAGCGCGAGCGCGGGTTGACGCCGGTCGTGGCCGGCGTGGCACTGAGCCTGGGGGCACTGGGCTGGTTCTCCGGCTCGTGGCTGCAGGGCCACCAGCAGCGTGGCTGGTCGCGCCGGCAACTGCTGCAGGCCGGTGCCTTGTTGATGTGCACGGGCATCCTGGCCACCTCGCTGGCGATCCAGCCCGGCGTGCCGCTGTGGACGGCCATGGCCGGCTGGGTACTGACCGGGCTGGGCATGGGGCTGATCTATCCCAGCCTGTCGGTGCTCACGCTGTCGCTGTCACCGCCAGCGCAGCAGGGCGCCAACACCTCCGCCCTGCAGCTCAGCGAGGCCCTCGGCGTGGCGACCACGCTGGCCGTCTCCGGCTCGCTGTTCGCGCTGTTCCTGGAGGGCCGTGAGGCGCTGGGCTACCTGCTGACCTTCGCGATCATGCTGGTGCTGGCCATGCTCAGCGTGGTGGTGGCGCGGCGAATCTGAAGCAGGAGATGCCACGCATCCTCACGGATGCGTGTCGCCAACCTCTTTGAGGTCCTCGCGCAGGATGCGGCGGATCTCCAGCACGGCCTGCGGGGTTTCCTGCACGCTGTGCCCGGAGATGATCACCTTCTCCGATACCGCACCGTCCAGGTGCGCACTCCAGTACGGCACCAGGCCATCGTCGGACTGCTGCAACGGCACCTCCGGTTTGCGCTGGGCGATGATCGAGTGGTACTTCAGGCCCGGCGTGATCGGCAGCGCGCCGGCGGCCTTCACGAATGGATCGCTGGCCTTGAGGTTGTCGATGCTGTTGGGAATCTGCAGCTTGGTGGTGCTGTTGGCCGATTCGGATTCCTGCAGGGTCAGGAACACATCCTCGAACTTGCCCAGGATCGTGATCGGCAGGCGCACCAGCCGGCCGATCAGGCGCCCCAGCCGATTGCCCGCGATGTCGGTGCCCTTGTGCGGGGCCGCGATGAAGATCACCCGCTCCACGTTCGGCTCGGCGGTGAAATGCAGCAGGGGGCCGAGCTTGGCTTCCACCCGCTTCAAGCGCTCGCCCTTGAGGTCGTAGTTGGCCAGCAGGTCGTTCCACAGCACATCGCCGGAGGAGGTCACCAGCAGTCGCGCGAGCACGCCACCCATGCTGTGGCCGATGAACACCATGTCCTTGGCCGCCGGTGTGCTGCCGGTCGGGTCGAAGTGCTTGAGGGTGTTGTTGAAGGCCTGGTTGATCTCGTAGCGGTTCAGCGCGATGGGCGCGTTGGTCGGGTAATAGACCTGCCAGACCTGGAAATGACGGCGCAGCTCGGGATCGCCCATGATCTCGTTGGCCACGTTCACCCAGGCTTCCGGGCTGCTGCCCAGGCCGTGCAGCATGAAGATGATGCGGCGGTTGGGGTCCCACGGCTGCATCAGGTACATGTGCGGCGCACCGATGCCCTCGCTCATGCCGAACAGGGTGCGCAGTGACTGCGTGGCGAAGCCGGACTGGGCCAGCCACAAGCCGTAGGCCGCGGTGAAGTTGCCCGCCAGCGGCACTTTCTCACCGTGCAGGTCCACGCTCTCGGTGGACTCGGGCGAGTACACGTCGAACAGCACCTGGGTGGTATCGAGCACCTGCTGCAGGTTGTCGCCCTTGAAGCGCAGCAGGGCGGTGGCGTTGATCGCCGACATCTCGCTGTACTGCGGAATCTCCGCTTTCTCGCCATCGGCCGGGGCCACCAGCTTGGGCGGGTCCATGATCACCACCAGCTCGGCGCCGAAGCCATCGCGGCGATAGGTGCTGCGCAGGCCGGCGAAACTCACCGCCGAGGCGGACACCATCCGGGTCGGGATGCTCTGCATGCGCAGCTCATCGAAATCGGAGGTCAGCGTCCAGCGCTCACCGGCCACCGCGGCGTTGTAGTCCTCGCCTTCCAGCGCGCTCTCGCGGCTGCGCTTGAACACCACCGAGGCGGTCTGCTCGGCAGCGTAGTTGTAGTAATCGCGAACCTGGGTCTGGCGATCCTCGAAGGCGCGGTCCGAAGGCGTTCGGCCGCTGAAGAACAGGTAGGCGTAGGCATAGCGCGCAGCTTCCAGCCATGCATCCAGCGCCGCATCGGACATCGGCGTCTTCTCGCGGTCCTTGGGCTTGGGGGTCAGCGCCAGCGCGGTCTTCACCCACAGCTCGGACTGTGCGGACAGCCGCTGTTCCTCGGGCAGCACGTCGGTGTCTTCCAACGTCTTCTGGCAGGTGGCCACGTCCTTTTCGCACTGCGCCACGTCCATGCCGATCACGCTCAGCGTTTCCTGCGAAGCGGCACTGAGCTTGCCTGAGGTCAGCACGTCGCCGCGCTTGTTGGCCAGGTATTCGGTCGGGGCCACCTGTTTCATGGTGACCATCGCGCAGCCGCTGGAGAGTAGCAGCGAGAGCACCACGGCCAGTATCGGCAACGCGCGGTGCGGCAACAGCTTCAATGCGGAACTCATGGAACGCTTCCCTGCCCTGTCCCCGGGACGTCCCGGCGAATCACCTGTGAAAAATCATCGTCTGCATGGCTCGCCCGCGCACGGTCGGTAATCCGGCCGCGTGCCTTCAGCGTTTCGAACGGTACGCCCGGCGTGAGCACGCCCAGATCGCGCGCGTACTCGGCGAAGTAGCCCGAGGCCAGCAGCCGGTAATCCATCGGCAGGCCCGGCGCGATCTGCTTGGCCAGTTCGTACACGATGGTCGTGCAGTTGCTGGTCAACGTGTTGTAGAACGCTGGCGCGGCGTCGAGCTTGCGCGCCTCGCCAAGGTAGGAGACGAACAGGGCCTTGAGCTGCGCCTGGGTCATGCCGTGCAGGCGGTACAGATAGACGTCTTCGCCACGCGCGTTGGTACGCGTGCGCACGATGTCGGTTTCCTCCGAGGCGACCAGGGTCATCTCGAATTTGCGGAAGAACCCGCCCAGCGCGGAGAACGACTCGCCGCGCTCCTTGCGGATCTCCAGCGAGAACACCAGGTAGCGGCCATCGTCGAAACCGAAGGAGATCAGCGTGTGCGCGATGGCCGGCCCCATCCAGTAGGACAGGATCAGATCGGCCGAGCGCAGCTGGTCCAGGTTGTACTCGCGGCGCACCCAGCGCGCGTCGTAGTCGGTCTCGCTGCGCCAGGTGAAGTCACGGACGTTGTCGAGCACCACGCGTGGGCCATCCACCTCGATCACCTTCAGGCGCTGGGCGACATCGTCGGCCCAGATCCGGTCCTGGCGCGGCGTAAGCAGCAGCCACCAGATGCCCGAGGCAACCAGTGCCACGCCGTACAGCACGCCCGGCCAGCGCCCGGCGCGCGCGCGCGCGACGCCCACCGCCCCGGTGACGGCGAATACCGCCCACAGGCCGACCAGCAGGTACCGCAACCAGCCGGGCCCCGGCAGCTGGTAGGCCAGCAAACCGGTGATCCACAGCGCCGCCAGCAGCATCAGCAGCGCCAGCCCCCATCGTCCTGCCTTCTTCACGCATCGATCCGTCGTCTGTCCGGGGCGCTAGTTAGCCATAACCCCTGTGTTCGCCGCATGTCGAGCCTGTTCAGCTTCGACCCGGCGTTCACCCCCGACGCCGTCAGGGCCTGGCATGGCCGCCCCGCGCGATCGCATACTGGGGCCACTCATGGCTACCAGGGACGCACCACCCATGCAGGGACTGACCACCATCGGGGGGGTGCCCATCCAGCGCCACCATCTGCTGCGCTGCCATTGCGGAGCCGTCGTGCTGCGCCTGCACCTGCCGGACGGCGTGGTCTCGCCCCGCCGCTGCGATTGTTCGATGTGCAGGCGCCGCGGCGCCATCGTGGCCTCGGTGAAGCTGGCGGATCTGGAGATCGTGCAGGGGCATGACGAACTGCGGCTGTATCAGTTCAACACGCACGTCGCCCGCCACCACTTCTGCAGCGTGTGCGGCATCTACACACACCATCAGCGACGTTCTTCACCGGCTGAGTTCGGCTATAACGTCGGCTGTCTGGACGGGATCAATCCGTTTGCTATCGGCGAGGTGCCGGTCAACGACGGGGTCAACCACCCCGCCGATGCCAAACGCCCCTAGCGGCGACCCGGGCCGATTTTCTGCCACGGGGCCATGCCCTTGCGCCCATGCAGCAGCGGGCGCTTGAGAGGCAACCGGCGCGGCATCGGGATGCCGACCCCGGGCGCGGCGGTATCGTCCTGACGCAGCGACTCCGCGCGCTGGCCGACCAGCAGGGCCGCCACTTCTTCCAACCCGTTTCGCATGGTCCGAGCGACCGTCTGCAGGGGATTCATGGCATGTCTCCAAGCGCTGTGGGGACGATCTACGCTAATGGCCCGCCGGCATGGAGACCGTGAACGGAATGGGTCAAGAAGATGAAATCCGGGGTCCGGGGCGCCCCGCCGTTCAGTGTTCTGCCGCCCGATCCGGGCGGGCCTTGCCCAGCCGCCGTACCAGCACGAAGAACAGCGGCACCAGCACGATCGCCAGCAGCGTGCCGGAGAGCATCCCGCCGATCACGCTGACGCCGATCTCGCGCCGGCTCACGGCGCCAGCGCCGGTGGCCAGGGCCAGCGGGATCACGCCCGCCACGAACGCCAGCGAGGTCATCACGATCGGCCGCAGGCGCAGACGGGCGCCCTTCAGCGCCGCATCCACCGCCGAACTGCCCGCGCGGTACTCGGCCTCGGCGAATTCCACGATCAGGATCGCGTTCTTGGCCGACAGACCGATCGTGGTCAGCAGCCCCACCTGGAAGTAGATGTCGTTGACGAAGCCCGCCGCGGTGGTGGCGATCACCGTGCCGATGACGCCCAGCGGGATCACCAGCATCACCGCCACCGGCACGGTCCAGCTCTCGTAGAGCGCGGCCAGGCACAGGAAGATGAAGGCGATGGAGGCCGCATACAGCCACAACGTCTGGTTGCTGGACAGCTGTTCCTGGTAGGACAGTCCGCTCCACTGCAACGCGAACCCGGGCTGATCGGCCACCAGGGACTGCATGGTCTGCATCGCTTCGCCCGAGCTGCGCCCTTCGGCGGCACTGCCCTGGATCTGCATCGCCGGCAGGCCGTTGAAGCGCTGCTGCAGCTGGGGCCCGCGCGACCAGTGGCTGCTGGCGAAACTGGCGAACGAGGCCATCTGCCCGTTGCTGCCGCGCACATACCATTGGCCGATGTCATCGGGCACGCTGCGGTAGGGCTGGTCACCCTGCACGTACACGCGCTTGACCCGGCCGCGGTCGAGGAAGTCGTTGACGTAGGTGCCGCCCCACGCAGAAGACAGCGTTGAATTGATGTCCGCCTGGGCCAGGCCCAGCGCACTGGCCTGCGCCTGGTCGATGTCCAGATGCAGCTCGGCCTTGTCGCCAAGGCCATTCAACCGCACCGAGGTGAGCCGGTCGTCATCGCTTGCGGCCTGCACCACCTTTTCCTGCGCCGCCTGCAGCGCCGGACGCCCGGCCGCGCTGTTGTCCTGCAGCCACAACTCGAACCCGCTGGACTGCCCCAGCCCACGCACCGCCGGTGGCGCCAGCACGTTGACCTTCGCATCGGGCAGGTTGCGGAAGTGCGCGTTGGCACGGGCAATGATGGCCCCGGCGCTGTGCTCGGCATCGCGCTCGGACCACGGCTTGAGCGCCATGAACCCCTGCCCCGCGTTCTGGCCGGTGCCGGCGTTGTTACGGCCGACCACCACGAACACCACGTCCAGGCTGTCTTTTTCATGCTCCATGAAATAGCGGCTGATCTGTTCGCCCAGCGCCTCGGTGCGCGCCATCGGCGTGCCTTCGGGGGTAGAGAACTGGAACGTCACCTGACCCTGGTCTTCCACCGGCAGGAACCCGGTCGGCATGCGCGCGTACAACGCGACCACCCCGATCACCAGCAGCACATAGAAGGCCATCCAGCGCCGCGGGTGCGCCACGATCCCGCCCAGCTTGCCGCGATACCCGTTCTGGCTGCGCTCCACGCCGCGGTTGAACCAGGCAAAGAAACGGCCCGGCGGCTTCTGCGCGCTGGACGGCTTGAGCAGGGTCGCGCACAGCGCCGGGGTCAGCGTCAGCGCGACCAGCGCCGACAGCGCCATCGCCGAGGCGATCGTGATCGAGAACTGCCGGTAGATGATGCCGGTGGAACCACCGAACAAGGCCATCGGCAGGAACACCGCGCCGAGCACCACGGTGATGCCGACCAGCGCACCGGTGATCTCGCCCATCGATTTCTCGGTCGCCTCGCGCGGCGGCAGGTGTTCCTCGTGGATGATGCGTTCGACGTTCTCCACCACCACGATCGCATCGTCCACCAGCAAACCGATCGCCAGCACCATCGCGAACAAGGTGAGCGTGTTGATGGTGAAGCCGGCCACCGCCAGCACGCCGAACGTGCCCAGCAACACCACCGGCACGGTGATCGCCGGAATCAGCGTCGCGCGCAGGTTCTGCAGGAACAGGAACATCACCACCACGACCAGCACGATCGCCTCGATCAGGGTGTGGATGACGCCTTCGATGGAGACCCGCACGAAGGGCGTGCTGTCGCGCGGGTAGGCCACTTCCAGGCCCGGCGGGAAGCTGGGACGCAGGCGCTCGATCTCCGCGCGCACCGCATCGGCGGTTTCCAGCGCGTTGGCGCCGGAGGCCAGCGTCACCGAGAAACCGGCCGCGGGATAGCCGTTGAGGAAGCTGCTGGTCTGGTAGTTCTCCGCGCCGATCTCCACCCGCGCCACATCGCCCAGGTGCACGGCCGCGCCGCTGGGCAGGGTGCGCAGGATGATCGCGCGGAACTGCTCGGCGGTCTGCAACCGCGACTGTGCGGTCACGGTCGCGTTGAGCGCCTGCTCCGGCCCGGTCGGCAATGCGCCCAGTTCACCGGCGGTGACCTGGGTGTTCTGCGCCTGGATCGCGGCACGCACATCCGAGGGCATCAGGTCGAACGCGCGCAGCTTGTGCGGGTCCAGCCAGATGCGCATCGCATAGGGCGAGCCGAACACGTTGATTTCGCCCACACCGGGAATGCGGCTGATCGGGTCCTGCACATTGCTGACCAGGAAATCGGAGACGTCCACCCGTTCCATGCGCCGGTGGGTGTCATACAGCGATACCACCATCAGCGAATCGCCCTGCGATTTGGCCACGGTCACGCCCTGCTGCTGCACTTCCTGCGGCAGCCGGTTGATCGCCTGGTTGACGCTGTTCTGCACCTGCACCTGGGCAATGTCCGGGTTGGCGCGCTGGTCGAAGGTGACCGTGATCCGCGCCTGGCCCGAAGACGAACTGGTGGAAGAGAAATACAACAGGTGGTCGATGCCCTTGATCTGCTGCTCGATCACCTGGGTGACGCTGTCTTCCACCGTCTGCGCCGAGGCGCCGGTGTAGTTGGCGGTGATGTTGACCTGCGGTGGCGCGATGTCCGGGTACTGCTCCACCGGCAGCTGGGTCACCGCGATGGTGCCCAGCGCCATGATGCAGATGGCCAGGACCCAGGCGAAGACCGGGCGGTGGATGAAAAAGCGCGGCAGCATCGGCCGCTCAGCCTTCGCCGGCCGGCGCGGCGGCAGGCGCCGGGGCCGGTGCGGCTGCGGTGGCGGGCTTGATGCGTACCGTGGCGCCTTCGCTCAGCCCCTGGCGGCCACTGAGCACGACCTGCTCACCGGCACGCAGGCCCTCGAGCACCAGCCACTGGTCGCCCACCGCACGCGCCGTGGTGAAGGTGCGTTGATGCACGCGGCCATCCGCCCCCACCACCCACGCCAGCGCCTCGCCCTTCGGGCTGCGGTCCACCGCTGCCTGCGGTACCAGCAAGGCCTGCTGGCGCGTGCCCTGCCCGACCTGGGCGCGCACGTACATGCCGGGCAGCAGCTGTCCCTGTGGATTCGGGAACTGCGCACGCAGGGTAATGCTGCCGGTTTCCTGATCGACATCGATGTCGGCGAATTCCAGCGTGCCGGCCAGCGGGTAGGCGGTGCCATCGGAGAGCTTGAGCTGCACCGGCGCGCGGGTCGCCTCCACGCCACCGGCGGCGATCGCCCGGCGCAGCGCCAGGTATTCGTTGCTGGACTGGGTGATATCCACGTTCATCGGGTCCACCTGCTGGATCCGCGCCAGCGGCTCGGCCTGTCCATCGGTCACCAGCGCGCCCGGGGTGAACAGCGCGCGGCCGATCCGCCCGCTGATCGGCGCGGTCACCCGGGCGAAGCCCAGGTTGGTACGTGCGGTATCGCGCACTGCCTGCGCCGCCTGCACCGCCGCCTCCGCCTGCTGGTGGGTGGCCACCGCGTCATCCACATCCTGCTGCGCTGCCAGCTGGCCCGCGCCCAGCTGCTGCATGCGCTGGGCACGCAGCCGTGCCGCCACCGCAGTGGCCTGCGCGGTGCGCACGTTGGCCTGCGCTTCGTTCACCGCAGCCTGGTACAGCGCCGGTTCGATCTGGAACAGCGGCTGCCCGGCCTTCACCCTCTCGCCCTGCTCGAACAACCGGGCCTGCAACACCCCGGAGACCTGCGGGCGCACCTCCGATTCCTGCGACGCCACGGTCCGACCGGGAAGCTCCTGGGCCAGCGCCAGCGATTGGGCCTGCAGGGTCAGTACCGTCACCTCCGGCGCCGCGCCGGGCGCCTTGGGCGTCTGCTTGCTGCAGGCACCCAGCGCCAACGCCACCACCGCCAACCCCAGCAGCGGCAGACGCCAGGGGCCGGGCAACGGGCCAGAAGCCGGGGAGGACGGGAGCGGGTCGGTCATGGGGGGCGGGATTCCAGGCGAGAACGGGGCAGGCGGCCCGGATGGCAGGGCCACTGCTCGGGGCGAATATAGGAGAACCGGGGCGAGGATCCGGCGAAAACCGCATGAAACATTTTTCATTTGCAGTCCCCACAGGGGGTTGCGACGATGCACCCGTCCCAATCGTCAAAGTGGCCCATGCCGCGCGTACTCACTATCGAGGACGACCTCGTCACCGCCGAGGAAATCGCCACGGAACTGCGCAGCCACGGCTTCGAGGTGGACCGGGTGGGCAACGGCGAGGACGGGCTGGCGATGGCCGCCCGCGGGGACTACGCCGTGATCACCCTGGACCGCATGCTGCCGGGCATCGATGGCCTGGCCCTGGTCACCGCCCTGCGCCGCCAGGGCATCACCACCCCGGTACTGATGATCAGTGCACTCTCCGATGTGGATGAGCGGGTCCGCGGCCTGCGCGCCGGCGGCGATGACTACCTGACCAAACCCTTCGCCTCGGACGAGATGGCGGCCCGCGTGGAGGTGCTGATCCGCCGCCACGGGCAGCCTGCCGTGACCGGCAACCAGCTGCGCGCCGGCGAGCTGGAGCTGGACCTGATGACCCGCACCGCGCGCCGGGCGGGCGAGGAGATCCCCCTGCTGCCCACCGAGTTCAAACTGCTGGAGTTCCTCGTGCGCAACGCCGGCCAGGTGGTCACCCGTACCATGTTGTTCCAGGAGGTGTGGGGCTATCACTTCGATCCCGGCACCAACCTGATCGATGTCCACATCGGCCGCCTGCGCAAGCGCATCGACCAGCCAGGCCGTGCCCAGCCCATCCGTACCGTGCGTGGCACCGGGTATGTCCTGGACGACCATGTCTGATCAATGGCGTTCCTCCAGCAGCCGGCTGCTTGGGCTGTACTGCGTGCTGTTCGTCGCCTGGTCCAGCGTGCTGCTGGGCGTGATGTACTGGCGCGTCTCGGACTATCTCAACGACCTCGCCGAATCCGGCCTGCAGCAGCGCGCCCACCTGTTCGAGAAGTTCAACGGCCAGGCGCTGGACGATGCGCTGCGCGACAGCCTGCGCTACGACCTGCACGGGGCGTATGCCTATGGGATCTTCAGCCGCGCCGGGGAGCCGCTGGCCGGCCCGCTGCTGGCGATTCCCGGCGACCTGCGCATGGATGGACATGCCCAGGCAGTGGATAGCTGGTCATTGCGCAGCGGCCCGATCAATGCCCCCGGGCGCGCGCTCGGGGTGGAAACCCAGGATGGCCGGCTGCTGGTGTTCGTGCGCCAGAGCGGCAAGCTCACCGCGGTCAACAGCATCATCCTCGATGCGCTGCTGTGGGGCGTTTCGCTGACCATCATTCCCGGCCTGGCCGGCTGGCACATCCTGCGCCGGCGCCCGCTGAAGCGGATCCAGGAGATAGAGGCCGCGACCAAGCGGATCATCGCCGGCGATCTCGGCCAGCGCCTGCCGGTGTCCGGGCGCCCGGATGAGATCGACCGCCTGTCGAGCATCGTCAACGCCATGCTCGAACGCATCGAGCAGCTGATGACCGAAGTCAAAGGCGTGTGCGACAGCATCGCCCACGATCTGCGCACCCCGCTCACCCGCCTGCGCGCGCATCTGTACCGCACCCGTGTCGGGCTGGAGGAAGATGACCCGCGCGCGGCGCAGCTGGACAAGGCGCTGGACGAAACCGACCGGCTGATGGCGCGCTTCGGGGCGCTGCTGCGCATTTCCGAACTGGAAAGCCACCAGCGCCGCTCCGCCTTCGTCGAACTGGATGCGGGCGAGCTGCTGCGGGAACTGCATGCGTTCTACCTGCCACTGGCCGAGGAGAAGGACCAGCAGCTGCTGCTGGAGATCGACCCGCAGGCGGGCACGTTGTGGGGCGACCGCGAGCTGCTGTTCGAAGCATTGGCCAACCTGCTCTCCAACGCGCTGCACTTCACCCCCACGCAGGGCCGGATCGTGCTGCGCGCGGTGGACGACCGCGGCACACCGCGGATCGATGTGATCGACAACGGACCGGGTATTCCACCGCAGGACCGCACCCTGATCTACCAGCGCTTCTTCCGCGGCGGCAGTGGCGGCGAGTCCACCGAGGGGTTCGGGTTGGGGCTGTCGATCGTGGCCGCGATTGCCGGCCTGCACGGCTTCCGGGTCCGCGCCGGGGATGCGCCCGGGGGCGGGGCGTGGTTGAGCATCCGCTGTGCGGCCGAGGGCCTTCGCTGAACGAGGGCGCATCGCGTCTGGCCGGTCTGGCCGGTCTGGGGGAGACTCTTTTGTATTCCCACCCGGCATCCGGATAATCCGTCGCGACCTGCCCGCCGGTCGCGACACCGCGTGCCTCCAGCCATCGCCCGAGAGCCTTCATGCAACGTGCCACCATCAAAGCCTGGTTCCTGATCCACAAGTGGACCAGCCTGGTCTGTACCCTGTTCCTGTTGCTGCTGTGTCTGACCGGCCTGCCGCTGGTGTTCGGCGAGGAAATCGCCCACCTCAACGAGCCGGACGTGGCCACCACGGCGGCCGATGCCACGCCGCGTGATCTGGACGCGCAGGTGCGCACCGCACTGGCGCAGTATCCCGGCGATGTGCCGCTGTTCGTCGGCTGGGATCCGGACGCACCCACCGTGTACGTCAACACCGGTGCACGCCCGGACACCCCGCCACCGCAGATGCACACCGCGCTGCTGCACGCGACCACCGGCGAGGTGCTGCCGGCCGCGCAGTTCAACGAAGGCGTGATGTACTTCCTGTACCGCCTGCACACCGATCTTTTCCTCGGCCTGCCCGGCATGTTGTTCATGGGCGCGATGGGGCTGCTGTTCGCGGTGGCGATCATCTCCGGCCTGGTGTTGTATGGCCCGTTCATGCGCAAGCAGCGCTTCGGCACGCTGCGCACCGGCCGCAACCGCCGGCTGGCCTGGCTGGACCTGCACAACGTGCTGGGCGTGGTCACCCTCGGCTGGGCACTGGTGGTGGGCGTCACCGGCGCCATCAACACCATCGCCAAGCCGCTGGAACAGGCCTGGCAGAGCGAGCAGCTCGGCGAGTTCGCGGCCCGCTATGCTGGCCAGCCACGGCCGGCCACGCTGGCCTCGCTGCAGGCCGCCGTGGAAACCGCACGTGCCGCCGAGCCCGGCATGCGCCCGGCCTTCGTCAGCTTCCCCGGCACCGGCTACAGCGGTGACCACCACTATGGCGTGTTCATGCAGGGCAACACCGCCCTCACCGAGCGCCTGTACCGCCCGGTGCTGATCGATGCCAAGACCGGCGAGCTCACCGCGCAACCGCAGTTGCCGGCCTACATGAGCGTGTTGCTGCTGAGCCAGCCGCTGCACTTCGGCGACTACGGCAAGCTGCCGCTGAAGGTGCTGTGGGCCCTGCTGGACCTGCTCACCATCGCGGTGCTGATCAGCGGCCTGTATCTGTGGGTGAAGCGTGGCAGTACCGACGCACGCGTCACCGAGATCGAGCGCGCCGCGCAGCATGGGGGTGCCGCATGAGCGCACCGGTGAAACCACCGCGCAGCCCCTTCATCGCCCCGGCGTGGCTTGCACTGGCCAGTGTGGTCGGCCTGGTCAGCGCGCTGATCGGCGACGGGCTGTTGGACCTCATCTCCTGGCTCGTGTTCACCGCGTTGATCGCGCTGGTGGTGCGTGCGTGGGTGAAACGCACGCGCTGACGCGGCGCGGGCACATCTGCACAGGACGCCGATGCCCGGGTCGATAGCATGGAGCGCGAGATCCACTGCGTGCAAAGGCGTTGTCCCGATGAACCGATTGCCCGGCCCCCGCTTCCTCAACACGATCCTGCTTGGCGGCGACACGGTCGACAAACTCGAGGCCGCCACCGCGGCAGGATTCGCGCAGGTCGAACTGTGGCGTGAGGATGTCGCGTCCTCATCCGTCGCCGACGTGCGTACAGCCCTGGCGCGCACCGGCCTGCAGCTCACCGACGTGCAGGTGCTGCTGGATTTTGATGGCGCTTCAGCCGCCACTCGCCAGAGCAAGCGTGCCGAGGCGATGTCGTTGCTCGCGCTGGCAAACGACGTCGGTGCAGGCACTGTGCTGGTGCCTGCCTGCACGGCAACCGACTACGCGCCCGAGCGGGTTGCCGACGACCTGCGCTGGCTGTGCCTGCGTGCCGCTGAGCACGGCCTGCGTATCGCCTACGAAGGCATGGCCTGGAGTCGTCTGCACTCCACCCTGCCCTCGGCGTGGCAGCAGATCGAGCAGGTCGGGGCGCCGAACCTGGATATCGTGGTCGATGCCTTCCACCTGTTCGCCGCCGGGCGTACGGCCGATGACCTGCGCGACATCCCGGTGGAGCGCATCGCGCTGGTGCAGCTGTCGGATGTACTGGCCCAGCCGTTGCCCGGGCAGGTGACCACGCAGGCGCGGCATCACCGCTGCCTGCCGGGCGATGGCCTCTGGCCGCTGGAGACGCTGATCGATGCGCTGGCCGAGATGGGTTACAGCGGGCCGATCGGGCTGGAGGTGTTCAATGACGCGCTGAAGGCCCGTGATCCCCATGAGGTGGCGCGCGAGGCCATGGCGGCGCTGGAGGCGGTGCTGGCGCGCTGATGTGTTTCCGGCTGCCCTCATGCGACGGCACCAGGGTGCCGCGCCAAGCGCTCAAGGAGGCACGTGCGTGGCGTCAGCGCGGCTCGACGGCCGGCCTTGCCATGTCCTGCCACTGCGCGGCGACGTCCTCGATACTGCGGGCGGAAACTGCCCGCAGATCACGCGGGTAATGCACGCCCTCGGCCTCGGTCAGTCGGGTCGCATGGAACTGCCCGTTGCTGGCCCGCAGGATCCAGCCGCCCTCGATGCAGGCACGTGAAGCCAGGAACACGACACCCGGCGCCACGCCCTCCGGATGCAGTTCATCCGGTTCGCCCTCCACGCCCCACATGCGGGTCTTGGCCACCGGCGATACCGCATTGACCACGATGCCATGCGCCGCGCCCTCGGCTGCCAGTACGTTGACGATCCCGACCGCGGCCGACTTCGCCGCCGCATACGCCGCCAGCCCGTGCTGCACGTACTGCGGATACAGCGCACGGTCGGAGGTGGTGAGCACGATGCGGCCGTGGCCCTGCGCCTGCATGGCCGGCCATGCGGCCTGCGCCAACCACAGCGGCGCCTTGGCCGCGACCGCCATCATGTGATCGAAACGATCCTCGTCCACCGCATCGATACGCTGGTACTCGACCCAGCCGGCGTTGTGCACGATCGCATCCAGGCGGCCGTGCCGCTGCAGGATATCGGCGACCAGCGCTGCCGCCCGGCTGCGGGTATCGACGCCATGGTGGCTGGCCTCGACAGAAAGGCTCTGTGCATGCAGGCGCGCCACCGCCTGATCGATCCGCCGCGGATCGGTGCCGGTGCCGTCCAGGGCGGCGCCCACATCCTGCATCACCACGTGTGCACCGCGCTGTGCCAGCAATCGACTGTAAGCGAGTCCCAGTCCGCCAGCGGCACCGGTGACCAGGGCAACCTGCCCGGCAAAAGAAAGTGTGTCGTTGATCGTCATGCAGACAGCATCCGCCTTGCGCAGCGCGGATGCCAATACCGATGACAGCTTGCAGCGATACTCAGGGCATATCGCACGCAGGATGCCTAGACGTGCGTGGGCTCGACGATCACCGCCGTGCCGTAGCACAGCACTTCGGTCAGGCCGGTCATCACGTCGGTGGCGTCATAGCGCATGGCGATGATCGCGTTGGCGCCCAACATCCGCGCATGATTGGACATGTCCCGATAGGTCTCTTCGCGCGCCTGCTCGCACAGCTGCGTGTAGATGGTGATGTTGCCACCGAAGATGGTCTGCAGCCCGCCGAGGAAATTGCCCACGATCGAACGCGAACGCACGGTGATGCCACGCACCACGCCCAGGCTGCGCACCACGCGGAAACCGGGCAATTCCATCGCCGTGGTCACCAACGCATCGTCGAGCCGGGTTGCGGGGCCTGCGCGGCCACCGCTGTTGTAAGGATCCGCCATTGCTGCCTCTATCCAGGGTGAGAGTATCGATCCGGCCAGCGCGCAGGGTGCGGCTGGAGCTGGCCGAAGGATAGCGCCAAGCAGAACGCGGATGCGATGCCGGGTGACCTTCCAGTGCCCCCCTAGACGCCACCGAGCCTGACCACCTGGTATACCGCCACATTCTGCTCGGCCAGCGCCCGCACCACCTCGGGAATCAGCTGCATCGGCAGGTCCACTTCGTACCCGTGTGGACGCGCGTGCAGCAGCGAGGCGTCGAAATCGAAGGCAGGGTGGTCGCTGGCGCGCTCGACCAGGAACGTGGTGATTGCATCGCGCGCGATGCCCTCCCACTCGCCCACTTCGAAATACACCCGGTACAGCGTGTCGCCGTAATCGTCGGGCGTGCCGTGCACGGGTGCCACCGCTGAATCGGTCATCGCGTCCTCCTGTGTGGGCGCAAGCGCCAGGGCCAGCCGAAACCATACACCTCGGCCGGTTCCCGGCGCCTGCACATCGCGGTACGTCCGGCGGCCCTCAGCGACCCCGCGGGTCGACCAGATCGCGCTTGCTCCGCGCGAACACCGGTGCGCCCACGTCGAGCTCGGCATCACCCACCGCCCGTCCGGCCAGGAAATCGGCGATGCCCGCGGCGATGGCCGGATTCCCCAGCCACATCTCGTTGTCATGACTGGCGCCGCGTGCCAACAGCGTGCGGCTGTCTCGGAAACCCGGCCGCAGCGCTGCGGCGTTGGCCGGCGGCGTACGCCCGTCCAACGTGCCACTGATGAACAGCACCGGCACGTTGCTGCGCAGCGGCCCACGGAAGGCGTCGCCGAGATCGACCAGCCCCAGGCCATCGCCGAGCGCCGGGAACGGGAAGTTCAGCGCATCGCCGAACAGGCTCTCGCGGGCCTGCGCCTCGGCCAGTGCCCGGCGCTGCGGGCTCTGCCCGGAGGCCACGTCCATCGCCAGCGACATCGCGCCGTAGCTGCCGTACTCACTGCGCAGCAGCAGCACCATTGCCGCCAGCAGATCGTAGTCGCCATTTTCGGCATCGCGCAGGATCAGCGGCAGCCACTGCTGCGTCATGCGCCGTCCCAGGCTGGCACTGATCGCAAGCTGCGCGTCGTACTCGCCGATCATCACCGGCTTGCCGCCATGCATGACACTGCGCCCCTGGCGCGGCTGCTCACGCAGTGCTGCCAGCACCCGCGTGGCCGAGCCGGTCAGGTCATCGAAGCCCGCCTCCTTGGCCGCCCCGCTCAACTCCGCCAGCAGCGCATCGGCCGACAGCGGCAGCTTCAATGTGTCATCGGGTCCCTCCGTGCCCATCAGCACTACCCGGTCGAGACCAGCACCGTGCAGGCGCACCGTGGCCAGCGCCAGATGGGTGCCGTAGCTCATGCCCCACAGGCTGATCTTCGGCACCTTCAACGCCCGCCGCAGGTCCTCCAGGTCACCGGCACTCTCGGCGGTGGTGTAGGCCCCCAGGTCCACGCCGGCCTCCCGCCAGTACGCCACGCAGCGGGCGGCCACCCCGCGCAGCGCGGCGAGCGCGGCGTCGTGCTGCAGCGGCTGTGCATCGTCGAACGTGTGCTGGTGCGGGCACGGCGGCGGCGGTTCGGACTCGCCCGCCCCGCGCTGGTCGAGCAGCAGCACGTCGGTCTCGCGCCGGACCTGATCGAACACCGGCCAGCGCGGACCGCGCCCGGTCCCGATTCCCGAGCCACCCGGGCCGCCGGCCAGGTACACCACCGGTGCCGCGCGACCCTCGCCGCCGGTCGCCGGCAGGCGCACTACCCGCAGGCGCATGCGCGGTCCGTTGGGGTCTGCATGCCGACGCGGCACCTCCAGGTAGCCCGCTTCGGCCGCGATGGTGCCGTGCTTCTGTGTCTCGAACGCATAGGGAGTGAACACCAGCGGCGCCGGCGCCCCACTGGCCAGCGCGGGCGACGCGCCAGCAAGGGCGAGGCACAGCGCCGCCCACCGTGTGATCCGCAGGTGCCGGCCGGGAAGAAGAGAACGGAACAGGGACAGCGGGACGTTGGACATGACGGCCTCCGGTTGGGCGATAAGGGAATCGAGCGGCGAGTGACAGCGCGTGCACCACGCCTGCAGCATCGCCGTCCCCACGGCGGCCGAGGATGGCCCGTCCGCCGAACAGCTCCAGACGGGGGTCCAGCAGCTCCATGCAACCGATACGATGGGCCCATGCAGATCCCACGCACCCTGGCCGCCCTCGCCGTCCTGCTCATCGCAATCGCCGCGTGGCTGCTGTTGGTCGCGCCCGCACCGGGGGTGCGCTACTACGAAGCCCAGGAGATGGCGCTCGCTACGCTGGGGGCGGATGGCGCACTGCCCACCGCGCCGCCGAAGACACTGGCCTGGCAACCGGCCAACCAACGCGAACTGGTGCAGTGGCGCGGTCCTTACTGGCTGCGCTGGCGCCTGCCCGCGCCGGCAAACCAGGACGCGGCCGACCGCGCACTGCGCGTCTCGGTGCGCGCCGCCAGCCGGCCCTTCTGGAACGGCCAGCCGTTGGCCGCCAACGGCATCGTCGGCCGAAACGCAGACGAAGAGCAGCCGGGACAGGTGGACATCATCCGTGTGCTGCCGCCCTCCTCGCGCAGCGGCACCGATGAGGTGGTGCTGCTCGCCTCCAGCCATCATCAGTGGCTCAAGCCGCGCGGTGCGGATGCCTTCGTTGCGGTCGGGCCAGCCGCCTCGATCTACGGCCACGGCATCGGAGCGTGGTTGATCGCCGCCCTCGCCACCGGTGCACTCGGCGCGGCGTGCCTGTACTTCCTCGCCGCACAGCGCGGCCGACCACGGGTGCCGGGTGCGCGCCTGTTGCTGGCGCTGGGTGTGGTCGGCCTTGCGCTACCCGTTGTCGAAGCATGGCGGCCGCTGGTCGGGTATGCCTACCCGTGGCACGGCCCGCGACTGCTCATGCTGCTTCTGCTGCACCTCGCCGCAGCGATCCTACTGCCGGCTTACCTCGCGCGTCGTTTCGGCGTCGCGGTGCCGAAGACAGCCCGCATGGCCTATCTCGCCACCCTGCTGGCGCTGGCCGCCTTCGTGCCCAGCTTCGACGGCCGCGGTGCCGCACTGCTGCTGCTCAGCCTGCTGACCTCCGCCTGCGTGCTGCTGCGCGCCCGCGGCGAACCGGACGAACGCTGGCCGATCCTCACATTGGTCGTGGCAGGCGCGCTGGCCGTCCCCTTCGCCGGCGGCATCTTCCTCGATGGCCCCTACTTTCTGTTCCTGGCCGTGCTGATGGGCTTCCTGCTGATCCGCCACGCCGCGCAACTGCGTAGGCTGGACCACCACAACGCGCAGCTGCGCGAAGAGCGCGCCCGCCTCTCGCTGCAGCTGCTGCAGCGAGGGATTCACCCGCATTGGCTGATGAACACCCTCACCGGGCTGCAGGAACTGATCGAACAGGCACCGATGCGCGCCAGCCGCCTGGTCGAATCGCTGGCCGAGCAGTTCGACCGCCTGCGCGAGAGCAGCACCCGCCCCAGCGTGCCGCTGGAGGAAGAGCTGGCGCTGTGCCGCAACCACCTGGACATCGTCGGGCTCGCGCTGGATCGCCACATCGGTCTTGAGGTCGAGGGCGAACACACGGGCCTGTGGCTGCCACCCGGCGTGCTGCATGCACAGGTCGAGAATGCCCTCACCCATGCGGGGGCGGTGGCGTGCGCCGGGCATCCGTTCCGCCTGCGTGTTCAACGCGAGGACGACCGATGGATATTGGAGCTTCGTAGCGCACGCGGAACCGCCCCGCATCGCGGGCAAGGCACGGGCACGCGCTACATTGAGGCAAGCTTGGCCGCCACCTGGCCGGAGGGCTGGCACTTTGAGCAGGGCGCCGATGGCAACGACTGGTACGGCCGCATGGAGCTGACATGCGCATCCTGATCGTCGAGGATGAACTGCTGGTCCGCCAGAGGCTGCTGCGGATGTGCACCGAACTGGCTGGCAGCCGCGCCCGATTCGATGCCGTGGCCGACCTGGACGCCGCGGGTGACCGGCTGCAGCGCAGCGTGTATGACGGCCTGCTGCTGGATTTGAATCTGGGTGGGGAGGATGGTTTCGACCTGCTGAAGCGCGTGGTGGCTGGCCGATACCACTGCGTGGTGGTCTCCGCGCATCGGGAGCGGGCGCTGCAGGCGTTTGAGCATGGGGTGCTGGATTTCGTGCCGAAGCCCTTCTCACGCGAACGGCTGGGGCAGGCGCTGGAGCGACTGCTGGATGTCGGGCGGTATCGGTCTGGCGCCGCGCGTTACCTGGGCGTCTGGCATGCACAGGGGACGGCGATGGTGGAACTCGCGGATGTTCTGTGGATTCGCGCTGATGGGGATTACAGCGAGGTGCGCATGCGTGATGGGCGCAGTGAACTGCATGACAAATCGCTGGCGAGTCTTACTGCCGTGCTGCCGCCGGACTTTGTGCGCTGCCACCGGTCGTATATGGTCAATCTGAAGCATGTGCGGACGCTGCACGCGGCTTCGGGGAGCCGGTATTGGTTGATGTTGAATGATGGGGCTGAGGTGCCGGTGGGGCGGGCGTTTGTTGAAGAGATTCGTAGGGACATCGGGTCGACTGGTTGAATCCCAGTCCAGAACCGGCATGTAAAACACAAGCACTGTTTGCCCGTGGGACGCTGGTTTCACTTCATGCACCAGTGACCGGCAAGGCTACGGCGCGAATGCAACTTCCCACTTGCCGTACGGCGTCAGCCCGAGCGACTGTGCAAGCGCATTCGATGCGACGTTGTCACACTGGCAATTGTACTGCGCCTCATATCCACGGCTCTCAGCATGATCAACCATGGCTCGCACCAACGACGGTGAGGCTCGGGTTTGTGACGAGACTGACGCTGTCCGGATCTGCCATGTTCTTGGTATCAGCACGATTGACGCGCCGCCGCTTCCGCCGTCAACCCGTTTGGACAGGAGCGCTGCTGCGAAAGCGCTCCCGGTAGTCGCCGGGTGCCACGCCGAGCACACGAAGGAAGGCACGACGCAGGGTCTGTTCGTCTGACAGCCCCGTCAGCGCCGCAACCCGCTTGATCGGCAATGTGCCGGACTCGAGCAGGCGCCGTGCGGCTTCCAGCCTCAACATTTCCACTGCCTTGGCAGGCGTGACGCCACATCTGCTGCGGTAGACACGGGCGAAAGTGCGCGGCGACATGTTCATCCAGTCAGCCAGCACCTCCACGCGCAGATCCTCGTGCAGGTGAGCCGCCATCCAGCCGTGAAGCTCGGCGAAATCGCCACCGGTGCTGGACTGCGCCGACAGCGGCGCACTGAATTGCGACTGCCCGCCCGAACGCTTGACGAACACGACCAGCTGTCGCGCCACGTCGATGGCGAGCCGGTGTCCGTGATCATCCTCGATCAACGCAAGCGTCAGATCGATGCCTGCGGTGACACCTGCCGAGGACCACACATTGCCATCCCGCACGAAGATCCGGTCAGCATCCACGTGTACGCCGGGGTACAGGCTCGATAGCCGCGTTGCCCAGTCCCAGTGCGTTGCCGCGCGCCGCCCCTCCAACTGCCCTGCGGCGGCCAACAGGAACGCGCCCGTGCAGATCGAGCACAACCTCCTCACTGTCTGGCCCCGCGCTGCCACCCACGTCACCAGTGCTGCGGATGCCTCGTACACGTCACCGCGGCAGCCACCTGGCGCCATCAACGTATCGATCGCGACGTCCTCCAGGCTGGCCAGTGCCTTCGACATCACCTGCAGCCCGGCGCTGGTGGCCACCAGACCGCCATGTTCGGATACGACGGTAATCTCATAGCGCAGCCTGCCCTCGGCCAGCGGCCTGCACTGATTGGCCGTGTGCAGCGCCTGGAGCGGCCCGGTGAGATCAAGCACGTTCATGTTCTCGTGGGCGAGCAGTACAACGTGACGCGTTGCGGATGGGTCGGACATGGGGCCCTGTGCGTTCAACGCGGAAAGTCGGGGTACTCGAACGCCAGCGCGACGCCCGTGGCCGTTGCGCGGCCATATCGATGCATGATGCCATCGAGTGCAGCATCCAGTGCCATCACTGGCACCAGGTCGGCGGCAATCACCAACGGGGCGTCACTGTCAGTCATGCGCTGGCGATCAGGCAGGATGCGCAGTCCGTGGCGTGTCACAAAGGGTTCGCCAGTGATGGACACAAGATAGGCTTGGCTGCGGCCGGTGGTCGAGTACGCATCGATGGTCAACGCGAGCGCGCCCTCATCGATTCCCGGTACCCCCATCACATCGATCTGATCGCGGCCGTGCAGCCATCGATTGGTGTAAAGCACTTTTGCCAGCGGCACCGCCGTTGTGCCCAACCGGGGGGAAAAGGCATCGCTGTCATGCTCCGCCGACCACGCCATGACGCCCACCGCCCGGGCAACGTGCTGGGCCTGCTCACGCCCGCTGATGGCCTCCACGAGCGCGATGGACGCGGGGATGGCAGCGCTTACGCCCGCGGTCGACACCCAGTTTCCATCGGCAACATACCGTCGATTCGGCAACCAGCGTATCCCGGGGTACTGCTTTCCCCGCGTCGCAGCGGTCGACCAATGCGCTGTGGCGCGCCGCCCATCGAACGTCCCCATCTGCGCGGCGACAAGGGCACCGTTGCAGATGGTGACGATCGTCGCCCCTTGGCCGGACTGCCGCTTCAGCCACGCGATGAGGCGCGGCGTGGCGGCCTGCGCGGGCACGATGATGTAGTCGGCCCCCTCTGGATGGATCGCATCGAACTGCGACACCGTCGTGTCCGTCGCGATCCGGAACCCTGGCCGCCCGAGATCGGTAAATGTGGACAGCGGCCCCGGGTCGAGCGTCACCGCGGACACATCGAGGGTGCCGGCACGGGACAGGATCGCGAACGGCACCAGGAAGTCGCTGACCTCCACGCCGATGTTTTCCCCCACTACCGCGATCACGGCCCGGGCGCGGCCGGGCCGTGGACGATAGGCGGGGATCACCGACTCCTGGGTGGAAGAGGCACTCGGCGCTTGCTCGGCGGGTCGCGTCGTTCTGGCTGGCGGCCCTGCACATCCGGCCAGCACCACAGATACAGCCCACGCGGCATACAGAATGCGTCCAGGGAAAGTGCGAGGTGCCATGGTGCTGCCATAGGTAAGTGATGTGCGTGCATTCTTTGCTCCCTCCGCCACGGCAACAATGTCGCGGTTGCGTCATTTCCTGCCATGACCCTGTCCTTCCGGTTGAGGAGAAACCGCCAGCTACGCTTCGATGCCTGCCGCGAAGTCCGCCTTGAGCAGGTCCGGCTCACGCGCAGCGTGGGTGCACAGCGCTGAGATAGTGAAGCTTTGGCGCCGTGACATCCGCAGCAGGGCCAAGCAGCGCAGGTGACCACCAACCTTCCTTCCTGCTCATGCAGGCCGAGGGACAGCGGTGGAGCGCGATCTCCTCACTGGCCAACATCCATTGCGATCCGTCGGGTCATCGAGCGGATCTTCCCGCTCCTGCAGACCGAGGTCGCCTTGGCCCAGGTGCTCTTTGCGAAATCTCCGTGCACGTCTGCTCCTGACCAGGAGCGGACTCCGAACACTGTCAGCACATCTGTGAATGCAGAGCTGACGGGCCCACGTGTCCGTCCAGCCAGGCTCACTGCTACTTGATCTTCAGCTCCGGCAGAAGAGGGTCAACATCAACCAGCTCCAGGGACTTGACCATGTGCAGCGTCCCGTTCTTGTACTTGAGGAAGTGCGGGCTCTTCAGATGCTGCTCGTAAGCCTCACGACTCGCATAGATTTCAAGGATCGTCAGCCGAGTAGGATCTTCCTTGTCAAAAACCGCATACAACGACAGCACGCCTGGCTCAAGCGCCATTGAGGCGCGAACTTCTTCCGCCAACTCGTCTCGATAGGCGGGCAGATGGTCTGCATCAACGGTGATCTTTGATAGTCGTGTCATCTGTGCCTCCTCCGCTCCAACACGGAAGGAGCACGCCAACATACTGAACAACGTGGCCATGATGATCTTGTTCACTTGGTTCTCCCGGGTGCGCATGACAGTAAAGAAGTCTTTCGCGTAGGCATCATTCTTTCCGCACTTCCAGCTGAGTTTGAATGCCGACGCGAACACGTTCCGCGGCCTCCACGCCGACGTGCGCTTCGAGCACATCAGCCAGCTGGTACAAATGCTCTGGCCGCAGTCCGATGTTCATGCTCATGCCTATGTGAGACTGCAACTGAGGACCCACCCCGGACATCGCCGCCAGCATGCTGACCGTGGCCAATTCACGGCTCTGCCAATCCAGGTTGTCGCGCTCGAAGATGTCGCCAAACAGGTGCGTACGCAGATAGTCGTTTGCCTGCGGTGCGAAATCGAACAATGGCCCTGAGACCGGACCACCAGCCAGCTTGGTCTGATTCGCGGTGCCTGCAGCGAGCAACGCGTCGCCCTTGGGGATCGGCTTGGCAGGTTCGCGGCCAGCTTCATCCTGGATGCCCCTCTGCCTGCGCGCCTCCGCCACCTTCATCAGTCCGGTCAACGCGTTCAGGCTGCGCGGAAAGCCCGCATAGGCGTAAACCTGGACGAGGATTTCTCGCGCTTCGGCAAGACTCAGCCTCGCGTCCAAGCCTTGATTCAGCGCCTCCCGAAGGCTATCCATGTTGCCGGCAGCTGCGGAGGCGCTGATCGGAATGATGGCTTGCTGGCGGGAATCCAGTTCGGTGGTAGAACCCCCGTCTGAGTTGACGTTCATAGCTTCCCCTTCGTGTGCGAAAGGCGGCATTGAGCGGATCGATGCGGACCGTGCCCGTAAACCAGTCCGTCGATCCTTTGGTGGACGCTTGGGCGCCATGGCGGTTGATTTCCATGTAGCTCACCCATTTGTGGTGTGGTTGGGCATGCAACCAACGGCTAGTCGGACTCAATCCGAACCGCGAGCGGACCGTCCGTGCGAAGGACCTGCAGTCCTCCTTCAATTCGACCCAGTCGGATCAAACCCTTCGAGTACGCAAATGGCCTGTGGAAAATCGCCAGATTTCCCCACGGCGCATAAAAGGCGATGTCGCCCGCCGCCGGCGTGAATCCCTCCGGCTCACCCGCCACACTGAGACGGCGCGGAAGCTGCGCGATTTTCTCGTTCGCGGCGTAGTCCTCAAGCTGCAGCGTCAGCGGCAACTGGGCGATGAACTCGCGCGCCGGGATACTGTCTTCCATGGTGGCCGACAGCACCTGATCGTTGATGATCAGTCGAATCTTCATGGAATGAACTTCCGGGTTTGACTCTACCTTCCTGGCTGCAATGGCGTGATGAGCGGGCTCGGCAGAGCATGCCGCTGTTCCCCCGAATGCAAGCAGGAGGCAAAGTAGCTTTCCTGTGAACGACGTAACGCGCCTCATCAGCCCCGTGCCTCCACAGCGACCACCGGCCCGGGCGTGGTCGCCCGGTCGGACGCCGTGGCATAAGCGAGCAGCGCGGCGCACAGCAACAGGCCAGCACTGGCCAGGAACGTACTGGCAAAGCCGAGACTGTCAAACAGCAGTCCGCCCACGGTCGAGCCAAGTGCGATGGAGCACTGCACCACCGCCACCATCAGCCCGCCGCCGGCCTCTGCGTTGTTGGTGAAAGTGCGGGCCAGCCAGCTCCACCAGCCCACCGGCGCGGCCGTTGCCAGCAGGCCCCATGCCGAGAGCAGTGCGGCGGTCGGCCAAAGCTGGTGCCCCAGTGGAACCAAGGCCACAGCAATGAGCGCCATCAAGGCTGGAATGGTCACCAGCGTTCGGTAAAGCCCACGCCTGATGAACGCGCCAATGACGAGCGTGCCCACGAAGCCACTTATGCCGATGGCCAGCAGCACCAGTGGTACAGCAGACGCTCCTGCACTGGTCACCCGCTCCAGGAACGGCCGCACGTAGGTGAACAGGGCAAATTGCCCCATGAAGAAGGCACCGCAGGCAAGCATGCCAAGTGCCACCACACGCCGCCGGAACAGCGCGACCAAGCCGCCTTGTGACTGCCCGCTCTCCGCGGGCATGGAGGGCAGACAAACCCACTGCCATGCGAGAGCTATGGCAGCCACCGGCAGAAGGCGCAAGAAAGCGCCGCGCCATCCGATCATGCCGCCCAGGTAGCTGCCCAATGGCGCCGCAACTACCGTTGCAAGCGCGTTGCCGCTGTTGAATATTGCCAAGGCTCGCGGAATCTTCGCAGCCGGAACCAGCCGCATTGCCGTTGCGGCAGACAGTGACCAGAACCCACCGATCACCACGCCGATCAGTGCACGCCCCATCATGTAGACCGGATAGTTCGGAGCCAGGGCCACCACCACACCCGACACTGCCATCAATGCGGTGAGGATCAGCAGCAACGTTCGTCGATTCATGTTGCCCGCCAACCGGGAGATCAACAGGCTGGTCAGCACCGCAAAGGCTCCCGAAATGGCAATGCCGTACCCGGCAAGCCCTTCGGTCACGCCCAGATCTGCCGCCAAGGGAGTAAGCAGGCTCACCGGCATGAATTCCGAGGCTATCAACGCGAAGACGCACAACGTCATCGCGAGCACGCCCCCCCAGTTGGCGCGATCTGCAATCGCGTGTGTGCGGCTCATTTCCCGGCCAGGCCGCGCTGGAAGAACGTCGTCAGTTTCTCGAAGGGAATCAGGTTGGCGCGGTCATACAGGTCCACGTGACCCGCACCCTTCACCCAGTAGAGTTCCTTCGGTTGGCCGGCCCTTTGGTATGCGTCTTCGCTGAACTCGCGTGAATGTGCGGCGTCGCCGGAGACGAACAGCATCGGCCGGGGTGAGATGGTCTCGATGTCATTGAAGGGATAGAAGTTCATGAATTTGACCAAGCTGCTGAAGAGCGGCTGGGTCGTCAGCTCTGCCGTATCGCCCTTTGGCGTGTAGGCGCCGCGCGGGGTACGGTAGAAGTCGAAAAACTCGCGTTGGATGGCAGGGGTGTCAGCATCGAGTTTGTTCACCGTGCCTGGCACGTACACTGCCGCCCCGCCCTTGAACTCTGCCAGGCGCTGGCCCGTTGCGGACTGGATCATCGTCTTGCGCTGCTCCAGCGATTGCCCGTTGTTCAGCCCCTGCCGTGCCGCCGCACCCATGTCGTACATGCTCACCGTAGCAATGGCCTTGATGCGCGGGTCGATCTTGGCGGCGCTGATCACAAAGCTGCCGCTGCCACAGATGCCCAGGCCGCCAATCCGATCCGGGTCCACATAGGCCTGCGTACTCAGGAAGTCGACAGCCGCACTGATGTCGTCTGAATAGATTTCCGGCGCCACCATGTGCCGCGGGGCGCCGCCGCTCTCTCCCCAGAAGGAAAGATCGATCGCCAGCGTAACGAAGCCCTGTTCGGCCAGCTTCTGCGCGTAGAGCTGCGAGCTCTGCTCCTTCACCGCGCCCATCGGGTGGCCAACCACCACGGCGGGCGCGCGGCCGCCGCGAGGCAAGCCATGAGGGCGGTACAGCGTGCCTACCACTTCCATCTGGTACTGGTTGTGGAAGCTGACGCGCTCACCCGTGACCGTGGGGCTGCGGTAGAAGTTGTCTGCCCCGGCCGGACGGGCTGCCCCAGGCGTTTCGGCAGCCATGGCGGGAAGCGGAAGTACGTAGCTGGCAAGCAGCGCCAGCAGCAACGTGGTCGGTTTCATGCGAGTGCGGCCTCGGTTGGGGGGACTGAGGTCGCCACGATAGGCTCCGCCCGCTACTGCGATAAGCCGGCTGAAAGTTGATGCATTGTTGAGTTGAGCTCACAATTGGTCCATGAGCGCCGTGAAGACCAATGATCTGCAAGCCTTTCTGGTGGTGGCCCAGGAGCAGAGCTTCACCAAGGCCGCCGTTCGCCTTGGGGTGACGCCCTCTGCGCTGAGCCATTCGATGCGGTTGCTGGAAGAGCGCCTGGGCATTCGCCTGCTGGCCCGCACCACCCGCAACGTTTCCCCCACTGAAGCCGGCGAGCGCCTTATGCGCTCCATCGCACCGCACTTCGAGGCTATCGGTGCCAGCGTGGAAGCATTGGGGGACCTGCGCGACCGGCCGGCGGGAACGCTACGGATCTCCTGCACGGATGATTCGATGGATGGACCGCCCAGAGTTTCATAGACACTCATCGGCCGCTTTGCGCGTAGCGCCTTTCGAACTCTACCGGTGAGACGTCGCCGGCGGAACCATGGCGACGCACCGGGTTGTAGAACATCTCGATGTAGT
>Ga0208898_1000069_pt1 | contig 131298 bp, 155 predicted proteins | sample VirMetDEL_Mar_4_FD_184513 | JGI IMG/M metagenome (GOLD analysis project Ga0208898, IMG submission 184513) | Aqueous microbial communities from the Delaware River and Bay under freshwater to marine salinity gradient to study organic matter... | ecosystem: Environmental > Aquatic > Marine >...
TTAATTTGAGGAGATTATTTTCGTCAAGCGGATAGGTACTACCGTCCTTGGAAATCATATTGATCGTAGTTTTACCTATTAGCTGTCCTCCCCCATTAGGTCCGCTCCAGATCTCAACATCCAAACTAGAGAAAAGGACATATAAATATGGATAATTTGCATTTATTGATTGCCCGACTGCGGGACTTAATGCCTGCCCAGTATAAGGGGTTCCTCCTGTTATTTTAAGGTTTATCCCAGCATCTTCGGGGATTGACCATTCCATGATATATGGATTATCTCCATCGCCACTAGAAATTACCGAATTCCTGCAGCCAGCAATACCAAATATTGCTAAAAATAAAAATATTGTTTTTCTCATCGTATATTATTTTTTTGTTATCTACTATATACCAAAAACCCACATCAGAAATGATGTGGGTTTTAAAAGGGTTAATTGGTTTATTTCTGATTTTTTTTTATGTCCTAGTTTTGTCCGGTTGGAATTGGCGTTCCCACTGGATATGGTGATCCTTCCTTAGCTGCTGTAACTGAAGTTTGTCCGTCTTTAGTTGAGTGTGGACGACGTAATGGAACTGCCATATGATTAAGAGGTCCATAACACCTAGATAGAATGATTCCGTTATCAAGAGTATCTATTATTTCGCAAGGCATTTGGAACATGTCACTTTCGCTAGTGCTGGGAGAACTTAGATCTATTACGAATGATCTATTTACTGGTGGCATTAATTCCCATTCTTCAGTTTCTGGATTAAATTGAGGAATTGTGTCGGATGAGGAAAAGTACCAAAATAGTGACCACACTGTGGAATCCGTACCGTCTGGGGTCTGGAAATTGTCCCTTGCATTGAAATCCCCTAAAGAACCGCTCCCGTTCATCGCCAGACTGGAGATTGATGGACCCACTAACACTGGACAGATTGAGCAACCCTCATCAAATTCTTTACCTTGTATTATTACCTTCTTCCCCGTGGGGACCGCACTCGAAGCTCCACAAAATGCAAATGCACCCTGGTGGATTCTTAATATTTTTTCTGCCTTACGATCCACTTGACAGCCAAGCATTAGTATCGATATTGATAATATAAATAGTTTTTTCATTTTTTGCTTTTTTTTTATGGGTGTAATGAAGAGTGCATTTGGACAATTTCCCACCTCATTTTTAAAAGATTCCTTTTAAATACCATTGAATATCTTGCTTTAACTGTGGTATCGGAGTCATCGTTTATTGAGAAATTCCAATCCCCAGCAACTGCTAATCTACCGGTTCCTAGATTTCTAGTGTTTGAAGATACTATTTCTCCAACCGGGTTTTGTGGAAGGAAAGTGTCTACAAAATATTTGGCTATATTACCCCGTCCCTCATAGATGTTGCTAGATAGGGTCGGTAGTAAAATTGCATCCTTGCTAAATAGGGATGCCATCTTGTTTTCACTTCCTTCTAATAGGCTATCCAGGAAATTCTGGACCAATTCTTCTCCTTTTCTCATTTTTTGTAATTATTTTTATCTACTATATACCAAAAACCCCTACGTTTCCGCAAGGGTTTTTATAAATGGAGTGATTGGTTTGTTTCTTAATCTTTTTTCTTCTTAAGATTAGCTTTGGCTTGCTGGTAAAGAGCTTTGTCTGCCACATATATTACATATCTAGCATATATCTAGGCCATTGAAATTTCTTTCTTCGTTTATACTAATGTGTTTATTAATGATGTTATCAATAGTGGGAAAAAGGGTTTTAGGAATTTGACCTCTTGTTAGTAAGGTGTGTATTCTAGGTTTAACTGATCTACTGGTCCATTTATGGATAGTGCTTCCTCTTCCACCAAAACCAAATTCTCGATTCACCTCAGATAGCAATGCTCCATTATTTAACCTTTCTGTGGCGTAATTAGTTATCATATCTTGAATTTCATCTACACAGCTCTGTAAAAGTTTATTGGCTTCCTCACCACTTTCAAGGTTAGCTAATTGGTCCGGAAACCAATTTGGGGTAGATTGATTATTTCTAAAATCAGATCCTTTTGCTAGAACCTTACCAGAATTACCGAAGCATTTAGCTTTAAGCAAAACCAACACGAGATCTTCCGGGGTAGGTTGGATATATTTTTCTGGAATTTTTTGGGAATGTATTTTTCTCTTGCTATTATTATTTACGATTGAGTTTGTTATTTCTTGCTGTAGTGAAGCAGGTAGATCCAACTTTCCCCCATATGATTTTCTTTTTGTTGAAAAGAAAAAATGTCTTATATCTGATATTAAAAAATTTTCTCCAGATTTAATTGAATTTTTATTATACTCAAAAACAATACCATCCCACTTTTCCTGGTCGAAACTTTCACCCAGAAGACCATTCTTTCTAAGCACTGAATAGTGAAATCTTAGGCCGTGTGCTCTTGAATTGTAAATATCTATTGCAATTCCCCTTGCTTCCTGCAAGCATTTAAAAGTAAAATCGTATTCAGGATAAGATTTTACAAAACATCCTCCGTGAGGAATAAGGACTTTGTTGGATAATTTTTTTTGTATCTTATTAAGTCTATAAGCTTCAGTAGCTACCTCCCCGGTTAATAAAAATCCTCTAACTAAAAGATCAATAAAATTCTTCTTCCCCGAGTAATCCTTAGGCTGTTTGGAAATTAGAACAAAATCTTGCGTTCCTCTTTTACCCAAATCGTTTTGTACCTTCGAAATCTCGCAAGTCAACCAGTCACCCATATTTTCAACTACCGAGAATGGCTTAGTTATTCCCCCTCCTATATCAAATGTTTCCCTCTCGTGTTCTTCGGGTATCTCTATTTTTTTATTCCACAGGTAAGGACTACTCAAAGATATTGTTTTGAAAAACTTACCAAACTCGGACCAAATTGAATGTATTATGTTTGGAATAGGTTCATTCCCTTCCTCTACTAATTTGTAAAAAGAAGAAATGATATCATTTGAGATTTCGTTTTTCCAAGAGTTGTAGGCAGAAAAAATATTCCTCTCTGAGGATGTACGAATCATGGCTAATTTTAGACCTTCTACCCAGAGATCAAACTGCTCATCTGTTAATTCGTCTATCCCCTCAATAGATATAGTGGCTCTTCCCCGTGATCTTTGCATTGATCTAGTTTCTTTCAGTTTAACCTCAAGCTGTGCAGTAGAATCCCCTCTTTCCCCAAAAACCTCATTAAGAAGAGTTGCTATCATTGCAAACTTTTCGTCGACTTCTTCATAAATCCAATTACCCGATTTCGGTAGTTGGATAAGACTAAATGGAAGTATTATAACCGGATTTTTATTTGGGTTATTTGAAGCGCGCAATGCGTTTTGTATAATGTCAACCTTAGAGAATCTTGGATCTAGAAAGGCAACAGAATCAAGTGATTTAATTGTAACCCCTTCGCCAAAAACCCTACAGTTTATCAAAATTGCATATTCGCTTTTTTCAACCCTTCTAATTTCAGATTTTCTATATTTCGAAGGATCATCCCCGGTAATAGCAGTTATATAGATTTTGTCAGCTATTTCGGAATCCATGAACCCAGTTCTTCCAAGGTACCTTTCTAGTAGATGTTGGAATGCAATAGATGTTGAGTTTGTTGATGAATAAACTATTACTTTTTTTATCTTTCCCTCATTCAGGAGTTTAGCTATTTGGAAAGCTACGGCCTGGTGTCGGGTCTTTATTTTTTCTTTTACCCCGTTCTCATCTTCACTAATAACAAGTTCCAATGAAACTTCATTATTGATCGATGATTCTGCTCCATCTATTCCACAAATCACAAGACCTGGTAACAATCCTAGATCCTGTGCCTCCGAAATGGTAAGAGTAAATGACCTCTTCCCGAAAACCCTCTCGTTTTCCATACCAAATAGCCCGGTTACCCCATTATCATCCAAATATTCTACAACCTTGTCTTGGAGTTGTGGGAGTTCCTTTGGAGTAGCTGTTGCAAAAATTCTTTTGCGGATCTTTAAATGGTCGAGGTCGAATAAAAGCTGAGTCCATTTTTTAACAGAGTTCCTATACTTTGAATTTTCTGATGTCTCTATAAGCCCAGTTAATCTGTGACATTCATCATAAAAGCATGAAGAAAACTCAAGGGGTTCTCCTTTTGCTTTAAGGTAAAGGCCTGCAACTTCTTCCAGTTTGGGTATACTTTGGTATGTACAAGAGACGAAGAATTTGGTTCTCTCCTTCTCTTTTTTTAAAATCCAGTTAAGTATGTTTATTGGTGAATTAATCTCTTCGACCAACGGAGACGGGTGCTTTCTGTCCTTACCTATAATTAAAATTCCTCCCAGAGGAGTTTTGTACTCTCGGTGGTATTGGTAGTGAAGATATTCTTCTGCCTGTTGGGTTTTTAAGTCATTGGTCGGGACTAGAATAAGGTGGCCTAATTTACTTTGGTTGTTTTGAAGGTCGAGAACATGAAGCTCGTTTTGAATCTCGCATCCTATTAGGGTCTTTCCAGTTCTGGGTGGAAGTGTGTAATGAACCCTATCAAATTCCTCCAATACTTTGAGTGACTCATAAGTTCCGTCTTTCTGTGGGCTCCGAAGATCCCATTTTTCAAAATTAACCTTACGCTTACCCTTTCTTTTGCCTTCCAAGAAGAAAGCAAAATCAACAAAAAGGTTTTTACCGGTTAGCTTTTTATAGGAGGTAATTAATTCTTGAATATCATTTCTTAGCAACCAGGTGAAATCGTTCTCATATTCTTCCTTAAGGTTTCTGGAAAGTTCTTCCGCTGTACTTAATACAAAGTTAGATGCTATTTTACTTCCGTGATTTGCTTTCTGCTTAAATGCTTGCATCCCGAAAGTACTAATCTCCTCAAGGGAAAGGGTAGATTTGCTACGATATTTGTCCTGTACGAAAGCTATTTCACCGTTCTTGTAAATTATAATTTTGTCGGTACCTATATCCTTCTCAGACATCCCTAGCATTTTAGTGAATTTGTGTGCATCTGGATCGTTCAGCTTGTAAACTCCAGCAACAAGGGATTCAAAGTAGGGGTGGTTGGTAAAGATAAACATACTGAAATAGTCCTCAAAGAAACTACCCTTCTGTGAGCTATCAAGAGTTTTTATACTGTTCATCAATTGACCAACAGTTTTGATGGATCCCTTCTTTGCCCTTTTTATAAATCTTTTAATCTCTTTTTCCAAGGTTCTTTGTTTTAATAAAGCTAATATAGCCCTAAGCCCCGAGGTAAAAAAAAGAAACTAGAACTTTTTAGAAGGGCCTATAATTCTTTGAGGCCAAGAGCCATACAATTCAAAATCATATAAAGCACGGACAACAACTGTAGATTTACCTAGGCCCTGTTTATTAAGCGACAGTTCTATGAACTTATCTTTGGCTTCTACAAGGGTAAATGATTCTGTATAAATGTGCTCCTCAAGATATTTGATAAAATCAGAAAGACCTGGAATTGTAGCAACACCTTCTAGGTGAAGATAGACTTTCAAGTTAGATGAGAATGTTGAGTTGTCTGATTCTAGGAGTGACTCCATACGGGATCTCAGTGCAGGGTCCTGTATCTTTTCAATCTCAGCTTTCCTTTTTTCTAATCTCTCAGCTGAATCTATTTTGTACTTTCCTCTTTTCTTTCCAGTTCTTCTTTGATTATACTCTTGGAACTTGTCTGAGTTTTTGATCCCTTCAGAAAGGTTCTTTAGGTAATTTTCATCCTGATAAATCGATTTGTCCATAAGTTTCATTCCATTCACAACTTTTTGAATTCTTTCATTCCTTTCTTGTACTGTTTCTTTTGAATAAAATTCTCTCCTCGCTTCCATAACAGCTTTGGATGCTTTTAAGGAAGCCTCTGAAATTTTTTCTCTGATTACATCAATCTCCGGATGGTTGGTAAGAGTATTCCCTCCCCAATACCCGTCGGATATATTATAGCCGATGTCCCGGTGGTTTGCCTTAAATTTTTTTATGAAGTATCCCTCCTTTTGTTTAAGTACGTCAAGAGTTGGACATCTTTGCAATATTTCTTTGGAAAAGTTCTCTCTCCCGTATTTTTCGATTGCTCTATTTAAAAGAACCCCGGACCCTAAATATTCAGGATCACCATTACCTTCATTTTTGGTGTCAGAACCTATATAGATTTTTTGGTTGACCAGATTTTTGGTCAAATAAATAACCCCGACCATAGAATTCGTTTTCTTCTATATATCGGGGTTGAAAGAGTTAATTGGTTTGTTTCCTAATCTTTTTTCTTCTTAAGATTAGCTTTAGCTTGCTTATAAAGAGCTTTGTCTGACATCTCTGTAGTTCTGCCTCCAGTAATGAAGGAATTCACACGCGCAAATGCCCACTGCTGGGGCGTTGTTCCTGGAACGTGTCCGGTTTTCCAAGCTGCATAACCTCTGTCCCAAACCTTTTTGAGAATACCTAGTGGGAATCTTGACTTGTCTGACTTTTTCTTGAGTGCTTTGTAGACTGGGCTGTCCTTACTCATCTTTGAAGACTCCATTACTTCTTCTGTTGGAATCTCTTCTTCAAGGATGATTTCTTCAAACAGATCTACTACCTGTCTGTATTCTTCGTAAGTCATGACTAGATCTAAATCGACCTCCTCAGACTCTCCGAACATTTCTTTATACTTCTTGGTGTATTTGCTAGGCTTAGTTTTTACTGGCTTTCCTTTGCCAGCTTTTCTAGACTTATAATCAGCATCCCACGGGCCGTAAGCTGAAGAATCATCATCAGCCTTGTCCTTATGCTTTTTGATCTCCCTCTTCATAACACGAGGGTTTTTGCTTAGATATTTCTTTGGAAGCTTCATACTTCCTATATATCAATTTATTTTAGGGTAACTATATGAGCAGGCTTAAGATCTCTAAGAACAATGTCTCCCTTGCAGGAATCCAAGCAAATGGTTTTTCCTTGGTAGCTTAAAGCAGAAATAGTAATTGAATCTTTGTCAGTTTCAATGTGGAAGAACCCATTGATGTCGGTGTATGTCTTAGAATCTCCAGATGCTACCTCAGCGAAAGATATTGCATCGCCATTTTGGTCAACGACTCTCGAGGTCACTTGATTGCTGAAAGTGACAAACATTGAAATGATAGTTGGAAAGATAATGGATAACATCCTTTAGTTTTTTCTTTGATATATCAAAGATTCCTACCCAAATACCCGGATGTTTTTGTAACCTGACGATTTAATAATATCTCCTCTCCTGTGCCATGAGAAGTCGGTTATCTTTAAATCTTTGCTTTAGTACCAACCTTCCTTTTTCGTCGTAGAATTTCCAAGTTCCGTCCTTTAGTCCGAAAGCAAAATGAAGTCTTTTTTGGACCGATCCATCTTCCCAATATCTAACCCATTCCCCATGTTTTAGACTATCTACAAAAACCCCTTCTTCTATGGTAATATTGGTTGTAGTATCAATCTTTTCGTAATAAACAGTACTTGGATCTATTTCATAGTTCCAGTATCTTTCGACGTGTTGTGAGAATACTTGTGTAGAAATGAGCATTCCCAATATTGCTAAAATGTGCTTCATATTGAGGAATATTTTTAGTTAACGTAAATGTAACGCTAATTTATATATTCCTAACGAATGGAATTGTTCCTGTTTTCAACGTTAAGTTTTCACCTCGTCCTCCCTTTTAGATATCTCTTGTTCCCCTTCTTTCTCGTTAACCACTTCTTCCTTTACCGGTTTTGCTTGGTTCTCTGATAGCACTTTGTATAGGGTTTCTATCTCTTCGAATGTTAGGTTGCTTTTCTTTGAGTTGATGTCGACTGTGCATGCAACCACATTTCCTTCTACGTATCCCAGATCCGAATCTACTCGGTCAAAGCTTCTAGCATAAACACCATTTTCTTCGAATTTTTTACCAGTGTAGTAGCACTTGGGTTCTAATAAAAGCTTTTTGACTGTGTTAAAAGAAAGATCAAATTCTAATTTTCTATCAGCTGCACTTTGGAAAATTTTGATCATCTTTTTTGCTACTTCTAAATCGGTTAGCGTTTCTTTTTTGGGTCTACGCCCAGAAGTTTTTCTTTTTCCTCTCATAAATGTTTTCGAATTATAACTCCTTGACCGAGTTTGTAAATGATTTCCAGGTTTCCATCATTTCTTCCTCAGTTTTTGGATTTGTAACGAAAAGCATTAAATTTCCATCCTCCATGATTTGTGCACACTCAGGCATTTGTTCGGATAGCTTAGCAACTAATTTTCCACTAGGATCATAAACACCGATTGTCCCCATGTGTCCATGACTCATGCCTCTTTCTATAAAGGAGCTACGATTCCATGGAACTTTATATCCCGGATCTTTAACATAGTGTGATTCCCCACTTTCTGGGTCTATAAATTCCATCCCATCTGTGTTGATAGTTTGACATTCCTGAATAAGATCATCATGGATTTGTCCATAGTAACCCTCATTTAAAAAATGTCCACTACAACTAGGTGTGGTTGGCATTCCCATTTCGTGTAATCTCTTTACTGCTTCCCGAATCTCAGGATCAACGGTATCTAAAAAATCTTTTGCATTTGGTACTTGATAGATGCCATTTGATTCTTTAGCATAGTACCATTTACTTTTTTTACCCTTTGGTAATAGCCACTTGTATTTGTGGAAATCCTCGTGGGGTACAAAATCTGGAGAAACCCCGCTATCTTTTAGAAAGACCCTAAGGTCAGCAGCCATTTCTGGTGTGGACTCAAAGATAGAAAACGATTTAATGAATTTCATTATAGTATATACCCATTTTATAAATCCTCTATTTTATCCACGAATCCAGATTCCAAACCAGTTTCTAGTATCTTCTTGGTTAATTTATAAACTGGGTTTTCGCAAAATCTTACATCAGATGTGTAGCATTTATCATAACCAAGCATAAGATTTACATCATTGATTGAAATGATCGGACCGAGATCATTTAACATTAAGTAAAGTGCCATGTGGTCTGCCCAGAAGTAAGTCTTGAATACGTTAATGTATTTTTGTGGAATAATATTAAAGGCATTTCCATTCACCCTCCATGAATGATCCCAGAATTGAAATTCAGATCCCCATATTTCCCTTGCTTCCTCTATGGGATATTTGAAATAGTTTATGTCGGTTTCTGGCCATAACCAATTCATTTTATCAAAATCTATATTCAAATCATGAATAGAAACTTTGAAATGTGTATCTCCCCTCAAAATCACATACAAATCATACTCGGGTAGCTTGTGCTCTAGTTTTTGAAATCTACCTCCACTCCAATAAGATCCAGGACCATGCATATTTCTGTTCTTGATTTTGAAATAGTAGTCCTTAAATATTTCAAAATCTTCGTTGTTAATATCATCATAGTGGAGTTCGACATCGGCGAATTCATTAACAAACTCATAATATTTTTCATGCTTGTTTGTTAAGAATGCTTTATGAATGTTGTATCCCATTTCTCTCAAGGGTAAAAAGATTTTCTCCTCGTGGTTATTGAAGTTATCCCTAATATCCACGGAATATCTATACTCCCCGTCATATGACCTAGAGTTTTCTGAGTAAGCATTCCCGATGTAAATAACAAGACAATCCATCATCTATTTTAGTATAAAAGTGACACTAGTTTCATCCACAAAAAACCCCTGTCTCCACAGGGGCTTTAACACAGTATTTTACTTAAGCAAAGACCAATACTTCTTGAACTTAGAAATCCTATCTTCTAATCCGTGGTATCCTCCGTTTACTCTTCTCGTTACTTTTCTTACAGTCTCCACGCTATCACCCTGGTCACAAGTGGACCAAAGATTGTTGCTATCAAAAAAGAATGCAGCAGACATAAGCGGATATTTTTCCGCCACTAAATCTGGATTTCCCAAGATATCGTCATCAACAAAAGAATCGAATTTGGAGTAATTGTTCTTTCCAGTTAATTGGATATAGCCCCTACCTCTAAATTTCCAACCTTCCCCAGTTTCCTCTTCACCGTTTCCCATTCTGCCGCCATAGACTCTTGAAGCAATTTTTTCAGGCTGTCTTGCGTAAGATTCGTTTAGGTTTCCTGGGAAATATTTGCCAAATATGGATTTGAGTGCCCTAGAGGAGTAGTTTAGATTTTCAGAAACTGCTCTCCAATTTCCGGACTCGTGTCCACATTGTGCTAGAAAGTGTGCAAGCCTCAGGGGTGTTGTTATATTGAATTTCTTGGCAGTGTCTGGGATTTGTGCCAGCACTTCATTTGGGATATGTCCAACGAGCTTTTCTAAAGCAAAATCAGAAGGCGGTATTTCAATGACTTCCGGAGGAAACATAGCCGCCCACGTTTTCTTTCCTATTAGACCATCTGGTTTTAAGCCGTTATCCCTTTGCCATTCTTTTACTTTCTTTTCGGTAATAGCACCAAAAACTCCATCAGCAACCAAACCTAATTTTTCTTGGATTTTTTTTACCTCTGGTCCTCTTGACCCTTTTTTTATAAACATGGATTTTGGTTTTTCGTTTATATATTTCCGGTTCCTGAATTTGCGAGAATTTGGGGGTAATTAACCTAATATCCTTTGATGGAAAGATCGCAGAATTCTACGTCCATGAAGGAGACTTTACTGCAGCAGATGTAGCTACTCTATTTGATGCAACCAAGACAAGATTCGGATATTAAGATCCTAGAATCTTCTCCCCTCTATTCCGATATATAATGCAAAGTAATAATGATCGATGGCCTATCGGATTGTACTCAGACAAGACACAGCTGCAAACTGGACCAAATATAACCCACTCTTATTGAATGGTGAATTTGGATTCGAGGAGGATACAGATAAACTGAAATTAGGGGACGGGGTACACAAATGGAGGGATCTTCCATATTGGACACCAGGACCAACCGGTCCAGCGGGATCTAGTGGTACCTCCGGAACTAGCGGATCCTCTGGGACAAGTGGAACCTCAGGCACAAGTGGAACCTCAGGCACATCGGGAGTTGATGGCACATCAGGAACATCCGGGGTAAACGGAACCTCAGGAACTAGTGGAACTAGTGGTACAAGCGGTTCTTCTGGTACAAGTGGAACCTCAGGCACATCGGGAGTTGATGGCACATCAGGAACATCTGGAATAAACGGAACCTCAGGAACTAGCGGTTCTGCTGGAACTAGTGGTACAAGCGGTTCTTCTGGTACAAGTGGAACCTCAGGAACTAGCGGTTCTGCTGGAACCTCTGGAACAAGTGGATTTACAGGAACCTCGGGAACAAGTGGATTTACAGGAACCTCTGGAACGAGTGGTACTTCTGGTTACACAGGAGCAACTGGACCTCAGGGAGACACTGGAGCAACTGGACCTCAGGGAGACACTGGAGCAACTGGTCCACAAGGTGACTCTGGAGCAACTGGTCCACAAGGTGACTCTGGAGCAACTGGACCTCAGGGAGACACTGGAGCAACTGGTCCACAAGGTGACTCTGGAGCAACTGGACCTCAGGGAGACACAGGATCGACAGGTCCTTCTGGAGCGACGGGGCCACAAGGAGAAACCGGAGCGACGGGGCCACAAGGAGAAACCGGAGCAACAGGTCCACAAGGAGAAACCGGAGCAACCGGTCCACAAGGTATACAAGGACCAACAGGATCTGGTGGATCTCTTGGAGCTTATGGATCCTTCTATGATACTACAACACAAGCAATTGCAGTTGTTAATACAGCTCAAGTCGTTACTATTAATTCTCAATTTGGAGCAAACGGGATTTCCGTACAGAATGGATCTGAGATAACTATAGCAAACGTAGGAACCTACAAGTTTACAGCAGTACTTCAAGTTTCAAATACATCTAATGCAACTCAGTATGCTACATTTTGGTTGAGATTAAACGGTGTTGATTATCCTAATAGTGGAACTAACGTATTACTTCAACCTAGAAAAAGTGCATCTGAACCATATACAGATTTAGTTACGATTGATTACATAGGTACAAGTCAAAGTGCTAATGATTATATTGAAATATGGTGGGATGCAGAATCAACTGATGTAAGCTTACAATATACTGCAGCTACTGCTACTGAACCTGCTATTCCTTCTATCATCTGTGGCATTTCTCAGGTAATGTACACACAAGTTGGACCAACTGGGGCTACCGGTCCTGCTGGAGCTACTGGAGCAACAGGTCCTGCTGGAGCAGACGGAGCAACAGGTCCTGCTGGAGCAGACGGAGCAACAGGTCCACAAGGAGACGCCGGAGCAACAGGTCCACAGGGACCTATTGGAGCAACAGGAGTTCAAGGGCCACAAGGTGAAACTGGTGCTACTGGAGCTGATGCTGATACATTGGTAACAACCAATACCCAATCAAATAGTTATACCTTAGTATTAAGTGACAGGAATAAAATAGTAGAAATAAGTAATGCATCTGCTAGGACTTTAACAGTTCCATTAAATTCATCTGTTGCATTCCCAATAGGTTCTCAGGTTATGGTGGCAAGAGGTGATACAGGATCGGTCCAAATTTTAGCAGCAGGCGGTGTTACAATTGATTCTTCAAATAATAATAGATTTTTACAATATCAATATTCAGGAGCAACGCTTGTTAAAAAATCTACTAACGGCTGGTGGTTATTTGGAGATTTATCCGCAAGTTAATATATGATACAGTTAGTTACATCAGGAATAGTAGAACAACCGCAACCTATTGCTAATGAATGGGAACCTACTGATGCAAGTGTGGTTGCTTGGATTGATGCAAGCGATACTACTTCTTATACTACATCAGGTTCAACTTTAACAGCCGTTACGGATAAAGCAGGTACATATACCATGTCAATTGGTAATACACCTACCGTTGTTACTAATGGTCTTAATAGCTTAAATGTATTTGATTTTAATGGAAGTAATGAATACTTACAAAGTACAAGCTATTCAGCACAAACAGATGGTAATGGAAATCATTGGGCAGTCGGCGTATTTTTAGCTGACTTTGTTAATGCAGATAAAGATTCTTTTTGGTCTTATGAAACTAATGCATCACCTAAAAGAGATTATGCAATATCATCAGGTGGTAATGGGTCAAATTCATGGCCAGGTGAATTAGACTTAGATGCACTATCTTCTAATAGAATCAGCACTACCATTGGAAATTTACAAAATTGGACTTTACAGAGTGTGTCAATTGATAATTGGGTTATAGTTTCTGGTTGGTTTAACAAAACAGGTAATCAAATAGGTAACCGGGTTAATGGTAATAACGCATATACTCCTGTTAATGACTATGATAATTCAATTCAGACTAACCAAGAGTTAAGACTAATGAGAAACAGATCATCACAAGAATTGGATGGTCGTTTAGCAGAGTTTTTTGCAGTTGCCGATATAACAGGAACTGGCGGAACAGATCTTACAGATTTAGAAAAAGGTGAAGGGTATCTTGCGTGGAAATGGGGACTAGTTTCTTCTCTGCCATCTGGGCACCCATATAAGAATTCACCTCCAACTGTTTAAAACAGTTGAAATGATATATAGATAAAATAATTTCCACTAGTGGCTTACAGAATAGTACTCAGACAAGATACAGGAGCTAATTGGACAACTAACAATCCAGTTCTTCTAAGTGGTGAACTCGGATTTGAAACCGATACCAAAAGAATCAAACTTGGTAATGGTTCGGATAGATGGAATGCTCTTCCATATTATCTAAGAGCAGGATTCTATGGGCATTTTTATGATACCACCTTTCAGCAAGTGGGTTCTACTGGGGAAGCTTACTATGTTAGATGTAATACCACAAACATTTCTGAAGGAGTTTATGTAACTGGAGCTACTGCTGGTCCTTCAGGTGCTACTGGAAACTTTAGATATGTGGTTGAAAACCCAGGAACCTATGAGGTAAGGCTATCTGGAAATCTGAGATCCTGTGGTAATGGTGAAAGATTTGTGTATGTTTGGCTTGCGAAAAACGGAACTGACGTACCGTATTCTGGACAGTACGTTGAAATGTTTGGTAACATTTCAAACCCTGATTATCTGGACTTCAATTTCCACTACCCCGTAAGAATGGATGCTGAAGATTATATAGAAATCAAATATGGAAATGAGGAGTGCCCGTTACTTGGATTTGAACCAGCAACTGGAGCAACTGGAAGACCTTGGGAAAGCGTTCCTTCGGTATCAGTAACCCTCAGTCAACTTGGATAGTCTTTGAACGGCTATCGGATCCTTAATAGATTTTCCCGAGAGTGCATTAAAGGTTTCTTCGTTAACCATTATTACTGAGGTATTAATTCCGCTATCATAATTCCTAAATGCACCATTATCCCAATTGGTTTTAAGATGTATAGACATCTCATCACCCTCTTTCAGGTAAAGAGTGTCCTTATCTGTTGTGACAATTGAAAATTCAGAAACCTGGATTAGGTTGGACGAAACTACCTTTTGTTGTCCGCAAGCAGCAAAGAGAACTGACGTTGCTGCAATAATGAATGTCTTTTTCATAACGATGATTTCTTCAAAAATACATCATTAATACGAAAAGAACCCGATTGAGTTTCGATTTTATAAGCTACATCCTGGAGGATTTTTAAACTTGGCCTCAGTGCCAGCTCCAGCTGAAGTGTTGTACCTGTCTTTCCACCACGTAGCTTGTCCAGAGAGATCTGATGGGATTGGCTTGTCAACTGCAGTAATCTTATTTGTTGTTTGATCGTACTTGTAATCCTTCATCCTTATCTCTAAGAACATTCTACAAGCCAATGCATTATAAAGTGGTTTGGCTAAACTATCATAAGGAACCATATCCCAATTTAGCCCAAGATCTCTGCTAATCTTTGATTTTGCATCTTCTATGGATTTTTTAATAGCCCAGTTCCCCTGTGGTTCTTGTCCTTGGTAGCCAATGGTCTTCAGTGAGGATGATTTATCAAGCTGGAAGATTCCTTTTGTTGAAGCTGGTCTTGTATAAGTCCTTGGGTTTGTTCCATAACAACTTTCAACAGCAGAAAGTCTTTTCATGAACGATTTGATGTTTTCCCCATCACCAAATACCTCAGCCACAATATCAATTGCTTTGTCGACAAGATCTACCGCCTTGTCACCAGTATAGTATTCTTCGTACTTTTCCCTTTCCTTAGAATCTTCTGGGTTTGCCCTCATAGCTTCCCATTCCTCTGTAGATACTTTTTTGGCCTTTTTAATCGACTCAATCCTAGCCTCATTGAGGTTCTCGGAAGTGAAATTGGTAAATGATTTCAAGTTATTCATGGGAATCAATAAAGCTATGATTTTAATTATATATCTCAGTTTTCTACTATTTGGTATAAATTAAGATCTTGTATAACCTTCTCTGCTACTTTTTTATGACCGGAGATTTGCATATGACAGAGGAAATCAGCACAGTCGGATCTTTCAATTAAATCCCTGGTGTCTATAATTTGAGCACCTTTTAAATCTGACACAAGTAAATTCTGGTATTCGGTTTTGATCCTTGCATATTCTCTCCATTTGCTTGAGTTGGAGTTTAAAACTTTATCGGTTGATGTTCCTAAGATTACAACAGGTTTAACCCCAAAGTCTAAGCATATCTCAACCATCTGTTCTATATTTCTAAAGATTTCTTGTGGTGGAATGGAAGACGATGCGTCGTTCCCTCCACCAAAGATAAAGCAATATTCGTAGGTAGAGTCTATGTTTTGGATTAGTCTCCTTTTCATCCAGGATGTTGTTTTACCCTCAACAGCAGTATTGGTTATTTCCATCCCAGTCCATTCAGAAAGGAATGTCTGCCACCCTTTAGAAAAGGCGGAATGAGAATCTCCAATAATTAATGATTTCTTGTTTAGAACTATCGTAGGACAGTCAGGTTGTATAATAACCGTATCCGATACAATTTGCTGGGGGATAGGATTTATTGGCTCTTCAGCAGAATCTAGTAGGAAAGCTAATATTAACCCTGCAACTAATGCCATTATGATGTTTGTTAAATCCCTATTTGTCATCCTCTATATAACCTAGAGGAGAGTTTTGATTGGTTCTTTTGTGAAACATTTGATTCACAGTGGAGTTGATCTTTTCACACCTTAGTACTTGGAAGGCTCCAAGCCCCATTGTTATAACTGCCCATATTGTCGGGAAGGTGAGTAAGCAACATGCCCAAAGAATAAGACCAATAATTTTAGGAATTAATTCTGTTGTTTGGAACGTCATTTTGGTTTTTACTGTTCATATAATCCAAACCTGCTTGTCCCATCCATTGCAAAGGATCAACTGAGTCTGGATCATTTTGTTGTCTTCCCATTGCTTGTAGTGGCTCAGGGGAACCGTGTGATGCCTTATTTAATCTCTCAAGTTTATCCTTAATTGCCTCTAAATATTCTGAATTTTGATACATAGTTATTCTTTAATCATCTATATATCGATTTATTCTAAGGTATTCCTTTATTGTGATAAAAACGAATATGATGAAGTATCCTGTTAGCGTAAATTTTAGCATTACACCCAGTCCTCTGATAATGTTATCAATTATTTCTAACCAGCTCAATCGCATCTTCGAGGGTTTTCCAAATGATCATATCTGGTTGATCCTCGGACTGAATTGCAAGAAGCATTTTACCCTCGTCGGACTTTGCAACTGCCAAAGTTCCAAGTCCTTCGCAAATAAGCGGATAAGCTTGGTTGTTCTCCAGTCTTTCAAAAATTTCTTCATAATCAAAGTCATGCCAATCAAAATTGAAAGCATCTTTGTACTGTTTGCTGAATTCTGCCATTATTTTTTCTTTGTATAAGGTTTAACTAAACAAGTTGGACATATGTAAACCATATTCAGACCGGGGGGAATTCCCTTTCCACACGATGTGCACTTGTCCCATCTATCTTTATTTTTGTCCATTTAGAACGTATATTTTTTCGACCCCTTTCTTGGAGGTTAATAATTGTCTATTGATTTCACTTTCTATTCCTTCTAAGAGAGAATTCCCCTTTATTGTAGATTATATATGAATTGTTTTCTATCCAGTCGCCACAATTTAAGTAATGTCTATTGTACTTAGAAAAAGATATTTCTGGGGTGTGTATATGTCCACAAATAACCCCCTTACATCCCCTTCTTTCTGCTTGATAAACAAGTTGCTTTTCGAACGAAGTAATAAATTTAACAGCACCCTTAACTTTTTGTTTTAGAAATTTTGATAACGACTTCTTTCTGCCGATTTTTTTCAGCAATCTATCTATAACAATGGCAGCTTCGTACCCCCAGCTTCCTAAATGACCCAGCCATTTAAGTTGAACTACTCCGTCGTACATATCCCCATGGACAATAAAATAATCGTTCCAAACGAATTCGTCTACAATAAGAATATTTTTACCAAAACTTGTTGGTGTGTAATCTCTTATAAATTCATCATGGTTACCGCTAACCCAGACAACCTGTGTTCCCCTTTTTGAATAGGAAAGTATTTTTCTAATAAGGTTTGTATAATCCTGGTTCCAGAGGTGTCTTTTTTTTAACAGCCAGCCGTCTATAAAATCGCCAACTATAAAAAGATGATCTGGTTCATACATTTTTAGAACCTCCAGACACTCTTTTGCATTGCATCCTTTGCTTCCTAAATGCACATCTGATATAAAAAGGGCTTCGACTTTCATTTCCTAATTGCTTAATGGTGCTTTAATTGCTGGATGTGATTCATATCCATCTAGGATAAAATCTTTGGATCTTAGTATCGGGATAATACTTCCAAAGTCTTTGGGATCAACATGATCCTTAATTAAGATTTTTGGTAATTGATAAGGCTCCCTACGAATCTGTTCTTCTGCTTGGTTTATGTGATTCTTATAGAGATGAACATCACCCAAATTTCCAACCAGTTCATCTGGGACCATATTAACCTCTTTGCCAATGATTATTAGCAATAGAGCGTAACTAGCAATGTTAAAAGGCAAACCTAAAAAGGTGTCAACTGATCTTTGGTTCCACATAAGGGAGATAGTTCTTCTAGGAAACCCCCTTTCATCCAGATCCTCGTGATAAAGATTTTTTGCATAACTTTTATCCTTGCCCTCATTTTTAGACCAAACTTCCCTTCTTTCGTTGAGGTCCATTTCTCTTGTATAAACTTGAAACCCATAGTGACAGGGTGGAAGAACCATTTGATCTAATTCACCGACATTCCAAGCGCTAACCATTAATCTCCTTGAGTCTGGGTTTGTTTTAAGATCGTTGATTAGGTTTTGGATTTGGTCAACATATCCGGACTGTAAATAAAAACCTTCGGTTCCATCAGTATTTCCTTCTATCCAGGTATCACCTTTCCAATTCCTCCACTGAGAACCGTAGATTGGACCTAATTCACCCCACTCCTTAGCAAACTCATCATCGTTTTTGATTTGTTGGATAAACTCATCCATTGATAAAGAATTATCCATTGCAAATGCCTTATAATTCTTATATGCATCACCATTCCAGATGTTACACCCATTATCTACCAAATACTTAATGTTAGTATCACCATTTAAGAACCACAATAATTCAACCACCATGGTTCTGAATGCCATCTTCTTGGTAGTGAGTAGAGGGTATCCCTCCGACATCTTATGACGGATTTGTCTTCCAAATACTGAAATAGTCCCGGTCCCAGTTCTATCTGATTTTTCTACTCCATTTGAAAGTATATCATTCAGTAATTCTTGGTATTGTTTATCTATATTATTCATCTTGGTATCTTGATTTTACTCTTTCCGAAATTGGTATGGGGTCATTATTTTCGTCTATCCTTACAAATTTTATTTTGGTGGATAGAATAACTGATTGCTGTCCTGAATAAACACTATGTGCTCTGGCCTCCAGATAAAGTGTTAGCGAGGTGTTACCAATATCACTGACTTCCCCATATATTTTAATTAGCTGGCCCTCTTTAGCGGGTCTTTTGAAAATACATTCATCTATTTTAACAGTGACCATTCTTGGGGTATCACAAACTTCCATTGCCATTGCAGCACCAGCTGCATCTAGCCAAGCAAGAAGTTTACCACCAAAAAGGTTTGCATGAAATCCAAGGTCAGACTTTTTTATTGGGTGTGTTGATATTAATTCCATTAGATTCTTTGTGGGAATTGACCCTTTATACAAATAATATATTGCAACTCACTATTGGGGCTTTCTAAAAGAGGAATACTAAATTTCAAATCGCTAGGCAAATCCCTTTCATATTTGACACCTTCTGGCAATTCCCTCCCAAGTACTACACCGAGCGCCATATATTCTTTGAACTCCAATTCTCTCCCGTCGCAAGGTAGCCAGTCTTTAGGGGTGTAGTTATTACTAAAAAGTATTATTTGTCCTAAGTAAGCTTCCATTACTTTTCAAATATTTTAATTTTTGCATCAACCTCAGTTAGCTCCGACCAGGTACCCATATAGGTAACCGCTCTTACCTTACGATTATCTATCCATACGTATTCCTGTCCATCTTTTATCCTTGGTTTATCCATTACCAACGAGTGATATAGAAATCCATTGTCGTGAAGCCACTTCTCAGTAACTTCTCTGTCCTTCTCCTCTCTGGCTGTAAAGAAGGTGATTGTGTTTCCCTCCTCGTGCCACTTATTGATAATATCCAAAGCATCTTCATATGGCTTTGCATATGGGTAGAGGTGACTATCCTCATTTTTAATGTCCTCACAGACGGTTCCGTCAATATCTATTAGGAAAATTCTTGTCATATTTAATCGTTAATAGATTCTTCTCCCGATTGTCTTGCAAGTCTTAAAGCAATTCCTATCATTAAACCTTCAGCTAAATGTCCAACTAAGTTATCAAATGTGATTGGCATCCACATACCTAGTATGGCAATACAAATTGCGTGTCCATATTTTGTCATCTGAATCACTTAAAAAGCCTTCCCAAAAGATCAAGTTGGAATTGCTCCCATCTAGTTAGGTTTGAACCCCAAAGCTTTCTTTCCGAAAAATCATCATATCGATTCCATAATGGGTAATATAGGAACAGAAAATCCCATTCATCGATAGTGAACCTTTTTACTGAGGTTTTGTTGGGAAGCCTAAACTCAAAAGATAATAGCGAGTAAAACCTAAAGTTTACATTAAACGTGAAAAAATTAAACCCCCATGATTCGTCTCCGTCGTGAAGATATAAGTTTAATAAATGGAATTTGAAGTTCCATCTCCTGGTCTTCCAGGAGATTTTTTCTAGAAATGTTTTGAATCTCATAATGATAGAAAATGATCCTATCATTAAACCGTTTTGATTACCTAAAGTTTCGATTAAGCAAGGTTTGAATAATCACCTATTTCAAACCTGGATGAGTATGCTAAAGCGTGTCTCCAAGCCCTACTTCCGGTTATATCTTTACCCCATCCGGCATTAGCATTAACAGCAGCTCCTAAAGCATCTTCAAATTTTGTAAAATCATTTGGGTCATCATTCCCAAACTTTCTTTTTGAGTGTTTGCTGCTTAATCTATCTAAGAAATAAAGTGCATTTAGTTCTGCCGCTATTTCAGGGTCGTTTGCCATTTCAGGGTTTCTGACTATATCAACGTTAGTTCCGTGCTGCTTAAGAAGATTGTTGTATTTTTCATAGTTGCCCTTAAAGGTCAGTCCATTAAAACCTCTCCCCCTATATTTTGCACCGTCTCCAGGACTATCATTACCATATCTTCCGCCGTAAACAACGTCCCAAAATTCATCGGTCTTTTTGATTCTATTAAGTTCGTCGTCTGAGAGATCCTTAACCTTGCTCCCAAATATTTTTCTGATTCTTTCATTAGATGTATTCTTATAGGAAATCTCGTCCTTTGGGATAAAATTGGACTCTTTTCCTATGACCGAAAGGATGGCTTTTTGTGTTAGTGGATTTACTATTCCATATTTCTTGAGGGCATCAACGACAAGCTGGGCATTTTTCTTCTTGTCTCCAGACAAACCCTTGGGATCAACTTTTCCAACTACGGGGGAAAGTTTAGTCTGTAGGTCAAGATCTTCTATCTCGTCCCGGTTAGACATTTTTCCCACTAATATATCAGCCAAAGAACCGGTTTCTTGTTGGCCCGTTTGCTGTTGAGGGTCAATACCGTCCCTTCTATTCAGATAATTTCTAAGTGTGGTAGCTAATTCCTCGGTTGGTTTTCTTTTTCCCCTTTCCCTTTTTACGCTACTTATGAATTCTTTAGCAGAATCTTCAAAAAGTTCAAACTCTTTTATATTTCTCACAATTGAAATTTATTTTACCAACACTCTATTGAGGGATAATATATATCCGAATCTACAAACTGGAATTGGAATGAGTGCTCTCTGACTCTAAATTCCATATTTCTGATTTTTTTATAATGGTCTGAGATACTTATAAATTCCCTGGCAACCATTGGCCATATGGTATAGTTTGATATGGATGTTTCTTCTGAGGTAAGTAAGTGATCCACATCATATAAATCTAATTCTTTCCTGAGGTGCAAGTTTTTAACCACTGCATCATGACAAGAGTGATTATAGATAACGAAATTGGCGGTGCTAGCTTGGGTTCTGGGTTTTGCTAGATGTTCTGTTAATATTTCAATCTCGCTAAAAAAATAGTGGTTCCCAATAAGTACATCCCAGTCAGCCGGCAATTCCTGGAATACCTTTTTTATCTTTTCAAACCAACCTTGTGCTAATTCGCAATCATCTTCCAAAACCAAAATAGGTTCCCCTATTTTCTTAGCTAATTTCATGCATTTGAGATGTGATTTGAAAATTCCATCTGGTGGGAATTTTTCAACTATCCCATTAACTCTCTCCACATTCAGTTTTTGGAAAAGGTTATCATTTTTGATCTTGAAATTCATCCACCGATCTTCCCTTTCGGGTAGGTTAATAACCAAAGCTTTACTTGGAAGATCAAAGGCCTTTAGATCCTTTCGAAACCCACCCTTACAATCTACAATTTTTGCAAGATCATCCTCCTTGTTATTCAAAGACATCTGTGAAAAATATCCTGGACTAACTCCTGGGGATAACGGCGTTCTCATACTTCTATTATTCGTTCCAATCGGGATCCCCCCAATCATCATACGATTCGTCCAAATAGAAATCTGTTTCCTCGTGGGTTAATTCCCATCCGAATCCATCCTTAACCCAAACTTTTTCTGAAAGCGGGATCTCTATTCTTATTTCTACCCTCGAGCCATCAATTATTCCACCGATTACCTTTTCAAGGGCTTCAAGAATTTCTACGAGATCCTCGTCTGGGATTTTTTTGCTTGATTCTGATTCGCAGTAGATTTCTAACCTGTTACTTTCATTGATATCCAGGCAATCTAAAAAGAGAGATCTTGTTTGTGGATCTATAATTAATTTTTCAATATTAGATCTAACAAGATCCAAAGACTCCCTTTGGAATTTACCCTTGCTTACTAAATCTATATGATAAAGACAGACATCCATATATGTTTTTAAACTTTGCTTTTATTTGACTATATAACAAGTTTAAAAAATAGATTTCTTACCTATAAATCTCGTGCAAAAAGTTTTTCTGTGATATTTGGTTAACCCAAATTTTTCGATGGCTTCTATATGAGCCTTAGAGCCATAACCAGCATTGCTTTCCCATAAATATTCTGGAAATTGCTCTCCTAGTTTTTTCATTAATCTGTCTCTGGTAACCTTTGCTATGATTGATGCAGCTGCTATCGATTGAACTTTACTATCCCCTTTCACTATGCATTCGTAAGGAATGCCTTTGTGACCTGGGAATTTATCTCCATCCACTAAAAGTTTGGTTGGTGTATTTTCTAATTCGTCAATGGCCTTTTTCATGGAAACGAAAGTGGCTTGGAGAATATTAATTCTATCGATCTCTTCGGATTCTACAATACCGATTCCCCAACTTATAGAGTTGCTCATTATAATATCATAAGCTTGATCCCTTTTCTTAGGGCTAAGCTTTTTGCTATCTTTGATAAGCTCATGCTTGAATCCTTCCGGTAAAATAACAGCTGCAGAAACAACGGGTCCAGAAAGACACCCTCTTCCTACCTCATCAATTCCCGCTTCCATTCTTAGCCATCTCCTTTTTGACTTCTTCCATAGCTTGGTCGTAGATGACTTCCCTGTCCATCCATTTTCCGGACATACGTAAATCCATTTGCTTTTGATTTACCTTTTCCATGACTTGGTCTTTTATACCAAGTTCCCAAGCTTCCATTAGTAGATCTTCTATTCGGCTCATTTTTTAAACATTTGCCATTAGGGTGGCTTTAATTCCATTTTCTGGGTGAACTACGTAAGCATGTAATGCTCTTGTTGATCCTTCGTATCCGTGATTGTGATGCCATCTATCCGATCCTGAAAGACTTGGCATCTGGAATACTTTCACTCCTTTGTAGTCTTTTACCATTTCGTGGTGTAAGTGACCAGTAAAGAATGCTCTGTGTTTCGTCTGAGCCCAAAGGTCAGCAGCTTCGTTTGCCATCATGTAAGGAAGATCTTGAAGCTTCATACCATCACCATGTGTGAATCCCATCAAGGTGTTGCCATAGCTGAAGTATTGTCTGAATTTGTGACATCTGATAACATTTACATCGTCGCAATCCCTATAGTAAGCCCCCAAATATTGTAGCAAGACGTGAGACAGCTTAAAGTCATGGTTACCTGCGGTGAGGATAATCTCAACATCAGCAACTTGTCTAAGCATATCCAAGAACTCAACCATTAGTTGTTGACCTTCAACCATAATTTGAATAAATGTTCCATCACAGTCTTGTGGGGTTCCTTTTGTTGTGGTTCCTCCCATAGTGTCTACGTGGAAGAAGTCAGAACCAACAGGAACTATAATTTTCTCGATATTGTATTTTACGATATCCGGGATTAGCTCCTTGGTCTTTTGGATAAGAAGATCTCGAGCCATTTGTCGATTGTATTCTTCTCTTACTTCTCCAGACCAAGCATATTTACCATAGTGCAAATCAAACGGTGACATTACTAAAGCATGTTTGTCCCCTTTGGGAAGATCCAATTTTGGAACCTTATATTTAGCAAAGACCTGTTCTAGTTTTTCAGCAAGTGGGTTTAAGGTCAGACCCTTAAAAGCCCACCAGTTGTTGGCTGCGTCTTTGATAAGCTTTTCTTCCTGTCTAGTGTATTTTTGGAAGAACGAGAACTTTCTTTTCTGCAATGCATCTTGAACCATTTCATCCTCACCCCTTGCAAACATTTCTTCATCAGTGTAAGGTTCTGAATCGTGTGTCCAACCCATTATAGATTTAAGGGCAATGAAAATGTTGCGCGGGATTTCGAAGTTCCTACAGATCTCATTGATGGTTTCTGGAGAGCCGTCAAGGTTAGAATACCTAGACTTCATATCTCTGATAATAGTTCCGGTAAACTTATACGGCTTGTTTTTGATGTAAACAATGTAAAGGTCTTTGGACTCGTCAAAATAATAAGCAGAGCTGTGCTTGTATTTTTTGTATGCTGTCTGTGCTAGTTCCCTTTCCTCTTTCTCCTCAATTTCAATTTGTTCTTCGCTTATCTCAGACTCTGCATCAAACTTCTTTTGAATCTCCTGTTCTAGGTCAGTGTTGTCATCAACTACTGGTGTTTGTAAGTGGACTGAGATTGCTCTTCTTAAACTGTCAATGTGGGAGGCTCCTAAATCGATCGAATGCTTTTTTACAATTTCTCTAGCAATTTCTGAATGGTTAAGGCCTTTTTTAAGAAGCTGAATTATTTCGTTCTCAAACTTATTGACTATTTCTCTTAGAGACAATTTACTCATTATTCTTTGTGATATTTGTCCTTACGGTTTAGGTAAGGAATTTTCTAATATATGGGCGTTTCTTAAAAAGATTTCGGTCTACCTTCTAATTATATAACCCAATAAGATTAGATGCACAAAAAAGGCCTGATTTCTCAGACCCTTTTGTTTTATTAACCCCCGGAATTTATTCTTTGCTTTCTTTAGTAATTGCACCAACTATTTCCATTAATCCAATTTCTTTTTCAAGCTCCGTAAAGTACTCAGTAATATATTTACATTTTTCATACTCCTCCGTTGATTCATAATAGCCAAGAAGAGAAGTTTTAATAGCCTCCCTTTTCTCTATGAGTCTTGGGTGCAAGATAGCCTTCGTCCCCATGGTTTCCATACGACGAATAGCATTCTCGTAAATATTTCTTTCTATTTTCTTTGGTGCTTGGTCCAATTCCATCTTTTATATTTGGGTGTAATTCTCGTCCTCTTTCAATATTTCAAAAAGGTCGTGACATTTTTCATATTCTTCAAACTCTTCTAGTATAGTTAAGCAATCCTTCGAATTCTCAAGCAACGTGCTCTTTAACCCAAACTTTACAATATTTGAGTAAATGCTAAGTGCCCAGTTTAATTCATCTATAGTTCGAAGAGTTTTCATGATTTCCCATTCAAACTATATATTTCAATTAGCTCAAAAAAGAGAAAGCATCTGGTCCTTTTTGGAAAGGTACCCCTGACATGTTTGGTCCGTTATATTCAACCATAAGGAGTCTGTCGCCTTCTTTATTACCGTAAACACTTAGAACTTTTACAGTTTTATTGGTTGCATTTTCTCTTAAAATATCGCCTCTGGATACCTTTATCCCATTTACCTGGGCAGAGTTGGTTAAGAAATATTCGCTTTTGTCCATGTTTCAAATTCTTTTATTAAAGTTTTTACCTCTCCACAAGTTTCGTATCTTTCAAGCTCTTCAGACCAAAGCAGGAAGTTGTTAAGAAAAGTACCATAGTCTTCTTTTTTTATGATGATAGAATAACCATCATCGTTATCCAAACCTTCTTCATCCAAATGGAAAATGATTACAAATGAATATCTTTTCTTGACGCCCTTCTTTATTTTTTGGAAAATGATCTTCCAGAATGTATCCTTTTCATCAAAGGACATGTCATCACTAAATATTAGGTTGTCTTGTGGATCTTGCATTTTATTATTTTTCTAGCTCTACCTCTTCTATTCCAGGAGATAGAATGTTACCCATAAAAGCCGTAATTAAATAGGGGTCTGCGTTAGATCCTGGTCTTCTATCCTCTAGGTATCCTATCCAATTCTTTTCTGTGTCTAGAGGGATTCTAATTGATGCCCCTCTATCACTCACACCCCAAGAGAACTTTTCAATGCTTTGTGTTTCGTGGTTTCCAGTTAACCTTTGGTCATTGTCCGACCCGTAGATTTTAATGGCTTCCAAATGCTTACTCTCCATATCTTTGAAGAGCCTTTCGAAGTATTCCTTTCCACCAGTGGTTCTCATAACCTCGTCTGAGAAGTTTACATGCATTCCAGAACCATTCCAGTCTTCTTCTGCACCCATTGGTTTGGGGTGGTAATCAACTTTAACCCTATATTTTTCTGCAATTCTACTTAGCAGAAATCTAGAAACCCAAAGATCGTCTCCTGCGTTTTTATTTCCTTTGGAAAAAACTTGATATTCCCATTGTCCAAGCATAACCTCAGCGTTTGTTCCGGTAATATTAATTCCACAAGATAGACATGCGTCCATATGCTCTTCTGAGATCTCCCTTCCTGCACTATATGGATGACCAACTGAACAATAGTACTTTCCTTGTTTTTCTGGTGTGTTGAAATTTTCAAACCCTAGGGGCTTGTCATCCTTTCTATTGTGCCACCTTAGAACATACTCTTGTTCAAAGCCAAACCAGTGTCCTTCAGTATCCACGTTGATTGAAGATCTTGTATTGGTTTCGTGTGGGGTTCCATCAGGATTCATTACTTCGCATAATACCAAATATGAGAAACCCCCTCTTAGTGGGTCTTGGTATAATTTAACTGGTTTAAGTATGCAATCAGATGAGCTTCCCTCTGCTTGGTTGGTTGAGCTACCGTCAAAAGACCAAGAGGGGATGTCTTCTAATTTTGGCATCATTAAAGCTAGAGGATTCTCGATGCTATCAGCTCCGAAATCCAATACTTTTACTTTTGACCTTAAATTAGGTTCTGGTTTATAACCATCTAGCCAGATGTATTCGAGTTTAATCTTCATGAATAAGTTGTTATTTTTTTGCTCCTTGTTTATATACCAAGAGTCAAAAAGATTTTCGACTTATTTCTTAGAAAATTTTATGGCTGTTTTGACTGAAGTCCCCCAGCTTTTTTGCTGAAGTCTTCGTATTGAATGATTTTTCCTGTTGTCCCCCTCTCTAAACCAAGGGATCCTTTTTCAGTACCGAAAGTTCTTTCATCAAACCACTTGACAAAGTTATCGATTGTTTTGAATTTTTTATTGGGTTCTACTACTGGAAGTGACATAATGTTTTTCTTTTATTTATCAAGAAGGAACATTTTGGTCAAAATACCAACTAATGCCGAGAAGATGATCCAAAGAGTTTTAGTAACAGTGCCTTTCCATTTAACCAGCTCGGAATGCTCCATGAGCATTTCCTTGAAGTCTTTTTCGTCTTCCTCTTGAGATTCCCTGTACTTAGTGTTTTCGTTAACCTTAACGATGACACCATCGTCTGGGTCCAGCAATTTTTTTTTTAGGTCCGATAGATCTTTCTTCATATCGGCCTGAGATTGCTTGAGTTCCTCGATGTTCATTTGGATGATTTTAAGTTCCCCGTTAGGTAACTTTGTCCTCATGGTAGACAATTCATCCAGAATGTCCTGCATTAAATCGGTTACTTGTTTTTTATTATCAGCCATGCTTTTACTTTGGTTCATTCCCCAACAACCCAAAATAAAGCATACTATATATCACCCCTGGGGGTAATCAAGGCTGACAAAAGAAGGTTATGATTTATTATAAGATGGCTGAATATCCACCATAGAATCCTCTATGATAATAAAGGAGTCTACTGTTTCCTTTGGTGTTTCAAGAATGAAAAAACCATAGCAGTCTTTTCGATTTACCGAGTCCTTTATTATACGGGACCCGTAAAATCTAATAAGCTCACAAGTTTCTATATGAGCTTGAGCGGTTTGTGTTTTAATAGAAATTTTCAACTACTCAAGTATTGCACGACTTACATCGTCAATGTGGACTATCATGTATTCGTCATCGTTAGTTAGGTGCAACAAAACTTCTTCGGAGGTCATGCTTCCAACCAAGATTGCATTTTCTCCTTCAAAGGTAAATTCTATCCCTAGATGATCGGTCTCAAGTTTGGATCTTCTAATCCATTTGCTTTGGTTCCTCAAAAACTGATCACCATAGTACTTTCTCATGGAGTCTGTTGGCTCCTTGATTTTTCTCCTTCTTTTGCCTGATAAACTTGCCATTTTAGTTGTAGTATCCTTTTTCTTTTAACATGTCTAAATGTTGTATGATTTTTTCCAATTCTTGTTCCCTCTTTTCCCCATGCAACACCTTAATCAAATTTTTATCCTTTGGAATTTTATAAAAATCCCCATTTAGAGTATCCTGTTCTACTTCGGTTTCGAAAAAATGCTTCACCGTGTTATGTCCATCATTGATGTTTATGTAGCTCATTGGCAAACCCCCACCTCCATATTTCCAGATCAAGACGTTCATAGGGGTTTCGTCTTGGAATGGTGAGTAGTGGTACACATCAACAACCTTCCACATCACATGCAGAAATTCTTCAAGTATAGTGAAGAAATTTTTACAAGACCTGTTGAAGATAAAAAGGTTCCCTGTCCTATATTCATCCCTCTGCTCAGCAGAAACCTGTAGAAATTGCATCAAAGGCCATTCAAGAGTTTTTGTTAAATCGCATTCTGGCCAGCACCCCTCAAAAGGATTACCTCTCATAACACCATCATCGTCAGGTACCATAACGAATTCGTGTGGTCCCTTGGTTGCTAATGGTATATTTTTTATCCTGCTTGAGTAATCGAAGATCTCATCAATGTTCGGACAGGCAATACTATCACCATCGATATAGCAAGCTTCGTCATAACCAAGGTCGATTGTTTTTAAACATGCCTCGCTTTTCCTTGTCATGACCTGGAAGCTTCTTGGGTTTCTTCTATTTACATAAAAATTACCTCCCCCCTCATTTTGGAAGCTCTCACCATCCTCATATAGATCATAGTTTATTCTATGGAAATAAACACCCTCCGGCATTTCCAACCCAAGATCAGCCGGAAAGTAATTAATGCAAAATATGTTTACGTCATAATTAGAATAGCGTTTCAGGCTTTTCGCTAACCATAGCGCTAGGTAATGGTAATTTTCGGTTGTGATAGAAACGTAGGATCTTCTCATTTCTTTATTTGGTATAATGCTATTTCTTTTTGGATAGAATCGAACACTCTGATTACGTCGTTGTTTTGGAAGTTGTCAGTAGAAACCCAGTATTCCAAGGTACGGGCTGTGTTTGGGATATCCCATTTAAGTATTTGATCACATCCTCTATAAAGAACTAAAGTTATATCCCCCAAAGAATCCACAAGGGGTTTGAAATATAAACAGCCCCCTTTTAATTCCCACCTACCTATTTTTCCACCGACGAAGGGTTTAAGCAAAGTGATGCTTTCAATCATGTCGTTTTTGGTATAAGGGGTCACGTGGGCTATAAAATCACCAGGTTCCCACAGGTTTTTATTTATGTGTGGGAAAGCATCAATGGTGTAAGGATTATTTGTGGGCCAGAATCTGTTAAAAAGTTTCTCCTCTATCAAACCGATTCCATCTCTCCACCTATCTTTTTTCAAAGACATTCTCATCTGCCTCGTTTCGTGATCAAATTCATTTATGTCCATCCCTTCGGGCCAATCCGGGGATTCCCATATTTCTGTCAAGAAATCGATAGATTCCTGACAGTTTTTTATTAATATCTGGGATGACATTATGTTATCGTTGTAGGTACTTCCGGTTAGATTGTTATCTGGTGCTCCTCCACCTATAGGCAGTATAATAAACTTATCCTCCTGTATGAAAGACTCTAGTTTAATAGAAGGATTCGTAATTAAACAACCAAAGTCAATGAAGAAAAACCAGTCAGATTTCTCTTTTTCTATAAGTTGTCTAAGAATCTTTATCTTTCCCCATTGTGGATTTCTACCCTCTAGGAAATCGTCGCCCATCAGGAATCCTATGTGGTTATAACCGTTTAATTGACAATAATCCTTAAAATTGCTGTTTATTGTATGATCAGCCACCTCAGAATATTCCTCATTGTACAGGGACACAACAGATATGCTCACACCTCTCTCAAAGATAAAATTTTCTGGAATATCAGAAGTCAATCTGTATCCTAATGAGATAAGTCTGTCTTTTAGTTTGTAAAAACCCCCGCTTGAATCGTTCACATAATGACCCTCACAATACTCGAATGCTATTTTATCTGGTAGGACTTTTCCATAATCTAGTAATGAGTTTATTATGTCGATATCAATACCCTCTAGGTCTGTTTTAAATATACCAATCTCGGTAATTGAATATTCCTCTATAATTTCACCTATGGTAACAGTTCTAACCCGTATCTCCTCATATAGATGTTGTAGATTCCTTTCTTCTAACTCCCTTAACACAAATGGGTGTGGAGATCCCAACCTTGAGCAGGCTCTTAGCCAATTTGGGAGATTATAATCGTTTACTGTTTTTTCAGGTAATGTGTAAATGGTGTCTTCACCGCTAGAGTCAGAGACCACCGCATTTAGCTTCTTTACATTTGGTCTATCTGGTAGCTTGTCAAGATACTCTGGGATAGCCTCTATGCTCAGTCCCCTTTCTTCATCCTTGCACGATTGGAGCAGGGTTGTGAAATCACACGTTCCTATTTCTATAAAATCGTATCTCATCTAGATGTTTTTTTGCTTTAGAATTGCCTTTTGGCTGTTAAAACAATGTAGAGAAACTATGTGCATTGCATAGTAACCGGGAACTACATTTTCCCAAGACTTGTCCCTTTTTTTCATTTCTTCAATAACCCATAGCACCTTTCTGCAGGCAAGATAGATGTCATCTCTAAAATGTCTCATGATGTCGCATGATCTTATAAAATAAGAAACGTGAAGGAAATCTCCTCTTCTCATGAAATGATATCCTATGGTACATGGGACTCTTTCCTTGTGATGAGCTCCAGTATCCTCTGGAAACCAAATGGGTAGAAACGCTTGTCTTGTAAAAGGTTCTCTTTCTAAAAGATCCAAGACATCATTAAAATCCCCATATTCATACCTAATACCCTTCAGGATTTGCTTGGTGAGTTTACCGGTAGAATTATTTATTGGAGCTTTCTTTGGCCAAATTCTTTCTGGGTATGTGTGAGAAAACTTTTCTTCCTTCTTGAATTCGCTATTTTTGTTCTGGTTGAAAGGCCACCATTCGTTTGACGGTGGAGGGTTAAGAGGTACTCCACCAACTCTTTCGTCAAAGTGATTGTCCGCCCATGGTAAATTTGGTTTAATTTCTTTTACAAGTTCCTCAATCGTAGGTGGAATGAACATTTGGAATGAGTGATTCATTACTTCCCACATGTCATCGGGGGATACCACTCCTTGCCATCTTTCTGTTTTTACGACAGATCCATAATCATAAAGTCTCTTTTTTGACCATTCAATAGCTTCCGACGGCTTGTAAAATGTTTTCATCTAATAGTTATTGTATCCCTCTTACTTAATTATCTTTTCTAGGTTTCCTCTTTTTGGATTAAACCTCAAATAAATTCCCACTGTGGAATTTCTCCTTTATTTCACCCTTAAACATTGTACCCGGTTTAACATAAAAATCAGAAACAGTAACTTTTTCAAAATGTTTGAAACCTTTTTGCCTTAATATTTTTTCTCCCTCTTCTTTTTCAAAAGAGTTGGGAAATTGTACACTAATGATCTCAGTTCCCCATCTGGAGGAATTGAATCCACTTAACACCCTTGATGGAAATTCTACGTTTTTAATGAGAAGAATCTTTACCTCGGTGACGTTGGTTCTTTCAAGGAACCCGTCAATGGTAACCCCGTCTTTTTTCTCACAATCAATAAGCTTTGCTAATCTTCTATAGAGTCTTAGCTTAATAAATTCTTCCTCGTCCGGCTGTAAGCAAAGAACCTTCCAGTTTCTTGTTTCGTATTCATATAAATGATTTTCGAAAGCATAATTATCTGTTGCACCGTATTCCACGCAACCAGACCTAAATTGGTCGGGGTCAATCAGTTGTACAAGACGGTCACAGATTAAAATTTCTCCCATAAAAAAAGCAAGTTTGAATTTATACAACAAACTTGCTTTAAAATTTCAGCTTTTCCTAATTATTCACAGGTAGTAAGCTTGTAATCTCTAAAAGAGCTTTTGGTTGGTTTGGAGTTTGGGAAATAGTAGCATTCAAGCAAGGAGCCTTCAAAGAAAATTTTCTTGGTAAATCCAGTGGGTACGGTTGCTCCTGTTGGTAATATCTCAGGGTTGTCATAATGGACCTTGATAATTACACACACCTCTCCTTCGTTTGCAAGTTCTCTTTCGTATGCCTCAAGCAGTCTCCAGAGTCCCCTATTTAAATCTTGGTGCTGCAGTGCACAGTTTAGATACGAAAAAGTCTGCTTTAGCATTTCTTTTGTACAATTAAAGTCTGCAGCAGGAGCCATATGTCCCTTATCCCAAACATTCGATTTGTAATCAGCATTGTCCGAGGTTAGAACTGAATCATTTTTATAAAAGTTCATACCCTTCCTCGATGCGTTACCGTTAGGACAAAGAACTTTGTATTCAACCAAAAGTGGCTGTTCTAGGACTTCCGAATATGTAACAGTATAGATTCCAGCATTAATGTTCACTTCCTCCCTTTGAGCAAAAATAACGGTTGGAAGTAATAGTAGCAGGACTAAAATTTTTCTCATTGCAAAAATTTTTCCTCTATATATTTAAGATTGTTTATCTCCTGGTGATAACTATGTTGTTTATGACCAAGACATGTATATTATTCACATAGAAGCTTTTTATAGCATCTGCTGGGGATTCTACTATAGGTTCTCCTTTGCCATTAAAAGAGGTGTTTAGAAGTAAGGGGATTCCGGTTTTTTCATAGAATGCTGAAATAAGAGAATGGTACCTCTCATTCATCTCTTTTGTTACCGATTGGTATCTAGAAGTATGGTCGATGTGAGTAACCCCTGGAATTTTACCCCTCCATTCCTCTTTCACTTTTGTAGTTATAAGCATATATGGTGAAAAACAATCAAGGTCAAAAATTTCCTTCCTATGCTCTTCTAATACGGAGGGTGCAAAAGGCCTATACCACTCCCTGTTCTTAATCTCTGAATTTATATACCTTTCAACCCAAGGTGAAGATGGATTAGCTAATATGGATCTGTTTCCAAGAGCACGTGGACCAGTTTCACTTCCCCCCTGAAACCAGCCAACCACTTTATTCTCTACAAGGCATTGACTAACATAGTCTAATAGGTTCTCCCAATTAACAAATTCTTGAAATTGGATATCTGGAATATCACTTTCGAAGAAATCATTTATCGCCTCTTGGTTTGAATACTCTCTTCCTAGATATGGCTTGAGATACTTTCCGGTTGGTAAATTACCCTCGACTATCTGGCCAAACCAAGCACATCCTAACGGTATTCCGCTATCGTCTGACGATGGAAGGTAGTACTTATTCTCAAACAAGTCTGATTTTTCTATTAGCTCGTTTGAATTACAATTTAGGAATGATCCACCAGCAACACAAATGTTTTGAGAATCAACAACCTCACTTGCTTTTTTGGTAAAATACATTAGAAGTCTTTCCTGCTCTCTTTGATAGATACCAGCAATGTTTGCTCTGGATTGAAAATCGGAAAGATAATTTATACCATCAGATGGGACTTGACCATTCGGTATAAAAACGTCATTTTCCAGAATTTCTATAAAGTCAGGAAACGAGTCTACAAATTCTCTATCGGCATAAGATGCTAACCCCATTAACTTCCCGGATTGCCAGCTATTATTTGAAGGATCATATACAAGTTGTAAAGCCCCGGTCCCATACATAATGCCAACTGAAACTCCACCCCCCTTATAACCATCGGTAGAAAGCTTAATCCACTTTTTATAGGATTCCTCGTAAGAATCCTTTTTAAAGTTGTATATGGTTACTGCTTCAGCTAATCTTACGTTTTCTTGTAATTCGTTTGGATCCTTTTGAGGGAACCAAGCGTTTGCTTTGGAATCTGGAGCAATCTCACTTCCAGAAGCGTCCACAACAAGTACTGCAGCATCTTCAAACCCAGAACTATAAAAGGTACTAAAAGCATGGGCAAGGTGATGAGGCATAAATTCCAACCTTCCCCTGTTTACCCCAGTAATAGATTCAAACTGCTCTCCGTATTCATCAGGCAGCTCTGTAGTACTGTAGATAAATCTGTCTACATCATCAAAAGAAATACCAGCACTTTCTACACAATATCTCATTGATTTTTCCGGCATTTGATGTTGATATCCGCCGTAAGATTTTACTCTGGTAATTCTTTCCTCTGAGATCCCAACCAAAACCTCGCCATCTTTAATCAAGACCGCTCCCATATCGTGACCTACTGATATCCCTAGTGAGATCATATTTTATTTAGTCCTCATTCCGTATTTAGACTCAAACCAAGACATCTCCATCTCAGCTTTTCTTCTGTCAACATCCAATACTGATATAATAGTATTTACACCAAATTCAACCCATTCTGTATACTCTCGAGTACCTAATGGACTATTGTACATCCAATAAGGATCCCTCTGGGCTTTCTCTGGCTCAATCTCAGCATACATCATGTGTCTCTCCTTCAGGAGATTCATGATTTGGTCCTCTTTAGACTTGTTAAGGTTCATGATTTTTATGGATTGTTAAAAAGTTTTGATCAATCTTTTTGCTGTAGAGTAGTTTGTTGCTAGAGGTATATTGTGATGGTCACAAACTCTCATCAACATTTGTACATCAGGTTCGTGAGGGTGTTTCCCAAGAGGGTCTCTAAAAAATATAACAAGGTCTATCTCCTTTACAGAAGCTAAGGCAGCAATTTGAGCATCCCCTCCGTGAGGTCCGGAGAGCAATTTTTTTACTTTGAGACCTGCTTGTTCTACGTGAGTTCCGGTTGTTCCGGTTGCCACTATTTCAACATCCCTCCTTTTAAAGAATTCTATGTTATGCATGATAAAAGAAACCATAGAGGCTTTCTTCCCGTCATGTGCAATTACAGCTACTTTCATTGTTGGGAATCTCCTCTCCAAACACGGTATGAGTCAGAGTCAAAATGTTCTGTTGAAACTTCGTAAACTACACCATCCTCCAAAGCTTCTAATTGGTGAGGCTGACCTGGTCTTTGTCTTACAGAATCTCCTACCCTGAGAGTTTGTTCGTTTACCTCCGCTGTTTCGGTATCGATCCATCTATAAATGAAAGATCCCTCTTGAACGTACCAAGTTTCATCCTTAACCATATGGTAATGCATTGAGAACTTAGCACCCTTTTTAAAGCAAAGAAGTTTACCGCAATAAAGTTCGTTGTTTTCGAATATAATCTCGTGTCCCCAGCCTTTGGGTATATTACATCCGGGGCACTCCTTAGCATTAATTACTTTTGGCTTTTCCATACTTATTTTTTTATAACACTATCTAATAAATCCTTGTACCTGGGCAAAATTCTAACTGTTGCCTCCTCATAGTCCATAAACTTAGCATCGTTTATTTCGCTAAGTTGTAGCATTGACTGCGGGAGGATTTCTTTTTTTAAACCAATTTCTTCTAACGTATTGATATAACACTCGAAGATATAAACGGTTTTAAAAACCTTTTTACCCCTAGTATAGTGGATTGTATGTTTTTTCCCTAGCTGGTGTGGTAAAATCTTGATTCCAACCTCTTCAAAAGTTTCTCTGCAAGCTGCTTCAATTTCATCCTCACCTTCTTCAATGTGACCTTTTGGTGGCATATAACTCCCAAACCATTTGCTATTTGTGCTGTGACAAAGAAGTAACTTGTTATCACAAACAATAGCAATCCCTGAAGATTCCTCTATTTTTCCCATGTGAATTGTTTATTTTATTTATCACGATTTTAGGAATCTGAAACAGCTCTTCCCTTCATTTTCTCCCAATCTTTCTCTGGACGTACCTCTAAATTAGTAATCCATCCCCCTTCGATTGCGTTCATTCTCATACCTCTGGATTCTGCAAACTTTATAAGTGCATTTACATCTTTTGGGAAGCAGGTACCTCCATATCCCATTTTTCCATCTGGACCCGGGACGTGAAGATGTGAATCTCCAACTCTACCGTCAGAAGCAAATCCGTTCATTGCATCCTCCCAATTAATTCCTATTGCACTACCAAGCCTATAAAACTCGTTCATGATAGAAACCTTTGTAGCAAAGAATGTGTTGTTCATGTACTTAATGTACTCTGCTGTCTTCGAGTCTGTCAATATGAAATTTCTATTCATAAATCTATCCTCAAAAAGGGATTTTACTCTTTCATTTAATCTAGAATCCCCTCCCAAAATTATCCTTGCCTGTGTTAACATATCCAGTTTAGCAGTTCTTTCGGTAAGGAATTCTGGGGAAAAAATTATATTAAAACCAAATCTTTCTGATAGAGATTCGGTGGTTCCTGGAAGTACTGTCGATTTAATAATGAATATCTGGTCTTTATTTGGAAATATAGAACCAAAGAAGTTTTCAATAAATGAAAGGTCTTGAGTTCCGTCCATCCTCATTGGAGTTGGTAAGCAGACAAAAATAAATTCTTGCTCTAAGGTTTCCTCTAAATTATGTGTAGCTTTTAACGGATCAATGTCAAATATTTTAACATCCGCTGTTGGTGAAAAGGCAAATGCTTGGGACTCTCCAACGAATCCGTTACCGATTATTCCTACTGTTTTCTTTCCCATCTTCTAAATATAAATATTACATTCCTTTTTTACTAGGATGAATGTTATAGACTAACGTCTATTGTTTATTTCAAATATAATTAGGAAAGATGTTGGCGTTTACCAATCTAGAGTATCAAGATCTAACTCATAACCATCCCCGGTAGCAATTGCACTTACGTTGAATTCATACTTACCATCCATGGTTTCTGCTGTCATAAATCCCTCGTAATTATAATCACCCCACCCGCTTTCAAAGTCGTCAAAAAAGATAATTTCGTTTTTACCATCGGGTCTTATTATCTCGTACCAAAAAACATCTCTTGGGACCTTAAAATCTGGATTTTCTGGATTGTATTTTTCTGAAGAAAACCAATCCTTTTCTTCCCTATATTTTCTGATAAGATCGGTAATCTCTTTCGCATCGTCGTCTGGAGAAAGTTCCCTCATGATTCTTACACCTCTATAATGACCCCTTTTTGGCCAATTTGATGCCATCCACCTTTCTCCGGTTCTAAAAGATTCATATAAAGAGATGTGTTTCATAACTCTATATATTTAGAGAAATGCAAGGATCTTTTCTTTTTTGCCACTTTGTTTTATCCCTTCCCAATTTCTTGGAGTCCAAACAAAGTTTTCTAGACCCCATTCGCGGTCGAATGGACCATAAGAACTTGCTTCAACATGAATACCCATATGTAAGTCGTCAATGGCAACCCAATGTGTGACGGATGGGTTCTTACCTAACCAACGAGCAATTTCAAAATAACGTTCTTGCTCTTTATCTTCGGTCCTACTCCATGGAAAATCTCCGTGGTCGGGAACAAAACCTTCATCTCTCCAATCTGTGAAATGGAAAATCTCTGTAACACCAATAGGTCGTTTGATAATACCCTGAGATTCGTAGTAGTCACCCAATTCTTCTAATGTTGCGTGAAGTCTCCAATCTGAGCTGACGATAATCTCGGCACCTGTCTCTTCTAAGATTTCGTTTAATACCTTAACTGCCTTTCGGTCAAAATTGTCAAAACGATATTCAAGAGGTATTTCACTTCCACGCATGGATAACTTCATCCTACCCCACTTCTTTTGTTTCTTGTGGCGTGAACCCCAATTATTTGCTAAACAAATAACCCCATCGTTATCTAAGAATATGACTTTCATTATACATTAAAAGTTCCCTCTTGCAAATCTGGTCCTTCCTTAGGTTCAATTTGGTCGCTTAGATAGTCACAGAAGTAATTGCTACAAGTTTGTGGCCTGATTTCATGAACTGTACAGAATTTGAGACTTGTGTTGTAGAAAATACAGGGCAATTTTGGGTGATGAAAATTTACCCTCAAGGCAGGGTAGTTTTCTGGGTTTTGCCAAGTGCTTTTGTCTGGAAAAATTTGGCTACCTGCTTCAAAGTCTATAAAAACATCCTCATATCTAACGTTTCTTCCAAGGTGACTTTGGAGTCTTTCGATGAATTCATCAGTGTCCGTTATTTTTCCAATGATATAATCCCTATTCTCTATGGAACAGCAGCTTCCGTCATACCCGTCTATACCGAAGCATTTATTAGAACATATATCGCAAATAGATCCAGGCATTTCTATAATTTAAGACTTCCTTCATTGATTCTTTCTACTAGACGTGGATGTAATTCCAAATCCCCACTTGGGTCAAGAACTACAACAGCATTATCTAAATAAGGATTTTTTTCCTTATCAAACCTGCCATCACTTTCAAATAACACATACAGTTTTTCCCCTATAGCAGAAGCAAGATCTTTAAGGGTCTCCAATGATTCGGTTACATCAATATCACCGTACCAGATCTTGGTTTTTCCAACAAAAAGGTTAGCATTAAAAACTACCACATGGTCAGGAAATGTTCGGCTATAAAAGCTTTTGCTTCCCGATATCATTTTACCAGGATAACCTAATGCCCCCTTTGCAACTTCATAGTATATGTTCTCCATCTCGGAATTTTTAAATTCTAGAGACTTCCTGCTGTTTAGTTTCTTAAAGATGAAAAGAATTCGGGATTCAAGCTCCTTAAGAATTCAACATATAAACTGATTGCATTCTCAACATCTTTCTTGTGAGCCATCTCAACTGTGGTGTGCATGTACTTTAAAGGTGTAGCAAGAATAGCAGTAGGTATACTTTCTAGGAAAAAAGCCATTGTATCATTGCCATAGGATCCTACTGTCAGTTGGAGTGGTATATCGTTTTCAGACGCAACCTCTCTCAACTTAGCATTCAATTTGCGGTGGTTTTGTGCAGTGTATTCGATACATGGCCCATCTCCTCCCTTCGTATCTCCGTCTTTAGCTTTATTGATTCTTGGAGTGTTTGTATTGTGGCAAACGTCGTGTACCAAAGCAAGATCTGCATTCAGCTTTTTAGCAATCATTTTTGCACCATATAAACCCACTTCCTCCTGGACAGAATTTACTACCACCAGATTAAATGGAAGATTGGTTTTGCTGTTGTGAAGATCTTGAGCTACCTTAGCAATAATATAGCCACCGATCTTATTGTCCAACGATCTTCCAACCCAATAATCACCAATTTCTCTCAGTGGATCGTTGAATGTTACAAGACATCCTACCTCAATTTCAGCTGAAAGGACATCTTCTTTGCTTTCCAGACCAACGTCTAACCAAAGCTCGTGTTGGTCTGGACCTTTTTCAACATATTCTTTTCTAGTGTGAATAGCTGGCCATCCAAAAACACCGGGTATTTTCTTGCCAGTATGGGTGTGGATGACAACATCCTTTGATGGCGCGATCATGTTATCAGAACCACCATGACGCTTAACCCTAATATATCCTTCCTTTTCAATGTGTGTTACGATCCAAGCAATCTCATCACAATGTGCTTCGATTACTACTGTTGGAACCCCATGGTTCCCCATTCCGTTTTCGTCCCTTGAAAAGATCTTAGCTACCGCAGTCCCGTAGGGATCTATATAAACCTCATCGGAGTATTTTTTAATTTCTTCTATCCAAATTTTCTGTCCCTCTGTTTCTTGAGCTACTGGGGCATAAGCATCTAGGTATCTGTAAATAAAGGGTCTTTCTGAAACCTTAATCTGATCTTCCATCTTATATTATTTAGTTTGTGTATCTGGCATTATGCTAGAAAGATATTCCTTTGGACCAAGGACAGACCTTTCACAATTCTTTTGGGTCATCATTTCATCAATCCACTCGTCCCAATATTCATCTAACAATTTTATAAAAGACTCTGGGTTTCCTCTGAGCTTAAATCGGTGGATGTATTCTTCCTTAAGGGATCTTTCGGGGTAAACAAGGACAAAAGGTATTTCGTGATAGTCTAAGGCATCTCTCAATGTTTTATGGGATGAGACCAAGATAAAATCTACCTTTGGATCATCTATTTTTTCCTTAATGTGTTGGATGTAATTCTCTGGGAAGTTTTCCTTATCAAAATCAGAGCTATCCAAGTCTATCACATTAAGACCAGAGATCTCGCTATATGTAGATTTCCCAGTTCCGGGAAAAGCTGAATATACCTTTATCTTAAATTCGTTTTTGTTACCCTCGTCGTCGTATAGACCCATCTCTTGGTCTAATCTCATCATCTCAGTAAGAGCTTTTTCTCTAAGATTCTTTTCTGCAGTTTCTCGATCTCGAGCTATTCTAACAGCATCCAAAAGTCTTTCTCTAAGATCCTCAAACTCTATATCAGTGTGTGGTGAGTTATAGCATTCAAACTCAATCCTATCAACAGAGTTGTCCCTAAGACCTACGACATGGTAGTCATCCATCTTCTTTTGTAAATCCTCAAAAGCTATTTCTTCTATCTTTCTGGAGTCAATAGATCCAATAGGAAATCTAACTACCAGTATTGGCTTTGTTATTTTCTTTTTTGTCATGAGGTTCGGTTTAATCCATGTCTTCCTTTGAGGGATGATTATTCGGTCTTCTTAGAAAATCAGTTCTTTCCCCTTTCTTTTCTTTCTCGTATCCCCATTTGAAGATTTTAAGAACCATAACTAATCCGACCAAGCCGAACATTAGGATAAGGGAAAGTAGTGGAAAATCAATCATTGTTTTTAAGTTTTTATTAGTAGCCCCGCCAGGAATCGAACCTGGATCAAAAGTTTAGGAAACTCCCATTCTATCCGTTGAACTACGGGGCCAATTTAATTTTTTCTAATAACCAAGAAAATATCATCTATTGTAGAAATGTGACCTGCCCTAATATAGTTTTTTTTGACAATCTCTAGAGAATTTTGGTGACAGAACTTCACAAATCTTTCCTCGTCAAAATTTGCCCTTCCATCCACGTTTTTAAACGATAGATCATCACCACCAACTAGGTTAGAAAGGTGCAAAGAGCAGTACCCATTATTCTTAAGGACCCTTTTTATTTCCGACATGTATGAAATAACAACTTCAAAGTGCATATGAACAAAAGAATCGTACGAAAATACAAAATCTAGAAAATTGCTGGGTATCATATCCAAGGATTTACCATCGGTGACAAAATAGCCAGAAACCCTTTTACCGAATCTTTGAGCACACCTTGAGATACAGGTTTCATTTAGGTCTGCAACATACAGATGATTTATTTCGGGACATCTTTCAAGAACTTCGTTGGTCATTCTGCCAAACCCGCAAGCTATTTCCAATACATTTCCCTTTGCAAATGGAGATATGTGCGGATCTAGATTCTGCTCCCAGGTATAGTCAATACCTCTTTTATGAGTCCATTCGTTACCATCCGATATCCAAGAGCTCTCAGAATTCCAGTGTCTTTGCTCCTCTATATTGATATTAATTCTATCGTCCGACATGCTTGTGTTCTAAAGATAATCTAAATATAAGATTTTCTGAATAAAGAAATCACATCCTTTGCGTCATCAACAGCATCATGTGTTACTATCTTGTCCAATCCAGCCCTTTCTTTACAAAGGCTTAAACCCGGGAGTGATGTGTCGTTTTTCCAATCGGTAAATAACACGCTTGGATCTAAAACCCTCTGTCTGATTCTAATTAATTGTTTCCACCTAGGGATCCTAACTAAAAATTTCATATCGAAAGTAGCGAAATTTTTCCCAGCTGCAGATATTGTGATTGGTTTAGTTTTGTTTGTAATTGCTGGTAGCATTTTTCCATTTCTCCTCGTGATATAACCACCAGATCCAGGATCACCTAGATCAACGAAATCATTCTCTGCTAACCAATAATAGAATTCCTCTGCAACATCGTGCTCATTCATGAATTTCATGCCTGTGAGTCTTTCAAGATCAAATATTTCACTATCATCTTCAGCTGTTTGGTAATGAACAATAGATTCGATGATTTCTTTGTTCATGTTAATTGCATAGGGTGATCCCTCGATTCTTTTGTGCAAAATAGCTGCATGGAAGGTTGGAAGATCCTCCATGGGTTTAATGTTGTTGGTGTCTTCGATGACTGCACCAATTGTGAGGATCTGACAATTTTCCGGGTCAAGTCCTGTTGTCTCTAAATCTATACTTATATACTTCATATACTTTATTTAAGACCCTACTTTTTTCGAAGATGTGTGGTTGCTGCGAATCAGTATTTCAACCTCCCTATCATCTAGGATCCCCGAAATTGGCTCTTCTTGTTCCTTCCAAGATTTATATTGCGGAACATAGTTTCCTTGCATCACAATCTCGTATTTAGAACCTTCATTTATAACTTCATATCTTATTAAAATACAATATGGGCTTGGAAATGATACCGTCTTAACGTCGATTATGCTATCGTCGGTTTTCTTAATTTTCTTTTGAGCAATCCTATTTACCCACTTCCAAAATTTGTTCTTAGTGGGATTTCCGATAATTTTAAACTGCATAATATCAAATGATTGGTAATTCTTTCTATTTGCAATTATATTAATGTTTCCCGTATTGAAAAAACGAAGCATAAAAAAAGGTCTCAAAATTGAGACCTAAAAATAAACAGGGGTCCTAAATTTTCTAGATGAAAAGTATTAGATCACCGAAAGAATCCCAATCTCCACTATCTTTTTCCGGTTTTTCTTCATCAACGGAGTCACTATCTGAAATTTCGGAATAGTAATCACCCTGTGATTGGTAGTTTGGTAGGTAAAATTGGTGGTCGCTTGCAGATTTTTTTTCTTGGTTGTTTTGGGAAGGGGGTTGGCTCATTTTTTGGGAGTGGATTTTCTTTTATTTATCTTTTGATATTAATTTTTTTAATTGTAATACACTCACAAATATATTAATTATTTGTTTCCAACACAACAACGGTATCGGGCATAATTAGCGGTCTAATCTCCAGATGTGAAGATTCCCCCGTGACTGGCTTTCTAGTATAACAAAAGACAGGCTTACCGTCAGTATCATAATAAAAGTATTCCTTAGTTCTGTCATCTAGAAAGGCCCTGTACATCCCATTATTCTCGTCAACGTAAATGATCTGTCCCGATTCAGTATCACTCCTTAAGCCAATGGCAAAAGTTTTTTTCTTATTAGAACGTTCCTCCTCATATTCATTTATGTGCTGCTCGATTCTTTGAATTGATGATTGTATAGATTCATATTCTTGAACTAACTTATTCAAATTGGAAGCATAGCTAAATATTGGGCTCATATACCCAATAAGTGTCACAATTGTACCAATAGCTGTAACGATGAAAATGACATTACTAAACTTGGATTTAAACTGGGTGAGAGGCATTTGACAAACATATATTTACATTATATATTCTGAATTTATACCAAAAGAGAGGCACAGATTGGATTCGAACCAATGAATAGCGGGTTTGCAATCCGCTCCCTTAGACCACTTGGGTACTGTGCCTTATGCAGGTACAGGGGTTTGTATTTTAGAACCGGATGGAAGTTGGGCTCTTGCTAATTCTTTTGCAATTATAGAATTTGGTGCTTCGATATAAAGCCTTAGTGAACCGCCTAAACCAGTAGGTAAAATATAGTCAACCCTGTATTTCATTTCATAATTAATTAGTAGTCCGGGCGGGACTCGAACCCGCACGGGCATTACTGCCCAAAAGATTTTAAGTCTTTCATGTCTACCGGTTCCATCACCGGACCAACTTATACAAATCTGATAAAGTACTGGAAAATGCCTAAGATTTTTTCTGGTAGACTTTTAGATTTCTAATTTCCATTCTACCTTCAGTAGGCTGATTCTCACCATCAGGTTGCTTTAAACCATTATTTAACACTAAATACTGGTCTTGCCCGTTGGTCTTAAGCATCTTTTTATTCTTGGCAACCTGTACTAGTTGCCCGTCAAAATAGAATTTAATAAAATTATCCGTCCAGTGTATTGCATACTGAACAAATCTTTCTTCTGGGCTTTTGACAAATATTCGTGGCGCTCCATAATCTTTTTTACCTTCTTGCCAGGTATTACCGGTTCCCCAATGTATATTAGGTCTCATCTCAATCTCATTCACATCTTGATCTGTGTATGCCTCGAAGATGTCAATTTCTGGTGGCCATGAGTTTGTACCACTTAACCAAAAAGCGGACCACTGCATTTTTTCGACGGGAAGTTTAATTTCTGCTTCGATCCAGCCATAGGTAAAAGATCTTTTCGATGAAATAAGACCAGAAGCCCATGGTAAAGTAAATTCATCTGGTAGCTCTGGCTTTTGTTGCCATTTAGGAAGATCTTTCTTGTAAATTGTTTTTGGTAGATACTTATTCTCTAGAATCAAGCTTTCTCCACTCAAGAAAGTAGCATCTTCGCTCCAATACCACCAAAGTTGATCTGTGTGAAAAAATCCCCATGGATGTCCATATCTCCATTCTTCTGGATTGAGAGATTCTTCAGTGAAGGAATCCTCAAAAACTATTTCATAACCCTTTGGAGGGTTTGCCTTTCGTTCCCCAGAAACTTCTTTTCTGGAAAGCATCCATGCTTTAAATTGCAACCAGAAATTGTATAGGTTGTTCCAAGGTGTTCTTTGGAGATAGTGTTTAAGTACCATAAATTTTATATTTATTTCAATTTATGTATTCGCACGCCAGGTAGGATTCGAACCCACGACCCTCGGTTTTGGAGACCGGTACTCTACCAGCTGAGCTACTGACGTAAATTGTTGGCAGGGACGGATTCGAACCGCCGTACTCCAGAGAGAGCAGATTTACAGTCTGCCGCCTTTAACCACTCGGCCACCTACCAATTTTCCTTATTACCAATTTTTGATTAGCATATCTGTGTGGTCCATCTTCAAAGAGATCATTTACAATTTCCCAGTTTGAACCGCTTCTTTTGCAATAGTGATAAATCAAAGAACCTTTTCCAAAGATCTCGTGTTCAACCTCAAATTCTCTTTTCTCGATAACTTCACCACCACTAAAGATGTTCCAGTAAATAAAAGTTCCCCTTACGAAATTGTCATCTATTATGATATAGGAACCTTTTTCCATCTTTCCTTCAATAGCTTTGAATTCCAAAAAGGTGTGAAGCATGGAAGGCTCTGGGTTGTAGATATCAAAATCCCACGAATCCAAATGTACAATTGTTGGTGATCCTTCATAGCTCATAAGAAAATCCACAGAGTCCATGGTTAAATTTACCAGTTCATCAAAATCCGGGAGGTGATCTTTATAAAGCTGAATGCTTCTGGATGAAATGTCTTCATCTACATCAATGGAGGAAAATTTACCACCATGCTCTTTAGCCAAATGAGCAAACAAAAGTCCAAAGCATCCATCATCAAAAGATTGGCTTGCTCCGGTTTCTATAACCTCAATTGATTTTAAATGGCTTAGTTCTATAATATCCGAGATCCTTTGAGCTTGATCTTTTCTTTGATTGCTGACTTGTTCAAGGCCCTTATAAAAATCCAAAGACGGTTTCCAACTTCTCATAATAAAATTATCTGTCGGGAAGACAGGACTCGAACCTGCGACCCTCTGGTCCCAAACCAGATGCGCTACCACCTGCGCCACTTCCCGAATTTATTTTAAAGCTTTTTTAGATCTCTCTGCTAACCAAACAGCTCCTTGAAGCTTAAATTCTTTCCAATTGTCAAATTCTTTGAGATCCTCTATGACACTCTCAGGCAATAGGATAAATCCCTCGGGAGCAATTCCCTGGAACTTGTAATATCCCGAGTTTTCTATTTTTTCTTTAATGTTAGACAATTGAATTAATTTATTTTTGGGCCGGAGGTGGGAATCGAACCCGGCGTCACGGTTAGTTTTAGCTAACTTGCTCTACCACTGAGCTACTCCGACTTTGGAGCGGAAGACGGGATTCGAACCCGCGGCCCTCAGCTTGGAAGGCTGATGCTCTACCAACTGAGCTACTTCCGCTTTTGCTCCCCCACCTGGGCTCGAACCAGGGACCTATTGATTAACAGTCAACCGCTCTAACCAACTGAGCTATGGAGGAATATAAAGGTCCGGGCCCAAAAAGGGCCCTTTTGAAGACCTTAGTTGCGGGAGAAGGATTCGAACCTCCGACCTCCAGGTTATGAGCCTGGCGAGCTACCTCTGCTACCATCCCGCGATATAATTAAAGGAAGGGAAATCTGGCGAGTACTTGTATTTGCCCGTTTCACACCGGTACCAAGCCTCCCGTCTTTTTCCAAATCCTTGCCTCTGTGAATAAGCACCCTTCCTTAGTTGCCCCTGCTGGACTCGAACCAACACTGACGGAACCAAAATCCGCTGTCCTGCCAATTAGACGAAAGGGCAAGATTGTGGGCCCAGCAGGGCTCGAACCTGCGACCTACTGATTATGAGTCAGTTGCTCTAACCAACTGAGCTATGAGCCCAAAAAAACAGGATGCTTTTTAAATATTTGCTGTATCAAAAAGTTGCTGTATGCATCCTTTTAGTACCGAGGGTCGGACTCGAACCGACACACCATAAGGCGCTAGATCCTAAGTCTAGTGCGTCTACCAATTTCGCCACCCCGGCATTTGCAGGATATCGCTTAACCTGCGGTGAGTGTTCCTTTCACCTTGTTCTCTTTAAGAAATACTTCGGGTCTTTCAGGGTTTCTGATAGATGATTCGTTTGTTATGTGATTACTCCAAACCCTTTTTCTTCATTCTAACATCATCATCTATTACAGCTTCACTGTATCTCTTTCCGATACTACGATTTTTTTGCGGAGAGAGTGAGATTCGAACTCACGATACCGTTTCCAGTACACTACCTTTCCAGGGTAGCACAATCGACCGCTCTGTCATCTCTCCTGTGGCGGAGAGGGAGGGATTCGAACCCCCGGTACGTTGCCGTACGCCAGTTTTCAAGACTGGAGCATTCGACCACTCTGCCACCTCTCCGTATTCGGTTTTGTTCCACATTAGCCCTACCACACAGTGGACATGGGTAGGATTTTGACTAAGGTGCTCTGAAGAGCTTTACACCGAAAACCTGATCAGAGCCGCTGGAGGGACTTGAACCCCCGACAGGCTGATTACAAATCAGCTACTCTACCAGCTGAGTTACAACGGCTTTTAGGCATTTTCCAACATGTCAAAGAACTGTTTGATTATTTGTCTTTTTTACATCCAGCAGGATATTATGTTTCCATACAAAAACACAAATAATTACATTTTTTCTCCTCTCAGAGTTTGTGGAGCTGGTGGGATTCGAACCCACGTCCAGCTAGGCACACCCAGAGAATCTCATTCACAGGCTTAGGTCATTTTTCTAAATAACCAAAATAGAAAGGTTTCATATATGTGGGAATCAAACCTATCGAAAGTACCTGGTCTCAGAGTTGGTTTAGACGGGCTCTGACCTGTGACCCGCATACTCCAGATCAACCATCGGAAGATCTAGACTTTCGACTTTCTGTTCCTAGGGAGTCGACCCCCGGTGCTTAGGCTGCAAGAGCAACTTCAGCGGTTTCAACAGAACCTAGTCCTGCCAAAACGAAAAATGGATTTTCGCCATTTGAAGTGTTACATAGGTTATTAAAGAGTTTCCAATGCTAACTCTGCCTGCAATTCAAAGAACGTTCGCCTCCTGTCGATTCCAGTCAGCCCCATTTCTGTTCAGCAAATTTAATCTTTGTAAGAGATTAAAAAAACTGAGATATAAAAAAACCCAAATCTTTTGAGGGATTTGGGTTTAGATATATCTAGACTTCTTCTAAAACTAACTATCTAAACCCGCAGGGTAAGTTATACCCTGTTGGGAACGAACCCAACGTCCAAAGACACGATATTTGTTTAAATAGTTTCATTCTAGATGAAGATTATGGTAATTATATATCAAAGGACAAAAAAGTTTCCGCTTATTCCGCTGTTTTATTAAGAAAATGAAATCCCGTATTATTTCGACTCCACAAAGTATCTAAGTTTAGAGAATTCCAAAAACCTGGATGTATCTATATCATACTCATCATGAGACAGCATTCCATCACCATCCAAGGATTCTATCGAGAACAAGAATCTAATTTTACCTACTCTCCAGATAGCATCTGGAATTTTGTACCAAGCCCATCCGCCATGGCTTAGTGTGTTGCTTTCCTCCATCATTAATTCACTCCCACATAGAAGTTTGAATTTAATTCTAACTAATGAAAATGGAGAATCCGAGCTTAAATGTAGAAGTATTCTTATATCACTAATATTATCCTTATTTACGTATGGGGAACACACAGAAGTTGTGTAAAGAGTGTATTCGTTCTTGTTATATGCTAGCTTATCAATATCCCAATTTTCCCCAATTGGACCTCCGAAAAAATGGTCCAACTCATCGTTGGACTTAAAGATGGAATTCTCCCTTCCTGTGTTAGCGATGGAAGTTATGAAATCCTCAAAAACCATGTTCGGATATTTAGATACGAAATCTCTATTTTTCCTAATATTGAGATTGGGTATAAGGGATCTAACCCGGGAATTCATTCTCAGTATAAAAAGATGACTGTATACCCAATGAGATCTTGGGACTGAGAAAAAAATAGAGTCTAGATCCTTTCGTAATAATTCTTCCAGGAAAGAATTAATTTTTTTGCCAAAATCCTTAGGGAATATAAAGTCAGTTTCCATATAAACACAAAAATCATACCCCTTAGCAAAAGAAGCACCCAAAGAGGGGATAAAGAGGGATACAATAGCAGGAGTAAAATCTATCCAGCCTTTATAATCATAATATAAGGTAGATCCAGAAGGACCCTCTGTATCAACCCACTTGTAGCTAGGTATGTTTTCTACTAACGGTACAATTTCAGGGTTGAGAATATTTGAATCTTTAAAAGCAGATGTGTTGGTGTCGTTATAGAGGTAAAGGTCCACCTTGTTTTTTATGCTGTCTGGGCAATCAAAGTGTGTCATTAATGTAACATCCCACCCAATACTCTTAATGGAAGAGATTATCTCAAGAAGATCCTTTTGTTTTTCTTCAGTGCTTGGAAATGATGATAATATAAAGTTACAATCTATCATAGATGGATTAAACTAGTTGGCGAACACATTGGTAATAGTGTCATTTTTCCTCCTGGAAATTATATAATCTTCAGTTGCAATATAATCAAGAGAATCGTCGAGTAGATGTTTAATGACCTGGTGTGGATAATTATTAATAGGTTCCCCATGAGCATTTAATGAAGTATTCAGAACAACCGGGATTCCAGAAATATTATGATATGCCGAGATCAATTTATGAAAGTGTGGGTTTCTTTCCTTGTTTACTATCTGTGGCCTTGCTGTACCGTCTTCTGCATGTACAACTGCTGGTATTCTACCGAGCCATTCTTCCCTTGTGTCGTAGCACAAAGTCATAAATTCAGCAGTGTGTTTTGATTTCTCAATATGGAAAACATCTTGGCTGAATTCTTCTAACACCGAAGGGGCAAAAGGCATAATCTCGGTTCTTCTGAGCTTTTCATTAAGCCTTCTGTGTGTATCTTTATCAGTTGGCTTTACAACTATACTTCTATTTCCTAATGCCCTTGGACCATATTCTGTTCTTCCCACGAATACTCCTACAACTGATCCTTCATCTACGAGTTGTGCAACCCTTTCGTATGTCATAGGTTCGGTTTTCAGATTCCCCTGGTTTTCACTAATGATAGAATCCCATGCTTCCCTACTATGGCTTTCTCCAAGGAAAGCATTCTCGAGTCTAAATGACTCCGTTATTTCTCCAAGATCGTTTGCAACTTTAATTGCTGCACCCAGAGCTAAACCACTGTCAGACATTGCTGGGTGAATGTAGATTTCATCAAAAAGACCCAAATCGTTAATAAACATATTCATCTTAACATTTGCAAAGAGTCCACCAGAAAAACATATTTTTCTGTATTCGGGGAACCTTCTACTAAGGTCTTCGAGGAAATCCCTCATAGTTTCATCTGTTACCTTCTGAAGGGCAAAAGCAAAATCCGCCCTCAACTGCTTATCAGTAAAAACACCACGGGGCTTGAGAATATGTTCGCAGATATAGTGGAACCTAGCTTCGTGATTTGCAGGGCGAAAGTTCAGATCTCCACCATAATGTATACAGTCCTTTATCAGCTTGTAGATCATCTCGTCGTGTCTACCATGAGCAGCCAAGCCAACTATTTTACCCTCATCCTTAAGCATCTTCCATCCTAGGTGTGTACAAGAAGATGCCCAAAGTCCTGCTAAAGATGCAGTAGTTGGAATGTGTTGTGAATGCACCACCTCATAATCCCCATCCTCGCAAAGCAAAATTTTTCCTCTACTCCTGTTGCCTTTGCCGTCGTGGGAAACACTAAGAACTTTGCCTTTCATCCCAGAGGTAAAGTATGATCCAAGGGTGTGAGATAAGTGGTGTGATACCTCAGTTGTTCTTCCCATAAAGAACCCAATGTTCTGTTTAACAATCTCCTTTTTATAAAATGAAGAGATTGCGAAATAATCCACATTCGAAAGATCAATACCGTGATCCCTCTTTACCACTTCAAGACAATTGGTTGGGGGGGCAAGTACATTATAACAGGATTTTATCCCAGTAAGCTTTTCTTCCTCATAAATTCCAAGTATTTTACCATCTTTTAATACAGCAACAGAAGTGTCGTGCGAGCAAAAACCAATTCCTAAAATAATACTCATATCCCTAATATGTTGTCAAATAAATCCTCGTTGCTTAAGCCAAGCCAGTTCTGTGGGTGATGCCAACTTGCATAGTAGGAAGCGTGATTTTCAAAAATACCTCCAGATTCCCAAAAGTCCCACGTGTTGCTTTGGATGTCGTGTTTTCCAATGTCGTAGGATGCATAGATTCCATTAGCTTCACAATATCCAATAAAATCCTTTTGTGGTTCAATAATCTGAACTCTCCCTGAATAGTTTTTCTGGAGCCTGTCGTGAAACCTCGAGGAAACCAAAATGTGGCTACCGGTTTTCTTACCAAAGCTTTCTGCTTTTAAAAGCCATCTATAATTTACATCATAAGAGGGGGAGTCAAAGCGTAGAAGGATCTTTTTATCTTGCTCGTTATATGTGTGTTGGTAAAGCAAAACTGGCTCAAAATTTTCTATCCCCCAGATATTTACTTTCCACTTGGTTCTAAATTTTCTTAGATATTTATACCACGTAAATGGCTTGAATTCATGGTTTGAATAGATGATTCCCCATTCTCCACCTATATCCTCATAAAGTTCAACCAAGAAATTTTCGGAGTGAAGATCTCCTATTTCTATTTTAGGGCCATCGATAAAATCTACTGAGGCCTTTATCTTTTCAAAATCTGTCATCTATTAATCTGTGAGATATTGATTATTTTAGACAATTTGCACGTATTGTTTCCAAAAAAAATCCCCAGGTTATTAACCCAGGGATTTAAAATAACAGGATCGCTATTAGTATTATTCGGCTCTGCAGCTATATCTCTCTTTACGCCAATGAGAAGTTGACGTCGTGATTTTAGTTTTGAACCAGGTCACTGATCTCCGGGTCTTGTTAGTGAGTAAGCTTGCGCTCCACTACAACTAACTCTGCATCTAGTATAGAATAGGTTTGCTGTACCGATCCTTTCACAGGTTTCATTCTCTTTTAACTTTGTATCTAATTAAGTATAAAGGGTTTGCTGTAAGAAACCTAATATTTTCAAAGAACTCTTTGCTCTCTTAAGCTTTTGAATATTTCGTCAATATGCTTTTGTTCAATAAATCTTTTACTATCCCAGATGGCATTAAACAACCTTACAATTTCTTGCTCAGTATAGGATTCTGGCTGAAAGGAGGCTGTTCCACCTTTTTTAACCATTTCAAGAAGAAGGTCTGAAATATATCCTTCCTGAACTACCGTTTTTGCTAACTCACCCCTTTCAGATTCGGAGCATGAATACCAATATTCTTCTGGGTCAATATTTATATCTGCCATCTTCAATTAAATTATAATGTCTTTATACCTTTCAGAGAGGATAGTTTCGTTCATCACTTGGAGTGGTGAGATAATTTCACCCTTACAAATGCTTTTAAGAATTGCTGGTGAGAAACCACTTACCAAAGCTGTACCAGATTCAGTGAAAGAAACCGGCACGTTTCCACCTCGGGATTGAATATTCCAGTAGATGATGGAAGGCATTGTGTATCCTGCTTCAGCATACATCTCTCTGATCATTTCCTGTGCAGTAGGATTCCACTCTACAAGATCAGTTTTATTCCAATAAGACCTAGCCCTTGTCGCATTGTCGAATTCCATGTCGGAGAGGATCAAGATCTTCGTTGGCATTTCAGATGCAGGTACAGAATTTTTCACTGCCTGATCCAATATGTGTGAAAAGGTCTTTTGGAGATCTGTGTTCATACCCCAAGCAGCTCTAGATAATTGCGAAAACCTCGACTTTAAATCACCCTTCAGTATTTGAATCTCTGGGTTAGCAGAGAAAGTTACAAAAGAGTCCTTAAACGCTCCCTCGTTTCTTTCAGAAATGTACATCCCTAAAGAGATTGCAACATCCAAGCAGTTAACATTAGAATTTCCACCAGCTGGTGTCACCATAGAACCTGAGGTGTCAACTACTGGAAGAATTCTTTCCTCGCTCCCCTCCGTGTAATCAGGAAGTGCTTTCCATTGCTCAGAGGCAAAGTCTGCATCTCCGTGTTTGAGAGTTTTGGTCACATCATAAGGATAGACTGCAGCAGCATTTACTTTCTCCTCACCAGACCTTAGTTTCTCAAGATACAAATTATATCTCTCTGAATCATTTTTGTGAAATGCCTTGGTGTATCTTGCAGCTGCTACTGAAGGAAGCTTACCATATTCAATAGATTCCCAATCTTTAGCACACATAGCCTGCTCGACAACATTTGTGAGGCCGACCAGTGTCTTTCTATATTGCTTAGGCGTGAATCCTAAGAAATTTCTTAGCCTGTTTGCTACCGGACCCTTTCTAGGCATCCATTTAGCACAAAGCCCATTTTCGCTTTCGAGACCACTCTTTATTAGATCTAATGCAGGTGCTTCGAGCTTGGTGCCAATTAAAGTAAGCAAATCGTCCCACCTTCCATATTCTGGGATGAGATGTAGGTTTTTTCCTAGTATCTCTGGGTTGTCGCTTGCTAAATATGTAATAATATCCTTGAAGATCTGTCTTTCTCCTGCTCCGCCTCTGATGTCTCTTACCCAAAAAAGAATTCTCATGGCTGTAAGTGGATCCTCGTGAAACGCAAGTGAGAAGTTTGCAATAAGTCTTTGCTTATCCTGCCCTCTCATAGCACCAATCATGAAGAATAAATCTACACAAGCATTCAAAGAAGATGAATTGGTTGTCATCCCATTTTCTGTGGTGGTGTTCTTGGTTCTAAGTGCGTCTACAAGTTTCATATTACCGATTTTGGACTTTATATACCTCTAAATGTTAGTTGTTTCTTATTTTTTGTAATGACAGCGCAAGATTAATTGGATATCCCGAGCTAAAAAAATATTTCCGAAAAATTCTAAAACCTTTTCAGTACATAAAGCTTTTTACTTGCTCTAGTGTAAGCTGTATACTTGATTCTGTTTCTTTCTATGACATCCCAATTCATCTCAATATCATCCTCCATTACAAAGGATGTTTCGTAGGTACTACCCTGGGACTTGTGTGCGGTTATACAATAAGCATAGGAAACATCAGCGAATTCTCTGAGAAAATCATAGTAAGCAAGCCATGACTTGTCCTTTCCTTTCTTCTGGATTGCTATATTCTTAAGAATGTTTGCTACTCTTTTAAAATCATATTCACTATCCTCGTGCAGAATCTCAATTGTGTCTTCATGTCTTGAATTGTTGTCATCCAAAAACCAAACACGAGTTTCATAGTATTTAAGATCCACCTCCAAATCTTCAACCTTAGCTTTCTGAGTTTTAATTTCAAATGAATCAACAGTGAATTCATCGTTGGTGTTGAAAACCACCATTCCATTCACAATATAGGGGCTATTGATAATCAGTTTTTCTCCAACCAATATCTTTTCTCCTATTTGCTCCTCCCCGTAGATCACTCTTCTAACTAAGGTGTTCATGGTTGACACCGTTTTATTCCTCCAAGCTATTACCTTAGCATATTCGGAGTCTTCCTCGAAGCTTTTGGTTTTGAAATACTTTTCCATGTAAGAGGAAATGTTTTTCCTTACCCCAGGATCTCCAAGATTTAGAAATTCAATACCTTCCCCCGATTTATTAGTTATGGTCTGTGGTAGAATACCAGAATCTGGCTCGTTAATATTTTCACGGATCTTTACAGAAGAACTAATAATCGGGTTGTCAAGCTTTTGTCTCATGATGGTCTTCAGATCCAAAGTCTTAATTTCATATTCCTCTGCAAGCTCTTCTCTAAAAGGTATACAATCTGGTTTCCCAACAGGTGGGATCTGTGCAGGATCACCCATGCATATTACCTTTATATTTTCCCTGTGCTTAATTATTTTTTCAAAGAGATCATCATTCAACATGGAGACCTCATCGATTATTAGAAGCTTAATTTTCGATATCTTCGGCTGAAATCCAGGATCCTTGACAAACTCCTGCTTCCCGTCAAGTGTTATCTTCTCCTTTAATCCAAGTAGCTTGTGAATGGTTTGGAAAGAGACCCGAGTGTCGTGTATATCAGACGATCTACGAATGACCCTGACTGATTTATTAGTTGGACCAGTAACGGCAATTCTATACCACCCCTTATCCCGATAAAGCTCCGTTAAAAGGTAGTTCACTAAAAGACTTACGCAAAATGTTTTACCAGTCCCAGCCCAACCTCTAAGCACATAGATGGATCTGTCAGTTGGGTTCCTAACATAATTTACAAGCTTCCCAAATGCCAGCCTTTGGTCGCCATTTAATATCGAGGTATCTACTGTTTTTGTTTTAGTGCCCAAACTTTCAAATTTATTATGGGAGGTCAATTAAAAATACCTTACAGAATTTCTCACCTACCATTTTGATTCTCCGTTTTTACAAACCATTTCATCTACTACTGTTTCTTTACGACTATCCCTTGGTATTTCTGGACAGAGTACATTTCTCACAAAGTCTTGTGCCTCTTTAAGAGTCTTAAAAGTAGTTCTCACTTTATAACAGTCACCATATCCGCAAGTCTCATGCTTTATATCTTTCCAATAGGACCACCATAAGAACTTTTTCCATTCTTGGATGTAGTAATACTCATTGGAGAGATTTCCCTTCTCGTCAAAGTATTCGTAGTGTTTGATTAAGAAATTGGCTTGTGCTTTCATATTTAACTAAAATCAGTTGAACTACACACTCTTAGGCCATCAATCTCACGATCATAATATCTAGGATCGTTAAACAGGGAACTCCTTTCGTTGTTTTTATAATATTCAGCATCAACAGTCAAACCATTAGGCCCTCCCCACTCAAATGCCATATCTAAGAATGCTTGAGGTTCCTCCTCTGCACCGTACTCATCAACTACCCGACCACTCTTGACAAAATCGATTAATTGTTGCTTATTGGAATAATACTTATTGTCGTGGAAGTTCCAGCAGAATTTCCACCCCATACTACGTTTTCCAAGGTGAATATTAGATCCTTCGATAAACTCATCCCATGGGTTCATTGGACTCCACTCGTCTTCTGGGTCGTCAATGTACCTAAACCTGTCAGCTATAAGATCTGGTGTCATCTTGAGACCGATAAGCCTTGTCCGGAGTCTGTCCCTGCGCTCCTCCATTTCTGATTCAGTCGGAATTCTATAATAGTTTGTTCCCATATTTTACCTTACTGTTCTATTTCGATGCTTATCAAATCTCGAATATATTTTTATCTGGATCTTTATCTTCGTTTTTTTCTGGGTGTTTCCAAATAGCAGCGTGTTGGCTACTCTTTTCATCATCCGGTCTGTCTTTAGTAAAATAATAAAGAGCAAGAGAAATTCTTGATTCCTCCGATGGACAAGCTAATGGCTCTGGGTGTCCATGGAAAGCGTCATCTGTTATGTTGAAAATAACAGCCCTGTTAAAAACTGGAGGAATTGATTTTACACAATTTTTCAAGTCCTTATCCCAAAGCTCGAGGTTGCCGCCCCAAGATTTATCCCAATTTTCATTTAGATAGAGGAGTAAATTTATTCTCCTGTGTAATCCAGTATCTGGATGGATGTTATAATCAGCGTGAATGGAAAGTTTTCCTTCACGCATTATTTTGTGAACCCCACCACCGATGAAATTAGGATCTGGGATTAAGCCTTTTATGCCAGTTAGATCCTCTAGGAACCTCAGGGTCGTATCAGAGTTAAGAAAGCTTAGGATTTCATAAGTTGCTGGGGCATATAATTTTATATCCTGGATATTATCCTCACACCAAGGGGTAAAAAACTTATTAACCTGATTTCCCTCAGAATACTTTGAGGGATCATAGCCCCAATATTGATATTTTCCCATCTCATTAGCAGATTGCCTTAACTTCACCCCATCAACAACAAAATTGTCGATAACTGTGTGTGGAAAGGGATAAGCTATTGAATACCCAAAACTAATACTTTGGGTCAATTGGGAATCTATCATTTATTTTTTGGTTTGTTCTTAATCACATCATCTATGATTCCATATTTAACAGCTTCTTTAGCATCCATCCAAAAATCCCTACTTGCGTCTTCAGCAACTTGCTTTGGGTCCTTGTCGCAATAATCACCTAGCAATTCGAATAGAATCTTATTATATTTCTCCCATTCTTCAAAATCAATCTTCGCATCCTGGATGTTACCACTAAAGCCGCCAGAGGATTGATGGAGCATTACTTTGGAGAACCTCAAAGAATATCTTTTACCTTTTGTGCCAGCACCAAGAAGAATAGATCCCATTGAAGCAGCCATACCGGTATTAACAGTAATAATATCAGATTTGATGTAATCCATAACATCTACCATAGAAAGTCCAGATTTAACAGACCCTCCAGGTGAATCGATGTGCATAGTAATGTCCTTACTGTCTATGGAATCTAAAAACATTAGTTGTGCTTGGACTATTGTTGACATTTTATCATTAACTGGACCGGCAACCCAAAGAAGCCTATCCATCATTAATCTTGAGAAAATATCCATTTGGGTAGCCCTCAGTTCCCTCTCTTCTAAAATGTATGGGGTTAAAGAACCCTCGACAAATCTCGAATAATTGTGTACATCGAGTGAACCAATGTTATGTTCACTCATCGCATATTTTTCAAATTCTTTTCTCATATTTCTTTTTTAAGCTTTCCTGTTGTTTGACTGTGAGGGATAAACTCCCAAAGATTTATTGCTATTGCTTTACGTGTTCCCGCAGTTACCTGAGACACCCCATGTGGAACTGTACCAGCATCAAATATTACAAGTCTATTTGATTTCGCATAAATCCTTTCCGGTTCTTTATCAAGACCCTCTGAAAAGATTTCCAACATTCCACCGTCAAATTCTTGCTGTGGTGGATAATACACTGTTCCAATTTGGGCAAATTGGATTTCTCTAGTCTCTGAGAACAGCTCTTCATCTTTATCAAAGTGAACATCTAGTTTGTCTTGATAATTATTCTCTGGATCTGCTGAAAGAATACCAGTCCAATACTCAAAACCAGCAACATTGAATACTTTACTAATTGGACAGCTATCGCCCCAGATGTATTTTATCAGTCTTTTTTTTAGTGTATCTGGCGGAGAACTCCACCATCCTTCCCAAAAGAAATAATTTTCACCCGCATCTTTGAAGAAATCCTTGTCTGATGCAATTTCTGCCAATAGATCCTCGTCCTTAATATAGTTGTCAATAACTACTATCACTTAATATTCTAGTTTGAAAGGCTCTTTTATCCCGGTTTCCCTGTTGATAAAATAGCGATCGTTTCCGCTATTAATATTACCCTGTAAGTGATAAATTATTTCCCTTGCTGCCTTTAATTCTTCTAAAACATCAAGGATATTTACCTTATGATTTTTGGATATTGTTAAATCCTCAATATCACCAATAGCTGAATTTACCTTTGCCCCTGCTTCTTGGAGCATATATTTTACGTTTTCCATTTTATACAGTTTTGGATTATACCTCAAAACTACCAGGAAGTAACGAAGAAAAAAAATTTAAATGAGGGAATTGTTAACAGATCTGTGAGCTACCCCGCCCACACCAGCAATTCCGCTATATAAAGAATACACATTCTTTATTGTGCTATCCCACGGAAATTGGGATTCAGAGAGTCTGAGCATGGGCTTTACAGATACAAGATGATTTTCACCCATTACATCAGAGAACTTACACCTCAGTGTGCATTTGCCGTGTACTGGACAAACACAATGTATGTAAACAACACCATCCCCAGATGGCTTTTGAAAAAAATCGGAGAAGTGGGTATCAAAACCCTCCTTCTCCTTTAAATATGATTGTAATTCTTCTAAGAACTTCATTAGGATTAAACCATATATTCATTGACCCATTCTTGGACCTTAGCCTGTGGCATTGCCCCAGTTTTCATAGAAACCTCTTTTCCGTCTTTGAAAATAGTCATAGTTGGGATGCTCCTGATTCCTCTTTCAGCAGTAATCTCTCTGGATTCATCAACATTTACCTTGACAACTTTAAGGTTTGGGTTTGCCTCGTCAATCCTTTCCAAAACTGGACCTAACATTTTACAGGGTCCGCACCAAGGTGCCCAAAAATCAACTAGGATGTTTCCTCCTGCTTCAAGCTCCTGATTAAATTCTTCTATCGTCATAATTTATATTTATTACTTATAGTTGTTCTTTGTTGGATTATTCCACTAAATTAAAATGGTCTGTACCATATCTGGTTGTGTCCGGTATGTAATTTGGGGATTTGGAGACATAATAACAGATATCCCATCTGAGAGGTTATGAAGGCTAGATATGTAATTCATTACGTCGTCCCTTTTCTCTGGTGGAAACTTGTATGTTGACATTACATCATCAACTATCTTATCCAATGAATTTTCAAATTCTGCAGGATCGTGGAACTTAAAATACTTCTCATATTTCTTAACAAAATCCCTAATCATAGCCTGCTCTGGTTGGGTTAAGGATAGGTCAGACATAAAGTCGTCAAACTCTCTAATTAATCTCATAGCCGAAACACTTATTGTTTTACCTGATATATATTCAATAACACTAATTGATAATCGAAATGTCTACAGAAGAAAGAGATACACAAATTGAGGATCAAGTTGATTTCACACAAGAACAATCACCCGAACAGGAAGAACTTACACCAGAGGTAAATGATTTTGATGAAACTGGCGGAGAGGAAACAGGATCTGAAATGCCTGAAATTCCTACAGATTCTACAGAAACTTCGGAGCTACCACAAATAGACCAGGCAGATTCTATTGAACAGACGGAGGAACCACATACACCACCAGTCCAAGAAACCCCAATTGAAATCAGTCCGGAACAGCCAATTCAGCAATCACAAGAAACCTCATCACCCGGTAGAGTAATGAGGTTTGAGGATTTCGTTAATAACAGGGATTAATCTTTTTCAGACCTACCTAGGTCTCTTCTTATTAAACCCCTCACGTAATGTGATATTGAAACCGGAGGTTCTCCGGAGGTTAAAGCTTTCTTAGAAATCTTTTTACTAAGTTCTTCCAGGTCTTCTGTTGATAACAGGACCTGGATTTTTTCTGTTTTATCTTCTCCTTTTGCCATAGTTGGAATTTATTTCTACTTTATATATTTAATCCTCTTGATCGGAAATCTCCATAAATTCAATTCCGCCGTAAGGATCTCCTTTAGCTGCCATTGGTGAATAGTCATTTATACTGTCAGAAACTACAAATGCTTTATGAGGGTTAACCATTACACCAAGTTTTTTCATAAGGGGTCTATTTGCTAAGAAAGGGGTACTTTTTGAAATCCTGTCGCTTGGAGCAACCTTAACTCCAGGAATCTTAACCCCGTTAAAAACAATATCCATTTTTACAATAGGTCTTACCTCTGTATCCCTGCCGATCTCGGTTTTGGTACGTCCAACAATTTTACCGCCCATTACGCTATCACCAATCTTCCAGGTGAGGTTATCACCATCCTCGGTTATTTCATCAGCATGAATTGACGAAGCAGACGATCCGTTACCCGTATCGAATTTAGCTACCATCTTACCGACCTGCGGGATCTCAATGGTTTCTAAGTAACCGACTTCGAGTTTAGCTTGGGACCAATTATCTTTTTTCAAAATGTAATTAATAACATCATCAACAATAGGTTTTCCTATTGCTTGTGAAATACCGTCTGTTCCAGGAGACGAGTTTACTTCTAAGATGTATGGTTTGTTGGTTTTAGAATCTATCATAATATCAACGCCACACCAGTGACACGAAACAGCATTTGCAGCTTCGCAAGCTATTTTTTCAATCTCCTCTGTTAATTCATATGAAGAAACTTCACCGCCTAAAGTATAATTAGTTCTGAAGTCCTTCTCAACTGCTTCTCTTTTCATTGCCCCAAGTACCTCACAGTTTTCAGCACCAGGATTTAAGGGATCAAATTTCTTTACGATTACTTGAACCCTAACATCAAAGTTCGAATCTATCTTCTCCTGTAAAAGGATTTCTCCATCAGGATCAAGCTTCTCGATAGTTTGGTAAACTGATTTAAGAGAAGCATATGAATCAACAATAGAAACCCCAATTCCTTGTGCTCCAGAAAGAAGTTTCATAACAACCGGGAATTCACCCCCGACTTCTTCTAATGCCCTATCAAGACCTTCTATTCCATTAACCAGAGAATATCTTGGGATTGGAAGTCCTTCTTCCTCCAGAACCTTTGAGGTAAGGTATTTACTTTCACAAATTTCAATGGATTCCAAAGTGTTGACACAAAAGTATCTAGCAGCTTCTAGATCTCTCATTATCTGCTTAGTGTAAGAGTTTGTAATTACCCCTCTTCTAGGAATTATAGCAGTAGTCTCAGGTTTAATTAAGATCTCTTTAGTCTCGTCACCATCAGAAAATTTAACAATGTGTCCGTTGTATATTTTTTCCAACACCACATTGTTGACATTTACCACGTTACACGGTATGCCCATTTTTCCACATTCTTCAAGAAAAGATTTTGCAGTTTTGCTGGGCTTAGTCTCCCCGCTTAAAATAAGGATGTCAACCGTCCCGTTATCATTAGCTTCGTTAAGAAAAGATTCGAAATTAAGAGCAGGGGTTACCTTCTTCATCAAGACAAATAATTTATCCTATATATCCTCAGAGATCTTTCTTATTTCCCTCTTGGATCTTGCTAATGCACTACCTATAACATGGTGCATATCATAGTACTTATACTCTGCTAAACGCCCTCCAAAAATATATTTGTCTGAAATCTGTTCAGCAAGTTTTTTATACCTACCATATATCTCCTTGTTTTTGTCGTCAGAGACTGGATAGAATCTTTCCTTACCAACCTCCCACTCTGCTGGATATTCCTTAGTAATAACAGTTTTATCTGTCTTAGTCCAATCAAAGTGCTTGTGCTCACATATTCTAGTCCAAGGTATTTCAGCCTCCGTATAGTTCACAATTGCATTGCCCTGATAATCCTCTATATCCAACACCGATGTTTCAAAGTCTAGACTTCTGTATTCTAGCACCCCCTCGGAGAATTCAAAAAATTCATCTATGGGGCCGGTAAAAACTATCTTATGTGCCTGGGATTCCCAGTATTCTCTTTCCTGGAGGAAATCCACACCAAACCTTACTTCAACGTCTCCTTGAATGTTCTCTATCATCTTGGTATATCCACCTATAGGAATTCCCTGATATCGATCAAAGAAATAATTCTCGTCGTAGGTTAATCTGATTGGAAGTCTCCTGATTATAAATGATGGAAGTTCCTTAGGATCCCTGCCCCATTGCTTTGTTGTATATCCTTTTATGAATGTTTCATAAATTTCCTCACCAACCTCATTTAAAACCCATTCTTCAAGATTGGATGGGTTCTTGATTTTTACCTTTACCTCATCGAGTTTTTTTCTGGCTTCCTCTGGGGTTGATACACCAAATAGCTGGTGAAGTGTCATTAGGTTTATTGGGAATGAATACATTCTATTCCCATGCCTTACCTTGGGTTTGTTTACGTAATTGTTGAACTCTGCAAATCTGTTTACGTATTCCCAAATACCCTTGTCCGAGGTATGAAAAATGTGTGGGCCGTATTTGTGGACCTCTATTCCCTCAACATTCTCTGTGTAGCAATTTCCACCATTGTGGTCTCTCCTTTCGAGGATAATGCATTTCTTGCCTGCCTCAGTTGCTTGTTGTGCAAATACACTACCGAAGAGACCTGATCCAACAATAATATAATCGAAGGTCATATTAAATTTCCTCGTCGCTTCTTATCCCCCAAAAATAGAGATCGTTTGGGTCCTCGTTTGTTGAAAACCCAAATTGGGAAAACATCCTACTCAGGGGTAGATGATTGGTAAAATCATTTACGTTTAAATTCCGATAATAATCAGTAGTAAATGGACTATCCCAAGGGTTAGACCTATTAGTCCCATGCTCTGGTCTGCCGTCCCGGGCACAGCTAAACGTAACCAAACCACCAGGCTTAGTTAGCCTTACCATTTGGGTAAAAGTCAAAGACCAAAACTCGTCGTGCTCAAAACACTCACTTGAAATTGAAACATCAAACTTTTTACCAGGATTAAATAGATGTCCCTTTGATACAACATCCACGTTGTTACCCTCTCCGATATCAACGCCTATATAATTGGAATTGCTGAAAAGGTATCTATTATTTCCGTTTAGATCCATAGATCCGATATCAACTACATCAACATTATCAAATTTATCGGGGAAGTTCTTTCTTACACCAATAAAAAAATCAATTTGTTCTTTATGAGCCATTCTTTAATTTTTTCTATAGAAGGTTAGTGCCAATAAATCCTCAATATCATTTTTATTGGCATTATCAAATTCATCCCAGGTACGGTAATACTCTGGGCTTCCCTGCTGTAAATCTGATCTTCCTCTATCGATCTTTTTCCGATATTCATCCCGGGTCTTAGAGAAATAGTGATTTATCTGTGCTATTTCAGTATCCCCCCTTTGATTATAAGGACCTTCAGTTCTTAATCCCTCTGGTGAAATACCATCATAATAATAAAAGTGAGGATTAACAAAATATCCCGGTGATATCCCCGGGCTCATCTTTACTATAGATTTGATTGTGTTCTCACACCCAATCTGCCTCTTTGTGAATCTTTCTAACACCCCGGTAGTTCCCTCTGGAAATTCAGATATCCCGTTATCACCAAAGAAAACCCAGTTTATTCCAATTTGATTTGTCTCGAATTGGTTAGATATATCAAATACAAAATCCTTAACACCCTGATGCTTTTTGAGAACCAAAAATTCATCAACATCAAAAAAAGCTGCCCAATCGTATTGGTCTGAATGATTTTCTAGGAAATGCCGATAGGACTTCATGTGCATCCCATCTCCGTTAATTTCTATAGTTTTTACCCTCTCGTTGTTACTGGAATATTCCCAGTCGTTTAGATAAAGATGTATCTGGTCAAACCCAAGCTTGAGGTTGTATTCTATCCATTCCCCTATATAGGGATCTTCGTCCTTTGCCATCGCGACAAGAGCTATTCTCATTCCAGCCATTCTTCTAATTTTTAACACTCATGCTTGGAGGAATCCCTGAAGAAAGATGATCAACTTCCAAAGCGTCGTAGATTGACTTTAGACTTTTACATTTTTCAAACTCGTCTTCTAGTTCCAAGAAATCAATTAATTCACGTATTCTTTCGCACTTAAATGCTGTTGAGAAATATTTATCCATAATAAAGGCAACTCTGTGCTTCATTATCATAGAATAATTCTCATACATGAATTCTCGATACTCTTCAAACCCCTCGTCAAAGAGATGCTCTGTTAAGGGATCTATCATTCCTTATCGATATTTCTAAGTCTTAACCAGTTCTTGATACTCAATATAGCGGTGGTTAGAATAACCATACCTCCAATAAAGAATAAACCGTCGAATTCATTATAATCAGACATAAGATATGTGAGTTCGACCAAACCAATCATATAGCCAAACCACATTATCAACCATATAATATCAGGGATTCTTTTAACTTTCTTTTCGACCTTTTCTACTTTTTCATCATGAACCACTCTTGATAGGGCATCCTGTAGGTCCTTACCATAGGCAGGTACCTTACTTATTTTGCCATCTTCTGATAATATGGTTACCTCATATTTAAGCCACTCTGGAAAGGACTCTGAGGTTTTTCTATATTCTGCGTGAATTGCTTTCTTTTTATTTTTCTTTTTCTTTTTCATGGTATTTTTGGTCTAATGATTTGAGATATTCGAGAGATTCTGATGAACCTATAAGTGCATCCGGTGAATAAAGGTAAACACGTAGGAACGTTCGATCATCCTCATATCTTTCTCTAATTGCTTTTAGAGAGGAGAGGTCCGGTAAAAATTTCTTATTAAATCCCATTTAGAATAGTGTGTTAATCATAAAGAGGTTGGGTGATATTGGATTGTGCCCCATCACCTCTATGAATCGGTTGATTGGGTCTAAGATTGTTTTGGTAAACTGCTGATCAAAATCTATAGGGGGTGCAAATTCATAAGGGTGTGTTCCTTGAGAATAAGCAAAAACGTTATTGTCACCTGGATTTTTAACCTTAACAAAATAAAATCTTACTTTTTCTCCTCCTCCAATAAGTGGATACTTGTCCTTGTACTTAGTTGAATTTAGCAAGAAGTTGTGATAAGCAGATGCTCTAACATGAATTGGGCAGCCTTTGGCAACCTCGAGTGCAGTAGTATCGTTTAAAACAAACTTTTGGTAATTGTTGACGTTCACGGCAACCGAGATGTTTTCAGGTTCCTGTGCTTTGAAGTCTTTTTTGATAGCCTTTAATTCCTGAACAAACTCCCTAAGTTCAAACCCACCACCTTTGCTAAAAATAAACTTAGTCAAGTAAATAAGCTTTTCCCTTACAAAAGATGGGGTTCCACCTTTTACCATCTCAACCCCAGTGGTTTTAATTGAGCTTAGAGGCTCTGAATGTACACCATCAGAATAAACAATGTTCGTAACATACTTTTTCTTACCAAGGAAAATACCGTTGATCGAAAGGGTTTCCATCTCAAAATCTTGATAATTATCTGTGCCCCATTTTTCAGCATAGATATCAAAACACTTTTTGAGATATCCAACCAACCGGTGTTCGTTAATTGCAAGAATTAAATCCTTATCATTACCCTTCCAGCCTTCACAGGAAGCAACTACCTCCTGGAAAGTAACATAGTTAGAATCTGTATCCCCATACACCACCATTGGTTTGTGTATCTTTTTGACGTTAGTAAGACCGAGCTTGTCGTGTAACTCTTTGTCTTTGTGCCAAAATTCGTGGAAGTACTTATGCAAAATTTTCTCTGAGTGCTTGATCAAATCCTGCCCCTGCAAAGTCACAGCCTCAGCAACCTCAGGATTGAAGCAGACGAACCAACTATTACCAATCGCTCCGTAGATGGAGTTCATAGTTAACTTAATAGCTTGTTCTTCGTTTTTGAGCTCGTTTTTTAAAGCAGTGAGCTTTTCAATTTTTTCCTTAAGGTCTTGTACTTCAGACATTTTTATTTTTCTATAATTCCTACTGCAGTTGAAGTGTCTGTTTGCTCAGAGAAGAAAACAATTCTATTTTCGTGAACATAACAGGAGGAGGACTCAGCATCTACGTAATTAAGATGAGATTTATAGATAGAAGACTCGAGTGGATCTTGGACCTCAATCTCGGATGGGCCTATGTTTAATTTATAATCGAATGAATCCCCGTTAATTTTTACCTGCTCTTTATTAACTCGATACACAAGCAATTCTTCGGAATTAGATTCCAATCCACAAAGAGACATTACGGACGAAAAATCGGAATTATAAATCTTGAAGTTAGATAATGCATCTTCTTGGGAATGAACCATGCTCAAAATAGTATCTTCTACATAAGAAAGCAAGGATAGGTCTGCACATCTTATTTTGATTTTCAAGGAAGGAGAAACGACTTGCATTTCAGAGGCAACACATTCACCATCTACCTCATTAATATTTAGATCCAAATGTATATCTTCTTCAGGGCGGAAGTGCTTGAAGCAATCCATCAGTTTGGTAACATCAATTAAACCAATCTTAATACGATCACATCCTAGATCATCAAACCCAGGTACATCTTCGAAAACTTGACTGATATCAACAGACGAGTATTTCATTACTGATTTATCAGGAGTGTGGACCTTACAGAACAACTTTTCCTCATTTAGCTCTAAAAGAACACTCTTATCAACAACCTTTAGCTTCTTGAGGAAAGCTATTAGATTATTCGTGCTTGTAACCCTAATCTTCATTTCTTACGTTTTAACTTTATTCTTCTATAGAGATAAAACGAATTGTTTTCGTCTATCACAAAAAAAATCCTAGCGTTTAGCTAGGATTTCTAAATGTCTATCTAGAATAACCTACATGGTAGATTTTATTGTATCTATGATAATTCTCTTGTCCACCGGATTAAGGGTTTTAGCCCATTTTCTAACGCTTTGTACATCGGTTGGGTAAGTTTGGGAATCTCCGCTAAAGTCTGATTTTCCCTCTTTATCATCACTATCAGATTGGCTTAAGGAGCCACTCTGTTTGGATTTTTCAGCGTCAAAAGCTTTATCGGCAAAAGAATTAAGGTCCTTAACCACCCTATCTACGCCTTGTTTAGCTTCTTTAGAAATATCCTTGGTGGGGATTTTATCTAAATTCCCCTTAATGTCCTCTTTCTTACCAATACCAAAATCGATTTTAGATCCATTAATATTGCTATTAAGGTCACTTGCCAAAGCAAGTATTAGATCATTATTTAGGGTTACCTTTTCGTTGTTGAATAGTTGGGAAAATCCATTACCAATCATTTCATAAAAAAGCTTAACCTGATCTCCAATGTCTTTTTTATACCCAGCATACGAGCTAGAGTCTGAAAGGGTATCTCCCAGACCCGACATAACTTCATCATAAGTTGTGTCTTGATCTAGGATAGTAAATTTTGATATTAAACCTCTTTCAATCTTACTAAATTCGTTCCATACTTGAGGCCAAGCTTCTTTCCAGAATGACTCTGGAGAAGCACTTTTATTTTCTATTACATTTTTACCTTCGAACTCAACAGTAGGTAAAATATATGCTATTAGGGTTGGTAAAACCTTTTTTGAAATTCGATTGAAAGCCGCGTTAAAAATCGCACGGTCAGATTTTTTTTCGATATTTCCTGAAGAAATCTCTTTAATGTTTTCAAGCCATGCATCAACTAAAGAAATAGCAATATCATACGGTTTGATGGATTCACCATTAATCTCAATCTCCTTATCTAAGGGTAAGCCAGATCCGGACCAATTAACATTTAATGCTTCGTCAAGGGAAAGAAAGTACCTTTTAGAAAAGCTATGTATGTTTTCCATTAGGAAGATTTTTAGCTTATATATCTTCCTCGTCCTCCTCTTCTAGATCAAAAATCTCAATCTCGGGGTCAATAGAAATGCTCTTAGGTACTATTGATTTAGGAATAAGTGATGCAGATTTGTTTTTCTTTAAGGCATCAGTAACCTTTTTAACAATCTGTTTCTGCTTTGTGATTGCTTTTTTAGTTTCTTGGATACGCTTTTTGATGTCCTTAATCATATTTTCGGTTTCCTTAATATGATCAGATGAAAGCTTCACTATCTGTATTTGAGAAAGTCTGGATGATATCCATTTAGCAAATTTATTGAGAAATTCTACAATCTCCTTATTTTGCCTTTTCTTTTGACTCATGAAGATAAGGAACTTAAGTTTTGCCTCGAGAAATTCCAGATCAAGCTTAAGGTCTACCTCATCCTTCATTAACCTCTTAAGTCGAACATTTTCTAAATGGACCTTAAAAGAATCTAGATATGACTTTACAGAATCGAACTGAGCTACAGAGCCATCTTTAATGAACACAACATTTTCCCTGACAACTATTTGGGTCTGTTTCTTAATGACATCCACTGCATCTTTAAATTCCTTTGGAGAAACCTTTTTTAGTGATATGCCAATGTCACACTTACTTTGCGAGTTGTTTTGCATATAGTATTCATACCCATATGCTTCGAGTTTAGTCAGAAGTTTTTTCATGAAAGACTCGTACCTCATAATTGGAGGAAGATCGAATATCCTGATCGTCTTTTTCCTTTCATTTATTTCAAATCCACTCTCTATGATCCAGGAATCATCGGAATCTAGTTTATAGATTTTACCAGAAAAGTCTTTAAAATATGGTTTAAGAAGTTTGTTTTTCCCCTCCAAATATTCTACAATATCCTCAACCTTACGTGGCAAGATGTTGCTTCGATATCCTACAGCAATCCCTACTATGTGAGTTAAGAGACCAATTGGTATTTCCAAATGAAGCCAATCGTGACCACCTTCCTCATTTTTTTCATTAAGGTCTTTGTGCTTTTCTACAATATCCTTAATGTTCCTATTAATCTTAACTGCAGTGTATCTCGGGGCAGAAGGGTTAGGGTTAACAGGGGAACCGAAGAATCCATCACCCTCTAAAATTTCAAAGGAACAACCAAAGGGTCTAGCTAATTTGGAAATTGCACCAGCTAAAGAAGAATCTCCGTGATGGTATAGACCAGTACGGATAACTTCCCCAACAAGCCCAATTGTCTTATTAAAAGAATTTGGACTGTTTTCAATAATGATCCTTTGTACTGGAGTTAAGGAATCATAAAAGTTAGGAATTCCTCTTGATTGTAAGACATAAAGGGCATAATCCCTATATTTCTCATTTATCTGTTCTGTAATAGTTAATGTATTCGCCACCAATAATTGATTTACGGTAGTTCTATAATACTGAGGAAAGTTTGTTTCTAATTATTTAAACATCATCTAGCTGGACAACGGCTAACTTAATAGATCTTTGCCCCTCGCTTTTAAGCTTATCTATTACCTCCTTGAGATCCCCAGAATTAGCAAAAACGATACAGCCAGCAGAATATGTGTTTACATTCCGTGAGGTTCCTCTTGAACTAGCTCTGTGTATATTGATGCCGAATTTCCCGGTTTCTGTGTTACCAGGGGAAAAAGTTTTAAAGTCAATTTCTCCAGGCCCATTGACAGGTTCGTAGCGGTCAACAGTAATGTTACCGTTCTGTACAAAAGCTGGATATCCGTTGTGCTTTCCTATTTTGTAATCATAGACACCAGGTTGTACAATTGCTAACCCCTTAGGGTTAATAATATCTTTTTTGCCGTGTGTCATATACCAGTTCCTAAACTGTTGGACCATAAACATTGGCCCGGGTACAGTGGTTGCCTTGAAAGCCCACACTTTATTATCCGACTCTGGAGACATTAGTACCAAAGCGTCAATAAAGTGGTTGTGAGATCTTTTCTTTTGGCTCAACTTATTCCTTAGGGCAACTAGTGTATATTTGTCCTTGTCGATCTTATTCCATTCTCCAGAAGATTCTAAAAATCCCTTGACCTTATTCCAAGTTAAACTATTAATTCCTCTATAGGTGTATGGAGAACTTGGCGGAAGTAAGGAAGCATTTGGTTCTATTGCTTCAAATGAGTTATCATTACTTCTAGCAATCTCTACGTTTCTTTCAACTCTTTCCCTTTCGGATCTGTTACCCCTGATATAAGATGCTATTTCATCAGATGTTTGTGGGGAATCTGAAACATTACCAGTCTCTATGTCAGTATTAGCTAATAGCCAATCCTCTAGCCCCCGTCCAACTTTAGTTGCCATTAAGAGGTCTAATCCGCTTATCTTACCTTTACCAAAAATTGTTCTCTTCTTTTGAGTTCCACCAGAATTTGTGGATTTGGAGGAAGATGAGGTTGGGGAATAAGCCTGATTAGTAGCTTGTTGTATAAACTCCCCAGCAGTTGAAGCTTCAGCCTCGTCTAATTTTTTCCTGAATTCACCAAAAGACTTTATCCTTCCCATAGATTGGAAATATTTATCTTATATATCCTATGGAGTGTTATTCTTTACCGCTGAAAGAATAAAAGAATACAACCAGACTATTCAATAGCACACTAACCCCGCTTGAAAGAAATCCATATGCAATGGTAGTAAGAGGATAGGATATCCAAAAATTGTGGGGCTGGGACGAAAGGTCACCCAGAGGATTATAAATAATTTCGCCGGTTGCTAAAATCCCCAGAATTATGCCAACCCAGAAACCACTACACTGCATACAGGAAAAAAGCTTATGTAATGTAGGAGCTTTAATAAGAAGGTAGACTCTTAATCGGTCAAAAATAGTTCCATTTACTAGGATGGAGGTGATTGACCAGGCAATTAGTATAAAATATAAATCTTTCATTAGAAATGATCCTTGTAGTTTTCTATAAATTCTTGCTGATTGGGGGATAAATTTTTAGGTACTTTTATACCAATCTTAACCAATATATCTCCTCGGTAAGTCGAGTTAAATTCAGGAACCCCCTTACCAGCTAATCTAAAAATCTTTCCGGGTGGTGTTCCAGGTGGAATTGTAATTTTATATTCTCCTCCGGAAACTAGATTAGGAATATGGACCTCCTTACCAAGGCATGCTTCTGGGAAAGAAAGATCTACATCACATATCAAATTATACCCATCTCTTCTGAAAAATTCGTGTTTTTTGTCATAGACATTAACAACAAGATCACCAGGGTCTGATGGGGATTTAGCATGATCTCCTTTTTGAGGAACTCTAAATGTTATACCAGTAACAGATCCCTTTGGAATCTGAATTTCAATCTGGTCTGGCTTTCTAACAACCCCTGCTCCTCCACAGGTTTTACACATTGACTTTGGAATCTTTCCTGTGCCTTCACATGCATAACAGGTTTCATCCATTGCCATTTGGCCAAAATTGGTATTTACTATTCGTCTTTTAACACCCATTCCAGCACAGACATGGCAGGTATCAAGTTCCGAGTTATGTGCACCAGTTCCTTTACAATCAGAACATTGCATCTTCCTGTAAAGGTTAGCGTTCTTCTTAGTCCCATTGAGAACCTCTTCTAAGGTAATTTCAACTTTTGCGTTGATGTTGTTACCTTTTTTGATAACATCACCCTCATAGAAATTACTACCTCTAAAACCCCCGAAATCACCACCAAAGGGATTTCTACCAAAACCTCCAAAGGGATTTGGATTATCATATTTAGATTTCTTTTCGGGATTACTGAGTGTATCGTAAGCCTCAGCTATTTCTTTGAACTTTTTCTCAGATTCCGGATCACCACCTGATTTATCTGGGTGATATTTCAGGGCTAATTTTCGATAAGCCTTCTTTATCTCCTCAGGAGTAGAATTCCTATTTACTCCAAGTATATTGTAATAATCTGGCTTCATGTATTATCCTTAGAAAGAGGATTTAAGCCATTCTCGAATTACCATTTCTTTCCCTCTGTCTAATGGGGGAATATCAAACCATTTTTTCTTTAGTTGCTTCCTCAGCGAAACTATCTCACCACAAATTTCGTAGTCTTCTTCTGATTCCCAATATGAAATCATCCTGCTACAAAAATCATCTATCTTTTCCTCGTCATCGAAAATATAAACGAAATCCTCTGGTTGTAATCTCAAAGCATTTAGAAACAAGTCCTGTACTGCTCTTTCCACATGGCACTTCAAGATAGCATATTGTGGATGATCGTCAAACGAAGATCCCCAATCAAAAAAGTGATAGCTTCCAGGTCCTATATTCATTGGTTTGTTATGAGTCTAAAAATCTATATATCTCTATATAAACCTTTTGGTCGACTAAATCGCTAAAATTAACTTTAAGTTTATCCAAAACGAGATCTACCTTATCCTTACCAAAGTTTGAATATAATACATCCCTTTTTATTTGCATTTCCATTTCATCGTCCCTTTTATATCTTACGGGAGAATCTTTTAGGTTAAGAATCGTTTTTTCAAATTCTTCAAATTTTTTTAGATCTTCTTTTGTTAACTCTTCAGGCATAGGATTTGTTCGATATTATTGTGGTAATCTAAAAGGGCTTTATCTTTCTGTTTTACCTCCAATTCTATATCAAATTCAAATCCATATGTTTCGATCTTTTCGTGTATCCAGTCTGAGTGTGCTAGTTCCTTAGCAGAGGCATCTTCAAACAGTGCTCTGGATTCTGAAAAGTGAGCTAAAGGGGTTATTCCATCTGGCCATGTATCTATACAAACCTTAAGTGATTGCTTTTCAGAAAGTCCTTGTGGTGGATTACAACGATTATGCAGGTAATCGAATGTTATTGGGATACCTATCTGATCATGTACCATATTTTTCAAATCGACTGAGGTGTACTGGGAAGTCTTGTCATCAACCTCAACAACCAGTCTTGACTTGACAGATTCAGGGAGCAGATTAAAGTTCTCACAGAATCTTTTTGCAGCTTCCGGTTTCGTGGGTTGTGTTGTATTAACATGTATGTTAATCGGATAATAGTGGTTCCTAGGTAAACCCATCAGATCCATAATTTCGCCGTGCTGCCTAAGCTCCTTAATTGCGTTTTCAACAACGTCATTTCTCAGCGAAGCTAAAACAGAATATGGTGAAGGATGGAAGGTGATTCTTTGTCCGGTTGATAAAGCTACTTCTCCTGCTTCTTTAAGGGAAGCTTTTATATCACTTATATGTGGCAGATCATCAAGCTCATATTCTGAACACCAAGGAAACATGTCGGAACTCATCCTATACATAAGGATTTCATTTTCATGATTCCATTCAAGAATTCTCTTAAGATCCTTCACGTTTTGCAAAGAAAGTTCAGAAGCATACTCGATGCCCTTTGTTAAAAAGGTCTTTTTGGTCATAGACCTATTTGTTGTAATTCTATCCTTCTTTTTGACTCCATCGTTTAGAGAAAGATTGATACAACAATATCCGAATTTCCTTTGCATAGGGTAATTATAATGCTTTATCCGTTTGATAAAAAATGAATCAGGAAAAATTTGATAACCAAACCTTTCTAGCATCAGAAGATTTACCAAAAGCCATCTCAAGCATAGAATTGGATTTCCGGTCCTTTACAATCTTTGTAATTTTTTTATTCTTCATTACATAGTCCCAATCATCGAGGGAAAGAGAGCCTAACCCCTTTAAATATCGAACATTTGAAATTCTTTTACCCTGGCTCTTTGTTTTGAATTCATCCAGTGAATAGTAATAGGTTTTGCTCCTATCACCAACTGAAACCAGAGGGGTTTCTAAAAAGCTTAATCTTTTATTTTCCACAATCCATGGGAACCATTTGAAGAAAAGATTAATTAAAAGGGAAGTAATGTGAGCACCGTCAGGATCTTGGTCGGTAGCAATAACTATATTATCATAGGGACAAGACAGATCCGGTCTTTCGGGCTCCAAGTTTAGTATTTGCATCAACTCCAGGATCTCTTTGTTGTCAGCAAGATCAGATAAGCTCCTTGCATTTTTTATTTTACCCTTGAGAGCATAAACACCATCTCTATTTGGATTTCTTTTTTGCAAAATCGATCCCATTGCACTTAACCCTTCAACTATAAAAAGGTTCTCTGCATTTCTTGAGGTTGGTGGAAAATATTTGTTGGAAAATTTTACCCTAGTATTCTTTTTCTCTTTCCGTATTCTTTTAAGACTTGCATCTCTTTTTCTTGCCTCAACCTCTTTCCTAATTTTCTTAAAAAGGGGTGTGCTGTAAAATTTCTTCAGCGAAGAGGAAAAAGTGTTTACAATTATGTTCTCTATATCTTCTCTCCTGGTGACAAATTTGGTCTTATTCTGATCACCGAATTTTACCAAAGCTGGGGGTAAGTTAATTATTAGACAAAAGTCATAAAAGTGGTGCGCAAGGGAATCGTCTAAAGCATTATTAATTTGATCTGCTATTATCTTCTGGTGAATTCCAGTACATATAGCAGAGTTTACGAATGAAAAAGATCCGGAGTTAGGTGTTTTTTCCCAAATTAGAAGCTCTCCTATTTTTGTTTTATATGAAAGCTGCTTAAATACTGACGTGTCAACCGGAATTGTCTTTCCATCCCAGATGAAATTCAATTTAATATCCTTCGTATTTGATTCAGTCTCAAGTACCCTTTTCTTTAACAATAGTTGGGAGAGAAGGACATCCTTGTTCCATTTACACTTATCAAAAATATTGGGAAGGGGTGTGAAGCTTACTGTTGTTCCCAATTTATTTCTTCCTTTCTTTAAGATTTTGGGTTTTTGTGCCTTAAAGTTTTTCCACTCCTGATAATAGTATTCCTTTGCATTAGTGGTCTCAATGGAAAAAAAGCTGGACATAGCATTCACAAGGCTTACCCCCATCCCGTTTGTCCCAATTAGGGTTTCAGAGACGTTTTCGTTATCAAAATTTGATCCCGCTCTTAACATCGAAACCGCAGTTGCAATATTTGTTAAGCCACTTTTTTTATTAATTGAGGATCCATTTGTAAATCCCTCACCAGTGTCTGTAATTTTAATTGTGTTGGTTTTGGAATCCACCTCAATTGTAATAGATCCCATGTTCTTTTTCATTCTTTTAGCTTCATCAACACAATTGGAAAAAACCTCATCAAACAGCTTATACATTCCAACTGAAAGAGAATATCCCACTGAATCTATCCTATCACTTTTGACCGCGGGGACTACCTCCTCACTTAACTTAACAGAGCCAACATAAATAGTAGGCCTTTTTAAAATGTGTTCAAAATCGGTTAATACCTGTATATCTTTTGTAGCCATTAGCTATAATTGTTTGAGTTTATATGTCAAGCGCTTGATTTAATTTCACAAAAAAAGCGGGAAGACCCGCTTTTGTAAAAGTTTATTCATGATGATTACTCACCTGCTGGCTCAAAATAGATCTCCTCAATCTTGATTGGTAAAATCTTCGCCTCGTATCCCTTATCCTTAAGAGAAACTGGGATTCCTATAACATAATCCTTGCCCTCAATTGTTTCTACTCGATCAACAATGAATTCAGAATCAAAGAAAATTGTTCTTTTATCACCAAATCTGTTTAGATCAAAATCAAACTCTTCAGCATCTACATCTTTATCAATAGATTTTCCGATAGTAGATTTATATTGTCTTGCAAGTCTTTCCCTTTCTTGGTTAATTATATCCTTTACGTAGTCTGGTGCCCCTTTACCCTGTGTGGGTACTTCTGCAATTGCTGTGATAGATTCAATCTGACCAGCCTCTTTTTGAGCCAAAAGGTCTCTTAATGTAGGGATTACCTCAGAATATTTAAGCTCCATTTCAGGCCTAACGTTTACGTTTTTTCTGAACTTGGACTCGTCATAAACAGGAGTTACTCCTTCGTAAATAGAATTAGCAAAATCCTCATATAGTTTTAAATTGTTCATCTCGAAAAATTTGTTTTTTTATATATCTTCAAGGGTTGGGTGTTTAGTAATCTTTACCTTTAATGTACCACTGCCCTTAATTATTCTATGCCAGGTACCAGCTTTAATAGATATTTCACCATTACATTTAATTGGAAGCTGGTTATCAAACTGAAACATCCAATCATTGGGTTCAAAAAATTGTATAGTTCTGTCCTCCCAATCCTGATGCCACTTTAATTCAACCGGATCTATCCCAGAGTCAAAGCATCGGATATACTCTGTGCTTGAAATCTTTTCCTCTGAAAATGGCCTTACCAAGGGTTAGAAGATTTAAGTCCCAAAAGTTTGTGATATCTATGAACATTACAAGACCAATATCTCGGTTTCCATTTTGGCCCAGGTTCAGTACAGCGGTGTCTTGCTCTAAATGACTTTGAAGCTTTTTTATCATCGTTTTTTATCCTTTGGCCAGGTTGTCCAAATCTTACCTTTACAACTCTTCCCTCACCGTTTTTTGTGTAAACTGCAAATTTTCGAGTTTCCCCTGGAGTTCTAAAAGGCTTATTTAACTTTACCTTTCTTCCTTGGTACTCTTCCTCATTGATCTCAAATGGAACATCAAGAATAACCTCTTGACCCCTATAATTAGCTTTCTCACCAGCATCTGTGCTGATGAGGAAAACATCATCAAGTCCAAGATCAATCTCTTCGTTCAACCAAAGTATCCTAGATTCGTTTATTAGATCCAGCCAAGAATCTGATTCAATCCGGTAAACGCTTTCCATTAAGGAAAGGCCTTCGTCTAAATGGTACTTAAGAGACTCGCTTATATTGTGGGATGTGTATGATGTAAAGCTCCTTAATTTCATACTTTATATATCGATTAGGTATCGAATAAGGTAGAAATTATAGGGTTTATTGAGCAACCGCCTCCTTAGAATTCATCACCTCAGCTTTCTTTGCAGCTGCTTGTCTATAATGGTCTAAGTTTTTAAGCATCCTTTCTTTCTCGTTAGGAGGCAAATGATTGAAGAAATCCATACGAACTACAGCATCCATCTTTTCGAAGGCCAATTCAGGATTACCTGTATGGAAAGCCGCTAGGGCATACTCATCTAAAAGTCTCCATTGCCAAACCTCAGGCTCAACAAAAAGAATATCTGAGGTCCCAGGGTTTTTTACAGCCATATTTCCATAGGTAAATGAAAGTACCCACCTACCTCTTTCCCTTAGCTTTCTCATGCAATGGAAAACTGCTTCAAGTCTTTCCGGTCTATATTCCCAAGCTCTAGAGTAAGCTTGGATTACCTCATCTGGATGTCTTCCTAATTGTTCCTTGATTTTACCAATCATATACATTGAGTAGTATACTTCTTCCTCCCATCCACCAGCTTCGATTCTTCTCTCATAAGCTTCGATAGCTTTGACCTTTTGGTTAGAATCTCTATAGCTTTGGGCAAGATAGAACATATACCGTGTGTTTGCAGGCTCATCTTCTAATGCTTTCTCTAGAATTTCTGCATCTTTAGCATATTTCTCCTCAAGTGTATTTGCTCTCTTTAGTGGACTAATGTCAGCATTAACGAAACATTTATCTGCAGGTATTTGGTACTGGACTAGAGGTTCCTTTCCAGGTAAATCTAAATACTCGTGTAGTACACCTTTGTATACCCAATCCTGATCGGACCTGACTATTTGTGCCCTATGGTACTGGAGGTTATTTAGCTTATATAGTATTTGGAAACAATCAACTTTTTCTTTTGGCAAATTGCTAAATGGATTAACGCTAGGATTTGCTACCTGGAATGTATCATCAGCATCAATAATCCACCTGTAATCACATTTTCCTTTTGCAAGCTCAAGACTTTCTGTACGATTGACCTCAAAGTTTACCCATGGTCTTTCGTGGACTTCCCCATCGATACCAAGGTCTTTCATGGTAGAATTAATTTCTTCGATAGTATTATCAGAAGAACCTGTATCAACTATAACGTAGTATGAAATGTAAGGAGCAACCTGTGTAAGACATCTTCTAATTGTATCCCCTTCATCCTTTACAATCATAACAAGACAGAGAGATATATCCTGCTTAGTTAAATCTAGAGACATCTGTGCAGCATCTTGACTGCTTAGGGTATTGATTTTTTGTGGTTTTTTAGAAGAAGTGTTTTTAACCTTTTTCTTTTTGCTCTTTGAAGCCATAGAAACTAAATAATTGTCGTTTCTATTTATACCCCAAATGTTAGAAAAATTTCACCTTATCCCCGGGCCAATGAGGTAATTCTTTCTAATATTAGTTCGTCATTTAGAGTCAAAGAAAAGTCTCCGACAGCTTTAAGGTTCTTTTCCTTTTTTCTAGCAACCAAATCAAGGGTAACAAATCCAGTTTGGTCATCGGGATATTCTATTGCTTTCTTTTTTTCATCTTCGCAAACAGGATCAAAAGCCATTCTGCTCATTCCCTTCCCGTTCCAATAAACAAGGGTTAAGTTATCCAATTTACCATCAAGAATCTTAACAACCTGATTTTCCCTTAGACATTCAATTCTTATTGTTGATCCACCTCTTTTAAATTTAGTAGAAGGAGTTACCAAAAAATAACCTCTCCCATAAACAAGTCCAGGTACAGTATTATTTTTTGAAGAAAGCAAAGGTAGAGAGCCTTGGAATCTGTGTCTTTTAAATCTAATTCCAAGTTCCATAAAAAGCTTTTCTATAATGGGAATTAAATCCTCTACATCGGTCTGTGGTGCATCCAAAATTAGATGTGGGTGCTTACCTCCAATAACTTTGGGCTCTTTAACTTCTATATCAGCAAAATACCTTAGATAATTCAATACTACATCAAGTATGGTTTCAAGTTGTTCAATCTCCGATAGATTGACTTTCTTCTTGTACTCTAGCTCAGATTCAACCTTGGCTAAGAAATCATCTACCAATTTCTCGTGATGCTTACTCATTTTACTATTTTATTCTTTTCCAGGAGAAATCTGTATCTAGCCTAAAGTGCCCAAAGTAGTGGAACTTGTTATTCCACTCTTCAGGAGAAATTAGGCTTGCAAAAGTTTCTCCCTTTGAATTTTCATATAGATATATCTCTGATCCAATATGTGCCTCAAAAGACATATTTGAATTCCATACTAGCTCATTATCCTCAAATTCCTGTAGAAGCTCAGAAATCTGATCCTTGATCTCCCCTGCTCTTTTGCCAAATTTATGGTTTGAGTGAACTGCAGCACGCTGTTTAAAAAGTGCTAAACCAGAAACATCTATCTTGGGGGATGATACTGATGTTGCATATGGCTTTAAAAAAGCATCATACTTTTCAGTATCTTCGTTGTATACAATGCTATCAGGAAGTTTTTTCTTTCCCTTCTTCATTCTCAGATTTATAAGGAATTCCTATTTTGTCCAGCAACTGTTTATAAACTCTTTCAATTTTTTTAGATGCATCGACTTTTACAAGTTTCCTACTCTTTTTGTATTTTTTAACCAGAGGAAGTGTTTTTTCTTTGTATTCATTAAATCTTTTGGATATAATCTCTGGATCCTTATCATCGGCCCTATTTTCCTTTTCAGCCCTTTTCATAATCCTTTGTTTTGCCTTGTCCTCATCAAGTTCCAAATAGATCACGTGGCTAAGACCAACTCCTAACTTTCCTAGGAGTGAATCTAGCAATTTTATTTGCTTTATATTCCGTGGGAATCCATCAATTATAACACCTCTTTCCAGATCAGCTTTGCCTAATGCTTTCCTAAGCATTCTTACCATTACCCTATCTGGAATAAACTCTCCCCTTTCAACTGTTTTCTTAAGCTCCTTATCCTTGGAGTTCCTAATTAATTCACCAGTAGAAATATGAGTGAAATCGTTTCTATCAACAAGCTTCTTTGAAATAGTCCCCTTTCCAGATCCCGGAGGTCCCAGAATAACAAGGATCTCTCCTTGTTTATCTGGGATTTCTCTTTCGTTTATAGAGATGAAATTTTCAAAGCTACGTACCTTATCCATTATAAAATTTAATTATTTATGAACCACAGGATAAACAATCATCCGGGTTGTCCAAGCTACATGTGAGATCGTTCATAGTTTGCTCAGCTAGAGCTTTTAGATCTTCGTTTGCAGCTGTACTCTTCTGCTCAACCATAGCTGGTTTGGCTGCAGGAGTTTCTTCTACTTTTTTATACTTACTCGTATCAATACCAAGTCCAGAAAGTGCATCTACTGCAGATTTTGTTCTTAGGTAATACATACCGGTTTTAAGACCCAATTTCCAAGAATGGAAGTGAGCTGCAGTAAGTTTAGCAGCATTTACTCCTTCTATAAATAGATTTAATGATTGGGATTGACAAATGAACTTACCACGATCAGCAGACATTTCAATTAAGTCTTTTTGCTTAATCTCCCAAACTGTTTTATAAATTTCTTTTATGTCGTCTGGAATATTGGGAATGTTTTGAACCGATCCCTTGTGGATGATAATCAGATTCTTCATATCTTCGTTCCAAAGACCCAAAGAGATTAAATCAGTAACAAGGTGCTTGTTAATAATCACATATTCCCCACTTAGTGTTCTTCTTGTATAAATATTAGACGTAAATGGTTCAAAGGCTTCGTTATTACCCATAATTTGGGCTGTTGAAGCTGTTGGCATAGGAGCAAGTAGCAATGAGTTTCTTACACCATTCTTCATCACATCCTTTCTTAGCTTTTTCCAATCCCATCTTCCAGAAAGATCTTCGTCATTTACCTGCCAAAGATTAAATTGGAATTTACCCTCGCTCAATGGTGATCCCTCAAAAGTTTCATAAGCTCCAAATTTCTTAGCAAGATCTTTAGAAGCTGTCATTGCTGCGAAGTAAATTGTCTCAAACAATTCAGAGTTAATCTTTCTAGCTTCATCAGACGTAAATGGTATACCCATTGTTGCATAAAGATCAGCTAAGCCCTGAATTCCAATACCAATTGGGCGGTGTCTCATATTTGATCTTTTAGTCTCTGCCGTAGGATAGAAGTTTACGTCAATTACCCTGTTGAGATTGACAGCAGTTTGATATGAAACCTCGTATAGGTAATCGTGGTCAACCTCACACTTTCCTCTAGTTATTTTTGATGTTCTTGCATCTGTCGACTTTAAGAACTTATTAACTGGTATGGAGGCCAGGTTACAAACTGCTTGTTCGTCCTTATCTGTGTATTCGATAATCTCACAACATAAGTTAGAAGATTTGATGGTCCCTAAATTCTGCTGATTTGACTTTCTGTTAGCGGAATCTTTGTAAAGAATATAGGGTGTTCCAGTTTCAATCTGGGATTCTATAATCTTTCCCCAAAGTTCCCTAGCTTTAATAGTTTTCTTTGCCTTTCCAGCCTCTTCAGCTGCTATGTACATTTCATTAAATTCCTGACCATAAACTTCATGAAGTCCTGGTACCTCGGAAGGAGAAAATAAAGACCACGTTTCATCTTTTTCTACCCTTTCCATAAATAAGTCAGAAACCCAGAGAGCAAGGAACAAATCTCTAGCTCTTCTCTCTTCTTTTCCTGTGTTCTTTCTTAGATCCAAAAAGTCCTCAACGTCAGCGTGCCATGGCTCTAGGTAAATAGCGAAAGATCCTTTCCTTTTACCACCACCTTGATCAACGTATCTAGCAGTTTCATTGAATACTTTAAGCATAGGTACAATACCATTGGATTTACCGTTTGTACCCCTGATATAAGAGCCAGTTGATCTTACGTTGTGGATAGCAAGCCCAATACCACCAGCATTCTGAGAAATCATTGCAACATCAGAAAGAGTCTTGTAGATTCCAGGAATCGAATCTTCCTGCATAGTTAAAAGAAAACAGGAAGATAGCTGTGGTTTTTTAGTACCAGAGTTAAATAGGGTTGGGGTTGCATGTGTCATCATATGAGTTGAGAGAAGCTCGTATGTTTTCAATGCATTTTTGATATCGTCTCCCCAAATACCTACCGCAACACGCATGTACATATGCTGAGGGGTTTCTGCTGGAATACCGTGCATTTTAAGGAGATAACTTTTTTCAAGAGTTTTGAACCCAAAATATTCAAAGTTGAAATCCCTATCGTGGATAATTGCAGAATCAAACTTTTTCTTATTCTTCATTATCACCTCGTAGGTTTCATCACCAATAAGACCAGCAGGCTTATTCGTCTCTGGATCGATATAAGAATGTAAATCCTCAATCGTTTCAGAAAATTTCTTCTTTGTAGACTTATGCAATCTTGAAATAGCAATTCTTGCTGCTAGAATAGAATGGTCTGGGTGACTAGGGATGAGTGAAGCTGCAGTTTCAGCAGCTAGATTATCCAACTCTCCAGTCGAAATTCCATCATATATTCCAGCGATTACTTTTTGTGAAATGCCCATCCAATCAACAAAGTCGTTGTTAAGGCCATAAGTCATCTTTTTTACGCGGTTAGAAATCTTATCAAATCTAACCGCTTCTTTGGATCCGTCTCTCTTAGTTACGTACATGCTTGGTTTATATTTTTTTTAGAAGTCTACGTCCATATCGAACGCATTTTCGGAGGAATTTTTCACTCCAGCTTTTTGGTATTCACCAACTCTCTTTTCAAAGAAGTTAGTCTTACCCTGCAAAGAAATATTTGCCATGAAATCAAATGGGTTTTCTGTATTGAAAACTTTTGAACATCCAAGATCTACAAGTAATCTATCAGCAACAAACTCTAAGTATTGTTTCATAAGATCTTGATTCATACCAATTAGCTTAACAGGCAAAGATTCTGTAATAAATTCTTTCTCGATTTCAAGTGCGCTAAGGATAATTTCCTTGATTCTCTCCTCAGGTACTTTATTAGATAAGTATTTGTTGTGTAGGAGTACTGCAAAATCACAGTGCATACCTTCGTCTCTCGAAATAAGCTCGTTTGAGAAGCTTAAACCTGGCATTAGCCCACGCTTTTTAAGCCAGAAGATCGAGCAGAAAGAACCAGAGAAGAATATACCTTCAACTGCTGCGAAAGCAACAAGTCTTTCTTGGAAATGGTCTGATTCAACCCACTTTAAAGCCCATTCGGCTTTTTTCTTAACTGCTGGTATTGTTTCAATTGCATTGAACAACATTTTCTTCTCAGCAGGATCAGAAATGTAAGTATCTATCAGGAGGGAATAAGTCTCAGAGTGGATGTTTTCCATCATAATCTGAAAACCGTAAAAGAATTTTGCCTCTGAATATTGAACCTCCCTAACGAAGTTCTCCGCTAAATTCTCGTTTACGATACCATCCGATGCAGCAAAGAATGCCAAAACATGCTTGATAAAGTGCCTTTCGTTATCATTCAATTTGTTTCTCCAATCGTCAATATCTGCCGAAAGGTCAATTTCTTCTGCTGTCCAGATACAAGCTTCCTGGTTCTTATACATCTCCCAAATTTCCTGGTGTTGGATAGGGAAAATAACAAATCTATTAGGATTTTCTTGTAAAATCGGTTCCGGTAGCGAATAGTCCTCCTTCATAATTTAACACTTTGTTTTTTTTAATTTAGTAATTGTTTGCCTGTCTTCGACGGTTTTCCTCGTTCTTGCTCATGTACATGTTGTACATTTCTTGAGCACTCATTCCAATAGAGGCTGCGTAGTTCATAAAAAAATGGAGCATGTCTACGATCTCGAATTTACATTCGATTTTATCAGATTCTGATAAATCCGAAAATCTTTTTTCAGAGTAAGAAGAGTAAGCACTTTTCCATTTTTTCCAGATTGCATTCCCATTACCATCTTTGATACCACCAAGGGCATCCGTTGCCTCGTGTATCTCGTCGATTAGAGCGTGATTGTTCATATGCCAAAACTCCATAAGTTCTCTCAAAGTCATCTCTTTGAAGTTATAGCCATAAACGTTCTCCTGGGTTTCTGCCTGAAGATTTAAAATGTCACCTAGAGTATCTTTAGATTCGGGATAAAGATTTTTGATCTGTAGGTCTGCACATTGATTATCTGTATTTGCCATATTTGTCTTTTTGCAATAGTTTTTTAAAATCCCTTCCCGTCTCTAGGTTTTTTATATATCAAGTGGGTCCCTAAAGTGCGGTGATTTTAGGAAAATTCTATGTTAATTTTTTTAATTGTTTCTCCAATCCGTCAATTTCTATCTGTAACTCAAGCATTCTCTTTTTTGTTGCCTTTCTTTTCGAGTATAAGTCCTTAATTATGGTCTTTAAAATCGGGTTTTCGTCATCCCCACCGAAAAGGGCAGTGGAGGATGTTTTTACCCATCCCTCCTTGGCTTCAGATATATCTTTCCCGAGCTTACCTTTATAAACCTCAGGAGAAATTCCCCACTGCACAATTGTATTTGGATACAGGGAAGCAAAGTCATAACAAGCAACCCATTCATGTAGTCCCTTGATAGGCTCTTTCACATATCCACCAATAAACTTGACATGACTTTCTTCTTTCCTTTCATTCACAAAGACCTGATTCCTCTCCAAGAACTTTTTGAGCATCATAACCTCCGTCGCCCAAACGGGGGAAAGAGCCCTGCTTATTTCAACGCGGTTCAGATTAGCTATTTTGAAGTAGGTTAAAAGGGTTTTTAACTTTACATCTATATAGTGAACCAGCGCACAGTCAATTACGTTGTAGAGAATAAATTTAGGGAAGTCAGACTGGTAGAGGTCCCTTAGGGATCCATCATATACTATCTTCTTTAATCCTGTAGCCTTCTCAGCAACATAATCTAATCTATTGCTCTCCTTGATCTTAATTGTCCGATCCCATTTTTTATAGATCTCAAGATAATCGACCATTAGCAAATGCATAGGAAGATTGTTCTTTCCAATAAGCCAGTTAGCTGGCGAAATTACCTTTGGATCGATACCAAGTCTCTTAGCTCTATTCACCAAATATGGCCAGTCATACCCAAACCAGTTCCACCCAGTTATCAATGGCATTTTAGGAGCCAGCTTCTTAAAGAAGGTATAAAGCATATCGTACTCGGATTCGAACTGATGATATTTAAAAGACCATTCATCACCCATTGGCTCAAGATACTCGTTGGTCTTTTTGTAAATGTCCGCTTGCTCCTCAGCTGAAAGTGGATCAAGTCCTAGAATTATTGATTTACATCTATCTGTTGCAATACCAATTGAAAGTACCTTATTCTTAGCATTTGCGGTATCCAAAGAATCTCCCATCTCGTCGGTCATTTCAACCTCAATATCCACAAAGTACTTTTTTGGGATCTGAAAATCCCAAAGAGACTTAGTTAAATCTGGGTCTGCCTCTTCTAGGATTTGAACCATCCTATATTTGTCATACTTCTGTGTTTTTACCTTCCTTACAGACATTCCATCCCAGGACTCCCAATCAGCTTCTCTTCTCCTATCATTGGGTGAGCATTTTTCCCATATAAACCTCTCATCCTCCGGAACTGGAACATCAACAAAAATTAAATCACCTTCCTCAGAGAAAGATGATACCTTTAAATAAGTTCCCTTGTTTTCAATATCTACTATCATGGAATAAAATTTGAGAGTATAACTTTGACGTAAATCGCAAAAGATATATACAACATACTTATGGATAGCAGGATCAAAAGTTTCGAGAATTTCCTTAATGAATATTACATTTCAGCAGCCCCTGGAAGCGTGGTTGTTCCGGGTGAATGGTACAAGGATAACGTTAACTCAAGAAACTACAGACCTGCATATACACAAACACCGCAGGTTGTTGATTCAATGTTCCAAAGTACCGACCTATACAACTACCTAGATACTTTAGCCGAGGAGGAAGAATTTACCAACATGGTGAAGAAAGGAGAGGCACCTAAGGACGTGATCAAGTATTTGAAAAAGAGGATACACGAGGAACTTTCACCAAACGCTCGTACTTCCGAAGAAAAATAAGTACCAAAGATTTGGAGCACATTGATTATCCACTTGCAGAAAGTGCCTATTACCAACAACCACATCCAAAAGATGCTATATTCTTGAGGGATTCAACTGGACATTATAGACCAGATTGGCTAATCGATTATTGGGGAAGAGATCGTAAAAATTCTACCAATAGGATAAGATCATCCAGCGCATTTGTAATTGGTGGATTATCACCGGATGGTAAGGATAAAAAATATGACGGAACAATTTACAGGGCTTTTGATGAGTCTATGTGGTCGCATCACTTATTCATAAAAGCCAAAAACAACACATTCCTAAATCAGAAAAGCATAGGAATTGACATATGTAATTATGGACCTTTGACAAAAACCGAAAATGGAGGATTCTACACATCTAGCCATGTTAAAATAAACAAAAGCCAGGTTACAGAGTTAGAGTCCACGTTTAGAGGATCTAAGTATTTTCACAGTTATACAAAAGCACAAATACAATCTTTAAAGTCACTTCTTGAGGAATTGAGTGAAAAATATGAAATCAACCTTAAGAGGGGATTACAGAAGGAAATATCTAAATTTGGCATTTACGGAGGATTCGAACTTTCAGAAGAAGCTTTGATGGGGGGTCAAGGTCTTTGGTCTCACAGTAATGTTAGAATTGATAGATTGAGCTGTCCACCACACCCGGATCTAGTTAAGGTTATTCAATCCTTCTAAATACATTCTTAGCTTTTTGTCATTAGGAACAAAATCTGTTTTGTTGTTTACAAAAATTTCCCAGGATTCTTTTGCATATTTACCAACACCTGGCAACTCCTCAACTTCAACAAATCCATCCATCCATTTTTGACTCATGGATATTATCCTTTTGGCTTTTATATTTCCAAAACCAGTTCCTTTAATAATTGGATAAATCTCATCCGTAGACAGGTTTGAGCACCTTTCCGGGGACTGTATCAGATTAAATAGAGGGTCTAATACTTTTCTTACCTGCTGATTAGTGGTTTGGTTTAACAGTATACAGATCACAGTCATCTTCCAAGGATTGTCTAAGTAATCTTCCTGTATAAGCCTTTCCACTACCGATTTCTTAACTTCTTGAGGTGCTCGTTTATTCTTTTGTCAAATTTAGAAGCAGTCTCGGGATAATCTAAACCCATAATCGAAGAAAGCTTATCTATAATCGACCTTCTGTCCAGGATGACATCATAATCTGGATTTCTCTCCTTTTGAATAATTTCCTGCGCAATCTCTTTTGCAAATCTTTCAAATATTTCTTTCTCCCTTGACATAATAAAAAAGCTCAATCTTTAATAATCGAGCTTTATTATTTCTAAATGTAAGAAAAATTTCGGAATTAAGCGATTTTAATTTTCTTAGGCATGGATTCTTTCTTCTTACCTATAGAAACTTTTAAAACCCCATCCTCAATTTTTGCTTTAACTGAATCAGTATCAGCTTCATTGGGTAACTTGAACTTCTTTGTAAAATCGTCCGTCCAATACGATTCGTTATCCTCACCAGTGATAACTAAGAAAATTCCCTCGACATCAACCGAAATATCATTTTTAGAGAATCCAGAAACGGGTATTTCTAAAACATACTCGCTATCTTTTTCATCAACAAAGTAATTGCGGCTTTGGATAACCGGATTGGTGTTGTTAAAAATCTTTTCCATCATCTCCAAAGGGCTGTAGATAGTTGTTCTGTTCATAGTTTGTTTTTTTACTATTAATAGTTCAAATCCTATTCCAATACTAAAAAACAAAGAAAAAGGTGCCTTTTTGGCACCTTTTAGCAATCTTGTATGACTTTTCGTCTTATTTCTGCAAAGACTTCATCATCTCTTTGAAATCATCAAAGCTTTTAATAACACGATCTTTCTTTTTCTTCTTTTTGCCAGCCCCTTTTGCTGCTGGGGTTCCTACTGTAAGAGAAGGGAACTTATCCCCAGATCCAACTGCTCCGTTGTAGAAATCTGCATTGGTACCACCAGATGATGGAGCTTCAACATTTCCCATTCCCTGTGTAGTACCTAGAGTAGCGAATGCTCCACCGCCGTCTCCAGCTGGTGCAGGTGCTCCACCGTCCATTTCTTTGAGTTCGTAGCCTTCACAACCACAACTTTTCATTTCTTCGTCCATTTGCCATTTTTCAACACAATAGTCGTTTTCGTCCAACCATTCCTTGATTTTAAGTTCCATAGCATCTGGAGTTTCCTGGTCTTCCATTACCGGAACATCTTCACAGCACAAACAAACTAGTGTTCGACCATTTGTAGAATTTCCAGTTGGATAATACATTGAATCCATTTTTAATCTAATATTTTTTGAACATTCTTGGCAAATATTCTAAGAGAATTACCCTGCTCGTCCTTTACTGTGTAACCAACGATGTCTTTATAAGCATCATAGATTGGAGAAATTACGAGTAATTTATTTCCGTTGGTGTCAAGAATAAACTTACCAGACAAATCATCATGCTGCTTAGTAGTTTGAGTTGTTGTAGCATTCCTTGATCCCTTATTACATCCACATCCCATTTTATGTTCTTTAAGTTGTTTCTATATTTATCTGTAGTCCTTCCTTAATTCCTTTCTCCGTAGATAATTAAAGAGGTATCTTAATGCCTTTTTATATTCCTTACCGTTTCTGAAAGGTGATGGATAAGTCCTAATAGTATTTCCTTGTCCCTCTGGGGTTTCATTTGATTTGATTGGGTTATAGCGACGAACTACACCTGTTGGGTGTATAGTGTAAAATACCTCACCATATCCCCTTACCTCAGGCTGATTCTTTCTTTTGAATTTGAGTGTATTGTTGAGCTCTTGTTGGTCTGAGGTCTCATCAGAAAAGCCAAGCTCTAAGATATCCCTATATGCATCAGATTTTCTTATCTTGTCTAGGTCTATGCTTCTCCTTTCATCCTCAAGATATTCAGATTTAGGATCATACTTTTCAAATTCAAAAAGATTAATCATTACTTCTTTATATCCTTTATCCAGTCTCTATAATCCTTAAGATTCTCGAGATTTCTCTTACCTGCTTTACTCTTTTTAGCATCAGGATTTAAGTAAGGGATGATAGGTTTTATTCCGTCCCCAAAATTCATCTTAGGAGAGAATGAAGGCATATCTTTAGAATCAATGACCCCGAGGGAAGCACCCTCTTCATTAACAGGTTGTCCGTCCTTGACGTTTTCCGGTAAATCCTTAGATTTTGTCTTTGCAAACTTTTTTAGCTCCTTGTCAGTCATAGGTGCAATGAATTTCCCATCTTTATCCTTATACCCAAAGGCAATCTTTTCAATCTCCTTTCGATATCTTGGGCTGATGTCCTTGAGCTTCAGCTCGTTTTGTCTTAGAGCCCAAGCTTGACCCATTATTGCCTGCTGTGCTTTACTTACTGATGGCATCTCAAATCTTATATTTTTCGAAGGGAATAATAATTTTCAAACCCTCTTCTACTTTTTGCAGTTTAGTGTAGTAGTCAGGATCTTCTACCAAATGATCCTTAGCTATCTCTGAAGCTAGATTCTCATCATCGGTATGTTCCATTTCTACCTTAATCCCCATCTGAAGTTGTTTTTCTAAGTGCGATAGCATCTTTTCTATAGCATCCCGATCAACATGGTCCATAGAGTCATCATATGTGTGAAGGATAGCGATGTCCCTCAGGTTCTTATCTGAGGAAACACCACCTTCAATTTTTTCGTCAGAATCCTCCTGCAAATAAAGACCCTTCATCTTTTTCTTTATCTCTGCAGGGCTCATTGGCTTGGCGTTTAATTCCCAATTAGCTGCGGGGTTAATGATCTTCTTCTTTCCCTTCTTCCAATCGGGAAACGTCCAAAGCCATCTATTGTAACCCTTCCCAACTATCTCAAACCCCTTGTCTCCTGGTTGGATAGCAATGGGCGATTGAGGGGGAATATAACTACCTGTATTTGCCATTATTCTATAACTGCTTCGATTTTGGATTTTGAAATTTGTGTGGTTTCAAAAAATCCTGTTGTTCCATCAAGGAACTCTGCTACCTTTGTTTCAACCTCTAGCACAGACTCAGCTGCGATAAGAAATTCTGATTTGTGAATTACTGGATCACCATTTCTTTTGGTTTCAGTTGATTCAAAGCTAACTTTTGCTACGTAATATCCCATATGTATAAAATTTACATCTTATATATCATAAAGGTAGTTTTATTCCATTTCAGTGTACACAGAAAAGGCAGCCGAATAGGCTGCCTAATATCTGTTTGTAATTGGTTTCTTAAGAGTTGTTTTTCATCTCTTGAACGTCCAACCTTACTTGTTGAGCAAGCTTCTTAACTTCTTGCATGGCTTGGCGAACTCTTGTTCCAGCTGCCTTATTGCCTTTTTCAACAAACTTTGCTACGTCAGCTTCTGCAGCTTCCATAACTTCTTTGATTCGATCGAAATTTTCCATAATTGTTTAAATTTTCCTTATTTATAGAATTGTTAAAAGTAAATGTTTCGATTTAGGTTATCTACTGATTATGAACGTTCCCTTGTGGGATCCTTCTTGCATAGACCATTCTGGCCCTAAGAAAGAAAGCAAAACGGATTTTACCATCTCTTCATAGTTTTCAATATCCATATTATCCTGCATTTCGTCAAATATACGAATTACTTTTGGATTTTTCTCAAGATAATTTAGTAAAGCTTTGGATACCTGCTCCAAGAATCTGCTTAAATCGTTATCTTTAAGAGTGAACTTAGCATCGTTCAGGTCAGGAATCTCTGATTTCTTAATAGCAATGTCCTCTATGATTTCAGGGGCAATCTCATTTACATTGAGAATTGCATAGGAATTTTTAGGTCCCTCCATTGTCTCATACTGTGAATATTTACCAACTACCAGCATAAATCCTTTTTGGGATCCATTCTCAAGTTCTAATTGAAAAAGGTAGTTATAAATATCACCATCCTTCACTAGCAAAAAAGGGAAGGTTCCAAACCCATCTCCTTCGTTGACAGAGCTAGATTTTAGGAAGTCTGAGAAATTCTGTATTCTTTTTTCCACTGGTTTATTTATATTTTTTTATATATCATCCCCTGACGCTTGTAATAAGGTCGTTGTAAAGATTAGATACCTCTTTTGGAACCATCTTTTTGAACTTAGAAAAGTCTTGGTCCTTCATAGCTTGTCTAACCTCAGTACCGCTCGTTACCCTTGGTGTTTCTACAATACCAAGGTCATCACTTATTTTGTCCTTAATATCAGACATCTTAACATAGTCTATCTGCTTAGTGTAGTCATCAATTCGGTCGGGGCCTGCACCAATTAACTTGGGATCATATCCCATGTCTACTAGTCTTGCAATAGCAGACCCAAGAAGACCTCTTGTAGCAAGGACATATCCTTCAATCTCCTCGTTATTAGCAACTATTGCATCCATATATCTTTTGATTGCCTCCTCATCAAATGGGGATTTTCCAGACTTGTTGTGTCCAGGATAAACCACAACAACAAAAGATGGGAGATCGTTTTTCTCCATGAGATCCTTCGCCATCTTAAGATGTCCCTGGTGGAAAGGCTGGAATCTACCCATTATGACATTAACTGGTTTTCTTTCCTCCGTATCTTTCTCCTTGAGCATTTCTACCTCAGCCGGGATCTCCTCGTTATCAATGGTTTCTAACTTGCTGATAAATTCCTGATATGAGAAAAAAGGGTCTTCGCTGGAATCCGTATCGTCCTCTTCTTGCAGATATTCTACTGAAGGTAGGTTTTCCTTTCTAAATTCTCCAAAGCTAATAAATTTAGATTCGTTTACTTTCTTCTCTGGTTTTTTGATGTAGTCCTTAATATCTTTAATCAAAATATTCATCTGATCCTTCATACCAGAAGTTATGATACCACCTGCTCTAGTTTTTATCTTCCTAAAGGAATTAAGAATGAGTTTAAATAAAGACTCAAATGAGTCATCCTTCTCAACATATTTAAGAACTCTTCTGTCTTTAATCTTTTCCTTATTCAGTCTGAATTCATCCCTCTTTAAGTAATCAGGCTCCTCAAAATCAGTACCCTTATACTTCTCCTCATATTCATCCAGGAATTTAACAAATACGTCTCCCATAAAGGAAATGTATCTCTCGTCTTCAGACTCACCTTCAACTTCAAATTCAGAAAGATCTTTTTCCAAAATGAAATTCATCACATCAAGCAATGTGATTCCAAGAAAATCCGAAGGCTTTTTACTCTTTTTGTCAGCAAACTTTTGCTTAGCTATTTCAGTGAATATAGGATCCACCATTTTGGCTAATACAGTATCACTATCTCCATCGAGCTCTCCAAATCTAAAAACTATACCCTCGACATCCTTATCTAGGTCGTCGTTAAGAGCAGTTTTAGTTAAATCCGGGTTTAGGGTCTTAATAACAAACCTAACAAAAGATTGTGTTTTGAACCTTTCAACAAGATCTTTGAACGGCGTGTTCAAAAAATCCATAAGCTCAGATTTCTGATCTTCGTCCAACACCCCCTGGAAAACGATTGGTGGTCTTTCAACTCCAATCAGATCTGCCCAATTATCCAATTCTTCCTTATCCTGGATAGTACTTTCTATCTTACCGCCAGTACCCATTTTATGGATATAAGAGAGAATTAGATTATTCTTTGGTAATCTATCATACGAGATCTCTACAGGTTTGGTGTTTGAAAAATACTCAAGACCAAATCTCCATCCCCTAGGTATTTTTTCCAATATGTTTGGTGGGAGTGATTCAATATACTGGATTGGCTTCTCATAATACTTCATGAGTGTTCTGTCCACAAGAGTTATAGGATTTCTTTGATCCCTCCTATAAAACCTAAAATTACCAGATTCTTTATCTCTCTCAAAAGAGAAAGCTGATCCGTCCATCTTTTCATTGATCGTTACGTAACGATTAAAAAGCTGGTTGACAAAATCAGATCCCTTCTTATTATAAATGTCATATAAGTGATTTATTCCCGCCATCCTCTTAGTTCAATAGAATTTTTACGTTCCCCATGTCATCTGTGTTCTTAATAAGTACAGGCCCAAGTTGAATATCAACTCCAACAGTTACTTTTTGGTCCACTATAAGTTTTGCTAAACCTCTTATGATCGTTTCTATAAGAATTTTCGATCTTTCTTGTAATTCCATCTGATGTATTATAGCCAACTCTTCCAATAAAGATTCAACCTCGGGGGCTTCGTTTCGATTCTCCAATAGATGAAAAACCTCTTTCTCAATTTCATAGTACTTTTGACCCTCCAGAAATACATTAGCACTTCCATCTTCCTCCCTCTCAATTACACCATTTAGACCAAGTACAGTGGAAAAAGAAATAAGTCCATCTTCTTCCCTAGCTACAAGTGATGGCGAATCCTTTTCCAGAAAAACCTCAAGTGCTCCGTAGATTAAATCATTATGTCTTTGAGTAAATTCCATTATTTGATCTCTGTGGGGATTTCAAATCCTCCGTTTATTAAGTACCTTTCTAGATCATCCCGGATCTCATCCTTCTTGTCTGCATGAACAAAGTTTGGTGAAGAAACTATTTTCCAAGCATCCTCAAAAGATTTAAGATCTTCCTTCCTAATTCCGCTACCAAACATCATCTCAACAAACTCATCTGGATCCCTAGTTACCAAAGTACTTTCACCTTTAACTGTTTTAGGGCTTTTGAGTCTTTTTGTAGCTCCTTTGAAGGACTTTCTATTTTTGAAAATACCGTCACTCAATCTTAGGGCATAAGAATAGAAATCTTCAAGTTCGCCATTCTCGTCCTTAGATATCACTTCCTTCAAAGCAGAAAGGATCGCTTGGAAAAGCCAGTTTCTGTGAGCTGATTTGTATTTACTTTCGTTCTTTCTGTAATCTGGGGAATAGAAAATAAACTTAGCCCAGTCCATATCAGAAATTGGAATTAGATCCAATTGAACTATACCATTTTCAGCATCACCCTCTATAGGCCAGCCAATTGAAAGAACGTTGATTCCCCTCATTAATTTCATATCGGGTACAAACCCAAGTTTGTTATGTAGTGTCTCTGAAAGGTTCTTATATAAAGCTCCAAGAACATCATCCTCGGAAACACCTAATCTTTTCGAAAGAAACTTTTTATCTATCCCGAGGTCAATATCTCCAGATGTGTCGTTTTGATCTTTCTTCTTACCGATGCTACCAATGATAAGGTATTCCTTGTCTACCTCACCACCACCAAGCAAAGGGAAAAGGATTTCTTTGATAGACTCCATAGTTTTTGGAACCTCACTCTCCTTTATCCTTCTGGATTCTTTTATCGCCGCTCCGCCTTCAAATAACGAAACGTAATCCCCAAATTTTAGCACGTTTCTCATTTTTCTAAATCAAAATAGTCTGTGGCAGAAAAGACGTAATCCTTGTAAAGCTGTTGATCTCTTCCTTGTGGGTTGTTTATATCAAAGTCTTTACCAAAAGTCGACTTACCCTTTCGGATAGCATCCCTATAGAAAGTCTCATATTCACCCCTTTTGTTTTTTCCAGAGGCTTTAATTGAATCTCCCCATCTGGATAACACCTGGTCTTTGTTTTTACTTAGATCCTCAACATCCATGCTTGCTGCCTTACCAGAATCAAATAGATCAGCAATTCCCTGACCCAATTTTTGCAGTCCCTCTACAGCACCTCTTACAAGTCTCTGTAAAGCCCCGCCTTCATCATAAGTCATTTGATAGATTTTCTCAGCGCCGGTTTCTGCCTCTATGCTTCTCCTTTTCTGCTTAATCCACTCAGTAGCAGAATATGGTTCTCTTCTTTCAACATTCTCGTTGAGAAAACTTTGAAAATCTTTTATGTTATCCATTATCTTCCTCATTTATCCTATATATCGGACAAATGATTAGAGATTAACATTAAAGATCTTGTACTTGAACTTTTCGTTCTTGTAGATCTCGATCCTTGCTTCGCTGTGTTTGAGGAGGTAATTCTTATATCTTGGGGAAGAAAAATCGTCAACAAAGTCAATCACATTAACCTTGTCCTTTCCATCCATTTTTCTCATTCCCCTACCAAGACTCTGCTTAATCAGGACCTCGCTCTTATAAGATTCAACTAAGAAAATGTTGTGAAGGTTGTTGATTGAGATACCGGTAGAGAAAGTACCGTATGTTGCAACCAGGATTTTATTCTCGCCATTGGCCATCCTAGATTTATATTCCTCCCTGAGGGATTCGTCGGTATCACCATCAACATAAAAGACCTCTTTATCGTTGGTTATCTCTCTGAGCATATTCCAGATTTGCTTACCGTATTCGTCTTTTACGGATTGGAATAGCACTAAGGAATTCTTAGATGTTTTAGATATGAATTCAACGACATAGTTAAGCCTCTTCTCACTTTCTATTACAAGCTTTCTTTCAAGGTTATAAAGTTCATTGCCCTCAAGATTTTGTGAATTAGCTTTTAAATCTGCTAGCTTTCCCTTAATCTCATCATCCAGCCAATTCATCCGTACTACCTTGATGTGAACTGGTGTTGCATGTTTATTTTTGAAAAGGAAATCTGGGGAAATTTCAACGACAACAGGGCCCAAGAATTGCTGTATGGTTAAATGGTCAGCTGATCCCCTTTTAGTAAGAGTCCCAGTTAAACCAAATCTCCACTTACTGTGCATACATTTAGCAACAATCTTCTTAATCGACATTGAGTTGGTGTGATGAGCCTCGTCAACAAAAACTGCATCAATCTCCTCAAAGAAATCTTCGTCTTTCTTAACCAATGATTGGAAAGTACCTATAATAAGGTCACACCCATCTCTAAGTTTACTACCCCCTCCGATTTGTTGAATTCTTACCCCCAGTTCACCAATACCATAGTCTATAAAGTCATCATTTCCTTGGAAGACTAGGTTAGTGTTTGGTACAATCATTAAGAACTTTCTAATAAGTCCCCTCTGCTTAAGAAAAGCAAAAATCATGAAAGATATAAGGGTCTTACCAGAAGATGTAGCAATCTCAGATACCGAATATCTGTATTTTACAATTTTCCATGCAGCTTCAACCTGATAATCACGCGGGGTAATTTCTTTGTCGTCAAAAAATCCATCCACCCATTCCTGGAATTCCTCCAGAGTTAAGTCACTGAGTATTATCTTATCAAGGCCCTCAATGTCAATTTCTATATTAAACTCTTTTCCTATTTCTAGGACCTCCCTCCAGAGACCAATAGGAACCTTCCAAAAGGCACCTTTCTTTTCTATAAAGCAAATATTACCGTCCCAGATCTTCTTCTTAACCAATGGGTGAAAATACCAGTTGTGTATTTTCTTGGTTAGAGAGATCTCAATTTGCCTTTTTTCTATCTCATCATTAGATTGAGCAAGTATTAGCCATTGTTGATCTTCGGATACATTAAACTTAATCATCCACCTATTTTATTTTATCGTGCTCGCCCTCAAATATTCTTCAAGCGCAATCCTAGATTTTATACCATAGAGCATATGATCAACAGTCTGAATTGTTTGGTCGATGAATTTGCGGTGTCCCTCAACTAGCTGTATTTTTTCCACAACGTCTGCAACATCTCCCTCTATAAGTAATTTGGTCTCGTTTGATCCGTATCTCACATCACTGTTTACAGTATAATCTCTTAGTTTTGAAGCCCTCAACTTTCTTTCCTTTGTAGCAAGTTTGCTGACAATCTGAGCTAGTTTGTAGCTATATTCTAACAGTATTTGTCTATTAGAAAAAAGCTCTACCTGTGCTTCAGCAACGGTCCTAATGCTTTTTAAGCTCAGTGATATTACTTGGATTTTTTCTTTCCATTCAGCTCTTTCACTTTCAAAAAGCTTACCGTAATCAGTTTTTTGTTGCTCTGACATATTAGAATAATTCGTTGCCTTTGTTTTTAGTCTTTTTACCTAGCTTTATTTCCTTTACCGAGGATTTCTTAAGTCTTGGGGTTCCTATATCAATATTAGAGGCTTCTACCTTAATATCTTCCTCATTAAATCTATCAAGAAAAGATACTGGAAATTTTACGTCTCCCTCTTCTGAATTTAAGCTCTCCTCCCATTCATGGGTTTGGTCTATAGTTGGCATCTCAAGCATATATGAAATCGGATAAATCAAGTATTTCCTCCGTAAAGTAGTTATCCAATCTCCTTATTTTTATTCTCTTCGCTCGAAGAAAATTTACAAGGTCATTTAAGTCCCATTTCTTATTTATCGGAAGTTCGTGATCCACCAAAAACTTCTTCCAATTGAACACCCTTTTACCTGCAGATAGAAGTTCAGAATGTTTTTGTCTTCCTGCATTATCCCAGTCATACCAGTATTGTACATTTTCAACATCAAACGGAAATTTGTTTTCTATAGAACAAAGTGCAACCGAATTTTTCCAGAGCCATGAATCCATTGGACCCTCGAAGATTGTGATGGTTCGGTCAAAAGAAATCCGCCCCACATTAAAAACAAATGATACTGGATCTATCTTTTTTGCCTCTTCTATCAAATTTTGATCGTCCGTCTTAAGAAGCTTTTCCCATATTCCACTTAGTTTATATGTGTAATATTTGGAACCATATGTGGAATCCATATTTCTAAATTGCAAACCCAATATCTCATTATCCTTAGATAGATTGAAGAGATATAGTTTACCAGTTTCAGGATCCCAGGCAAACTTGTCATCGGATTGCTGGTTTCTACGTATCAAATAGTTTTCCATCTTAGAGCCCTTAACCTCCTGGAGTCCCATTTCTTGCATGAATCTTTCCCTTGGAATAACTACGGATTTGAAATCAGTATCGAAAAACAAAGAAATATCTACGTCGCCATAAGTGGTTTGTCTCTTTTCCTTACCCTTCTTGATCAGGTCAATTATATCCCTTTTTTCATCTCCATCAAGTTTTGATACAACCTGAAAATCACGAAACATAGAGAAAGCATCCTTGTAAATCCCACAACCACCATTATAGCATTTATAGGTGAGGGTATCAACGTAGAAATTTCCCCTCTTCTTTCTTGGATTTGAAGAATCCCCACAATATGGACAAGAAATATTTAATCTATTACCAGCCTCATATATCTTTTGTTTGCCAGCATTTCCAGCAAACTCTTTTCTTAAAATGTCATCTAAAAGTTCCCTAATTCTACCCAAATCCATATTAATCCTAGTTTACAGTTAAAAAAGAAAGGGGGCAGCAATTCTCATTGCCAAGCCCCCATTCAAGATAGATTTAGAGATCTGCGTATAGGTCGTCTAGGGACGATGAAGTTTCTGGTGCTGAAGGTTGGCTGATGCCCTTATCCTCTTTTGCAGGTTCGGATCCTACCTTTGTTGAAGAAGCTTCATTATAGAAATCGTTCGTTGAACTAGAAGATGAAGTTGTAGTAGAAGATTGGTTTACACCTCCTAAAACCTCATTAACTAATCTTCCGTCAGGAACTGAATTCTTAATAACATTCATCACACGGTCGGTAGTATTTTGATCCCAATCCTTGTATTCAAATTGTGTGAGGTTATCAGGACCTGTTTTAAGGTATTCCATGATTGCATTCATGTCATCCTGATTCTTAGCCATCTTCTTGCCGTTGATCTCGATAGCGGTTCTATCACCAACGAATGAGCAAAGATCGTAGTTGTTCCACTCACCAACTTTTCTTGTATGTACTGAGAAAAGTTTACCTTCAAAAAGATCGTAAGGGTTGCAAGAATCTCCATATTCAGGCTTGAGCTGTGCTTCGAGCATATCGTTTAGCTTACGTCCAAATTTGAAGATCATAATTTTTCCCTCAAGCTCAGGATTGTGTTTATCCTGTACGATTTGAATGAGTGAGTAGTAGTCTTCCTTTCTAGAAAAACTTCTTGATAATTCTTGGTCTGCTGCTGAATGTGAATTTTTCAGCTTCCAGAACATGTCCTTAAGTACTGATTTTTTTCCTACCGTTGACGGACAGTCAACTGGAAATCCATCACCTGTTGTTGGATCGTTTAGATAAACGTAGTACTTGTGGATTTTTGATTTCGTCGGATCGACGTGGTTAGGAAGAAAACGGATCAGCGATTTGTAAACTCCATCCTTTCCGTTTTCCGGATATGGTTTGTAAAATTCTGTTCCTTCTGAATTCTCCTTTTTTGCTTTCGTTACGAATGCTTCCGCATCCAAATTGAAAATGTCTAAATTACTCATGATTTTCTCTTAATTATTTTTTAAAATCCTTTATTTAATCTCTAAGTGTCCCAAATGTTTCCCCTAGACATTATATATCCAAAACTTTTTTCATCTATTTCGTTTTCTGATACTTCGGTCTCCCAAACATTCTTACCTCGGAGTGAAACTTTGACAAACGGCCTAGATAAACCAAATTCAGAACTTTCTATGTGATATCTTAGTAAAGTTTCAGGGTGGAAGTAAATATCGGATAGAATATACTCCTCCAGATAGTCGAACATTTTGCAGTAATGCTCCATTGCATCTCTACCTCCCCAAGCCAATATATCATTTACCCCACCTTTCCAATCAAACCCAGGAGGAACATTGATCTTATCCAAGTCCTGTCCTAAATTCAATTCATTGTGAATCTTAATATCCATTCTTCCCTTGATGACGCAATCGTACTTTTGACCTACCTGGATTTCATATTCTTCCATCAAGGAGTAAGCTTGTCTAATTTTATACCACATCAAAAAAACAGACACTGGATTGATCTCACCAGTCTGTGGACCAAACCCCTCATAAGACCAAGCCCTGTCAATAAACTTTCTAATCGCATCAGAACCAAAATCGTCGGTCTTCAAGTGCTTGGGTGAATACATCTTTATAAGATCGTCAATGGTTAAGGAGTCCACTAGATCTTTAGTTTCAGCATGTAGAGATTGGTTGATTTCACCCGAGGGATTCCAAGTTGATATGAAAACATCAGTATCATACTTATCTAAAATTTCTGACTTGATAAACGGGAAGGAATCCTGAGCTTCCCTTATTTGACCAGGAAGTAGCAAGGCAACCCTCATGAATAATTCACAATATAATCAGAACATACACCACAACAACTATCAACTTTCTCCTCGTACATCTCAGGTAAAACCGCAATGCTTTTGCTAATTGGTTGCATCCCAGGAAAAGCCCAAATGAAAGATTTAGAGGTAAGGGTTACCTTGTCGTTTTCGTGCCAAAAAACATTGAGATCTCCATATTCCTTCAGATAAACCATAGCTGATATGTTTTTACAATGTATCCATAACTTATCCCCTCTTTCTAAAAGCCAAGCAAGATGTATTTTGGTTTCTGGAGAATCGTGTCCCAAATAGATTGATGCTCCGGAGATCCAAACGTCGATCTCCACATCATACCCCAGATCAAGAGCTTCCTGTATATAGTCAATCGTATTTTCTCTATCCGGATTTGGACCTTTTAAATTACCTCTATGTGATATTAGCTTCATATCAGAATATTCGATAGTCTAGATCTTCCGAGAAACATTTATTACCCCACTTTTCTATTGCTGCTTTATATTCAGGCTCATCATGATCTCCATCGATAGACTGTCTCATTGCCAAGGCACCAGCTCTAGTTCCCTGTGGGTGTCCATGCATAGCACCGCCAACGTTTGCCATCCAATCGAAGCTTCCTATTGTTGTATTAATATACTCAACAAGCCCTGGATGCATACCACAGCTTAAAGCAGGAACAATGTTATAATTCCAAAGGGTTTGTAAGGTATCTTTTATTTCCTGCTCATCTTGGCTCATATAACCGCCGATCATTCCTGCATGGATCGAATCGACTCCAGACCACCCAGCGATCTTGCACAAAACCGGCCAGTAAATGTGGTTTGGCGCCCTACGGTCAGTAAAGAATTTATCTCCGCTCTTTTGGAAATGTATCCAGAGATTTGGATTTTGCTTTCTAATAGCACGATAAATTCCCAGGCCGCTCCACACGTTTATGTGTATTCCGTTCCCACCGTTATCTGCTACAAATTTTGCCCTTTCTAAGGCATATGGACTATCACCATTTATGCAAAAGCAATAAATTACGTCGGGCGCATTCTCTTTTAACCAAGATGAAATCAAAGGTACTCTTTCTTCAAGAGGGCAGTGGGAAGGGTTAGCAAGTAATTCATCCTCTTTGATGAAATTCACACCACCATAAACCATTTCCTTCACAGCTTCGAGAAGAACAGAGGGAGACATACCAACCTTAGGTTTAACTATTCCACCTAAGAAAGGTCTTTGTTTTATACCATTAAATTTCCTCCATCCATCAATACCATAGGCCGGATTTAAAGAAAATGATCTCTCAGCATCCTCAGGCAAAGAAATGTCCAAGACATGACATTGTCTTACTTCCTCTATGTCAACCTGACCACCAGCTATATGACAAAGTATTTGAGAGATCCCATCTTCTTCCAAATTAAGATTTGCTAGAGGAAAAGCTATCTCGATCTCGCCCTCTTTTAGCTGGGTAAGATCTTCTTCGTTTGCAAGAATAAAGCAACTGTGATTTTCAAACATCTCATCGGTTTCCCACTCGCTCCTATTATTCGGGTTACCTATACTTTGACCTATAGCCAAATTCCAGGAAGCTTCCCTCAAAGAAGTTTTAGCTTCCAAAAAGTATTTGACTATAAAATACTGGGATGTATCAAAATCCGCCTTATTTTTAAAAATGCTTATCATTCAATTACAAATTTATCACCAGGAACCGAGGGGGTCTTAACTATAAAAACTTCACAGTCTTCCAAAAATACGGGGTCAGCAATTTCATCTTTCCTTAGAATAAACACATCCCCCGAATTTAATTCCCGTCCTTGTATAATCATTTTACCCGATCTGAGGAAGTTTATTTCATCCGCTTCCTTATGGTAATGTTTTGGCCACTCTTCGCCCTTGAAGTGCTTTTTATAACAAATCTCAAAATCACTAGTTTGGTAAGCTACTGGGGAGAAATCTCCAGCATACCAACCTCCCTTCATATCTTCAATTCTATAAACTTCCATAAACTAAACCAACTTTAAAAATTTATCCAGGTCCTCTGGGGTACCTATCGGAAAGTGAAGGTTATAGAAGAAGGGCAATATTTTCTTTCCACTTTTTATCATGTAATTGTAGGTAGGTGCAACATAGAACTCATTATTGTACCGATCGTTTGCTGCTATCATTTGTTCCGCACTTTCCACAAAGTATTTACCATGCTTCCAAAAATGTAACCCGTTAGTAGCAATGTTGGAAATCACAATTTTTTCCTTCACATCACAGACCTCTCCGTTTGGATCTAACTTAACATAGCTGTTCTTTTTAGAAGAGGAAAGAAAACATCCCAACAATCCATCACACCCCGTAGTTCTTGCAAAATCTAAAATGAAGTCCAGATTGAAATCCAGAATAATCTGATCACAGTTAACAACAATGAGAGGCAGATCGTTATTGATCGACTGACTTGCAAAGAGAACCGTTGAAGCTGGTCCTTGTGTTAATGTTGGGGTTGAGAAAATCTCATACGATATTCCCATGTCTGATATATGGGAGTCAAATTCTGTAGGAGAAATATATTCCTCGTTTATCACAAATACAAAGTGTGCATCTTGATGATTTAGGTTTTTAATCACTGACCTAATCATCGTTTCTCCGCTGACGTCTATAAATGGTTTTATCTGTAGGTATCCAGCGTCGCTGAATCTCCTTCCAGCACCTCCGAGAGGAATAAGAATGTTAACCTTCTTTGATTGAGTCATATAAAAATAAACATATCCAGGTCGAATCTATAATATCATCCAATGGCTTGTTTACATTACCGGAGGGAGTTATCCATTCGTCCTTATTTTCTTCTAAAATACTAGTGAAAGACCCTAAATTAGTTTCTGGAAATTTGTGATCAATAAGAGAATTATAAAGTTCGTGTTTTTTTGCATTTCCCTTAAAAGCGAACTTCTTGATAGAGGTGGGTGAATAAACATAGAAATTATCGCTACCTGTATGATCAACTATTTTCTTACGGAGTAGAGCTGTGGCCATAGAGATATCAATCAAAGCATTACCATTAGAGGCAAAACTTAGTCCTTCCATAGCTACAACAATATCATCACCTGCACAGATATTTTCTACTTCAGACCAAAATTCATCAACGAGCTCCTGAAAATAATCTATCTTTATCCTTTCCCTTTCCGAGTAGTCTTCTGGCATTTTATCCTTTGACATAAACATAAGAACATAGTCTTCCGTTTTGTCTTCAGATAAAACATAGTAAGGTTTTTTAGCATTTTTCTTAAGTGATTCTGCAGTCCGGTCACTTCTTGTTAAAGACCCCCAAGTGAATTGATTATCCCTTAGAATACAGAATGCGGGTGAATTAAGGGAAAAGTCTATCCCAACTAATGTTTTCAAAATGTATGTGTTTTAGAATACAAGTTATATATCAACACAAAAAAGCTCCCCGTTTCCAGGGAGCTGAAACTCTTATGAGTCGGTCCTTGGATACTATCCAAGGAGAAGTGGGTTACATATTAGGCTTTACAACCTCGCCTTTCTTTCCAGTATAGTTGTAATCATTAATGAGCTTGTCATAACACTTTTTCATCTGATCGTCAGTCAAGCAATCAACAATATCATTTAGCACCCTCTGATCGTTGCCGGATGCAGCTACTAAAAGATCTTTCATATGTTGCTTTAGGTCATCCTCGCCGTACATTGGCTGACCATATTTCATTTCATTAATTTTGGTTAAATCTGAGAACTTCTTCATACCTTAGTATTTTTTGTATTTTATATATCTTACCTTTCCCTTCCAATTTCAAGATCAAGACCCAAATAGTTGCATTTGAAGCCCACATTGAAAGTGTAAACAGATGGTGTGTTTTGTGTGTAGTTCAAGTTTAGTTCGGAGAAAGAGGTTAACGTCACCTCTTTAAACATAACGGTCGTAAGTATATTTCCCTCGTTGTCCAAGGTCCTTAGTGGCAGATTCTGAATATAGATTCCAGGGTTTTTGAAATCCAGGTAATCCAAAACAGTTTCTAACATAATAAAATAGTTTACAAATCCCTCCGCTATTCTGAAAGATATCTGGAATTCCCTATTAAACAAATCCTGGACTGGGGTTGCACTTTGATAGTTTACCCTTTTACCAAGTTGTCTTACCTGTTCCGACAAGTCCATACTCATAGACGGGAACGTTACACTTTGTATTGTACTATTCATGTAAGAAGTTAAAGTGTCGTAGGGTGTTGGCTGCTTCTTTAAATAATCAATATACTTTTGATGAACCTCCTCTGGGAAAAAACCCTTAGGGAACACAAAATAAAAACTATTTGCTCTTGCGTTTAATATAGCCATCTATGCAATTTTTTTAAAGGGGACAGTATATTCTCTCTCGTTGAACTTATTCACTGCAGAACTAACATCATAATCCCTAAAGTGGTAAAGATCCTCATCCAACGGAGTAACTATCCCGCTCATAGTATATACTCTTCCTTTGCCATTCTCCTCAATATCTTCAACATCAAGATATGTAATTATCTTTTCCTGACCCAGAAGTTCTTTACCTAGGGCTAGGGTTTTGTTTTTCCAGGAAATATCAATAAGGAGATCGTACTTTTTACCAATCTCAAATCCACTTATTAATCCTTTTTTAAGGTTCTTTAAATCAGTTACCCCACCAGATAAGATAATATCAACATCGAGGGTATCATATCTTTTCCCGCTTGTCCCAAAAATATTCTCACAAAACGCACCAGCTAAATACACATCATACTTTAAATCCCTGTTATGGTCAACATAGTCTTTCAGCCATAACCTGAACAGTTCCCAAGTGGGGTTTTTAAAGGGTTGATTAGAAAATTGATTTCCTCTCCTATGAAGATACATTTATGACTTACTTAAGATGGATCAGTTGGAAATTGAGGTCCACTGTTTGGACTACCATTGTCGCTTCCCGTTTGATTCTTATTTGATCCTTTTTGGGATCCACTTCCCCCGTTTGTTCTTCCAGAAGAAGTGTTACCATAATTAAGGAGAAGGCTTAGATCCGCTCTGCTAAATATACCAGTTACTGCTTGTTCAAAAACTTCTTTACTAATTCCACCATAAAGCTTATACCCAGTTCCAGAAGGGTCTAAGAAATATGAAAGTATATCTGGTGTGCTCCATCCTAGTTCCATTTTTCCTTGGACGTCTGATGCAATAGCATTTCGTAGCTGAGCAGGGCTTAGGTTACTTAAATTGCTATTACTGGTTCCTGAAGTTCCCTGGGAAGATGTATTTGCCTGAGAATTAACGGATATAGATCCAAACTTTTGCCAAGAAGATTTACCTGTTATTTCCCTTTGTATTGAGGTTGAGGCTGGTGTATTAGCTGATGTTGCAGAGATGCTACTTAATCCAGTATCTGCAACTACAGTTGTCTGTGGTGCGGTTTCGTCTTCGCTTATCCAATTACCCCAATAAAGAACAGAAGATGACTTAGAAGAGATTCTAGCGGTATCCATCTTTACTGACGTATTTTGCTCTGATGCCTTAATACTTTCAGCCCTTAGCTCCGTTATCGAATCATTCAAAGAAACCGACCTTGCTGCTAACTTAGCTGATACATTACTGAGCCTAGATACCTTGCTATTTGTATTGCCTGTATTTGCTTCAACCCTAGGTCTATTTGAGATGTAGAATTTCTTGTTGGTGAACTGTAATATCTGAGTTGCTAATGTTTCATCTATTTTGAAAGCAAGTTCACCCTTAGCTGGTTTAGCAATATTATTATCAACTATTGATGGAGCACTAACCTTTTTGTTTTGGTTATTTATAAATACCATAGAATATTCACCAGAAGAAGAGAGATCTATATTTTTTGTAGTTCCATCATTAGCCTTCTGGAAAAAAGTAAACTTATAATAATTATCAAATGGGGAAATGGTAATATAAGCTTGACCAACACCATAAGAAATTGCTGCTGTTGCAGTTGTATCGTTTGACGTATCTTCCCTTAGAGTAGTTCCATTTACAACCAAATTGGTAAGTGAGGTATTCACCAAAGTCCTATCTACAAAAACATTAGAATATTTAGTTATTTGCTTTGGTGTATTCCTATTACCAGAGATTGAAATATTTGCTCCCCCAGCAACCTTATTGTAAATCTTTTGCTGTTGTGGCAAAACTTGAAGTTGCAATGGTTGGATTTCAGCACCATATCTACTAACATCAGTTGAAGTATATGTTGCAACCCTTATTAACCTTGATTGGTCCTTATTGTTTACCAGAGTCATTGTATATCTCAAAGTAAAGGAAGAAGCAACCTGTGGATATCTAACAATTGGTCTTAAAAGATTGGGTACGTCATAGGCAGTTGTCTGTATATTGCTGAAGTTTGATGTATTCAATAAAGCACCGCCAACTTGCTCCAATGTTTCTATTGTGTGGTTAAGGTAGTAACTATTTCCAATTGAGTTTTGGAAAAGTATAAAATCCTCAGGGAAGCCTCCATTGTCAGTTGCAAAATATTCGAAATAATCACCCTGGTCAGATGGAGCAATATAAGCACCAATATTTTTAAAAGGATCTGTTGACTCTAAGGATAAAGAGGCTAAAAGATCGGTTCCGTAAGTATCATAACCGTTTGTGGTAGTAGTGCTTAAAATCTCATAAGCCTTTATCCTTATAGGAGCAGCAGTTTGATATCCTTTACCACTCTTGCTGGTAAGACCGGCTAAAGTATTAGGCTTATTCGGAGAAGTAGCTGCACCATACTTGTTGTTCATATCAACAAGACTTGGTATCTTAACCTCGTAATACTTATCAAAAATATTAGATCCTATAGTAAGTGGATTAGGACTCAAAGTATATGTTTGAGAGGAACCCTTGGATAACTTTATTTGCGAGAAAGTAACATATGATCCATCCACATCTAAATATTGTATTTGCAATACCAGACCATCAACATTATCAAGATTGTATCCTGCTAATATGTGATATCTAACTGAGTCATATACAACTTGAATATTAGAGGTAAATGTTATTTCTAAATTTGCAGTGTTGGTTAGATTCGAATTAAAGTCATTGTAAGGGACTATTAAGCTCGGATCTAAAGTTACGAATGTGTTTTGATTAGTCTGTACAACACTATTGTTTCTAGTGTTTTGTGTTACTGACTGATCTTGGTCCAAATTCATTATTTGGATGTCATCAGATGGCTGTCCATTATCATCCTCAAGAACACCATTTACCAATTTGTTGAACCCGACAGCAGGAGATCCAGTGTTGACAAAATATGTTTCTGGATTAGGCTGATCAGCATACCGATATTCCATAACCAAATATGGGGTTAGTTGAACAAATTTTGATGTAGTTGAAAATGCCATTTTATCTTTCTTTATTTACCAAATTGCAAGAATTTTGGAGAGTAGTGTAAGCCTATACCAATAACAGGACCTGCTTGGTAACCGTTAGTCGTGAAAACCATACCATATCCTACATTAACACCAATACCGAAGGGCTTTCTGGCCCCTCTTAGAGCTTTTCGAGTTCCCGGATCATCTACCATATCTAAAGCATTTATATCATTAAAAGATATTCCTGGAAATGTAGTAGATGCTCTAACAAAAAGTCTACCGGTTTTCGGATCCCTATATAAACCTGTCACAAGATCTATCCTTTGCTCAATAGAAAGGTTAGCATAACCAGGTACAATTAAGATCCTTTCATCACCGTTGAAAATGGTGTCCTTTGTTGTGTAAGGTAATATTCCATTAACAGCCAATCTGTTATTACCAGGAAGGTCTGGGTCATACGAGAATTTAAGCAAATTTGTGCTATCACCAATTTCACTTTGAACTGGGACTAGAATAGTGGTATCCCTGTAAACAATACGTGTCTCTATAACTACACCAGGTTTTCTATTCCTAGCAAGCTCTAGTTGCTTAATTAATTCTTCTTGGTCCTTAGAGAGTTCGTTGTACTTAAGTTGAAAAGAAGCCTTTTCTGCTAATGCATTACCTAGTTTGGAGGAAATTTTTCGAACAGTATCTTGTTCAGCCAGAAGATTGTTCATGTTCCTTTCAGCCTCCCTTTTAGCATCCTGAGCTACGTTACACTGCCTTAGAAGCATAAAAGATAAAACGACTATAGCAACTACAGGGAAATATCTGTTGTTTAATAGGGCCAATATTTTACCTATTGCTGGTGTCATTGCATATAAATTAGTTTAAATGGATCGAGTGTTCCCTCCCCATATTTTTCTTTCAGGTTGCCAATAAATTTGGATTCCTGGTCTCTTAATTCCTCTAATTCCCTAATTAGTGTACCTGCCTTTGTATTTAAAATATCCATCTCGGACTGTACAGATTCAATCTCTGCCCTAACCGAAGAAAATCTATCCTTCAGAAGACTGGCTTTTTCTTTCTCTTTTCTTGTTAATTCCATCTTAGTTATATTTATCCGACATCTTTATTAGTTAAAAACATTAAGGACCCAACCCTATAACCCTAGGAAGCCGCCGCCGGGGCCGGGGCCAACATCAGTAGCCGCCGCAACTGTATATGTAATCTGGCCACATTTATAATTGTCATCAGAAAATGCTTCGTAATGAAATTTCTCAGTGACGCTCGAGGGGAAGAATGTAATTCTAATATGCTGGCATCCTGCTTCTCCAGCAGCGTTATCGTCTATATAAACTCTGGTTGTAGAACCAAATCCAGAATCAGGAAGAACCCTTATTCCGCCAAAGGAATATGCAGAGCTATTTATAAAGAAGTCAAACGTTCTGCTCTGTCCGGCATTTACTAGGCCGCTAGCCCAAGAAAAGTTACTACCTAAGGACAGCATTATTCGATTAGTCTTTCCATTAGCAGTTGGAATGGATGCTATTAAAAGAGGAGGAATAATAACACACACATCATTTGTAGGGTTACCACAATTTACGTAAGAGTCCGTCCCATCGGACAAGAAGCTTTGAGAAGTAGTGGTAATTCCTTTGACCTTTTTAAGTCCTGTTGCTCCGACAGAGCCAAATACAAATTTATTTGTTCTTTCAGATTTAATTAAATCCTGGTCCGTAGTGTTTAATATCTGCAGAAGCTCATCGGAGGTTTCAGAGGATGCAGTAACATTTATTCCAGATCCAGATCCAGAGATACTTACCAACGGAATATATGGGGTAACTGGAGCTGCAATATATCCAGTCCCCCCAGGATTTGAAAGGGTAGCAGAAAATGACGAAGATGACAAATTAACCAGCGACGAGGAAAGGCTTAAAACACCAGGGGTTGAAAGAGAATAAGCACCACTTGTTCCAGTTGCCGCAGTAAAGTTAACAAAGCTTTGTGACGAACCCACCACGTTTTGGTTGGAAGTTGACAGAGTCATATTACCTCCAGTAGCAGAATAGTTGGAGGAAATTCCACTTTGCATCCTTATTTCGTTAGGAAATGTCCATCGATGATTGTAAGAACCTCCAGTTGCTGCCCATTTCATCGAAACTATCTTTCCTGGCGATTGGGTTAAAAACGTTTTTGCAAAGCCCAAAACTGGAAAGTCAGCAGTTTGTGATGTATCAGTTGAAACCAAAACTTTAGCAAAGTTTGGATTCATTGAAGATGTTGCTCCAGTAGAATCTGACAGCACCAAAGTTTTATCTCCCTGGCTACCATTAATGTAAATGGCATTACTCGAGGTTGAATTACCAGGTCCAGATATTCCAGTAATTGTAGAAAATACACCGGAAGAAAGAAGTGTTTGTCCACTATTGACCCAAGCTCCTGAAGTATAAATGTAAACCTGTTGGCCTCCAGTAACCCCTATATTAATCCAGATATCTCCATTCTGAGATACAGAATCACTTGGCTCGGTAGAGGAGAAAAACCAATCAGCAGCTCTTTCGCCAGTTGCACCTGCTTCACCATCTCTCCCAGCTTGACCTCTAATACCAGTAGTACCAACATAGCCAACAGGACCCTTTTCACCGACACCATTGAAAAATACCTGATAAAAATTGTGATTTATCTTATTGATGATGGTATCCTTGTCATCTCCAGGTAATATGTATTTTGTATTAAAATCTGCCATCTCCTATATTAGAATAAAACTCCACATTCTCCAGCACATGTAGACCAATAACATTTATAAGTTGAACCGACATTCATATGAGTAACCTCTACCCGGCTAGCAGAGGTTGAGAACTCAGTAAACGAACTTGGAGGACTACCGGCAAAATATGTTATACCATTGAAAAGCTTTCCACTGGCAGCATAATAAACCAAGGTAATAGACTCGTTATTTGAAAGCCACTCTCCCCAATTGGTTGGGTTGTTATTAACATTATCTACGTATATTACACGCTTGTTAGATGTCGTCCAATTAGCATACATATTATTCCCAGGACCAAAATCATATATTGTAACAAATGAGCTGTGAGTACCAGAAACCGGTCCATAACACCAAAGATCACAATCAACTCCCAAGGGGGATAAAGTGGACGTTAAACTACGACCAGTTCCAGTCGGACCATCATCTGATGGTGTGCTGCTAGCAGTATTATTAGTAGCATTAACTTGTCTTTGGAATGTTACTTTACCATCATTTCTAACACTAAATCTTTCAGTATTAGCACTTAATAGCCTTAGAAGATAGTACGAAGAAGAAGAGGAAGTAGACTGAATTTTTAGAGTGTCCCCAGAACCACTACTAAGAAGACTAAGGAGTGGGGATTGGGATGTCACGCCGCTTATGGTCATAGGAACATTAAGAGCCAACAATGACGATGTTAAATTAAATTTCTGAGAAGAAAAAGTCATTAAGGATGTTCCAGAAGAGAATGACATTGCACCAGTTGAGGTGAAAGTCATTTGAGAACCCGATGTGATATTTAATCCACCATTACCAGAGATGTTAAGGGTAGAAGAAGTCGACTGCAAAAGCATACTTCCTCCAGAGGTTACTGTAAAATCATCTTGTGGTACAGAGAAAAGAAGGTCATAATTACTACCAGAAGGGTCTAACCACCTAAATTGCGGGTGCCTATTATAATCAGCTGGAGTACCAATTCCACCAACGTTAGTTTTGGAGAATTCCAAAATTGGATAATCGTTGCTTCCGTTGGATGAAATCAGAAACTTAGCATAAGTTGGGTTTATAGTTGAAGTTGCAGCTGCAGAATCGCTAATTACCAGTGTATTAAGTTCTGGGAAAGGACTGCTTATAACTATTGCATCCTTTCCACCAGTTGGACCAGAAATACCGGATACAACCTCAAATACCTCAGAAGCTTTTAGGTTTTGTCCAGTATCGATCCATCCGGAATCGGTATATTCATAAATAGAGTTATTAGAAAGTGTTTGAACCCAATAATCTCCAACTCTAATGGGATCACTTGGACCCCCAATAGGTTCTGCTCCTTGAACAAACCATTTAGTTCCTCTTATCCCTTCTTGCCCAGGGTCTCCCTTGGGTCCAGCCGGACCAATAGGACCTTGCTTTCCCTGGTCACCTTGCTGTCCCTGAGGTCCACCACCAGCCGCCACTACCGAGTCAAAGTTTGAGTTTACCTTTTCCCTAATAGACTCCTGTGTATCACCAGCATTTAAAGCTTTTATGTTCAGATTCGGCATTTTTTTCTTTTATCTTTGTTTATATATTACAATATCTCTAATCCCCTATATTTTTTCAATCTGGAAAGTGAAGGTTGTTGAATAGTTTTTACCACTTTCTAATGGAAGCTCAAAAGAATAAGAAAGGGCATTTCTTTTTGTAAGCTTATAGTTAGGCTCCGAGTAATATGAATATCTAATTCTATCAGGGCTAGTTAAGTCACCTCTTAACAATAATTCAGTAGAGGTTAGGTCTGTTCCTGTCTTTTTGACAAATAGGTCAAAAGTTATACCTTGATAAATAGGAACTATATTTTTATCTATATAAGTTTTGATGTCATCGTTGATACTCTCTGGGTCTCCAACACCAAATTCACTTATAATATTGTCTACAAACACCTTACTAATCCCAGCATTTAGCAAATATCTTCTAAGGATTCTGTCTAATCTAATAGATCCATAAAGGGTATTAGTTCTAGTATCTTTTTGCCAGAAAACTTCCACATCTGGATAAATCCCCTCGTCAAAAACTTGAAGGTCGACGTTTGAAAATACTGTCCCTAGCTGACCAATTCCAGTATTAGATGTTTGTGGGGTTATATTTTGGATTTCACTTAAAGCCTGCTTTGCCTCAAGGTTAATCTTTTGCACATCAGTTTCACCAGTGGTTCTATTAACCTCCAATGTTATAAAGGTATAAGTAGTAATGGTATAAGGGGTTTGCATCATTTTAGAACCAAGGAATGATTTATTCTCCCTCATAGATCTGGTTCCAGCAACCGGGGAATTTTGTGTAGCAGAAGTGTAAAGATTAAAATACCCAGGATCCCATGTTGACAAAAATATAGAAAAGTTCTTCTTTGCAACTGGTGTTTCACCAACAAGAGGATATACTGGACCAAGCGGAAGATTTGCTGATTTTTCAAGTATATTCTTGCCAAGAGAAACCTTACTATAATTTAGATTCTTTACAGTACCGAAATCTATTTTTTCGGGGGCAAATGTACAGTTTCGGTAACTCAAGTCAGCAGAAGAATAACCAGAAATAGTATCAGTTTTATCATTCTTATACCTAATAACCTTATTAAAAAGTGGTTCGTATTTACCAGCATATCTTAAAATGTCAGCAGCATAATTAGGACCAGCATTTATTTGGTACCCGGTAGGCTGGTTCTGTCCCAAAGTTTGTGGGCCAGAGTAATCAGCAACAGGGTAGGTTCCAGTTGATCTATGAAGAGCTGTTGGCTGCTGCATATAGATCTGGAAATAATCGCTTCGTACCTCAGTTGTCTGCGTATCCGCATTCCATGAATATGTACGGTATTTAATATAAGGGCTTTCGTTATTTACACGATCTGAGATCTGGGAAAGCGAAATTCTTCTAATTAGAAAATCAAAGTATTTTTCGCCACCCTCTTCCTGGAAAACCGGATAATCAGCATAAGCACTTCTAGGTCCTACTGGAATAGTAACCGGGGATCCGAATGCGAAAGGAATATCAAAAGTGTAATTAGTTCCAACCGGACCGAATGATGCTAAATTCTTAGATCTACCAACCGGCCAAGGATATGTTGAGTTAATCGAAGGAACCCTAAAACTTCCCTTTCCTGTTGGAGATAAAGATCCGGTACCACCTACAGGATAGATTGTATTGATCTCCTCTCTCAGGTCAGTGTCATAATCTGGATTTGGTATTGTGTAAATAAAACCAGGATTTGTAAACTGAGTAACAGAACTTTCAGATGTGATAGAAAGATCCAAGGCGGAACTTAGCTTTATATCATCTATCTCATATAAAGGAATTCCAGTTGCTCCTGTAGTACCTGTTACACCAACACCAGAATCCTTCTTTTTGTCGCTCAAGCTATAAAGCAATAGATAATCAACTGAAGGATTTCCTCCGGTTCCTCCAGTATAGCCAAGGGGTAAAGCACGATAGTCTTTTACTACTATCTGACAAACAAATAAGACAGACTTTTGTTGGGTATTCTCAACAATCTCATAACTTACAGGAGACTGGATAGTGTTACCCGTTTCTGGAACCACCCTTAACACGGAAGCAAATTTATAGTCTTCAAACCCCCTAAAATTGGGTACATATTTTTCAAGATCCGTTTTCGGATTAGTAACTGTGCTTCTTCTTCTCAAAGAAATCTTTGCCCCCCTAAATACAGTATCATAAAATCCAGTAGATCTATTGTACGTAAACGGGGTAAATAATTCTTTAGTAGTATTACTAGCTATATTATAAGGACTTGAATAATCAGCAGGTTCTACAGTGAAGAATGAAGAAAAATATAAACTGTCATCCGGGTCTGCACTTCTTACCTTTGATAAATCAATCTTTGCTGGAAGATAGCTATTTTGACTTTCTATCTTATCACTAGGATATCCGTCTGGAACACCTTCCAATAGCATCCACTCATGAGTTAAATACATTGGATCTGGAGTTTCCTTCTCGAAGCTAGGAGAAAAATTGGTTGGGCTGAAAGCTGCAGAAGCATTCAATCTGTAGCCGTGGCCTCTTGAATCGGTTCCGCCAAAGTATCCCCACTTATTAATAAAAGGAACTATCTTAGATCGGTTAGCCCTGGAAGTGGTATAGTTTTCTTCCAGGTAATCATATTCAGTTTCAAGCTTACCGTAATTGAAAATAAACCCCTTAGTGTTTGATTGTGTTACAGCCTGTGTTTCACTAATAGATTGAATTCCGAAGAAACCATCGAAAGAATCTAAATTCTTTTCAAAATTTATTAGCTTTGAATTATAAGAAGCTGAAGGATCTTTCCATTGTATTTGTGTAAAAATAGCTGGAACAACTATCGATTCAACACCAGTGTTTGTAAACCCGCTATCTATAAAGAAATCTACAGTGGACCCTACGAAAGCCCTTCCCGCAGGCAGGGTTCTTTCATTCACAGTACCAACATCCACTACAACTTCACCAGACTTAACCAGGTATTTTACACCATCCTTAATTTGTCCTTTGATTTCAGGTATAAGCTGAAAATATCTATGGAACTCTGGAGTAGGTGTTTCACCATAAGAGGAAGACCAAAAATCAAAGTCAAAGTCTTTAATATCAAAGAAGGAGAATACCCCAGTTTTGATCTTTGGCATTTCAAATAAGTTGAAAGATTGGCTTGTTCCCAAATCAATTACCGCCTTCCGATCCCTCAGATTTGCAATTAATAACTCATTATATCCCTTAAAACCATCAACCCTTCCATTAGAATCTAATACAGGATCTTCAACATATTTGGTTACGCTTTCAATCATAGAAGCTCCACCTGTTATACCGCTTCCCGATGTTACCTGAATATAATTTCCAGCCACCACTTTATTAATTTCCTTAATATCAAAAGCCACCCTACAAAGGGGGTAATCAGTTCCCCCACTAAATGAGATAGGCCCATTCAAAGAAGAGGCATCAGTTCCAGCTATCTTAACAAATCCACTCTGGGAAAAGGTTGAGTATAATTGCCAGTTAGATGAATCTAACGAAGGATCTGTATTTTGAGATCCGGGTATTGCAGAAGGAATATTATTCTTCGCTTGGTAGTATATGTTAGAACTTAGAACAACATCACCGGTTGAATATGAACTTGTGTTATTCCAAACTCCAATATACAAGGACTTAAAAGTTGTATAGTCATCATAAGCTACAACCCTATATTCTTTATTGACCTTAGACCCGAAAGCTTTTGTTCTAATAACTGAAGTTGAAGAACTAGGAGCAGAATCCCATACAACGTCACTTATAGACGATACACACTCACAAAAAGCAGCAGCGATTTCTTCTGTCGTTCCATCAGTGGCGTTAAAGAAATGTTCTGTCCCTATATTATAAGAAGATCCAGATTTCCACCCCACAAGGGTTCCACCAAATTCTCCAGTCTTAATCAGATCATATCTTCCAGCAGGCTCAGATTTAGATCCATTTGGCCAGAAAATCTTAAAAACGGCTTCATTTCCGGAAGATTCATTTCCAGTAAATTCTATACCAATATTGGGTCTCCCCTTAGTTCCAGGTAAAATCCCTTTTATAGAACCTATCTTATCCCCGTACCCAGTGAAGTTTTGTAGATTTACTGATGTGTTACTAACCACCAATGATCCGGTTGTTAGATTGGGGTTTCCAGTTACACCAAAAGTGCTTCCGTCGTAAGGACCATATTTAGCATATTGTGGAGTATTGTCAATCCAAGTTTTATTAGACGTGTTATAGTTTTCAAACCTTTTTAAGGAATAGAACCTATCAGATTTGTCGGTAATATAATATAGTTTCTGCGGGTCGTTTACATTTGTATCATAAGATCCTGGTATCCATCCAGAAGATCCCTCATAATAAAGTCTGACCCCACCTGTGCTACTCTGAAAATTCGGTCTATTGTCTTCATAATGACCGATATTGTTTCTTGAAGGCTTAGGTAAATTTAGATTGCCGTTGGAGTTCTTAAAATCGTAAAAGTAATCTCCATTTAAGAAAAACTCACCAAGGTCATTTTTCGAAACATAAAATCCAAAATACCTATTTATAGTGTATAAATCAGAGTCCGAATCGTTAAACAAGAATTCCATATTCAACACATTAGGACATATCACACCATTTCTTTGGAATCCGTCAGTTACATAGTTTTCGAAATCTGATTGTATAGAAGATTGTGGGTTTATCAGATAATCATAAAGTAGCTCTCCCCTTTCTGTAAAAACACCGTCTTTTATACTAACACCATTATAATAGGTGTAGGTGTTCTGCTGAAAAGAAAAATCTATTGGAGATTGCTTGTAACCCTTATTATTTACAATGCTTCTTATATAGTCACCAATCTTAGTTCCAGCCCTCAAATCAAAAGTAGCAACAACACTAGCGTTTGGTAATATTTTTGAGTTGAAGAAAGATTCAACATCATCGACATTTGATTGAAATTTTAGCTCATTCATCTCAACAACTTTACCAGATCCTGAAACCACTGAATATGAGCTGTACAAGTCTACACCCTCGAAAATTTCATTTGCCTTATATACAATTTCCTGCCCAGCATTATCCTTTCCGTATGTAATGGAAAAGGTCTCAGAAGAATCTGGGTCCTGAATTAGCTTATAGCTTACCGAGGTTTGAATGTTAGTTACATTGGTAGTATATGGATAGCTTACTGGATTTGGTAACTTAAAAACAACGAAAAACTCAGGTAATTCATTGCGTAGCCAAAGGGGTTGGAAATATCTAAAATTCTCAGTGTAGTTTTTGTCAATTAATGTGGAAGCACCACTACCATAAAAGAAGTCGTACTGGAATTCAAAATCCTCTTGAGCTTTTGAACTCCCGTCTGTGAATTCTCCTACCTGGAAAATAAGATCATTTGCAACAGATCCCTTATCGAAAAAATTGTATAAATCAGTAGCGTAAGAATCCTTTCCTGTTACCTGGAACTTTTTAAATTTCTCTGTGCTAAGTGTTGGATTTGCATTAAAGGAGTTTAACCAAACACCGCCAGAGGAATCTAATGACACCTTCACATTGCCGGTAAGTTTGGGGTTTGTCCTTAATAGTCCAAATGATGAATTATAATCAAATAATTTTGGTGATGCCATTTAAAATGTTGTTCCTTTATTAAACCCTTAGCCTACATTTCTAGTTGTTGAAGAGAAATTTGGTGCTGAGAGGGTATCATTTTTATATTTTCCAGTAACCTGCACGTCAAAAGAGAACGGACTTTGGTTTCTAACCTGTATATCTATTCCTATCTTTTTACTATAGGTTATATTTGTTGGGTTTCCATCAGCTCTAAATCCTCCGATATAACCCAACTTATCATTTGCTCTAAACTGGAATATTAAAGGAACATTTATAGAATTGGAATCTCCATTCTTAACAAACTTAGAAGCCAATTGAGTTGATCCTTCAACTTGAATAGTTGAAGCTGTTGGTGGACCTAAGAATAGATAGGCTCCACAAGTATATCTTCCAACCAGATACTCATCATTAGCGGTGAATCCAAGTTTATTTGGATACATTTCATCTTCTCTAGAAGCAGTAGCTCCCTGTACAAAATCAGTAGACACCTGTTGATATCCCAACTGCTTATAATTGTCCAAAAGTGTAGTATCTGTGTAGAAATAATCTGAATGTCTGAAGTATGGGTAAACTACAAGACCACCGGAGAAATTAGGTTTCACCAAATTAGTGAACGAAAGACCTGTGGTAAGATCTGGGTGATCCTTGTGTATACAGAATTCGCTTAATGTACCATTTCCAATACCAGTATAACTACCAGTTGCCCCAGTAATCACACCACTCCAAATATTAGCATCAGTACCAGAGGCTGTAGGAACTGAATTATCAGTTGGATCAAAAGGAAGTAATTGACTACCATTTCTAGGTAAACCGCTCACATCGCCAGTATAGAGATAAGAGCCAGCAAAAGTAGAAGGTGCTATATAGAGTTCATTGTCAAACCCAACCGACTTCCACCTAGGATAAACAAATTGACTATTTGAGTTACCAGAAGCATACGGTGGCGCCTGTCTAAACTCTTTAAAAGAATCGTTATTTGCACCTCCAGTGGATCCTACAGGAACTATATCCGATGTGGTAAGGGACGTAATAGAAATTGGCACCGCGCCATATCTTAAATTAGATGCATATCCTTCGGGTAATGCATAGGAGGAGCTTGTTCCGGCAAGTGTTGTTAAACCACCAGGTAATATAGAAGAAAGCTCCAAGAGACCAGCGGAAGTGTTGCTTATCTTAATCTCATAAACAGTAGAAGCTATTTTACCTGCATCGCTTGTAGATGCATTTTGGTATATCTGGTTAAAGTAACCAGCATTTAGGTTTACAGTTGAACCATTAGTCACCAGTTGTGTGTTTGTATCATCAACAATATAAACTTCTAAAGTACCAGTAGCATTTTCTACAGTTGCTCTTAAAGAGTTCAATTGATCCTGAAGTTCACTTAGCTTTTGGAAAAGGTCCAAAGGATTACCAGCAGAATCATAGTAGCCACTAAGAATTGAATTTGTTCCCAAATAGTAAGTCTTATCACCAGTAACTACCTGTTGATTCAAGAGTCCGTCTATACCCTTAGCTGTTAAATCTTGTTGAATTGCAAGAACAGCCTCGTCTTTTAAGTTTGTGCTAACACTCTCAGCTGTACTTTGGGTTGAAAGATCGTCAGGGAAAGCTACAACAACAGGATCTGAAAAATCCGATGTTACCGGGTTATCTGGCCACCCTGCTTCTGAAACCGCTTTAATGCGGATTTCAACTCTTTCTCCTTTTGTAATTGGTATATCAAGTTGATTGATATTAGTAGCATCTGCATTCTCAGTATCTTCAGGGGCCCAAACATACGTCCCTGTATTAGCATCATATATCTTCTTTCTTACCTCTGATTTTATCTCAGTCCAGTTTGAAAAGGCCCCGGTTTTTTCTTGACCGTTATCATCAAGGTAACCTATCTGCTGTACCGCAGGAGAAGCTCCAGCCTCTGAAAGGTACCTATACTGTATAATGAACTGAATGACACTCTGATCTCCAGTAACCGTGCTACTTTTTGGCAAAGGAATGGGCCAAAAACCCCTCACTCTATATTTAGGTTCTACTTTGAACTGGGTATTTGTTTCTGAAATAGTAGTGATATCACTTACGACGGAAGCAAGGAGTTGTTGTTTTTGTACTCTTTGCTGGGTCAAAGAATTAAGTGAAGCTATAATCGAACTTGATGCCTGAGCATTTCCTGTATTAGAAGAAGAAACAGAAGCAATTGAAGAGTTGTTAGCTAAAACACTTGTGGAAGAAACCGAATTTAAATCGGTTCTAGCTTTTGATATAGATCCATCTAACTGTTGTATTTCTGATTGCAAAGTTGATTTTAAAGCTACCTTGTCATTCAGAGTTTGGACATCAGTTCCTTCGGTAAGCTGGGTATTAACCTGAACCACCCTAAAATTAGTAGCAGAAACTGAAGGAGCATCTGGAACCAACCCATTTATGGCATTTATCTTCTTCTCTTTAGCCATTCCAAGGAATATCTGACCAAGATCTGCTACTGAATTAAGATAGAACTGCTCCAGTGTTTGCACACCAGAGTCAGTGTTAATGGTTAATTCATTGCTGAAAATAATAATTCCGTTTGACCAAGTGGATCCAATGATATTGAAGTTATCATCTATCTGCTTAAAAAATATTCCCTGCCTTTCGTCAAAACCAACATTAACCTCTATAAGTCTTGCACTTAATTGGGTTGATTGTAAGGTTAATTGATTATCACCAATTTGTACCGGTTGATACCCAGAATCTCTTTTAAGCTGAACAGATGTCTCCTCTATATTAACCGCGGTAATAAGATATCTAGTTCCATCATTAGTTAATAGGGTATCACCAACGGATAATGTCCTCCCGTTGGTAACGTTAGAAGTCGTATCAGTATAATTAACTGTATTTAATTTATAGTTCCTTCTAGTTTCCTGGACTTGATTTCCATTTGCATCGGTTATCGTTACTACGTCATCATAAAAGGAAAGAACACCGAAAGATCCTTTATTCCTAATTGACCTCAGTGGTAAGTCAATATTGTCTTCATCAACAAAATAGTCTATACCAGCATCATCCAGCTCATTAATAAAATCTTGCTCAGATAGGTCATTCCTTCCATTTAGGTTATTATCAAAATAAGCCTTCTTTTCATCAGTATTAGTATTTGCTATAATTCTTTTAACCCTAACACGATCAGCATCATCAGCAACCTGACCGGTTACGTCAATAGAGATGTATAGAAGCGGGCTTAAAAAGCTTTCAAAGAACCAATTATCCCTTGCAGAAAATGTGCTTGGCACCTGAAGATTGGCAAGAGGTGCAGGATCCTTTATAGGTTGAGACTTATAAACTTGACTATACGTACCATCAGGATTTCTAACGGTAGCAAAGTTGTCCCCCAGTCCAGCAAGAGACTGGATGTTAGAATCGAGCCTTTCTATTTCACTTCTAAGATAACCATAGGCTGGAATACTAGCGACAGATGGCAAACCATTTTCATCTAGTAGCTCGATCTGTACATTATCGTTAGTAGAAGTTGCTACCTCATTGAGGCCGTTAATAATCTCCAATGAATTTTTTTGCAGTCTTAAAAACTGAGCTACTAGAGAACTTATTGAATTTTGTGTTGATGCCATTTTACTTTATAAAATTTTACCCATTATTTGTTAAGCTTTTACCCACTATATCTGCCTGGAATACTAAGTTTTCATCGTCAATACAAACGATCTCTATAACTGGCATATAATCATAAGAGGATATGTCAGAATCAACCAGGGAAATAATAAGATTTGAATATGCAACCCCTGAAGGATTGTTGATCGGATATCTACCAACTGCGTTAGTAAGGAAATTGATTGTGAAATCGTTTGGAATTATCTGATCACCGAAGCTAAATTTAAGAGCCTGTCCTTTCTTCCATGATGTAATAGAATCATCAACCCTAATAGACAAATCAGAAGTCAGAGTAATTGGGGTACCATTGTTAATGTGTTTATAATAATTACCAAAACTTCTAAGATCAACCCTATTTAAGGCATTGTTCTGTAGAGTTATGGTTCCGTTACCCTGCCCAAGGTTAAATTCCTGATTATTATTTTCAATAGTAACCTGATTAGGTATGGACCTATTAACAAGGACACCAGATCCTTGCTTAATCGTATCAAGATTATATGAGATTTCCACAGAGGTCTCATTATTAATAATGGCCCTAATTAACTCATAATTCTGAGTGATTAGACCCATGACAGATTGAGTATTGTTAAACAATGCTTGGTTAGCAGCATAAGAACTTTCAAGGCTTGTTATTCTTCTATCAAGAGAAGTTGAAGTATCCTGTGTGAGTAACAAATTCTCCATAGCGGAAACCCTCTCTTCCAAATCTATATAGCTTGCTGCGTTGTTGTTGAGTGTACTTGAAGCATCCTGTAAAACATTTACAGCATCCATAAACATAGTTAGCGAGAATGGGGAATAGTCATTTATCGCTTGCTCAACACCAGTTTGATCTATATCAACATCAAATTTGATGTTTAGTTTTAATCCATAAGAATTACCATTAAGCTTGGTAACTATATTTGGCTTATACTTTTGGAATCTAGGAATGCTATAAATTCCAGACCCTGTAGTTTGCACGTCATCTAGAAATAATACCCCGTAGAGGTTTGTAGCAGAATTAGTTGGATTAGCCGGGTCATAAACATCATAGTAAATTAACACCGCATTAAACTCAAAATCCTCCGAAATGGAAGTAGAGTTAAATTCTTCTAGAGTTGAAATTGATGCATCATCTATGATTTGTTTGTAGGAATCTGGGTCAAAATCAATACCAACTGAATCCAGCCTCGTTCTAACGTATTTCTGGAATCCAACACCTGCGGTTGCTCCAGATACGGATTTAGAAATAATCTGTGCGGTTGGATCTACAAACGAGGAATCTGTAAAATATGTATTTGCAGTATCCCTTGGAGTATACCAATTACCACTTCCTGTAGTTCCATTGGTGGTATCCTCAAATGTAGCGGAAGGAGATCCTAAAACATCATCATCAAAAATTGCTAAATTGGTTAGACCACTTGGATTCAACTCATCATAAGATCTACCAGTCAAATATTCCTTGTCTAGTGGATCTGCAGGATTATTAGTCCATTGGTAATCTGGGTAGTAGTTTTCATCCACCACATTCTTAAAAAGAACGGTTGGTGTATTACCATCTTTAGTTGGAACATGGACATATACTTCAGAATAGGTATTATTGTTATTCTTAACCGAATTTACAATATCCAAGTTACCAATATATTGAACTACTCTATTGTATGTAGAACCTGCTAAGCCATAAGAACCTGTTCCACCCGAAGGATCACCCTCCACATATCTTTTCTGAGTAGATGGCAATCCGTTGATAGTCATAACAGTATTTTGATCAAGAGTAGAAACTACCTGATCGGAAGATGCTGGTTGATATCTAATGGCTCCAACTTCCTTCAACCACTTGAAGAAAACCCTCTCAGAAATGTTTTGCTTTAAATCTGGGTTGTAAACATCAGAGCTTAAAACCGTCGTTTCAAAGTTCAAACAATAGCTTTGGAAACTTTGTGAGAAATCAGTATTGGCATTACCAGTAATAATGTTTCCAGCGCTTGTGGCATAATCTAAAAACGCACTGTCAGGTGCGTTTAGTTTAATGCTGTTACCAAGGGGATCTCCAGAATTGATATCAGGAATATTCAGAAGTGCAAATTTGGAAAACTTGAACTTGTCTACTGAATTATTAAACGTAAAGGACAGATCTTCAGCGGCAGAAGAGAATGCGTAAAAAGTTCCACCCTGTACTTGAAGAGGCCTTATAAATGGGGTTTTTGCCATTTATCTAATTTTTTTTGTTATGACCAAGACATATTTGAAGATCCCAGTACTACCCAAGATCCTTCCTGACTACCGCTATCCTTTCCTATCCTCGGCTCCCATTGAAGCTGAATAGAAGATTGGTAAGGTCTGTTTGCGTCAACTGTAATCCCAGTTGATGGGAATTCTCCATATCCGCTTGCAGTATTAAATCCAGTGTAGTTTGATCCTTGAACTCCAGTTTTAATTGAACCAGCAGAGGTCTCAGTATTTATAATTGTAATTCTTAGACCAGCAGGAAGGTTAGCTGCTGTAGTTCCTGCAGTTCCAACGCTCATATAGAAGCCAGAAGAACACTGAGCATATATTACATCCTCTTGAGCAGTGATAACGTAAGGACTTGCAGATGAAGTTCCACGTCCACCACCACCTCCGGTTGCGGATGAAGGGAAAACGGTTCCTGAAGTTGCACCACTAGCACCAATAGTATTTTGACAAGCAAAATTACCAACAGGACCAAGGGTCATTGTATTATTTAGGGTCGTAGCTCCGCTAAGTGTTGTCGAACCAGAGAATGTTGAAGTGCCGCTCTGTGTTAAAGTACTTCCAGATCCAAAGCTTATTGTCCCGCTACCAGTTAAATTTGTGGTTGAGACCGAAGAAAATGAACCAGCTCCAGAAGAATTAATCTGAGCTAGTGCAGTACCTCCGCTTGGAATAACAATAGAATCGAATTTTCCAGTTTTAGCAGAGATTCTTCCTGTCGATGCACCGGTTAAATTGATAATACCATTTACCGTATCTAGACCGAAAACCGTGTTGTAATTATTAACCCAATTTTCTAGTGTAAGAAAGTTTGAGTTTATAGTAGTTCTCGATGCAGAAATCGAATCAGAGCCAAGAATGGAAGTAGTGTTTACTGTAGCCATTTGTTGTAATTATTTTGATTTCTTAAGTTTTGAATATATATCACATTAACTTTTAAATAGTAAAAATGCCAGACTCATCGAAACGTAACCCCAAGGGAGATACGAAGTTTAACATTACTCTTTCAGAAGAACAAAAATCGGCAAAATCTGAAATCAGGAAACACCCATTCAATTTTATTACTGGAAAAGCAGGAAGTGGTAAGACACTTTTAGCAGTCCAAATAGCACTAGATTGCTATTTCAAAAGAGAATGTGAAAAAATAGTAATCACTAGACCAACGGTTTCTAACGAGGATAACGGATTTTTACCAGGATCTCTAGAGGAAAAAATGGAACCTTGGCTTGTTCCAATTAGATCGAACATGAGAAAGGTTTACAACAAAGCAGACCATTTGGAAAGAATGGAAAAAGATGAGATTATCGAATTGGTTTCTCTTAGTCATTTCAGAGGGAGAACGTTTGATAGATCTGTTGTTATTGTAGATGAATTTCAAAATTTAACCAAGCAACAACTAGGTATGGTACTAGGTAGACTTGGCAAGCATTCAAGAATGATTCTTTGTGGTGATGGACAGCAGATAGATTTGAAATTTGCTAATGATTCGGCTATCCATGAAGTACCAAAACTCAAGGATTCAAAATTTGTCTATTCAATAGCTTTGAAAGATAACCACAGACACGAGTCTATAGATGAAGTTCTAAGGCTACTTTATACATTCTAATTAAAACTGATCGAACGTTGCATCTGGATTATCTTTAATGATTAATCCAGAACCAAAAGGGACAAGGTTTTGAAGCATTATTCTTTTTTGCTCCTCACTTAAATCTTTAGATAACTCCTTGTACTCAGCCCCACTTATATAAGATGGCTGTTTCCTATATCCATAGTCTGAAGAATTTACAAACTCTGGGTTAGGATCATCAGCTGCAGGTATAGTCTGATCTACAACCTTAACAAAAGCAGGTTTTGATATCTGATAAACATTACCGTTACAGTCTTCCACAATATTTTGAATTGAGTAATATCCGGACACGGAGAATGTGTAAATAAAGAATGGAACATCCTTTACATCAAGCAAAGTTTCACCCGTAGTAGCGTTGGTTAATTTCCACCTATTTGTGTTTTTACCAAAAATTTTGCTATCGTAATTACTTAGGAAAACTGTTGATAAAAGGGGAACGAAAAGATCCGAATCAGAGTTGTGAACATCTACCCAAGTCCAAGCTCCAGAACCAGCCCTTGAAATAATATTACCGACATCTTTACCGACACCAGGCTTATAGCTTTCTAACAAAGAGACAAATCCGCCAGTTGCTGAACTATAGGGTAGATTTGCTGGTCCAGTTACACCAGCACTAGAGCCAGCAAGGAACACATCTAAATTTGGATTTACATGTATTTTAAGCTGGGATTGGTCCCCAGTATTTCCCTGTCCAAAAGTAGAAGCAATATCTACATAGGTTCCCGTTACGTTTCTTTTTATAATGGTGTGGCCCCCACCGGTTAGACCAGAGGTTCTTTGATAATACAAAGCCATATATTGGTCTCCACCAGGCATAGAATCGCTTTGATCGCTAATGAATGATGAGTATGGAATTCCGTACGTTTCTGGTAGAACCTCATAGGAGGAAAGCTGCTTGTAATTGCCACCAGGTCTAACCGAAAGCGTAAGTACATTCACCCCACCAGAAGTGCCAGTAGCATCTAACTTAGTACTTTTTGTTATTGGGTAAAGAGCGGGAGTATCTGTATAGAGAGAGTTTATATAGTAACTATCATCTGATCTATATCCAGAAATAGTTTTATACCAAGTTTCATATTGAGCTGCTGTCCCTCCAGAATTTTTTATGAAAGCACCAGTTAGTGAGGCGTGGTTAAAATCATTTAAAATGAAATATGGATACGAAAAACCTGGATTCGGATGTGATACAGTAAGATTACCGACTATGACATCTCTAGTTGAAGTTCCAGTAAGCAGATAGGTCAGAGAATTTTCTAGTGAAGTTATCCCATCAACACTAGAAGTACTAGAACCGGTAAGCCCAATTTTGAACCCATCTCGCATTGAAAGATTCGAGTTCATATCAATTAAGGAGCCACTTCTGTCATAAGTACTAGAATTCTTAGAAGAAAAAATAAACTCAGGCGAACTTGGTAAATCACTAAGATCAAACCATCCATCCTTTAAAACAGATATTCCACCAGAATAATTAGAAATCACCCTAACAGAATTCTCAGTAACAGATAGATCCAGATTTTCAATAGATGTAGGCGGGGAGTATGCTGGATCAATTACACCCGTTGGATCGTAGCTGCCGCTAGCTCCTGGGAAATACCTAAAGTTCTTAAGAGAAAATTGATTTAATGCAGAATAATCAGTCGTGAAGTCCATATCACCATAGCTAACTTTGCTACCAAGATCAATTTCAACTTCAGCCATAAAGATAGCCTCAGTATCGCCAAGAATAGAGGTCTCCGGTAAATAAATCCCGCTGGTTGCACCGGTTGCACCGTTAAGTATCCAAGGATAAGCATAAGATGCAGTTAAACCAGGAGAGGATATATTAGAGAATCCTACAGGACCTCCAGTAGGACCGGTTACACCTGTTACAGTCATATCAGATGCACCCGGATATTTACTAGAATAAATAAACTCGCCAGCTTCAAGGTATTTACGGAATGTACCTAAAACATAAATGGAGGAATTATCTGTAGATGGTAATGCCTTATAAACTCTTGTCGAGAACCCCCTGAAAGGAACTACTGTCTTAACTTGTCCGCCATCACTATAAAGTGCAACAAAACCAAGATCTCCAGTGCCACCAGCAGAATCTGTTGGGTTTGGATTAGATAAAGTGTAATTTGGAGTAAGGTTGTTCTTCTCACCAAAGTTTATAGACGATTCACTTGAATATCCAGTCAATACATTATAATCACGGTACTTACTAGCAGAGGTTACTGTAAAAGTAGTTGTGTCTGTGAGCCAGTCAGAATCTGCTATAAGTTTAGAAAGCTCTTCATCACTGTAAGGGATTATTTCACCATTATTCCAATAGGGCTGTTCCCCTGCTTTACCGCTTGCAATGTCTTTGAAATTGGTTTCCAAAAACAAGTTTCTTGGATCTAAACCAGGATGGAGGTTTTTTAGGTATTCGTTATCGTATCCTCTCCAGGTAGGGTATTTCCAAGTGTACTTGTCAGCTTTCGGAAGTCTAGCAGTATCAGTAGTTCCGCCCTCTGTGGTGTGTGTATAATAAACAAAATTCCATCCTGTGGTTCCTGTATACTTAGATGTTCCATATACGTGAGGCAAAGTGTAATCAAAGAGGCAAATATTATTACCAGCAACAATCCAAAGATCCTCCTCGTAAACCTTCCTTGTTCCAGCTAGAGATTTTTCTTCGACCTTCATTAATTCAATCACCCTATTATCGGGCAGATTTGTATTGGAAGAAGTTAAATGGGTGAAGGAATCCCCATTAAAATGATAGAATCCATTTGAAGTAGAAGGCTGATCAAAAGGATTACCTATCCTAAAGAAGACGTGTCCATTCTTCCTTGCTACTACCTTAGTTACACCTACTCCGGATCCAACATTCCAGTTATAAAATTTCTTACCATCCCAATATGTTATACCATTCTCGGTACCAGCCCAATAGTTGCCATCCTCATCAAATGAAACATCATATACAATATCACCACCAATGCCAGAGGTAATGGAATTGTATTTAGAAAGCTGCTTAATTGCAAGCTCACCATTATCCAAAGTTATAGGATCAAGATTTCCCTGTGGAATAGTTTGGAGTCCGTCATTTGTGCTTAGATAGTACTCAAATGTATTACCACCTTCACCCTTAGCTGTTATCTCGTATATGTGAGGCCATGTATATCCTGGACTTACCTCGCTCCATTGTTCAGCAACTTTATCATACCTCCAAAGATATCCCCCGGTCACCCCGGTGTTTCCAGTTCCGCCAGTTCCAGCACCACCATTCAGTGGTGAGATAAAAGCAAGAACTTCCTCCGTGTAGGGACTTGCGTAAATAGTAGGTACTTCCCAATTAGGAGACTGCGAAGAATAATTTCCAAATTGACTTAAAGACCAACTTTCCCCAGTAGCAGCCTGACTTCCAACAGCCTTAAAAACTAATTCCTGAGATAAAGAAGCAGTTACCGCACACCCAACCCATTTGCTGTTTTCATTATCAATAGAGATTGACCTAGTATCCAAGAAGTATGGATCATTGCTAGGAACCACCGAATTTTGGTAATTATAGTATGACCAATTTTCGCCATCGTATTTGGTAAGATCTCTTCCCACAGCCCAAACGTCCCCAAAGGAATCAAGAGCTGCAGTGTTTATATAGAAAAAAGTTGTTGGCATTGCTTTCTATTTATCAAAATTTTAGAATATGGTATTTCCGTACACTATTCGCTTACCCTGCTCAAAGTAATCGTTTGTAGGTAAGATTAAATCAGGTGGCATACCAGAGCAAGAAAGAACATTTGAGCTACCAGTATAATAATAAGCAAATGGAGCTAAGTTCAAAGAAAGTGATGCATTTAGTGTAGCAGAGTTATCTTTTATTTGCACAGTTTCGATACTCTCAATTTTAACCTCCATTTTTAAACCATAATAATTAGCTGGGGTTCCAAGTGAATTAATATTATAATTTTGAACTGCAGTAAATTCAATAGAACCAGTACCGCCTGGTATTGATGATGAAGCAATGGCAGCATTCAACTGTGTAGCAACCCCATCATTTCCTCCAGCATCTTGCATTACATAATATTCAAAATTAAGTGACCCAGGCTCATTTCCCTGGCCAGAATTAGCATTAACAGTACACGTGGCATTGAAAGAGCCGTTAACAGTTATGTAAATCTCGTAAGCATTACCACTATACCCAAGATTCGTGAAATATTGTGGTGAATAAACCACGGGATTAAACCCAGAACTTTGGCTAGTAATCGGAAATCTTGGAGACCAATAATCACTCTGTGCTGAATTTAACTGCGGATAAACATTATTTAAGATATCTGCAATTAGTGACAGAGAATAATTTCCGTTGGTAACCAGATCCGTGATATTTCCGGATTGACCATCGTCTGCAAAGTAAAGCTGTTTTGGCCTTCCGAGGTTAGGTAGGGTAGGGTATATGTAGCGCCCAGTTATTATTTCTATATCACCACTCGCATAAAAATAGTCCTCCACAATAATATAACCATTAACACGCGAAACCCCTGTGGTTACAAAAAGTGGGTTGCCACTAAGACCTGTACATGCTATGTAAGCATCCTCTTGAGTAGAGTGAAATCCAGTAACAAATTGACCACTCGCGGCGGAAGAAAAGTCAATCTCAAAAACATAGGAATTAGTAGGATATCCAAAGACACCTGTTTGTCTTCCGGTACTTGTGATAACCCCCTCCTGTGAATAAGGTTGGGCTGGACCAATCCTGTTTATATAATTGGTTTCTTGTACCCCGGTTTTAGTAACTGTTATTGAAGAAGAACTAGTATCAGTGGCAAAAGAACTTGTGGCATCAAGTCTCGTAGAAACAAGCACAGTTGATCCCGGAGCAGCTGCTATATTAGCTCCAGGGACGAGTTTCCAATCATCGTATTCTAGAGTAGGGTTAGTACTTGTTGAATAGTTAGATCCTCCTATAACCCATTGATAAGAGGTAGGTGCTTCTGGTACCCCAGTGGAAGTATTGGTAAATTGTGCTTCCTGTGACATCAGAACTGGGTTTGGTGCAACACTAAAGGATGAAGTTACCGAAGCTGTCAATACTTCTATACCGTTGGTGGAGGTAAATGAATTTGTAACATTATTAAAATCAGTTACCGTTAGTGTAGCAGTGTACTGTCCTGGAGTATTATACCTAACCTGTGCAGTTGCTCCTGTTGCTGAAGCAATGTCACCTCCATTGAAAGTCCATCTCCTATTATATGGAGGCAAACCGCCATATGTAGTGTCTGTAAAAATGACTGATTGCGTTTCGTATATTTGAATTGTTGAAGACATATCGGTAATTTTTTATGGTCCTGTTGCTACTACAAAAGCTACAACTAGAGGTGGTGGTGCTCCAGGGACCGAAGCCGGAACTGCACCAGTTCCACCCGTTGCTGCAAACGGGAATAAAGATACAGAAGAAGGCCCTGCAGTGGTTAATGTTGCAGTTGCGGTTTCTGGAATAACCCTGTAATAAAAGTTTGTAATATTTGGATCCGAAGAAGCGTTCAATTGGCTAGCAGCAGATCCCAAGGTCAAATAAGCAGAAGCACCTGTTCCACCACCAGTAGGTCCAAAAGTAACACCAACGGGGAATGGGAAAGGTTCGCTACCTGTACTTATTTTAACGTTATCACCAACTTTAGCACTATGTATTTCATATCCCCCGAGCCATCCTGTCTCAAACTCTAAATCGTCCCAGGAATGAGCATAGGCATTGTCCCAGGATGCTTGAGTAAAGGTTTGCCATTTGAGATTTTTAGTTCCAAAATATTTAAGATTTTCTACCGGGTTTGATCCAGAAGAAGCATCCCAATCAACATAACTAAATCCTCCAGTTACACCACCAGAAAGTTGGGAATCTATAGATGTTAAAGTTAGTGACCCAGTTAGAGATACGGTGAGATTGTCACCGTTACCTATATTTCCACTCTCAGTACCAGCTACGATATTAATCGTTACTGGACTTTCTGTTGGATCAAAAGTTTGTGCAAAGTAATCTGGTTGGGTTTCTACCTTGTTTATCTCCTGTATAATGGAGTTAGCGGTAGACTGTAAATTCGAGCCAGAAGCTGTAGCACCAATAACACGTCCATTAACAGACACACTAATTGATCCACCTCCGGTTACTTTCTGACTCGGATAAGAACTCGACAAAACATAATACCCAGTTCCACCCACAATAGAAGACGGACCTGATGTTGCCCCTACACCAGGCTGGCTACCTAGTATGTAAGGTATTTGGAATGAATATCCAGTTGCTCCGGGAGGTATAGAAATTTTCCAAGACTTGTTTAAATCATCAATGCTTCCAGTTATAAAAACATCTGAACCATCAGTAAAATTGTGTGGCTGTGTTGTGAATACATTTGCAAAGCTATATTGGCTACCTGATATTAAGATAGAGTATACCTTAGAGATGTCTAATATGTTTTGGGAAATCTTAATATCTCCAGAAGCCCCAACTGGAGGTAGATTTTTGCCGACTTTGAAAATTTGCCCGTCTATAGCATTGTTTCCATAGATTGCAAAGTCAAGAAGCTGCTCTGGAATTTCTTTCTTAACTTCATTCTCAGTTTTACCCTCAGCTGGATATTCCCAGATGGAATCATAACTATCCCAATCTCTGATTGTTAGATCCCATGAATATCTTTCATTTTCTCTATATCGAGTCCATCCATCTATTAATACAGTTCTAGGAGAAACAGTGACCGAGGACTTAACAATTTTTCTATTCTTAAAGTTAAAAGCATCGTATAAGTAACAGGTTACATCATATTCGCCTGTATAAGGAAGGAAATGTGCTAGTCTATAAAAATCTATAGCATATCCCCTATGCGAGAAATTGTAACCTGTACCAGTCTGGGTTTCAGATTTATTAATTACCCATTCAATTTCATTGTAGGCAGAAAAATCTATGGTTCTCCAAGTTAAAGCACTATTTTGACTCTGAAAAGATGGAAGATTCAAAGAATCCCACGACATTCCCATTTCATCCCAATCCCAGGTATCAGGAAGTAATTCAAGGATCACCGGCATCCCAACAGGAACACCACATTCAGAGTTATCTAGATTCACATTAGTATTTATCCTTATATTATTAGGTACCAGAATTGGGGTGCTTGTGGGTGTGGGGGTAGGGGTTGGGGAAACAGTAGGGGTAGGGGTTGGTGTTGGTGAAACAGTAGGTGTTGGGGTTGCTGTAGCAGGTACAGGGGTTGGTGTACTCGTAGCAGTAGGTGCTGGAGTAGGTGTTGGGGTTGCTGTAGCAGGTACAGGGGTTGGTGTACTCGTAGCAGTAGGTGCTGGAGTAGGTGTTGGGGTTGCTGTAGCAGGTACAGGGGTTGGTGTACTCGTAGCAGTAGGTGCTGGA
>Ga0208898_1000072_pt1 | contig 127574 bp, 143 predicted proteins | sample VirMetDEL_Mar_4_FD_184513 | JGI IMG/M metagenome (GOLD analysis project Ga0208898, IMG submission 184513) | Aqueous microbial communities from the Delaware River and Bay under freshwater to marine salinity gradient to study organic matter... | ecosystem: Environmental > Aquatic > Marine >...
TGATCAAGATCGCCCAGCGCCTGGGGATTCCGCTGGCGACGATTGGTGAAGCGTTGCAGGCCCTGCCGGATGGACGCACGCCGACGGCTAAAGATTGGCAGCGTTTGTCGGCATCGTGGCGGGCAGATCTGGACGAGCGCATCAACAAGCTGATGCTTCTGCGCGACAAGCTCAATGGCTGTATTGGCTGTGGATGCCTGTCGCTGGAAGCCTGCCCGTTGCGCAATCAGGGCGACCTGCTCGGTGAGCGTGGGCCGGGGGCTCAGTTGTTGGAGCCCAGTTGAAAAACCGCTCCCTGTGGGAAATGTTCACCTTAACCCCCTGGGACAGCGCCGCGCCCTGAAACCCGTGGTGTCGCTGCGGCTGGCGCCCGCCGCAGCACTGATGGCGCAACGATCTGCCGGTTCACTGTTGCCTGGGCAACACCTCGTCGGTTGCCCGCAAGCCACGGCCGGCGTGGCCTATAGTGAAAGGGCCGTCCCTTCATAAACACAATTCAGGGAGAATGATATGAGCGTAAAACCTATTCCCGAGGGCTATCACAGCATCACGCCCTACCTGGGCGTCGAAAAAGCCGCCGAAGCCATCGAGTTCTACAAAAAAGCCTTCAACGCCACGCAAGTCATGCGCCTGGACATGCCCGACGGCAAGGTCGGCCACGCTGAACTGCGTATCGGAGACTCGGCGATCATGCTCGCCTCGCCCTGCGGTGAAATGGCCTTCGGCAGCCCGCGCGATGGCCACACCAGCGTCGGCCTGCATTTATATGTGGACGATGTCGACGCGCAGTATCGACAAGCGGTCGCAGCCGGTGGCCTGTCCATTTCCGAACCCAAGGACCAGTTCTACGGCGACCGCTCCGCCACGCTGAGAGATCCGTTCGGTCATGTGTGGTTCCTCGCCTCCCGCAAGGAGGATCTGAACGAAGCACAAATCCGCCAGCGCGCCGAAGCGCTGTTCAAGCAAGGCTGAGCCTGGGAACGGGCTTGCTCGCGATGGCGGGATGTCGGGCGGTGCCTGACCGAGCGCCATCGCGGGCAGGCCCGCTGCCACTGTTTGATCGAGGGTCGGCTTGAGACGGGGGCTGCCCAGCACCGAGGCCTCAGCGCCCCGAATGTGAACCTGAAACATTTGCTTTCATATCTGGGTTAGGGATTTCTCATTCTCATCCGTCTTAACTTAGATACAGCCTGTCGCGTCAGCAAAAGCTACGACCGGTCTTTTCCGGGCCCTCATTGCCCCCCTCCGATCAAGACTCCCATTCACATGTCGAAGAAGTCGCGCTCAAAACTCTGGTTTCTCGTACACAGCTGGCTGGCATTACCCATCTGGTTTTTTGTACTGATCGTCTGCGTCACCGGCACCCTGGCCGTGGTCAGCCAGGAAATCGTCTGGCTGGCCAACCCGGAAATCCGCGCCAGCAAGCCGTCGGACGACGCCGAACCGCTGAGCTATGACCAGGTGATCAACGCCATCAAACGCGCAGAGCCCCTGGTGATCGTGCAATCCATCATCCGCCCGGACGAGTCGCACTTCGCCCTGAGTGTCACCCTCAGCTACCCCGACGGGCGCTCGGTGGAGGTCTATGTCAACCCTTACACCGGGGCGATCCAGGGCATCAGCCCGGCGTTCGACTTCAAACAATTCACCCGCGCCCTGCACGGCTGGTGGCTGGTGCCATTCACCAATGGGTTCAGTTGGGGCTGGTACCTGGTCTCCGCGCTCGGCCTGCCGTTGCTGGCGTCGTTGATCACCGGGCTGGTGGTGTACAAGCGCTTCTGGAAGGGCTTTTTGCGCCCGACCCTGCGCATCCGCCATGGCGCGCGGATCTTCTGGGGCGACTTCCACCGCCTGAGCGGTATCTGGTCGATCTGGTTCATCGCGGTCATTTCCATCACCGGCACCTGGTTCCTGATTCAGGCGATCCTGGGGGATAACCAGATTTCCATCTCCAGCGAACCCATCGTGCCGGTGATCGCCCGGGAGAACGTGCCGACGTCCGCCCCCGGCGTGCCGGCGCCGATGATTGCCCTGGACGACGCGATCGAAATCGCCAGCCAACGGATTCCGGGGCTGGAGACCAGCTTCGTGTTCCTGCCACTCAATGCCTACAGCCATCTGCAGATCGGCGGGCGGGGCTGGTACCCGTTGATGTTCCAGACCGCACAGATCAACCCCTACACCGGCGAAGTGGCGGTTTCGCACCTGCTGTCCAACCGCTCGACGCTGGAGTTCGTCACCGAGTCCATGCGCCCGCTGCACACCGGCGACTTTGGCGGGCTGTGGATCAAGCTGATCTGGGCATTCTTCGGCCTGGTGTTGAGCATGATGGTGTTGAGCGGCCTGCTGATCTGGACCAAACGCACCGCCCTGGCCACCCTCCATGCCCTCAAGCGCAGCCACAAGGCGCCGCGCCAGGCGGCAGCGGTCGCGGCCCTGCAGGCTGAAATGGCGGAGGGCAACCAATGAGCAAGGTCGCTGCCGCAACGCCTTCGCCACTACGCGCCGTGTGGCTGAAATGGCGGTTCCACCTTAACGTCCTGCTGTTGCTGGTGCCCCTGGGCTTCATGCCCAAGTACTTTGCCGACGCCGCGCTGTTTCGCGGTGACAGCGGCATCGGCGAGCGGGTGGCCGGCGAGGTGCAGGTCGGGCCCTGGAGCCTGACCCTCGCCGAGTTCCGCAACGAAGGCCCGCGCCCGGACCCGGCCGGCCCGATGAAATTCTTCAATGCGGCCCTGTGCGCCAACTGCGCCGAGCAGGTCAAGGCAACCTACCTGCGTATCGGCAAACCGCGCAGCCTGCGCGCCGCCGGGGTGATCTTCTTCGGCACGCCGTACCGCATGGGCGCGCTGCTCCCGGTGCCCGAGCGCACGCCGGCCGACGCCGAACTGTGGGTCACCATGGAAGGCTGGGACGGCACGATGCACCAGGGTTCCATTGCACTGAGCCAGGCCTCGCCTGCCACCATTGCCTGGCTGAACAAGCAAGGAGTCAAACCATGACATTGATACGCCTGAGCCGCGCCTGCGCCACGTTGTTGCTGTGCGCCGGTTTCTCTCCCACAGCCGTGGCCCACAACCCGATGTGCGAATGCAAGGAAATCCCCGGCGAACAGATCCAATGCACCGGCGGTTTTTCCGACGGCAGCGGCGCCCCCGGCGTGACCCTGGATGTGATCGGCTACGACGAAACCATCCTCGTGCCCGGCAAGCTCGGCGCGGACTCGACCCTGACCTTCAAAAAGCCCTCAGCCGAGTTCTACGTGCTGTTCGATGCCGGCCCCGGTCACGTCGTTGAAATCGACCAAGCGGATATCCCGTCCCAATGAGTACGACACAGGTGGTACGCCCCGCCGGGGCCGGGCACGAAACCCTCTATGTCCTGCTGCTGTGCCTGATCATCCTGGCGGTGGCCGGTACGGTGGTGGCCCTGCACGGTGAAACCCAGGCCGTGGTTGCCGTGCCCAGCCACCAGTTGGACGCGCGCCGCGACCTCAGCGCCGCCGAGCAAGGCATCTACGCCGACCTGCGCGTGACCCTGGATGAAATCCACTGGCTGCAGCAGGCACACAGCGTGCTGCCGACGCCCGCGCAACTGGCCGAAGAAGGCTTTGCGCCCTTTGCCCAGGACGCCAGCTCGGTCAGCCGTGGCGATCATCGCTGGCAGTTGCTGGCGCCGTCGGCCTACCTCGGCGTGAGCCAGACACCGGCCACCAGCGGCTCGCTACTGATGCGGGTAACGGGCGCCGAGCCGGACATCTGGCTCAACCGCCGCCCAGACCTGGCCGCCCCCGCCGACCTCACCGACCAGGCGCTGATCGCGGCCGGCTGGCAGCAAGTGGTCGCGCAATTCGACGCCGGCGTGACCCGCCAGCACCGTCACTGACCGAGAAGACCGAGTGCCCATGTCTATTTCATCGCCCCTTGTACGCCTGCTGCTGGTCAGCCTGATCAGCCTGCTGCTCGCCCCGCTGGCCAACGCCGAGGCAGCCAAGCGCCTGCGGATCGGCATCACCCTGCATCCTTATTACAGCTACGTCGCCAACATCGTCGGCGACAAGGCCGAGGTGGTGCCGCTGATTCCGGCCGGTTTCAACCCACATGCCTACGAGCCGCGCGCCGACGACATCAAGCGCATCGGCACCCTGGATGTGATCGTGCTCAACGGGGTCGGCCACGACGATTTCGCCGACCGCATGATCGCCACCAGCGAGCGGCCAGACATCCCGGTGATCGAAGCCAACGCCAACGTGCCGCTGCTGGCCGCCACCGGCAACGCCGCGCGCGGCGCCGGCAAGGTGGTCAACCCGCACACCTTCCTGTCGATCAGTGCCTCGATTGCCCAGGTCAACAACATCGCCCGCGAACTGGGCAAGCTCGACCCGGACAACGCCAAAACCTACACCCAGAACGCCCGCGCCTACGGCAAGCGCCTGCGGCAGATGCGCGCCGAGGCCCTGGCCAAGCTGACCCGCGCGCCCAACCCGGACTTGCGCGTGGCCACAGTCCACGCAGCCTACGACTACCTGCTGCGCGAGTTCGGCCTGGAAGTCACCGCCGTGGTCGAGCCGGCCCACGGCATCGAACCCAGCCCGAGCCAGTTGAAGAAAACCATCGATGAATTGCGCGCCCTGGATGTGAAAGTGATCTTCTCGGAGATGGATTTCCCGTCCACCTACGTCGAGACCATCCAGCGTGAATCCGGGGTCCGGCTGTACCCGCTGTCGCATATCTCCTACGGCGAATACAGCGCTGAAAAGTACGAAGTGGAAATGACCGGCAACCTCAACACCGTGGTGCGGGCGATTCAGGAGTCGGGGGCATGACGGCGGCGCAACGCTTGAGCATGGTCAGCGTCGGCCCGACGATCGACTTCGACAAGGTGTCGCTGACCCTGGGCCGCACCGTGATCCTCGATGGCGTGAGCTTCCAGGTGCAGCCGGGCAGCATCCATGCACTGGTGGGCCCGAACGGCGGTGGGAAAAGCTCGCTGATCAAGACGCTGCTGGGGCAAACGCCGCACCAGGGGCAACTGCGCCTGACGTGGCCGGACACGCCCGGCACCATTGGTTATGTGCCCCAGGCGCTGGAGTTCGACCGCGGCCTGCCGATGACCGTGGATGACTTCATGGCGGCGATGTGTCAGCGGCGCCCGGCGTTTCTCGGGCTGTCCAGGCATTACGCCGGCGCCATCGGCGAGGCCCTGGAACGGGTCGGCCTGCAGGACAAACGCAAACGGCGCATGGGCGCGTTGTCGGGCGGTGAACGTCAGCGCGTGCTGCTCGCCCAGGGGCTGATCCCGACCCCGCAATTGCTGGTGTTGGATGAGCCGATGTCGGCCCTCGATGAAGCCGGTATCCAGGTGTTCGAACGTCTGCTCAATGACTGGCGCCGCGCCGGGATCACCGTGCTGTGGATCGAGCACGACCTGGACGCCGTGGGCCGCCTCGCCGACCGCGTCACCGGCCTGAACCGCCGCGTGCTGTTCGACGCCACGCCCAAAGCGGCACTGACCCCGGATCGCCTGCTGACCCTGTTCTCCACCCATCCTCGGAGCCTGGCGCCATGAGTTATGAAGCGTTTCGCCTGATGGTCCAGGGCTGGGCCTCTTCCGGTTACCTGCCGGAGGCGCTGGCCTATGGTTTTGTGGTCAACGCCCTGCTCGCCGGCCTGCTGATCGGCCCGGTGCTGGGCGGCCTGGGGACGCTGGTGGTGGTCAAGCGCTTTGCGTTTTTCTCCGAAGCGGTCGGCCATGCCGCGCTGACCGGCGTGGCCGTGGGCATTCTACTCGGCGAACCCTACACCGGGCCCTATGGCGCGCTGTTCGGCTACTGCCTGCTGTTCGGCATCCTGCTCAATTACCTGCGCAACCGCACCGGCCTGGCGCCGGATACCTTGATCGGCGTGTTCCTCTCGGTGTCTCTGGCGTTGGGCGCAAGCCTGCTGTTGATACTGGCGGGCAAGATCAACGTTCACATCCTGGAAAACGTGCTGTTCGGCTCGGTGTTGACGGTCAATGGCAACGACCTGCTGGTGCTGGCGATTGTCGGTTCGCTGGTGATGGCCCTCGCCCTGCCGTTGTACAACCGCATCATGCTCGCCAGCTTCAACCCGCAATTGGCGGCGGTACGCGGGGTAGCGGTGAAGACCCTGGATTACCTGTTCGTGATCCTGGTGACGTTGATCACCGTCGCAGCGGTCAAGGTCATCGGGGCGATCCTGGTGGGCGCGCTGCTGGTGATTCCGGCGGCGGCGGCACGCCTGCTGAGCCAGTCGCTCAAAGGCTTCTTCTGGGTCTCCGTGGCGATTGCCACCGTCAGCACGTTGTGCGGCATCCTGCTGCCGATCATCTTCGACCTGCCCATCCCCTCCGGCGCCGCGATCATCCTGGTCGCCGGTATCGCCTTCGCCCTCGCCGCCATCGCGCGCGGCACCGTGCCCAGCCTCAAAGGGAATCTTGGATAATGCACCCTGCCTTTCGCCCAATGGCCTTGGCCATCACTTGCCTGATCAGCGCGTCGGCGCTGGCCGTCGACGGTTTTGATCCGAAGAGTTTCAAAGTCAACCAAGGCCTGGGCCACGCCGCGCTGACCAAAGCGAAAAAGCCTGTGAAGGTCCTCGCCTCGTTGCCCATTACCTATGGCCTGGCGGAGCTGCTGCTTAAAGGCAGCGACGTACAGCTCGAACGCGCCGCGCCGGCCAACCTGCCCGGTTCGCGGCAGGTGTCCTACTTCACCGGTCGTGGCGCGCCGGCCTTGAGCACGTTGGCGATGGATGCCGATGCCGTCATCGGCTTGCGTTCGCTGTGGGCCGACGACCCGCTGTACCCGGTGGCGCGACGCAGCAATATCCGCATCGTCGAAGTGGACGCCGCGCGCCCGGTGGACGGTGGCCTGCCGGGGATCGCGGTGCAACCGGGCGTCAGCGATGGCTTGAACAGCCAGCCGTGGCAATCGAGCAACAATATGGGGCGCATGGCCGATGTGATGGCCGCCGACCTGAGCCGCCTGGCACCGGGCGCGAAGGCGCAAATCGACGCCAACCTGGCCGCCCTCAAGCTGCGCCTGCTCAAGCTCACCGCCGACAGCGAAGCACGGCTGGCCCAGGCGGATAACCTGAGCGTGGTCAGCCTGAGCGATCACTTTGCGTATCTGCTCGGCAGCTTGAACCTGGAAGTGCTCGACACCGACGCACGCCCAGATGCCGACTGGACGCCCGAGGCCTTACAGCAACTGAGCACCCGCCTGAAGGACAACGAGGTGGCCGTGGTGCTGCACCATCGCCCGCCAAGCGCGGCGGTGCAAACCGCGGTGAAGGCCGGGGGCGCGCAACTGCTGGTCTTGAACGTCGACGGCGCCGACCCGGTGACGGCGTTGGAAAGCAATGTGGATCAACTGATCAAGACGCTGAGCCCATGACATCCACGCCCACGTGGATGGCATCATGCCGCCAGAACTCCAGGTCGCAGTCGATCAAACGCTGATGCTGGTCATAGTTGACCCGGGCGATACGCAAGCCCGGGCTGCCCACCGACACGCGCAACGCGGCGGCGGCTTCCACCGGCAGTGAGGTCGGCACAATCTCGAAGCGTACCCGCCCGTAGTGCAAATCGTACTTGCGCGCGTACAGCTCGGTCATCGACTGGTTCAGGTCGCAGGCCAGAATCCCGGGGAAATACTGCGGGTTCAGGTAGTGCTCCACATACAACACCAGGCGCTCATCGATCCTGCGCCGGCGGCAGATCTGGATCACGCTGGACAGCGCCGGCAATTGCAACCACGCACACACCGCCGCCGATGCCGGTTGCAGCCGCGCGCTGATCACCTCGGTCGACGCCACGCGGCCCTGGTCGTTGACCATTGCGTGAAAGTGGCTGCGCTGCATCAGGTTGTAGGCCAGGCGCGGCGGCGAGACAAACCAGCCACGGCGCTCCTCGCGATAGATCTGGCCTTGGGCCTCCAGTTGTAACAAGGCTTCCCGCACCGTAATCCGGGTGGTACCAAACAACTCGCTGAGCTTGCGCTCGGCGGGCAGTTTGCTGGCTGGCGGCAAAAGGCCATGGTCGATCTGCTCTTGCAGCGCCAGGCCGATGGATGTCACCGCCTTGATTGCCTCATCACGCATCAACGTTACCTATCTGGACTAGACCAGCACCGTTCAGGTGCATAAACCGCTCATTAAATGGGCCTGTATTACTGCATGCCAGCCTAGGCATTGCAGATGACCGACAGATGACAACCCCGGTCGAGCCTCGTGATAAACCTTGCAATCCGTCGGCCAAGTCCAAGGCCTGCGGGCGCTTGGGCATGGTCTACGCTAAACCTGCGCCGAGCGACATCGGTGCTTCAAAAACGACATCGACATGAAACTGTCATCCATCCCGCCTAGATTGGCTCAGGTATTGCTGACCTAGACCAACACCACCGCTAACGTTCATATAAAACGCCGCGTTGAAAACGCCCAAAGGAGCTTCGGATGAAACAGCTTTTCCTGGCATCACTGTTAGGCTCGACCATTGCCATGAGCACCGCCGCCATGGCCGCTGATACCGATCTAAAAACGCTCGAAGCCGCCGCGAAAGCGGAAGGCGCCGTCAACAGCGTCGGCATGCCCGATGACTGGGCCAACTGGAAAGGCACCTGGGATGACCTGGCCAAGACCTACGGCCTCAAGCACATCGACACCGACATGAGCTCGGCCCAGGAAATCGCCAAGTTCGCCGCCGAGAAAGACAACGCCAGTGCCGATATCGGCGACGTCGGCGCGGCCTTCGGCCCGATCGCGGTGAAACAGGGCGTGGTCCAGCCTTACAAACCAAGCACCTGGGCCCAGGTCCCGGATTGGGCGAAAGATAAAGACGGCAACTGGGCGCTGGCCTACACCGGCACCATCGCCTTTATCGTCAACAAAAAGCTGCTGCACGGCTCGGACGTACCAACCAGCTGGGCTGACTTGAAGAGCGGCAAATACAAGGTCTCCATCGGTGACGTGAGCACCGCCGCCCAAGCCGCCAACGGTGTGCTGGCCGCCGCCATCGCCAACAAGGGCGACGAGAAAAACCTGCAGCCGGCCCTGCTGATGTTCGCCGACATCGCCAAGCAAGGTCGCCTGTCCCTCGCCAACCCGACCATCGCCACCATGGAAAAAGGCGAAGTGGAAGTCGGCGTGGTCTGGGATTTCAACGGCTTGAGCTACAGAGCCAAGATGGCCAACCCGGATGACTACGTGGTGCTGATCCCATCGGACGGTTCGGTGATTTCCGGCTACACCACCATCATCAATAAGTACGCCAAGCACCCGAACGCCGCCAAACTGGCCCGCGAATACATCTTCAGCGACGCCGGCCAGATCAACCTGGCCAAGGGCAATGCGCGGCCGATTCGCGCCGAACACCTGACGTTGCCGAAGGAAGTGCAGGACAAGCTGCTGCCGAACGAGCAATACAAGCACGTCACCCCGATCAAGGATGCCGACGCCTGGGAGAAGAGCTCCAAGGCACTGCCGCAGAAGTGGCAGGAAGAAGTCATCATCAATATGCAGTAATGCCTGAGCTGTAGATGCGGTCAGTGTGGGAGCAGGCTTGCCTGCTCCCACATTTGTTCCGATTCCAACCGCAAACCCGATCCAAACCCATCTGTTGCGGAGCGTCTCCCCCTATGAAGCACAACGTCATCCTTGTGGTGCTCGACGGCCTGAACTTCGAGGTTGCCCGTCATGCCATGGGGCATCTGCAAGCCTACGTCGGCGCAGGACGCGCAGCCCTCTACAAACTCGAATGTGAATTGCCGTCGCTCTCCCGGCCGCTCTACGAATGCATCTTCACCGGCGTGCCGCCGATCGACAGCGGCATCACCCACAACCATGTGTCGCGCCTGTCCAACCAGCGCAGCCTGTTCCATTATGCCCGCGACGCCGGTCTCACCACCGCCGCGGCGGCTTATCACTGGGTCAGCGAGTTGTATAACCGCACGCCCTTTATCGCCGCCCGTGACCGGCATACCGACGACAAGACCCTGGCGATCCAGCACGGGCACTTCTACTGGCAGGACCACTACCCGGATTCGCACCTGTTCGCCGACGCCGAAAGCCTGCGCTGCAGACACGCGCCGAACCTGCTGGTCGTCCACCCGATGAACATCGACGACGCCGGCCACAAGCACGGCCTCGACAGCGCGCAATACCGCAACAGCGCACGCTCGGCCGACATCCTCCTGGCCGACTACCTGCAAGGCTGGCTCGACGCCGGCTATCAGGTGCTGGTGACCGCCGACCACGGCATGAACAACGACCGCTCCCACAACGGCCTGCTGCCGGAAGAACGCGAAGTGCCACTGTTCGTGCTCGGCTCGGCCTTCACCTTCGATCCCGACGCCACACCCAGGCAAACCGAACTGTGCGGCACCGTCTGCGCGTTGCTGGGCGTGCCCCACGACAAACCTGTCTGCCGGGAGCTGTTGAAGTGAGTGCCATGACCCGCAGCAAATGGCTGGCAATCCTCTGCCTGATGCCCTTCGCGCTGTTCTTCATCGTGTTTGAAATTGCCCCGCTGGCGTGGGTGATGATCAACAGCCTGCAATCGGAAGAGTTCGGCTGGGGCCTGGCCAACTTCAGCAAAATCTTCAGTTCGAAGTTCTACCTGCAGGCGATCCAGTACAGCCTGGAGATCAGCTTCTACTCCAGCGTGTTCGGCATCATCATTTCGGTGCTCGGCAGCTACTCGTTGCGCCGCGTGGACTCGCCGCTGCGCAACTTCGTCACCGCCTTCGCCAACATGACCAGCAACTTCGCCGGCGTGCCCCTGGCCTTTGCCTTCATCATCCTGCTCGGTTTCAACGGCAGCATCACCATCATGCTCAAGCAGGCCGGGATCATTCAGGACTTCAACCTGTACTCCAAGACCGGCCTGATCATTCTCTACACCTACTTCCAGATCCCGCTGGGCGTGCTGCTGCTCTACCCGGCCTTCGATGCGTTGCGCGAAGACTGGCGCGAGTCCGCCGCCCTGCTGGGTGCCAACGGCTGGCAGTTCTGGCGCCACATCGGCCTGCCGGTGCTGACCCCCGCGCTGCTCGGCACCTTCGTGATTCTGCTGGCCAACGCCCTCGGCGCCTACGCCACGGTCTACGCGCTGACCACCGGCAATTTCAACGTATTGCCGATCCGGATCGCAGCGATGGTGTCCGGCGACATCTCCCTGGACCCGAACATGGCCAGCGCCCTGGCCGTGGTGCTGGTGGCGCTGATGACCGTGGTCACCGTGGTCCATCAACTGCTGCTCAAGAGGAGCTACCATGTCTCGCGCTGAAGCCGGCCCGGCCTCCCTCTACCACCGGGTGGTGGTGTATCTGTTATTCGCGATCCTGGTGCTGCCGCTGATCGGCACCTTTGTCTACTCCATTGCCAGCAGTTGGTCGGCGACGATCTTGCCGGCCGGCTTTACCGTGAAGTGGTACGTGCAACTGTGGAGCGACCCGCGCTTTCTGATGGCTTTCGGCCAGTCCCTGCTGGTGTGCGTGGGCGCGTTGATTTTGTCGGTGGTGCTGATCCTGCCGCTGCTGTTCGTGGTGCATTACCACTTCCCCAGGCTCGACGCGTTGATGAACATCCTGATCCTGCTGCCGTTTGCGGTGCCGCCGGTGGTGTCGTCGGTGGGCCTGCTGCAACTCTATGGCTCCGGGCCGCTGGCGATGGTGGGGACGCCGTGGATTCTGATCGGCTGCTACTTCACGGTGGCGCTGCCGTTCATGTACCGCGCGATCACCAACAACCTGCAAGCCATCAACCTGCGCGACCTGATGGACGCCGCGCAACTGCTCGGCGCCAGCACCTGGCAGGCAGCGATCCTGGTGGTGCTGCCCAACCTGCGCAAGGGCCTGATGGTGGCGTTGCTGCTGTCGTTTTCGTTCCTGTTCGGTGAGTTCGTGTTCGCCAATATCCTCGTCGGCACGCGCTACGAAACCCTGCAGGTGTACCTGAACAACATGCGCAACAGCAGCGGCCACTTCACCAGTGCCGTGGTCATTTCCTATTTCTTCTTTGTGCTGGTGCTGACCTGGGCCGCCAACATCTTGAACAAGGACAAAAGCCAATGAGCTTCGTCAGCGTCCAACACCTGCAAAAAGGCTACGCCGGCACCCCGGTGTTCAGTGACATCAACTGCGAGATCGCCAAGGGCGAATTCGTCACCCTGCTCGGCCCGTCCGGCTGCGGCAAGTCCACCTTGCTGCGCTGCATCGCCGGCCTGACCTCGGTGGACAGTGGCCAGATCCTCCTCGACGGCCACGACATCGTGCCCTTGAGCCCGCAGAAACGGCAGATCGGCATGGTGTTCCAGAGCTATGCGCTGTTCCCCAACATGACCGTGGAACAAAACGTCGCCTTCGGCCTGCGCATGCAAAAGGTCAACGCCGACGACAGCCACAAACGCGTGCAGGACGTGCTGCAACTGGTGGAGCTCAAGGAGCTGGCCGGGCGCTACCCGCACCAGATGTCCGGCGGCCAGTGCCAGCGCGTGGCCCTCGCCCGCTCCCTGGTGACCCGCCCGCGCCTGTTGCTGCTGGATGAACCGCTGTCGGCGCTGGATGCGCGCATCCGCAAGCACCTGCGCGAGCAGATCCGCCAGATCCAGCGCGAATTGGGCCTGACCACGATTTTCGTGACCCATGACCAAGAAGAAGCGCTGACCATGTCCGACCGGATCTTCCTGATGAACCAGGGCAAGATCGTGCAAAGCGGCGATGCCGAAACCCTCTACACCGCGCCGGTGGATGTGTTTGCCGCCGGGTTTATCGGCAACTACAACCTGCTCGACGCGGACAAGGCCAGCCAACTGCTGCAACGGCCGATCAGCGGGCGCATCGCGATTCGCCCGGAAGCCATCGAACTGAGCCGCAGCGGCGAACTCGACGCCCTGGTGCGCAGCCACAGCCTGCTGGGCAACGTGATTCGCTACCGTATCGAAGCGCGCGGCGTGGAATTGGTGGTGGACGTGCTCAACCGCTCGGCGGACGATCTGCACCCCGACGGCCAGCGCCTGGCACTTTCCATCGACCCGAGCGCACTGTGTGAAGTAGCCTGAGCAGCAGTGATTTTTTAAGAGAGTGTGACGGATGGCATTGGTAATTTTTGATTTGGACGACACCCTGATCCACGGCGACTGCGCCACCCTGTGGAGCGAGCAGATGGGCCGCCTGGCCTGGGTCGACCCCGAGTCGTTCATGCGCAAGAACAACGAACTGATGGACGCCTACAGCCAGGGCAAGCTGGCCATGGAAGAGTTCATGGACTTCAGCCTGGAGCCGATGATCGGCCGCACGCCGGAGGAGATCGAGCACCTGGTGGAGCCCTGGGTCGAGGACGTGATCGAACCGCTGATCTACAGCGACGCCACCCGCACCATCGCCCGCCACCGCGCGAACGGCGACCGGGTGCTGGTGATTTCCGCGTCGGGCACCCACCTGGTCACGCCGATTGCGGCGCGTATCGGCATCGACGAAGTGTTGGGGATCGAGCTGGATGTCAGCCACGGCGTGTACAGCGGCCGTACTGTCGGCGTCCTGACCTACCGCGAAGGCAAGATCACCCGTTTGCTCGAATGGCTGGAGCAGGAAGGGGAAACCCTGGAAGGCGCGTACTTCTATTCGGATTCGCGCAATGATCTGCCGTTGCTGCTGAAGGTGGATAACCCCCAGGTGGTGAACCCCGACCCGGTATTGCGCGAGCACGCCGAAAAAGCCGGCTGGCCGGTCCACCGCTGGGCCTGATTCGACCAAGATCCAACTGTGGGAGGGGGCTTGCCCCCGATTGCGGTGTGTCAGTGAAGAATATTTCATCTGATACACCGCAATCGGGGGCAAGCCCCCTCCCACATTGACCACATTCCAATTCGGGATCAGGTCAGGCTGTCGTCGATCACCAACACCAACTTGCCGGAAATCTGGTTGGTCGCCAGCTCAGCAAACGCCGCCTCGGCATCGTTGATCGGGAAGGTCTTGGCCAGTTGCGGGCTCAAGCGGCCTTCGGCAAACAACGGCCAGACATGCTGGCTCAGGTCACTGAACAGGTCGGCCTTGAACTGATCGTCACGGCTGCGCAGGGTCGAGCCCAGCAGTTGCACTCGCTTGCCCAGCACCTGCGCCAGGTCCAGTTGCGCCTCGCGCCCGCCCATCAGGCCGATCAGCACCCAACGACCGTCCAGGGCCAGCAACTTGAGGTCCAGCGCCGCGTAGCTGGCGCCGACCGGGTCGAGGATGACGTCAAACGGCCCGAAATCCCGCAGCCCTTCGATACCGTCCGTGCGGACCACGCCGCCCTGGGCGCCGAGGGCTTCACAGTAGGCCAACCGATCCGCCGAGCCGACACTGACCCAGCACGGGCTGCCGAACGCCTTGCACAGCTGGATCGCCGCCGAACCCACGCCACTGGCGCCGGCATGCAGCAACACCTTCTCGCCGGGCTTGACGCCCGCCAGTTGGAACAGGTTCAACCACGCGGTGCTATACACCTCGGGCAATGCCGCCGCTTCGATCAACGACAGGCCTTCCGGCACCGGCAGCACGTGACGGGCGTCCACCACCACTTCCTCGGCCATGCCGCCGCCGGCCAGCAGCGCGCAGACGCGGTCGCCGACCTGCCAGGACGAACCCGCGCCGACCTCGCTGATCACCCCGGAACACTCCAGGCCCAACACCTTGCTGACGCCCGGCGGCGGCGGATACAGCCCCGCACGCTGCAATAAATCGGCACGATTGAGGCCCGCAGCCGCCACCCGAATGCGAACCTGACCTACATCGCATGTAGGACTCGGCTCTTCCAACCACTCCACATGACCTTCAACGCCTTGCAATGCTTTCACAGTGCCTCCATAGTGAGTCTGGACTGAGCCCGTAGCTGTATCGCCGGGCTTTTTGCATTATGCGACCGGCCCAAATGGAACCGGCGACTTCAAAGACGGCCTAATATGCGTTATCAATTGCCCCCGCGTCGAATCAGCATGAAGCATTTGTTCCCCAGCACCGCCCTAGCTCTTTTCATTGGTCTCGGCTTGTCGTCGATGTCGACCAATACGTTCGCAGCCAACAGCTGGGACAATCTTCAGCCTGATCGCGATGAGGTGATTGCCAGCCTTAACGTCGTCGAGTTGCTCAAGCGTCATCACTACAGCAAGCCGCCGCTGGACGACGCTCGCTCGGTGATCATCTATGACAGCTACCTCAAGCTGCTGGACCCGTCGCGCAGCTACTTCCTGGCCAGCGACATCGCTGAGTTCGACAAGTGGAAGACCCAGTTCGACGACTTCCTCAAGAGTGGCGACCTGCAGCCCGGGTTCACCATCTACAAGCGTTACCTGGACCGCGTCAAAGCGCGTCTGGACTTCGCCCTGGGTGAATTGGACAAAGGCATCGACAAGTTCGACTTCACCGAGAAGGAAAGCCTTCTGGTGGATCGCAAGGACGCCCCTTGGCTGACCAGCACCGCCGCCCTGGATGACCTGTGGCGCAAACGCGTCAAGGACGAAGTGCTGCGCCTGAAGATCGCCGGCAAAGAGCCGAAGGCCATTCAAGAGCTGTTGACCAAGCGCTACAAGAATCAGCTGGCACGTCTGGACCAGACCCGTGCCGAAGATATCTTCCAGGCCTACATCAACACCTTCGCGATGTCCTACGATCCGCACACCAATTATCTGTCGCCGGATAACGCGGAAAATTTCGATATCAACATGAGTCTGTCGCTGGAAGGCATCGGTGCCGTCCTGCAAAGCGACAATGACCAGGTGAAAATCGTGCGTCTGGTACCGGCCGGTCCGGCAGACAAGACCAAGCAGGTCGCCCCTGCCGACAAGATCATCGGCGTGGCCCAGGCCGACAAAGAGATGGTCGATGTGGTCGGCTGGCGCCTGGACGAAGTGGTCAAGCTGATCCGTGGGCCGAAAGGCAGCGTGGTGCGCCTGGAAGTGATTCCGCACACCAATGCGCCGAACGACCAGACCAGCAAGATCGTGTCCATCACCCGTGAAGCGGTGAAACTCGAAGACCAGGCCGTGCAGAAGAAAGTCCTCAACCTCAAGCAGGATGGCAAGGACTACAAGCTGGGCGTGATTGAAATCCCGGCCTTCTACCTCGACTTCAAGGCCTTCCGGGCCGGCGATCCGGACTACAAGAGCACCACCCGCGACGTTAAGAAGATCCTGACCGAGCTGCAGAAAGAAAAAGTCGACGGCGTGGTCATCGACCTGCGCAACAACGGCGGCGGCTCCCTGCAGGAAGCCACCGAGCTGACCAGCCTGTTTATCGACAAGGGTCCGACCGTGTTGGTGCGCAACGCTGACGGCCGTGTCGACGTGCTCGAAGACGAGAACCCGGGCGCCTTCTACAAAGGCCCGATGGCGTTGCTGGTCAACCGCCTGTCGGCCTCGGCCTCGGAGATTTTCGCCGGCGCCATGCAGGACTATCACCGCGCCTTGATCATCGGCGGCCAGACCTTCGGCAAAGGCACCGTGCAGACCATCCAGCCGTTGAACCATGGCGAGCTGAAACTGACCCTGGCCAAGTTCTACCGGGTTTCCGGGCAGAGCACCCAGCATCAGGGCGTGCTGCCGGACATCGACTTCCCGTCGATCATCGACACCAAGGAAATCGGCGAGAGCGCCCTGCCCGAGGCCATGCCGTGGGACACCATCCGTCCTGCGATCAAGCCCGCGTCGGACCCGTTCAAGCCATTCCTGGCGCAGTTGAAGGCTGACCACGACACCCGCTCCGCCAAGGATGCCGAGTTCATGTTCATCCGTGACAAGCTGGCCCTGGCCAAGAAGCTGATGGAAGAAAAATCCGTCAGCCTCAATGAAGTGGATCGTCGCAAGCAGCACGCCGACATCGAGAATCAGCAACTGGTGCTGGAGAACGTCCGCCGCAAGGCCAAGGGCGAAGCCCCACTCAAGGAACTGAAGAAAGAAGATGAAGACGCGCTGCCGACCGAGGCGGATAAAACCAAGCCGGAAGACGACGCCTACCTGGCCGAGACAGGCCGGATTCTGCTGGACTACCTGAAAGTGACCAAACAGGTGGCCAAGCAATAAATGATGGCTATTTAATGTGATCACGCTGCAGAGTGTCATCATATAGACATCATTCTGTCGTGAAATAAAGGACCGTCGGCTCACCGCCTACGGTCCTTTTTTTTCGATCGAGATCGAGATCGCCATGACCATGACCGAACAGCTGAATGCATTGGGCTCTATCCTGGCTCAAGGCAGTTTGCACAGCCTGTTCCAACCGATCATCTGTCTGTCCGAGCGGCGTATCCTCGGCTACGAAGCCCTCAGCCGTGGCCCGTCCAACAGCCCGCTGCACTCCCCGGTCGCCCTGTTTGCCGTGGCCGGCCATGCCGGACGCCTCAGCGAACTGGAAATAGCCTGCCGCGAAAGCGCATGCCGACGCTTCAGCGAGCAGAAGTTGCCGGGCAAGCTGTTTCTCAATATCTCGCCGGAATCCCTGATGGAAACCGCGCACCAACCGGGCCGCACCCTGCAACTGCTGCGGGACTTCGGCATCCCCCCCAGCCAAGTGGTGATCGAACTCACCGAGCAGTCGCCCACCGACGATTTCGACCTGCTGCAAACCGCCCTGCATCACTACCGCGACATGGGTTTCGCCATCGCACTCGACGACTTGGGCGCAGGGTATTCCAGCCTACGCTTGTGGTCGGAACTGCGTCCGGATTACGTGAAGATCGATCGGCACTTTATCGACGGCATCCACCAGGACGCGCTCAAGCGCGAATTTGTCGGTTCTATCCTGCAGATCGCCCGGGCGTCGCGCGCCCAGGTGATTGCCGAAGGCATCGAGCTGCCGGAAGAGCTGGCGGTGCTGACCGAGATGGGGGTCGACCTGGTCCAGGGTTATTTGCTCTGTCGTCCCCAAGAACACCCGCCGCAGGAAGCGCGCCTGATGCTACCCAAACCCGATAACGCCAACATTGCCCTCAGCGAAGAAGGCAGTGACCTCAGCGCCCTGCTCAACGAGCAGCCGGCAGTGAATCAGGACACCGCCACCGCCCAGGTGCTGGAGTCCTTCCGCCGCCAGGCCAACCTCAACTCCCTGGCGGTGCTGGATGGGCGCGACCGGCCGGTCGGGATTGTGCATCGCCATTCGTTGTCCGACGCCCTGCTCAAACCGTTCGCCACCGACCTATTCGCGCGCAAGCCGATCAGCCGCCTGATGAGCGATGATTTTCTCGCGGTGGAGTTGAGCCAGTCCCTGCAACAGGTCAGCCGGCTGCTGACCAGCCGCGCCCGCCAACGCATCGAGGAAGACTTCATCATCACGCTGAACGGCGACTACCTCGGCCTGGGCCGGGTGATCGATGTGCTCAAGCTGATCACCGAGCTGAAGATCCAGCAGGCGCGCTACGCCAACCCGTTGACCCTGCTACCGGGCAACGTGCCGATCCAGCAGTGCCTGACGCGACTGTTGCAGCAGCAACGCGAGTCGGTGATTTGCTACGTGGATATCGACAGCTTCAAGCCGTTCAATGAAATGAACGGAAGCGTTTTGAGAAAAAATAAGAAAAACGGCAAGCCACTGTTTTCTATAGCTTTTTCAGGATCTGAGGCTGAATTACGGGCACTTTTGGATGATGAACAGCTAGAACGTTGAGGAAAAATCAAAAATGACAAATCAGCGGCAATTTGCCATGATTGAAGGTCACATGGCGTAGGTCATTACGACCAATAAAAAATTAGAAACCCGCCCCAGACAAGGGGCTTTTTTATGGAAATTGAAAAATGAAAGGACTGTCAATTCTGTTCAACATTGCTTCGCTTGCTTGCATTGCTTACCTGATGATTGAAAAAGGTATGCCCAGAAACGATGAATGGGCAATCATAATTGCATTTGTCGGGGCTAATATTACCTCTTTGTTTGTTATCCTGACCGCAAAGGACAGCTCATTTTTAGGTCTTTGGTTACAGCGAAAGAAACTTGAAGAACAACAAAAAATTAAAAAGCTGAACTCACAAAAAGATTAAATCTAAAAACTGGAATATAAATAATATATTCGACTAAAGGAATTTACAAAATGGAAAGTAAAACACCAGCAGAACAAGAGCCAACAATTGAAATTGATGGCAAACATTACACTATTGCTGAATATAAAGAACTAGAAGAAAAGGCAGTGAAAAAGCTGCAAAGAAGTATGCGGGCCAAAGGCTCAAACGCAAAGTAAAATGTAACACCAACAAACACGACTTGAAATTAGGGTTAAACATGAACACCAGCATTACCGATGAAAAAATTACTGAATTGAACAACAAAGACGCCATCAGTATAAAGGCGATAGAAAAAATTATTGATGCCATCAACAATGATGAAGACTTTAGTGCAGAACAAAGGGATGAGCGACTAAAAGAAACTGCACTCGAAATCAGCAACTACACAATGGCTGAACGTCTTTTTGATTTCTACTATAACCACGGAAACAGAGAAAGCTTAGACCTTTACAGAAGGTATTATAACGCCATCAAAAAAACAGGGCATCTGGATCAATACGGCCAATTCTTCCATACGATCCCACTAAAGCTATTTGAAGATAGCGAAAATGGAACTGACCCTGAACTTGTTAAAGCCGCCGCTTTCATCAATCTTGGCGACACAACACTAGACATTCATTCATACCTTGAGTTTTCATCAGCAGTTCAGTTTACACATAAAAAAGCTATTGAATACTTTAATGAGCTTCCAGAAAAGTATGAGCTTGGAAGAAAAATGAATGCCATGCCCCATGAGCTATTAGGGCAAGAATTAGAAGAATACTTTGAAAATAGAAAACATGTAAGCCACGGCGAAAAAGAAGGCATTAAACCTTATCCGGCCCTTGAATATAATGAAGCTCTTTCAAAAGAAGTGGCCGAAGAATATGTAACACACCTTGAAAAACTCATAACCGACTTGGAAGAAAAAGAAATCTTCAAGCGACAAGCAGCACCAGTCGTTCTTGAATTCCTACAAGAATGCAATTATCACGATTTTACAAGCCACTTATTTATTTATCTGGAAAACACAAATGACATTGAATACTACGGCTATATTCAACGAGTTTTTGAATGCCTCACATGGGTTCAATGTGCAGAAGATCACCTTGACCCATACGTTTGGCACAAATCATTCAGCCTGACAAACAATGCAACACCCGTTCACGCTGAACTCTTCAAAAATAAAGTGGCAGCAGAGCTTGAATTTAATGGCAAGAAAATGACCATTGAAGAATATTTGGATCTTTCAACAAAGGTTCATGAAATGAATGAAAAGCTTATTGGTAGCCTTCTGTTCAATGCAGAAACCCGCCATGCAGTGGCGACCGGGACAGCTACACCGACAGAGATTTTCGCAAAGAAAATTGAAATGTCTAAATAATCAAGACTTTATAAAGTAAGCAGGGTTTTCAGCCCTGCTTTCTATTTTTAATGGTTACGATGCATGGAATACATAGAAGAAGCAACATCTGTTGCACTGGCTATTAAAGAAAAAATCCGATCTAGAAATATGATTGGCTGTAAAAATAATAGACAATTAAAGGCTTAGAACAAAGGGTTTAAAATGATTTACCAATATTGCAGCGATAGCGAACCAGTAAAAAAAGAACACCTCAACAAGTTTGTTGACAACCTACAACAATTTACCAATGAAAAAATTGAAAATGAAATAGGCAAATACGACCTTGCAGAACTTCTTCTTAAAAAAATGAAGGAAGAAAACTACGAAGCACTGGTCAAAGATTTATGTCAAGCTTTAAGATTCACGCAAGATGAAGGTTACTTCGACATACTTGAAAAGATAGCTGACATTATCAGCATTACAACATGCAGATCGGACTTTTCACTCTATTTAAGCACGATACCTTCAAGTTACTTTTTTTGTTGCGACGAAGAAATATTTACCACGATACTCAAAAGAGACGTAGCCCACACGGTTGAAGTCCTTGGAAAAGAATACTCAATTGAAGAGTATATTGAGTTATCGAAAGCTATCACTTACAGAAATGAAACCATGATGACTGTAAGCCAGTTAAGAAAAGCTTATAAGAGCATGGCAGAAAGTAGTAACCAAACAACTACCCAGTTTTACAATAATTTGTATTGCAAAGACTGAAAAGTAAGCACCTACGGGTGCTTATTTGAAATTGTAGGACAATCACAAATGTAACAAATCATTTTCCGAAATATCCACCACCCTACTCGCCGCACGCTACCGCCCTGCTACACCGCCACTCCTTGAAGCTTGCTTACAGAGACGATCTAGCGATCTAGAACCATGACAACACTAGATCAACAGAACACGCCTGTAAGAGCCGTCACAGAGCCTCCTAGCTGTCATGGCCGTTTGTCACTATCAAGTAGCTTTAAATTTCGAGATAAATTAAAATGTTATCCGACACAGCATAAACAGTAATCAAAAAAGAAATTAACCTAATGCCTGAAAATCTAACGCACTCTCTTTCTTTCCTAAAAAAATCTAGCGAAAAGAAAGGTGTCTATCATCACTTTATCAGTAGAAACGCCGATATATTGACAACTGTTGTTAAAACAACAAGTGATGGTCTTTATAGCATTGAAGCTATTTTAAAAGGAAGTAATCAAAACACTGCAGAGTGTGGAAATTATGAATACACCATCCTTAAAGATGACATGAGAATCATCAGGAGTGAATTATTCAACGGCTTGTTCAATTCTGTTTTGATAAGCGGAAATGAAGTGAAAGCTTTATTTATTCCGCATAATGTGGAAGCTATTCAGTTAGATAAAGCAGAAGAAATTCAAGAAAGTAGATTGCTGGGGTATGACCACAGGCTTTTTAATTCTTTGAAGATTGTGATTGAAGGCGTTCTAACACAGGTAGAAACACGAAAAATTGCAGCATCATTGAAAGCTTTTTTTGATGAGGCTTACAAAGAACAAGATGTTGAAGTCACGACTGAAAGCGAAAAGCATCTGGATAAAAGAGCGTTTGATATTATCTTTTATGAAGAAGATTCCGAAAAGGTAAAAAGTGCGGAATATCTGGTAAAAGCAATGCTGGAAATAGCAAAGAGCGAGCTGCACAAGAAATCAATACTCTACTACACAGGCATTGCATTCTCAAAAGATAAAATGCTTGAAACCGTAAGACTGGTAATTGAAAAAGAAGAAGATGTAATTTACACCTTGGATTCTAGAAACAGAGAATTTTACATCACAAACAGAAAGACGCTTGAAAAGATTACTGCCAATGAATTTGAAGGCAGTGATAAAGAAGTCATCACATTCAAAATAGCTGAACAGCTACTGCTTGCTGTTGACGGAAAAATTGAAGTCAGTGCATTCTTTAATGATCTAGTTGAATCACGCAAGTAATCAATAAAGACTTGCAGAAGCCTCCTAAATCGGGGGCTTTTTATTTCCAGCCATAAACTTGAATTATTATTACAAAGTATTATAATATTTATAATTAACAGGTATTAGGCCATTTGATGGAAAATATTAACAAAGGACATTACGACTTTGATGTAATCGAAAAAATTGCACAGGCAATTACTCAATCAAAATTCTGCATAGCCGCAAATAAGATAGCTGCAAAAGTAGAAAGCGGATTTTATGGAGAAAATGAAATCGCAACTGGTGAAGCTCTTTACATCGAATTCAAGAACTTTAACAGACAAGAATTAACAGCCATTCAAGAAGAAAGTAACATCATTGCAAAAGATGGCTATTTCATTACTGATGATGGCTTAAAAATGGACTACGCCAGAGTATTGAACAGAGTTCTTGATCCGGTAAACATCGAATCACAAGTGGAACGTTTTCTAGGTAATGAGTTTGGTGAAGCGGCTGAATCGAACTACACAAACAACTTGAAAGCACAAAAGGATTTTGCCTTAGAAATATTTACAAAATACTTTGAAAAGAACAACATTGAAGTCTCACTTACTGCAATCAAAGACAAGTCTATATTCAACATCTATGAAGAAGTAAAAGAGTTGCTTCCTGAAATTAAATCTACTACCGCCTACAAGACAGATTCAAAATTCGGCGTTCCTAGTTTTGAATTATCCAAAGGTGGTGATAAAGCAGTGTTTAATACAGGCGTAGAAGTAAAGCACTTGCTAAACGATAAAGAGTTTGCCGCACACATCAAACACAAAATTGAAAATCCAGTTAAAACCGAAAATCTTCAAGAAGACGTGTGGATGAGAAACGAACGAAACAAACGACCAAACCTTTTGAAACCATAAAGTTAAAGGAACAAAAAAAACCGCTATCGAGCGGTTTTATGTTGTCCTGCATAATCATTTAACCTTCAATGGTTTTTCCTTAGTGGCTACTGAAATCATAGCCAAAACACCAAACATAGACATACAACCAAGAATAAGATCTCTTAACAACAACAGCGAATAAGCAATCATTTCATTTTCAATTTCAAAAGCCCAAGCAATACCAGCAAATGACAACATACAGATTCTTGTTACCACAAAATAAACAGCAATCAAAGCAATAATAGTGAATGTTGACTTTATAGTTTTATTAATTGAGTAAGCTAATACTGCTTTAAAACCTCCACCATCCTTTAACGATTTGATAAATCCAACCAATGCCATTATAGAAACAAAGAAGGTGAAGATAGAGAAGAATGGAAGAATCAACCAGAAGTTAGTCATGTTTAATTTTGCCACACCATCTAACCACGCTTGTGTAATTGGATACTCCGCAACCGCACTTGGAACCACCGATATTTGCTCATAAACCACAGAACCTAAAGGCATCAATAACTCAGGAACAAATCTTGAGAAAAAACCAATCGAAGTGCAAAACACAATAAACCAAAAACAAATAATAGCAAAAGCGACTGGTGAATTGCCGAAAAGCTTTTTAATAAATCCACAAACGATTAGAACCGGCTTTAGAACAGTTTTAAAACCATCTCCAACAAAACCAAGCACACGACCAGTTAAAGATTTAGGTTTTTGTGTTCTTTTCCCCCAAGCCCAGTTACCTACCCTACCCTCCTTACCTCTGGCTACATAAGCAACAACAAGTGGTATATAGAAAGCACTACTTAAATAGAAAATAAAACCAAATACAACACCACCAAAATATGCAAACGCTGCATATATCAAAAAGTAAACAGAAACAAAAGAAATAACCTTTATCTTATTGCTTTTATACATTATATTTGCATCACTAACAATGCCACCTATATTTTCAAACAGTCTTGAAAAGAAACCACCTATTGCTTTTAACATTTTACACCCCTATTATATTGTTGTTATTTTTGCAAGCATGAAATTATCCGAACACTTCATTTTTGCGTGATAGTCTTTTTTATTAACTGTAAAAAGACCACCGAAGTCTGTTTTTGTCGAGTGCAATGGAAAATAACCAGAGCCTTCAATCTTCTTAATATATCCACCGAGAACAACCTTACATTCATCTTCATTTTTATAAGCTTTGTTTTTGTAAACAGAGATAACTATATTGTCATCATCGGTTTTTATTATATCGGAACCATCAAAGCAAAGATTATTAACGCAATAATCATTTAACTTATCGCCAACGAAATAATCAAAGTAAGTGGATTTCGCAACAGCTTTTTCTGGGAAGGTAAAAGCGAAAACAGCGGTAAGTGATAGGTAAACTATCAAAATATCAGCTAAATTAAGTTTTTCTTTCCTCATTATTTAATGAATATATTGTTTTATTACTATCCATTATAACATATTTTAATAAAAGTTCAAATAAATAGTTGAATATAATTTTACACATGGTAGCATAAGTATAAGAACTTAATATATGGAGAAGAAAATGACTAATTATATAAACGCAGTGAGAACAGATAAACAAAAGATTAGAGACGAAAAAACACAAAGAATAAAAGACATCCTAGCATTTGGTGCTTTCGGCTTGTTCACAACAATTCTTTTTCTTAACGCATTTAACTTTCAAAAAGCAGAGGCAGCTATCATTATAGAACCAACCATCACTCAACCAGCGTGCGTTGAATTCAAAAATGTTCAAGAGCTTGACAAGATAGTTGACGACCTAATAGACCCACAATACACAAAGAGCACTGATGATTATTTTAGAACCATCTATATCAACAATGCAAGAGATTTAAACGTAGCTAACAAACCAATAACTGAAAGTGAGTTTAATTTAATAAAAACAACTTACAAGAACAAAATAATGATGAACCATTGCGACCTAAAAGGCTTTAAATAAATAAGACTTGACGCACTTAGCATCTCTTTAAACGCAGTCACTTTAAATATTATTATAATATGTTATAGTGATAATAACATTAACAAACAGAGGCGAACATGAGAAATGAAGAAACCACAGAATTTGAAATGACCGATGAAACCCTTTCGGAATTATTTATCTATACAGAAGATTTAATGGCTATCTACGCAGAAGATAAAATATTGAAAGAGAAAATACCAACCCACAAGCAATTGATACTGGAAATGGAGCTATCAATAATTTCTTTTCTTGAATCATGCAACAACATCTTGAATTATTCAGTCCAAAAAACTGAAGCTTACTATAATACGATGGTTAAATTCATGGAAGAAATGAGCATTGAGGTTTTATCTTACATAGAAATAGAGCAAAGATAACCGCACAACTCAATAAAAATAGCCCATCAGGGCTTTTTTTGTGAATTTTTTTCACCATAAAATAAAGAATATTTTTACAAACATATTGACAAATAAGAAATAATACCTGTCTTACTATTGTATTAAAAAATACACATGGTATGATAAAGGAAAGAACGAAGAAGAGGCGATATGTTTACTAAATTATTTATGCAGTTGTTATTAACTGGATTGATTTCTTTAATAGGTGCTTCATTTGTAATCGTATCGCCAGACTTCCAAACGGCTCTTGATAGAGCAACAGTTAAGACGAGTGACATACAAGCATTAGAAGCCTTAAACGTGGCTATGAATGACGGTACGAGCTTTGACAAGGTAGCTGCAGCACAAGGTAAGACCAAGCAAGAAGCCTTACAGATGATGAAAGCCCGTTACGATGAGCTTGAAGGTATGGATTTCACCAAAGAAGAAATCTTGGCTGAACTTGACGCATCATTTCAAAATGAGAAAGCAAATTATAATTGCTCTAGCGAACTCAGCAAATACGATAACCTACCCGAACTAGCAAGTCATGATGTGTTAAAAGAATATATCTGCAACGAACAAGATGATGAAAAATTCTACACAGCATTCTTAAACAACCTTCAAGACGGCCTTTCAAACCTATTTAAGTCATAACATTAAAGACATTATTAAAGCTCGCATTTGCGGGCTTTTTGTTATTTGTAAAATTCCAATGCCGTGTTATAATATTCATAATAACCTTGAGATAATAATGCGATTTCTTTCACGCTCATTTAGCATAATCTGGAACTTAGCAGCCAGTGGCTTTTTTTTCTTTACAATCCAACACCTGCACAAAGCCTATCTTGAAATAAAGGTTTTTGGGTATGACTACAACTGGATGTATACAGCACTATTCACATTCATGACCCTGTATGTGATCTTTTATATAATCTACTTAAATAGATTGATAGCGGATTCAAAGATAAGCAATCACAATAGTTGCACTACGATTACAAGTCGAGAACCAGTGATTTTGAGCGAACAACAAAACGAGAATTCAAATGGATAAAAACGAAATCGAATTCACCCATTCAGCACAGATAAAGGAAAAAATCTCAAAAGCATCTGGTAATTTGCTTTACGATATGGCTTTGGTTTTATCCACCACCTTATTTTTTATAATTTCTGCAATCTCGTTTATAATGTTTGAAGATTTCAGGCAAGCAACTGGCTCAGTAGTTGGATTGACGCTGATAGCAACATGCGTTTGTTTGGCTGAAATGATACATTCAGCAAATACACTTAAAAGATTAAAGGATTGCAAAGAAGACAGCGAATCAAAACTTATTGATATTGAGCCTCTAACATACGCTTACTTTCATACATCAATAGCTTTAATGGCGTTTGGTGGCTGTTTATTACTACTGTTTAATATTTAATATTTATTTTTAATATTTTATATATACATATTGCATTATAATATACACATGGTATGATGAACATAAGAACTTATAAAGAGGAACATTATGTCACCATTCATCATAAACGCATCATTATTTTTTTTCACATTAGCTTTCGTTGTTTTAGTGGGATTTGCATTTAAATACGCATACGATGTAATCACAGAGAAAAGCGTAGAAGAAAGACAAAGGGAAGCAGTATCTGGTTACGGGAAGAAAAATCAAGCAACATCAAACTTCAATTACAGAAGATAACAACTAAGCCCAACAGGGCTTTTTTTATTTGTGCGGAATATTAAAATAATAACAAAACACTATTGCAAGTTGTTTTTTATTTGGTAAAATATAATAAAGAACAACAAAAGAGATTAAACATGAATACACTAACATTAGTATACGCACTTCTAGGTTTCGTTACATTAGCAGTTCCATTATTGATTATTTTTGCGATATATGACACAAGGGACGAACTAGTTACCAAAGTAACAAAGCTTGCCAAATCATTTAAACTCAATAGAGAACAAGCTGAAATATACACAATTGAAGAATGGCCTGAACTCAGTAGCTACCAAAGATCAAAGGTTCTAAAATCATTCAAGAAATAAACAAAGCCCGAAAGGGTTTTTTTATTGCGTTATGAAAAGTAAATGGTATTATCTTATTAACAACATCATTATATAATATGAGAAACGTAATATTAGAAAGAACATTATCATTCATCGCCGGATCTGCCCTCGGATTCTTTTTGTGGGAAATGTTCCACAATTTACCCATTTGACCGATATTTAACTACATCAATTCTTATCATCATCAGTAACACCACCCCCAAAATTCTAAACCTAACCACTCATGGTTAGTCACTAACCAGAACGACGCAAAACCCCATTCCTACGGCATTAACCATGACTACCCATCAATGGGTAGGCTCTACCCTTCCCGCCTCCTATTCGACCTTATAGACGTATACGTTGCATAATTGAACGGAACCTTTTATATACTTATATTATAACAGTGCGTTATATTGTAAAATAATATATACATGTTACAATAAGATAAACAAAAGGAGATATAAATGGATAATAAAAAATTAAGCAAACAAAAAATAGGTATATTCGCAGCAATAATAATATTGCTAGCAATAATCATATCATCTTGCGGTAGCGACAAAGAACCAGTCATCACTAACGAAATAGGTATCTTTAAGTTAAAGCAGTTGTCATACAAAATAGAAGCTGGTGACAAAATGATTAAAGCAACAGAAAAAGCTTGCATTGCTTACAAAGAAAAAGGTTGTGAAGACAGAGTTGAGAAAATGAAAGAACGCTTTGACGAAAATATCAAAAAAGAGAAAAAAGAAATTTACGAACAATTTGGCGACAAGTAAATAAGCGACACCATGAGTAGTTGGCAGTAGCCATTACTCACCAAATTTAACAACACATTAAAATATGCAACCAACCATAATCAGCAACTTAACAAACCTAGGAGTAATAGGGGGCATTCTTACATTTTTAGCCTTACCTGTTTTGATGATAACAACCAATATGAATCTAGAAAATGCCAGTCCCGATGATTTTCTAGCAGTTCAAATTGAAGGCGAACCAGTCATAAAAGAACTCTTATACGATGACAAACCGTTTTACAGCCCAGACGCAATTACATCTTGGGTTACGGTAGCCGCTAACCACTTCTACAACTACGACATTAACAATTACAAAGTTGTTTTTAAAGAGGGAACGAAGTATATAGCACCTGAAATAGCTGATGAGTTCGTATACCAAATGGCCGTAAATGCAAAGAAGAACTTTGAAGCCGGATGGTTAATCACACGATCAAACGTAGAAATAAAACCTATGCTCATTCAGCAAGGCACCATTGACGACATTCAATATTATAAATATTTCTTAAAAACATCGACCATGTTCAAGAGCGAACAAAAAACCATATACAAGAATTTAGAACTAACCATTACAGTAAGACTTGACGACCCAACAAAAAACATAAGGGGTATTTCAATAGAAAGCTTAAAATGTAGAAACTGCTAAACAATATCAACCGCATAGGCGGTTTTTTTGTGCGATTTTTTCGACAAACTAGCCAAGCAAGTATAAATGGTTAGCCAATAACCATATTTTGACAAAATGTTGTTTTGACAACAATAACCATAACTACCCATCAGTGGTTATATTAAATAAAAACACAATAAAAGATAATAACCTAATAGTTAAAGTTGACTAATAAAATACACATGGTATAACTTGATTATAAACTTATAATAGGAGATTGAAATGAAAAAACATCACACACCCTTGTGCCCATTTATCAAGAAAGAACAAGTTAAAGTAGACGCAGCTAATTATTTTAGAGTTAACCCAAATAAACATTTTGGAAAAGGCACCATTGAATATAACGTATCCCATGAAACAAGAAATAGAATCATGGAAAGAGCAACCGTTATTCTAATAAAAAATATCAACTCAAAGAATAACGACGACTACCCGGCTGAAATGTTTAAGAATGCTTTCACAACTTGGTTTACGAAGCTTGTTAGAACAGACGTGAGATCCTACAACGGGTTTAGACAAACATATGAAGATACAATGGTCGAAGAATTCAAAGTAGCACTTAATGATCTTCTAACACGCCGTGAGTTCACACTACAAAAGTCAAAAGCTTCTGGGGTTTTAAAAGCGGTTGATATTGTCGAAGTAGCAGATGAGCCTTGTTCAGCCATAGCACCGATTCCAGCCATAGAGCCAAGCAATGATCCAGTGTCATTGACCTTTGAACTAAAAACTGGCACTGCCCAGATAAGGTTTGAAAACATGCCCACACTGGAAGATATAGAAATGTTAACTCAATATTTAAAATATAAACTCTCTTAAAACAAGCCGCTAAATGCGGTTTTATTATTTTATTTAAATAATTTTAAAATATAATCATATTTGCTATTGTATTATAATATACACATGGTATGATTTATATATACAAAGAATAAATAATATTAAAGGGAGAATTACCATGTTTGAATCAATAATGAGCAACAGCCTATACTTAATAGACAGTTTAATATGGAACTTCGGATTAACACTAGAAGACCTAGCAGGAAAAGAAGAAATATTTGAAGAACTAGTTTTAAAAGCAAAATCAGCAGGATTGAAATTATATGTAGAACAAAAGAGCACTGGAACATACAACCACACCGAAATAGATAGAGCCTTCAAAAACGAACTAGTAAGATTAATCAAAGCCGCTTAATGCGGTTTTTTCTTTATCTAAATATATGCAAATTATAATAAATATATTTGTTTTATTATTGACTTATAATATACGCATGGTATGATTTATATATACAAAGAATAAATAATATTAGAATAGGAGATAACATGAAAACAATAATTAAAACTTTAATAATTTCAACATTTTCAGCAATCTTGATTCCATCACTAAGTTCAGCCAACACCCTTGATTTCAAATCAGTTCCGGCAGACACAGCAGCTATCCACAACGAAGCCTTCCCTTCTGCAGTCATCAACCAATACGAAGCGGCATACACCAACCACAAAGCCCTTATGGACGTTGTGAACAGCGACTATGACCGTTGTATGAGCACTGGATCTAACACCAAGGAATGCGGCTATTTCAAGGCATTAGGGACTGAAAACGTCAACGCCATACTAGATAGAAAGATTTCATCAATCACCAGAAATTTCACAGAATAAACAACCGAGAGGTAAATAAGATAGTTTGGGGCTTTCCCAACTATCACCAGATTAAGAAAATTAACAACAACACAACACAGGAGATAAAATGAAATTAACAAACTTACAAAAAATAATAATAGCTTTATTGGTTGCACCATTAGTTTATGCAGCATCCTACTACCTTTATACACCACTTGTAAAATCCTCATTAGAATCAATAATGACAGAAGCAAAGATCGATGAAGAAATATTTGCAAGCAAAGTTGCAACGTTAAATCAAGTCCACAGCATGTATGAAAAAAGCAATATCATAGGCTTCAATAATTGCATAAAACTCAACCCAGAAGCTGTTTGCTCGAAAAGAATGAATCAGATTACCACTCATTTTGATAATGAATACAACACAAAGCTTTTGAAATTACTTGCTGAAAAGTCAGGTGTAGCATTAAATGAAAATGGGAAAACCGGCAAACTTACGGCAGTTGGTAAACTATCAACAAACGAAGGTCGATTACCATATATTGCCGGAAAAGACTTATACATATCTATAGAAACTAAAGAAGCTATATCAATTGGCAGCAAGTTTGCGGAATTAGGTCTTAAAGTTCAACATGAAGAAAACTTTAATCCAGCAAAAGAAGGTGAATATGGCTACATCGAAAAGGTAAATCACTGGATGGAGGCACCTTTAAAGGATAAAGATAACAACAGTCGTGATCAAGCGTTGAAGGCATACAAGAGTATTATGGAGAGACTTGATTTAGAAGAAGCACAAAAAGGTGCGTCTGGTATAGGAAAGGCACCATCATTGATGGATACCATTAATGACTCTGGACAAAGATTTTTTAACAATGTTGTGTTTTCACCCTATAACGAAGCAATTATTAGTGTATCCGGCTGTAATGGCGAAGAGCTAAAAACAGAATTTTGCACTAAATTTATCGAACAGCTTCCCAAAATGTAATATTTAACCAATGACGTAAATTAACCGCTCAGGCGGTTTTTTTGTGCCTGAACTCAACCACAATTATAATAACCGTCAATGGTTACGGACTAACCAGATTTATATGTTTTACTACATTTAAAGCATTAACCATCAACAACCAAAATAAATTAAAATATTTTAACTATTTTCAGTATTTGCTATTGTATTATAATATACACATGGTATGATTTATATATAAAGAAAATAAATTAAATAAATAGGGCTTAAAATGAGAAATATATATGAAGAAATCGGACAAATAATTTACGCTAACTTACTCACAATTGATGACATTAAAGGTAAAGAAGCAGAAGTTTTAGAAATAGTTAGGGAGGTGCAAGTAGAAGGCTTGAAGGAAATGGTTAGAATGATGGAGAATAATGAAAATGGATGGTTTACAGTTCCAGAAATAAACAATAGAAAGTTGATAGCAGACCGAGTGAAAGCACTCAAATAAAACAACCGCTCAGGCGGTTTTTTTGTTCATAAAATTCACCAATAGAAAACGACTTGAAGTATTTTAATAATATGCCAAAATACATAAAACAACAGCGGGATTAAAAATGCAAAACATAGACCAAAACACCATAACAGTAACCGAGACAGATCTTAAAGAATACAAAAAAAGAATACTTAAATATTTTATTATTTCAAACCTATTCACTATGTTTGCAACATTCGGAATCATACACACATTAAATAATGTAGTAATTATGTCCGAAATGATAAAAGGAAAACAAGACTACCTAAAAAGTCAGGCTACACAACAGAAAGAACAATAACCGCTCAGGCGGTTTTTTTGTGCCTGAATTTCGCCAACCTACCTCAATAACCATCAATGGTTAGAAACTAACCATTTTTAATAAATATCCTTGAATAACAGCATTAACCACCAATAACCATCGCTGGTTATTAAATAACCATATTATTTAAATATATTTCAATTTTAATATTGTATTATAAAATACACATGGTAGTATATTTATAAGAACTTACAAAAAAGGAGAGCCATGAACGAACCACTAATAAACTTAGACACGGTAACATTTTATCTTTACGCAATATTTGCGGCATTTTTTATTTGTTTGGTTTTAACGGAAATCACTTTAAACACAAATAAATCAATAGCCGAGCTGCTGAAGGTAGTCGCTTTGCCTTTTGTAACATGCCTAGTTTTAGCTTTCGTTATCTACGCACCAGAAGGAACAATTAAAATTAAATCAATAAGAAATGACATGGAAGTATTCAATAAAAATAATACCGAAATGGTGAAGTCTTTTGGAGTTTTCGGTTTATTTTTGCCACATAAAATTTTAGATAATTGCAAAACCGATGAATGCGAATATCGCACTACAAAATATAAACACATGGAGGCAATATGAAAAACAAATTAACGCAAGACGTTCTTTCAAAAATAATCTTGATTGACAGCAGATTCAATGATGAAGACAGCCACCTAGCGAGCGTGGACAACATAGCCAGAGAGCTATACAAGAAAATGAAGCCCTATGACTACTACACCTATCAAGTAGTGCCTTCATTCGTCGTAAACGGCCTTCCAGATGGGGTTTATGAATCAATACACCTAGCCATCAAGTTACAAAGTAAAACGACCGATCTATACGACATAAAAACCAATATAGAATTTAACACAGATAATAGTGCTGGACTTATTTTTCATATCTTAAAAATAACAAACGAAGAAGGTGGCAAATGTGTATTTATGCATAGAAGATAAACAATAACCGCTCAGGCGGTTTTTTGTTCTTCGATTCAATCCCCTACCCTTGAATAACCATCAATGGTTAGCTACTAACCAGAAATAGAAAAACCCTTGTATAAATGGTATTAACCATCAATAACCATCGCTGGTTATTTGCTAACCATATATAATATATTTCAATTTTAATATTGCGTTATAAAATACACATGGTAGTATATTTATATAAACCCACAAAAGGATGATTATGACAACAGCAAAACAAAAAATAAAACAGATTATTTCGGAGCTTATTCGACTCTTGATGATTACTATTATGTTATTCTTATCATTTGTAATGATTGCTATCATTATAATAGGCCACATTGAACCAGATGACTATTCGAGATTAGCTGAAAGGCACGGAGACTACGAAAGCGAAATCTTAAATAACGATATAGATACATACGACAAAATTATGTATAACGCCATAATATTTAAGATTACTTCTTCCACCGGATTCGACAGATACAAAATGGCTGGCACGTCATTATATAACATAGTAGCCAAGAAAGTGTTTTCAAACACAACTATGTATAGCTTTATAGTCAAGTACGAAAGACCTGAACTATACCCGGCCTTCATGGAATGCAAGGAGATAAACGATACCAATGTATGTTTTGCAGGATTTGAAGAATACGACAAGCTTTATATGAAAGATGTTGTTGAAATAGAATCTTATAAGTCATTTGTCGGAATCGAAATTTATAAAAATTATTTGATAGCAGAGAAAGCTAAAGTCGAAGCCGAACAAAAAAGAATTAGAGAGGAAGAAGAAAATAGAATTGAAGCCAATAATAAACGAACCAAACTTTATTCATGCGTAGAAAATGGCAGTCAACTAATATGCAACAAAGTAAACGAATAACCGCTCAGGCGGTTTTTTTGTGCCAGAATTTCACCCTACCCACCTATGGTTAGTCGCTAACCACTTTTAACAAAAATACTTTCAAAACAGCAATAACCATGACTACCCACCTATGGTTAGCCTATAACCACAATTTATAAACTACACAAACAAAACCACTCATTATAATAACCCTTGCGTCATTGTAATATAATATATACATGATACAATAAGACTATTACAAACAACAAAAGGAGAACCATGAAATCAAACAATATAAAATCAACACAAGCAACATTATTAAAGGTTGTAATAGCTTTGGCCGCTGCAACATGTTACTTGCTCGCATTCAATGTGATCGACGCAGAACTAAACGAAAGATCCCCGGACGTAATAAGATATGAAGCCGTCATAAGAAATGACGTTAATAGTTTGCTTAATGGTCAAGAAGTGTGTAACAGAGTAAAAGCAGCTAATAACCAAACATTTGACTGTGATGTGATTGAGGATAGTAGGAAAAGACTAGACATGGATACTTGCATGACAATGAACTCAAAAGAGTATTGTGAGACTACGTTACCACTGGTATACAACCAATATAACAGCGAAGTGGCTAAATATAAGAATTCAATCCTGTCAAGAACCTACAAGTTTGTTTTTGGAAAAGAAAGAGTTAGGCTTACAAAAGAATTCGAATGGGCCGATGAAGTTATAATAGAAAATTGGAATGAGATTTCAAGACAAGCCACACTGGCAAAGAATGCAAAATAAACACAACCGCTCAGGCGGTTTTATTTTGTGTGTAATTTGTTAAATTATAATTATGTGTTATAATGATGATATAAATACAAACAGGAGAAAGTTAATGTTAACAGCGACAAGCAGCAGAAACAACGAATTAAAGGCCATTTACAGAAGTTTTAAAGATGGTGATTTGCAAGACGATTATGGATATAATGCCGATGAAGTAAATTACATCATCACTCAAACATTTGATTATGCCACAACATTACTTGCAAGACTTGGCTTTAAACAGAATATCCACTTTATGGGATTAGACAAGGAAAACGTGATTTTTCGTGCCGATGTAGATATTGTGGTTGATAAGATGGTTATCTTTAAATTGATTCAGGACAACATTTCAAAAACATTCAGCCCAATTGCTGCACCTTTAAAGCTTGAAACGAAAGCTGAATTTGAAGCGTATATAGAAACCATCAGCTATTACGCTTAACTAAAATTAAGGCACAAAAAAACACTCTTTGGAGTGTTTAGTTTTTTACCGAACCGAAAGGTTTTAGAAAGGAAACTCATCATCAAATTTATCATAATCATTTGAACCGTCTTTATTGTTTGAGTTAGCAGAAACACTTTTGTCATTAGTCTCTTCAGATACCCATTCTATCGCTTCCCAGCCTTCTTTTGTGTTAATGCTGTCTAAGTATTCAGGATTGACACCAAGGCCCGCAATCGTCGTTTCAATGGCTTTCATGACGCCTTCTGGTGATAGTGAATCACAGTCAACAACCGTAGCGTCTTGATCGATGGTCACAGGTGCTCTATTCACATTCTCGCTCGTAACAAGTGAGTTAGATTTTGGGAATTTATAACGCACAATCGTTTGTTTGTTACTCAACTCATCGAAATAACAGTGTTCAAGAAAACCTTTATTTACTAATTCAGCGAATGCTTCATTGTAAGCTTGTTTTAAATGGGAAGATTTTTTTGTGTTGCTAACAACAGCCCACTTAAGATCTGCATACATAATATCCTGAGACGAATGTTTTTTGTAATTATTAACACATAGAGCATCAAGTATCGCAGGTGAAAACTCTTTCTTTAATGTTTTCTTAGATTCCAAATTCAAGCTGTGAACAATTTTATCTTCATTTTGCATGATGTTGAAAGAATCATTAAATACAATGGTTAGCAAGTTGCTTCTGGAATCCACAGCGTAAAACAAAATGATACTGGAGCCGTAAGTAATTCCATTCTTTTTTATCTTGTAGGTTGTTCCGGCCATTCTCGCACAGCTATTTTCAAGTGATTTAACAAATCTTGGTTTGTTGGATAAGTCATCCACATTCAAACCTGTCATTCTCATGTAGTCAATTATATCTATGTTGACGATTAAGTTTTTCGTTTTGTTTAGAACATAACAAGCGTGGCTCAACAAATCGACAGCATTGTTATCAAGGCCAAAACCTACGACTTCTGCACTTTCATAGCCCATAATGTTTTCAATCTTAACCTTAACGCCATCTTTGTTTCTAACCAATGTTCTACCTAAAATAGCAACAATTTTTGTTATATGAGCGTTATGATCATGATTTATGTAATGATCACCAACATAACCAATTTCACCGCTTTTTATTTTAACTAGCTTTTCCTGTTCCGACATATTATTATCCACCATTCTAATCACACTTCTTGTTGTTATAACTACATACTACCATGCATATATTACAAATCAAGAGCAAAACTTATAATTATTTTTAATATTTAATTTACTGCCGCCTATATGACACTTTACACCTTTATAAAAATACAAATACTGCTGCCTATATGACACTTTAATATTTTATTCACTACCGCCTATATGACACTTTCACAGATTAGACAAAGGTTTCGCCCAACAACCATAGGGATTTAGTCAAGGTTCCGGCCTTTCTAGTCAAAGTTCCGGCCTTTTTAGTCAAGGTTCCGGCCTTTCTAGTCAAGGTTCCGGCAAGTGGTATTGAATTATGGCTTATATACAGGAAAATTTGATGGTATTTTGCTTAAGTAAAGAATAAGTAAATACTGAGTAATAAATCCCCCTCCCCTTTCCCTATCATCTTCTGGCGGTTTATTTTATATTTGCTACCGCGTATACGACACTTTCAAAACACAAAGTTACTCATACTGGCTTTTTAAATAAATATAAATTTAAAACTACTACCTTCTACATTACATTTTGAAAGATGAACGGATCTTTTGGCCCAACGTTTATTAGAAACTCGTCACACTACCCGCAAAATTCGTCAAGCTACCCACAAAACTCGTCACACTACCCGCAATTTTCGTCAAGCTACCCGCAGGCCATGTAAAATTATGGCTCATAAACAGCATTATTTAGGGGTGTTTTGCTTAAGTAAAGAATAAGTAAATACTGAGTAATAAATCCCCTTCCCCTTTCCCCTATCATCTTCTGGCGGTTTATTTTTGATTAACTACCGTGTATATGACACTTTGATAATTTTATAAACTCGTCAAGCTACCGGCACCTTTTTAAATATCCATACTATCAATAGACAGTCGTTATAAGACAAACAACACAAATTTGATCTTCATGACTTACTACCGTGTATTATACGTTTTAAATATTTTCACTACTGTCTACCTAACACTTTGGAATATTAGAAATAGGTTTCGCCCAACAACCATAGGGATTTAGTCAAGGTTCCGGCCTTTCTAGTCAAAGTTCCGGCCTTTTTAGTCAAGGTTCCGGCCTTTTTAGTCAAGGTTCCGGCAAGTGGTGTTGAGTTATGGCTTATATACAGGAAAATTTAATGGTGTTTTGCTTAAGTAAAGAATAAGTAAATACTGAGTAATAAATCCCCCTCCCCTTTCCCTATCATCTTCTGGCGGTTTATTTTCTATTTACTACCGTGTGTATGACACTTTGAAATACCGCCACTCTTCACCATAAAGGCACTTACGGTTATTTATTTATTTTTCAATTGTTATTATTTTGAAAGAACTACCCCCTATATTACAATTTGAAAGACTTATAGGAGATTTGGCCCAGTGTTTATTAGAAACTCGTCAAGCTACCGGCTTTTCTCGTCAAGCTACCGGCCTTTCTCGTCAAGCTACCGGCTTTTCTCGTCAAGCTACCGGCAAGTGATATGGAATAATGGCTTATATATAGGATAATTTAGGGGTGTTTTGCTTAAGTAAAGAATAAGTAAATACTGAGTAATAAATCCCCCTCCCATTAACCATCACCCTTCTGGCGGTTTATTTTTGATTAACTACCGTGTATACAACACTTTCAAAACACAAAGTTACTCATACCGGCCTTTTAAATAATCTAAACTTAAAACTACTACCTTCTACATTACATTTTGAAATATGAACGGATCTTTTGGCCCAACGTTTATTACAAACTCGTCACACTACCCGCAAAATTCGTCAAGCTACCCACAAAACTCGTCATACTACCCGCAATTTTCGTCAAGCTACCCGCAGACCGTTTTAATTTATGGCTTATATACAGGATAATTTAGGGGTGTTTTGCTTAAGTAAAGAATAAGTAAATACTGAGTAATAAATCCCCCTCCCATTAACCATCACCCTTCTGGCGGTTTATTTTTGATTAACTACCGTGTATTATACGTTTTAAATATTTTCACTACTGTCTACCTAACAATTTGAAATATTAGAAATAGGTTTCGCCCAACAACCATAGGGATTTAGTCAAGGTTCCGGCCTTTCTAGTCAAAGTTCCGGCCTTTTTAGTCAAGGTTCCGGCCTTTCTAGTCAAGGTTCCGGCAAGTGGTATTGAATTATGGCTTATATACAGGAAAATTTGATGGTATTTTGCTTAAGTAAAGAATAAGTAAATACTGAGTAATAAATCCCCCTCCCCTTAACCATCACCCTTCTGGCAGTTTATTTTTGATTAACTGCCGTGTGTATGACACTTTGAAATACCGCCACTCTTCACCATAGAGGCACTTACGGGTAGTTATTTATTTTTTAATTATTATTATTTTGAAAGAACTACCCCCTATATTACAATTTGAAAGACTTATAGGAGATTTGGCCCAGTGTTTATTAGAAACTCGTCAAGCTACCGGCCTTTCTCGTCAAGCTACCGGCACTTGTTGAAACAATTGTTTGGTCTTGAAATAATCATCACTTTTAATCTACTACCGTCTATATGACACTTTTATTTTTAAAAGAGATATTCTCAAAACAAAAACAATCAACAATAAAAGCCATGCAAAATCATAATTATTTTAGTGGTTTTAGAGCGTCTTTAATCCAGTTAACATAATCGTATCAGTTGTAAAACAAAACCCTCAAAACAGCCATTACAATAACTTCAATTATTAAAATATAATTCATCGAAAATAAATTACTACCCCCTACTAGACAGTTTGAAATCGCATGATAATATATTAGTAACAACAACCTTAAAGTGACTTATGAGAGCATTAGGAATTAGAAAAGCATTTTCATACAGAGATAGAAAAGAAAGAGTTAAGGCAATAAAAGCTTTTGTATCCGCTAGATTTACCGAAACCCACTTACCAACCAGATTTACAAGATATGCGGAATTAAAGTTATTGACTAAAAATAACAAGTATTTTTTATCGCATGATTTAGTGATGAAAGGATACAAAACGCAAGGTGTTAGCCGCATCAGCCAAAAATATGAATGTTTCTATTCAAGAGAGGCGTTTGAGTGTTTTGAAGCCATCGTAAGAGGTATGTTTGAGAATAAGCTTGTCTGCTTGGATTCCATGACTGATGAGCAGATATGCAAAGCGGAATCATACATAGCGGAAATGAATAGCCCTGAGTAGCTTCTAGTCAAGCTACCGGCCTTCTAGGTTAGATATCCATTGCAAGTCTGTTCATGGTTGCTGGTGGTCATCATCGAAGGTGGTTAGATATCCACTCTACGGAATCCACTCACAAGCACCGCTCAGGCATGAACGAAGCAAGACATACCCAACAAAACACGCACCGCTTTAAACCACCAGAATAGCCCGTAAGGGCTGCTGTTGATCTGCTGTAACCATCACTACCCAAGCCTACCCAGATTAAGAAAGAAGCTGATTTTTAAGCCATTAACCACGCATAACCACCGATGGTTATACGCTACCCACATCGAGCTGCAGATCGAGGCGTAGAAGCTTCCATTACCCCGGCCAACCTGATACAACACTAGTCATACACAATCCAGAGGGTAATCAACCAATGCTGCTATACGTTGGGCACAAGAACGAGCTAGGCGAAACAAACCGGTACTTCTCCCCTGAAAAACCAGATCTTCAAAACATCCGCTTATTTGAGAACTTCTATTTTTGGTTAGGAACCACCGAAATCAAATATTATGATGTTGAAGTGAAAGATGACCATATTCAATGCCATATCGACGTTTTAGAAGATGGCACATGGAAAACTATCACGAAGGAAAATGAGAAAAGAAAATACAGCTTCAATGGTTTGCAAAAATTAACTGAAGAAAGCCATCTTGCCTTCTACAAATCCAGAGGAATTTCTTATACGCTACTGATGTATGCAAACATAAAAAATGCCAAAATGATTCACAAATACAAAGAAGACAACAAAGGCAATATATCAAAGCTGGAAGCCGAACTTATATCAGCATATTGCTAGACTTCTAATATTCTAAATACGTGTTATAATATAATAAATAACAACCGTATAGACTATGGAAAAGGTAAAACATCACAGCGATTACAGTATTAAAATACTAAGAGATTATAACGAATTTGTAATGCTCGCGGGCTTCATCGAATTTCAAGACATTCTTTGGCACCAACTCGATGTAAAAAATAATGTAGGAAAAGGTTATCACCCACGAAAAGAGAGAATGGCTATTGAGAGCCTGTATTACAACGAGAATAGAAAGGAAAGTGAATATTACGAAGATTTCGTAACTATCGAAAAAGAGGTGAAAGCTTCACGATTTTTTGAAGTGTTTTCCGAAGAAGAGATAGTGCAGTTTATCAATGAACTTATCGTAAAAAACCACTTAGAAGGGTTTCGTAAAATTTCACAAATTAGTGACTTGAAAGAAAAAGAAGCTGCAAGAATAATTGCTTACACTTACTACGAATGGGAAGCCGTGGGGATTGAATGGAAAAGCAAAACAGAACGAGTTATGAAGTTTGAGCATGTCTTTTTTGATTTCGCAAAAAAGAAAATAAAGAAAGACTTCAAGACCATTACACCAAAGGATGACAGATGGAAAGATTATGTAGTTGGAGACTGGACACCTGAAAAAGATAATCCTACCGCCTAATGGACATTTTCAAAAATCAACCTACTACCGCATGGCAGACACTTTGAAATTAAAATAATACCGCATTAAGCGGTATATTTTTTTGTTCAACAACAACGGTTAAAAGAAAAACCGCATGTGCGGTTAAATCCTTTGTGAGCGTGGAGCCTTTCTAGCTGACATTAAGTGACCTTCAGTAGCCTTCTGCATCTTAGCACTATCTTCTAGCATGAGAGCACTTTTAACATCACCCGCAGTATAAAGTTTTTGTATCAAGATAGTATGAACCGATTCCGTAGCTTTATTGATACCTATCAACATTGAGATAATAACAACAACATGAAGCACAGCCATCATAATAAACTGATAGACGAAAGACATTAAAGCGTTAGCTGAATCGGAGATATAACCCGCCGATTGATTGATTACGAAAAAGTTTTCTTTGGCAATCTCAACTAAAAGATATGAAACATGAAATCCAATTTCAAACTCATAAATGATAGCTGGTAGTATAAGGACAATGTAGAGCAGCGTGATAATTCTTCTAACCACATCATCGAAACTGAAATGCTTTCCAGAACTTTGATCAATACCATCAATGTAAAACGAAAGCTCTAACAGATAAGCAAGCTTGATAATATTTGTTCCTGCTTTTATACATAGAGTGGCAAACGCCACTACAAACATCATGGTAAGCGTAATCACGGAACCAGCTATAGCAAGACCTAAGTTAAACATTAAGTCATGACCGAACCCCAAAGCTTTTTCAGCAGCAACAGCTTTTAAATCTGGCTTACCATTGAAGTTTCTAGTGCCTGCTAATGAAAAGCCACTTTCTGCAACCTTAAGAACAAGTGAAGTTGAAATAAGATATGTCGCAGCTTCTTGACCAGCAACTATGGTTGTAGATAGTATATTGTAATCAGCACCTTGATCATATTTCAAACCCATGTTCTCAACAAAACCCCTACCTAGAAAGTTTGAGAACTTGTAAATCAAGTTTTTCACTTTTTCATCTTCAGGTAGTGCCACTGTTGAATCAATAATCTTGCCGACAGCCTGATTATGTGCCGAAGTAGTTTGTCTACCACCTAATGTAAACTCTTCTGTTGACTTTATTTTTGATTCCATAGCACTATATTGAAACTCAGGAATATACTTCAACTCATAATCCATTGCTGTTTTGTTGAAGTTCTTAACTGCTTTAATATTTTTGCTAGCGTTAATTTTTGATTCAATGTATCCAGTCACGCCGTATTTCAATGTTGATGGAACGAAGCTTTTGAAATGCTCAACCGCTGTTGCTATTAAAGCCATGCTTATTTCAGCCTCAACATCTTTACTCAAGCTTTTAATTGCAGCATAAGACTTAGAAGAGGAAATAGGCGTTAGCTTACCATTTCCATCAAGTGGCACTTCAAAGGTTACTGGATTGAATTTCCAACAGTAGTTTCTTAGTTCGGAATCTACGGAAACAACAGTTTGATTAGCACAATAGTAATCAATATAATCACTAGCCAAACCAAGCAACTTCGGCTCCAATTGAATGTATTTATCTTTTAATATCTGTTGTGCGTCATTCTTGAATTCAAATGAACCACAATTTGCAGTTGTTAGTTTGGCATATTTTAAACCACAATCTTTTATCTTGTATAAATGCCTTGAAATAAATGTGTTCTTTGTTTCGTCAAGCTTTGAGTTGTCGCCAGACATACATGTTTGATATTCCGATTTCTTGAATGTGTAATCTGCATTCACTGAGTTATCAAACAATAATCTCTTGTCGTGATCAATAACACATGCGTAATATTTAATAACGCTAGCTATATCGTCACTAGCAACTTCTTTTGATTTCCCTTTAATATCACCAGCATAAGTGGAAATATCAATTTGATTTTGCTTGTAGTTTATAACCTGTATGTTGGACATGAATAATATGGCAGAATAAGCAGATATAGCGAGTGCTACAGTGGCAAAAAGTATCCATGAAGAAGCTGGAATATACTTTATCGCTGTTTTTATCATGTTTGCAATAAAAGCACCATTTCTAAAAAATGACCTGCCTTTGTCGTCGTCCTTACCTTGCCAAAACGCTACAACTACACCAAAAAGACCAACAATCACAATAACAGCAATAAGGACTAAGCCTAATATGCCAATCGCACCTGACAATAAGAAACTACTAGAATCAGTCTCGTAATCAGGCCCAACTGTCCCTAACGCAACTTTTATAGCGGTTTGCTCATTTTGTTTAAACATGAAGTCATGGAATTTTTCCAAACTGGCATCTATGCCTATCATTTGTTTTCGGCATTCAGCGTCTATCGAAGATTTAATTTGTGAATCTGGAGTAATATCAACACAATCATTCGCAAAGCTTAAACTAGAAAAGCTTAATAAAAGTAGAGTGAGCAAGAATGCTTTCAAATGAAGTTTTATCATATTAGAAAAACCCCATGCTTTTAGCGAAGTTATAACCCATGTCTAACATGTGACGATGGTCAATAATTACTGCAGAACAAGCGAATTTTACGCAAAGCCCACCAATAGTGCTCTTACCGTTGTCTTTTGCTATATCCATTAGAGATATTATTGCCAGTGATAATGCCCACACTCCTAACGCTATTATAAAGCCACTTATTGCCTCAGCTATATCGAAGAATTGCTTGAACATCATCATGAAGCCGGTGTTTGCTTGGTTAATCATCTGGGATAACTCACCAGATGAAGTCATCGTAGTCATACCACAAATACCTTCGATGAAAGTATCAATAGTGCATCCATTGTTTACAGGTAATATCATTGCAACTACGTTGGTAAGTCCAATTAACAATGTACCAATTATCATTTTAAAATAAACTTCTTTGAATTCAGGCTTTCTACCTTCATCCGCAGTTCGTTTTAAAGTTGTACCAGCAGAAAGAAAGAAACAGAAACCTACAAAGGTTGCAAATGGAACCATGACAAATTTTCTGGCCCATTGAGCTATTGTTTTGAAAGTGTTTTCGAGGGGAGTGCCAGCAGTCTCTTCCGTATATGTTATTGACTTCAGCTTTATCCTATTAGTATAGGCTTTGCCCCATGCTTGGGTTTTGGCGTGGTCTACTCTCTTTTTAGACTGGGCTGTCGTAGTGGTGTTCTTTTTAGATACAGGTTGCACAGTTATAGCTTGTGAGGCTTCTGCACTGGACGGCTGAACTAAAAGACCAGATCCACTAACGGAAATATTGTTTACTGACATGCCTATGAAAAAGACAAACAGAAACGCAGATATAAATTTTAATGATCTCATTATAATAAGTGTTGTTTATAACTCTATTATAACAGATTATAATATTAAATCAATTTGGGAAGTTATAGATAGCTAAGCAAATAATTACCACGACTAAAACAGAATATTTAATAGCTATCCACTTTTTAGTTTTGATGGGATCTTTACGCTTTAGGCAAAAGATAGAGTTAAATAAGGTGATTGCTTCAAATGCCACTCTCTCATCTTCAAAGTCAACTAAATCAAAAATAGAAACTTCATTTTTATAAAGTATTTTAATTTTTTCTAGGAAGCGTTTCTTGTGGTCATCGTCAATTTCACCCTCATAGTATTCATTGATGAATTGTTCACACCAATAGTCATACTCTTGAAATCCATCAACGATTTGAAGGTATTCAACGAACTCAAAGGAAAATTTAAAATAAGGGAAGTGGACTTGTTGCGTAAAATATTTAAAGCTATCGACGTAACCTTCTCCAAAAGCAAGCATAGCGTCACTTTCTTTTTTTTCAATAAAGTTTAAATATTCGCCCTTGTAAGACCAAAATGTAAAGAAAGTAATATATGCCGCGATTTTTGAAATTCTTGCAATTTTCAATGAAGTCTCGCTATCAAGCAATCCCTCATCTAATTCTTCTAAGCTTTCTAAGGCTTCTAAGTCTTCTAATTTATTGTCAAGCATGATTAAACTGAATCAGGATGAATTGTTAATCTCCTTTTATCAGTCCACCTGCTGTAAAAAAGCTCTAAATCTTCAACTCTATATAAAGGTGCCAATTTGTTTGAGTAGGCTACAGGTTGAATCTTGAAATCCTCGATATAACAATTAAGCCTATGAAGTGACGACTTAATATGAAGGCCAATATCATCTGTTATTTTTTTAGCAAAATCGTATTTTGTTATCAGACCATATTCCGACTTTATTAGTTCTGGTTTTTTGTAAATAACCAAAACAACATCCTTGAATTCGTCAGCATTTCCCGCAGCCTTGATTTTATCCAAGATGGCTTTAACATCTTTTTCAATGATAACCAAAGATGAAAATTCGACTCCACTGTCTTGTAGTTTTTTCACAAGGATTGGTTTAACATGTTCCTCCAAAAGATAATTAGCACCTTCCATCAAAACATCATATTCATATTTTGCTTTGATTTTTTCTTTTCCATTAGATGGAACTGAAATAGGAAGTGTTATAACTTCGATTATCTTTTCAGCACGGAATCCGACCTCTAAACCAAACTCTTTAACCGTTAATACTCTACCACTCATATCACAAATCTCCTTTACTAGTTAATTTTTTTGTTCTCATGCAAGAACTCTTAATCTTGCATAAAACCCACAACTGTAATTTATCAGTTGATACAACTAGCTTTATGCACCAACCTATTACCACGCACAAAACCATCAGTGCTGGCGACTTTAACTGACCTACTACCATTTCAGCATTAGCGTATTGCTCACTTACACTAAAAATATGCCCTGCAATAAAGCACAATATTGCCAATAAAACAAAAACACCCACACCAAAAATCACACTCCAAACTACCTCTTTAAAAAAGCCCATCACTTTAATTTTAAAGAAATCATCAAGAGACATTGGTGCTTCTTTTTTAACCCCATTACCGTCATACTTATTTATTTTCATATTTAATATATTTGTTTAATACTCTTATCATACCATGTATATTTTTATTATCAATACTGTAATTACATTTAAATTATTTTAGATAATAAAAAAGACGCCTTAGCGTCCTTTCTATTTAGATTCGGGTTTATTTTTCATCGTCACCCTTATCTTTGTTTTTCGCAACATCACTATCAAACTTTGGATCTGCAATATCAGTATCATCTAATTTCTTACCATCCTCTTTAACATCAAGATTTTGTCTAGACCTTACTTGATCCATTGCATGTCTTCTAGCATCAGCACCTTCTCTTGCTGCAATAGCTTTCGATTCTGCTTTGTTAGCTTCTTTCAATTTCACAAACTCATGAACAGGCATTTGTGCAATATTAGCTAACTGTTTGACTTTATGAGCAGCTACCGCACCCGCTGCAGCTTGTCCAAAACCATCGCTCATTCTTTCAGCAGCGTTAATGTTCATACCTATTTCCAAGAACTGTAGAATAGTGTTCGTTAGTTCTTTTGAAATGTTAGTTGAATATTTGAACATGAGCGGCATCATAAATGACACAGCTAAACCACTCATAATACCGGCAATCAAACCACCTTCTGGGCCAAATCCATATTCCAACATCATTCTAACAAGTGGATAAGCTGGCAATAACAATAATGAGAAAGACAACAACGTACCCGCTAACAAAACGAACGGTAAGATAATAAATCCTAACAGATGTTTCGCAGCTTTTTTCTTCAAATTGTGATTACCATTATAGGCGTCAATCACTATCGCAAGTGGAATAATCATCATCAAGCCGTAGTAAGCAATGATGATACCTAAGTATGAGAAGAACAATGACACAGAGAACGTCATAGGCATTACATAACCATTTACGAACCCTGAACCTGTCATGGCATAACATGGAATTTCAGCAGCACTTGCAGTAGCAGCAACAGTAGCAGTAACCATCTTTATAACCTTACCGCCTGTCTTTGCACCCGTAGAAGCCTTGGCTATACCACCTGAGCTAGCAGCGTTTGCAGTATCACCGAAATCTAAAAGGTCATTAGCCCCTTTTGCGACTGCAATAGCAGCAATACACTTCATACCAGCATCAGTAAATTTACGACCAGATACCACTACAGCTTCATAGATTGATGGTTTGAATGTTTCTCTACAACCTGTCTTGTCGCAGTAAACCAAACCGTCAGCAATGTTCATACTTTGTGGTAAACCAGCAATGTCTTTTAACACATCATCAACTGGCCCTAGAACCACATCAGTAAACATGTCAGCGGCTTGCTTTTCAAATCCATTATTTAGATTGCTTTCGTATTGATTCAAGCTGGCTATGTTACCAGTTGCCATTGAATTGTTATCGAATAGAGAACCAAATTTGATAGGTTTGAAAGCACCCATAATTTGTGTTTGGTCGCTTTCTTTAACGTAGTTTTTGTTTTCAGGCGTTCCGAAAACAGCAACCTCATCTACGAAATTATCATCACCACCCGCATTCGTGTAGACGTATGAAACAGCATTATCAATTCTATTTGCGATAACATCTTTTGAATGTTTAGAGTTTATGATTTCAACGAATTGAAGCGGCAAACCGACAACGCCAAGCAATTGCTTCTTAAGAGCAGCTTGATTAGAATTTGATACGTCATTCACGATTTCCGCATAAGCATCTTTCGCTGCAGCCTTCACAATGTTAAAATATATTTTCATTGCTTGTGCGTGAGATTTCGCATTTATATATTTAGCTTTGATAAGTGCAGTGTCCTTAATACTATCAAGTGTAAGAAGGTCATACTTATTACCGTTAGGGACTATGCAAGCCTTGTCTAAACGGCCCCACTCATTAAGGTAATTGTAGAAACCTCTGCTACTAGAGTTAAGTGCATCAAGAGTTGACTTTTGAACGTTGTAATTGAACGTGTTATCAGCACAGTTCACCGCCAACCAATCAAGAGCTGGCTTATCTAACCAGTTATACATTTTGATGAAGGTTTCATCTTTGCTTATACCATGTAACTTAGCTGTATAAAGACCGATTGCAGATGACGTTATCTCAACACGTTGAGCATCACTTTCAAAAGACAATATATCCATTTCAACGCTTTTGTATGCCGCCTTGAAATCATTCTTTATGTCAGTATAAACTTCTTGGTATTCATTAGCGATGTAACTTTGATCATCAGCAGTCAACGCAGTAGCAATTGTCTTTTGAATTTTATCAAGAGTGAGCATCACATCCGTGCTACCGCTATAATTCATTGCAGCAGCAATTGTGTTTCTTCTTTTTAAACTGTTACTATCATTAGTTGTGAAGTCATCGTTAAATTCAACAACGTCTTTGCCTAAACCAATTCTAAAATTTGAAGTAGGGAAGTTGAGAATATCGTTAATGAATATACCACCATTACTTTTACCGTAAAGCTGGAAGTCTGTAATGTATTTTTCAGCAGTCCAGAAATTATAACCACCGATGACAGGTGCCCACACAACTATCACATCAACCCAAGTAACTGTTCTGTTAATGTTGGTTGCGTATTCAATACCACGCATACTTGTTTGGTAAGCAGCGAATTCGGGAAACGTAGTTGATCTACTGTTGCCATCTAGAACGGCATCACTTGCTAGCATGTGATAGGTATATCTTACAGATTTTGCACTACTGGTTCTAATCTCTTCAAGCTTTCTCATCATGATAACTTCAGCTATATCGTTATCCATGTTGAACTTGTTAGAAACGCTAACAATCTTTCTTTTATTTTGATCCATCGCCCCGTTAACTAAGTTCGCCCCCAAAGCGTTTGGAGCAGAAAACAATATGCTGATAAAGTGTTGCGAGAAATTAAGAAGAAGAAATCCACACAAACCGAAAATCAAAAAACTATAAATGACGTGATTGAGTGATTTTTTGAATGGAGAATCAGATCCTTTTTCGACACCTTCTATTGCACCACTTGTAAATCCTTTGATTAGTTGAACAAGACAAATACCCGCCAATCCTACAAAGCACCCACACCAATACCAAAAGATAAGTTTATCAAAATCAATTCTTGGCGGGACATAGTTTGTTAACGTTAAGCCGTATACATTTCTCAAGAAATCGGCATGACGAGTTAAGTCCGAAACTGAACCATATAATTTAACGTAAGCAATGTCTTCAGGGCCAATGTATGGCTGCACATTCTGCGTTGTGTTAATAGATGGATTTGACCCCGCCTTCTGCATCATTTCTACAGCTTCTTTCGGGCCAAGTGCATCACCGCACCCTGCTAGAGCAAACAGAATGGTAAAGGCTAATAGAACTTTTTTAATTACATTCATTTATTCCTCTGTTAGTTGTTGTTTTATTTTTTACATGAGCTTTCATAATCACCTTTGAGAATTTTAAAACGCTTTCAAAACCAACAACCTTCACAACCATAAATGCAGCGACGATTGATGTTGAAACGACAAAAGAAAAAGCAGCATGAAAAACGTCGTCTACCACACCAGCAAATAAAAATAAGCTGACTATCCCGGTTGAAGCTATTGATGAGAAGAACGCACAAAGCAAAAGCAAAACCTTAAATGTATAAACATTAAAAAGTTGCTCTTGCGTTTGCTGGTTATCATCGTTTGAATTTGAATGCGGCCAAAACAATTTAGAGACAAATTGTTTTATTTTAGTTGTTATCATTGATACACCATTTTATTATTCAGTTAGTATTATTATATCATATTATAATACAAACACAATATAACCAGCCTTAAAACGATCAACTAAATAAATACACCGTAACAATAACAGCACTGGCTTTTTTATTCGTTCTTTTAATTTAGACAGACTAACGTATAGAAATATTTTAAAGCTCTTAAAACCCCAGATAATAAAAACCAGTTTAAAAGACTAAAGGCCCAAGGTCGAAATCAGGATCGAGAAGCTACGGCCATCACCCAGCCAAACACCATTTCATTGCACACACAGGAGCGATCTACACTCAACCACCCTACCCCATCAAACCATCACGACACCGCCTGTAAAGTCCCTGCAGGCTACCGTCTTATGGCTTGCCCGGTTGCACTGGATCTGGCCCAGCCCATCGAGCAACCCCACAATTAAAATTCCGCCATACCAGATGAGGTGAAGCCTTCTATATAGCTGGTACTCATTTTTGGGAAGCTCTCTATTGAAAGCTGATGAATGGGTATTCTTTCTTCAAGATCTAACAATGACCTTCGGCTTTCTTTTTTTTGAAATCAAAAGCTTTGAAAGCTCAAAGACTGAAATCATGTTGGCTTCACCAATTCTTGAATACAGCATTGAAGAAATCAAAACCGTTGGTTTCGATTAACCCACCTTCAAATGCTTGTGCCTTGCCGAACCCAAGAGAGGTTTCCGCAATGCCACAGCCGCACCGTTTTTGGAGCATGTTTGCCGAACCCAAGAATGGATTCCCGAAAAAATCGGTCTTGAAATCACCGCGATCCAACGCCGAACCCAAAACTCTCTGTAATGCATTCAAATCGTTTAAGCAAGATGATGGTTTCTTGGGTTCCCCAAAAACCGTTCCTAACGCCTTCCAGTTGTTTTTAAAGATTTTGAAATTTATTAAGTGTTAATTTAAAGGTGAAAATATTAACGCAATTATTATGTATAGCATTTAAACATCTACCACCCTTGCAATTGAAAATACGCATGGTAGTATATTAGTAATAACAAAATAAATAGCCATGACAAACAAGAAAGAAACAAACTACAAAGAACTTATACATTTTTTCGTTATGCTGCATAGCCTAATTATGGCCGCACTTGCACTTTCCATCTTTATAAGCTGGCCGGAAGCAAAAGGATTATCTTCTAAAATCATAGCAGAAAACATCCTCTTAAATGTCACGAACAAGCCAAGCTTTATATTGTTAGCGGTTATTATATTTCTGCTTTTAGACATTGCTAGAGAGCACTGGCAGGAAGTTGATTTTCGCAAGAACTTTAGATTATATCTGTCAGCTTGCATATTTGGATTTATCACGCTGAACATGTTTGTAGGTTATTTAACTGCAATTGAACATGCCAAGAAAGTGAACAGTGAAACTCACAGCATCTCACAAAAAATGCCAACCACGAATAAGTTAGCAATCAGTGGTAGCAAGCTAGACATTTTGTTTAAGGAGGCGAAATGAAAAACGCAATTAAAGATACAGCAAAACCATTTATATTTTTATTCAAGGTCGTATTTTTCTTTGTGTTTGCAATCGCCTTAGTTATAAGCACAGTAAATACATACGCACAAATAGACAACATATTGATAGCAACAGCAAAGAACCCTTTCAGTCTAAACCAGCATGACATTAAATTTCTAATAACAATGTCATTGACTATATTTGCAATTATGGCTTCACGATCACCGCTTAAAGAATTAATCAAGAACTTAATCAATAACGTAGGAGCATCAATGCTATCTAGCCTCCTGATTTTACTTGCTATGAAATTAGCATTGCTTGGTATAGCAGGGATACTTTTATTAACAACACTCGCTATGGAATCACCGCTCTATGCAGCCGTGATAGCGTCAGCATTCATCATCACTTTACAAGCACAACACCAATTAAAATCAAAAATAAATGAGGCTAGCCATGACAGCAAATAACACAAAGCACAACTGCAGAAAGCCATACATGTTAGCCATGAAAACAATCGTGATTACGTTTACCTTCGCCATGCTAGCAATGATATTAAAGTATGAAAACTTTCTAGACGTAGACGCAGCGATATGGTCATTTTATTCCAAGCAAACGTTACACAAAATAATCAATATAATTTATGCTCCATTCATGATAATTGCAGTAGTAATATTTCTCTACGAGAGTGACAGCAGCAAGAAATACAAAGGCATTAAGCTATCGGAATATTTAATAGCAACCATTCTAGCAATATCACTAACAAGTATGGTTGTCGGCCTTGACCAAGCGTTAAATCCAGAACCGAAAATAACAATGGAACAGTTCTTAAAAGGGGAAGGAACCTCTACCCAACAACCTATTATTGAGGCAAGCAATGAAGATAAACTTTGAACACACACGATCATTTTTAATGTCGCCAATCTACCCAATTTATTCATGGTTTGGATTCGTGGTAATCGCTTTGGCGATACTGGCATTTGCAGATAAAGATTACAGATCAATAAGTTTTATACTTTACTTCTCGCTACCAATTGTCATATCCACAATTGACGTATTGCTCATCATTCCAAATCACTTTCATAACAAGAGAGAATTGAAAAGAATGGCAGAAGAAAATAACCAACAACAACCAACTGAGGACAGCCATGACAAAAATTAAAGACCATCTAAACGCAACACTAATAGCAGTTAAATATGTATCATTATTTTTAGCGTTTGTGACTTTATCAATGATAGTTGGCGACCAAATCAAAGGTCTTACAATCGCTGAAACGCTGGCTAGTCAATCGGACAACCTTATAGCTATTTTTTCATCAAGTGTCATCACTGGATTATTGTTTGACTTGTTTATCTTCATAGAAAGCAAGATGGATGGCTGGCAAGAAAAACTAGAAAAAAAAGTCGAAATCTTGACCGAAGAGCTTGAAGTGGAAATCAAAAGATTAGAAGAAGAAATCAAACAAGAACAACCAACTGAGGACAGCCATGACAACAAATAACACAGTGTCAACCACTGAACAAAAACCAGAAAAGGAAGAACTCGGAAAGACATTTATCTTCTCATTCTATGCATTTTTATTTTTCTTAACCCTCCCCTACAACATAGGCGTATTCATCAAACCGGACTACATGCCGCTTGATGGATTCCATGTTTTTTTATTCTTAATCTATACGATAGTTACATGTGGCTTTTCGATAGTATACTTTAATGATTATAGAACACAAAACGAAAAAATAACCGAAAAAAAACAAAGTCACTTTATAAACACAATAACAACATTTACGCAACACGCCATTATATTCACAATAACGATTACCATGTTTTATTTCTATGCCAGCATGGCAATAGATATGGATTCACACATGCAAAAAACAAGCAACGTTATTGAACATTTTTCAGGTTATGAAACCTTTGACTTGCTCTTTAACGGCAACAATCCAATGCTAATGTTAGCAATGCTTCTCTTAATGTTGCTTTGTTTATCAGACATGATTAAAGGTGTTTTCATCTTAATCTTCTTTCTTCTTTTGCACAGCATTGATGAAAACGTAATGACGCTCTTAGGACACGTATTCAACCCAATATTAGAATGTTTCTCCCACTCACCATTAACGATGACAGCACCGATAATTTTTGTAGTCGCAATCACCGCTATACATGCAGTCATGCATAGAAAAGACACAGCTATATTAACGAAAGAAACAAACATAGAAGAACAATCAACTGAGGATAGCCATGCAAAAATTATTAAATAACATTTGGACGAAATACCTTATCGGTTACATCACCATTCTATTCATTACTGGCATTGCTTGCGTGTGCTCAGCAGCACTGCTTACGACACCACCAGCAAACGAAACTGACTGGATCAAATTATTTAACAGGATTTTCACTTCTGGGTTAATGGACTACTTCAAAATCTCAATTGCAATCGACATAGCACTAAACATTGCACTACTTCCAATCATGGCATTATTTTCAATTTCAATAAAAAAATACAGGCTCTTTGCACCTGCAACAATTTTACTTCTTTTATGTATTTTAGCTTCGATTATTTTCATTTTTTCCATAATCGGCGTAGGAGCAATAGGATCACTTGCCGGAGGTTTTTCAGTCTACGTTGTGGCATTATTGATGATAATATTTTTTGCACTTGGCTTAATTTATGCTGTGTCATTTTACAACTTAATTAACTCATCAATATCAAAATTGAGGAAGCCATGAGAGTTAATTTTCGCTTAATGCGATCTTTCTTAATGTCGCCAATCTATCCAGCCTACACATTAACAGGGTTTTGCATTCTTCTATTTTTAACATTCGTTTTCGTTGATGAATCTGACAGAGCTATACCACTGTTAACTTACTTAGCACTTCCAGCAGGCGTCTTTTTGATCGACCTACTGTTTATAATACCGAACCACTTTCACAACAAAAAAGAAATCGAAAGAATTATGCAGAAAACTAAACAACAACCAACTGAGGAAAGCCATGACAGAACCTAAAAATGAAAACGAAGAAGTAGCAATTGAAGAAACCAATGGACTATTCAACTATCCAAACAAGCCACCCGCAGATTTAACCTTTAAAGATTTAACCTATCTGCAAAAGCGTATTGAGAAGGATTTGCCAACTGACAACCCCAAGTCAAAGAAAGTAAAGTCAGCCATTAAAGCATTCTTAAGGAAAGCAGATGAAGAACATGTAGACCGCGTAATGTTCATGGCGTTGGTCATGATAATAATGCACTCCTTATTTGCAGCATTTGGTATGAAAGGCTTCACCCTAAGCAATTTAATTTTTCCATTTTGCTTTTCAATATCAGCACTTTTATCGTGCGTGGTATTTTATGAATATAGAGCCGCAACCATCAGCGTTCTAAATAATAGATATAGCAATTCAATCATTAGCATTTTAAAAAGAAATTCGACGCCGTTCTTAGCGGTTATACCCCTAACCTACTTTCTTTGGCCTTTCTATGCAGACCACGGAAAAGACGCAGCACACGGCATACACATAGCCTTTGCATTACTGATTACACTGACAGCCTACGCTATCAAAATGAAAGCAACGGCCACAACAAAAAGCACGTTAGCAAAATTCAAAATAGAAAACTAAACCAGAGCCTTCACGGCTCTTTTTTCATTTAAGCCGACTATAAATAAGTCAACCTACACTTATTGAATATAATTTATAATGTGCTATTATAATACTAGACAACTTCAATTTATAAAATGGAAAACATCTATAAAGAAACATTAGACCTGATAGTCAAAGAAAGATTAACAGAGTTACGAAAAACCTTCGCTTACCAAATGGCTTCAATTGCCTTCATGGCATTGTGCTTATTATTTTGGGCACACACTGGCTTGCACCTTCTCATGTTCATTCCAGCCATCTTACTGATCGCTGTTTACGCATACGCATACACCAGAGCAAAAGACATAACAGTAACCGATCAATTGACTGCTGAAAACGTCAGCCTCATTTATGATTTGTCATGTCTAAATAAATCAAAAGAACAGGAGCAAGCATGAGCAAACTTAATAGCCAATCAAAACTCATACAGTTAAAAAACATAATCAAACTATACGAATGGAGCATAATCATATCATTATTATTTATAGTAGCGATAGCTTCTAAAGGAACTTTCTTAGGAGTGTTAGCACCATATATAGTTTTAATAGCAGGTTGGTTGGTATCAGTCCTAGCTATTCTCTTTGTATTTGCAGGTAACGACAAAGAACTAGGGGAAGAGAAAAAATTCGATGGGATATTTGATGGAATATTCACCAATCCATTGTTTGCACTAGGTTATTTTGTATTAGTATCAATACACTTTTTGTTAAAGTATGTTGCAAAACTAGAATCAATCACAAATGAAAACATTTCCATTATAACGAACGATTACCTAACTCTATATACACTTGCCGCATTGCTTTGTATTTTTATTGCCTTTCTATCTTACCAGATAAAAACAAACATGGAGAAATTACAAGCTTTAAAAGAAACACAACCAGAAGTATTAACAGAGGAAACAATATGAAAAGAGAAGACATGGAACTTGAAGCAATGCAAGCAGAGATCGCATGGTTTATTGAGTATGTGAACGAAGCTAACAGTTACTACTTAATCATTGACGAACCATTACACACTTGCCAATTGCGTTACACGTTTGAGAAATCTGGCTTAACTGGAATTATGGAATTATCAAATGCCATTCAGGAACTAAGAACCAGCTTACGTGTATACGTTAACACAACGAACAAAGGCGTAAATGTTAGCCGCTTGAACCAAGACCCAAACTTTCCAAAGCTAAAAAGTAAATACATTGAATTAGAAACTCTACTAAAAAACCACATAGGAGAAAATGAATGATTGACCTAAAAATAAAACTAAAGACAATTACAGATGAGCTTACTTTTGTTATCAACGAAAAAGAGTTAGACCGCATTGAAAAGCGTATAGCTGAATTTCAAGCGGCTCTTAAAAAACAATATGGAAACATCACCAAGCTAGCAGCAGATTTAGGAACACAACGTTATGGATTGAAACCTAACGAAGCAAAAGCCACTGAGGTAGAAGCAAAGCTTGAAGAAGCGAATACCCACAAGTCTCTACTTGTTGATGACATAGCGTCTCTCACGGCTTTCAAGGAAGCATTCAAGAAGAGATTGCTGACTATCTCCAAGGAGATTGAAGAAGAGAAAGCCAAGAAGGCCAGTGAAGCGGATAGAGCTAAATTTAAGGCCGAAATCATCGCCAATCCAGATCTCTTGATTGACTTGTTACTAGACGAAAAAAGAACTGATAAAAACATCAATTACGTTAAATTTGTAGCCAAGTTGAAAAAAAGAAATAAGGATATAGGTAATGAGAAAGCTGATTAAGGTTGTAAGCAAGACCCGTTACTTTTTCCCGCTTTTATTATTCTCTGTTTACGCATCAGTCATAATATTAGCATATATAGCAAAAACCCATTGAGTGTGTGGATTCCACCACTCAGCCAGATTAACAAATAATTATTTATGGAAGACCGAGTTAAACCAAAAAAGAAATACAAGCCAGCTACAAAATCTATCACAAAGAAATACAGTGAAGAGCTTGTTAACCACATTCAATACCTTGCTGACATTTACAGCAGGCCAAGGCACAAGTTTTTGGTGGACTGTATATCAGGTGCTGTAATTAGGGCTGATGATGACACCGCTGAAGACATGGCGAAATTTCAAAGCATTCAATCTACTTTGAGTTCAAACATGTCGCAAGCAAAGATCTTGATTGAATACATTAAGGACTTTCCACAATTTGGAACACAGCCAATCAAGCATGAAAGTCGATTGCTTAAACCGCTGGAATCACTTGATGACGCCTTTAAGAAAATGAGTGACATTATACAGCCTATTCTTGATAAAACTTCTGGCAAAGGTGTTGAACATGATGAAAAAATTATTAGTGCGAAGAACGCAATCATTTCAATACCGAGACTGTCAGGAATAAACACCAGACAAACCAGAGGTGCATTTGCTGGCAAAAGAATTAAATTAGAACTCAATGAAGGCGACTTGAAGAAACTGAAAGCTAAAGCTAACTTCTACTTTGAATACCGCTGTTACGCTAACGATGAAGACAATGTTTGCGACAAACCTAATGAAACAGCAGCATTGATACAAATGATATACGACGCCGAACCACTTACCAACGGTTATGCAATATCAATCAGCAACATCAAATCACTAGACCAAGTAGGCACTAAGTTCAACAATCTCATGATTGGCTTCAACACCATGAAGAAGCAGAAGCAATATATAGAGCCTCAAAAAATATTTGACGCAATGCGTGAACTTTACGTTGCGATTAAGAAACTAAACATAGAATAGGAGTTATATGTCTACATGGAAAATACCTAACGGCGAACAAAAGAACGTTGATGGCAAAGAAGTTAAAACCAAGGGTTGCTATACCACTGGTAAGAAATCCAGCTTTGAATACATCAAATACCTATTCGGCCCGAAAGATGACCACGATGTTATCGAACCAGAAATAAGAACAAAGTGGAGCAAGTCAAATTTCTTTTTCGACCCCATGCCAGTGTATGGCACTGAAACATTTAACAAAGATTTGCTGAAATTTTCTAATGACGCAGCAGACAAGTTGATAGAAAACCAAAATAAATACAGTTCCATCAACCCAAGAAGATCCAACAAAAGAAATGTCGATTTCCACTTTCAAGAAATTATCTTGTCTAACGTGCATGAAGAATTCAACGGCCTTAATCAAAGTGATTTAGATGAGTGGGCCGAACGCATGTATGAGCAAGGCTTACACATGATAAAACAATTGACTGGTCAAAAGGTCATCATCAACGATTTCATCATGAAGCCGCACTTTAAGCACGACCCGAAAAGACCCGGTAAACTATTACCAGATATGCACATATTGATCGGTAATTATGACTACAAAGGTAAACCATTAGATTTAGGCCCAGATTGCGGAATTATGAAAATAGCTCGCATACATCAGGAAATGGAAAATCTACCTAAGTTCAATTACCTTCTCAAAACCAGAACAGAAGCATGGGAAAGGAAAGGTGCTTTAATTCCAGCAGAGAAAGTGAAATCTGTTACTGACTTGATAGACCAGATTATTGAAGCCAACAGAAACAAGCCGACCATCATGCACAACGCATTCAAGGCCGCTGGAATCCATTTAGAGCCTTTCAGTAAAGGGACTGGCGTTCAGTATGTAGAGGTTAAATATAAAGGTGAAACGTTTAGGAGCGACATTCCAGCATTCAGCAAAGATACGTTGAGTGAACTTCGCATCTATTTTGGTCAAAAAGGATTTGAAGAGAATTATCCGAAAATAGACGGTGCGGAATTTGGTACGTTCTACCACTTACACACACAGCTAAATCAAATCTTCAAAAAATACGAAGGTAAATCTTTAATTGAATTGACCACGGCATTAGCCGAAAAAGCAGTTGTGGCGACCCCATTTGTTAAGAAAGACGGCACCATTACTGGATTCACATTCACGCTATCAAATAAAGATAACGCCAAGACTGTCATTGACTTAAAAGGGGGATGGTTACACTTTGACCACACCAAATATAAATACAACAGCAGAACAGTAGCCAAGATTGTTGAACAAGCTAAGCACTTGAAGAACGAAAAATACATTGCGATGGAATCACACAACCAAATCATCATCAATGGTGAAACGTATAAGGTTGATGAATTCGGCAATATGGTTAAAGTCGTGAAGTCCTACACCCAGAAAAAGAAAGACTTTGTTGAGTGGATGAAATGGATTAAAGCTGATGATGAGACATTACCAGAATTTAGAGACAGATTAGTTTTCTCAAGAAACAACAAGATGACATTCTTAACGTCTGCGAAATTTAAAGATGGCGATAATATTGTTTACAGCAAACATAACGATAGACCTATGTTTGAAATGAAAGATAACGGCTTTGTATCTATCTATCAAAACAATCCATCCAGCATTAAATCAGCCTTACAAGCCTATATGGCTATGAACCAGCTCAGTGAAGACGATAAGAAGGCCGGGTTTAAGCTGGCTATCAAGCTCACCAGTGAATCTGAAGAATTCAAAAACAAGATGTGGCTAGAAGCCAAGCTACTAGGGTTTGTGGTCAGTGACTTCACACCATCACCAGAGATCCAAGCCCAGCTTGATAAGAAGCTCAACGACAAGCTAGACCGCAACCGTGAACAGAACAGACGCAGCCTCGAGCGTTACGCCAACATGACTGCAGAAGAACGACAAGGCATGAGGTTAAACCTTCGCTACAACACAGCATTAGAGAATGATGTAGATCGCCGTGCAATGGCTCTTGCTTACGTTGACGCATTCAAGATGGGACTTGATACAGGGCGAGTGCTGAACCCGCCTAAGCTACACCAAGACAACCGCAGAAGGTGCTATGAAAACGACCTCATCAAGCACCAAAGATTGATGTTGAAAGCCATCAAAGCAGAAGCCCCGGAAATGTATGATGACTTTGTAAAGCAATTGAAAAAAGACGCACCAACTACAGTAATCATAGAAGATGTTCCAGAAGTCTTAACACCAGAAGCAAAAGCTCAACTGGATATAAAGCTTCAAAAGCTCAAATAACAAGGACGCGAAAGCGTCTTTTTTATTATGTGAAATAAACACCTAATTCAATATTGAATTATAATATATACATGGTATGATAAGATCAACAACAACAGAGAAACACATGATCAACATTTACAAAAGGATAATATTAAGTGCTGACAGAATACTGTCACTCACGCTATCAGCACTATACATATCAACAACCTTGCTTGTAGTATACTATTTGAATATCGGGCCACTTGAAAATCCAAAATCTTTCCATTTTTTTTGGAGCTTGTTAGCAGATAAACTTTCAATAATTGATATATTAAAACCGTTCTTCATGATTGCCCTTACTATGTGTGTGCTACATGGATTTTCTATCTACGAATTTAATAAATCGAAAGAATTACACACTGACAAAGTAGATAACAGAGACATAATAATTAAGATGTTATCCCCTTATACCTATACATTACTAGCAGTAGCTCTATTACCTATCGTAACAATAGGAGTGGTTTATTCTCCACTGCTTACAACACCAACTGATTCACCTCTATTGAATGCCATGCTTTTTATATCGGCTTACTTCATTACTGTAAGACTAGTCATGTTCCTGACAGATTGGTGGCTTAGTGAACCAAAGAGAAAACAAGAAGACGCCTAAGCGTCTTTTTTATCGCCTGCAAATAATTATCTAATTCAATATTGCATTATAATATACACATGGTATGATATATTAAAGAACAATAGATTTTATTATGAACAGAAGACAAAAGGAAAGAAACGAAACAGCAACAAAATTTGATTTAGTTATCCACATCGCTATGATCGCCCTACTCTCTTATTGTGGTTATTTATTTATTAGCGTATTAAGCACGTTCTTTATGGACATGGCGTTAGTATCTGGATTCACAAAAGGATTAACACCAAGCTCATTAGAAACACTTGATATACTCGCTTTCTCAGCGACCATGTTTATAGGTTATTACATAGGCTGGGAGAAATTGTAATATTATAATAGTGTGTTATAATGTAAGAAATAACCAACACATACGAATATGATACTAAAACCAAAAGATGAGGTTCGCTCTATCATCGCTGAAATTGACCAAAGCACTATAAGCGTAATAAAAAGAGATTTCATAAATCAAATCAACGAAGACCCTGATGAAGAGCATGAGCACGTTTACTTTCACCAATCACTCACAAACAGATTTAAACGTGGCAATAGAATCCACGCCATCCACCAGATACTGTTTGTTTTAACAGCGTCTGCATTCTTAATATCACTGCAATCCTTATCAATCATTAGCTACTATCTATTTATCACATCAATCATTTTTGCAGTGCAAGTATATAACCCGAATGATAAAAATTAGAGACAACAAAAAAGCCCATCAGGGCTTTTCTTATTTAACACCAAACTTTCTTTTCTTTTTACCTTCAATTTCTTCTTCATACAATCTATCGTATTCATCCATCGCTTTTAGCTCTTCATCACTTACGTCAAAATCTAAAAGTTCTTTTACATATAACTTATCATCAGCACTAATTGCTTTTGATGTTAACAATTCAGTGTAATATTCCCTTTCTTCTGGTGTTAGTTCTTTTCTTTCACTGGCTTCCAATCTGTCTAGAAGCGATTTTGAAAGTGGTAGGCTTGTAATCGAACTGAACGCTGAATCATCCTCAACTTCAACTGGCTTGACGCCATAGAGCTTGTGAGCAACCTTTTTATCTGGGCCGTTGGATTCCATAATCTGCTTGATGATTAAATCGACCTTTTCACCTTCTGCAACCAAATTAGCTCTTGCTATCGTTGTTGGGAAAAGTTCCTCAACTTTCTTGATAGACGTTTGAGCGGTATTCACGAAGACACGGATTAAATCAGTAAGTTTACTTTCAACAAAGTCAGCATCAATGGATCTATCCAAGCAATGAGCAATCGCTTTAATGTCATTGTTGGTCAAGTAGTCTCTCACGTATTCAGGGCTTAAACGGTCAAGCAATGCCGAGCGGCTATGAAGTGAGATCGCTATAAAGACATTGAAGTCATCCGCTTCTAACATCTTCTTATTCATTTCATGTTCTGTTTTTGAGATATTAAGTTCTGTTCTTGCTTTTAAATTACCAGAAACGCCTTTGATGTTTTCCATGTAGCCATCAACATCACCAAGGATGCTTTTTCTTTTCCCAATATCAAAAGCTTCAAATTCATCAGTGCTCTTTCTGCTGACAATGTGAACTTTATATAAGTGACTACAGGATTTCTCACCACCTTGATAAAAGTCAAAGTTGGCGTAGTCCAATGGGAACATAAGCAATAACTCTTCAAGCTTTTCGCTAATTTCACTTTCCTGAATAATTTTCTTAAAGTCGATTTCACTGCCATTTGCAGTTTCGTTTGAAGCCATTGTTAATGCCTGAAAACCTACATCAGCATTATCACTTGCGATAGCTTTTGCAAAGCTAGTTTCTATATTACCTTCAAATTTCATTGTTATCTCCACATAATTTGTTCTTATATAATTATTATAAAGTATTATAATGATATTGCAAATAAATTTGCCTAGATATTGAAAAATAATTTACACATGGTAGTATAAATATAAGAACATACAAAAGAGGAACAATGAACTTTAAAAACAAATTCGATGAAACCACAAAGAAATATTACTTAATAACCACTTCATGTGGTCACTACCTTACAATTTACAACGGCAGCAAAAGTGACTACTTTAAAAAGCATTCAGGCGTGCAGCTAATTAGCTATGCTGGTAAAGCTGTATCGACAATTTCACTAATGTTAGACAAATCAAGAGTGGCTTTGACTGCTTATAAGAAAGACGAAAACAAGCCTTCAAGAAATGACTTAATGCTCACTTATTATTCAAATAGAATAACTCAGTGTGAAAATGCAATTAATGAGCTTAAAACCTACCAGCAATACGACCTTGTTGGCGTTTGTGTGGATGTGATACACCCGACTATGTTCAGCGAAGAGCCTACAGCGTTCAGGATATTCGACTACAAGACCGCTGGGGCCATTGCTGAAGAAACCCATGAGCTACGCTTTACCGAGATAACCAGACAACAGTATGAGGCGTTCCACGCCAAGCAAGTGTTACTGGATCGTCAGGCATCGAGGACTACGGCAGAGGAAGCGGCAATATTCACCTTATCGGTTGGTGCCGTAATTTCGGTAATTACTGCCCTTTTCGTCTATCAAAATAATCCATTTACGACTTCTTCACTCATCATGTGGATAGGCGTTTATATTGTAATCTTTGGAGCATGTTACGCAGAAAGAAATACTAAAATGGTATCATTTAGGAACATCAAGTTGTATTTATATAGCGGATTTTTGATGATAGCCGCATCTTTTATTTGCGGATTTATTATAGACGCTTACTGGTGAAGCATTAACAGCAAAACAATCTAATCAACCGCTCAGGCGGTTTTTTTTGTTTTCTCTATAAAATATAGTTGTGCTTTGCTATTGAAATATAATATACGCATGGTAGTATAAATATAAGAACATATGAAAAGAGGAATAATGAAATTATCAAAACCAGAATCAATATTCAAAAGAATAGACAACCGCTTTGACAAATTACCAGAGGCAACGAAGGCAGCATTAGCAATTTTCGCTATAGTAGTTGGCTCTGTGATAAACGTGCTTATAGCAAAAGAATATTTCCCTAGCAAACCAGCACACCAATTTAACTTTACAGTGAAAAGCGAAGAAGAAATAAAGACTGATAAAATTGCCAGCATAAAAGAAACAATGGATGAGACTTATATAAAAAGAATGCCAAATGACATTGGTTCGGAATTAGCCATTGGATACAAAGAAATGGCGTTTAGAACGCTTTCCTTTTCAAAGAACACTTACAGCAAAGAGTTATGCGAAAGCTACAACACAGTAGCTTTTTGTGCTGAACTGAAAGCAGAGTTTGCCGCATCAATAAACGCCACGGCTGATAGAACAATATTAGAAGCCAACGTTGACCGAGAATACGAATTAAAGAAATTAGAGAATTAACAATCAACCGTTTAGGCGGTTTTTTGTTGTTCGCAATTTGTAATAATTAGAGAACGCGGTATAACTATATAATAAACAACGTAGGAATATATGACTAAAGGAAGAAGAAAAAAAATATTATTTTACCGCAAGCCACTAGAGCAAGCCGTTCTAACCCCGCTATCAAAAGAAGAAGCTGAATTCATCTGCAACTACAACCCAACGAACATTCCGTATGACAGCTTAGATTTTAGTGAGTTCTCTAAAGAATACCAAAAAGAAAATGTTTTGACAAAAGAACAAATTCTAGAATTTTCTAAGGAAGAGATCTTAACAGAAGGAGAAAAACAGTTTTTGAGAAATGAGAAATACATCATAGCTGGTGAAATATTTGAGTTTTCAGGAATTAACTTGATTGCAGCAGAGATAGACCCAAAGACCTTTAAGTTAAAACGATAATAACCGCTTAGGCGGTTTTTTGTTGTCAGCATTAAATATATTTAAGCTTTGGTATTGAATTATAATATACGCATGGTAGTATAAATATAAGAACATCATAAAAGGACAACATGAACTTCAACAATAAATTTAAAATAACAACAAACAGATTTTACATCGTGTTCCATGCAGATGAAGGAAAAGAAGGTGAGTTTTTATGTCTTCACAATGGAAGCATTAGCGATTTTTTTATACGTGCTACCAATCTACCACTAGTTATGTATGCTGGAAAAGCTATCAAGGCTGTCAAAAGAGAGCTTGATGAAAAACTTGAACGCTCAACTGGCTATTCTATTTTCTTAAAAACAAACATTATCAGTCTATCAAATACAATCAACGAACTCTCAAAGTACAGCGAATATGATTTAGTGGGCATCTATGCAAAAGAATACAATTTCGACTATAAAATTGTTAACCATAGGACAGTAGAAGAGCACGTACTGAAGGACAAAGGATACAAGTTTGTAGAAATCACCAAAGAAACTTACACGAAGCTTGCAAGCATGGAAAATACACAAGAAACCAGAAAAGAAAATGAGAGAAAAGTTAAAGAGAAAACAATAGGATATAACGAAAATAAGCCTATACACGCACATACAGACAAACAAGACAATAGCTTAATCAAAGCCGAAAAGACGTTTACTTCTTTTATAACTAATGGACTTCTAACCTTTGCGGTTGTGGCTATTCCAATCTGCTTAGGCTCTGCATTAGCATCCGCAGTTTTTGAATTTTTAATTAAATAAAATATTCACTAGAATCAAAATCAACCGCTCAGGCGGTTTTTTTATTACACCCATTTAAAAATATTTTATATATGATAGAATGAGATAAATAACAACGGTAAAATCCATGAATAACCTAAACAAAAAAACAGAACAACTCCAAATAAAAAAATACAAATCAAGATCAGCCTTCTTTTTTGTTATGTCACTCATACTATCATTTCCTGTATCTAACGATCTAGCTCACAACTTAAAAGGCACAAGCTATCAATGGTTTGGAGAGCCTTATCTTTCGAGCTGGCAATTGCTACTAGCTTTCTTCACATTAGTTTCGCTAGCCTTCATAAATTATGCAAAATCAATACAGCTTAATTTGAAGGAAAACGGGATAAACGTCAGTATATGGCAAATTATAACGCTAAGCCCACCAGATCAAAAATAACCGCCTAGGCGGTTTTGTTTTGCCCATAAAAAAACCCGACCATTTAGATCGGGCTTGAACTTGCGGCAACCGCCGAGCGGCTGGCAAGGATACTTGGAAGTTTTGAGCCACTGGCCCTAACTAGCGTCCAGTCTATCACACAGCATCGATCCACAACTAGAACTTCCCATCACAAGCTCTTACTACCAGAACAGCCCCATAGGGGCACGCTCTACCCTCTCCTACCCAACGACACCACCCGACCGGGAAGACGCTCAGGAAGGCCCGATCTGCAGCGGTACAGGCTATCTACCCACCTATGGTTAGCGACTACCCAGATCGAGCACAAACCCGCCTGTATACGGCATTAACCACAGCTAACCATGCATGGGTAGGCTGATACAACAACGTCAAAAGCTTCTGGTGAATAAGAGCGGTGAAACCTTGGATTATCACAAGTGCTTTAATGGTAAAGCACTACATATAGGACAACCATTTTAAAGCATCAATAAATACATATTTATTTGAAAGAATAGCATTATTTTAAAGTCTACTATTGCAAGTTAATATTTTAATGCTACGATATTTAGTAATTAACATCAGGATTACAAATGGACAAAACGTTACTTGCCTCATATGCTTTAAGAGTTAAACTAGAATTGATTTTAGATGAAGATGAAATAGAAATACTTCTAGCTACCGCCACAACCTTCGACACCAGAAAATCTTTCTTTGAATACATCAGTGATGAGTATGAAATTTTAGAAATTGATTATCCAGCCGCTAAAGTTGGATCAGACGCCATTTACAAACTAGGCAACGACATAACCAGAGAAAAGAATTTTGGAACACTGAAAAATATATGCAAATCTAAGAAACTTGACCAGACTAAGATTTATTCAATACTTAAAGAAAATGGTTACATCTACAACAAAATGCCATCGACAAAGGCGTTTAAAGAAGATGTTTACACGTCCGAGTGCTACACCTATGGAGACGAACCATGTGTTGCTATTCTATGGGATTTGAATTTCATAACTACACTTCTTGACAATAAAGACAAAACTGAGATTGACAAATCCAGCACTAGATTAAAGAAAATGCCAACACTTAGGAATAAATGCATAACTGAAATTGAAAAAAGAGTGAAAGAAATAAGAGCTTTATTAGAGCAAAACCTTAACGAAAAACAAAAGCTTGATTTAGATTACAATTACTTTCATTACATCGTATATGAAGCAGACCTGTATCTATGGAGAATTGACAACGGTAGTCATGGGCCTAAGTTCAATTCAACAAAGAAAACAATTATTGATTCACTAGACAAGGCCAAAGAATTAGCTAAGCCGAAAAACAGAAAAGAATTGCAAGTGCTAACAGACGAAACACTACAACTACTACAACACTTTGAAAGTAAATTTCATAAACAATAAGCCCTCAAGGGCTTTTTCGCTATCTGTCGTATCACCATAATCTTGTTTTTTAGCAGTAACTTCTGGTTATTAAGAGCAGTAATTCTCTATAATATAGACAAGTGCTTTACTATCTAAAACAACACCCATAGGACAACCACTTTAAAGTGACAATAAGTATATATTTATTTGAAAGAATAGCATTATTTCAAAGCTTACTATTGCAAGTTAATATTTTAATGCTACGATATTAAGTAATTAACATCTTCTATTAAAATGAAAGTAAAGGACATAGATTTAAAGCACTTCACAATACAACTTGAAAGGGTAGGCTCTTTAATTAACACTACCGTAATACGCATAAGAAGCAAACCTGAATATGTGGATAATTACAAAGATAGTCATGGAGAACCAATCAAACTAAGCTTCACACTCCAGACTAATATGCATCTACGATTTACCGAGAAAACCAAGAAGGTTATACTATCATTCCTGCCAAGAGAGGAAATCTACCGCCTTAAAGATTCGATAGCTTACCGCTTAAGTAATATAATCAAAGAAAGAAACATACAATTATATAGCACGCAAAACGAAATACTCGCCAACGAAACATTAAAAAACAAAGAAAATAAGGAGCTTGACCTTAATGAGCTGGAAGCTAAAAAAACTTCTCTTCCCGATGAAAATAATGTCAATTTAGACGATCTTTTCTCAGGCGACTTTGATTTTAGCGAGCTTGATATAAACGATACAGGCGTTACAGAGGAAGTAGTTGAAACTGCCGATTTTGATTTCGAGGAACCCGATGTAAAACCTGAAACAAATACTGAAACTCTAAGCAAAGAATCTGATTTCGGTTTTGATGATGACGTATTAGATACACCAGCACCTACAAAGACCATTGATGACTTGCTTTTAAAAGTCAGGATTTATAGAGGGGTACTTGAAAATAGCACTAAAAGAACAGCACTCCTTTTGGCTGAATTAAAAGTCCATGAAAGCACTCATGAAAAATTAAAAGGACTAGTTACCAAACTAGAACGAGAACTTTTAATTGACTTGCAAATAAAATACAAGTAATCAATCAGCCCGAAAGGGCTTTTTTGTTATCTCCCACATCACCCTCCCCTATTTTGAATTTGAATTATTATTACAATATGGTATAACGTTAGTAATAACAACTGATAGGCCAAGGAGTGATTACAAAACAATTAGACCAAGTTCAAAGAACAGGGGCAGACTTTTACGAAACACCATCAACAGTCATAAAATGGGTAATTCCAGAACTAAACAAAGACTTCATTTACTATGACCCATGCGTCGGACGCGGGCAGATTCCAAAGATATTAAACGCACATGGCATTGATACCATAGGAACTGATTTAAGAGAAAATACACACAACAATATCTACGGCACTGGCGGCATAGATTTCTTGAATAGTGATTACGTTGACTACTCAATGATTGATGGATTCATCATGAACCCACCCTTTTTACTGTCAGTCGAATTTGTAAACAAATGCTTGGAGCTTTCAAAACTTCATAATAAAAACTTTGACATATGGGTATTTGAGAAATTGAGCTTTTGGGCGAGCAAAAAAAGAAAAGAATTGATGAACAACAATTGTTCAAGCATCAACGTTTGTTCTAGACGCCCTTCCATGTATAAAGCTGATGAGTTCACATCAGTAGATGAAGAATACATTGAGAAACCTATGGGCGGAACCGTTGACTTCGCATGGTTTAAATTCAATCTCAACCCAGAAACACGAACATTCAAATCACTTGGATAACATAGCAGAAGCCCATAACGGGCTTTTTTGTTACCTGCAACATTCTTATAATTTAGATCCGCCAAACCCATCAATTGAATAAAAACTATAATATGGTATTATAATAATAACAAACAAATAAAGGAGAGCTATGGAAGAAGTTAAAAAGCTAACATATGCTGACTTTGCAAAAGAAATTAGATATTTATGTGAAGCCACGCACAACCTTGAATACCATTCTGGATTGTATTTAACCAATGAGCTTAACAAGTTTTATAAAATAAAAAAGGAAGTGGTAGACATATATGAGCGTTACCAACACCTTTCAAGAAGAGTGCATTTCATCGAGATTCCAGAATCCAAACACACTTCTGTATCCCTCACCTACACCCACAAATTCAAGCGTGTAACGTCCACCAAGCGTTTAGAAGCAGCGTTTGCAACACTGGCCCAGCATATGCCAGTCGTGCTTGAAGTCTGCAGCATAGCGGATGTGATAGACGGTAAGGTCTGGATGTATGAGCGAGCAACCGAGAAGCGGATCTACTACACCTATACAGACGGTGACAGATGGCACAGTGACCAGATGAATGTGGGCGTCTCTACCGTCATCTATACGCAGAATACGAACCCGCAAATCCAGCACTCAACCGAGAAAAAGCTAAACCGTTTGAACACATTGAATTGTGTTATCGACAATGGAAGAGGCGATTATTTCAAATTCGACCCAGACACAAAAATGTTAATCGACATGCTGACTATATAATGTTGTTAATTTGTTTATATACAATAAAACATCGCCCTTTTTAGGGCTATACACACACACTGAAAGTATTATAAACGCTTTTCCCTATTTATAAGCCATTACTCAAATCTACCCATATATTGAGTAGTCGCTACTCAAATTTTATAAATACCTTAAACTTACGCCATTACTCAACTCTACTCACACCTACTCAACACACTGATTTAAATTTAATAAGCCGCTCTATATTGCAATCTAATTAGCAGGTGGTATAATATAATTATAGAGGGATTATTATGATAAATATACTAACAAGACATAAAGAAGAAACAGAATATGCAGAATGCTTTAACGTATTAGAAAAAGAACTAGCGTGTATGATTACCAGCGTAGCCGGTGGAAAATTCGTTTTAATTTTAAAAGACACCATTCGCCAAAGACTGGCAAAGATAGCACCAGAAATCAACAACTCAACATTCATCTACTCCTACAAAAGCAACCTCAAAGAAATCTTTGAAGTTGACCACCCACTACAAGCGGTGATGACCCGTGAAGTGATGGATATTTTTAAAGAAAATGCACACACCATCAAAGGACTTGACAGGTTAATTACTTGTATCGACCTCTTATCAGTTCGCCATTATTTAAGATCTAAGAAAGCAGACAAAGATCCATTTGAGCTTGTATTTGACCATAAACCATTCTTGAATACTTTGTGCAACAGTGATGAAAAAGGTAGAAAGGCCAGTAAAAGACGTGTCTTCTTGGCTTTTGGTGAAACTAGCCGTTATTTGATTAAAAATATACCTTGCACTGACATATTAGATGTTTATACAACTTACCTGAACGAAATCAAACAATCTAATAAGCGTGCCATCAGTATCGGGCGAAGAAGTGCAAGTGATAATTACGAATCACGAATACATAAAGCTCTAAATGAAACGTTGTCATTTGCTAGAATATTTCAACAGCATTACATGTATAGCGTTGTCAGTAATATTGCTGAAATGAACAAGTCAAAGTTGAGGGAATTTAACGAAGGCTTATTATCGGATATACCTTATATTGAAAACATTGACACGCCTAGCTTAGTCATAGAGATAGCAACAGATGACGTTACTGATTTTTACATCAAGACAAAGAAAGGACTTACGCATTTAAAATCATGCGATTATGATTTTCCACCCTACCCAACTTATGACTTCTACCCAATAAACAGTGGTGAAAAAATAAAAATATATGGTCAAGAATATGACATAGATACAGCATGTTTTGAAGGTGAAAATTTAGCGGTTTTTGAAATGGCGATGTATGGAAATAGCAATTACAAAATACACACCAACCTTGTCTACAACTATGAGAATTTGAGAGATATTGCAATGAGCTTTTTCGATGATGGCATAGATAACCCGGCAATCTATGATTACCTAACATCAAGATTAGGGCTTTACAACAAAAACAAGAGAAAATCAAAATGAATATAGAGTTAGAATTTGACACATTCCTTGAAAAATTAGATTAATGCCACCAAGAACAATTTTTAATCTGGTGCGAAGAAAACAAAGGAATGCTAGAAGCATTAAAACTGGAAGAATTTAAAAAAGAAGAAGCGTTGAGATTAAAGGAGGTAGAACGTATAAACCACATCAGGCGAAGCCTAGGAGCCTTGGTTATTAAACTCGCTGCATAAGCCCAACAAGGGCTTTCTTGCTGCCTGCAGGACACCACTACCCTCTTCTACCCAGCGACGGTTAGCCGCTAACCAGATTTATGAAAACCCCTGAATTTAAGCCATTAACCATTACTAACCGTAACTAACCACACATAGCATTAAGTTGTTGCATAAATAAACTTGCCTTTTTAGGGCTATACACACTCACTGAACAAAAACAAATAACCCCCTAGGGTTTTTATCATCTGGTAAAATATTGATCGTCCGAAGAAATCCTTAAGCAAAATAAAACCACCTTTCGGCGGCTTTTTATTATGATACTCGTTAAATCTTTGTATATTGATGTGCATTACCTATCTTATAATCAGTTTCCGAATTCAAATACTTAACAAAACTATAATGAAGCTCATTCTTGTCCTTTTCATTGTCAACATCATAGATAAATGCCGCAGAACAACCGATTTTAAGAACATCACCGGAAACCTTGACGTTCATGAACTTGTTAGCAGAGTGAGCTTTGTTCAATACTTGTTCTAATTTTGCTCTTGCTTCTGCACAACTAGCAGGTTCAGCAGATGTTGATTCTGCAAAACTCATGCAAGACATTGAAGCGGTTAATAGTGAAAGTGCTGTTAGTTTTAAAAATTTGTTTCTCATATAATTCCTCATGTTGTTTTAGTTTGATTGTTGTTTTAAAGCTCTTACCCAGAATAGCTTTTAATTAGGTCTTGCCGTGCGTCTCTTGAGTGGTTGTATGTCACCGTTTTTGACAGAAAAACCACCATCTTCTGCCCTTAAATTATCTTCATAATCACTAATATTGAAATCATTGCTTTTAAAGCCTTCACTTCTACATGCTTGATTATAGAGAGCGTTATCAGTGTTGTTTTCATCATAAACTTCATATCGGTTGCCTTTATTCACGATGTAGTCACCATTATGGCCTACGGCATATTGAGCTAGATTATCACGCACAAAAACCACATAAGCGTCATCATCAATCGCACTGTCTATCTCAAACATTTTGTTGAGCCTAAAACCACTAACGGTTTCACCCTCCCAGCTCGCAAATTCAGCAGCAATGTAATCCTCAATCGAATCATATCCGCTAAATCCATAGTTTTGTTCAAGAGTATCAACATCGTTACTTAGAATTGCTTTAAGTTCTGTTTCATAGTAATCAAAATCCTTAATAATATTCATATGCAAAATATAAGTTAGTTACATATCGTTATAACATATTATAATACTAAGTCAAACACCCTCACTCATTTGTTAAATGTCGATTTCATGATATAATGTAATCAATATAACAACTAACTTATACCATGAAGAAAACAATATTAGCTTTAATGCTTGCTGCAACAAGCATTGAGGCACAATCAGCGTTCACCGCTTATTACCCATTAGAAAATTACAAGGACACTGGCGGAGCTTTACCACCCGGCTCAATCGTGTTCAAGCCTGACCCAATCGTCACACCACCCGATCCAGTAGACCCGGTGGAGCCTGTAAATCCTGAACCAACAGAAGAAGAAAAGAAGACTGACTGCTATAAGAAAATAAGCGGAATTGTGGGTGATTTTGGATTCAATACAGACGCAGCCGTCAAAGAGTATGAGAATGGAACATGTGCTGTTGATTTAGCCAAAATACCATTAAATCCAGCCTACACACGTTATCTACATGAATACGTGAATATGGTTATATCCTTTGGTAATGCTGGAATTATGCCTAGTTTTAATTTTACACATAACGTCGATTATAATGCTTCTGGCAGTGAAAACTATCAAAAACATTACAATAGAATGATAAACGCCATAAAAACTAGCGAGCTATATGCCAACGTTTTGTTTACACCACAATCATCTTACAGAAGTAGATATAAAGGATATAAAATATACACGATAATATCCAATTGCGAATCCGCACTAAAGAAATACATAGATGATGGTTTTAGCGATTATTATTTTGGAACGCAAACTCTCAAAGGCGGTTGTGAAGGAAGATGGAATGAATTATTTAAAGACATGGAATTTATAAAGACAACAAAATAAAGCCCTGATGGGCTTTCATCTTTGACTGCAAATCATTCATCCCCCATAAAAATTATTGTTGATTCGTAAACCTCTACTATTCGCTGATAAACATAGATAATTTTCTGCACGTCAACATTGTATTGCCTAACTTCACTTGGAAGAGAAAGCCCACGGATAAGCATATTCATGTAGACATTAACAATTTTGAAATTATCATCAACCTTTTGCTGATAGACCCCATTGAGCTTTGTTATTTTTTCACGCAAACGTGGCGGGATATTTTTTCCACTCGACAACATCGCCAATAACTTATCAGTGATTTCAGCGTCAACAACCTTTTGTTCTCGCTTTGCGATAATCAATTTTCTTTGTGCATATAACAATTGTGCCTCAAGCGTGTCACTCAACAACCACTTCATTGAAACATTATCAGCTTTTGCAACCATATATAATCCGAAGTTAATTATTATAATATTATCATATAATTACCGATTTGAAAGAGGCGTTAAAAGCTTCTGGATAAAATCAAAAACTTTTTTCTAATGCTTATGATGGTTTCGGATTCCCAAAAGGGATTGCTGCAGCAACCACCGCATTGATCAAGAACTAACCAAATCACGACCAGCCAACCGGATCGATCACCAGATACAACCCCTCCCCTACTCAAAATAACCCACCAAAACACTACCGTTCGTCGGCTTTTGAAAAATATTTGAAAATAATTTTAAGCCTTCAAAAACCAGTTTTTCCATCAACACCCTGAAAACACTGGCTCAGGCCGAAATCAAAAAACAGGTTTTTCATTTCACCCCTGTATTTCTGGTCATTCAAGACCGACCAAAAACCCCATCAAATAACAGTTTTTTCATCCGCCTATACCAACATCACCAAATCAAAATTAAGGTTTTTGTTTTCACTGTTTATATGGGTTTTAGGGGGATTGTTTAATTTTTTTCGTCCGATATTATGGGCCACATCAAAACGACAACGGAGAAACAAACATGAAAACTAAACAAATGACTAACGCACAAATCATCAGCCAACGTAAAAACCAAATCCTTAAAGAGATTGCGAAGAAATACAAACTGAAAGCCTTTAACTAATCAGCCACACACAAACCACTATATAAGGAACAAAAAATGAAAACTAACGCAAAAACCATCACTCAGCGTAAAAACCAGATCCTGAAAGAAATGGCTAAAAAATACAAACTGAGTTCTTTTCAGTAATCACAATCACTCTACCCATATATTGAAGGAAGACATTATGAAAACCGAAGAAAAACGCATACAGGTAGAAGAAGCGGTGAATCTGGCGAAACCACAGAGCCAGCTTATCAACAAAAAGAACAACTATTTTGTTGACATGATTTTCTACACCTTGTCACTCCAATACATGACCATCACACATAAAGGTGCAGTTGAAAGGTTCCTGATAACCAACGGCAAGGCGTTCAAGCTGGAAAATAACGTATCAGCGATTTACAAAATGACTGGCTATGCGAAATTTGTTTATAAGGATTTTATCAAGAGCCTCAACAAATCCACGTTTGAGCAAGCTGTTTAATAATAACCACACCACCTTCATTAGTCACATGAGGAAGCGTTATCGCTTACTAACTGAATAAGGAAAACTAAATATCATGATTACTTTCAAAAACGAATGCTCTATTAAAGGTATGCAAAAACTAGAAGACCAGTCTGTTGACCTAATCGTTACTGACCCTCCTTATAACATCGCTGACAACAACAAAATGACCATGAAAGATGGAAAGTTCATCACCACAAGTAAAGCGTGGGGCGGTGATTTCCAAGACACATGGAATTCTTTTGAAGAATATTACGAATGGTTGAAACCTTTCTTTGCTGAAATGCAAAGGGTTTTGAAAGATGACGGCAGCATGATTATCTTTCTTGATCGTAATTTTGCCAGCACCGTTGGTTATCTTCTTCAAAAGGATTTCGGCTTGATTGTTAAAAACAAGCTGTATTTCCAGAAAACGAATCCATCAATATCTGTTCGCAGAAACAATTATCGCTCATGTGTAGAAGAAGCTATTTGGATTTCTAAAACCAAAAACTGCAAATTGAATTTTGTTAACCAAACCGAAATGAAGCAGGTGTTTTCAGGCTCCAACAGCGAACGTCGCAAGAAGGCTGGCATTCACCCATGCCAGAAATACAACTGGATGATTGAGCCGTTGATCGAGCGTCACAGCGAACCGGGCGACGTAGTGCTAGACCCATTCGCCGGATCTGGCAGCACCTTACGCATTGCCGCAGCTATGGGCCGGAAAGCAATCGGCTTTGAGAAAAGCCCAGACTTCTATAAGGCAGCGTTTAGTGACCTGTTTGGCGTAGTCGCAGAGCCTGCAGCAGTGGCCGTGAACGATAGCTACATCAGTGATGACCATATCGTCAGGATTCGGGCACAACAGATCGTTGATGAAATGATGAAGAAATACAATCTTCAACCCGCTTAACCATTTACAAAAACTTAACCAAAATTACTTTAAAGGAAAATATTATGACCAAAGCACAACAGAAAGCAAAACTGATTAAAGCCATCAAAGCCATTGAGAGCACTTTCAACAGCGAAATCATGGGCAATTACAAAGATTTCTTTGTCGAAATGGTTTATTTCTCCGACACGCTGCAAACCGTAGAAATCACCACACCACAATATGAAGAGAATTATATGATTAGCAATGGCTCACCAATTGCGATGAACCACGATGGTTACACCATGCATCAAGAAGCCAAATATCATAAGTTCGTTGTGGGCGACTTCAAAAGCAATATCAAGTATTCAGTGAAAAGCACACCATCGGAAACAGATCGTGAACCAGACACCCGAATGATTGAAGAACGTGCTCAGGAACTGGCAGCACAAATGCTTAAACGGTTTGCTACGTCCATGTGAGCAAATTGACTTAGTATTATAATATGTTATAACAATAATAACAAAATAACTTATTAGGAGTTTAAATGAGAAAAATACCAGAAAACGCTTTTGATGAAGCAAAGCAGTTAAGAGAAATCGCACTAGCATTAGTAAGCGGTGACGCTAACAGAATATTAGATAGTGAGTATCTAGACCGATCAGATTACATATCTCTTGATGGCGATGAATATTCCGACATTGAATATCAAGTTACAAATGATTATACAAACAGCCTTGAGCAAGATTCCAGCCAGCTTATGTCAGCTTATGACTTTGACAGATACAACAAAGAAATAGGCACCGACTTTTCATTTGCTGATTATGACAATTATGATAAATCATACATATCTTTCAAGATAGGCAACACAGAGAACTTGAAGGGTGAATTAGCAATAGCCAACGATGGCGAATACTTCATCATAATAACAGACAAAGATAACAATGCATTAAAGATTGAGAAGGGTGTAGATGACATAGATCCTGAAAGTGAATTATGGAAAATTGCGGACACCCTAGCTAATAGACATGAAGAAGTTGATTTCGCAGATTTAAAACCAGACAGAACATTTGAAGAGGCTGCATTTTATTACAAAACCGCCGATATAAATAGTTTTCATAGCGAAGAAGATTACAATGAGTTCAAACTTGATCAATTAAGAGATATATCAGGTGCAGACTTATCGAGAACTTCGCACCATAGAACAGCTAGACACTTGATCGAATCACTTGATGAAACGAGCCATCTAATCATTGAGCATGACGCTTATGAAAAATCATTCATAATGGAGGTAGATGGTAACATATTTTACCTTGACCATTCAGGTACGGGCATTGATAGGAAAAACGAGTTTAAGTTTGTCGAGCGTGGCGAAGACTTCACATTCAAAGGAGCAGAAGCTAACGCTGATGTGGATATATTGCAATCTCTAAGAATGGTCGTTTATCAAAATGGTCATGACTTTACTGAATATCATGTGGAAAGAGAAGAACCTGAAGTAGAGGTGGAACCAGAAGCAGAACCCGAAGTTAAAAAGACTAAAACCTTTAAACCGGGCAGATAAGTCGAAGTTAAACAAAGAAGCCTGTTAAGGGCTTTTTTAACGCCCATTGAATTAGCATTATAATATGTTATAACAATTAGAAGGGGTAAATAATATTTAGGTGATTACATGAGGTTTTGGAGTGGAGACACAATTAAAGAATTGAAAGAAAATCAAGTATTCGTATTTGGTTCAAATCCTAGCGGTATTCATGGAGCTGGTGCAGCGAAAGCAGCAGTAGAATTTGGTGCTCAGTATGGCGTAGGACGTGGCTTGCAGGGCCAGACATACGCACTCATCACCAAGAACCTTAAAGCCGGGTATCACGAAAAGGCCACTGGCATAACGTATGCCACAGAAGGCTATAAGAGCCTATCGGCAGACCAGATCAGCGAGAACATTAAAGAGCTTTACCAGTGTGCGAAGCAACACCCAGATAAGTTTTTCATAATGGCTTACAAAAATGAAACATGGCCGAATGGCTCATCTAAAAAGAGTTTGAATGGTTACACCAGTGAAGAAATGTTTGAGCTATTCATGAATGATGGCGAAGTTCCAGACAACGTTATCTTACACAACTCTTTCAAGCCATTAGCAAAAAATTATCTTGAACAACAAAACAAATCAACCAATGAAAAAGGAGCAGTAATGAGTGAAGCAAAAAACAACGACATAGAAGAATTTAAGAAACTGGTCACTTTTCTTAATAATGCAAAGACACTCGATGAAATCGACCAAGACGTTTTTGATTCGCTGGATAACATTGAAAAGAAAGGATCGGCTTATCATGTAGACAGTTACTTAGGATTAGACCCAGCACATGGAGTATCAATGAAAACAAATATTAACTCATTGATGACCATTTCTCATGTAGTGAGCACACCCACAATCAACGGATATGTAGCAGTAGCCTTTGACGGAACAGCCAATGCGATTGTTGTGGACAAGAAAACCAACAAAGCAGAGTTAGTATTAAGCACTGACAACACAGGGAACTTTCATGACTTTGTAGATAAAAAATTCCCTGACAACACAGAAGACGTTTATAACGTTATGGACAAGCATAAGATGGACGCAGTTTTTAAAGTGAGAACTGGATATAACTCACCAATTGACTTAATCCATGAAAGACTACCAGAGACGAAAAATATTGAAGGTTTTAAAGAAGCTTTTACTGAAATATTTTATGAGCGTAGTGCTTTGATACAAGCGACAGGATTAGCATTTTCTTCACCAGACCAAGAAATACTGGTAAAGACAGCGGCATTACAAAAAGTATTCATGAAGTTAAGCGACAAAGAACTATTTTCACCCGAAGAACGCTTTGCAATAGCTGACAACTTCAAATTTAAAAATCATCGCATGGATAATAGTATGGAGGAAATGTTTAAGCTTGATCCGAATATCTCTATGAAGCTAAACATCACAGACATGGATATGATGATCATACCACCGCTTGATGTAAGCCTGTATAGGACTGATGAAGGTGATTTGTATCTAGCTGACAGAACAGGCTTCATAAAGCACTACAAAGAAGGTGAAGACGTGCCAGAGCTAGATGGTATTCCTAACGATGAGTATCTATTCCAAGTCGCTGAAATGCCCTACATAGATGAATGCACCAAAACTTACAAAGAACGTTTTGAAGAAGAACCTGAAGTGGAAGTGGAATTACCAGTAGCTAAAAAGAAGACAACCCATAAACCAAGATAATCTAACCAAAAAGGAAAATAGAATGACAACACAAAACGCAGAAGTATTAGCTGAAATCGAAATATTTAAAGAGTTTGCATTAGCAATCAAGACAAATGATTATGACGCAATTGCCAACTCCAAACATTTAATGGATCGTTTTGAAAGAAGCCAATTCTACAATGAAGATGGGAGCAAACTACCGAACTTTGACACACTTGTCTCCGACAGAGTTTTTGCTATGTTTGAAATGGAAAGTCTGGCTAATTGTTCAGCCTATGAAATTGACACAATGGTTGACCCAAATTTAAGCGAATGCAACGAACAACATAGAATTGCAAAAGTTGAGAATGAAGGTAAATACTACTCAAAATTCATGGTGTTAAACGGAGACTATATTACAGGGGAAGTTGTTTTATCAAATCATGGCGAATTCAAGATGTATGTAAAAGATGGAGATAACACAATATTAAGCGTAGATAGCGTCTCAATTTCATCATCTAGCCTATTCTACAATCTTGCAGAATCTGCACAAGACTATAGCGATAAAAATGATGATCCTTATGTTTTGGAAAACAGAATAGCGGAAGACTTACATTATTTTAAAGTCTCAAAGCTAAGCGAGTTTGATAACAAAAAAGATTATTTGAATTACAAGATAAATCGCTTGCTGGCCGCAATTGAAAGCAAACTAGAGAATGAATGGGATCATGACAGACATGAAGAAGTATACGAATTGAGCAGTAGTTTTCTTAGTGAGTTAGAAAGCAGTGATAAACCATCAAGCTATATAATCCTAGACCATGAGCTAATGATCGAAAATGATGGGAGCGTTTGCATCATAGATTTTAACGAAGCGGACATTAAGATTATGCTACCGGGTGAAGAGTTTGAGTTTAGAGGTGAAACGCACATAGCAGGGCCATATGTTTTAGAAGCTGTTGATATGCAAATCTATGATGATGAACAGTTTGAGTTCAGTCATCGAGAAGTTGAGCCAGAACCAGTAATTAAAAAGACTAAAACCCTTAAACCGGGCAGGTAAGTCGAAGTTAAACAAAGAAGCCCATCAAGGGCTTTTTTAATGCTCTATTGATTTAACATTATAATATATTACAATAATAACAAGTAACTACGAGATTCCATTTTGGACACAGACTACAACGAAAGCTCACTTTTTAAATTTACAGCCGTATATCTAGCCATTCTAGATAATAAAAACCCAACGCAAGAACAACTTGATTTGTTAGTTGAACATCAATTTATAGAACCACCTAGCCAGTCTAAGTTTCAAAAGTATGTATCGCCACAAGTCAATAAAAGGCTTAAAAAAAACATTATAGCTTTCAATTCACCTTACCAGATTGATAAGAAGTTAGGAATTGAATTTGAAACTGGCTTAACTCAAAAATGGCCGATGAATACGACAGTGGCGTTAACCAAAATCACAGAAGATGAACACCACGTTGGTTACATGGCTATATCGTCTCATGAACACACAGCCGCCATCATCAAAGACAAAGCCACTGGAAAAGCTGAAATACACCTACATGGCAGAACAAGAAACCCAGACCTTACCCTTTTTATAACCGACATTGAATTCTATTCAAACAACAACCAAACCAGAGAAGGCGTTTATGTTAATAAATCAATCGCTGAAAAGAATGCAGTCTTTGAAGTAAAAACTGGCTATCCAAGCCTCAACGATTTCTTCAAAGCTAAATTCCCAAAGGAGACAAGCGAGATAGAAAACTTTGATAAAGTAATAGACCGCCTTGTGAACAAGGCCACTATTACATCAGTGTCTGGTTTGAAATCTGGTGACGTAACAGCAGATAATCTTCAATTAGCAGCTCAGCTACAAAATCTTATCTTGAAAATATACAATAGCGATTCTGTCAACGTGCATGAAGCCGCCGCTGTTGAAGACTTGTTTACATTCAATTCCGATAAGCACGCAAAAGATTTGGCAAGCTGTTTTAACATCGACACCACCGCTATTAGACAGCTCCCTAGCGAAACCATGAACAAGCTTGACATTGAACCGTTAGAAACATCTTTTTTTCAAACTGCAGACAACACATTATTCGTAGTTAGTCAAAACGGCATCAACATGTATAAACCTGATGAGGCTATACAAGAGCTTCATGGTATGAATAACGATGAGCACACATTCCAAATCGCCAGAATGATGTATGTAGGGCAAAGCACCGTTACAATAGCATTTGACAACAAACAGCCAGAGGCTGAATCAAATCAAGACCATAAAGAAAATGTAGTGGTTGAGATTAAACAGCATCTGGAAACGCTCAACGAGTTCATTGAAGAACACTATCCAGCAGAGGTAATCATTGCCCCACCAGCACTAGCTGAATTCCTAGATGATATGGCTGGCTATTCCTTTGTGCATAGCAACCAAGAGTTTGATGGCATTGAGTTTGTAGACATTTGGAATCACTACGAAGACCACTATAAGCGAAGCCCTACCCCGCTTTTAGCGGCTGTTATGGAAGACCTCAGTGAAAACCATGACACCAGAGCATACGAGCTTGAAACGACGCTCGAGCGAGCTTTAAACATGGTTGAAGGTGTAGAGCCTGAACCAGAACCGGAGACACCCAAAGCTAAACAAAGAAACAAGATGAAAATATAAAAAGCCCAACAAGGGCTTTTTTGTTGACTTTAATTATTCTAATTACATGTTATAATAATACCAATAACAACCTTGTATGCAATGAAAAACAAAAACTTCGACCACAACAAAGAAAAACTAATTGAATTTTATAGGTTATTCTTTAAGCAACACTACGGAATGAAAATATCAACCAACAAACACAACCCCCACAAAATTGTGGAAGAATATGAAAACGAGAAACATAGGCTGAACGATAAGTGCCCATTAGCGGATAGATACACGCAAGATGAAACCAACTACCTACTTGATAATGACTTTATAAGCAACAATGTCTTTGATGGGAAAAGATACAATTACTACCAGCCTATAAAAAGATCTTTAACCCAACGCCTACTTTGCAATTTGATAGATACTGACTTTCCTATAAACATTGATAGGTATCTCAATATAAATCCAGAATTTGGAACAGCGTTAACATTTCCGATCTGTTCAAACATTATGCTTTTCCAAGCAATGGAAGAAGAGACATTCGTTGGTTATTTTGCGGTATCCCATGAAGGGACACTTGCCGTGATTATAAGAGACAAAATAGAAAACGTATCGCAAGTTGTTTTAACAAGCGATCACGAAGTATACGGCCTAATTTTCAAGCTATATAATAAAAAGAAAAGAGGCGATTTCATCAATGGAAAAACTACTGAAACACATATTGAAAAGACAATAACCCACGAAGAATTCAATACCGTATTTAAGGTCAAATCAGGCGGTACATCTTTATCCGAATATATCCATGACTTGATAGACGAAGAAGAAATAATGGATTACCACGATGTTACGGGTTACAGCAGCGAGTCAGCATCATCACACATCATTGACTTCATAATAAACAAAAATATCTACACCATTGATGTTTACACAGACACCTATTTAGATATTGAAAAGCTCAAAATATGGAACATGTTAAACGACATTATTTGCACAATAATTTACCCAGAAAAAGATTTGAGAGAGTGTTCTTTTGAGCATAAACTTCTTTATAAGGTGATCCACGAACGCAAAAATAACTTGAAGTTTAGAAAACCTCTCGAGATAAAATGCAACATTAACTTTAATGACATAAGCTTAAATACCATTACAAACTGTAGGATTCTCAAGATTATAAATCACGCATTACGACCAAGAAGACCTACGATAAATACAATCAATGAACGAATAAGAACGACCAACATTCTAAAACTTGATAATGGAAACTCCTATATATTCGACGGAAATTCAATGGTTAGTTGCTATGGCCCAGATAAAGAAATGGAAGAGTTCGATGGGATAATAAACGATGAGTATGCTTTCCAGTTGCTGGAATGGCGTTACGTTGGACAAACCACCATCATAGAACCAACACCACAATAAGGCCCATCAGGGCTTTTTTCTTTCATGCAATAACCACAAGTAACCACCGCTGGTTAGCACCTAACCAGATCGAGCCACAATCCTGTTTTAAAGCGATTAACCATCACTACCCATCAATGGGTAGCTATCCCCTTCCCTACTGCCTATGAGCGTCCTACAAGCTCATATCTTGCATGTTTGAACGATACCTTTTTTAAACAAGCTTTGGACTTTTACCAGATAAGCTCTTGATTTGAATTATTATTACAATATGTTATAGTAATAACAACAACTAAAATATTAACTATGTTTATACCACCAGAATTAGAACAAGAACTAATAGAGTTTGCATTCATTATCGACAACAACAAAAAAATAACAGAAGTCTATTTGAGTAAAGGAATGGCAACCATTCTTGAACCTTATTCAAAAAGAGTTCAAGAAGGCAACGCTGGTATCATGGATCAAGATGAGCTTGGAAAGCCAGTAGCGAAATATTGCTATACTGAATATAACAATGAGCTGTATTGCATAAACAGCACTGAAATGTGTGATGGCGAAGACATTTATTTTGAATGCGAGTTACACAGCTTAACAGCAGCACTCAATAACTACGGCCTAAACCCAATCATTATGCAAATCAAGAATCTTCTTGATGACCGAAGATATAACATATTAGACATTGACGACCCAGACATAACAGACCTTTTCAAAAACTTTGATTACTTTAGAGCCTTACTACACAAAAGACACATGGAGTTCAGCAGAGCACCCACACAAGAATATTATTATAATCAAAACATTGAAGGCACCGCTAGATTATTTCTTGCTGGAAATAATCATCTATGGAAGAGCGAGCAATCACTAATACCTATTCATAATTTCGTTCTTCAAGAAACAGAATTAAAGGATCAACAAAATATCTTCTCAACAGTTATTGAAGGGGAATATTTCAGCACCGTTGTTTATTTGGTTTTACTTGAAGACAGAATTATAAGGCTGAATTACTCAACAAACGCACTAAACGATGTATTTAACGACTACAACAAAGACGCTGAAACTTACCTATTCTCCGACAATTTAATGATTGAAGAACTTAATGTTCCAGCCACACCAGAAGGTTTTTTAGTTTTAAAAATGATGGAGATATAAAACACCAGACGTAAAAAAACCACTTATTAAAGTGGTAATCTTACATAACAACAACTTAACGGTGGAACCATGAGATAACAACAACACAAGATGCCAAACATTAAAAAGCTACCTTGTATAAACATCGTAACACCTATAAACAATAAGTCAACTCACTAAATTGAATATTAGTTATAATATGGTATACTGAATGAAACAACTGAGATAAAAATGAACGAAAGCAGACAAATAAAATATCAAAAATACATACTCGATGTATTATTAAAAGCACACTTCCCACACAGCTACGGCATGATAGCCGAATCAAAAAAAACTTTGAAAGATTTGATTTACAAAAAATTCAAAGGTGAAATTGATTATGAGTTTTACATGTTCAGCCATCACCAACACCTAGCCAGAGTAGTGTTTTTAGAGCATGAAATAGACAAAGTGAGACAAGACCTTACAGAGCAATATATAGGCGAGAATAAGCCAGAGAACATATTCAATAAAGATAAAACCTATTTATCAACTATACATTCGTTGGAAAATGGCCCATTTAAGCTGTATCACTTTTCAGTCATGCACCATGCGATGTTTAAATCTGGAACCGCTCATAAAACTTACCGTGAAAGAGAGCTAGGTCTTTATCAGTATGTCATAGACGTAGAAAATGACAGTTTAAAGCTTGTGAAAGAAAGCGTGCCTATGATAGAGCTATTTGCAACAATAAACGTTCTTGATGATGATCTAAGAAAAGTGTGCGACACATATCTATATGGCGAATCGGTAGAGCTTCCAAATGTTACACCGTTGAAAAGTGATGACTTTAGAAGATTGATGAAAAGCTATCAGGCGAAATTATCCAATGACAAAGAAAACGTCGAAAACAACAAACCAACATCACTACCAGAAAATTGGAGTATGAAAGATGAACTTTTGCTAGTCATGACAGCTAAGAAAACAGAGTGGTTCACACGCATTGAAGAACAAAGAAAATCACAAAAGGCAAAGTCAGTTGGAACACAAAAGACAACAAACAAACAGCCAAAAGATTGAAATCAATTAAACGACCGCTCAGGCGGTTTTTTTGTGCCTGCATATAACAAATAACATTCCTTGATAAATTATTATAATATGTTATAACTTGAGTAAAGTTAATGATAATATAGGCAAATAAATGAACAATGAATTAAGTAATATCGACATATTGCGAGAAGGCACAGAAAGCAAAAGAAAAGATTTTGAAAAGACACTTAATATAGCTGCTTACCATGACGTAACAGTAGCAGAGGCTGTTGATTTATTCTATGAAATTCAAGTTGCTAACGTTGATAACATTCTTAGGGAAATAAACATACTTTCACATGACAGCGGAACCAGAAATGACAAGATACTTTTTGGCAGTGCAAACGCCTTAAATATTAAAATACGTGAATCAGTTAATGAAGACATAGGCAACTTCAATAACATGGACGCCACTGAAAAATACAAGCTATTGAGCACGCTTGCCGTTACCAATATTTCACCAGCGACAATTGAAGAAAGCAGGGATTATATTTTATTTGGCCTTATGTGCGAAGATGGAACATTTAAAAATAACATAATTGAAAGTATAACTGACGAAAAGACAGTTAATTTCGTTAAAGCTATCGAAGGCATGAATGTCGAATTTCTCAAAAAAAATCATCAAGACTTGGAAGAACTAGCCAACATAAAAGAAACAATGCAAAGCAGACATAATGAATTTGAACCAGAGCCTGAATTCAAACATGAGCCAGAATCAAAACCAGAAAGCAAACTCAAAAAACTTCGCAATCTATTCAAATAAGCCCTCTCGGGCTTTTTTGTTTTTTAATCATTTAGTCCAACTCATTAGTTAGCCACATGCAATTGTAAAAGTATAATAGTATGTTATAATGGTATAAACAATAACTGGATTTTATATGGCACTACAAGAAATAAGCAGCTTAAATAAGATTTTGATGAAAGGCTTAATCTCCACTTTAAAAAGTGAGATATACAATCTTACAAAAAGCACCGAAGGCAATGAACAATCAAAGCAGTTGATTTCAAGATTATGGAACTTAAAAGACATTCTTGAATTGCAGATTTACGATTATTACATACCTACTGACTATACAATTGAACGATTAAGAAAAATATTAGTCGCCTTTGGTGATAGCCAAGGCAGAGGTAAAAAAGATGAAAAGGATAAAGAACTAGACCCAATCCTAATAGCAGTTAATGGACTAATCCAGATACTGAACCTTAGACATGAAGTTGGAAATACAAATGACAAAGAAAAAGAAGCGAATGGCAATCTTTTTATAGAACATTTTAGAAGTCATGTTTTGCAAAAAACAACAAACTATTCTTATAAGGGAGAACATTCAAGACAATCTAGCTTCATCAAAACGACGTATTCCACTGAAAACAGCGAAAAGAAAACCATTGAAGAAGTATCGACAAAACTTAGCAAAAACAAGAATACAGAAGCAGAAGCTGTTGCTAGGGTTGTATTAGCCGTATTACAGGCATCTGGTGATACATTCAAAAATATCCAAATAAGAGTTACTGATAGCTATATCAACTTATACAGCAATAATGATAGCTTCAAATTTAATATGTTTATAGACAATAACGGCAAAATAACCGTTAAAGAAGGAACTTTATATGTTGAAAGCCCGGTTACAGTAGTAGCTTCTGGTGGTGCTAAACCGCAGGAAGATACAGCTCCAGTCACAGCCAAGCCCACCCAGATCGAGCAACCAAAGCCAGCAGCCCCAGCCAAAACCGTAACACCAGCTACTCCAGTAGCACAGGCCAAACCTACCCCGGCACCTGCACCAGTTGCCAAACCAGAACCTGCAGTCAGCAAGGCCGAAGCGTTCTTAGCTACGGTAGCAGTAGTTGACGCTGATGAAGATGAACAAGCCATGCTGGATGAATTGCCAGATGACTTGTAAAAAAATAAATTAACCAACAGGAGAAAATATGCAAGACAAAAAAGAAAGAACTTACTTACCACCAGATGAAGCAAAGCAAATTTTATCAGGAGAGGTTTTTAGTAGTAAGCATTTGCCAGAAGAAGAATGGCAGAAGATGAAACCTATTCTTGATGAAATGGGTTGTTTAAAAGAAGAAAATGTAATTGAGGGGGAATAACCCTCTTTTACACCTAATTAACAAATAAAAGGTAATGCCATGAGCGAAGAATTTTCAAAAGATTTTGACCTAGACAACCCATTTGAGCCAGATGAAAGCCAAATAAGTATACTTGAAAATCTACCAGACGATATTGAATACGATATTGATGTATTTTCCCAATTTGAAATAGTAGATTCACCAGAACTAACAATTAAAAGTGTCTTTGAAAGTGAGAACCTTGACAAGATTGTAAAAGATTACACATCCAGCAAGCAAATATACAACGAACTCAACAACAAGCACAAACAAAACAAAAAAGACCTCTAAGGTCTTTTGTCATTTCTATTAGGTTTAATCACCAATCTCTTCATGCTTACCTACATAATCCCTAATGACTTCACCAACGTTTGGTGCCGCTATCTTTTTCAATCTTTCGCTATAATCTAACGTCTTTAACTCAATACCCAGAGCTGAATGAGCGTATGAGACTTCACGATGAGCAGTCATCGCAATTAACTTAGCCTTTGTCATTAACACTTGTTCGCCATGCGTTCCTTCACGCAGCTCAACTTTACCTAGATAATCAATCACTGTTGCAGTGTGTGAAAACTTTTCGGAGAAGCCAGTTTCTTTATTTTTCACATCTATAACACCATCATTATTGTAGCCGTCATCAATACTTCTCATGATGTAGCCAGCATAGGTTTCACACTCTTCTTGTGTTGCACCATACACCTTGTAGTTACTTGCTAAACCGTTAACCATCAAAGCAGTTTGCTCTTTGGTTAGCTCAAACCCTTTTTTCTCGTAACTTCGCACGTAAGATTGTATCGCTTTTTTAAAATTCTCAATCACAAGCTCATAAGGTGTGTGCGTAATAAAGATCGTGTGAATCTCTTCATCTGGATAAACATCATAACCATCACTTTCTTTACGCTTAGTAAACTTGAACGCACGAAGCAAACATTTTTCAATGTCTGTATCTGAGTTAGGTTTTTGAAAATTTACCATTTCATACTTTTGAATTCCCATCTATTTATCCCCTGATTAGTTTGGTTTTGATTTGCTTTTTCTTTTAGCTTTCGACTGAACATCATCATCAACTTCTGGTTCATCAGGCTCATCATCTTGATAATCAGCGGCATCTTCTGCTTTATAAGCAACTGGTGCTGGCTTAGTCATGCTTGTAACATTATCAGTTGGATCATCATCAACAAAATCTACACCTTTATCAGCAGGAGCGTTTTTAGCAGTTTCAGCCACATCAACTTCTGGTTTGATACCAACAACCTTTTTTGATTCCTTTTCAAGTTCTTTTTGAAGATCTTTCAAAGCGTAATAACCTTGCTTATTACTGTAATCTTCACCTTCAACTTCACTCATTTTAATTTCGTTCAATGAGTATGAATGAACATCAGTCTTGAAAACACCGTTCGCCATATCGACCGTAATACCGGCAGCCTCACAAGCTAATTTAACTCTATCTTTGACACTATGCTTAATTTCACCATCAAAATTTTCAAGCTCGTAAACTAAGTGGCCTGTAACACCCGGTATGGAATACATGTTGTCAACCAATTCTGGTTTTTCTCTAGTCTCATAAACGGCCTTTGCACCTAACAAACAAGAAGCATCCATAGGAAGTGTATCAAGCACCTTAATGGCTAAAACCTTATCATTCTTTTCAAGAATGCCTTCAACAGTCTTATCCACATCACCCGCATACTTTTTAAGCACATAAGCAACACCAGCGTGGTTAGCTATACCGTCTTTAAACTCCATATCAAACGTTTTATTACCACTTTGAATGGTGAACTTGTCTATCACTGGAACGTGCTCAGGAACGGCTGGTGCGGCCTCCTTAGCGGCTTCTGGCTTCTTACCATTCGCCAAGGCTTTAAGCTCTTCTGGTGACATAAAATCTTTTTCAATATCATCAATCACATCATGCTTTGGTGCGTCTGGTTTAGCTTCTTGTTTCACGTCTTGCTTAACATCAGCCATATAATCGTTGGCTTCTGCAAGTTTGAGCATTTGCACAATCTCATTAGTCGCTAGGTTTGTTCTTTGTGGCTTGCTGTATTTGTTACCAGAACCAGCAATCATTTGCATACCACCATCACCAGCGAAGAAATAAAGGTCTACACCCTCCCCGCTCATATTGAATTTATAAACAGTCGCATTGTCAGGGAACATCTTAGATTTGTTGCTATTCTTATTTGATACAGCATTAAGCTCACTGCCTTTCATGACACTTGAATAGTTAGAAGCAGAAGACGCATCACCTTGTTCAAGTTGTGATTTAAATTTACCCATGACACCGGCTCTTCTTTTAATATCGCTCATGTCGTTTTTATCCAACGTTGCGAAATTAAAATTGTTTTGTTCGTTAATCAACGCACAAACACCTTTCATGCCAGCCGACATTTTCTTTAATGTCTTTGTTGAAGCATCACCACCGTGCCAGAAATCCCAAGTCTTGTTTTTGCTGTCTGGGTTGAAACCGGTTTTTTGTAAAAGCTCAACCGCTCTAAATACGTCCTTATACTTTTCTGGTGCATTATCGAATGAACCATAGGTTTCTTTGAAGCTGTTCATTTCACTTGAAAGCTTTTTGAAAGATTCAACGATAGTTTTATCTTCTCTAAACTTCTTCATGAACTCAACTTCTGTTGTCTCTTTTCCGTTAGCTATATTGTTGATTTGCTTAACAGCATTTTTATCAATAGTCTCGAAACCAAACTGAAATTGATTCCATGCTGTATTTGCCATCATACGGTTAGCAGCAGCATCAGCAGCTTGGAACAAGGCATAAGCCGCATCAGTCATTTTTAATTCTTCTGGCGTAGCTTGTGGCTTGATGTTCAATCCTTTACCGCCAGTCAAACCATCAGTCATTTCAACTGAATCAGCATCACCGATACCACCATGAGCTTTAAACCCAGCAAATTTAGCTCGGATTTGACTTTCAAAAGCTGGGTTATCAAATTTAATTTTGTCTGGCTCATATCCAGCTACTAATAGGTTTTCATAGCATAATGAGTAGAACTGAGTTTTTTGTTCAGCCGTCATGTGTGATGGTGCAAAGATACAAGGCTTTTTCAAACCAGACTTTTTAACAGCGAGGCAACCCGCTTTAATAGTGGCTGGATCTAATGCGTAGTCGTTATGAAATTCTGCTTTACTACCAGAATACTTAATAGCGACTTTACCTGTTGAATCAGTCGCTTTGAAACTCTTCTTGAATGGCAAGATTGATTCTTTATAATTCAATCCAGCAGCCTTTGCGGCGTCTGCAACTTCTTCACCCATCTTGAAATCTTTTCTAACTATCTGGCCTTTTCTCTTTACTTCCTGCCAGAAAAGATAATCAGCGTGATCTCTTTTACTGATGAATTTATTGTGAACATCGAGCATTTCTTTATGCTCAGCTTGAAGTTTTTTGCCTAATTCGCTCTTTTCATTGATTGCTTTTTCTTCTGCGATTTGTCTACGCAATTGTTGTTCAAGCAGATCAGCTTCGGAACCTATAAAAGCGTGTTCTTCATAGGAAACAGGGGAATTTGGTAATTCTTCTTCTAATGCTTCTTCAGTTTCTTTTTCGGAAATTCTATATTCAGTATCACCATCAGTTACCACAATGTCTTGTGTAGTTGGATCAACTGTTACTGGCAATACGTCATCGTCATTTTTTGCGGCAACGTTGTTTTCTGGCTCATCCTCATAAGTATCAGCTCTTGCTTCTTCCAAGTCTCTTGCAATAGCCTCATTATTTAATCTGGATTCTTCTGCCCACTCAGCTCTTTGTAAATTAGCCTGCAATTCAGCTTCATAATAATTTTCATCCTTTAATGGTTGTGTGCTCATAATAATAACGGTTGTTAATTAGTTTCATTATACAACATTATAATACTATATCAAGCCAACCAACTTATATTTATAAAACTGTATTGACTAACAATTATAATAGGCTATTATAATAGTAACAAGGAAGTGTTTGTATCTCTCTTTTTATGCGAAGCTAGCCATAATAAAGTTCTTGCTCGAAACCCCACGGATTGGGGTTTTCTTGCGTCTATTGATTGGTGATATTGAGAAATAATTTAAACATGGTAGAGTTATATTAACAACAGCAGGAGTTATTATGGCCGACAAAAAACCAAACACTACCAAAGCAAACACAAATAAGGCAGCGGCTAACACCCAGCCAACCGCAAAAGAAATATCAGTGCATGAGTTTAGCGATAAGGATATAGATTTTATTTATCGAAAGTTAAAAGTCACTCAAAAAGAACAAGACGATATAAACAAGGCATCCAACAGCTAACACACAACAAAAGCCCATCAGGGCTTTATTTATTTGAAATATAATTTAGCGAGAACTATTGCAAGTCGTTTTTTAAATGGTAATATATAACTAACAACATGCATATATAAAAATGATAACAACATCCGAAAACGTAAAACCCCGCAAATGCCAACTTTGTGAAAACCTTTCATTCAACGGCTATCCTCTTTGTATGAAATGCACAGATATGAAATCATCATGTTCACCAGAAGCTTGGGATAAATATTGTAGCCAGAAACCTTCATCTACTTCACCAAAAATTAAAGCGATTAATTTTATTACAGATCTTTTATTGGCCGTCATTTTAAAATTACTTTCTTACGCATTTTTAATAATGGCAATACTAAGCACCATATCAGCCTTCATCACCCCAATTATTTTTAGCGAATACGACGGGGAAAGAATTTTCTTAATCCATGTCTGTATAACCATTGTGGCACTCCACATATGGCAAACATCATCAACAAAAGCCAGTGAAATAACAAACAACTTAAGAGGCTCTATAAAAAGAGTTAACCCAGTTATTCAAGCCAAAACAACTGAACAGGCTAAAATTGTTAGCACAAGAGAAGAAAACAGAATAAAACTATCCAGAGCAATATCAAATACTGAATACTTTGCTGGCAAGCTTAAAAGAGCTAGATCCACTCAAAGCATATTGAAGCTTACTGACCAATCCAGAGAACAGATAGCATCAAATGCCATCGTATTAAAGGCCAGTCAAGCCAAAATGCAGAAGGTGGAATTAGAAGCCGCGAATGAGCAATTAAAGTCTCTATTAGAATCCATTGAGTTAAAACTTCTAAATCAAATGCAAGATCAGTAAACAAATAAAACGCCTTCAATGGCGTTTCTTGTTATCAGTTGCTGGAGCATTTGAATTCTGTTATATTCAACTTACTTTAAACAACTGAGCAAGTGCGATGGAAACTGCAAATTTCGATACTGCATTCTCCGAACAAAACAAAAACGTTTTCTTAAATTACGATGAGCTTTTGACAAGTAGAGAAGTTGGCCTACTGTCTACAAGAGGCGTAGCGGCAATTCATCAAGATAATGAAGATAAATTTTACAAGCTCATCTACAAGGCTTGTTCTCTTCCAGAATCTCAATACACGAAGCACTTCACTTGGGCCGATTTTGAATTTGAAGGTGAAATGTATTTTGTTTGCTTGAAGTTCACAGACAAAAACGAACCTGACACCTATGTTGAACTTGTTGAAGAAGAAGACCTAATCAACCCAGACAAGCGAAAGATAACCATAATGCTTGGTTTACTTTCGGAAGACTGAACCCGCCGAGTGCGGGTTTTTTATTGAGTGCTATTTGACAAATAAATTCAAAATGCTATATGTATCTATATGCAGAGGAAATATTTCAGCCTTTGCGATTATATCTTTACTTTTTAAACCTCCTTTAAACACTCTTAACCGGGTGTTTTTTATTTTCATATGCTTGAATTAAAACATATACATGGTATAACATAATAAACACATTTTAATATTATGAAACTAACAGACATAAACAAACTTAAAGACGCACAAGCTTACACCGCCGAAGATATTAAAGAACATCAGGAATTTGAAGCATTCCTTGCGTATCTAGACAAAGCATGTGAAGAGGAAAATGAAAAACTTAAAAACGCCAAACTTATCAGCGTGAAAGATTTGGGTGCAGATTATTTTTAACGGAGAAAACATGAGCAATGACGATTACCACATAAAAATCACCAAACCAAGTAAGTATCCAAGAACCAATGGATGGTGCGAAGGTGAAGGTGTTTTAACGCCAGAAGAAAGAGATTACATCATCAACATGGACAGAATAGATACCCGCTTAGAAGAAGGCATTGAGCTAACAGACGAAGACAGACAATACCTTTTGTCTTTGGAAGCCAAAAAAGTAGACCGCTCAAAATTAAAGGTTGCTGGCAGCTTTACGCCATCCAGTGACAAGGATTTCAAACTATAAACAAATGGGGAATGCATGAAGATTAACGATATAATAGACTTACCTGACACTGAAGAACCTGAAAGACAATACCTTATTTTCTCAGACGCTCAGCTTGCGTTCATCGAAGCCAATCAAGCAATAATAGATGTAGAGTTTACAGAAGAAGAAAAGAACTTTAGCTTTATTTAACCAACCTATAAGAAAAGGAGACACATGAAAAAATCAAAATCCACCACACCGAAAGATTCCAATCCTTGGAAGCGTTTAGAGATATTAAACCCAGTAGAATTGATGGTAGGTCAAAAACGGAAAAAGAAATACAAGATAAGCCCAGAAGACATAGAAGCCTTCAAGCTATAAACCAGACACCCAACCGGGTGTTTTTTTACGTCTACAACAAAGCAATCCTTCGGATAAGGGAACGTTGTTCCTATAGTAGCTATAGAAGCGGGTGATCAGGTTGAGGGGTTTGGTCAAAAATTGAGCAGGACATACCTTTATTACAGAAATTATGGTGGCGGGTTATTGGGGGATGGTTTTTTGATTACCAAAACTAATAGGTGTCGGTTTTGTGATTAAGATTCAGGTTTAAAAAACTAATAAATGATTAAAATAAAGGTTGCTGGAGCATCAAAACTTCACTAATATAGCTTCAACGGAAAGGGAAAACACATTACCTACCGGATAAAACCTAAAACTAGATTGATACTTGGAGTTACACATATGAACACTGCAACCAACGCTGTTGAAACCCAAAACGCCGCTGCTGGTGCTGCTGTTGACCAAATCAAAGATGTTCTGGAAGGTGGTGAAAACAATACCGCTTCTACCGAAAACGCGGCTCCAGTGGTAACTGAACTGGATAACCTGAACGCCTTGTTTGAAAACCCGAAAGCAACCCTTCGCGGTTTTGAGCAATACACCAATTTGGGTTTGCTGGACGAAAATCTGGTTAAGGACTTGGTAGACCTGTCCGAAAAAATCATTGCTCACAGCAATCCAGATAGCCGCAAAGCTGAAATTGAAGCTTTGAAAAAACAAGCGGCAGCTTTGTTCCTGAAACCAAACGCTACCGAAGAAACCTTTGCTGTAATGCTTCAAGTTCAAGAACTCGAAAGCAAGCAGAAAACCGAAGGTGCCGGTATCCGTGAAAAGCTGGGGGCTGATGTTAAGTTCAAGTCGGTGCTGATGGCGTTCCAAGACGAGTTCGCAGAACTGGTTGAATACGAAGCTATCAAGTTCCTGTTGAAGCACCGCAATTCCAAGTGGAAACACGGTCGTGTGTCGAAAGACGGCACCCCAAAGGCAGCTACCAACGCTGGCCCGGTCGAAACCATCACCTTTGAAGTGAAGGGTGTTACTCACACGGTCAAAGCTGGCAAAGGCCGCTTGACCACTGAGATCGCCGCCGTAGCAGAAGAACACGCCAAGGCCGTGAAGGACGAAGCAGCCAAAACCAAGCCTGTCTTCATCCAAGCCCTGAAAGATGGCAAGGTGAAGGGTGCAAAAGTCACCAAGGTTGAAACTGTCTAATAGACGGTAGTAAACAAGAAGCCTCCTTAACCGGGGGGCTTTTTTTCATTTCTTTTTTAATGTGGTGGTGCTCATGTCGGATACAGTTGAAATAGTGACGTTCAAATACAACGATGTTGAATATGTGGTGCATGGGGCAAAAGGCGTATCACCCAAACCACTAGCCGAAGTATTAAAAGAAATCGCTGAACGTTATGGTGATAGCGACTTAATAAAAAGAGGTTATTTCGCCAGAATGTTGAAAATGGGAAACCTTGAAGGCGTAACACTCGTTAGCGTAGAAGAACGAAAGATTGAAAAAAGAAAGTTTTGAAACAAGCCCCTGATGGGGCTTTTTTTATCCAGCATTTATTCCGCTGATGATCTTTGTTCCACACAGCACAGCCAGTTGGAATTCATAAACCAAATCTTCATCACCAGTAGCTTTTATAGCTTCTAGCATTTCAGCCGCTTTGTATTTCTTATCGTCATAGCGGAAAGTCATCGCCTCTTCTATTGCGATGGCAAGGCATTCTTCAACAGTCAAAAACTTACGGTATCGCTTCCAGTCATCACCACAAAAATAAGAGACGAGATTGATTCGATTGTCTCTATTCTTTCCCTGACCCCTTATCCAGAACGTGCCAAATAACCGGGTAAGCTCCAAGGCGTTTTGTGTGGTAATCACTTTTGTTCGATGGATACGCTGAATCCAGTCAACCACCATTTGAATGTCACGGTGATGATTTTCGTAGATAACGTTGCGTAATGCCCTATCAGTCAATTCCGATTCCGCTTTTGCAGAAGCTGAAATATCACGCTTGACCTTGTGAATTAAGCCCTTTATGTAAAATACCTGATGTTCAGCAGGTTGTTCTTCATATTCATGTAAACCCGTCATCACAAAGCCTCAAAGAATTTGGTTCTATCTAACGCTACCGTCACGAATCGCCAGAAGTAGGTCAAGTCAGGGAGTAGCGACGGCATCAACAGCTTTCCTTACCAGAGATCGAGCAGCCGACAAGCCTACACGACTGGGCCAGCCAGTTCACCCTGTACCGGGCAGATCTCCCGCCTGCAGGTGATGGCCGACCACCCTACCCTGTCAGTCTCTTCTATATATAGAGGGGAATGCACCGCACCCTAGCCCGCTGGTGGCGGTATCCGTCTCTACCCATCCAGACATACAGGCACAAAAAAACCCGTCTATACGGGCCTTTGTAGTGCTGAATATCATTTTTTCTTTTTGGCTTCTTTTCGTCTTTCGGCGTCTCTGTATAAGTCATCGACATGAAGTAAATCTTTCAAGCTATAAAAATAAGCACTGTTTTTTTTGTTTGAATTAGCTTCATCCAACTTCTTATCAATCGTAACGCCTGTTAAATCTGGATCGACTTTTCTTTTAATTTCAGCATCAGGCTTAGCGTAAACTCTTTCTAAACGCTTATACCAGCGTGACCTTACCTTGTAAAAATCCTCATCACCCATAATCGCACAAATAAAATCATTCAGGCTGATATATTCAAGCATTAAAGGCTTTTTGTTTTCGTTGAAATAACGCCAAACAGAATCAATATCTTTTGTAGAGTAAACCAAAAGATGGGTTATCGGGCCAAGTGAATGCTTATCCTTAATAATTTGGTTTGGTATTTCTGCAACTTCATTTTGATACCGTTCAATCATTTTGTCAAAGTCATACAGATACAAACCATAAGGCTTCACGCTGTCTCTACCTGATTCCACGTATTGCCATATAGTGGTTAATTTCATACCTTGAATGTATGGATATTCCTTTTGTGTTTGCCAAGTAATGGCGTCAAGCCTGTTATCTTTAACTTGCTGCATCAATTTTCTATTGTGTAAATACGTGTTTGACTTTGAAGTCCCCTTTATCATTTAAGGCACCATTTTATTTGTTAACTTAATATGGATTATAACGCAGTATTATAATTACTCAAGCCAAATTGCAATTACACTATAATATGTTATGATAAATATAGAAACTATAAGTCTAATAATGATCAAAACACTAAAAGCAATATTCATTTCTTCTGCACTTCTATTATCGTCAGCAAGTGTATTCGCAAGCACATGCGGGATGAATGACGCTGGAACACAAGCCGCACTTACAATGGAGCTTTGCAACGGTGCTCCTACTACCACCATGCTTGGAAGACTAAACAGAACAATAATTGAAAATAACGACTTCATTAAAGGCGATGAAATCCAGACTGATTATATAAAGCGAATTAGTTCTGACGCAGAATTTGCAAGAGAAGTTCAAGCCAATACAGAAAACCTAGAAGTAGCTAATAGCACAGTTAGGTATGTTTTATATGGATTACTTTCAATATTATTCGTCGCGACGGTCATTATTTTAGTCAGGCAGTTTTCCCATTCACCAACAGGTGCAGAAGACGACAGTGAGCCATACAGTCTTATGGTAATCTGTTTTGCATGGGCTTTAACAATGCTAGTCTTTGTTCTTCCTATGGGGCCATTAACATTTGCTGGATGGGGTGTAGGTCATTTAAATATAGGATCTGAAAAATTAGCTGCACTGGTGAACAGAGTTGGCATGGTTGTTATTGACAACTTCAATACAGGTGATGAAAAAACATATGAAAGTGTTGATAAATACAAAGCAGGCAAGCTTTCAGTTGAGTATTCAAAAGCAGAGAGTGAAGACATAATACTGAAAATGGTTAAAGTCTATGGCGTTATGAGCCAAACAGACAAAGCCTATTGGTTTGCTTTGGGTAAATACGGAAAACTTGCAGACCCTACCAGCTATTACCATTTCATTGATAACAGAATAGAAATGTATAGAACACCGCCATCATCTGGCGTGGTTGATTATACAGGTGGCGTGCATGTTATTCCTGCACCTAGACTTGATTACCTTGATAACAACTTCAAAGATTTAAACTTTCAACAATACGTGACTGATGATATATCGAAGCTAGAAGGTAATTTACTAAAAGCCAGACAAGCCTTACTCAAAGAGCTTGAATCAAGCAATGAAAATTCAACATCAGTCGATACAGTATTAAATACACTTACACTGTTAAGTAGGAAAGAGATTCTTTTCAAGTTCTATAAAGAAATAATTTCCGATGGAACACTAAGTAATATTCACAAGCAGATATTGCAGCAAGCTTGTTTTGACAGTTCGGAAGCCATTCAATCAAAAAGATACTTGGCGTTCCTAAAAGACAATGCTCGATTTGAAGGCAACCCATTTTGCTTACATCCAACAGACATGACCAACAAGAATTTTGAGGCATTAGGTTTAGGAGCTACAGCAACTGATTTATTTAAAGGTGCTGACAGAACCAAACAAGAAGGATGGTATGCCCAACAGTTGAATTTAACGAAAAAAACAATTGATAGAAGACATGAAATCATTTCACAGATTGCAGCAATACGAATCAGCGTAGGCATAACCGATTCTTCTAAACACATAACCCAATTAGCAGCATCAAGCCATATGGGCTTAATGATTGCAGGCACAAATCATTTCTGGAACGTAGAAGATAGACAATTGGTGATTCGCTCTATGTTTTTGAGTTCTGGTGAACAAATCATCGAGAAAGGCAATGAAAATAACTACATAAACTATGAATTTTTGAGCAAGGGCAATAAAAAGAACTTTTCGGAAAGTGGTTTATTGTTCGGCTCTTATATGACACGAATGATTCATGAAATAAAAAGAGCGAGAACAAATGAAAGCCATACTATCACGACAGATACGATACTTAAAAACGCCAGTGAAACAAGCCAAAGTTATAGTGAGCTTTCAACAGGCATTGAGAAAATCACGACAAACCCTATCCATGCTTATTACAACTCATTAGGTTTGACTGGTGAATGCAGAGACAATCCTATGGAATGTCAATCCCCTGTTACCAACACGCTACGAAACACTGTTGACCTTGGCAACAAGCTAATAGACGCTGGGGCAAAGGGGCTTATTATAGCAACATCGGCATCACTAGCTTCCAATGTAATCAATGTTAAAACATCTAGCAATAGCAGTGAAAAAGGATCTATAAAAGCAGCAGGAAAAAACAATCCATTCAGTGTTAAAAACCTTACTGGACTTGGAGGCTTGTTAGGCGGATTCGCTGGTATGTTAATGACATTCACTGTTCTTGTTGGTGTGTTTTTGGGCAAAGTTTTACCATTTATGACTAATTCGCCATTCTTCATAGCTGCTGAATTGATTTCAATGACGCAAATTATCTTAATGGTGATAATAAACTATTTCGCAGTATGGTATTGCTCACCACAAGCAAAAAATCAATATGGCGTCATAACTGCCAGACTATTTACAATATTAGCTGTTATGTTTTTAGCACCAAGCATTCTGGTAATTATAAAAATATTTAGTTTCGTTATTATTTCACCAGCTATGTATATATCAGTATGGTTGCTTTACACATCAATGCCAGTAACTGGATTAGCAGAAATGATGATTGTTCTGGTAGTTATAAGCATGACGCTCATATACGTTGTAGGCGGCGTTACAAAGCTATGCTGGAACATTATGACGATGATTTTTAAGTTTGTCGGACTTGACGATATATGGGGAGATGAGCCAACGAAATTAAACGATAAATTGAATACACTTATAACAAAAGTCACACCGGCATTCCATACATTGAAAGATGTTTATGGAGGCGAGGCGAAAAAAGGAATTAAAAAAATGTTTAGAAAGAACTAATTTTATAAACATTAACAATAGTGGTCTTGCAATATAATATATACATGGTATAATATATGTAAGAAAGGAGAAATAATTCAGCTTCGCACTGGATTTTCAATCCGAAATAAATGAAAGATAGTTGGACAGGTTAAAGTTTGTAATTGCATATTGAAGTGCAAATAAGTTTGTGTGTGCCAATATATATAACTTGACTTTAGAGAGGTTTTCAACTATAATTAAATCACTAAATAGGAGATTACACCATGAACATTTTTATCACGTTTTTCAAAGTTATCGCATTAATCGCCATCGTTTTGGTATGCCACTTCCTAATTGGTGGTTCTTTAATCAGCACTGTATTGTGGGTTGCTGGTGGTGTATTTGTCTTAAACATTGACCGCTTTATGTCAACTAAAGTAGTAATGGGTGTGTTACTCGTTCTTGGCTTTGGTTTGCCAGTAGCAATGCTCATGCATTAAGATTTAGCCCTGTAAGTATCCAACCTATTTAGTGATCGAAATAGCCCCTTCTCCTTGGGGCTTTTTTGTGCGTGTTCGTTTTATAACTTATCGCTTATTGTAAATACACTATAATATGTTATAATATTTTCATAAACCATATTATAAACAATGATTAAAATAATAAAGCAGTTAGCTGTTTCCCTATTATTAGTGAGTTCTTTTTCTTTACCTGTTCTCGCCCAGACTGCACCGGGCGTTGTTGACGTAATCAGCACGCAAGAGAATGAAAGAAAAAACGACCCAATGAACAAGGTTATTCAAGCCACAAAGGGTTGTGAAGCGGCTATGTCCGTTGAATCTTGGAGTAATAGATTACGAGGTAAAGACGCAAATCTTCCAACTGCCTGTAATGAAAATATACATGAAGATTACAGTGAAGTAGACGCAGAAGTAAGAAACCTTGCTTATAAATATTTAGGCGGTATGCTTTTTGTATTTGTATGCATAGGGTTATTATTCAAGACCATCGAAAAGAAATCTGGAAAGAAAACCAATATTCCAAAGTATGCATTCCTCCTTTGCCTAACAATACTAATAACTTTCCCGTTTGTGTCTTACCACACTAAAAGCGGCAGAGAGAGTAAAAACTCTATCCATGAGATTGCAACTATGGTTGGGATGAAAATAACAAGTGATGAAGCTAACGACAATATTGCCCGTATGAGAGCGACGAAGTTAACGTATTTTTCTACTGTTACTCTTCCTGATTATGATGGTCTTACTGCACAATTTGAAGTGTTTATTAACTTCCTTATTGCCGTAAACGGTATAAACGACGACCAACCCGTTACTTTTTATTTTTCCGATAAAAACGGAGACATATTAGGAAAGGCCGCATCTGGAAAGTTTGTTGCAGAACTTACATTACCGATTGATGAAAATTGCGTAAAGCTTGCCAGTGAGTATAAATTATTTGATTGCAGACAAAAGCAAATAGACTGGTATAAGCAATACACTGGTGAAGCAATTGCAAAGCTCAACGCTATTAAAAATAACTATGTAGTAGGTTTTAACAACGCTTCATCTGTATTCAACAAAGAATTCGACATGAAGGTTTCATGTGAAGGCATTGAAAGCTTAGATCTAACAGTTTACAGCCAGAGAGACTTAAACGGCATGTATTTGAAAAAAGCAGCATCTTGTGTATCACAAGAATTTCTATACAAAATGCACAAACTAAAAAATATTACAACAGAAGAGTATTTAACCAAGAAGAACTATTTAAAAAGTCGTCGTGTATCTTTATGTGCTCATGACGAATCAGGCACTTTTAAAAATAAAGGTTTCACAAGAGAAGAAAGTTTAAAGCAGGTAGACACATGTGTTACAGAAGCTTGTGGTGCTCAGGGTTCACCCTACATGTGCTCAGCGGCTGTTGCTACTTTTCACTCACTACAACGTAAAGAAAGCACGTCATGGTTTCTCATACCGGCCTATCTCATAGGTGATATAGGCGTTAACTTGAGCCAGAACGCAGAGAAGTTTGGTAGACGCTTTATGTTTGAATACGAAGAAGCAGAGAACGCACAGACGGTTAACAATAATGCTCAAACGGTGTTCACTCTCTCGTATCCGAAATTGAAAGGTTATGATGTTATGGAATATAGTTATTGGGAGAAAACCAGACAATGGTTTAGTGACCAATACCAGTATTACATGGGAATGGCGATGGACTTTAACACTGACCAGTTAATGCAAATTGCGAATATCGGTCAAGATGGATTCTTCGGATTACCTAAACTATCAACCTGTATATCCAATCCAAACAAATACGTTGATGGTTACTTGTGCGGCTCTATCCTAAAAGAGACATTTGCAAACGGTGCTGAAAATATCAAAGCTGGTATTTCTATGTTTGTAATAAGCAGTGCTCAGTTAGGAACAATGAAAGGAGTGAAAAACAGCTCTACTGCAGAGATAGCACAACAAAGAAACATACTTCAAAAAGTTATCAACTCAAAGAACGCTGGAATAATTGGATACTTCATTGCCACAAGCAATGAAAATAATATCTACACAAACTCAACAGGTAGCTTAGAAACGGCCACGGTGAATTCTGGATTATTTATAGCATCAGCGTTAGGTGGTCAGGAAATAAGAAGCTTGATTAAATGGGTAGCAATAGCGAGAATTACAATTGGTGTTTTCTTCTACATCATATTACCGGGACTTCTATTAAGTAGATTTTTAGTGGCGGTTGCTGAATTCATTATTCACCTTGCTATGGCTTTAACAATGGCCCCACTTGTTTTAGTAGAAGCACCATTAACTTCTGGATCAATGAGTAACACATTCTCCAAAAGAGAATTTGGTGTTCCTGACTTCTTGATTACCTCCTTCTTGTTGGTAACGTTCTCAATATCGTTAGTGTTGGTATACTTCTTTACTGACTTCTTCTTAAACACGCTTTATGCGGGAATGCCAGTAGATTTGATGACCGTTGCTCACTACCTTACAGCAGGCAGCATTTCAAGCGGCTCAGTGGGCACAGAGATAATAACCAACACCATTGATTCGTTAGTGTTCGCAGTATTGCACACTACAATATTGATACTTTCATTCAGCACAATCAGTTTAGTATCAATCATGCGTGGATGGATATTATTTAAAAACGGATCATTCAGCACTGATAACGAAGCTGATAACGCCCATCAACAAGTAATGTCGAAAATCAAAACTTAATATAAGCCCTTCGGGGCTTTTTTTAATTAGCCATATCACCAAATTGCTCATCAGCGAATTTAGAAAACTCAATGCCAAACAAACCAATGTCATTATTATCCAAGGCACGTTTCAATTTGAGCTTTTTCAATTCGTCATCGCAATGACACAGGAAGTTCAGGACTTCATAAGACATAGGAAATTCTACAAACTTTCCAGTTGGCGTTACGCAGCCGATCAAGAAGTAAACCTTGATGGACAAATCGACATAACCTAAGAATTTGAAATCACTATCGCAAATCATTTTGCAAACGAAATCAGCACAGCATTTGATACCATTATCCACTTCTACCACCTGATTGAATTCAGCCGATTTAAAGGTGATGAGCTTGTGGCGGATTTCTGCATAAAAAACTGACATAACACATTCCTTGTAGTGGTCAAGCTTGCTGCTAGAGTTGATCGAATCTTGATCAATTGCAACCCCCTGCAGGAACAAAGGAAACGCCCGGTATCAGTGATTATTGATACCTTGTATGTCAGCATCAAAACGACAATAGGAAGGCTAAAACAAGGCTTTTAAAAGCTTCTGGGGTAGGTTTGGTTTATCTGTTGAGACTGGGTTTTGTCTTACTCAAATAAAAACCCCTTTCGGGGCTTTCTTATGGTTTTAGGTTTGGATTTTTCTTTGGTTCTGGAAATGCCGCTTTCAATTCGTCTTCTAGATCGTCAGCGTAGTAATCTGATAGGGCTTCTACATCGACGTTAAAAGCTGTTTCTACCGGCTCAAAGGACGCGACGTGAGAGAGTTCATGCAGACACTTACCAACGTTGTGAATCTCGGCCATAAGGGCTTCTGGCGTGCTCAACACGTCTTTGTTAAAACGACCTTCTGTAATCAAATTTTTCATGCTTTCATGGAAGTAGAAATCTGTATCATCCAACACCTTGATAACGTCATCTACTTTTATGCTAGGAAAGTGCATGGAGTATTGTTCAAGTTCTGGCTTTAACCACTCAGTAAAGGTGTTTACACCTAGCTCTTTCTTGTTGGCTATACGAACATCATTAACGTCAAAAATATGTTCATTATTGGCAAGGTTCTTACCGAGTTCTTGTGAGATTCCGACCGCTACTTTGTAGAGTTCGCTATTAGGCTCATGGCCCATCGTAAACTCTTTAGATGGTTCGCCCGTCTCATAAAACCGACCGAGTATTTCGCCATCACTACCGATGAAAACCCTTGCGACTGCATCACTGTCTTTTCTATGAAGCATCAAATAGGATTTATCATCAGCAAAAACATTAGTGTCTATGGCATCATTGAAGAAAGAACCCAAACGCACTTCATTGTGTGCCCCATAATTAGCTTCCAAGAAAGACTTAACGCTATTAACTCCCTCCCCGCCATTGATGTAAGAAAGCTCTTCTAGGTTGTTATCCAAGATGTAATCCAACTCATCTTGAAAGGATTTTAAAGTAATTGTATTATTCATGACAATTCTCAATTGTTATTAAGTATTATAATACCAAATCATTTCTTGCAGTCAACAAAAAACCCCTATCAAGGGGCTTGTGATACTCTCTATTGAATTCATCAGCATTCAAATATAGACCTTAACTCTTTTAATTCCCTATCACCCAACTTCACTAACTTGTATACGCCACTTTGGCGAGTGACCAAATATCGACTACGGCCCTCTTCCCAACTGTATTTCTTTGTCTTTCCGTGAATAATTCTCTTCTCAATACGGTTGAGAGAATCATAATCTACAAATGGATCTTGATACATAGTGCTATACCATTTTATTGTTCTATTGATTATGTTATACCATGCGTAAATTATTTTTCAAATTAAAGGCAATAAAAAACCTCAGTTAAGAGGCTCTTTACATCACTACTATGTTCACATTCCCGGTTTGCGGATTCTGGTGTTTTTAACTTTTTGCTCAGGGAACATTTCATTAAGTTCATCTTCTAAATCGTCCGCATCGAAGTTCGTTAGTTTATTTTCATTAACACCACCAAAAGCAGTGTCCAAATCATAAAACTGATCATGTTCTACCAACGCTTCCAACGTCTCAATATGGCTTTCTATGTCATTAATAAAGTTTTCCTTTGTAAAGCTTTTACCATCAGTATCAGTCACGTTGAACCAACCATCTTTAAGTGCAAGCTTCACTGCATCTTGTGCAACGAAGTCGCATTCTTTAAGGCATGATACAAACTCTTGAAAAGAAAGAACCTCAGTATCATATGCGTCAGCTTCTTGTAAAATCCACTCTTCTATTGAATCTACTCCAAGCTCTTCAATTTTTCTTAAACTTTGTTCAGTTTCATCTTGCTCAAAAAGATTATCTGTAAAAGCACTGCCCTTTCCATTGGCTATTTCATGAAGAGGGCTGTAATCAAAATCACCACCTAATCTGTCAACATACTGGTTAGACCCGTAATCATACATTATGAAAGCTTCACCACTTGAACCTACTACATACCTAACGTCTGGCCCGCCCAAGGCACGTTCCATCACGACATATGAAACATCATCATGAAAAACATCTACACCGTATTTTTTATCCAGACTAAAACCGCTTACCGGATCATTTATAGCTAGAAACTCATTATTTATAAAATCATTAAGATCGGGATCTTCACCCTCTTCTCCTTTCAAATCATGCTTCTCGACTAGACCATCAATATTACAATCCAAAATAAATTTAAGTTCCTCGCGATAGCTTAAATATTCAGCCTTACAATTTGCATCGAACTCATCACTATATGTCATACACCCTCCTATTCACGTTAATATTATAATGCTATTAGCATCTGTTAATTATTGTAACTTATTCTATATATAAGTCAAACTAACTACCCCGCTGTTTACTTTGCAAGTAATTGTGCTAACATGGTTATAATAACAATAGGAAAGGACATGAAAAATGCTAAGAAAGCAAACCATGATTTAATAATAAGTTTATATATCAAAGGTTGCCATACGGTAAAAGAAATCGCTGCTATGGAAGGAACTAGCAAACAGAACGTTTACTTAATCATCAAAAAACATGGCATCGAGAAGCGAACTGATGAGCGAACAAGGGAAAAAGAAATTCAGGTTGAAATCACCAGAAATCTTTATCTCTATGAGAATTTAACACCCGAACAAATCGCCCAACAAACCGGCAGATCAACAGAATGGGTGAAAAATACGCTAGAAGATTTAGGTCTTATCATTCGAATTAGAAAAAAACCGAGATTAAAAATTTCAGCCCGTGAACTCGCAGACCTCTATATCAACCAAAATCTTTCAGCACAGAAAATAGCCGATCTATACGGCATAGAAAAGAGTTGCGTTTATGGCAAGCTACTAAAAAGCGATATAAAGAAAGGTTCACGTAACGCATTGAAGCTTTCAAAAGAAGAACTTAAAGACATGTTTATAAACCAAGACATGAGTGCAAGAGAAATCGCAGAACATTTTAAGGTCAATGTAACCTTAATCAATTCCAGAATCTTCAAGCATCAAATCAAAAAGAAAGCAAAAGAGCCTTGTGTGTCACTTGCAGAAGTAGAAAGACTTTCGGCCCTTGGCTTATCTCAACATGCGATAGCTGAAACTTTAGGCGTGAGCCAATCAAGCGTGAGTATTGCAGCAAGAAAAAATAAAAATAAACAATAACTGAGGACTACATGCCAAGATCAAGAGAAACGAAATTTAATATCACCAGAGAAGAACTTGTTGAGCTTTTTTCTGTTAATGACATGTCAGTCGCTAAAATAGCTGAAATATACAATGTCAGTGCAAGCTTAGTAAAAGTGCGAATTAAGCAATATAACATCGTGAGAAGTGAAAACCCTCACACACCTTTCAACCTATCAAAAGAAAACCTGATACAACTCTACGTTAAAGATAGGTTATCAGTTAGCCAAATCGCTGACAAACTGGGAGTAACCAGAAACGTTATACTTACAAAGCTCGCTAAACTAGCAACAAGAAGGAACTAAGACCAGCACATAAGCTGGTTTTATTTTGCCAGAAAAGACCAAACAATAAAATATATTATATTCGCGGTATTTACATTGAAGTTATTTATGGTTAAATATATGTAATAACAACAGGAAAGTAAATGCCCAGCCGCACGTATGAATCTAAGATAGATGACGCAGAACTTATCAGGCTCTATAACGAAAAAGAAACGCTTGAATCAATATCAAAAGTGTTTGGTGTTACCAGACAGCGTATTGCTCAAAAGGTCAAAGACCTTGGATTGAAAGGCGTTAGAGAGCTTAAACATGAAGCACAAGAAGCCAGAGTTGACATAGACGAGTTAAAGAAACTCTACACTTGTGACGGACTGACCAAGCTAAAAATAGCCGAACATTTCAAAGTCTATATTAAGCTCATAGACAAACTAATCAGCACTCACAACATTAAAAGAAAGACATTGGTTAACGCCATTCCAACAGAAGAGCTATCAAATCTCTACATAGACAAAGGAATGTCAGCAAAGCAGATTTCAGCAATTTATGGATTAAGTCATAGAGCCGTTGAATTCATTGTAGAAAAATCTGGACTTAGAAAGCACACAAACACCGTTATCACTCCAGAATTGCTTAAAGACCTCTACATCAATAAGAAGATGACGCAAGCAGAAATAGCCAAACACTTGGGGGTTATCCCGCTTACAATTTTCAACCATTTCAAAAAATATGGGATCAAGAGCCAAAGAAAAAACAAGCATCAACTGGTGGTAGATCTTCATCTAAGTGGTGCGACGAAAGATGAAATTGCAAAAGCGTCTGGTTATTCAAAGCATAGAGTTTATGTAATCTTGAAGGATAATATACCCAAGGAGTAATAAAAAATACCAGCTTGATAGCTGGTTTATTTTTAGTAGTTCTTTATCAGTAAATGCGTCACATCACGCTTTGTATTTGAGTTATTGATATTAGTTCGATACTTCTTGTCATATTCAATAATATCTGCCCTCCCCTCATAAATCTCTCTAATCAATGGCGTAGCTGAAATCACCACCATCCATTTGCATGGAAGGCTGAATAGAAGCTCACCCAATTGTCTTTGCTCATGCTCACCAAAAGACGATGTTTCGTAATCTTTGAAGACTGAATCATAAGGTGGATCAATAAACATGAAATCATCGCTGGTAAGGTCGCTGTAAGGCTCGATGAACGCTTCATAGCTCGCATTGCTGATAGTGGTGGCTTTGAGTTTATCGAGTAAGTCAGCGTTGCTCATGAAGTCTAGGTTTAGTTGCCTGCCATTGTATGAGGCAGCATAAGGCACGTTAAATTCACCCTTTAAATTGTAGCGGTTCATTCCGCCGTAGCAGTAGTTCAAAACAAAAAAGTAATAAGCTGAACGTCTACCCACTGAACCCTTGCCAGAATTTAAATTTGATCTGCAAAAATTATAGATACCCGCTTTAACAATACTTTCTTCAAAGCTATCGAGTTCAGCCAATCTACCCTTTTTAGTCAATCCTTTTACCTTTTCAATTCTGTATTGTGCAATGGAATCACGCATAGAAACAGAAGCATAGCCACCAGATTCCCAGTTGAGCCAAATCTTTTTCAAGTTGCTCAACGTGTAAATAAAATCCTCATCAAATGATTTGATTGACTGATAAAGATTGATAAGAGCCGTAGACTTATCGTTGATATGATACGAATTAGCGGCTATATCGAGATAAACAGCACCACCACCCACGAATGGCTCAAAGTATCTGTTTATGTTTTCTGGAAGATATTTATTGATTATTTCTAATTCGTCTCTCTTTCCACCAGCCCACTTAACGAATGGTTTTAATCCTCTTGTCATAATATAAAAGTAAGTTCATTACAATTATAATACCCTATTATAACAATTGTTCAATATGCTATTGCATATAAATTTACAAATGGTAGCATATAGTTAATAACAACGCTTATTACAATGAATAAATCAAGTTACTTTAAATCATCCAACCAATTAAAGCCTTCTGTAAAAAGAAAACTCGACAAAGACTTCAGCGTTCTAGATTTCAATATTGATGGCAATCATTCTATACACTCATTCAAAGCCAGCGAAGCCACTAAGAACATTTTGGTCACTGGTGAAACAGGTGCTGGTAAATCAAACAATTTCATACTTCCAGCAGTTCAAAGTTTTATCAAGAACGATTGCCCCGGAATAATCTTTGACATTAAGTCCGACCTATATTCTTCAATCCATGCAATTGCCAAAGAAGAAAACAAGCTTTCAAACATTATGTTCGTTGGCGTTCATGACTTTTGTGAAGAAATAAACATCCTATCTTCAATAAAAACTACTGAACAGTTGAAGAACGTTATACTCGCCATGCAACCATTCAAAGATAACCATAACGCCAAGTGGATGTTTTGGGGAGTGAATGACGTTCTAGACGTTGTATCTATTCATCAGTGGCACACAGAGAAAGTTGAAAGAAAAGAATACTGCTTTGACTTTCTTGAAATAAACAGATTCATCACAGAAAGAGCTTTTACCAAGGAATTTATAGATAAAGCACTGGAAGATATAGAGGTTGCACCACCACACATTGCATCAGCTATGCAAAGGGTATTAACGCAACCATTCTCACTTTACCCAAAAAGTGATTACTTTGAAGAAGATGTAGATGTGGCTCAACAAAGAACATGGAGAAGTGGACAAGTCTCTGAGATTTTGACAGAGATTATCAAAGATCCATTTTATTCTAAGCTATTCAATCAAAACAACAAGAAATCCCTTCATGACTACATCTACAAAGAAGGTAAACTATTAGTCCTTACAATACCATTAGAATATGAAAGCACAGGATACTTAGTCGCCAAACTTTTAAGAGAAGTCTACTTTAAAGCCGTTTGTCAAAATGAGATTGATGACCTAGATCAATACCGTATAGGCACTGCCTTTAATAGATACACAGTGCTGGTGATTGATGAGTATCAATTCTATATCAACACACAAGGCAGCAATGGCGTTATAACCGATGATAACTGGCTTAGCATTTCAAGAGGTTTTTTCAACATAAATATATTTGCTACACAGTCAATATCTTCAATGTATTCAAAATCGAATAACACCTATGCCGTTGACACAATCGTTCAAAACTTTGCAAACAAGGTCTTCTTGAAATCTAGCGACCCGGCCACATGCGAACACGCTGACTTCATTACAAGAGATAGCATTCTTGATAGCCAAGCTTTACGCATACTCTTGAACCCAAATGAAGGCGAGAGAAAAGGCATATTCAAATTAACGGCAAAAGGTGGCGTTAGAAGTGAGGTATTCGATTACAGCTTGAACACTGCATCACAATATATCAACAGCAATGAATTCAAAAAATTGAAAAAACAATCTTCAACTATTCTTAAGGACAAACCAGAAAATAAAGAAGAAACAGCCAGTAGCACATTTAGGATATTATCAAGAACTGCAAACTTTTACATCTTGTCGAACGGTGAACATGTTAGACAAACAGAATTTAACAAGATGTATTCCGTTGATTCGCTAATTTATGCTTTCGATAAAAAACTAGCTGAACCATCATGGAATAAAGAGTATATAGAAAAGTTTATTACCACGCCAAACAATATTGTCTTTGGTGATGGAGCCGCTAGCTATATGAAAAAAGTATCAGCGAGCCTTAACGCTTTCGCAAACAGTAAGGCATCAACTATTCGTCATGCCTTGAAGGAAATTGACGAATTAAATGATGACATTAAAGCAATTTATAATATGCAAGACAGAATGTCTACCAGAGACACAAAAGATAATATTATAGTGACATTTGAGAGACATAAACCATATATTAAAATATTGGCAAATGCTCATGATAAAGAATTCAAACTTAAAGTTCTTTCAGTAGTAGAAGGTGACGACAAATTCATGGTTGATTTCAATCAACACCTACACACCGCAAAGACCGTTAAAATTTCAGCAGATGACCTAGACAAAGCGTTATCTTTACCTGAATTTAGACAAACTGAGCAAGGCATAAGGATCATCAAGCTATTAAAGCACGCCGATGTAATTTGCTTACTGAAGAGCAATGAAGATACAAAATATTCTCAAACCTCAGTTTTCAATAAAATATCCCTTGTTCCGACATTGAAAAAAATCAATCCTGAGTGCTCGATACTTGCAGCATTAGGCGGTAGCAATGATGTGTTTGTGGCTGATTTATTCGCTGATAGTTCTTTCCCAATATGGGATTATGCAACCAATTACATAAGATCAACTATTGATGATTACTCAGCCTTTCATCGTGATTACATAAACGCCGTAATGGAAAAACGAGACGCAGAAATAAACGAAAAGTCTCAAGATGAAATCATAAAAACACAGGAAGAAGTAATCAAGGATCAGCGTAAAACAATTAAGCGTCACGAATAAAATAACCAGCAATAAACAATAACATGTCAATGTTGTATTATGCAGGTTGAAATTGAGTTATAAAGTATTATAATGTGATCAAGACAACATCACATTACAATATGACATTCACAGATGAGGAAAAAGCAGAAAACACCAGACTTTTAAAAGAAGAATTAAAAGCCGTCAATTATTCAAAGGAATTTGAAGCGTTAGGCGTTGATATAGACATTAGAAACGGCAGGGATTTTACGCTGGTTTGTAACTTGGTTAAAGATGACAGATTGATAGCATCATTCTCTTTGGGCAAGCCTTCTTACCCAGTGAAGCAAAAAAACGGTAATACAATAGACATTAGCTACAAGAAAGAAAATATCGAAGAACAGTTAAAATCTAATACACCATTTTTACCTTACGAAATGAGAAAGGAGCTTGATTTTCTTCTTTACAGATGTAAATTTGAGCAAAAGGATTCGACCAATCCGCTATACAGCCAGCAAGAAAAGCTGATGATGAGAATGAACAAGCTCAATGATACGAACAATGAAATGATGGCCCAGTTAAAAAACATGGAACCTGAACAATTAATCAGCTACCTAGGCAATATGTCACTTATACGCGAGGATGTGAATGGTGCTGATTTAAGAAAAGATTTTAAATGTGAAAAGTTTTCTGCAGATCAGGATTATTCAAAGTTCATTATTGGCGTGAAAGATGGCGGTGATAATGCGAGAATTGATAGCTACCTTGTGATTAGAGAGCATGAGCAAAATGGTATCAACGGTTTTGTTGGTGGCGTCATCACACATCAAGATGGCTTGTATAACCTACAAACTCTCACAGCTATTCAAAAACTCGACAGAGAGCTATTAAGAGAAGCTTTGAGCCGTCCTAATCAATTGCCAGACGTAGATAACGAAATCGAACCAGAACCTGTCAAATCAAACGTAGTGCCGTTTGAGAAGCCACAAGAAGAGTTGCTATCAGTTGATGATAACGAAGCTGAATATGAAGAAGAACCCGATGAACCAGAACAGAAACAAGCGAAAAAATCAAGATTTAAACCATAAACACCCAACAGGGTGTTTTGTTTATTTCTAAATTTAACCGGATAAGCTTTTAAGTATCTCATCAACTTTATTCATTTGCTTACAAAATATCTCTAATTGCTCAGGAAGGAAAACGACAAAAAACTCTTCTGCATTTTCATCGTTGATAGCTATTTCATGACCGTCATGAAGTCTTAAAATGATCGATTCTCCATGAGTAGTGACCTCAATATACTGATCATAGAACACTTTTCTAATCTCTTCAATTTGGCATATTAAAGGTTGTTCACCCAAAGCGTGCTGAACCCTTGCCAGTTGACTAAATCTTTCGTCATACCCTTCTATACCCAGTGCCTGCATAAAGGTCGCATCAGTTGCGGATTCACCCAGAGCACGAAGAACGGTCAAGATCTCATCAGCATAGCAATGATGAACCCGCCGCTGGCAGTGATAGCCCACTTCATAAATCCCGTTCAAATGAGGCTGAAAACCCACATCACGCATTTTTGAAGCAGTGTATAAATCTGTGATTTCACCTAATTTATCAAACATTATATTTCTCCTTTATATTTACACGCAACAGAATCTCCAAGCTTTTCAATTTTATGTATAGCCATCCGTACCGCAAAGTTTAATTCAATAAAATTCACTGAGGAATCAATAGCAGAAATCTCATCAAGAAGATTTAAACCCTTTACCAAACCTTCAGCAGAAACAACATCGTCATTGTTTCTATATAGCGTGATAAGCTGGGCAGTAAGATTAGCAGAACCAATCAACCCCAATTCATACTGTTTAAATGATTTAGACAATGGTTCAAACACGCAATTCAGTAAAACCTCATTGGTATCAACTATCGCAGACACTTTATAAGCCGTGCGAAATACATCATTCAAATAACTAATAACATCTATCTTTTCCCACATCTTTGTAGCCAAATCAGTTTTTATTTCACAACATACAGCATCGAAAATCATACCAGCCTTTTTAATATCATTCATATTCTTCTCCTTATCAATTTTTGATCATAGATAGCCCTTCTGCACATCTAGAAATTTTGGTTTATTTGAAACAGATTTTTAAAAATTACAGCGATTCAAAAATATCAATAGCTTGTGGGATGTTTTTCAAGAAAGGCACATACCAATCAAGCGTTTCTTTATAGTCATTTATTCCGCGAGATAAAGCATTTCTTGCTATTACAAGCCCAAACTTTTCAGTTTCTTTGAAATGCTTTGACAACCCATTAGAGAAAAGGAATTTATCAAAAGCATTTACGAAAGGTTCTGTAATCTCACCTTTGAAAAACGGATCTGTTTTGCAAATGTAAGCACAGAGAAAGACAGCAGATAAACCATTTATCATGTAGCCGCTTGTATCGTCGTCGGTGGGCTTTAGATCGTAAACAGTGGTTGTGTTGCCATCAAAGGCTTTAAGCGTTTCTACGCTCAATGTGTGTGTATGCTCGAAAACAAACCTAATCATCTTTTCCGAAAGCAGTAGCCTTTGAAGCTCATTTACAACGGCATACGTGTTAGTTTGTGTAGTCATGTGATAAATCTCCTATTAGTTTCTATCAGCGGCAAAACCTTGATTGCTCAAGATGGAAACAAATATATACGGAACATTTTAATTTGTCTATAGCACTTCTTGACATTTTAAAATATGTGTGGGTTTTCAAAAAACAGTTTTATTGTGAAAGCCTTAAGAATGAAGGGCTGCAGCGAGGGAATATTAAAAAAGATATTTATGTAATCCGACGAACGGTATTGGTTTTCAATAAACCTTATTTTTGATTGAGTGCTGAAAAGCTATTCTGGGTAAGAGCTAGGGCAACAGCCATTAACAACAAACACCCTTTCGGGTGCTTTTTATTGTCTTTTGTAAACTCGGTAATCCTCAACACCAGCCGCTTTTATCTTTTCTAGCATTTTGATAGCATCTTTATCACCCATCAAAGCAAGATATTTAAGCTCTTCACCTATCAAGAAACAATGCTCTACCGCTCTTTGAGCTACAACCACGTCTCTATTATGCTTCTTTTCTTGTTCTTGAACGAGTATCGCCCTTTTTAGAGACAAGCTAGATTTCTGGGACATGAAAAGATTTGCCTTTTGAGTTCCTGTTGATTTTGCACCTATGTCAGCATCATAAATTTCAGTTGAAAGCTTGCTGATAGTCGCCAATCTCATTTCGGATTCCGTAACCTTTTTTGGTGCTGGTGCGGTTTCAACTACAACATCATTAAGTTTTTCTGCTACAAACTCTTGTGGAGATTGAACAGGTGCTTTTTTAAATCTATTTGCCATTTCTTCTCTACTCATTTTTATTCTCCTTATTGATTGTTGTTTAGTTCGTTAATTATTGCACAGCCGAATTTGCTGATATTAAATTGCTCATCCTTATCATAACCATATTCAATAGCGGTGCATCCTACTTCATTTGCTTTATTACCAATGCTTTTCAAAAATAATACAGCATTTTCACCATCGAGACTTAGCACTGGCAGCGTATCACTTACCCCATCAAGCACTGAGTAATCATTGTATTGATTTTTGCTCGCATCCTTTAGCAAAACTACTGAGACTGCCTTGAAAGATAAGTTGTTATTCTTTCTAATTGCTTTCACCAACTCAGCATTTTTAGGCATTTGCTCCAAGTCAACCATAGTAGATTTAGTAGGAACAACCACAAGGTTTGCTTTTTTAAACACATTTTTCTGTATTTCTATATCATCAAAGTGACCCGGAGTGTCAATAACTATATAATCGAAATACTTGCTATCTTCTTTAAGCACATTATTAAATTCATCCCAACCATCAATTTGCGGAGTTAATCCTACCGCTATCAAGTTTCTCATTTTCATGAACTTATGATATTTGTCAATATCTTTTTGCATTTGGTATTTTGCCAATCCTTCCATAACTTCAAGATCTGCCAACATATCATTTATCAAACCTTTCATGCCGTCTTCATCATCTGGCGTATCATTCGTTTTTGCACGACGACTTTTCAATTCAGCTAACATAGCTTCGATATAATCAACACGTCTATTCCACCAGTAAACACCCGTTTTTTGCTGGTCAAGGTCTACATATAAAACCTTGTATCCCAAGTCAACTAACGCAGTTACGATAGTTTGACATGTTACTGTTTTACCGCCGCCTCCTTTAATTCCTGCCACAACAATAATATCAGCTCCATTATTAACAACCTCATTAACTGCCAATGTTAATTTGCTTATTTCAAAATTCATTATCTTATCTCCTTATTTAAGTTCTTATAAACAACTTACCATGCGATTTTTAAATTGCAAATTTTCAAAACAAATAACCACCACTAACCATCACTGGTTATTGACTAACCATTTTTTGAATTAATGGCTTATTTACGGCATTAACCATCGCTAACCACCTATGGTTACTCACTAACCACGACTAACCATCATGGTTATTTATTTTTTGGCTTAGATATAGGATTAACCATCACTAACCACGCCTAACCATAATTATTTTAAATATTTTAAAAATAATTTAAATAATTATATTTCAACACTTTATGATAAGGCTGCATTGATATTATCTTGTATTATGATATATTATAATCATTAACATCTTATTACTTATGAACAACACACAGAAAATAGTTACATTCGCTGTATTAGCAGCAATGCCAATAATCGCAAACGCCGGATTTATGGCCTATTACCCTCTTGAAGTAAAATTAGGTGGCTCATTACCAGATGGCAGCATCAATATGGGTAACGGTAATGGAACACCAACAGACCCGACCGGGCCGACAGAACCTAATGGCAATTGTGAATATGACGGTATGTCTAAGCTTGCTATGTTTAAGGTAGCTAATGGGCCATTCGCAGCAGGTGACGTTCTTCTTCTTTATCGTGGCAAGCTTATAGGAGCACAAAGCCCATCTAACGGCTTATCAGTGCCAGCAGGCATAACCAGTGGTCAAATTAAATTAGACACACCAGAAGTTGCAGAAGCTGAAATTTGTGGTGATAACTTATCAAGCTATCCAACAATACCAATCCCGACTGGCACCCCACCTGTTGATGATAATGCCATTACATTTACAGATACAATCACATCTAATAGTTGCCCAGAAGCAAGAGCAGAACATAACGTTACTTGTTCGTTAGATGGTGCTCATGTTAGCCAAACTATGGACTTACAACTTGATGATTCATACGGAATCATCATATATACCGATTTTTTATCACCAGAGGACAGAGCCAAATTATCAACAGCTACCACAATATCTACAAACACTGGCAAATCCTGTTTAATAGACAAAATATATGAGAACGGAGTGAGTTGCTACAACAAAACTTTGATTTTAGAAAACGAAACCGGAAGCACGATTACCTTCACTATAAAATAACCAGAAAATAATAAATAAAGACCTTCAAAAGAGGTCTTTTTTATTTTTCGCAATTGATTAAATTCATTATTATGATATATTATAATTATAACAACGGAATAATAATGTTACCACTTTTAATATCAATGCTTATCATGTTGAGCATGATCGGAATTTCAGCAGCCGCCCTATTTAACTCTACGCAATCACTCGCAACTAGAGTCAAAAGTGAAGAATACGTTTTTGAAATAAAGATGCTAAAGAAAAGTGTGCTGGCGTTATCCACGACTATAACTGAAACACACGATGAAATAACCACTACCTATGCAGCTTTACCAGTTGGAACACCAAATGGAGACATGAACTTATTGCCAGCTCCAATCATGAAGAAAAAGAACGTATACAACAGAGACATACTTTATTGCCCATTTGGTGCAAAGCTTTCCAATACGTTTACAGCAACAGTAAATGGTGGCCCTACCGTCTCTTATGGAATAGAGACAAGATCGCTCACAAAGAATAATAGAACGCTTGATTATGTCATCGGAACAGCAGAAACCAACTTTTCAAAGATAGGTGTTTTAGGCGTCATAATTAGCCCAAGCTATCTAGCAAAAGAACCGTTGAATTGCAATGACTTAATCTACTCTAACGAAACTGGATCTTTCACTATTGATGGCGGAAGAGTAGAAACAATAACAGCACTTGAAATTGAAGCCGTTAACTTATGAATATAATCACCCCTGCATATTGTAAACTTAAAGTATTATGATATATTATAATAAACAACTTCTAACTTATTATGACAAACACATTATTTAAACTAGCAGCACTAGCATCATTAACCGCTTTTAGTATTGGAGCGAACGCTTCATACACTTATTACCAAGCAGCAGAAACCGGAAGTGGTAGCTTTTTAGAGAAGGGTTCAATAACTTTCGTCACTAAAACAACGGTAACACCACCAACTGGTGGTGGAGAAACCGAAATACCTACCGAACCAGAAACACCAGAAGAAGAGGAACCAGTTAAAGAAACTAAAGAACTTCTTTACACTGTATCATTGGGAATTGGCGATACTCTTGGCAGCGATACCGCTTATGGCAGTCCAAACCTTAATGGTTCACCTTTATCATGTGGTGACTTAGGCACAAATTGCTTTTGGATTAACTCAGCAACTGGCAACGTTATTTATAGATACATGGGCCATACCACAAATTTTGAGAACACCTTCTATCACCCTGACGCGATTGTAGTTAGGAGTGGATTCTTCACATCAAATGAATGCAATCTCACAAGCAAATCTATAGGCATATTGAATGGTGCTGGCGGTAGCAGTGTAACGCTAACTTATTCATGCGGAGCTGGTAGTTTACATCCCACAATTAAACCACCATATACGACAATCAGTTTCATCAAAATAAACAAGAAATAACCCCATAAAACGACCTTCGCAATGAAGGTTTTTTTACGTCTATTTATTCGTTATACTTTCCAACTCTTGGATTATTCAACGTGAAACTTGAATACCTCATCATATAAGCTGAAAACTTTTCCCTGACACTTTCTATGTCTTTTTGATTTTTCAACTCAACAACAAAGTTGACATTGCAATATAAATCATCTTTATTAAATGGATTTTTCTTGTTAACCGTAATCATTAGAAAGTCTTTATTAGCATGAGCATCTTCAAGAGCGGCTTCAACTTCACTCAATACCTTTGAGCATTCTGGACTAATAGCCACCACATTGCTTTCAGCAAAAACCATTACTGGAACCATCAATAGCGACAAGATTAAGCCTGATATTTTAGTATATTTCATATTCATATAATTCTCCTTTCGAGAAGTTATATCATGAAATTTCCATTATTCAATAGTAATTCTTAATATAATTAGAAAATCAGTGATTATCAAATTACCATAAAAAAGCCCCAGTAAATGGGCTTGTGTATGGTTCACAATCTTCTAGACGACTGCTAGAAGAGTTTCACAGTTGACGGCATTAGCTTAAAAGAAATCATCGAGCATTGATGTTGATTTATCAAACTCAGCCTCATCTATAAACCGATCTGAATCACTGTCAAAGATTTTATCGAAATCCTGACCGCCATCATCAAATATTCTTTTGGTGCCCTGAAACTTAATTTTCAACACAGTCTCAACGCCAAAGAACTTAACGCTCAATAGGTTGTAACCATCGTTAGTGACTTTGTTATGGGATAAGTCAATTCTTTCAACCATCCTTTTCAAATGAGCGTTCAATTTCGCTCTACCAGCAGCCGTAGACAGCAGAGCAGGATCAAGCAACAAAGCACCGCCATTAGCTTTAATCTTTTTGCTAGGGTTAAGTATCTCTTTCTGTTTTAGAGTTTCAATTTCCCTCTCAAGCTCTTCAATGCTTTTCTCAGTCATATCAAGAGAACTTTGATACATCGAACTGATTATGCCGTTATTCTTCTGCATAATGCTATTAAACATGTTATTGAATGCAGCTCGTTTTGCTTCAAGATCGGCTTGCTTATCTGCAATATCAGCCGAGTATTCTTTTAGCTCTACACCCCTAAATAAAACATTGAAATCAAAATAACCGCCGTAAGCTAATATAGCATTTTGAACATCATAAAACCGGAGGCTCAACACCTTTTCATACTTGCACGTATGAACTTCACTGTTATAGCAAACCAGATAACTATATTCTCGCTTGTGCATATATCTATACGCACCGCCACAATGGGCACAGTAAAGAATTTTCGAGAATATATTATTAAATTGAGTTGATTTTCTACCACCACCACGACCACTAGCACGAACCTTGATTAACTCTAAAATCTCATCAAAATCTTGCTTAGCAATAATAGGCGGGTAGATTTGTGGCATTTCCAGACCACGGCTTTGCAGTTCTTTTTTTCCGTCTTCACGCACAGATAGTTTTAAATCTAATTCGCCGTATAACGTCTTGCTTTGCAAAAGTCTTTGAACACCTTTCACAGTCCATTTCTTACCCGCAGATTCAGCATTCATCATCTTGCATGATTCTTTGATACCCATTGATTTAAGATATTCAAGAATAAGCAAAACTTCATCAGTGCGAGTTTGATTAACCTGATAGCACTTCAATCTTTTGGTTTTGCCGTTTACATCAAAATCTTTCTCAACAACATCCAACCAATAAGGCGGTTTATCCATCAGGATTTTTTGCTCACCCTTCAAAATCCTTTCGATACGGGAAATCCAAGCTTCTTTTATTCGATAAGATTTTGTATCACTCTCTTCATGTGCCCTTTGAGCAAAGAGAGTAATCATGATGATGGTCATCGCTTCATCTTTCTTGTTCTTGAAGGTGAACAAGCATTCGGGCGAGGTTTGGTATATTTCCAGACCCGAAGAAAGAATTTGTGTGATGACGTTTACAGCTTTCGAGGGTTGAAGCCGAGTAATCCGGTCAAGGTTCTCGACAATCAGGAAAGCATTTTTCTCAATGTCACCGGCAATCGCCCGGTCAATGAAGTCTTTGAGCTTGCCATTGATTAGGTTATCACCGTGGAAACCTGAGAAAGCTTCATCAGTGATACGCTCTTTCACATACAGATTGTGCTTCTTAATGGCCTCATTGCAACGCTGAAATTGACGACGCAGGCTGTCACCTTGAGACTGCATTTCCGAAGAATAGCGGCAATAAATGTATGCTGGTCTTTGTGATTGCTCTTCAGTCATTTCGGTTTCAACCCCTGTCATTCGTGCCTTGCAGGCTACTCCCTGCTTTTCACAAATCATACCCGTAAAACGACATCTATGGCTACGGGCGTGGCGATGAAGTGCTGCTGTGCCTGGCGCAATGCCTGAATGACCGGGTCGACCCCAGCCGCGACTTTGTCGGGCATATCGGCGGCGATGACTTTTTGCTGGTGCTCGGGCCGCAGGATTGGCGCAAACGGCTCAATCAACTGCTGGACGATTTCCACACCCAATGCCGACGCTTCTATCGCGCCGAACATCTGGACGCCGGCTGCTTTGTGGCCTTGAACCGCCAGGGTGTGCGCCAGGAATATGCTCTGTTGTCGCTGTCCATCGGCGTGGTGCATTTGTATCCACAGGCCTGTGGACAACTCGATGCCAGCCAGTTGGCGGAGCTGGCGTCCCAGGCTAAACACCATGCCAAGGACATCGCCGGTTACAGCATCCACGTGATCGACAGCCTGGACATGCTGCCCCTGCCGGTTTAAGCCTCGGCGGATTCCGGGTACTCGTATTCGAACACGCGCACCACCTCCGAAGCGTGCCAGGACGCGGCGGCCACGCCATCGGAAGGCCCGCAAAAACGCCCCAGGCGCTCCACGCATTCAAAAAAACCGGTACGCGGCAGACGGCTGGCACCCTGGCTGATCACCAGGGAACTGCGCAACGGCTGCTCGGCCTTGGCATCCAGCGCCGCCAGATGTTCCAGGGCGGCGGTGAGGGTCTGCATCGCCGGCGTGGGAAATTGCAGGCGCTCCAGCAGCGCACGGTAAGTCAGCAAGTGGCGCTGGCGGCGCGCCTGGTCCAGTTCGTGGAGTAACCCATCCCAGTGTTGACGGCTGATACGTAGGCTCAAGATTCATCCCTCCAACCTGCCACGCCCAATTCCCAGGCCAGACTGCGGCGGATCGCGGCATCCGGCTGGCGTTCACCACTTTCGATCAATCCTAGGTACGAGGGGCTGATCCCCACGGTACGGGCCAGGGCTTCAATAGCCAGGCCCTTGGCTTCGCGCAAGCCGCGCAGGTCTGCAAGCGGGTGCAGGTCCTGGGCTGGCGCGGCGTGGGCAGTAGAAGAAGGTGCTGGTGCGGGTTGCTGCTGACCGGCGGCTTTTAGCAGCGCCTGGTACTGATCCCATGGCAACACCGCATATTCGGGTTCGCCATCCCGTGAAATTATCTGAATATCCATGACAGCCCCGTAGGATAACAACACTTACTAAGTAAGCACTTTCCTTAAGCGCTTTCCTAAGGAGTGTAATCCTAACAGCCACAAAGGTCGCAGGGGGATCGCCGTATCATGGGGTTTTTTGCCGGTTTTCCTGGGCCAGCAGCGCGGGCGTCGCAGGCAGGCGCTCAACCACGGCGAGCTTTTCCGGACGCTGCGCCTCACGCCAGGCGCGAAAGGCGCTCAGTTCGGCGCTCAGGCTCTTCATGACCCAGGCCAGCACGGCGATGTCGTCGAGCATGCCGAACATGGGAATAAAGTCCGGTATCGCATCGATCGGACTGAGGAAATACATCAGTCCTGCGACGACCGACACCAGCGCCTTCGGGCTGATCGCGCGGTACTCGCCCCGCCAGTAGGCCAGGCACAGGGCCTGGAGCAACTTGAGGTCATCCTTGAGCTTACCGAGGCGGTTGCCCTGGCTTGCGCCCTTGGCCGCCACGGCGAACAACAGCGTCGGCAAGCGCCCACGCCCCAGCAAGCGCGCGGCCATGGGCAGAAAACGGGCGAAATTGAAGGGTGGTTTCATTCGGCACTCCAGTTCCATGGGACAGAGAAGGTTATCCACACAAATTGTGGATAACCTTGTGAACAGAGCCGGTTTTCACCGCTGAGAGCCACGGTTTACAAGGCCTTCAGTCAGATCGGGCGTTTTTTGCGCACATCAAAAAAACCCAAGAATTCATTGACTTGGCGCTTGCGTCCGGCTACCTGCACTCGAGTCTTGATCAGACTGCCGCACCTTGCGGACGTTCGTTTGGGTTTGCACAGGCTTGAGTGTGCAAGCGTGCGGCAGAAACAACAACGCCCCGTCGAGACGGGGCGTTGGGTGTTCAGGCGCCGATTACTTCTTGGCGGCTGGTGCGTCAGGAGCTTCAGCCTTGGCCGGGTCCTTGATACCCAGCAGTTCCAGGTCGAATACCAGCACGGAGTTGGCCGGAATCGCCGGGCTCGGGCTCTGGGCACCGTAAGCCAGGTCGGACGGGATGTACAACTCGACCTTCTCGCCGACGTGCATCAGTTGCAGGCCTTCGACCCAACCCGGAATCACACCGCTGACCGGCAGGTCAATCGGGCTGCCGCGATCCACGGAGCTGTCAAAGGTGGTGCCGTTGGTGAGCTTGCCGGTGTAGTGAACAGTCACTACGTCGGTCGGCTTAGGCTGAGGGCCGTCGGCTTTCTTGGTGATCTTGTACTGCAGGCCGGAAGCCGTGGTGACTACACCGTCTTTCTTGGCGTTGTCTTCGAGGAATTTCTTGCCGGCGGCTGCCGACTCTTCGCTCATTTTGGCCATGCGTTCTTCAGCACGCTTTTGCAGTGCGGCAAACGCTTCAACCAGTTCGTCGTCTTTCAGCTTCTGCTCTTTCTTGCCGACGGCATCTTCAATGCCCTGGGCTACCGCTTTGGAATCCAGGTCATCCATGCCTTCTTGGGCAAGGCTTTTGCCCATGTTCAGGCCGATACCGTAGGAAGCTTTCTGCGCCGGGGTTTTCAGCTCTACGCTGGTCTGCGAATCACAACCCGCAAGTACCAGGCTAACCAGGGCCACCGCCGCCGCCAACCGATGCTGTTTCATGCTATTTCCTTGTTCATGCGCCAAAAGGGCAATCGAATAAAGTCGCGAGCTTATCAGGCGGCCACGACCAATGGCTACCGGCATCTGAGCAGGAAACTTCTGATAAGTTCACGTGTTTAAACGCATTTTCATTCATGATGGGCGCCCGCGACGGATCGCGGGACTGCCTGTCAGCAGGACCATGGCCACTTGCCGCACCTGTGGCGTAGTGGCATAACAACGCAATCACTCGACAAGGATAGTTATCTTGCGCATTTTTTCCCGTGTTTTATTGCTGATTCTCGCCCTGCTGGGCCTGATCCTGGCGGTGGTGCTCTATTACACCGTCAACCCCAGGCTGCCGGACTACGTGCCCGTGGAACAGGTACGCTACCAGGACCAATGGAGTGCCGCCGACCGCCAGACCTATTACTTCACGCCCCAGGGCACCCAGGTAAAAGGCCTGCATTACGACTGGTTCACCGCGCTGGAACTGCCGTTTTCCGAACAGCGCTTCGCCGCCCCGGAGTACCTGGCACGCTTCGGCTTCCTGGTCGACCCCAAGCAAGTGCCCAGCACACAAAACCCCGGCAACCTGCCGGTCGGCTTCGCTCGGCACAAGAATGCCGGCAACAATACCGAATACCTGGACATCACCTGCGCCGCCTGCCACACCGGCGAACTGCATTTCAACGGCCAGGCCCTGCGCATCGACGGCGGTTCGGCCCAGCACGTGCTGCCGTCCAGCGTGCCGACCTTGCGCGGCGGCAGTTTCGGCCAGGCCCTGGTGGCCAGCCTCGCCGCGACGTATTACAACCCCTGGAAATTCGAGCGCTTCGCCCGCAAGGTGCTCGGCCACGATTACGACACTCACAATGAACAACTGCTGCGCCAGGACTTCAAACAGTCGCTGAACCAGTTCCTCAAAGTCGCCTGGAACGACACCCATCGCGGCCTCTACCCCACCGAAGAAGGCCCGGGGCGCACCGATGCCTTCGGCCGCATCGCCAACGCCAGCTTCGGCGACGCGATTTCGCCGGACAATTACCGCGTTGCCAACGCGCCTGTGGACTACCCGCAGCTGTGGGATATCTGGACGTTCGACTGGGTGCAGTGGAACGGTTCAGCGCAACAACCGATGGCGCGCAATATCGGCGAAGCCCTCGGCGTGGGAGCCACCCTGGGCTTCTTCGACAACGCCGGCCAACCGCTTCAGGGCGACGCGCGCTACCCGTCGAGCGTGCGGGTGCGCGACCTGAACCTGATCGAAGAAACCCTGCAGCGCCTCAAGCCGCCGACCTGGCCGGAAGACCTGTTCGGCGCCATCGACAAGCCCCTCGCCGCCCAGGGCCGCGCACTGTTCGCCGAAAACTGCGCCGGCTGCCATGTGCCGGCCGTCACCCAGCAAAATGGCCGCCCGGTACAGCAACTGAAGATGCTCCCGGTGGACGCCATCGGCACCGACCCTGGCGCCGCCAACAACATTGCCGACCAGCGCTATGACCTCAGCGCCTTGAAATGGGACCCGGCGGAGCTGGCCAAACTGAATGTCGAGTTGCACCCCACGCCCACCGAACCGCTGGACCTGAAAAAAATCTCCGTGGCCAAGGGCCTGGCCTACGTCACCGCCTTCGTTGAGGACCACGCCTACCGCGCCGCCGGCGTTACCCCGGCCGAGCGCCCACGCCTGGACGGTTACGGCCTGCCCATCGGCGTGCGCGAATTGCGCGCCTACAAAGCGCGGCCACTGGCCGGCGTGTGGGCCACCCCGCCGTTCTTGCACAACGGCTCGGTGCCGACGATCTACCAGTTGCTCTCGCCCCAGGACGAGCGCGCCACCACCTTCTATAAAGGCACCTTCGACTACGACCCGCGCCACCTGGGCTTTCAGACCGACGCGTTCAAAAATGCCTTCCTGTTCGATACGCGCATCACCGGCAACCACAACAGCGGCCATGAATTCCGTGCCGGCCAGCGTGGCAACGGGGTCATCGGCCGCGGCTTGCTGCCCCAGGAACGCTGGGCGCTGCTCGAATACCTCAAAGTCCTCGGCGGCCCGCTGGAGCAACAACTGCCATGATTATCCACTCGCACAACCAGCAACCTTCCATGCTCGCGCGCCTGTGGCTGCGCCTCGGCGCCGTGCTCGGCAAAACCCTGGCATGGCTGCTGGCCCTTGGCCTGCTCGGCTGGCTGGCCGCCACCGCCTGGTACGCCTGGCAGTACAGCGGTCCGGTGTCGCCGGATGAGCAGATCCCGTCCGGTGAAGCGGCAATGACCCAAGGCATTATCCAGACGGCAGTGCGTATCGTTGACCAACACCGCGAAGGCACGCGCTACCTGCGCGACGCCCACGCCAAGGCCCACGGTTGCGTGAAGGCCGAAGTCAGTGTGTTGGCCGACCTCGACCCGGCGTTACGCCAAGGTGTGTTCGCCGAACCGGGCAAGACCTGGCACGCCATGATGCGGTTGTCCAACGGCAACGCCTACCCGCAATTCGACAGCATCCGCGATGCGCGCGGCATGGCCATCAAGCTGCTCGACGTGCCGGGCAAACAGCTGCTCGCCGACCAGCAAGCGCGGGCCGAGCAGGACTTCGTGATGTTCAGCCACCCGAATTTCTTTGTCAGCGACGTGGCCGAATACGCGCAGAACATCGGGGCCCAGGCGGACGGCAAGAAGGTCCTGGCATTTTTTCCCAAGCTCGACCCGCGCAGTTGGCAGGTGCGCCACCTGTTCATCGCCCTGGCGACCCTGGCCCCCGCGCCAGCCAGCCCGACCCAGACCACGTACTTTTCCGTCTCGCCCTACAAGTTCGGCGCGGCCAACGCCAAGTTCCGCGTCGCACCCGACCCGCAAAGCTGCCCGGATTACGTGCCGCCCAAACAGAACCAGGACCTGCCGAACTTCCTGCGCAGTGCGCTGAACCAGCAACTGTCCACCGACCGCGTGCCGGCGTGTTTCGTGTTGCAGATCCAGCGGCAGAACCCGCAGAAGTTCATGCCGATCGAAGACACCAGCATCGAATGGAAGGAAAGCGATGCGCCCTATGAAACCGTGGCCAAGGTGACGATCCCCGCCCAGGATTTCGACACGCCGGCGCTGAACCTGGCGTGCGACAACCAGTCGTTCAACCCATGGTTCGGGCTGGAGGCGCATCGCCCCATCGGCGGGATCAACCGGTTGCGTAAAGCGGTGTACGAAGCCGTCAGCGACTATCGGCATAGCCGCAACTTGTAAGGTAGGGGGCTGTGTGGGAGGGGGCTTGCTGCCTCCCACATTTAGATCTCATTACAATAAGCAGATGTTGTGTCGTTCTGCTTTTCGTAAAGAATGCGTATAGATTGCCAATTCGCCATAACGATTACGTCGCCTCTATTGAGTCACTAAGCGCGAACGTTCTACCGTCACTTCCTACCCCCAAACATCCGTAGGAAGTCATCGTGGAAAGTTCAACTTTAGGCATGGTCGTCCTCTCAATGATTGCACTCTTCGGCACCGCCGCGTTTTGCTTCGAGCACCTCGCCACGCGCAGCGAGAAGAAAAAGAAAGCCAAATAAACAGCGCGTCAACATCAGCAGAACCCCAGTTTTTCAAGGGATACCCGGGCGGCGGGCTATCCCTTTTTTTCGTTCGCCTCGCATAACTTCGTCTCTATACCGTCTTAATACCGCCGCCGCTAATCAGTGCCTGGGCTTGATACCCCAGCGATTAACCTCCCCGCGTCCGCCATTGCGGCTTATTCATTCAGGGGAGTTACACCGTGCTCACACTCACGTTCATTTATACCGCCAGCGGCTTATGCGCCGTGGGGCTGTTCGCTTACTTGCGCTACGCACTTATTCGCGCAGAAAAATTCTAGGGAGTTCGCCATGTACAACCTGATGTTTATTGGCCTCTCCCTGGTGTTTTTTGTTGCGACTGCCATGGGCGTTCGGGCCAGCCGGTCCACCTGACGCCCATCGAGTACCGCTTGCTCTGCGCGATGATTCGCGGCCAGAGCCGGGTGCTGACTCACCGGCAACTGCTGCTGGAAGTGTGGGGCCTGGACTACGTCGACCGCGCCCACTACCTACGTGTACACATGGCGCATTTGCGGCAAAAACTCGAGGCCGACCCGGCGCAGCCGCAGTACTTCATTACCGAGTTGCAGGTGGGCTACC